>Ga0247803_1000005_pt1 | contig 741447 bp, 619 predicted proteins | sample UWRJL014104B1_FD_180928 | JGI IMG/M metagenome (GOLD analysis project Ga0247803, IMG submission 180928) | Plant litter microbial communities from Arlington Agricultural Research Station in Wisconsin, United States - UWRJ-L014-104B-1 | ecosystem: Environmental > Terrestrial > Plant litter >... | reverse complement strand
ATCACAAATATCGCCTTGGCTATCGCCATCCAAATTGGCTTGCGTTGGATTACCCAAGGTAGGGCAATTATCGACAGTGTTGTTGATGCTATCGCCATCAAGGTCACTATCACACACATCGCCTATAGCATCTGTATCGATATCCAACTGATCAGGATTTGGCGCGCGCTGGCAATTGTCCTGAGCATTGAGAATACTATCGTTGTCAAAATCACCTGTTGGTAATTCGTTGGGATCAACGGGAGTGCTGGAAACAGAAGAACCATTATTCGCCAGTGATGAACTACTCACCCCAACTGAACTGGACACACCGCTACCTGGTAGTTCTCCTGGAGCGGTGGGTGGAGCAGAAACTGCCACCGATGAAGCAGATGTACTACTGCCAGGCAATTCGCCCGGACCAGCGATCGGCGCAGAAGATGTTACCGATGAAGGCGCGCCCCAACTTGAATTCTCTTTTGGAAAACCACCATCACCACCACAGGCTGACAATCCTAATACCGATATAATCAACGAAAAAAATACGCTATTTTTCATAACCGCCACCATGCTATTAAATTGTTCAAGAGAAATAATTACAAAGTTCTAGCGCCGGAAATGACAAATTCGACTCGTCGATTTTTCGCCCTACCCCCTTCTGTTTGATTGTCTGCTACTGGCTGATCTTCGCCCATGCCATACACTTTTATGCGACCAAGATTTACCCCTTTTGAACGCAAATATTTCGCTACTACATTAGCGCGGGTTTCTGACAAGCGCTGGTTATACTCGGATGTGCCACGCGCATCTGTATGACCAATAATGCTGACATCCAGAGAAGGTGTTTGCACAAGCAAATCAACCACCGGATCAATTGCGGCAGTGTTACGAATAATCGCTTGATCAAACTCAAATAAGGGACCATCCAATTCCTCATCAACAACAATTCGTTGTTCAGTAAGGGGCTCAGATATTTTTACATCCGATTGGGGAGCAGGTGCAGAAACTACTACAGGAATTACCGGGGAATTGTGTGTACGTGATGCAAAACTCCATACCACTGACAGGCCAAAAAAATGCGGGTTAGTGTAACCCATGGCATCATTTCCGACCTGATCGATATACTGATATTCAAGGCGCGCGGCCCAGCGATCTGCAAACGGAAACTCAACGCCGCCCCCCACTAAAGGGCGCACACCGGAATCATCGATTGAGACGCTTCCACCAGTGACCTCACCTTCCCAGTAAGCAGCGCCGAGCTTTCCATAAATATGTGCTTGTTTATAAAGTGGGTAGGATATTTTGAGTGCAAGATCCGCCTCACGCAATTCTCCCTGCAAATCCACAGTGGGATATTCAGCTGCTGAATCACCAATATCGGTGAACGATAATTCCAATGCAAGGCGACGGTTAAAATCATAACCGGCAAAGATACCGTAACCAACTTCATCCTTGTCGCAATGAATCATCGTATCCATGCATGATTTCTCATTGTGCGAATAACCGGCACGAGCCCCCAAATAACCACCAGAATATAAATGATCTTCTTCAGAAAAGGCCGAGCACGAAAAAAAACCAAAAACCAAAAAAACAAAAACTTTATTCGCCGTCAGTAAATTTTTCATGTGTATGACCTCATCTCAGGCAAAGCAATGCCATCGCAAAATTCGCCAATAAACTAATAGAAAAATAAAACTTCAACAGTCCAGAAGAGTTCCGAAGACAAAGGAATACGATAGACAAAAAATTGCCTAGGGTGACGCTTATCCAAAAATGGAACTTTTCTGTTTGTTAAACTGAAAGAGTCAACGAGAGGAAAAAATAGACGGGAACAAAAGGCATTCATCTGAGCAACAGAATAAATAGGCGCGCGAAATAAACACTACGCTATAGCTCATCATACATCTCCTTACAATCCAATTTGCAAAACCTGTATGCGGGATCACATAAACATCCCGGCATTCTTCCAAGATCAACCCACTAATAGTGGTTTCAATTTGAATGCTAGCAATAGCGGCAGATAAATCAACTTTATAAATAGATTGTATTTACATAAAAAAACAATAATGGAAATTAAACACAATGAATTCTAATCGACAGGAAAAGAGGAAGGCAAGCCGTAGGAAATTGCGAAACAACAAAGGAAATAGTTAATTTTTATATTATTCAAAATAGTTATTACGCATTAAGAAAGTAGATATGTAGAAAATCGGCAAAAAACAACCAATAGCTGGAATTACAACAATCAGAGCAGCAATTACAGCAAGCTCAGATTTTCATTATTACGCTAAAATATTTTCTGGAAAACCATAAAAAAAATCAGTGCTCCTACACACGCATGAAACACTGATCCACACTACTAAACAGATATATTAAAAAACCAATCACACGCTTAAAAACATATTAATTTAAGTGCGGTTACGAAGGACGACTAAACCACCAAGCAAAACTAACCAAAGAATACTTAATGAGCCACCACCACCCCCGCTTCCTGCACCACTATTACTAGTACTTCCATTTCCTGCAGTAATGGAACTTGTCATGCCAGATGTCGCATCAGTTGTAATACTTGTTGCAACACTACTAGAGCTGGAGCTGGAGCTGGAGCTGGAACTGGAGATACTTGATGCAGAACTGGCCGTAGGCTCAACCTTATAAAAATCAGCGATTTGGGGTGCAGTGATATTCAATGCATAGACAGCATCCGCGCCACTTACCGTGTCATTACGATCAACACCACAGGGAGAGCCCTTGCAATCTAATTCAGGGCTGGAAAATTTGTAAACCTTGCCATCCCAATAATCCACGTTAAATGCACTTTGATAAGCCATGATAGTAGTGAATTGATTATCTTCACCGTGCCCCAGGGCGTAATGAAAGGTGCCACCTTTCCCATCTTGTTTACGTGAATGACGGAGCCCCATGTTGTGGCCAAGCTCATGCGCAGTCATATAATCACCACATCCATCAAATGCAATATGGGCATACATGTAATCTTTAAGGTGCGCATCAGAAAAATTACCTTCGGTATCCGAGCCGCCAACCCACGCCAAACCGCAATTGCCGTGAACCGCTTTAAATGGACGATAAAAAATCACCATATCTGCCTTGGCTTGCGAACGCGCGGCGGCTACATCGTTAAAGGCTTGATGATGATTATGAGTAATGTCATTCAATGCAGTTTCAGCAGAATTGTCATCGGTGTAATCCACCATCAGGGTATTGGCAACACGGATTTCAAGATCAACACCGCTATCCAGATAGATCTGATTGGTTACCTGAAAAAGTTGGTTTATACGGGTAGTCGGATCACCACTGTAGGTATCGGCAGTGCTTTTGGTGTAAACCACCAGCACATCAATAACATTGTTTGCAGCAAAGGAAGGAACAGCAATAACGATAAAAAGGCTTGCACTAAGAATGTGTTGCAGGCTTTTAATGATATTGAGCATAAAAAATGATCTCGTGATGTTGATAAATGCTCATTCCGTGAAGGGTTAGTCTTGCCATTTCCTCTTTTTTGGGCTTGCAGATGCCCGTACCAAAGATTTAAAAAATCTTCAGGTTTGCGGAGCTTCTTTCCATGGGTTTGACGATGCTGCTATAGCGAAAAACGACAATTATTTTGGCTATAGCAATCCCACAGGGATCGATAATGATTCCTGATAGTCCTTATGAAGCTGGGGAAAAATCTTCAGCAGCAAGTGCCTTTTGTGCGAGTGCCTTTCGGCATCCATTTTGATAGGTGCAGACCTGCACCTAACCAGCGAGTCAACCAATTCCGGATTCACCGCATGACCTTCGCAGGCAAATCTCCGGAAAACAACGGCCTGACTTGTAAATCTTTCAAAAACACATTTGATTACAAGTTAATCAAATAATAGATGAAAATTACGCCAAACACTAGTTTTTATTCCTATTTGAATAATAAAATCTATTTGTAATAGTTTTTTTGATTTTTTGTTATAAGAATTGCAAATTCATACAGTCCTACTAAGCACAAAAAAACATAAGGGATATTTATACGTTGGCGATAAAATTCCAGTTCACTTCTGGTTTATTTTTTTGAAACAATAAAAAAGGCAGCTCAATGAGCTGCCTTTTTGCCAAACCGATAAGAACGAAAATTACTCGGCGTAAACCGGAAACCTCTTGCACAGCTCCGATACTTTGGCTTTAACACTGGTAATAACTGCATTTGCATTACCGGTTTCCAACGCATCAAAAATATCGCAAATCCAGTTGGTCAACTGCACACACTCAGCTTCGCCAAAACCACGAGTGGTAATTGCTGGAGTACCTACGCGAATACCAGAAGTCACGAAGGGTGAACGTGGGTCGTTAGGTACAGCGTTTTTGTTCACAGTAATGTGCGCTTTGCCCAAAGCTTCGTCCGCATCTTTACCACTGTAGGATTTACCAATCAGGTTCACCAGCATCAAATGGTTTTCAGTACCACCGGAAACGATATCAATACCGCGCTCAAGAAAGGTCTTGGCCATCGCTTTGGCATTCACAACTACTTGCTTTTGGTAAGCCTTGTATTCCGGTGTCATGGCTTCTTTGAAGCTGACTGCTTTAGCAGCGATTACATGCATCAAAGGACCACCTTGACCGCCGGGGAATACGGCCGAGTTGAGTTTTTTCTCGATCTCTTCGTTCGCCTTGGCGAGGATGATACCGCCGCGTGGACCGCGCAGGGTTTTATGGGTGGTAGAGGTAGTTACGTCAGCAATTTGTACCGGATTAGGATAGACACCGGCGGCAACCAAACCGGCCACGTGAGCCATATCCACAAACAGGTAAGCGCCTACTTTGTCAGCGATATCGCGGAAACGCTGCCAATCCAACACCTGAGAATAGGCTGAAAAACCAGCAACGATCATCTTAGGTTTGTGCTCAACCGCCAGACGTTCAACTTCATCGTAATCGACCAAGCCAGTCTCAGGATTTAGCCCATATTGCACAGCATTGTAAATTTTACCAGAAAAGTTGACTTTGGCGCCGTGAGTCAGGTGGCCACCGTGTGCCAAACTCATGCCCAGAACGGTATCACCCGGTGCGCAGAGTGCAGCATAAACCGCATTGTTTGCTTGTGAACCCGAATGAGGTTGCACGTTGGCGTAATCAGCACCGAACAACTCTTTTGCGCGTGAAATAGCTAATGCCTCAGTCACATCCACATACTCACAACCGCCGTAGTAGCGCTTGCCTGGATAACCTTCGGCGTACTTATTAGTCAGCTTGGTGCCTTGGGCTGCAATCACCATAGGGCTGGTGTAGTTTTCCGAGGCGATCAACTCGATATGATCTTCCTGACGTTGGCCTTCATTCTGGATGGAGGCCCATATTTCGGGATCAAAAGAAGCAATAGTTTGGTTTTTATCAAACATAGATAAGTCCTGAGTTGACCTGCGAGCCGCGCGGTTGGCCGAGGTTATGGATGGGAAGGGGGAAAATTTAGGCGTGCATTGTACACCAGCGGGCCAAACAGCTGCCACGCAAAAAACTCATACAGGCGGCCAATTCCATTCATGTTATTTACACATTAATAGGGTGGTATGAACAATAACGCACCACAAATGATCACCCGCGATGAAAAGAAGTGCTCGGGTAATGAATCGTTCACATTGCAATGATAAAAAAATCACAAATGTCGCCAATTTATTGCCGCCACACAGGAACAATTCCCATTTTCAATAGTTTTCCAGTAAATCACGTCAAGTAGGCCTCTCTTTTGCTTTAACATAGGTAAACTTGGGCGCTTTAGCCATTATTAGGCTGTTATCAATCATTAAGGATACAAGTGATGTTTGGTTTTCGTACATGGGCATGGGGTGTTTGTTTAGGTTTGGCTGTGGTCGGTTCATCCAGTCAGGCGCAGACCGAAGGAATTAATCAGGGAAGCTATACAATAGGTGCAGGTGATGAGATTCGCATTACTGTATACGGGCAACCGGAACTGACTACAGAAGGTCAGGTAAGTGCCAATGGGATGGTCGTAGTACCACTAATCGGTAATCTATCCGTTTCTGGTAAGACTAGTGCCGATGCTTCTTTTTTAATTGCCGAGCGCTACCAACAAGGCAATTTCCTCAAAAATGCGCAAGTGAATTTGCTCATCACCAAATATCGGAGCCAAGTGGTTGCCATACTCGGCAAAGTTAACAACCCGGGTAAGTTGGTATTAGAAGGCCCAACCAGTTTGACCCAAGCATTGGCTTGGGCCGGTGGTATATCGGCCAGCGGCAGCGAGCGTTTGATATTGACGCGCACCACCCAAAATGGCCGTCAGGAACGTACTGAATATGATTTACAAAAACTGTTGAATACCGATGCTGATGAAATGCCACCTGTATGGCTGAAAGATGGCGATACTCTTTATATACCCAATGCGGGCCGCTTTTATGTCAATGGTGAAGTTCACGCACCGGGTATGTACGCGCTCGATAGACCCTTGAATGTTATGCAAGCACTCAGTGCTGGGGGTGGCCCCACGGCACGCGCGAGCGAAAGCAGCGTTAAACTGTTTCGCCAGCAGGCGGACGGATCGGTAAAAGAAATGCGCGCCAAACCCGATGACCGGGTAATGGATGGCGATGTGCTGGTAGTTAAGGAAAGCATTTTTTAACAGGAGAAATAAATGAATCTGAATACCCTGATAGACATTTTACTGGCGCGCAAATGGGCCATTATTGCTACTGCTTTAACCGCAATTACAGCAGCGGTTGTGTTGATTTTACTGACGCCAAAATCCTATACCGCCGCTACTGATTTATTGGTGGATAGCCGTGGTATAGACCCGATTAGCGGACAATCACAACCCACTCGTATGACCGGCGGTTATCTCGCTACCCAAGCCGATATTATTCTTAGCCGCAATGTCGCGACTAAAGTGGTTACGCAGCTTAAATTGCATCGCAACCCTGCTGTCATCAAAGCGGCTAAATTGACCGGCGATGCCGAGAGCGATACAAGACGCATATTGGGTTTTCTGGCTCAAGGCTTGATTGTCACCCCCAAACGCGACAGTAGTGTGCTGACTATTGCATTTAAAGCACAGGATGCAGTACTTGCTGCGGAGCTTGCTGATGCTTTTGCCCAAGCCTACATGCTCACCAACCTCGAACTACGTATTGAACCAGCCAAACAAACAACGCAATGGTACAACCAGCAACTAACCGGATTACGCACCGAGCTGATCGACAAACAAAATGCCCTTTCTAATTATCAGGAAGAACATAATATCCTTGCCTCTTCCGACAGACTGGATCTGGAATCGACCAAGTTGTCAGAACTCTCGTCAATGTTAATCATAGTGCAAAACGAGCGCCTCAATTCGCAGAGCCGCAGTGATCAGATCGCCAATACCAAACGCGGCCAATTAGAAACCCGTGCGCTGGATAATCCACAAGTGCAAAAACTGGCAACCGATCTCGCACAAGCACAGGCACAGTTAACTGACATTGCCACCCAAGTGGGCGAAAATCATCCTCAATATCGTCAAGCACTCAGTGAAGTGGAAACGCTCAAGAAACAAATGAACCGCATGTTGGAATTAATCAGCGGCAGCTTGCAATCCTCAGTGGAGCTATTGCAAGCGAGGGAAGAACAGTTAAAAACTGAATTATCGGCACAGAAAGAACTGGTCTTACTGCTAAGCCGTAACCGTAATGAGCTTAACTTGCTCCGGCAGGAGGCTGAAAATGCCCAAGCCGCATACGATGCTGCCCTTGCACGCACCGCGCAGTCTCGCCTTGAGAGCCAAATCGCCGCTACCGATGTGGCGGTACTGAATAGCGCAACTACTCCCTCGCGCCCCACATCTCCTAAACCCTTAATGACTATCCTGCTGGCTTGCATTGCCGGGATATTATTAGGAGTCGCCATCGCACTCTGCTGGGAGTGGCTGGATCAACGCATTCGCAGTGACGTCGATTTAGAACAAGTATTAGGTATTGCAGTACTCGCCCATATTCCTGCTTACAACCGCCGTACTTACAAGGAGGCCAAAGTATGAATGATCTCGCCCAAGTGATAAGCAACGAAAACCTACTTACCAATGCGACGAAAATGGGGCCAATGTTGGTGGCTATGGGGAAGCTGACGCCGAAGGATCTGACCATGATTTTAGCGGCTCAGAAAAAACATGGGCTGCGCTTTGGCGATGCTGCACTCAAACTTGGATTAGTGAGCGCAGATGATATTAACGCAATCCTTGCTGAGCAGTTTGCCTATACCCAAACACCTGCTGCATCAAGCAAACTTGACCGACGCCTAAGCGCCCTCTTTCAGCCAGACAGTAGACAGGCCGAGGCCTTGCGCAGTCTACGCAGCGAATTAATGCTGCGCTACTTCAATGCTCACCCCCATCGCGCGCTCGCACTGGTAAGTGCGGAAGATGCCGCGGGCACGGCCCTGACCTCTGCCAATCTGGCGATCAGTTTTGCTCAAATGGGGCTGCGGACTTTGTTGATCGACAGCAATTTGCGTGTTCCCCAGCTCAATGGCTTATTCAACCTGAATCAGCATGCACCAGGCTTGTCTGATTGGATTGCTGACCGCACTGCGGTCGCACCAACAGCCATAGAATCTGTTCGGTCACTCTGGGTATTGCCTGCAGGAACGCTTGCACCCAATCCCCAGGAGTTACTGACCAGCAAACATTATCAAGGTCGGGTAAACCCACTGATCCAGCGGTTTGATGTGACACTCATCAACACCGCACCTATGGATTCCAACCGCGACGCCCAAATGGTGGCGTCACAAGCAGGTGCCGCGCTACTGCTCGCGCGAACACATATTACCCACACTAAATCACTAGCGGCGATCAGCAACCGCTTGCGAGATTTGGGTGTGCGCTTGGTAGGCGCAAGCCTGCAAGGATGATAGAAGGAACCGGTATCCGGAAAACAGAGAGGTACGGATGAGTTACGGACAGACCTATCAGACTGCCCCCCCCTTGGCATTACCGAATGCCAAGTCCGCTGCAGAAATGAGCCGCGATCAAAAGATGATCACGGGCATTCTGCTGGCTGCAGTTGGATACCAGGCGCTATTGTGCTTTATGAACACCTCCGGAATACGCACGTCTGTCGCAGTAGTAGGGCTGGCCGAGGCACTCATTCTGGCTGCGTGCTTACCTATTCTTATGCGTCGGCTGCTACCCGGAATAATTACCCTTATCATGCTGGCATGCGCCTATTTTTGCCTATCAGCATTAGTTAGTGGCCAATTAAACCCTAAAACTTTCCGTGATTTACTCATTCCCCTGTGCTTTTTCTGGCTCGGGTGCAATCTTGGACGGCCCGAACTGGTAGACCGCGCTTTGGTTTACATTATTGGGTTGATCATGTTTTTTGGGTTTTTCGAACTTTGGTTTCTTGATACCTACACACAGTTTTTCGATATTTTCAGCTACTACGTCAGCACTGGAAACCTTGCACCTATTACTGACTATGTTCGCGAAAGTCGTTTGCAGCTGAATGGTACCCGTCCTGAGGGTATCGGCCGCACTCTATTGCCGGGATTGCTCGGTAGTCACCGCGTCTCATCTGTGTTTTTGGAGCCTGTATCGCTCGGTAACTTCTCCACTTTGATCGCCGCTTGGGGGCTAAGCCGCGACGCCAAGGATTGGCGCAAAGGTGCGTTTTTTGTTGGTTCAGCAGTGGTATTAATCATACTCTGTGACTCCCGGTTCGCACTCTTGCTTGTGCCATTAATGGTGCTAACACGCGTATTACTGCATGGCAATGCTCTCAATATCACCTTGCTAGCCCCGTTTGTTGCGATTGGCCTTACTCTCTTAGTAGGAATAACAACTACGGTATACGGCGATAACTTTATGGGACGGGTAGCCCTGAGCGGCTGGGCGCTACTGGATTTTAATGCCGATTTATTGTTTGCCATGACGGTACCGCGGTTTTATGGGGATATGGGCTACGCCTACCTGATTGCCGGTTTTGGACTACCACTGAGCCTTTTGCTATGGTTCAGCCTCTGGTTACAACCTATGCCCGATGAACGTGGGCGCCGCTTTCGCGCCTTTATCGCGCTCTACATCGCTCTCATTCTGGCGATAAGCGGTTCTTCCTTATTCGCCTTTAAAACCTCCGCACTGCTTTGGTGTTTGCTCGGCTGCATGATGCAGAACCCTGCTCCCAAGCGAGCCCCATTCGCCCGACCCGAGGTAGACCATGTCCATTAAAGTCACGCACGTGGTGCGCCAATATCTGCCATCAATTGGTGGGATGGAAGAAGTGGTGCGCAATATTGCACGTCACCAATTGCGCCAAGGGCACAAGGCGACTCGAATCATTACGCTTGATCGTCTCTTCCGTAACACCAGCGAGATATTACCCGCCCGCGAAATAATCGACGGCGTTGAGATTATCCGCCTGCCCTACCGTGGCTCCAGCCGCTATCCACTCTGCCCGGAAGTGCTAAAGCATCTGGGTGATAGCGACTTGATTCATGTGCATGGGGTAGATTTTTTTTACGATTTCCTCGCCGCCACTAAATGGCTTCATAAGCGTCCACTAGTGCTCTCTACCCACGGCGGCTTTTTTCACACGAGCTTTGCCTCACGCAGCAAGATGGCCTATTTCAATACCGTAACCCGACTCTCTGCCAACGCTTATAGCCAGATAGTTGCTACCAGCGCTAATGATGGCCAGCTGTTCGGGCGTATTATGAAACCGGGCAAATTGCAGGTAATTGAAAACGGCGTAGACATTGAGAAGTATGCTGATCAAGCTGCACCAACCTTGCAACCAACACTTATCTATTTCGGACGCTGGTCATCCAACAAAGGCCTTCTGCCAGCCTTGGAGATGTTTGCGGCCCTGCATCGCAAGCAACCTGAGTGGCGCTTGATTATTGCCGGTCGCGAATACGATCACAGCTGTGCCGAGTTGCAACAAAAAGTTGATAGCCTGCACTTACAGGATGCCGTGGAATTGGCACCGAATCCTAGCGATGAGGGCATTCGCGCATTAATCCGGAAGGCTAGTTACTTCCTCTGCTTATCCCGTCATGAAGGTTTTGGGATAGCACCAATTGAGGCAATGAGCGCTGGCCTTACTCCTGTATTGAGCGATATTCCGCCCTTCCGTCGCTTGATTGAAGATTCCGGATTGGGTTTCCTTACGCCACTGGGCGCAGTACCCGATGCAGCCATCAACTCATTGTTACAACTCCATGAACAAGGTGATGCGGCCTATCGCACTCGACGTGCAGAAGCTATTACCTTCTCTCAACGATACGCTTGGCCACAAGTGGCTGACCGCTATCTGGCGCTTTACTCCAAATTAGGACGCCGCTCATGAAACAAAAAAATGTCTATCTGATTTTCATTAACTTACTTTTTCTGATGGTAGCAACGGGCGCTCAAGCGAACTGTCTGGATGCACCCCGCCTTACGGGGGTGAATCTGGCTGGCGCAGAGTTCAACAGTAAAAATTTACCAGGAGTCATCTTTAAGGATTACACCTATCCTACCGCTGCCGAACTGGCGTTTATGGCGGCCCAAGGTGCGAATGTAATCCGCCTGCCCTTCCGCTGGGAGCGCATTCAACCTCAAATTAATGGTGCACTCGATCCAGCTGAGCTTAAACGTTTACAAACCACCATCGCCCAAGCCAAAGCTCAGGATTTATGCGTATTGCTGGATGTGCATAACTACGCTAAATACAATGCTGAACCCATTACTACAGCCCCTTTGCAAGATGGATTTGTCTCACTCTGGACAGCCTTGGCTGAGCAATTCGGCGACCCTGAATATGTAGCTTTTGGACTAATGAATGAACCTGCTCATATGCCGCTAAATGATTGGGCGACATTGGCCAAACGCACACTGACGACCTTGCGCACAGCGGGTGCCAAAAATCTGATTTTTGTTGGTGGTGGTGGCTGGAATGGTTTGCACAGTTGGTTCAAAGGAGGTGAGGGCAACTCTAATGCCGAAGCTTTTGCTGGCTTGCGCGATCCCCTTAAACGCACCGTAATTGAAGTACATCAATATGCCGATAGCTTCTATTCCGGCACCGCACAAGACTGTCATCCACCAGAGCATTTTGATGCGCCGTTTGCACGTATTGCCCAATGGGCAAAGGACAATCAATTACAACTATTTTTAGGCGAATTCGGCATGGCTGCCACCACCCCCTGTATGCAAACCTTGGAGCACTTTTTGCAGCTTATGCAAGGTGCTGAATGGAAAGGCTGGAGTTATTGGGCAGCAGGCAGTTGGTGGGGCAGTTATGCCTTTGCCATCAATTCCGATGCAGCAGCGCCCTCCGCACAATGGGCTCCACTGAAAACATATTTTTATCGTAACCAAGCACTTAGCCCTCCGCTCCCACCTGAGGATGCTGTGCGATGATTACCACCGACCACCTGAAGGAGACTTCCATGAACCAGCATGAATCACTATCACAGGCGCAGGAAAGCACTGATAGTACTGCGACCAAACCTAACTTTTTGGTGCTCTCCGCGCACGATTATCGCTCACCACGCCGTGCCAACATTCACTTTATCACCCGTGAATTGGCCAAGCTTGGCACTACCCGCTTCTTCTCGTTACGCTATAGCAAGCTGTCGCGTTATACCCACGACCCACGTCTGTCGCTCGACGGCGAGGCCAACCGGATTGGACTTCATCAGGGCGTGGAATGCTATTTATGGAAAACACTATTTCACCCTTTTAACACTCGTCGCACCTGGCTACGGCCGGTCGAAAATTTGATGTACAGCCTATATAGCCGGGGCAGCAACCCGGTCTTGCGTCGCTGGATTAGCGAAGCCGATGTGATCATGCTGGAGAGCGGTGTAGCACCGATTTTCTTCGATCTGATCAAGCAACTTAATCCCAATGCGAAAGTACTCTACCGCGCCTCTGATGCACTCGACACCATTAATGTAGCTGAGTATGTGAATCAAGCATTCGCACGCGCCGCGCCCCAGATGAACACTATTGCATTGCCATCAAAAGCCTTGGCCGAGGGTATCCCCAGCCGTCATAACCTCGCGTTTGTACCTCACGGTATTGATCATGCAGTGGCAGAACAGGCCGATCCATCGCCCTACGGTGAGGGGATCCATGCAGTATCGGTAGGTTCGATGCTGTTTGACCCGGAGTTTTTTGTCCTCGCCGCGCGCCGCTTTCCCGAAATTCAGTTCCACATCATCGGCTCGGCCCACCCACGCCATCCGGATTACGGCTCCAATGTGCATCTGTATGGCGAGATGCCTTTTGCCCAAACCCTGCCCTATATCAAACACGCACAGCTGGGGATTGCGCCCTATTCCAGCGTCAACTTGCCGGTGTATCTGCGCGACACTTCGATGAAGCTAATTCAGTACGCATTTTTTGGTATCCCGGCAATCTGCCCTCATTTTATCGCCGCCGATTATGGCAACCGTTTTGGTTATGCACTGGGCGATGAGGACTCTATCGCGCACGCAATCAACCGCGCGCTGCATCCAGAACAGCCTATTCGTAACCAGCAAGTGCTTACTTGGCATGAAGTCGCCGAGCGGATGCTTACCCCTAAAGCATTCGCTGATACGGAGCTGGCGGGATGAACCAAGCCACTGACAACAGCCTAGCGCTTGGCGGCTTCAAGCTAATGCGCACTACGGGCAGCGAACTCGAACAGAAATTGCAAACCCGACTGGAACAGGGCGAGCAGACAGCACTGTTTTTCGCTAATACCAATTTTATTGTCCAGTGTCAGGGCCTGCAGGAGCAGATGGAAAAGGACACTCTCATTATCAATGACGGCATAGGTGTCGATATAGGCACCTGGCTTGTACATCGCACTCGCTTTCCAGAAAACCTTAACGGCACCGATTTTATCCCTGCTTTTCTACACAGCATTCGGCAACAAGGGCGAGTGTATTTATTTGGCGGCAAACCGGGTATTGCCGTGCGCGCGGCGCAGACCTTGCGCACTGATTTTGGCGTAGAAGTAGTAGGCACCAGCGATGGCTACGCTCAAGCACAAGATACCCAAGCCTTACTCGAACAGATCAATAGCAGCGGTGCCAATGTGTTACTGGTCGCGATGGGCAACCCGATGCAAGAGCGTTGGATATTGCAACAGCGTGTCCACTTAAACGTGAAATTATTACTCGGCGTCGGTGCGTTGGTAGATTTCCTCGCTGGCGACAAACCGCGCGCACCTGATTGGGTTCGCAGCTTGCGGCTGGAGTGGTTTTATCGCCTTTGTCTGGAACCTGCTCGCCTTGCGCGCCGCTATACATTGGACATCGCCCTTTTTCTCGCCCTCTGCCTGCGTATCGGCAAGCGCACTGACAGTGCGATCCACACCAAAGGTTAACTGCTATGCGTATTCTCGCTGCTCCCGCGTTCAGCAATGAAAAGGTCAATCCCTACAACTCTCTTCTCTACCGCGAACTGCAAAAGTTGGGGGTTACAGTAGGTGAGTACGGCCACGCTAAAGCACTCAAAGAACAAACAGACGTAGTTCATTTCCATTGGCCAGATGGCTACATCAACCAAAAGGGTTTGGGCAAAAGCTGGCAACGAATATTGCTGCTGACATTTATGGTGTGCATGCTCAAACTCAAGGGCAGCAAACTGGTGTGGACGGTCCACAATACCGCGCCTCACGATGCCATACGCCCACGCTTGTCGGCACTGTTTATGCGTTGGTTTATTCGCCGTTGCAATGGCTTCATCTTTATGAGCGAGGCCAACAAATCCGCCTTCTATCAACGTTATCAACCTTCTGCAGCCAGTCTTTATACGATTATCCCGCACGGTCATTACCGCAGTTGCTACCCACCAGCGATAGATCAGGCGGATGCCAAACAACAGCTTGGACTTAACATCAAAAAGAAGGTGCTGCTGTTTGTGGGTATGATCAAACCTTATAAAAATATCGCCGGACTCATGCAAGCGTTTAACTCAGCTCAAGTGAGCGATTATCAACTGGTGGTAGCAGGAACACCCGACAATGCTGATTTGCGTGATGAATTGGAAGCGCTAAAAGGTGCAAATACACGCCTGTTTTTGCGCTTTATTCCCGACAGTGAGCTGAACATCTATATGAGTGCGGCCGATGCGGTAATCCTACCCTACAAAGCCATTCTCAACTCTGGTGCACTGTTACTGGCACTCTCTTACAACAAACCGGTGATTGCTCCGCATATGGGTGCAATTATCGATCTGCAAAACAACCTCGGCTTACAGTGGATTTATGGTTATGCCGGAGAGCTAACCCCTACCTGCTTGCAGCATGCACTGATGGCGCTGGAGAACAGCGTACGTCAACCGATCTGCCCATTGGATAATTACAATTGGGATAAACTTGCCGCCAGTACTCTGGATTTTTATCGCCAACTCACTGCACACCCCACCAAAACTGCCGAGTTCCCGGAAGCGGGAAAGTCGCGCTAAACCTGTGAAAAATGCCACTCGCATTTAATCAACCTACCGATAGTCACTAATATAAGTAACCCATGAGCCTGAAAAAAAGTTTTGGTAAAAGCACGCTTTGGATGAGCGCCGCCGCAAGCGGTAACAGTGTGATCAGTTTTCTGATTTTTATTATTCTCTCTCGCTTACTCGCGCCCGAGGAAATCGGTCTAGTGGCCTTTGCCTTGATTGTGGTGGAGCTGGGCAAAATCATGGTCAGTGCGGGGCTGCCACAAGCGATAGTGCGTCATCATGAATGGGACGAGCGCTATTCCGCGACCTGCTTTTATCTCAATCTAACATTGGCTGCATTAGTAACCCTTACAGTATTTTTTATAGGCGCGCCCGTAATTGCTCACTACTACGACCCGCGTGCTGAACTGCTAGTACAAGTGCTGTCGATTGGTTTCTTTTTGGAAGGGTTAAAAGCCGTTCACGAAGGAAAGCTTAAACGTGAATTTAATTTTCGGGCTATGGCTCTGCGTACTGTTGCTGGCAGCCTGCTAGGTGGAATTGTGGGGGTAGCACTTGCGTTTAATGGTTACGGTGTTTGGGCGCTGGTATGGCAACAGTTAATAAATCAACTTATCGTGCTCCTAATTACCTTAAAAAGCGCCCGCTGGATGCCTGGTTTACATTTTTCATTCCCTGATGCACGCGCGCTCTTAGCCTTTTCCATGCCTTTAACAGTGGCGCAAATGATCAGTAATTTCGCCTCAAAGGTATATGAAATGCTAGTCGGCGTATTGCTTGGTCCCGCCGCGCTGGGATTTTTTCGGGTTGGCGGCCGGGCACTATTTATCCTTCAGGAGATTGTGCTCAAACCCTTTGAACAAACACTGTTGCCTGCACTCGCTCGTATGACAGAACGTGAACAGCGCGCTCAAGGAACTTTGCGGGTCATCCGTATGGCCGCTTATTTTGCCTTTCCGATTTTTTTTGGTGCGGCAGCCCTTGGGCCTGAATTTATTGAACTCGCCTTTACTAAAAAATGGGCACAAAGCGGACAGGTAATGACGCTGCTAGCACTGGGGATTGCACCGTTAGTAATCGAATATCAGGTTCACTCTGCACTTACGGCCAGCGGCAAGACAAAACAGGCAATGATCCTGGCATGTATGAACTTTAGCCTCAACTGCTTGCTCGGATTTCTGCTAGTACCTTATGGGATATTCGCAGCCGCAGCCGGTTTTGCAATACGCAACTACTTGAGCGTTATTTACACTATGTTTGTTTTCAAGCAAGTATTTGGCGTCAATATGACCGTTCAATTTCGTACTATCGCACCAACACTTGCGGCAGCATTTTTGATGTTCGGAACAGTATTGCTCGCAAAACATGCACTGCCAAATGATCTTGCTGCCGGTGTCCGCTTGATATTACTCGGAGTTTTAGGTGCACTGACTTATACATTACTGATGTCATTTGTGTTTAGACAAGAGACAAAACACTTTCTTAATGAGAGCGCAGCATTAGCACCTGCCAAAGCCAAACCAGTAATCAGCAAATTACAACGATTATTGAAGATGATATGAAGGGAGGGATAAACATGAAGAGCAAACATTGCTCTTCATTACTGACTTTTAATAACTTAGATAGAATCCAAGGCTACCTAAAGCATAATCATAATCACGGTATAACAGTGGTGATTCACGATCGACCACTTGACTATTCATACGAATGGCTACCAATTCGGAAAAGCGGTAAGTAAGCGAGAGAGGGCTAAAGGATGTTATGGTTTCATCGCGCGCGGGTTCTTCCACTACCTGCAAGTATGATTGCTCTGTATAGCTGGCCCCCATACTGATCACCCATTTATCGTTGGGCTCCCAGATGAGCTTAAATTGCCCGGCACGGATATCTTCCGGAGAATCGGACGTCTCTCCTACAGCAGGTTCGCTGTAGCTATAACCTAGGATTAATTCCAATTTTTGGGTTAGATTCCAATTAAAATTAAGTAGGGATTGAGTACCTACGCCTTCATTGACTTCACCGTCACGCTCAAACTGACCAACAGTTGCCGTCAACCGCGTTTTGGTCGATGGCGCCCAAGAACCTTCCAATTCGCGCTGCTGGTACTGAAAATCCAGGGATTGTGGCTCGTTGGGATCGGGGTAGGGATAAAGACGTTCACCGTCTCGCACACGAGCACTTAAGCTAGTGTCATTGCTAGTTTTGTAAGTGATCTCGACAAAGGCTTCATCTTCATCGAACTCCAAATACTGGCGCAGAGAATTGGAGTGTGCTTGTTGTACTTGGCTTACGCCAGCACCGATGCTGAAGTGTTTACTTGTGCCTAAATTTACTTGTGCCTTAGCTTGATCACGCGCTACAACATCATTATCAGAAAATTCCAACTGATCTACTGGATAAGCATCGCGCCCCCAAGTCAGCGCAGTTTTCAGGCGCGTATTCCAATCGCTACGCCAGCTGGCCTGCCCTTCGTAAAAATCAGTATCCAGCTCTTCACGTTGATCATATTCGTAACGACTACCACTTAAGTTAAGTGCCAGTTGTTGTTTACTAAAACGCTGATTTGCAGCAAGCGATACCACGGATTGGGTATAGCGTTCAGAATCCACATCGGGACTGCGCGCAAAGTTACTGTCCCAGTTTTCTTGTACACCAACGCCAACAGTGAAGCGATCTTGTGCCACTGCGGTTGAACAAATCAACCACATTGGCAGCAGCATTCCACGATTTACTGGCATCATCCACTTACTAATAAACATGCTGACCAACAAACCCTTTAAAAATAGTTTTCCATAAAATTTTAATATCTAAAATAATCGACCAATTGCGAATGTATTCCAAGTCATACGCAATACGACCAGACATTTTATCGAGCGTTTCTGTTTCACCGCGGAAACCATTCACTTGCGCCAAACCAGTAATGCCCGGTTTAACTTTGTGACGCAACATATAGCCTTTAATTTGGCCGCGATAAAACTCATTGTGTGCCACTGCATGTGGACGCGGGCCAACAAGCGACATACTGCCGGATATCACATTGAACAATTGTGGCAATTCATCGAGTGAGGTGCGTCGTAAAAAATTTCCATAAGGAGTAATGCGTGGATCAGAGCGGGTTGCCTGCGCCACATTTGCGCCATCTTCGCATACAGTCATGGAGCGGAATTTCCATACTTTAATGCGCTCCCCACCCATACCATAACGTGACTGCTTGAAAAACACCGGGCCAGGTGATGTTAACTTAACACCAAGCGCAACAATCAACATTGGGATTGCCAGTACTAACAATATACCTAAACCCAATACCAAATCTTCCAAGCGTTTTGCCCAGCCGTTATCAACCAAGGGCGAATCATAAATACTCAATGCAGGAATTCCCTGCAAGCACGTCAAGCGTGAATGCAGTAAATCGAAGCTGAATACGTCGGGAATAACATAAGGCGACACAGTAGTATCAGCAAGGCGATCAATTACTGAGTGCATACGCAGTTCGGCGCGCATCGGCAAAGCGACAAACACTATATCGAGCTTGCCATCATGCGCATCTTGATAAAGTGCTTCCAAGCCACCTTTCACTTCAATATTCTTTCCAACAAGGCGACGGCCAACATCGTTGTTAGGTGCACGGTCATCGTAAAAGCCAATAACCTTGTAGCCAAGCCATGGCATTACCGACATAGAATTGATTAAACGTAGACCTAGTTCGTTAGCCCCAACAATCGCAACACGGCGCGGCTCAGTTGGATTTGCGCGCAGCTTGGCAAGCAAAACGCGGCGCCCGATATGCATTGCAATCATTACCACTGGGGTCGCCACTAACCAGCTAGTTATCGCCAGCAGACCCAAGCTAGTGAATGGATAAATCAATACCGCTGCCAAAATCATAAAAAGCATAGTGGCAAACCAGGCGAGAAACAGGCGAATTGCCAGATCAATCATTGAGTGCCCGCGCCAGAGGTAATAAACCTCATTACTTTCGGCAAAGAAACCGAAAATAATAACGGCACTAATTGCGAAGGCGGTGTAGATGTTGTTCCACTCAAGCCCCAATAGGTTAATCGCTGACCACAGCATAAACACAATCAATGCACTGTCGACTGCGCGGAACAATGCAAGAATTTTGGAATGATGAAAACGAACCACGGGGGGTTCATTAGATAGGGTAACAGGGCTGACCAAAGCCCCTTCAACAGATGAATCGCTCATTTCTACCTCCATGCATATTACAAATTACGTTAGCAATTAACTGCTCCGATGTAGTTTAAAGCATATTCCAGGCCAAAAATATAACTGTGTCAATTTTTAGCCATTTTTATCATATGAAAGCATAGAGAAATTCAAAAAAAAACTTATCCCAGCAGATAACATCAAATAGCTCAACTTATCACCAGCGAACATCAATTAATCAAAAATACAACGCCCCAACATAATGCGTTCAACGCACTAAATGCCCGCGAATAGTAACCGGTTAACCATTCCCTGCTTATAATGCGCCGTAACATCATTCAACAATTGCATTACACAATCATGACCACATTGAAATACCTTACTGGTTACTCCGACGAAACATTGCATCAAGTGCGACAAATAATCCAAGAAGGACGATTAGATAAGGTGCTCCTTGAACGCTATCCGCAGATTCATAATGTGCGTACCGATAACGCGCTTTATCAATATATACAAAGTATTAAAAGCGAATACTTAGGCAAAACACAGACATTAAATAAAGCGGGATACGACAGCAAAATAAAAGTGATCCAGCATGCACTGGGCCAACACCATTACATAAGTCGCATTCAAGGAGGGAAACTAAAGACGGCGAACGAGATCAAAATTGCTAACGTATTTCGCAAAGCACCAGAAGCTTTTTTAAAAATGATTGTTGTGCATGAACTCGCACACTTTAAAGAAAAAGAGCATAACAAAGCTTTTTACCAACTTTGTTGTTATATGGAACCCAATTACTACCAATATGAATTCGATTTGCGCCTTTACCTCACGCAAATCGAATTATTTGGTGAAATTTATTAAAGATAGATTGCTAACTGCAAAATTTATCAATCTATTTCCGACAATCTAAAACTGTCAATTATCCCGACAGCAATCACTTGCCATTTACATCCAGAATACGCGCAGGTAATTTCACTTTTACACTGGATTGCAGTTCAGCGGATGATGTAGCAAGCATCACTTCATACTGCCCCTTGGCAATCTTCCAAATTTTTTCTTTACTCTGATACATAGCTAACAAACGCGGATCAACGATAACTGACAAACTAGCCGATTCGCCAGGCTTTAAATCCACCTTTTGAAATGCTCCCAACCGCTTGGGCGCTTCCCACTTGGCATCCATTGACGCGACGTAAATTTGCGCTACATCTTTTCCGGCTATTGCGCCGGTATTTTTCACGCTAAAACTTACCGATAACTGACCATTATGCACAACGGTTTTTAAATCACTATAAGCAAACTCGGTGTACGAAAGACCATGACCAAAAGAAAATAATGGCTTGTGATTTTTTAACTCAAACCATTTGTATCCTACGGTAGCACCTTCGGAGTAATTAACATCAAAACGCATTTCTGGTTGTTGCAGATCACCATCAACTACAGGGCGCGGCAATTGACTTTCTGCAGCAGGGAATGTGATAGGTAAATGACCTGATGGATTTACTTCGCCAGTTAATACGCGCGCTATCGCTTCGCCGCCGTTAGTGCCGGGATACCATGCCGCCAGCACCGCACCCACATCGCTTAACCACGGCATCAATACCGCGCCCCCCGTTTGCAACACAACTACTGTTTTTGTATTGGCTTTTGCAACAGTGGCGATAAGTGCATCTTGATTATCGGGTAGTGATAAATTCGGTACATCAATAGATTCTGCAGCCCACTGATTAGCAAACACAATGACAAGATCACTATCTTGTGCAAGCTTTTCTACGGACTGCAAATTGGTTCCTTCATCAAAACTAAGCCGTGCATTCGGATAACGCGCCTCAATTGCTTGCATAGGCGATGATGGGTAATACACCAGCGGACCAGGGAAGACTTTGGGACCAAGACCTTTTACTGCCATGCCACCGAGTGGATAAACTTGTGACGATCCACCACCAGACAGCACACCTACATTGGCATGTGAACCAATGATGGCAATTTTCTGTAAATCCTTTGCCAGTGGCAACAATTTTTCAGTTTGTACCTTTTCATTTTTCAACAGCACCATGCCCTCTTCCGCATCTTTTTGCGAAATCAAACCATGCTTTTTAAAATCAATATTATTACTGCCTTTTGGCACAGGGTTATCTATCACACCCTGTTCAAATAATGCGTACAAAACGCGGCCCGCCATATCGTCCAAACGCGCTTGCGATACCCAACCGTTCATCACAGCTTCTTTCAACGGTTCTTTAAAATACGCGGACTGATCGAACGGCAAGCCGGATTGCTGATCCAAACCATTATTAGCAGCAGGAACCGTACTGTGTGTTGCGCCCCAGTCAGACATTACCCAACCCTTAAAGCCCCAATCTTTTTTCAAGACCTCGTTTAATAGATATTCGCTCTCGCAACCATAAACACCATACACGCGGTTATACGAACACATTACTGAACCGGGCTTACCAATTTCATTTGCAATTTGCAACGCTAGCAAATCGGACATACGCCCCGCTGCTTCATCAATAGTGACATTCAAATAAAAGCGACCGGTTTCCTGATCGTTGTAAGCGAAATGTTTTAATGTGGACACGATATTATTTGATTGCACCCCTTTAATTTGCGAACCAACCATTACCCCAGCAAGCAATGGATCTTCACCACCATATTCGAAGTTGCGTCCGTTGCGCGGCTCACGCACTAAATTCACACCACCCGCTAATAACACATTAAAACCAGATGTGCGCGCCTCGGAGCCAATCATCGCGCCCCCATCAAAGCCTACTTGTGGATTCCAAGTGGCTGCCGTGTTCATACCCGATGGTAATGCCGTGCGCTCACGCACGTTGGGGCCACTTTGCGATGCAACACCAACACCCGCATCCGCCTGCCAAATATTGGGGATACCCAAGCGCGGAACGCCATACACTAAGCCAGCTGATTGTGGATAAGACTCAACGGGGCGGGTGAAATTTTTCCACGGCGCATCAGTGCCAAAATAACCAACAAGCAGTGATAATTTTTCATCCAGCGTCATTTCTTTTAGCACTAGCTGCGTGCGCTCTGCAGCACTGAGAGTGGTTTGCATCCAAGCTTTATCGCTGATTTTTTGCGCGACCACAGGGGCATCTTGCGCAAGGACAAACTGAACACCATCCAGTGTGGCAACAAGCATTAAGATATTAAATTTTCGGGAGAATTTCATTATCGAGCCTCATGCGATATCTAACTGGAAATATTTTTAATTGTTATTCAAATAGCCAATTGTCGATTGTAGAGCCGCCTCGACAAAGGAATACAAACTTAAGGTAGAGATACTAATCGGAGCAGTATGGCTCCGCAGCAACTTAACGGATTTTTACCCTCGCATAAACGAAAACGACCTTCAGTGAAGGCCGCTTTTTACTGCTAAAGCACCGAGAATTTACTTCACCATCGTTTCAATAGTGTAGACATTCGATATGTCGCGATTAAATGCAGTGAAATCATCTTTATAGAATTCACTAAAATCCTCCAAGGTACCGTTATTGATATTTTCTTCACGATTCGTAGGCACCCAATAATGCGGCACTTTTTTGCCATCGGCATTTAACACACCATCAGGAGCATTACGCCAAGTGAGCAAAAAAGCAATATTGCGCGCTTCCTGGTTTGCTTTTAAACCGGTGATCAATTTGCGATACCACTGATTATCGTATTTGCCCGCTTCAATCGCCGGAGCTTGAATACCAATTTCCGAAATCACAGGAATTTTGCCTCGCGCTTCTGCAAGACGAACCACCAATGCTGCGTTATCAATGACGTTATTAAACCATTCAACATTGTTTTCCGCGGGGCCGTAGGCATCAAAACCAAGCACATCGACATAGGCATCTCCAGGATAACGTTCGAGATAATTGGCTTCAGTTGCCTGCGTAAAATTATTTGGCGAATAGGCGTATAAAAAGTTATGCACGCCCTTAGTATCACGCAAATACTCTACGGTATATTGATAAAGTTGTTGGTATTGCTCAGGCGTCGATTGCTCTGCGCCCCACCAAAACCAACTGCCGGTATTTTCGTGAAGAATACGAAACACAACCGGGATTAATTTGCCGTTGTTATCTTTGAGATTGTTAGCCCAATCAGCTAATTGATCCAGATAACCGTTATACACAGTATTAAATTCACCGCCCGGTAGCGAGGCAACCACAGCGGTAGTGTTATCCCAAGAAGTACCGATAGGCCAGACACCTTTTTGTTTATCGGTAATGGGGTTATCGAAATGCGAACTCACAGTGATGATGCCACCGCGCGCATAGGCTTTTTTAATCTGCTCAACAACATCGCCTTCTGATTTAGGGGCAACAATTGACAGAGTATCCCAACCATAAACTGCTGCAAAATCGCCAACCGCATTAAAAGTATCGGACTGAGTGCCATCAGTAGAGGTCAGCGTTAGCCCTTGCGTTGTTTCGTGCTGATGGCCAAACATAATTGATTCTTTGCGTTGCGTTTGCATAAAAGCAAATAATGAACGAGTTTCAAACGTTGCATTTTTATCAACAATATTGATCGCAACTGCAGCACTTTTTTGCTCGATAACAACACCTATTGCAGATTCGGCAGCACTCAAGGTAGTGGGTGCAGAATTATCCAATTTATTACAAGCCGCTATTGCAAACGCAACCACTACTATTGCGCAAGGGTAAAACACCGAAAATATTCTCGGGAAGAAAAAACGCTTCATTGTTATCCTCTGTAAAAACTTAGTTATTTTGGTAACGCACACGTATACCTAAATCAAATGAAAGACGCAGTTCATCAGCCGTGATTTCACGCGGGAAAAAACACCCTGAAATATGCGCCTGACAAAAGCTGGCGCCCTCCAACTGAGTGGTGCGGAAATCAACTCCGCGCAAATCAGCACCGCGAAAATACGCATCACGCAAATCCAAACCACTGGCATCTAATTCGCGTAAATCTAATCCACGTAAATCACCGCCGCGCAACGCACCTTCCTTTACTTCACCGCGTGCTTTGCGCTGATTAAATTCCACTACACGCTCTGAACGCAGCAATTCGTAAAAAGGATTGTTATGAACGATAGGTTTAGTCATGGCTGGCTCCATTTGGCAAACTAGCAAGTTTCAACAATATGCATTGGGCAATATTTGTTTTGACTATAGCCCAGGAATACAGATTTGTTTAATCGATTTCAGTGCCGCACGCATTATACTGTAAACGGTTACATTCGGTTTTAAGAAGTGTAATCGCGGCGTTAAAAGCCTTATTCGGCCAGTTGGTATTTTAAGTGGCGCGGGTTACACTTGCGCACAAGCTGCAACATAGCAGCACGCCCAATTTTTACGGTTATTGTTGTTTATCAATCTAGCCTTTGGGTAGGCAATCCTCGGTCAAACTTATCCACTCAGGTATAACACCTGATGGAATAACAATCTTCAGCTAGTCTCCCTTTTACAAGGTTCAGCTACTCATTTTTCGAGCTAAGCTGAAGACATACGTTGAGCGTAAAAATTATCTTGCCATCGCACAGCCTCACGCAGATCTGCTGTCGCTTCGGCATTATTGAGGAATTGTGAGAATGAGCTTTATCCACGACGACTTTTTGCTCGACACTGAGCAGGCGAAAATACTTTTTCATGAGTACGCCAAGAACATGCCCATCATTGATTACCACTGTCACCTTCCTCCCGAACAAGTAGGCCAGAATAAGCAATTCAAAAACCTTACTGAAGTCTGGCTGGCAGGCGATCATTACAAGTGGCGCGCCATGCGCTCCAACGGTGTAAATGAGCGCTTCTGTACCGGTGATGCCAGTGATTGGGAAAAGTTTGAACAATGGTGTGCAACTGTGCCAAACACATTGCGCAATCCACTTTACCATTGGACACATTTGGAACTGCGCAAACCATTTGGCATTACTGATCGTTTACTTGATAGCAGCAATGCCAAACGCACTTGGGATGAATGTAACGAACTGCTCGCTACGCCGGAATTCAGCGCGCGCGGTTTGATGACCCAAGCCAATGTCAAAATTGTGTGCACTACCGATGATCCAATTCATGATCTCGCGCATCACAAAACAGTTGCTGCCGATACATCATTTAAATCAGCGATGCTGCCAACCTGGCGCCCTGACCGCGCAATGATGGTGGAAAACACCGATGCGTTTAACAAGTATGTAGATCGTCTGGCCATTTCTGCCGACGTAAATATCAATAATTTTGACGATCTGATTAAAGCTCTGGATATTCGTCACGATTATTTCCACGCACATGGTTGTCGTTTGTCCGACCATGGCTTGGAAACTGTGTATGCAGCCGATTACACACAAGAAGAAATCAAAACTATTTTCTTGAAAATTCGCAGCCACAAAGATCTTGATGCAATTGAAATTGAAAAGTTCCAATCAGCAATGATGGTGGAGTTTGCATTACAAGATCACGCCAAAGGTTGGGTGCAACAATTCCACATTGGTGCGATTCGCAACAACAATCCGCGACTGTTCCGCACTTTAGGGCCAGATACCGGTTTTGATTCGATTGGCGATCACAACTACGCCAAACCATTGGCCAAATTTTTAGGCCGCCTTGACGATCAAAACAAACTCGCCAAAACTATTATTTATAATTTGAACCCACGCGATAACGAAGTGATCGGCACTATGATCGGCAACTTCCAGGACGGCTCTTCAGCAGGCAAAATCCAATTTGGTAGCGGCTGGTGGTTCCTCGATCAGATGGAAGGTATGACTCGCCAGATCGAAGCATTAAGCCAGTTGGGATTGTTAAGTCGCTTTGTGGGCATGCTCACCGATAGCCGCAGCTTCCTCAGCTATTCACGCCACGAATATTTCCGCCGCATATTGTGTGGAATTTTAGGGCGCGACATGGCCAAAGGCTTAGTGCCAAACGACACTAAAATGGTTGGCAAAATGATTCAGGATATTAGCTTCAACAACGCGAAAAAATATTTCCCATTTGTAGTACCGGATTAAATCTCAGCGCAATATCCTCGCAAGTTAAAATAGCCCGGTTCGCCGGGCTATTATTTTTTAGCGTTAATCATTTTTGAGAATCTGACTTGCTACAAAACGCCCTGCACACTTTTCTCTTCGCCTTCAACATCACTGCCCCTATTTTTGTGATGCTTTTTCTCGGTATCTGGCTGAAAAAACGCAGCATGATCAACGATGAATTTATCAAAAGCGCATCGCAGCTTGTCTACAACATCGGCCTGCCAGTAATGTTGTTCAGCACCAGCGCCACAACTGATCTTGCTCACATCTCCGATTGGAACTTGCTTATCGCCTTTGCCCTGATGACGGCGTTGGTTTTTGTCGGCAGCTTGTTGACTGCTCATTGGTTCTGCCAGGATTCACGCGATCACGGTGTATTTATTCAAGGCGCTTTTCGCGGAAATTTGGTTATTCTTGGTTTGGCATTTTGCGCGAATGCTTACGGTGAACAAGGGCTGGCACTGGCATCACTTCCCGTTGCTATGACGGTAGTCCTGTACAACGTACTCTCTGTGTATGTGCTGAACCGTAGCTTGCACCATGGTCGTAATTCACTTATGTCGACGCTCATAGGCATTGTGAAAAACCCGTTAATTATCGCAATTTTTGCAGGCTTTGCCGTCAATACAATGGGCGTGAAATTACCAGGCGTGGTGATGGATAGCGGGCAGTATTTAAGTCAGATGGTATTACCGTTGGCACTCATTTGTATCGGTGGCTCATTGAGTATTGCGCGACTGACACGTATCGACTCAATCACCTTGAGTGCCTGCCTATGGAAATTGGTTCTCTCACCCCTCATCGCCTGTGCTATCGCAATTGTGCTGGGAGTAAAAGGTGACGCAGTCGCCATTTTATTTTTATTGGCTGCATCACCCACGGCAACAATCAGTTTTGTGATGGTGCAAGCCATGAAGGGAAATAGTGAGCTCGCTGCAAATATTGTGGCACAGTCCACACTTTGGTCGCTCGTGACGGTTACGCTAGGGCTGTGGATATTGCAAATTTTACAATTCGTTTGAAAAACTTTCTATCCAAAATGCGCTTCAGGCAAACCAACAACATCTGTTTTAAAAATAAATAAATTGCCCGCCTGAGGCTGCTGCGAAAAGGCCTCATCACTCAAACCAATTCGCGCACTGGTGACGGCCAATAGATCCAGGTTGTTACCACCGAAGGCAACACATGTTGCTTGGGATACTGGCATATCCAACACCAGATTTTTACTGCCATCGGGTGCATAGCGCACAACACGGCTGCCACCCCACTGTGCGTTCCACACAAAACCTTCTGCATCGACACATGCACCATCAGGCTCCACACCGATTTCAGTATGGGCGAATATTTCCGGATTGGATAACTCGCCAGTCTGCGCATCAAAATCATAAACACGAATACTGTGGGTAGGCGAATCCGCATGATACAACTTGCGCGAATCAGGGCTCCAACAAAGCGCGTTGGAAATCATCAACCCGCTGAAATGTTTACTCACTGTAAAATTGTGATCCAGACAATAGAGTGCGGCACTCTGCTCAGGGGTGTTTTTTTGTTCGACAATAGTGCCCATCCAAAAACGCCCTTGGCGATCACAACGGCCATCGTTGGAGCGATTACCCATCACATCGGCTTCCGGTTTAACAATCCACTCCACCGCACCGGATTCAGGATCAAACCATGCGAAGCCGGATGCAAAAGCCGCAAGAATACGCGAATCATTTTTTGCAAAGGTAAAACAACCCAAACGTTCCGGCAAATCCCAGTTGGTCAGTTGTTTGCTGCTGATGCGATAACGATAAAGTTTTGCTGAAAGAATATCCGTCCACCAAAAGCATTCGTCTTGATGATTCCACTGCACACCTTCTCCGAGCAAGTTGCCACAAGGAACGGTATCGATAAGTGTCAATGCAGTCATAGATTTCACTTTTTAGCTGTTAGATTATTGGGCGCTAGTATTTTTTCACGAAAAAAAACGCCCCTGAAAAGAGGCGTTTTTTAACCAGCTTTAGAGGCTGTGCAGATTACCACCAGGTGGCATAGATTGCGATGAGGATGAGCACTACACCGACCGCGCCGATGTTAAAACCTGATGTAGTTTTGAAACTGACATCGTTAAGATCAACCGCATTGGCTTGATCTTTTGCGCCGCCCAAATAAGTTACTATTACGGCCAGTACACAGCAGAGAATAAAGACCAATCCGACACGATCCATAAATGGAACTTCAGGAATATAAATCTTAAATAACCAGGAGAAAGTGACTGATGCAATCGCCGCGGTTAACGCAGAACTTGCGGTGGCTTTTTTCCAGAAGAAACCGAACAGGAAAATCACCACAATACCCGGTGTGAAGAAGCCAGTGAATTCCTGAATAAATTGGAAGGCTTGTTCTGATTTACCTACTAACGGTTTCGCCAATATCACTGCGATTACCATTGCAACAAATGCAGTGGCGCGACCGATAAATACTAATTTCTTCTCCGATGCAGCAGGGTTGATGGATTTTTTATAAATATCCATAGTGAAAATTGTTGAAACGCTGTTGCTCATTGAACTAAGTGAAGAGGCAATCGCCGCTACCAGCGCCGCGAATGCAATACCCAACAAACCATGAGGCAACAATTTCATCATTTCCGGATACGCTTGATCTGGCTTACTTAAATCTGGTGCAAGCACAACCGCGCAAATACCTGGTAGCACCACAATCAGCGGCACAAATAATTTAATGTAAGCCGCAAAGGTCATACCTTTTTGCGCTTCCTGCAAACTTTTTGCAGCGAGTGCGCGCTGGATAATATATTGGTTAAAACCCCAGTAGCTGATATTCATAATCCACAAGCCGCCAATCAACACCGAAATGCCGGGCAGGTTTGCATAGCTGGGGTTATCTTTAGAGAGAATCATATCGAATTTTTCCGGCGCTTTTTCTAACAGCGTAGAGAAACCGGCAAGCACACCAGTGCCACCTGAAATTTGATTTAACGCCAAATAACTTACCAAAATACCGCCTAACACCAACAACGCGACCTGAATAATATCGGTCATAGCGACTGCTTTAAGGCCGCCATAAATTGAATAGGTCATGGAGAAAATGGCGAGAAAGATCATGCCGTAAAGCATATCCACACCGAGGAATTGTGAAATCGCCAGCGAACCTAAATAAAGTACCGAGGTTAAATTTACAAAGGTGTAGAGCGCGAGCCAGAAAATTGCCATGACTGTGCGCACACGTCCGTCATAACGATTTTCCAAAAATTGCGGCATGGTGTAGATGCCTTTGGCGAGAAAAATCGGCAGAAAATATTTGGCGATAATAATCAGCGTAATCGCTGCCATTAGTTCGTAAGCGGCGATGCCCATACCGATCACAAAACCGGAACCAGACATACCAATAATTTGTTCTGCGGAAATGTTAGCGGCGATTAAAGATGCACCTATCGCCCACCAAGGTAAGGATTTGCTAGCAAGAAAATAATCGTTGGCATTTTTCTCGTGACCTTTTTCATCACGCGATACCCAGTAAGCAACAAATAGCAGAACAAGGGTATAAACAATTAATACCCCAATATCGAGCCCGTTTAAAATCATGATTGACCTCAGTGTAATGGTGCCGGTGTGGAGTGCACCTTGTTATTAAAACTGTCTTGTTATTAAAAGTGTGAAACTGGTGCGAACATCCCACTGCAGAAACAATTCAGCTCGCCCTTTAAACAAGAAGCATTCATTAGGGCTACTAATGAATGCTTCCGGATTAACAATTGTATAAAGCAGCTATAAACATTCCGTCTGCTTAAATTCTCCCACCATCGACCACAAATTCTTGTGATGTGATCATGGCAGAATCATCTGCAGCCAAAAACAATGCGAGATTGGCTACGTCGTGCGCGCCCAACCGCTTTTTGAGGCACACACGTTTCATCAATTCTTTTTCTTCGTCCGCACTCAGCCATTTTTCCAGCTGTTTAGGTGTTGCCACCCAGCCCGGCAAAATAGAGTTCACACGAATATTATCTACACCGTAATCGGTCGCCAGCGCTTTGGAAATTCCCAATATGCCCGCTTTTGCAGTGATGTAACTGGCCAAACGCGGCGGCCCGAATTGCACATTAATCGAGCTGATATTAATAATCGATCCTGCGCCCAAAGCTACCATCATCGGCTGTACCGCTTGCGCGGCAAAAAATACCGGGTGGAGATTAATCGCTAAACCGCGCTGCCAGTCTGCCTCCGTAATACTGTTCGTATCAAAGCGCTGATCATTGGCAGCGTTATTGATCAAAACCTGAATATCGCCTTGTGCTTGTTGTGCATCACGAATACTGCGTTGCAATGCGGGTATGTCGCTCACATCGCACACTTCAAACCAGGGCCGCGCGTAACCTTTTGCCACCAGCTCATCACATAGCGTTAATGCGCCCTGCTCATCAATATCGACAAAAGCAACCTTTGCTCCTTGTGCAGCAAAGGCTTCAACTAATGCCGCACCTATACCGGTGGAGCCACCAGTGATAAACACACTGCGGTTCTGCAAGCTGGAGTAGCGGGTATACCCTGAATGGGCGGAGTAGCTATACATGTTGATTTCTCTCTGGTTTCACGCGCCATTCATTATAAAGACAGGCACATCATAGGCAGTAGTGTAGACCTGCATGGCTATGTGGGTTTTACCAGAGATACATTAATCAACTGCATAACTTCTTGCAGCAGTGTTTTTACCGCTTTACTGGCACTTTCCTGATCGCCAGCACAAATCGCGTCATAGATGCGTTTGTGATCGTCATAATCCGCTGTAAGTACGCCCTTTAACTGGTTAGTGCTGGCGATACTTACTCGCAGTGCAACCTGGATAAACTCGCGCAACTGAAAGAAGAAGCGATTGTTGCCAGCGGCCAAAATTGCACAGTGAAACTCAATATCGGCTGAGAGTGGATCATCATGCCCTTCATCGGCGCGCTTCATACGTGCAAGAGCGTCACCAATGGCTTTAATTTTTTCGCGATCCTGATTGTTTTCAGCGGCTAATACAGCAGCCTCAGGTTCAATTGCCATACGTAATTGAGTGAACTCGCGCAGCAACTCCAGTGAGGGGCGCGCATTGAGTGTCCAACTCAGCACATCGGCATCAAACATATTCCACTGGCTGCTCGGCATTACCCGAATGCCCTGCCGTGGACGCGATGCAATTAATCCTTTGGCAGTCAACATTTTTACCGCTTCGCGCGTAACGCTGCGGCTAATGCTAAATTGTTGCGATAACTCCGCCTCAGTCGGGAAGGATTTATCAATCGCATATTGACCCTGAACAATTGCTGCACCCAATTGATGGGTTAACTGGTGAGTAAGATTACGCCCTGTGTCCAGCATATTTATTTAGCCTATTTATATTATATATTTATGGGGTATCCGACAAGACTTTATTGCCGACGCTGATATCTATTAAAAAGCCTTGGAAGTAGGACGGATACCACTATTGGTGATCAGGAAACAAAAAAAACCGCGACTGCAAGCAGCCGCGGGTTATTTAACAAGAGGATGTCGCTTTAGTCACGTAAAAAATACATAACCGGGGGAATAGCGGGATTATTCTTTACTGCTGAGGTTTTCTTCGATCTCTTCAAAGTTGGAATGACGCACATCCTCGCCATTAACCAGATAAATCACGTATTGCGCCAGGTTACGGGCATGGTCGCCAATTCGCTCCAGCGCACGCAATGACCATGATGTTGAGGACACGCGTAATGCTGCGCGGGTCTTCAATCATAAACGTCACCAGCTCGCGCATGGCAGTGCTGTATTCCATATCGACTTGCTTATCAGCCTGCACAACGGTCAGGGCCAAGTCCATATCCAGGCGCGCAAAAGAGTCCAGCGCATCTTGTAACATGCTCGACACATGCCCGCCAATATGGCGCACTTCGATGTAGCCGCGCGGGGCAAGGCCATCTTTATTCATCGCAATTGCCTGACGTGCAATTTTGGTTGCTTCGTCGCCAATACGCTCTAAATCGGTAATGGCTTTGGTCACGGCAATTACCAAGCGCAAATCACTTGCCGCTGGTTGGCGACGCGCAAGAATGCGCACACATTCTTCATCGATGGTCATTTCCATCTTATTGACTTTGGTATCAGCACGCACCACTTGCTCAGCGCGATCAACATCTGCATCGATCAATGCTTGAATCGCATCATTGACCTGACGCTGCGCCATACCACCCATTTCTGATAAATGCGTGCGAATAGTTTCGAGCTCGACATTGTATTGCTGCGAGATATGAAGAGTATGACTCGTAATATCCATAACCATGATGCGCCTCCGCATTAACCGTAACGGCCAGTGATGTAATCTTCAGTTTGTTTTTTAGTGGGATTAGTGAAGAGCGTGTCTGTTAAATCATGCTCGATCAAATCACCCATGTACATAAATGCGGTGTAATCGGAAACGCGTGCGGCTTGCTGCATGTTATGCGTCACAATTACGATAGTGTATTGATGCTTTAACTCATTGATCAGTTCTTCAATTTTCAACGTCGAAATCGGATCGAGTGCCGATGCAGGTTCGTCGAGCAAAATCACTTCTGGTTCAATTGCAATTGCACGTGCAATTACCAAACGCTGTTGTTGCCCACCGGAAAGACCAAACGCATTTTCATGCAAGCGATCTTTTACTTCGTCCCAGAGCGCAGAACCGCGTAATGATTTTTCTACTACTTCATCTAAAATACGTTTGGATTTCACGCCTTGTAAGCGTAGACCATATGCGACATTTTCATAGATCGATTTTGGAAATGGATTTGGTTTTTGAAACACCATTCCCACTTGGCGACGCAATTCCGCCACATCGACACGCTTGTCATAAATATTATTGCCATCCAGAACGATTTCACCTTCAACGCGACAGGCATCAACCAAATCATTCATGCGATTGAAACAACGCAGCAGCGTTGACTTACCGCAACCTGACGGGCCAATAAACGCCGTCACCTTTTTCTCTGGAATCTTCATATTCACGTTATTGAGTGCGCGCTTTTGATCGTAATACAAGTTGAGATTTTTTACTTCAAGTTTAATCGGTTCTACTAATGCTATCGGGCTCATAAGTTATGCCTGTTTAAAAAATCACTAGAATATTTCAGTTTAATTACAATTTTATTACAAGCCCGTCGCGCTATTAATCCGATGCGCTACGATATTTTTCACGCAAATTATTGCGAATTTTTATCGCGGTTATATTAAGCGCGATAATCAGGATTACTAAAGTCAATGAGGTTGCATATACCAGCGGGCGCGCCGCTTCTACGTTGGGGCTTTGAAAGCCGACATCATAAATATGAAAACCAAGATGCATAATTTTTTGATCGAGATGCAGGTAAGGATAATTGCCATCAACCGGTAGTGCAGGTGCAAGTTTGACCACCCCTACCAACATCAATGGCGCCACTTCACCTGCGGCACGCGCGATTGCCAAAATCAAACCGGTCATCATTGCAGGGGTTGCAAGTGGAACAACAACTTTCCATAAGGTTTCTGCTTTGGTTGCACCAAGAGCCAAACTGCCTTGACGAATGGTACTGGGAATACGCGACAAACCTTCTTCGGTCGATACAATCACAATCGGCAAGGTAAGCAGCGCAAGCGTGAGCGATGCCCAGAATAACCCGGGTGTACCAAACGTCGGCGAAGGTAATGATTCAGCGTAAAACAATTGATCGAGATTTCCGCCCAGTGTGTACACAAAAAATCCTAAACCAAACACGCCGTACACAATAGAAGGAACACCGGCGAGGTTGTATACCGAGATGCGGATAATTTTTAAGAAGGTGCCCTGCTTGGCATATTCACGCAAATAAATTGCCGCTAGCACACCAAACGGCGTCACCATGATCGACATTACAATCACCATGGTTAAGGTGCCGAAGATCGCCGGAAAAATTCCGCCTTCGGTATTGGCTTCACGCGGTTCGTCGCTCACAAATTCCCAAAAACGCTCGGCATATTTACCCAGCTTGCCAAATACACCCAATTCATTAGGGCGAATGACCCGCACGATATGATCAAAGGCAATTGCGACTTCTTTACCATCGGCAGTGCGCGCAATTAATTTATCGCGCGTTGCTTGGGCGAGAAGATCATCGCGCGTTGCTTTGATCACCGAGTACTCGGCTTCAAGCTCGGCGCGCTGCGCAGCGAATTCTGCATCTGCTGCCGCAAGTTGAGTTCCGGTAATACCATCCAATTCCAAACGGCGGCGATCCAAACGCAAATCATCCATGCGTTTGTTGATGCGGCCAATATCGGATTTTTCGATGCGATGAATTTGCGCATGTAAATCCAATGCACGTTCAATGCGCTGATCCAATTGCGACCAGAATTCCGCACTACTCAATTCGCTGATAACTTTATCCTGCTCTTTAATAGCAACCGGATAGCCGTAGAAATTGCCCCACTCACGCCGCTCAATCGAAATGGCATCGGTTGGGTATTCCCACTTATCCATACCGGTTTCCAGAAACCAGGAAAAGTCACGGCCGTTGACATCTCGGTTACCCATTTTGAACAAGTAACGCGTAATCAATTCCACATCTTTTTCAACGATGTAACCACCGTCGCGGGCAACGGCGGCAGAAATTATTTCTGAGCGAACTTCTTCGCCCATGATGATATGACGTGCGCCCTCGCGATCAACAATCGTGGTTTGCAAAATATCGGCTGGCCAAAAGTGGCTAAAACCGCGTATCGCAATTAAGCCGAGCAAACCAACTACCATCACCATACAAATGGTAACTGCACCGCCGTTTAACCAAATCCAGGGCGAGCCACTTTTGAACCAGGAGGTTTGTCTTTGTAATACGTTTTTCATCTCATTCACCTGGAATTACAAGTTGCTATAGCGTTGACGTAAGCGCTGACGAATAACTTCGGCGACGGTATTTACCACAAAGGTCATGGCCAAGAGCACTAATGCAGCGAGGAACAAGACACGGAAGTGGGTACTGGCTACGGCGGTTTCTGGCAGCTCTACTGCAATGTTGGCGGACAGCGTGCGCATACCTTCGAAGATATTGAAATTCACCACCGGGCTATTACCGGTGGCCATCAACACAATCATGGTTTCACCTACAGCGCGGCCAAAGCCCATCATTACTGCCGAAAAAATACCGGGGCTGGCGGTGGGCAATACAACACCCACCATGGTTTGCCAACGTGTTGCGCCGAGCGCAAGCGAGCCTTGGGTAAGATGGCGCGGCACACTGAACACTGCGTCTTCTGCGATGGAAAAAATACTTGGGATTACCGCAAAACCCATCACGATACCTACGACTAATGCATTGCGTTGATCGTAGTTAATGCCGTTATCGGTAAACCACTGACGCATGCTGCCCTCAAAAAACCAGACTTCTGTTAATGGGCTAATCGCAACACAGGCCCAGACGGTCAAAATAACGGGCACGACAAGAATGGCCGCCTCCCAACCTTCTGGAACATTAACGCGCACAGAATCAGGAAAGCGGCTCCAGATAAACCCGGTCACTAACATAACGACTGGCAGCAACACCAAAATACTGAAAATAGCCGGTAGATGATTTTCCATAAACGGCGCGAGCCACAAACCGGCGAGGAAACCAAGAATCACCGTGGGCAGAGCCGCCATAATTTCGATGGAGGGCTTAACTATGCCGCGCAGTTTTGGCGTCATGAAATAGGCGGTGTAAATCGCGCCCATTACGCCTAATGGCACAGCAAATAAGATGGCAAAAAACGCTGCTTTTAAGGTACCGAGTGTGAGCGGGATAAAGCTCATCTTGGCTTCAAAATTGTCGCTACCTGATGATGCTTGCCAGATATATTCCGGTGCGTCGCGGCCTTCGTACCAGACCTTTTGCCAGAGTGAACTGAATGACACTTCAGGGTGGTGATTCCACACATCGGCAACCGCCACTTTTTTGCCCGCATCAATAAGCAGTGCGCGGGTATTAATCGGTGAAATGGCAATATTCTGGATGGGTTTGTCACTGATCGATTTAATCAGTAGCGTGCGTTCGGAGGTGCCGAAATAAATGCCTATATTTCCTTGGTCATCGCCCGCCCAAAATCCCCGACGGGCAAATTCTGGCGCAACGCTCGTGATTGCTCCGGGCAGAGATTCAAAGTCGCGCACGAATTCAACATGATATTCATTGCTTTCATCGCGCACTAAAAACCACTGACTTACTTCACCTTTATCAGTCCCCACCACTAACGAGCCGGTGCCGACCAAAAACTGCAGCAGGGTGATTTTTCCACCGCTTACACTGACCGGTTCTTTGCGCTCAGCCGCCGCAGGGTTAACTATTTTGTAGAGGATAATTTTTGCAGTGTCGGTCGCCACGACTAAATGTTGTGCGCCTTCATCGATTTGCATGGCCACTGCATTCATACCCGCAGGCAATGGCGGCAGAGTGAATATTTCCTGCGCGAGACTGGACTCGCCAGTGATCATATTGGTGCTTTCGCTGAATACACCTAACAGCAAACGGTTATCCGCCGTGACGGTACCAACCAATGTACCGCTGGAGGTTTCTTGTATTGCCAATATTTTTAATGCGGCGCCTTGCTCATCCAACCGAATGGGCAATTCGCCGAGTGGGAATAATAAGCTGGGTGTAATCAAGCGTTTGTCATTGGGATAACTGAGTGCGTAGCTGGTTTTACTCACTATCACTTCGCCATTGTTGTAACCGTAAGCGACCAAACCGTGGTCAGCGGTACTGGTTGCCAAGCTGGCAAACTCTGCCGCTTCAGTTTTAGGCATTTGTGCTTCAAGAATGGTGCTACCGTCATTAACGTTAAAAAAACTGACTGCACCGCTGCGCTTAAAGCTGCCACCGATTTCCTCGTAGCGCTCTAGCGATAGAAACTCGGTGGAATCATTTTCGATTTGATGGAGCTCGGCTTGATCGAACGTCTTTACTATATCGACCGAGGCGCCGCGAAACAGGGGCGCCACTTCGGAAAAAAGATAGAAAAAAATCAATCCTAAAGAGAACACTACAGCAATACCTGCCGTCATCACGCCATAGCGAGAAACGTTGTCCTTAAGGGTGCGAATACGACGCAGGCGACCGCGCTGTTCTGTGGTCGGCATCAAACTGGATGTTTGTTTTACCGCTAGAGTGGGTTCTGACATGGTGTACTCACCTGATTAAACTGCTGGCACTGAAATGCTAACAAGCAAAGATGACACTTTTGTTACAAGCATTATTTGGCTGTCACATTCGTTTTTCTGCTTATAAAAAAACCGCCGAACTAGTCGGCGGTTTTTAGTACAGCTCACACACTACTTACTTTTGCAGCTCAGCAAGCGCTTTGCTTACCATAGTTGCAGGCAGCGGGATGTAACCATCGCGCACTACGGTTTCCTGGCCTCGCTTGGAGAGAATCATTTTTGCAAATTCCAATTGCAAGGTTTCCAATGGGCGATTTGGATGCTTGTTGATGTACACATAAAGCACGCGTGCCAATGGATAAGTTCCATCAAGTGCATGTGATGCTTCAGCAGTTACGAAAGGCTGACCATCTTTCTTGGACAATGGCAGAGCACGCACACCAGAGGTCACATAACCAATTCCTGAATAACCAATTCCGTTGATTGACTCAGAGATACCTTGCACTACTGAAGCTGAACCTGGCTGCTCGTTGATGCCCGCTTTGAAATCACCTTTACACAGAGCTTCATCTTTAAAGTAGCCGTAAGTGCCGGATACAGCGTTGCGACTGTAAAGGGTGAAATCGCGCTTTGCCCACTTATCAGTCAAACCCACCTCACCCCAACTAGTGATGTCTTTAGCGCCACCACACTTGCGGGTTGCAGAGAAAATGGCATCCACTTGTTGCAGGCTCAAACCTTTGATCGGGTTATCTTTGTTCACATAAACAGCCAGAACGTCAATTGCCACAGGGATAGCTGTAGGCTTGTAACCATGCTTGGCTTCGAACTGCTGAATTTCTTCTGACTTCATAGCACGGCTCATAGGGCCGAAGTTAGCAGTACCTTCAATCAAAGCTGGTGGTGCAGTTGAAGAACCAGCGCCTTGAATTTGGATATTCACGTTGGGATACAATTTTTTGAAATCTTCAGCCCACAGGGTCATCAGATTATTCAACGTATCAGAGCCAATTGAGTTCACATTACCCGATACACCGGTAACCGTTTTGTACTCTGGCAATTTAGGATCAACTGCAGCCTGCAGTGCAGCGGCGCAAACCATAGAGCCGGCCAATACCAACCCTTTAACAATGTTCATAGCGTTCATAGAGCGCTCCGTTTAGTCATTCGTGAATAATGAATTCTTGCTTGTTGATGAAGAGATTTGTCTCTTCATTGACGATTACTTTAGCGAGCGAATATGACAGTAATATGACCAGCCAAAGGCTTTGTCACAAATATGTCGCACAAGCGTCACAATGTTTTGGGGAGCCAGAAATGAAAACACCAGCCGCAGCTGGTGTTGGAGAATATTATTTTACGACACGCAACCCCGGTCGTTTAGGCGCTGAGCCCGAAGGCGGAACCCGCTCCGGCTTTGGTGATGATGGAGGTGTTTCCGGTGCAGGTGGCTGCGGGTTTTGCTCAGCATCAAACATCATCCCTTGCCCGTTCTCACGCGCGTAGATACCGAGGATCGCACCGCAAGGAACGTACAGATTATTTACCACGCCACTAAACCGCGCGTTAAACGATACCGCGGTGTTATCCATAAAAAAATCTTTAATCGCCGACGGGGATATATTCAGGATTATCTGCCCATCTTTATTAACATGCTGCTGCGGCACTTGGGTGCCCTGCGCATGCGCATCCACCAAAATATGCGGGGTACAATTGTTGTCCAGTATCCATTCGTAGATGGCGCGCAGAAAATACGGACGACTGGATGACATGGACATAAAAATTTCCTTTGACTGTGCAGATGAATACCAACAACAAATTACAGGTATTTTAACCAAGGCTCAATTTAATCAAGACTAAAACAAAACGGGCGACCTAAGTCGCCCGTTTTGTTATCAGTGGATCTCTCTCCAGAATTCGCGATTCAGGAAGTAGACAAAGACAAACAAAATCAGCAGGAAACCCAGTACGTAATAACCCATCGCCTGACGTTTTACTGCAATTGGCTCAGCAAGGTATTCCAGGAAGTTAACTAAGTCATAAACTGCTGTATCGAACTCAGCTGCTGACATAGCGCCCTTCACTTTACCCTCTTTCAGAGCGCCACAGTGCTCATCTATTTCGAGCTGACCCACATCGTTACGCAATGCGCCACCGTGGTGATTGATTTTTGGACCAGCACCGCATTCCAACAAACCCTGCGGGCCAATCAACACATGTGGCATACCAACATTATGGAACACACGGTTGTTAACACCCCAAGGGCGCGTTTCATCTTTATAGAAGTTGCGCAGATAGGTGTAAATCCAATCGGGTGAACGCGCGCGCGCCACCAGCGTCAAGTCCGGCGGAACCACACCAAACCAGACTTTGGCTTGTTGTGGCTTCATCGCAATTTCCATTAATTGGCCAATGCGTTGCTCACCAAAAATCAGGTGTTGCTCCATCAAGTTGTGTGGGATATCCAAGTCATCAGCAACACGCTCATAACGGGAATATTTTGCCGAGTGACAACCCATGCAGTAGTTGATGAAATATTTAGCACCGCGCTGCAGCGACTCTTTGTCATTCAAGTCAGGCTCCATGTGATCACAGGGAATTGCGCCACAGTTGAATGCACCTTCAGAAGCGACAGCCTTGATGGGTACTACAGCAAGGATAATAAACAGCGCCAAACCAGCAAGCACAACCAGAGTTGGCAAACCTTTAGCTTGAGTGCGAGTTGGCTCAACCAAGTCCTTATCGCGTGCAGCCAGCAGTGGCATCACCGCAAACAACACCGCCAGCAGGAAGCAAATCGCTAATAACAAGATCGGTACATCATCAGCGCCAATATATTCGATCCCCATCCAAACAAAGACTACTGCAAAAAGACCGCAAACCGCCCAGGACATTTTTGACTTGGCTTTTTCCGGGCTGGTGGTTGTCCATACCGGCATAGTGACAAAGTAAGCGAAGTAAAAAGCGGTCGCGATTTGCGACAGCAAGGTTCTACCTTCAGTTGGAGCCTTAACACCCAAATAGCCGAGAATCACAAACATAGCTGCAAACGCGATCAACATAATACGGGGAATATGACCGCGATAGCGCATGGATTTTACTTTGCTGCGATCCAACCAAGGCAATACAAACAGGATGGCAATTGCCGCCGCCATCGCAATAAAGCCGAGGAATTTAGCGGTCAACATCAAAGGACCAAGCTCAATTGGCATAGTCACCGCACGCAATACCGCATAGAAAGGTGTGAAATACCAAACTGGGGCAATGTGCAGCGGTGTTTTCAGGTTGTTTGCTTCTTCAAAGTTAGCGTACTCAAGGAAGAAACCACCCATCTCAGGCATAAAGAACATGATGAAACAGAAGGCGAACAGGAAAACAGTGATGCCGACCAAGTCGTGCACAGTGTAGAAAGGATGGAAAGGAACGCCATCGCGCGGAATGCCATTTTCATCTTTGTTCTTTTTGATCTCAACGCCATCAGGGTTGTTAGAACCTACTTCGTGCAACGCCAGGATGTGCATTACTACTAGCGCGAGCAGCACAATCGGCAAGGCTACAACGTGCAACGCAAAGAAGCGGTTCAGGGTAATACCAGAGATTAGGTAGTCACCGCGAATCCACTGCACCAGATCTTCACCGATACCGGGAATAGCGCCGAATAGGGATACAATTACTTGTGCTCCCCAATATGACATCTGCCCCCAAGGCAATACATAGCCCATAAAGGCCTCTGCCATGAGGACCAGATAAATGGTCATACCGAAAATCCACACCAGCTCACGCGGGGCTTTATAGGAGCCATACATCATGCCGCGGAACATATGAAGGTAGACCACAATAAAGAAAGCGGAGGCGCCGGTGGAATGCATGTAGCGCAACAACCAACCGTAATCCACATCACGCATGATGTATTCCACTGAGGCAAAAGCGCCTTCAGAGGAAGGGTTATAACTCATGGTCAACCAAATACCGGTAACTAATTGGTTCACTAATACCAGCAGCGAAAGCACCCCAAAGAAATACCAAAAATTGAAGTTCTTGGGCGCATAGTACTTAGCCATGTGCGTATCCCAGGCACGCTGTACCGGGAGGCGTTTATCGATCCACTGCCACATTCCTGCTAACCAATTCATATTAGGCTCCTTGATCTTCGCCAATAATAACTACTGAATCGCTCTCATATCGATGTGGCGGCACTTCCAAATTCAGTGGTGCAGGTACAGCTACATAAACACGGCCGGCGAGATCATATTTAGATCCATGACAGGGGCAAAAGAAGCCGCCTTGCCACTTATCGCCACCCAAATCTGCAGCTCCGACATCAGGACGAAACGCAGGTGCACATCCTAAATGGGTGCAAACACCAAGCAAAATCGCAAATTCTTTCTTAATTGCACGCTCGGCATTTTTAGCATATTCAGGCTGCTGAGGTTCATTCGAGCCAGCATCAAGCAATACACCTTGCTCTTCCACTTTCTTCAAGCTATCCAAAGCAGCTTGGGTGCGGCGCACGATAAAAACTGGCTTGCCGCGCCACTCAACGGTAACCATTGCGCCAGGCTCTATTTTGCCGATGTTGTACTTCACCGGCGCACCAGCAGCTTTTGCTCTGGCACTAGGGTTCCAAGAACCCACAAATGGCACTGCGGCGCCCACAACACCAATCGCGCCCACTGCACAAGTGGCTCCGATTAATACGCGACGGCGCGTTTGATTTACTGCGTCATTACTCATGACGAATTTCTCCCCTAAACAGCTTTAACGGCTAGCAAATTGCCCAAAATCGTCCTGCGACTTAATACAGATAACTAATATGAAGTCCGGCGACAGAAGGAATATTGGGTGACACAAGAAAAGGCGGGCAATGTTAATGAATTAACGCACTGCTTACAAGAATAACCACACATAAACAGTGGGTTATAGGCCTGCATATTAGACGTAAAAAAACGCCCAAGCCAGTAAAGACTTGGGCGTTTTTGATGATCATCGACCAGCCAGCAAAGAACCGGCTGGAGAAAACCATTAACGCTTGGAGAATTGTGGCTTCTTACGTGCTTTACGCAAGCCAACTTTCTTACGTTCAACTTCGCGAGAATCGCGAGTAACGTAACCGGCTTTGCGTAAATCGCTACGCAGAGACTCGTCATATTCCATCAGCGCACGGGTCAAGCCGTGACGAATAGCGCCCGCTTGACCGAAACTACCGCCACCGGCGACAGTAACATTAACGTCAAACTTTTCTACCAAACCAACTAATTCCAGTGGCTGACGCACTACCATGCGCGCAACTGGACGACCGAAATACTCGTCCAAAGGACGGTCATTTACGGTGATGGTACCTGAACCTGCGGTGATGAACACGCGCGCGGTAGAGGTTTTGCGACGGCCAGTGCCGTAAAACTGTGTAGCAGACATGTCAGCTCCCCTTAGATGTTCAGTTCTTTAGGTTGCTGAGCAGCATGTGGATGCTCATTACCTGCATAAACTTTCAGTTTTTTGAACATAGCGCGACCCAGTGGCCCTTTCGGCAACATACCTTTAACGGCTGTTTCGATGGTGCGCTCTGGTGCTTTTTCAATCAACTTCTGGAAGCTGATAGCTTTTATACCGCCCACAAAACCTGTGTGCGAGTAATAAATCTTGTCAGTTGCTTTACGGCCAGTCACGCGCACTTGAGCGGCATTGATTACAACAATGTAATCGCCGGTATCAACGTGTGGAGTGAATTCTGGCTTGTGCTTGCCACGCAAACGCGAGGCGATTTCCGCAGATAAACGGCCGAGTGTTTTTCCCGCCGCATCCACGACGAACCAGTCATTAACGACGGATTCTGCTTTGGCAATATAGGTCTTCATGTTATTCCTGCCTAGTCGGATGTGGATACTAATATAAAAAATCAACCCTAAAATAGGGAGGCGGCATACTACACAGCCAATGCCTGATTTTCAACCATAATTTACGCTGGGTTTGCTACTCAGGCCGATGTGCACGTGCGAGATATTCGCGACTTTGCATTTCCAGCAAGCGGCTTACGGTGCGTTGAAACTCAAAATCCAGCTTACCGGTAGAGTAGATCTCGGCCAGTGGGCGCTCAGCCGAGATGACGAGCTTGACCTGTCGGTCGTAAAACTCATCTACCAGATTCACAAAGCGCCGCGCCTGATCATCTTGTGCAAGCCCCAAGCCCGGCACATTACTCAGGATCACCGAGTGGTATTCACGCGCCAATTCAATGTAGTCGTTCTGCGAGCGCGGGCCATCGCATAGCTCGACAAAATCAAACCAGACGATACCTTCACTAAGATAACGCGACCGAATCAGCCGCCCTTCGACTTCCAAGTCACGGTTTTCATGCACTTCCGCGCCAGCCGATAACAGACTCTTGAAACTGCACATCAAGCTCTCGTCAGCCGCAGCATCCAATGGCGAATGGTAAAGCTCGGCCTGCTCCAGCGCGCGCAGCCGGTAATCCACCCCACCATCCACATTCACTACCAACGTGTGCTGGTTGAGCAAAGCGATAGCGGGTAAAAAGCGCGCACGCTGTAAACCATCCTTATATAAGCCATCTGGTACGATATTGGAGGTCGCCACCAGCGTTACGCCCCGCGCGAACAGCTCCTCCATTAAAGTAGCAAGGATCATGGCATCGGTGATATCCGAGACAAAAAACTCATCGAAACAAATCACCCGCGCCTCGCTGGCGATAATATCGGCTACTTGTTTCAACGGGTTTTTCTGGCCGTCGAGTTTTTTAAGCTCGGCATGCACGCGGCGCATAAAGCGATGAAAGTGCGCGCGCAGTTTTTGCTCGAACGGCAAGCTCTCAAAAAAATTATCCATCAGGTAAGTTTTACCGCGCCCTACCCCACCCCAAAAATAGAGCCCGCGCACTAGCTCGCGCGGTTTTGCGCCGGTCAAGCGCTTGAAAAAACTACCCAAGCCGGATTGCTCCTGCTCATCTCGCCATGCTGCCACAAGCTGCTCATATAGATGTTGCAGATGATTTACCGCCGCAGCTTGCGCTGCATCCGGGCGAAAATCCGGGCGCGTAAGATCGCGCTGATAGCGTTCAAGAGGAGATAGGGAAATTGAAGTCGTCATAGGTATTAGGCAGGCTCACTAAAACTGGGCGCCACTGTAACGAGAAGACTGAAATGGCGCATTAGATTTCACACAAGTGCATCGGATATTGCATTAGGGGATTTGTCGCAACAAGAGCTCGGTCAGATCCTTTTTCATTTGCGTTAAATATCCGTGAAAAAAATGCCCCGCGTCGGGATAACGCAACAACTCGGCAGGACTCAGTAGTCCACCCACCCACGCATAAACGCCCTCAGCGATAACACGCTCATCTTTATCACCCTGAATCACTGCAAGCGCGCAGGGAAATTGACCGGCACGATCATAGGAATAACGCTCCACCGGCGGAGCCACCAAAGTGAGGTGTTGCAAACCATCCACTTGATAGCTTGCCTGTGCAGCAATCGAGGAGCCGAACGAAAACCCGGCAAGCAATAAAGATACTTGAGGAAAATTTTGCTTTACCCAGGTTATTGCTGCAGATAAATCATCCACTTCACCGATAGCATTGTCGAAACTGCCCTCGCTTTTACCTACACCGCGAAAGTTAAAACGCAATACATGGATACCTAGATCACGATAAGTGCGCATTAACGTGGTTACTACTTTGTTATCCATAGTACCGCCATGTACGGGATGTGGATGACAGACGATGACCAGTAGGTCGCGTGCTGCAAAATGTCCCGTCTCATCTCCTTGATGGATCATTGCCTCTATCGGACCCGCAGGTCCAAAAATAAAAATATCCTGCTCTTTGGCAAAGGAAAAAAGCATTAGCCACCTCTATGATTAAGCGCAAGTGCGCACATACACGATAATTTTTGCCCATTTTAATGAGAAAATGGACTTATAATAGAAATATCAATGTCCTTGGTCGTATATCGTTTACATAACGGCCATGTTTAGCAGGAGAATTCCGTGTATTCATTCAGTGCATTAGTTATTACTGGTTTACTTTGTTTGCTCTCTGGCGCCGCTATTGGCGCCGTGGTTCTTTATGTATTTCGCACACAAATTCTTGGCCGCGATCTTGAACAACGCCTGCATGAGGCCGAAAGTTCGCTGCAAGGCTATCAGCGCGATGTCGCCGAGCATTTTTCCCAAACATCTCAACTGGTGAATAATCTCACCAGCGCTTACCGCGAAGTCCATGAACACTTAGCTGACGGGGCACTAAAGCTGGCCACTCCTGCTATTAGTCGTAAAATTTTGGATTCTGCCAACACCAATCTCAGCGGTAGCACTAAGGCCTACATCAGCGAACAGCGTATCGAACCGCCGCGCGATTGGGCACCCAAAGCGCCCGGCGCGAAAGGCGCACTGAGTGAAGATTACGATTTACGCGATGATCACCATGATGCCACTCACCTTCCAACTGAATCGGCCGACGATTATGATTTTGATGGCAAAACCAGCCGTTATTGATTAGCCGAGCGCAATTGCTTTACCTGATGTATCGCGTACAGGACGTCGAATAAATGTATAACCCCGCACTGCGGGGTTTTTGTTGGCTGATAACAATATCGACGGAGACGCTTTGCATGTTCCTACAACGCTTGCTGCAGTTTGTTGGCTGGCCTATTACCGCAGGCGTTATCATTGCGTTGCTCGCACTACTCCTTTTCCCGCAATTGCGCGGCACCCAACCCCAAGCGCAAACTCCTACTAGCAATGTAAATATCGGCGTTGTTTCCTATGCCGACGCAGTGAATCGCGCCGCCCCTGCCGTAGTCAATGTCTACACCGAAAAACGTGTCGTGCAACGCAATCAAAACTTGTCCAACAACCCATTTTTTCGCCATCTCTACAATAACTCCAACACACCACAACAAGAGCGCATGCAAAAAACGCTTGGCTCGGGCGTGATTGTTGATGACTCCGGACTAATTCTGACCAACAACCACGTCATCAATGGCGCCGATCGAATTGCAGTTCTGCTTTACGATGGACGCGTAACCAATGCTGAGTTGATCGGCATGGATTCTGAGAATGATTTAGCCGTTTTGCGAATACAATTGGACAACATCAGCGCCATTACTCTGGCTGATTCCGATAACGTGCGCGTTGGCGACGTAGTACTGGCTATCGGCAATCCTTTTGGTGTTGGACAAAGCGTTAGCCAAGGGATTGTCAGTGCAACTGGCCGCTGGAATGTCGGGATTAGTGAAGTCGCCTATCGGGAAAACTTTATCCAAACCGATGCCGCCATTAACCCAGGTAACTCTGGTGGCGCCCTTGTGGATGCATTTGGAAATTTAATCGGAATTAATACAGCGGTGCTTGATGAATCCAATACTTCATCAGGTATTAGCTTCGCGGTTCCCGCTAAAACTGCAATGGAGAGTCTGCGCGAAATCGCACAACATGGCCGTGTCATTCGCGGCTGGTTAGGTATAGCAGGCGGGCAACATCCGCGAATAAAGGGAATAGTTATCTCTGGTGTCGATCTGAATGGTCCGGCACAACTCGCAGGCATTCTCCCCAATGACATACTGACGCACATCAACGATGAAGAGATTCAAGACGCACGCCAATGCATGGAATTGGTAAACAAATTAGTCCCGCAATCCAAAGTCAAAATACGCCTCATCCGCGACGGCAATGCCATAGAACTTGAAGCCATCGCCGGTGAGCGAAGCAGCACACAAACAAAAACTTAATCGCTAAAAAATATTCAAAAAAATGGGCGCAATAAGCGCCCATTTTTTATTTCAGCATCTCAATAAATAATTAATCGATAATTCGGTATTCCGCCGAGCGCGCATGCGCTTCCAAATATTCACTGCGTGCCAGAACCGATGCCGTTTTGGATAAGACTGATGCACCCGATGCTGAACACATAATAATCGAGCTGCGTTTTTGGAAATCGTACACACCGAGTGGCGACGAAAAACGCGCAGTACCTGATGTAGGCAATACGTGATTTGGCCCAGCACAGTAATCGCCAAGTGCTTCCGGGGTAAAGCGCCCCATAAAAATCGCACCCGCGTGACGAACTTGCGGCAACAACGATTCCGGATCGGCAATTGACAATTCCAAATGCTCTGGCGCTATGCGATTACTCACCGCAATGGCCTGCTGCAGATCTGCCACTTTAATTAACGCACCGCGATTTTTTAACGACACGCGCGCGATACTTTCACGTGCGAGTGTTGGCAATAAACGCTTGAGCGACTCTTCCACTTTAGTTAAATAATCAGCATCCGGACACAACAAAATTGATTGTGCTTGCTCGTCATGTTCCGCCTGACTAAATAAATCCATCGCGATCCAATCCGGATCGGTCAAACCATCACACACCACTAAAATTTCTGACGGACCAGCGATCATATCAATCGCCACGTGACCAAATACTGCACGCTTGGCGGTAGCAACATAAATATTGCCAGGGCCAACAATTTTATCGACTTTAGTAATCGTTTCCGTACCGTAAGCAAGTGCCGCAACCGCTTGTGCGCCGCCGATAGTAATTACGCGATCTACACCGGCGATTGCCGCTGCTGCCAATACCATCGGGCTGAGTTCACCATCGGGCGCGGGCACCACCATAGTTAATTCATCAACGCCCGCAACTTTCGCCGGAATTGCGTTCATTAATACCGATGATGGATAAGATGCTTTGCCGCCAGGCACATACAAACCCACGCGCTCCATTGCCGAAATCTGTTGACCAAGCACAGTGCCATCCGCTTCGGTATAGCGCCAGGAACTTTGCAACTGATGCTGGTGATAAGTGCGAATACGCTCGGCGGCGATTTCCAATGCCGTGCGTTGCTCATCGCTAATTTGAGTCAGCGCATGTTGTAACTGCGCGGGCGTGACCACAAAGTCGTTAATGCTCTGCGCTGTACGACGATCAAATTTATTGGTGAATTCCACTACCGCTGCATCACCGCGTGTTTTTACTTGATGCAAAATATCATCGACAACTGCAGCAACGCGGGTATCGCTTACCGATTCCCACGCAAGCAGTTGATCCAAACGCTGATTAAAATCGCTTTGGCTTGTATCCAAACGGGTGATGATAGATTCAGACATGGAGGACTCTTTTTTAAAAACCAATAAAAGTATGAAGTAGAAAGAAAAATAATCGTGCGATCATGCAGCCTATCAATTGCAAATACTCATTGGCATTTGCAATTGATGGTATAGAAAATTAATCGGCCGCTACGGCTTTGGCGATATGGTCGATAATAGTTTGGATTTGTACGTGTTTCATTTTCATCGAGGCTTTATTCACAATCAAACGTGAGCTGATGTCCGCGATAAATTCGCGCGGCTCCAAACCATTCGCGCGCAGGGTATTACCAGTATCGACAATATCCACAATTTCATCGGCGAGATTCATAATCGGAGCCAATTCCATCGCACCATAGAGTTTGATGATGTCTGTCTGACGACCTTGGGTTGCGTAATATTGTTTGGCGATATTCACATACTTGGTTGCAACGCGAATGCGGCCCGCAGGAAGTGATTCACCTTTTACGCCAGCAGTCATCAATTTGCAGCGCGCGATATTTAAATCGAGCGGCTCATACAAACCTTCAGCGCCGTTTTCCATCAAGGTATCTTTGCCGGAAATGCCCATATCGGCCGCACCAAATTGCACGTAAGTGGGTACATCGGCGCCGCGCAATAACAATAAACGCACACCGGCTTGGGTGGTATCGAACACCAGCTTGCGGCTTTTTTCCATATCTTCTAACGGCTCAATACCGGCAGCCGCAAGCAATGGCAAAGTCTCTTCCAGAATGCGCCCTTTAGTAAGCGCGATGGTTAACGTCTGGCTCATGGTATTCACCTTCTTACGAGCCTTTTACGCGACGCACGCTAGCGCCCAGGCTTTGGAATTTTTGTTCGATGGCTTCGTAACCGCGATCGATATGGTAAATGCGGTCGATCAGGGTTTCGCCGTCAGCGACTAGACCCGCGATCACCAAGCTCGCGGAAGCGCGTAGATCCGATGCCATCACTGGAGCGGCCTTCAACCGCTCAACGCCAGTGACGATGGCGGTGTTGTGTTCGAGTTCGATATGCGCACCCATACGGTTCAATTCAGCGACCTGCACCAAACGGTTTTCAAATATCGTTTCGGTAATATGGCTTACACCTTCAGCGACGGCATTCATCGCCATAAATTGCGATTGCATATCGGTGGGAAATGCCGGGTAAGGCGCGGTGCGCAGGCTAACCGCTTTGGGCCGTTTGCCATGCATGTCCAGCGCGATCCAATCTTCACCCACGGTGATATCGGCACCCGCTTCCTGCAATTTCAAAATCACTGCTTCGAGAATATCGGCGCGAGTATGGGTCAGTTTGATTTTGCCGCGCGTTGCTGCTGCAGCCACCAAGTAAGTACCGGTTTCGATGCGATCCGGCATCACGCTGTATTCACAGCCATGCAATTTATCAACGCCGTAGACCGTCAAGGTCGATGTACCAATACCTTCGATTTTTGCGCCCATCGCAACCAGCATATTGGCGAGATCGACAATTTCAGGTTCGCGTGCGGCATTTTCGAGTACGGTTTTGCCATCGGCCAATACCGCTGCCATCAGCAGATTCTCGGTACCGCCAACGGTGACCATATCCATCAGGAAATGGCAGCCTTTCAGCCGACCATTGGAGCGGGCGCGAATGTAACCACCGTCAATCTCGATGATTGCACCCATCGCCTCAAGGCCGCGCAAATGAATATCCACCGGGCGCGAGCCAATCGCACAGCCGCCGGGGAAAGACACATTGGCCTCACCGTAACGTGCCAGCAGTGGGCCGAGCACCAAAATCGACGCGCGCATGGTTTTCACTAGTTCATAGGACGCGGTGTAGGAGCTGATGGTATTAGGGTCAACAATAACAACGTGTTCACCCTGAATCTCAATCGTTAAACCCAAGGTGCGCAGCAGCTGCACCATGGTGGTCATATCTTTTAAATGGGGAACGTTGCTTAAACGCACTTCAGCATCAGCTAAAATAGTAGCAGCCAAGAGTGGCAAGCCTGCATTTTTGGAGCCGGAAATACGCAACTCACCCGTGAGCGGCCCGCCGCTCGTAATCAAAAACTTATCCATCACAACCCTGAAAACAAAAAAAGAAAATAGATGCCGACCCAGCTCGCGCCAGTGCCTGCGATAGAGGAAGAATTACTGCTGCTGTTGCTGTTGAACCCACTGCTCAGGCGTGAAGGATTTAATGTAATCCACCGCATGAATGCTGCGGTCAGCAAATTGGGCACTCAGGGTAGACAGCACTAGTTGCTGTTTTTTGACGGGGGTCAAACCTGCGAACGCAGGGCTGACGACAACCAAACCAATGTGGTCGCCCATGACGTCTACGGATTTAACATCGCAATCGGGGATTTGGCTTTCGATGAGCGCTTTAATTTGTTCAGCTTGCATAGTGTTACTCAATGGGAATGTCAGGCCAGCTATGCCCGTCGCGAACGCAGACATAATATAGCGGTAAGTAAATGAGGCGCGCAGTTTACCGGAATGTCGTTCATATCGCACCCGAAATACCCATACTCCAGAATGCAAAACCCCCAGCACTTGGCCAGGGGTTTATGTTTAGCATTAGCAACTATTGGCTAATTAGGCATCAGCCAACCAGTTGGCGATCACTTTATCGATATCGCCGTTATATTTCTTCAGGCTGGCCTTGAATTGGCCGCTGAATGATTGACCCAGATTAACGCCATTCAGCACAACGTTGATCAGTTTCCACTCGCCGGATTTTTCTTTGCGCATGGTGTAATCCAACTTGTGGACAGCACCGTCGATCGCCACTTCTTGCTTAACAATACTGCGCGCCGGATTGACTTCGGTAACACCAGCGATAGTCACCTTACTATCTGCATAACCCAGTACACCTTTGCCGAGCGATTTCACCATGCCGTCTTTAAAAACTTTCTGGAATTGTTCGCGCTGGGCAGGTGTCGCTTTGGCGTAAGTAGCTTTACCCATTACCGAGGCGGCAATGTAGGGAAAATTCACCACACCATTGAGCGAGCCTTCGACTTGTTTGAAGTAAACATCGTCTGCGGTTTTCGCAGCATTTTTAGTTTTTACCAAACCGAATAATTGTGTCGCAACGGATTCCACAATCACTTGTGGGGATTGGGTTGCTGCAACAGCGGGCGCCTGTGCCATAACGCTGGTACTGAGCAGCATGGTTAAACCGAAAACAACACCAGAGACTTTGGTGAGCAGATATTTCATCGTTGAACCTTCCATTAATTGATGTGTGGTCATTGAGTCAGAGATGCAGGGGCTGCCAAACAAGGCATCACCTTATACAGGGACTAAAAAGTACCGAAACTCAGACAGCGCGAATTCCTTATGGTGCCATTCTTTATGAGTTGCTTATTGGATGTGGCGGTTTATAAACCAGAAACGCGGTGAACAGGTTTGCGGCGCGCACTATATCATTTAGATGGGAAGGCCGATAACTCAAGGGTTGGAAAAAAGACGGAAACATCCCTCGCCTTGCCTTGCATGGCCGTTATAATGCCCCACCTTTTACCGCTACCCTTGGCGCACATTGTTATTTTGGAAGTGTTTTATGGCTGCTTTTGACTATGTCAGCTCTGCCCTGCGCACCATCAGCCTGGAAGCAGATGCCGTCAATGCGCTAACAGCGCGTATCGACGGCCAGTTTACCGCCGCCTGCGAACTTATCCTCAATTGTTCCGGCCGCGTCATTGTCACCGGCATGGGCAAGTCCGGCCATATCGGCAAAAAAATAGCGGCGACCCTCGCCAGTACTGGCACCCCGGCATTTTTTGTCCACCCCGGCGAAGCAAGCCACGGCGATCTGGGCATGATTACTAAAAACGACATTGTGCTCGCTATCTCTTATTCAGGTACGTCCAGCGAAATTGTCACCTTGCTGCCGCTATTCAAGCGCGCCGGAATCAAGATCATCAGCATGACCGCTAATGCGCACTCCACACTTGGCGAAGTAGCGGAGGTTAACCTCGATATCAGCGTCACATTCGAGGCTTGCCCGCTCGATCTCGCGCCCACCTCCAGCACCACCGCCACGCTGGTAATGGGCGATGCACTGGCCATCGCCTTACTTGAGGCGCGCGGTTTTACCGCTGAAGACTTTGCCTTCTCCCACCCCGGCGGCGCACTCGGACGCAAATTATTGCTGCGCGTGACCGATGTCATGCACAGTGGCGATAACATCCCACGTGTAGCGCCCAACACCCCTATGCTTGAGGCGCTAATGGTGATGTCGGAAAAAGGCTTTGGTATGACTACGGTGATGAATCCGGCGGGCGATTTACTCGGCATATTTACCGATGGTGATTTGCGCCGGAGTATTGATAAAGGTGTGGATATCCGCACCGCCACCGTCGGTGAACTCATGAATACCACCCCCAAAATGCTGCGCGATAACACCTTGGCCGCCGAGGCGCTGGCATTGATGGAACAAGCAAAAATTAACGTACTGCTCATCACCAACGAACAAAAAGCCTTAGTGGGTGTCGTAAAAATCAATGACCTGCTGCGTGCAGGCATTATTTAATAACCAAGAGTTGATCAATCAATAGTGATCGACCCAAATGGAATTACCGCATGAATCCCGAATTACGCGAACGCGCCGCCCGTATCAAACTGCTCCTGCTGGATGTAGACGGCGTACTCACTGATGGCCGCCTTTACTTTGGCAATCAGGGCGAAGAATTTAAATCGTTTAGCACGCTCGACGGTCAAGGCATCAAAACCCTGCAAAAAACCGGCGTTAAAGTCGGCATTATCACTGGCCGCACCAGCAATTTGGTCGCCCGCCGCGCAAGTGATTTAGGCATCAGCATTCTGGTGCAAGGTCGCGAAGACAAATGGGAAGCACTGCAGGAGATACTGCAAGAACATCCATTCGATCTAGAAGAAATTGCATTTATGGGTGATGACTGGCCGGATTTGACGGTAATGACCCGTGTCGGACTCGCGTTTACCGTTGCCAATGCCCATGTCAGTGTTGCGGCGCGGGCGCATTGGCAGAGCCGCGAGCGCGGTGGCGAAGGTGCGGTACGTGCAGCCTGCGATTTACTGATGCAAGCACAGGGAACGTTTGATGCTGCATTGGCGCCTTATTTGGCCAATAACAATGAAGGTTAAGCGATGAACTTCTTGCGCCGTGTCTACAACATCTCTCAATACATACCAGCACCCTGGCTGGTGGCGATCGCGCTGGTTATTTGCTTTTTTGCCTTTTCATTACGCCAGAAAGTCGAAGTAGTGGGATACGAATATGATTTGGGTGGATTTCCGCAAATTTACATGAAGCAAGTGGAGACACGCGAATTCGATGCCCAAGGCAAATTGCATTACCGATTGACCACACCCCGGATCACTCACTACCAAATAAATCCCGATGGCCCTTCAGCAGGTGATTACACCATGATCGAGAGCCCGGATATGGCGTTTTACGATGCCGAATCTGTCGCGCCTTGGTTAGTAACGGCGGATACTGGCCGCAGCGAAGCCAACGGCGAGTTGCTGCGCTTGATTGATAACGTCTTGATCCAGCAACAAACACCGACTCAGGGTCTGGTTCAAATCACCACTAGCGAGCTGCAAGTGCGCGCCAGCGAACAATTCGCGCATACTGACAAAGCTGTTAACATGCGCAGCGCTAAAGGTCAGATAGATGCTGTCGGTATGGATGCCGATTTGGCGCAAAGTAGACTCCAGTTAAAGTCCCAAGTTAAGGCTATTTATGATCCTCGCTAAATTCCGCCGTGTTTTATCCCCTTTTGCACTTACACTGACTGCGCTCCTTGTCAGCTACAGTGCTGCCAGCCTGGCCTTGCCGGGTGACAAAGATGAAACTATTCGCGGCTCCGCCGATAACCTGACCGTTGACCAAAAAAATGGCGTCGCCACTTATACCGGATCAGTAAAAATCCAGCAGGGTTCGCTAATAATCTCGGCCGACTCGATTGTGATTCATACCAATCCGGATAGCAGCGTCGAAAAAATGATCGCCACTGGCAGCCCGGCTCGCTTCCAACAACAACCAGAGAAAGACCAAGGTGTTGTAACCGCCGCCGCCAAGCAAATTACCTACACCCCCAACAATGAACATCTGGTACTGATTGAAGAGGCCTCGGTCGAACAAAACGGTGCCGTAATGAGCGGCCCGCATATCGACTACGACCTGGTTAAAGAAGTGATGAAAGCCGCCGGTAATAATGGCGCCGCCGGTAAAGGCCAGCGAATCGAAATCGTGATTCCACCTAAAGCAGGCAAAGCCACTGACGTACCTGACGCAGCCCAATCCTCATCCACTAAAGCAGCTCAATAATTCCTATGCCCAGCTTGCACGCGCGCCATCTCGCCAAGAGTTACAAAAAACGTAAGGTTGTTATCGACGTCTCTATCACCGTAGAAAGTGGCCGAATTGTCGGTTTGCTTGGCCCCAACGGCGCCGGTAAAACCACCTGTTTCTATATGATCGCCGGGCTGGTGCCCGCCGATAATGGCACAGTGCTGATTGATGATCGCGACATTACCGAACTCCCGATTCACGGCCGCGCGCGCGCCGGTATTGGTTACTTACCGCAAGAAGCCTCGATTTTCCGCAAGCTGACCGTGGCCGATAACATCATGGCAATCCTTGAGACACGCAAGGATTTTGACCGCGCACACCGTCAGGAAAAGCTGGAATCGCTGCTCAACGAATTCCATATCACCCATATCCGCGACAGTTTGGGTATGGCGCTCTCCGGTGGTGAACGCCGCCGGGTGGAAATTGCCCGCGCGCTGGCTACCGACCCCAAATTTATCCTGCTCGATGAACCCTTTGCCGGAGTTGACCCAATTTCGGTAAATGACATCAAGGAGATTGTGCGCCACCTTAAAGATCGCGGCATTGGCGTGCTCATTACCGACCACAACGTGCGCGAAACCCTGGATATCTGCGAGACTGCCTATATCGTCAGCGAAGGCCATATTATTGCGGAAGGTAATTCGGAAACGGTGCTGAGCAATAGCAAGGTGCGCGAAGTCTATTTGGGCGAAAATTTCCGCTTGTAAATGCTGTGCAAATCATCTGAAACAGTGTTACCAACCGCCCAGTGGCAGTGCTTTAGGTCACACACAAACGACTTGACAAGTAACAATCTTTATACATTAGGCATAGAGCTTGCTTAAGCTTGTTGCTTGCGCGCCAAACCCTGACTAAACTCCACCTATCTGATGTCTTTCATCCTGCGTTATAAGGGTTTGTCGCTCACATAATGAAGCAATCTCTCCAGCTCAAACTCGGTCAACAGCTGACCATGACCCCCCAGTTGCAACAGGCCATTCGCCTCTTGCAACTATCGACGTTAGATCTACAGCAAGAGATCCAGGAAGCGCTCGAATCCAACCCTATGCTGGAAGTGGAAGAGGTCTTTGACTCGCCCGGCGCAACTCTCGAGTACGAAGGCAGCGAGTTAGACAAGGCCGACTACAACCGCCAATTGGAAATTGCCGCCGAATCCGGCACTGATAACGGCACCGACTTTACCGCCAGCGAAACATACTCAGCCAGCGCTGACACTTACAGCGAAACAAACAGCTACTCCGAAGGTGAAAGTTTTGGTGAAAGCGAGAGCTTTGGCGAGAGCGAATCCTTTGGTGACAGTGACATCTATGGCGAAGGCGACAGTTTTAGCGCTGACAACAGCGAATGGAGCGAATCCATTCCCAGCGACTTGCCCGTCGATACTAGCTGGGACGATGTTTATCAATCGTCATCGAGCAGTAGCTCCAGCAATTACGATAACGATGACAATGACTTTGAAAGCCGGCGCGCTGCCACTGACTCGCTCTACGATCATTTGATGTGGCAGTTAAACTTGACGCCCATGTCCGACCGCGACCGCGTGCTCGCCATGGCAATTATCGATGCGGTGGAACCTAGCGGCATGCTATCCATCACCATCGAAGAAATTTTTGAAGGTATGCGCGGCGACTTTGAAGAGCTGGAGCTCGATGAAGTTGAAGCCGTACAACACCGTATCCAGCAATTTGACCCTTGCGGTGTGTGCAGCCAAAACCTCTCTGAATGCTTGCTGGTGCAACTGCAACAATTTGACCCTAAAACACCGTTTTTGGAATCGGCAAAGTTAATTGCCAAACAATATCTGCCAGTACTGGGCAGCCGCGATTATCGCCAGCTGATGCGCCGCACCAAATTGAAAGAAGCCGAACTGAGCTTGGCAGTTGCACTGATCCAAAGTTTAAATCCGCGTCCGGGCGATATTATTGCCAGTGGCGATACCGAATACGTCATTCCCGATGTATTCGTGGACAAGCGCGATGGCCGTTGGATAGTCGAGCTTAATCCTGACATAGCACCGCGCCTGCGAATTAACTCCGATTACGCCTCCATGGTGAAGCGCGCCGATTCAAGCACCGACAACACCTTCCTCAAAGATAACTTGCAGGAAGCGCGCTGGTTTCTGAAAAGCTTACAGAGCCGCAATGAAACGCTGTTAAAAGTAGCGAGTTGTATTGTGGAAAAACAACGCGGCTTTTTGGACTACGGTCCCGAGGCGATGAAACCCTTGGTGCTGCACGATATTGCCGAAATTGTGGAGATGCACGAATCTACTATTTCGCGAGTGACGACACAAAAATACATGCATACCCCGCAGGGTATTTTTGAATTGAAATATTTTTTCTCCAGCCACGTCAGCACTGACAGCGGCGGCGAATGCTCCTCAACCGCGATTCGCGCCATCATTAAAAAACTGGTGAGTGCAGAGAATCCGAAGAAACCACTAAGCGATAGCAAAATTACCGATTTACTTGCCGAACAAGGCATTCAGGTGGCACGCCGCACCATTGCCAAATACCGCGAGTCACTCAACATTCCGCCCTCGAATGAGCGTAAGACAATCTAGTGCATCGTTCGTAGTACAGGAAATGGAGACGAACCTTTCTATAAATTAACTATCACATATTATTCGGATCAAAAATTCACGGATGTATTGCAAGGTTGTGTGTGTTGCAACCGTTTTGTTTCTAGCGAGAGGAAGTATCTATGCAAATAAATATCAGTGGTCGTCACGTCGAAGTTACCGAAGCAATGAAAGAGTACGTCACAAGTAAAATTGAACGGTTGAGTCACCACCACGATCGCATTACCAGCACTCACGTCATCCTCTCCGTCGATAAACTGATCCAAAAAGCTGAAGCTACCATCCACGTCAGCGGCAAAGATGTCTTTGCCGAAGCGACTAATGAAGACCTTTACGCCGCAATTGATGCCCTAGCCGATAAACTTGACCGCCAATTGATTAAACACAAAGAGAAGATGCGTAGCCATCGCTAAGTACGCGATAAGCCGCCATCATTTTTGAACGTATGCCGCCATCGCCTTAGCGCGATGTCCGCATCCCTTATTGAGAGATGCCCAGCATCACCCTGTCATGCAAATTCAATCCTTGATTAGCCCCAGCCGCACTCTCTGCGGCGTTGAGGGAAGCAGTAAAAAACGCGCTCTTGAGTTGCTGGCCAACACTATTGCGCAGGATATTCCTGATATCGATGCCGATGAACTGTTTCGTCGCTTGATTGGCCGCGAGCGTTTGGGGTCAACGGGTATCGGCCACGGTATTGCCATTCCTCATTGCCGGGTTGAGCACTGCAGCGGCACCGTCGGCGCGCTGATCACTTTGGCCGATCCTATTGAGTTCGATGCTATAGATTCACAACCGGTCGATATATTATTTGCAATGTTGGTACCGGAAGATGCGCATAGCGAACATTTGCAAACGCTCGCCGCGCTGGCTGGGGCATTAAACAATGCCGATTACCGCCAACGCTTACGCGCAGCCAAGAGCAATGAAGCGCTCTATGAAGCAGCATTAACCACATCCTAAACAGGATTTACTATGCATCTGGTGATCGTCTCCGGCCTCTCTGGCTCAGGTAAGAGTACAGCGCTCCATGTCCTTGAGGATGTGGGCTTTAACTGTATTGATAACCTACCGGTCAGCCTGCTACCCGCGCTGGTTGCACAGATCCAGATCCACAAAGATGACCTGCACCGCTTTGCGATTGGTATTGATGTCCGCAATGCATGGCAGGATCTCACCATCTTTCCGCAGATGATCAACACGCTGAAAGAAGCACATCTGCCCTTTCAAACCTTATTTCTCGACTCACAACCAGCGGTATTAATTCAACGCTTTAGTGAAACCCGGCGTAAACATCCACTGTCAGACAAACACACCAGCCTTGCCGAGGCGATCGAGGCCGAGCAAAGATTGCTTGAGCCTATTCGCGACAGTGCCGATCAGGTAATTGATACCAGCCACCTGAATTTGCATGAGCTGCGCGACTTGGTAAAGGAGCGCGTTGTCGGCCGCAGTGAATCCACTATGGCGATTTTGTTTGAATCCTTTGGTTTCAAACACGGTGTGCCGATCAATGCGGACTTGGTATTTGATGCCCGCTGCTTGCCCAACCCGCACTGGAAACCCAATCTGCGTCCACAAACCGGCAAAGATCAGGAAGTCATTGAGTTTTTGGAAGAGCAAGTGACGGTCAAAGAAATGTACGACGACATAGAGCATTACCTGACGCGCTGGTTACCGCGCTACCAAGCCAACAATCGCAGTTACATTACTATTGCGATTGGTTGTACCGGCGGCCAGCATCGCTCGGTGTATTTGTCAGAGCGATTGCAAAAACATTTCAACAACAGTTTCAGCGATGTACAAGTCCGCCATCGCGACATTAACAAACACAAAAAGCACTAGGCTATGCAGACAGAAACTCTCGATATCATCAACAAACGCGGCCTTCATGCGCGTGCTGCCGCTAAACTCGCCACCCTTGCCAGCCAATTTCAGGCAAAGGTGCTCGCCCGCGTGGGCGAAGGCAATTGGGCGGATGCCAAGAGTGTGATGTCCTTGATGTTGCTCGCTGCCAGCCAAGGTACCGCGTTACAAATTAGCGCCGAAGGCAATGACGCTGATGCTGCGCTCTGCGCGATCCGTGCGCTAATTGCCGATCGCTTTGAAGAAGGCGAATAAACCAACTATTGTTATAGATAAGCGTATGCAGGCGAGTTTCTGGTAAAAGCGGTTGTTGTTGTTGCTTTTCTGCACTAAGCTGCGCGACCTTTTGCAGCCCGACGCCGCTTAATACGGTCATTAACGATAGCGCCGAGCTAGCCATTTTTAGCCAATTGCGCCCTGCGCACCAAGTACAGTAATTCTTATGGTTTACAACTACGACGACATCAATCCCGATGACTATATCCTTAGCAAATCGCAAGTAAAACGCGATATGCATGCGCTCCAAGCGCTGGGTGAAAGCCTTATCGATATGAACGAAAAGCAGCTTGCCAATATCCCGCTAAGCGACACCATGCTGGATGCGATTTACATCGCGCGCAAGTTGCCGCCGAAAGAGGCGCGCCGCCGTCAGGTGCAATACATTGGCCGCCTGATGCGCGAAGGTAACCACGAGGAAATTCAGGCTGCGGTAGATAAAATGCAAAACCGCAGCGACCTGTATATTCATCGCCAACACCAGATTGAACGCTATCGGGATTTGCTGATTGAAGGTGATAAGCAAATCTTCCAAACCTTGGTGAGTTCCTGCCCCGGTCTGGATGTGCAGCACCTGCGACAGCTAATACGCAGTGCGCAAAAAGAGCGCGAAGAGAACAAACCGCCTGCCAGTGCACGCAAAATGTTTGCGTTTATTCGCGAGCAATTAGAAGCGCAGGACTAACTAACCGCGCGATAAAGAGTGGTAAAAACAAAGAAGGGCGCCCTACAAGGCGCCCTTCTTTATTATTGCCAACATCGCTGCGCGCATGATTGGTCAGTTGGTGTGAGTATCGCTGGCGGGCGGCGGCTGTTCCGCTTCTTTTTCATTCACGCTATCGCGCAGGCTCTTTTCGCTTTCGAATAAGCGGTCAAAACCCATTTTGGGTTGATCCCAACTACCCTTGATGGTGTAGCTGATGCTGGTTGCTTGATCGACCTGCTTTTTAAACAACTTACTCACCAGGTAGATGCCTGCCGCTGCGGGTAAACCCGTCGCCAGGGCGGTAAAGAAAGTGAGATTACCCGCGACCGGTAAAGTCGCCACCAAGCGCGCATTAATGGTTTCCTTACGCAGATTAATGGTGCCGGCCATCTGCAATCCACTCGATGGTGTGCGCACCAAAAGCGGCTCTTCAAACACTATGGTGCCTTGTGTAAACCGCATTTTGCCGTTGATCTCATCGTAGGCCAGACCACTTTTGTATAAATCGGAAAAATCGAGGCGCATACGGCGCGCGAGGGAGTCGAAGTTGAGTACCGACATCAGCCGCAGCACGCCATCGCCTGCGCTGGTGTCGCGCTTGAAACGCCCTTTTTCGATATGAATAGTCATATCACCATTAAGGTTGACCACCTTGAAATCCTGCGGCGAACCGGCCCAGAAAAGATCCGTACGAAAGTGTGCAGCCTGGCTTTCGATGGTGTCAGGTTTATCCCAGGCGCGCAGTACAGCGGCCATATCACCCGCACGTAGATCACCGATAAAGCGAGTTTTAACGCCTTCAGGGCTGTCCTGCCAGATCATTTTTGCCCCATCCAATGCATTGTCTACCCCGCTTACCGTCACGCCGCGAATACTGCCACGAATATTTTCGATCACCACACCGCTATCATTGGGGCGCAGTTGCAGCGACCAATTACCGTAGTTGTTATCGTCCAGCATTAAAGCCGCAATACTGATATTGGCGAGCGGTAGCTTGCGCGGATCAATCACTTCAATCACTTTAGCGGGCACAAGCGATGCTGGGGTTTCGAGAGTTGCGGGAGTTGCTAGCGCTGGATCTATCGGGGCAATGACATTCTGCTCTGTCGCCGCTTCCTGCCCGAGCATTGCCTTGCTCAGTGACAGACGCGCCAGATCGACTTGCAGTGGCGTAAAGCGGTTATCTGGCAGCAGAAGTTTTCCGTCAACTATGGAGTTTTCCAACTCCAGCTGCCAGCCTGCACGCACCGGCGTAGCAATTACGTTGAGATTCTCCAAGGTGGTAGAACCCAACTCGTATTGCCCAAGCATAAGCTCGGCGCGAAATGGCAGCCCGGCAACTAATCCCACAGTGTCTGGCTCAACCACCAGCGGTGTAGTCGGTTGCAGCGAGGAAAGCGCCTGCACCACTACGGGAGCAAGGCGTTCAGTATTCGTTTTGTAGCGCGCTAGTACAGATTTCCAAGCATCCAGATCAACACTCGGAATAAAGCCGGATACTAAAAACTGCGGCTGGTCACTGAGCTTGGCCTCGCTGGCGAGGGCGATATTAGCGTTGAGTAAACTGTTATTGCGCACCCGATCTGTGCGCAGCAATGCCTGGACATCATTGTTGTAACGTACATCAATTTGCGCTTGGCTCTCTTGCAACCAAAGTTTGAACTCGAAGGGGCGATCACCTTCGGCGGGTTTGCCGTAAGGCGCGGGCAAATCCACACTGACGTTAGCCAGATTGCTGGTGATGGTGACTTGAGCAAAGGCATTTTCAGCAAATTCTGCCGCAGATTGCACCTTATCTGTCGTTTCTTCAGGGCTGAGCTCTACCAAATTTTGGGTTTGCGCTGGCCGATGATTTAACTCAACCAAGGCGTGATAAGGCACGTTGCCTTTGAGGAACAGCGCTTCTGGTCGCTTGCTCCAATAGGCGATCCGCTCGGCATCCACCGCACCCTTGAGTTGAATGAGCGTTTTACTGTATTGATCGAGTTTTTTTGTGCTGAGCTGGGCTTCTACAGGTTCATCAAAAAAGCGCGCCTTGAGCGTATCGCTGCTAATGCCGGTTTCACTGTTATAGCTAATGTGCCCGGTAAGCTCGTCCAGCGCCAGATTGAGGTTCTGCAACTCAAAGCGGGGCGCATTTAGGGCGACATCTACCTGCTGATACATACCCGCCGGTTTGGCTTCGCCGGTGCCGATCGGGATATCCAGATCGAGTCGCGTTTGCATGTCACCCTGCATCAACCAGGAATCCATACTACTGCCCAGATACTGACGCAACATCCCCTCGCGTAATACGCGAATACCATCGCTGGCGGCGCCGGTAATTTCGCCGTTCACTTCGAGCAGCGACCCCTTACCTTCGGCGCGAGGATTGACCCGAACTTCAGCCTGTTTGACACGGCTGGTAAACAGCCCGGCATCCGTTACGCTGGCCAATACCTGCGCATCACTAACTAACAAGCGCCCGTCCAATTCAGTTAACGCAGGCCAACCGGGGTGATAATTTAGCTCGGCGTCTTTGATATCCAGATACAACTGATAAGTGCGTGCCAGCGGATTTTTGGTATTGAGCGTACCGCGATAAACAAAGCCGGCCTCGGTAGCGATGCCTGAATTCTTTGCACCTACGCTCTGCTCCAGCCAGGCCAGCAAGGTGGGAGGCAAAAGCGCGGGGGTGTATTTTTGATAGCGGCTGGCACTGAGTTGCTTGGCGCCAATCTGCAAGTACAAATCAATATCGCCCGTGTTGCGCTGCCAGGGCAGCGCCAGCCACATATAGCCGTGCGCTTCTTCCGTGTCTTGATGAAATTCAAGCAAGCCGCTATTAACATAAATCTGGTTATTTTCTGGCTGCAAATGCCAGGCGATTTGGCCTTTGGCGCGGTCATATTCCATGGGAGCGCTATAGAGTGGCGAATAATGCATGGAGAATTTTTTCTGCACGTCTATATCGACAAAACCACCTTTTTGCCCCGCTTGCAGATAACCATCCACGCCCGCCAACGCGGGTACTCCCTGCCAGGCACTAGCGCCTACCTGATCAAGATTGGCGCGCACTTGCCAGTCCTTTGGTTGTTGCAGCGGCAAAGTCAGTTGAATGTTATGCAATTGGCCGCGTGGACTCAGTATGCGCAATACTTCTTGCAACTTACCCTCCCCCAGCACACCCGCGCTATCGAGCATGTTGGTGAAGTGCGCCAGATTGAGCTTATCCAAACTGATGTGTAACGGCTGTTTAAAACCACTGGAGGCAACCGCGAGGTTTACGCCGGTCATTTCTTCATCTTTCATGCCCGCGCTAATGTTCTGCAAACCCAACCGCCACTCTCCATGAGGCAACCAAAAACCGGTGAGTTCGGTAGAAAAATCGTCCAACGCCAAACGGCGCGCGCCAAACGGAAGCGATAAACGCTGCAATTCCAAACGCCCCACCAAATCGTAACCTGGGCCATCGGTGCGGCTTTCAAACCAAATGTTGGCGTCCACCATACCTTCGCTCAACAGGCTGGCTTTTTCCGCCCCGCCCAACAAAAAAGCACTGGCGGCAGCGACTGGTTCATTGGTGGGGAAACGGTTGAGTTGGAGATAACCCTTGCTGCGAAAGCTGGCTTGATCGCGCGGGTCACCCTGACTTTCCATCATTAGATACACGCTACGCGCTTGTGCATCTACGTCAATTTGCAGGGCGAGGCGATGGAAATCGTCAGCATTTTCGAGCAGTAGATAAGGTGAATCCAGAACGACCTGCTCACCCGACGTGAAGTGAAAACTAAGATGACTACTCTGGAACTCAATGCGGGTAGAAAGCAACAGCATATCGAGTAAGGCATCCAGCTGAACGCCCGGTTTATCATCAACCCGCTTGGGTAAACCCGGAATTTGCCAAAAACCATCGGCCGTTTGGGCGAAGGTAATATCCACCTGACTGAGCGAGAGATTGCTCCAAACCAAGCGCACATTGAGCAGCGACTCCAGAATATCCAAGCGCAAACGCGCCTGCTTGAATGCCGCTATCGGCTGATCAGCATGGCTTTTAATGCTGAAATCCTGCACGAGCAAACTGGGCTTGAGGCCATCCCAATTGGCTTCAATTTTCCCTATCGTCACCTTGGCGTTGAGTTGGGTCGAGGCGTAGACAGAGATGTCTTGAGTGTATTCGCCCAGCAAATGCGAAAAGCTACGCCCGAATTGCACCAGCACCGCTAATAAAATCAGGGCGAGAGCAATCAGGAGGTAAGACCATTTCACTAATTTGCGTAAAGCGCGAGTCATTGCAGCTATTTATTCCGGGCTATGGTTTGTTGAGTACATATCACACCAACACAATATCGTACTGCTCTTGCTGAAAGAGCGTCTCAACCCTGAATTCAATAGTACGGTTAATGAAGGCTTCCAAGTCGGCAACGTAGGTCGCCTCTTCATCCAACAGTCGGTCAACTACCAACTGGGAAGCCAACACCAAAAACTTTTGGTTATCGTAAGTACGCGCCATACGCAAAATCTCACGGAAAATTTCGTAACACACGGTTTCCGCCGATTTCACCTGACCGCGCCCTTGGCACACAGGGCACGGCTCACACAGCAATTGCCCAAGGGATTCGCGTGTACGCTTGCGCGCCATTTCCACCAAGCCCAATTCCGAGACACCGGTAATACGGGTTTTGGCGTGATCTTTTTCCAGCGCTTTTTCCAGCGTGCGCAACACCTGCCGCTGGTGCTCCGGGTCTTTCATATCGATAAAATCGAGAATGATAATCCCACCCAGATTGCGCAGCCGCAGCTGGCGCGCAATCGACGAGGCCGCTTCCAGATTGGTTTTAAAAATCGTTTCTTCCAGATTGCGGTGGCCGACAAACGCACCGGTGTTTACATCCACCGTGGTCATGGCTTCGGTCTGTTCGATAATCAGATAACCATTCGATTTGAGCGGCACTCGCGGTTCCAGCGCGCGGTGAATTTCTTCTTCTACACCATAGAGTTCCAGCAGTGGGCGGTCGCCGCTGTACAGCTCGATCAGCTCCACCAACTGGGGTGCGTATTTTGTGGCAAATTCTTGCATTTGCTGCCAGGTCAGGCGCGAATCCACTCGCACCCGATCAATCGGCGCGCGCGCCATATCGCGTAAGGCGCGCAAATAGAGCGGCATATCGCGGTGAAGTTCCGCTGGAACGCCCAAGCCGGGCAATTTCGTACTCAAATCGTCCCATAATTGCCGTAAAAAGGGGATATCGGCTTTGATCGCGCTAGCTTCGGCACCTTCGGCCACAGTGCGCACGATAAATCCGCCTTTGATCTCCTGCTCTAACACAGCCGCTTCCACCGCTTGGCGCAGACGCTCGCGCTCCGGCTCATCTTCAATGCGCGTGGACACGCCGATATGGCTGGAGTTGGGCATATAAACAAGGTAGCGCGACGAAAGCGTCAAGTGGGTGGTAAGACGCGCGCCCTTGGTACTGATCGGATCTTTGGCAACCTGCACCACCAGCGTTTGGCCTTCGCGCACGAGGGTGCGAATATCCGGCACTTCAGTGCGGCGCGTTTCGCCTTCGGGCGGCTCGGGCATCATATCGGCGGCGTGGATAAAACCGGTGCGTTCAAGACCGATATCAACAAAGGCAGCCTGCATACCCGGCAACACGCGCACAACCTTACCTTTATAGATGTTGCCTACGTGGCTGTCACCATGGCTACGCTCGATGTAAAACTCTTGCACCACACCGTTTTCCACCAGCGCGACACGGGTCTCCACCGGTGAGACGTTAATCAGGATTTCTTCACTCATAGCTCAACTCCGGCAGACCACCAAGGCACACCAAATTCCTGCAACAACGCGCATGTCGCTTCAATAGGAAGGCCAACTACGCCTGAGTAACTGCCGCGAATCTCATTGACAAAGACAGCACCCAAGCCCTGAATGGCGTAGCTGCCCGCTTTATCTTGTGACTCACCGGTTGCCCAATAAGTCGCGATTTCAGCATCGCTCAACTCGCGAAAGGTGACTTCGGTTGTCGATATACGTAGCGCTTGCTGGGTAGCGGAATGAAGTGCAACAGCGGTAATCACTTGATGGGTGCGGCCGGAAAGCTGGCGCAGCATCTGCCGGGCGTGGGTTTGATCACGCGGTTTTTCAAGGATTTCGCCATCGAGCAAACCGAGGGTATCGGCGCCTAAAACGGGCGCTACAGAAAAATGTTGCAGGAGGACTTGGGCGTAACCGGCCGCGGCTTTTTCACGTGCTAAACGCTGTACGTAAGCCAGCGCAGTTTCACCGACCGCTGGCTGCTCGGGAATGGTCGCACTGATTACCGCATGGCGAACGCCAATCTGACGCAAGAGTTCGCGCCGCCGGGGAGACTGGGATGCAAGATAGAGATCTGGAACTACATCGGAAACCACTGCGCTCACCCTGAAAACTCCTGATACCGCAAAGAATAATTATTGTGTCGGGCGACTACTTATCAGTGGATGGGAACTAAAGCCCAAGGTTCAATGATGGTAGCGATGAGTCATGCTGTTTAACCACCAATTACACGCTGGCCACAAGAGTGCGCTAGTCAGTGCCGGATACAAAAACTGAATGCCTGAGAGCGGTCGCCCCGCCATACCTTGTACCCAGTTATCGGTAAGCTGGGCGATGCCAATCAAGATAAAAATCCAACCCGACTGGCGCCAGATAGAAAAATTTCGCACTCGTTGGTAAGACAAAATCGCAATGTAAGCCACTATCACCAAACCGAGACTGTGCTGCCCAAAAGGAACACCTTCGAGCAAATCCTGAAACATGCCTAACAAACATAAAAAAGTAAAACTCACCCGGATCGGCATAAAAAAGATCCAGTAGAGTGCCACCATCAGTACAAACTCAGGGCGCCACCAACGAAACTCCATCGGCAGCGGATAGACCGACAATAATAGTGCCGCCAACAAACTCACCAGAATGACAAAATAAAGGTTGAGCTGCGGGCTGAGCATCAACGTACTCCAGCAGCAGAACTGGACACACCCGATGCGCCTGACGCTGGCACACGTAGTGCTCCGGGTACACTTGCCTGGTCGCGATTATCAAACACCAACAGCAGATGACGGCTGCGATCCAACCGCGCCATTGGCTTGGCGATAACAGTCAGAAATGCCTTGCCCGGATCACGCACTACTTGCAGTACCTCGGCAACCGGATAACCGACCGGAAAGCGCTCACCCAAACCAGAGCTGACCAGCAAATCACCCGCACGAATATCAGTATTGGCCGACACATGGCGCAGGCTCAAACTATTCAAATCGCCCGTACCTTCCGCAATCGCCCGCACACCGTTGCGGTTAACCTGCACCGGAATCGCGTGGGTAGAGTCAGAAATCAACAACACTGTGCTCGACGTTTCGCCTACCTCAATTACCTGCCCCATCAAGCCAAACGCATCCAATACCGGCTGGCCTTTAAACGCGCCATCGACAGTGCCGCGATTGATAATGACTTTGTGGCTGAGCGGGTTGGGCGATACGCCGATTAACTCGGCAATCAGTACTGTGTCCTGCAGCATTTGGCTGGCATTGAGCAACTGACGTAAGCGCACGTTTTCCGCCGCTAACGAAGCAAGCTGTTGCAGTTTACGTTGGTGGATTAGCAGCTCGGTTTTGAGTGCTTCATTTTCGATTTTGAGATCAGCATGCGAGACAAAAGTGCCCTTGCGCCAATCGTTCATGCGCGTTGGCACATCGGTGATCTGGTAGAAAGGAGTGACTATCTGGGCGAGTTTTTCGCGCAAGGGTTCGAGGCGGTCGGTATAAAGCCCGACCACCACCAAACCCATCGTAATCAGGATGAAAAAAGAGGCGCGGCTGGTGGCAGATGAGCCTCGGGCAAAGAGCGGTTTAATGGTGAGTTCTCCCGTGGAGTTGAAGCCCGCTGGTAGCAGGCCTCAAAACATATCAGGACGACAGCAGGTCAATATTGCGCTTGTCGTTCATCTCCAGCGCAATACCACCACCGCGAGCCACACAGGTCAACGGGTCTTCCGCGACGATAAAAGGAAGACCGGTTTCGTTAGACAATAACCGGTCGATATCACGCAACAACGCACCACCGCCGGTCAGCACTACGCCATTCTCAGCGATGTCAGACGCCAATTCCGGTGGCGATTGCTCCAAGGCACTTTTTACTGCCTGGACAATACCCGCCAATGGATCTTGCAGAGCTTCGAGAATTTCATCGCTGCTCAAGGTAAAGCTGCGCGGTACACCTTCAGCCAGGTTACGACCGCGTACATCTATCTCACGGATTTCGCTGCCCGCAAACGCACAACCAATTTCCTGCTTTATACGCTCAGCAGTCGCATCACCAATTACGCTGCCGTAGTTGCGACGCACATAGTTAACAATAGCTTCGTCAAAACGATCGCCGCCGATGCGCACTGAATCTGAGTACACCACGCCGTTAAGGGAGATAACCGCGATCTCGGTAGTACCACCGCCGATATCTACCACCATCGAACCATTCGCTTCCGATACTTTGAGGCCAGCGCCAATCGCCGCCGCCATAGGCTCTTCAATCAAACGCACTTCACGCGCGCCAGCCCCCAATGCAGACTCGCGGATCGCACGCTTTTCAACTTCGGTAGAGAGACAGGGAACGCTGATGAGTACGCGGGGAGATGGGCTAAACCAGGAATTTTCGTGAACTTTGCGGATAAAGTGTTGCAGCATTTTTTCGGTGACCTGGAAGTCGGCGATAACACCGTCTTTCAGCGGGCGAATAGCGGTAATGTTGCCTGGAGTGCGGCCGAGCATACGCTTGGCTTCTACTCCTACTGCTTCCACTATTTTGGTGCCATTGTGATGGCGAATAGCGACTACAGATGGCTCATTGAGCACTATGCCGCGACCGCGTACATAAATCAGCGTATTCGCTGTACCAAGGTCGATTGAGAGATCGTTAGAAAATGCTCCACGCAAAAGTTTCATCATGACGGGACGAGGCCTTAAATTTAAAAGTATTGAAATAGAATTCGTGTCGTTATCGACGTATGTGCCAGCTGTTGCGACGGCGCGCTCATGGCAATGGGTTCAGCTTTCTAAAAAAAGCAACTCCTTGAACAATTTCCCCAGTGTCTGACGAGAAATCCCTGCAAAATTTTAAGAAGCGCGCAGTATAAGTGAATTTTCGCTTTTTATCCGACCTAAATTACGCACAAAGTTCAATTTAATCGCCTGTTTCGCCGACGTTTTCGGCTAAATTTTGTGCAACCTAACGAGCACTAAAAATATTCATCCAGTGTAGCTAAAAAATCCTCGTTAGCTTTTTCGCCACAACAGGCAAAATTCAGCAAAATTCACCGCACTCCACCTGCTTCAGGGATTCAGGGCAAAGCGCAAATGTGATACCTTTGCCGCCCGTTTTTAGTGGAATAGCGTGCTGGTTTGCTGCAATTCGCTGCACTTTTGATTTTCACGCTTTTTTGATTTTTCACGATTTTTTATCTGCTGGAGCTAATGCCCATGGCTATAGACCGTTCCGATATCGCCAAGCTGGCCACGCTGGCGCGTATCCAGATTAGCGATGAGGCCGCCGATGAAGCGGCAAAAAGTATCTCCGATGTGCTGGCGCTGGTTGACCAACTGCAAGCCGTGAATACTGATGGTGTACTGCCCATGGCGCATCCATTGGATGCAGTGCAACGCCTGCGTGCCGATGTGGTAACCGAACCTAACCAACGCGAGGCCTTCCAGGCAATTGCACCCGTAACACAAGATGGTTTGTATTTGGTGCCGCAAGTTATTGAGTAGGGGCGCCGCTTGCTGCGCCCATCTATTTGTATTGGCAAAAATTTGAATATTTGGGCGCAGCAAGCAGCGCCCCTACAGTAAAAATTTAGGAATTTTTGAATGCATCAATTCACCATTGCCGAACTGGTAAAGGGTCTACGCAACAAAGACTTTTCCAGTACCGAAGTAACTCAACATTATCTCGACCGCATTGCGCGTCTGGACAAAACCTACAACAGTTTCATCACTGTCACTGCCGATATCGCACTGCAACAAGCAGCCGCTGCTGATACACGTTTAGCTTCAGGCAATGCCCCTGCACTTTGCGGCGTGCCTATCGCGCACAAGGATATTTTTTGCACCACTGGTGTTCGTACCTCTTGCGCATCAAAAATGCTCGATAAATTTATCGCGCCCTACAACGCCACCATCGTCGAAAATTATTTAAATTCCGGCGTAGTGATGCTGGGTAAAACCAATATGGATGAATTCGCGATGGGTTCATCAAATGAGACGAGTTGGTACGGCCCGGTAAAAAACCCCTGGGCGATTGACTGTGTCCCCGGTGGATCTTCAGGTGGTTCTGCAGCAGCAGTTGCGGCGCATTTAGCACCGGCTGCAACCGCATCGGACACCGGCGGCTCTATTCGCCAACCCGCTGCACTTTGTGGATTAACGGGCATTAAACCTACCTACGGCCGCGTATCGCGCTGGGGCATGATTGCGTTTGCATCGAGCTTGGATCAAGCGGGCATTTTGTCGCGCACTGCAGAAGACGCGGCGATTTTGTTAAACGATATGGCGAGCTACGACGCAAAAGATTCTACTTGTGTTGAACGCGATGTACCGGATTACACTGCTGATTTAAATAAATCATTAAACGGTTTACGCATTGGTGTACCGAAAGAATATTTCGGCGATGGTTTGAATCCACAAACCGCAAAATTAGTTGAAGATGCAATTAAAGTGTACGAAGGTTTAGGCGCAACCATTCACAGCGTCAGCTTGCCGCACACCCATCTCGCTGTACCGGCTTACTACGTGATTGCACCGGCAGAATGTTCTGCCAACTTGTCGCGCTTTGACGGCGTGCGCTACGGCCATCGCTGTGAAAATCCCAAAGATTTAAATGATCTTTATATGCGCTCCCGCAGTGAAGGTTTTGGGGCAGAAGTGAAGCGCCGCATTCTGGTCGGCGCCTACGCGCTCTCCGCCGGTTATTACGATGCCTATTACAGCAAAGCGCAAAAAGTGCGCCGCTTGATCAAGCAGGATTTTGTCGATGCATTTGAAAGTGTCGATGTGATTCTTGGCCCAACCTCGCCATCGCCCGCATTCCAATTTGGCTCAAAAAGCAAAGATCCGGTGGCCATGTATCTGGAAGATATTTACACCATCGCCACTAACCTGGCTGGTTTGCCCGGTTTATCCATTCCTTGCGGGCTGGTGGATAACAAACCCGTTGGCTTGCAATTGATTGGCAACTTCTTCGCTGAAGGGCAACTGCTAAATGCAGCACACCAATTCCAGCAAGCCACCAACTTCCACCAACAATCTGCCCCTGGCATCGAGTAGGAGTCATTAGCATGCAATGGGAAACTGTAATCGGGTTGGAAGTTCACGTACAACTCGCAACCAAAACTAAAATTTTCTCCGGCGCCAGCACCGCATTCGGCGCTGAACCAAATACCCAAGCCTGTGCAATTGATTTGGCACTGCCCGGCACACTGCCTGTCGCCAACGAACAAGCATTTCGCTATGCGACCATGTTCGGCTTGGCGGTAAATGCAGAAATCGGCAAGCGCTCCGTGTTTGAGCGCAAAAATTATTTTTATCCCGATTTGCCCAAAGGTTATCAAACTACGCAATTGGCTGAGCCGATTGTCGGCGCCGGCTTTGTGGATTTGGAATTGGGCGAAGGCCGTACCAAACGCGTCCGCATTCACCACGCGCATCTTGAAGAAGATGCTGGAAAGTCCTTGCACGAAGATTTTGCTGGAATGAGCGGTATCGATTTAAACCGCGCAGGCACTCCGCTAATTGAAGTTGTTACCGAACCCGATATGCGCAATGCAGAAGAAGCGGTTGCCTTCGCCAAAAAATTGCACTCCATCGTCACCTCGCTGGAAATATGCGACGGCGAAATGAGCCAGGGCTCGATGCGCTTCGACGTGAATATTTCTGTACGCCCCAAAGGCCAGGAAAAACTCGGCACACGCACTGAAACCAAAAATTTAAACTCGTTTAAATTTATGGAAGAAGCGATTGCGCTGGAAGTTGAGCGCCAGATTGATGTGCTTGAAGACGGCGGAAAAATTCGCCAAGAAACCCGCCTGTATAACGGCGACACCAAAAAAGCCCGCTCCATGCGCAGCAAAGAGGACAGTAACGATTACCGCTACTTCCCCTGCCCTGACTTGCTGCCCGTCATTCTGGATGATGCGTACATCGAGTCGGTACGCCAACAAATGCCGGAATTACCCGAAGCCAAGCGCGCACGCTTTGTCGAGCAATATGGGTTGAGCAGCTACGACGCTGGTCAAATCACTATGGATAAATTCACCGCAGTATTTTTTGAAGCATCCACCAAAATTTCCGGCGAAGCAAAACTCACCGCGAACTGGATCATGGCCGACTTGGGTGCTTACTTAAATCGCACCGAACAACGTATTGACCAATCACCAGTTACACCGGAATTGCTAGCCGGTTTGGTCGTGCGCGTAAAAGACGGCACCTTATCGAGCAAAATTGCTAAACAAGTATTTGAAGCAATTAGCAATGGCGAAGGCGAAGCCGACACCATCATCGAAACCAAAGGTTTGAAACAAGTTTCCGATACTGGCGCGCTGGAAAAAATCATCGACGACATACTCGCTGCTAACGTCGCACAAGTAGAAGGCTACCGTGCCGCCGCCGAAGACAAACGCGCAAAAATGCTCGGCTTCTTCGTCGGCCAAGCAATGAAAGCGTCCAAAGGTCAGGCGAACCCGCAAGCATTGAATGAGCTGTTAATTAAAAAACTGAACGGTTAAGAGGAATTAAAATGAGCCTACGTAAAGACAAAGAAAAAGTCCTCGGTGAACACTTCGATGAAGCACGCATCGCCACTTTTTTAAATTACCCGGCACCCGCTGGTATCAACGCCGATTTCCATTTATTGGAAAAAGCCTATCGCGGTATGCGCGGTGAAAACTTCGGCACCTTCGTAAAATTATTTATTGAAGCCGGTAAAGATGTAAATGCTGTAGGCGCAGAAGGCAAAACCTTCCTGCAATCAGTAAAGACCCATCGCAATGGCGAAGAATATGCGCTTGCATTGGAAGCAGTTGGCGCCAAGTAAAATTAACTCTGCTGCACAAACAAAAGGCAGCCCATATCGGCTGCCTTTTTTATTTCCAAAGGAGTGAAACCTAGCATGACTAAAGAAATAGAACTGAAAAAAACCAAGCGCCTTGCGGTGTATTTTTTGGCATTCGCCGCACTCACTTTTGTTACCACACTATTTTTACCTGCACACCTATGGTGGGTAGGTTTGATTCGGGCGATATCGGAAGCGGCTATGGTAGGTGCGCTTGCTGATTGGTTTGCGGTGGTCGCCTTGTTTAAGCGAGTACCGATTCCGATTGTCGCGGCACATACTGAAATCATTCCAAAAAACAAAGATAAAATTGCGGAAAATCTCGCTATTTTTGTGCGTGACAAATTTTTGGATGTGGATTCAATTGTTACACTTATCCAAAAACACGACCCGGCACAAAAAGCGGCAGATTGGTTGAGTGCATCGGACAACACTAAAAAACTGGGCGCCCATCTGGTGCGAATAACCTCTGGCATGTTGGATTTTATTGAAGATGCTGCCGTACAAAAATTTATGACCAAAGCAATTCATGCAATGCTGGATAAAATCGATCTATCCGGGTCAGCAGGTATGCTCCTGGAAGTTATGACAAAAAATAATCGCCATCAGGCGCTACTCAATGAAGGGATTAATCAGATCGCTTCCATTCTGCGTGAAGAAGATACCCAAGCATTTATTGCTGAAGGTATTGTTGACTGGCTTAAAGAGGAGCATCCAGTTGCCGAAAAAATAATGCCTTCCGGTTGGGTTGGTAAAGCAGGAGCAGAAATTGCTATTAAGGCAGCGAGCCGATTATTAAATGAAATTAATGATGATCAGGAACATCCACTAAGAATCAATTTTGATCGATACACCAAAGAATTCATCGAGAAGTTAAAAACTGATCCTGATTTTTTTGACAAAGCAGAAGAAATTAAACGCTATTTAAAAAATGACGAAACTTTCAATACCTATATGGGGGAGCTGTGGCGTGATGTAAAAGATTGGCTCAAACGCGATTGTGCCGATGAAAATTCAGTATTGCACCAAAAAATCACCGCTGCCGGTCAATGGCTAGGCAAAACCCTTTCCGAGGACGCGGGCTTGCGTTATTCACTTAACCAACACATGGAAGATGCCGCAAAAAAAATGGCTCCCGACTTTGCGCGCTTTCTTACCACACACATCAAGGACACAGTGAAAAGTTGGGACAGCAAAGAAATGTCTCATCAGATTGAATTGAATATCGGTAAAGACCTGCAATATATCCGCATTAACGGCACCATCGTCGGCGGCTGCATAGGTTGTCTGTTATATGTAATTTCTCATGCGCAGGATATTTTCCATTTCCTGCTGAGCTAATATCAACAGTGATAATTTTATTTTTGCGGCGCTTAGCGCCGCCCACCCAATAAAGAACCCAGAATACCGCGCACGATTTGTCGGCCAAGACTGCTGCCGACTGCACGTGCCGCGCTTTTTGCAAACGCATCCACAGCGGAATCGCGCTTCGCTCCCGCACGCGTTGCTTGTTGCTGCGTGCGCGCCTGCTCTCTTTGTAACCTCTCCTGATCTTTTTGCTGCTGCTTAAAAACACGCTCCTGCTCTACACGCAGCTGTTCCTGAATTTTTTGTTGCTGATCAGTTTGTGTTTGCTCGGCAATACGGCCTTTTAAAATTTCATACGCCGATTCACGATCAATAAGTTCGCTATAAATCGTTTTGTAAGGTGAGCGAGCCATCACCTCTGCACGCTCTTCATCAGTTAATGGGCCAATGCGTGATGCGGGTGGCGCAACCATGATGCGCTCAACCGGTGTGGGCGAACCTTTCTCATCCAATACTGATACCAAAGCCTCGCCTATTCCCAACTCCGTAATTACTGCTTCAGTTGAAAATGCATGGTTGGGGCGAAACGTTTGTGCAGCAATTTTTACCGCTTGTTGATCTTTAGGTGTGTAAGCACGCAGTGCGTGTTGTACACGGTTGCCCAATTGGCCGAGCACAGTATCGGGAATATCGGCAGGGCTTTGGGAGATAAAATAAATGCCCACGCCTTTAGAGCGAATCAAACGCACCACCTGCTCGATTTTATCGACCAATAATTTTGGAGCGCCGTTAAACAGCAGATGCGCCTCATCAAAAAAGAACACCATTTTGGGTTTATCGGCATCACCCTGTTCAGGTAAATTTTCAAATAATTCGGAAATTAACCAGAGCAAAAATATCGCGTAGAGTTTGGGTTGATTAACGAGGGTGGTGGCATCGAGAATATTGATTACACCGGTGCCTTCCAAAGTAGTTTGCATCAGGTGATTTAAATCCAATGCCGGTTCACCAAAAAATTCGTCAGCGCCCTCTTGTTCCAGCATCATCAAACGACGCTGAATAGCGGCGATACTAGCCTCGCTAATTCCACCGTATTCGTCTTCAAGTGTTTTACGTTCATCTTTCATCCAATTGAGCATGGCTTGCAGGTCTTTTAAATCCAGCATCAACATGCCTTGGTCATCGGCGATTTTAAATGCAGCGTAAAGCACGCCGGTTTGGGTTTCATTGAGATCAAAAAAATTCGCTAATAACAGCGGGCCAAAATCTGAAATAGTCGCGCGTACCGGGTGACCTTTTTTTGCATACAGATCCCAAAAAACACAGGGGAATAAGCGCTGCTGGTAATCGGTAATATTCATCAGCTGCACCCGTTCATCCACTTTAGGATGGGGCTTGCCCGCTTTGGCAAGGCCAGATAAATCGCCTTTAATATCCGCCATAAATACTGGCACACCTGCTTTGGCAAAACCTTCTGCGAGCACCTGTAAGCTCACCGTTTTACCTGTGCCTGTTGCACCGGCAATCAATCCGTGGCGATTCGCCATACGCAAATTCAAATGCACTGATTGAGTGCCATTGCCGCCGATAAGAAAATTGTTGGTCATAGTAACTCCTGAAAATACGAGTGTTATTATTTCTGTAAGAATTCAGCGAAGACTTCAATTGCAACCGCATCGCCGATGGCCGGAATTAAATAATCGATACCAAAGGTCGAGCGATTAAAGGTGCTGGTTGCAGAGAAACCCAAAGTATAGAAGCCGGTGAGCATATTGTTAGCCCCACCATTAAACGTGACAGTTAAATTAATCGGGGCGGTCACCCCATGCAAGGTTAACTCACCGGCAAATACTGCTGAATTTTGGTCGAGCACACTGACGTTGGTGGTTTTGAAAAACGCTTGCGGGTATTTTTCGGTATCCAGCCAACTGCTTCCGCGCAAAGTCTCTTCCAGATCAGGATTGCTCGCATCGATACTGGCGACATCAATCACTGCCGATAGTTTTGCGGCCACAATATTCCCGGGATCAAACTCCAGAGTGGCATCAACTTTATTAAAGCGTCCGACAAAGGTGGATAAGCCCATATGATTAATTTTAAATAAGACCGCGACATGGGTTTGATCGAGCGTGTAAGAACCTTTTTCCAATTGGATTATGCCGGTTTTTACATTGGGTTTAATCAGTGTGCCACAGCTTGTCAAAAACAGACTGAAAAGCACGACTACCGTTGTTTTGATAAAACCATGTTGCATTGCAGCTCAACTCCTTTAAATCCCTCACCCACATTCATCACCCATATTTATTACATAATGGACGATTTTATTTTGTGTTTTGCGTAAAACTGCCGCAATTGGTGCTTAGGCGTTTTAGTCAGTGTATGCATAAAACCAAATGATAAATCATCCAATTCATGCTGTTCGCGCAACTCACCCAATAGGCTCAACCACAAATGCGCGGTGACTTCGGCATCCGCCAAGGCGCGGTGATAGACACCTTCGCTGGGTAAATTTTTATACTGCGCCAAGGTTGCCAATTGATGGTTGGGAGCATTCTGAAAGATGCGGCGCGCGGCTAATAAACTACAGGCAATACCCGACGAGCACTGCTTTTTAATACGTCGAAATTCCGCGCGTAGAAAGCGCTCATCAAAACTGGCGTTATGTGCGACCAGGTTGCGGCCAGCGATAAAATCGTAAAAATCGCCCATCACTTCAGCATTATTGCGCGACTCTTTTACCATCGCATTGGTAATGCCCGTGAGGTTTTCAATAAACAGCGGAATCCGCACACCAGGATTCATCAACTGCTGAAAGCGATCGGTAATTTTTCCATTTTCAATCAACACTGCACCAATCTCAATTGAGCGGTCACCCATATCGGGCGATAGACCCGTGGTTTCAAAATCGAATACCACTAATTGATCCGCAGGAAAATGATGAAACTCACTACTCATAAATCACTCTTGTAGATCCCATTTATAAATCAAAAAGCCGATTGATAAAAAATTGTGCACGCAATAAAAAAGGGATGCACCCGATTCGGCGCATCCCTCTTTTTACCCGCTGCGTAGATCGTGCACGGCGGATTAATCCGGCAGGGTAATATTCAACTCCAACACCGAACAATTGTCGGAATTGTCGAGGTTGACGGTAACCTGATCGGATTCGATATGAATATATTTACGAATTACAGCAATTATTTCCTGCTGCATTTGCGGCAGGAAATCTGGCTGACTTAAATTGCGCTTATTGCGTTCATGCGCAACGATGATTTGTAAACGCTCCTTGGCGACCGAGGCCGATGAGGGCGCGCGTTTCTTGCGCAGGTAATCAAAAATACTCACGGCTTATACCCCCAGCAAACGCTTCAGGAAACTTTTCTTTTCCGCTTCCAGGAAGCGGTGTGGTAATTCTTTGCCAAGCAGGCGATCAACGGCGTCGTTGTAGGCCTGACCTGCTGGTGTAGTTTCATCGAGAATCACCGGTGTGCCTTGGTTAGAGGCTTTTAATACCGCTTCTGATTCAGGAATAACGCCGAGCAATGGAATCGCCAGAATTTCTTCTACGTCGCTCACACTGAGCATTTCTCCTGCTTCAACACGCAAGGGGTTGTAGCGAGTCAATAATAAATGCTCTTTAATTGGTTCCAGATTTTGTTCAGCGCGACGCGATTTGCTTTGCAAAATACCGAGGATACGATCCGAATCGCGCACGGAAGATACTTCTGGGTTGGTAACTACAATGGCAATGTCAGCGAAATACAATGCCATCAATGCGCCTTGCTCAATACCGGCAGGCGAGTCGCACACGATAAATTCAAAATCTTTGGCGAGTTCGTTGATAATCACCTCAACGCCTTCTCGTGTAAGTGCATCTTTGTCGCGGGTTTGCGATGCGGGCAGCACGTATAAACCTTCGGTGCGCTTATCTTTAATGAGCGCTTGATTCAACGTGGACTCACCTTTAATCACATTTACAAAATCGTAAACGACACGGCGTTCGCAGCCCATAATCAAATCCAGATTACGTAGGCCTACGTCAAAATCGATAACCACAGTTTTGTGACCGCGCATGGCCAAACCGGTACTGATTGCTGCGCTGGATGTGGTTTTACCCACACCGCCTTTACCTGATGTAACAACAATAATCTTGGCCAAGGGAGGCTCCTGTAAAATATTCAATGTCTAAAAATAACATCCGACGTTTTTATGAATGCAAAAGTCATGGATGCAGAAAATTTAATTGCTAACCAATGCCTCAACGACAACTTTTTCGCCCTTGAGAGAAATTTGCACCGGCTTTTTTAACAATTCTTTGGGCAGTGAATCTTGCAGTACAAAATTGCCCGCGACCGACACTAATTCGGCTTCCATTTGCTGGCAAAAAATACGCGCTGTTTCATCGCCTTTTACACCGGCCAATGCGCGACCACGCAGTGTGCCGTAAATATGGATATGGCCATCGGCCAGTACTTCTGCACCCTCACTCACTTGCGCCAACACAATCAAATCCGCACCTTCGGCGTAAATTTGCTGGCCGGAACGTACCGGGCGAGTGACAACTTTGCTCTGGCGCTGCACCAATCGCTCTTCGATAACGGTTTCTATCACCGTCTCCACTACTCGCTCGATAACTGTCTCTACCGCTTGCGGTGCAGCTTCTTGCTTGGGGAGTTTGAGCGCGCGTTCACTGGGTGTGGGCAATATCGCCAAACCCGTCTTGTTTACTGCCGCTAACAATACCTCAGGTACGCCGCTAAAACCTAGTGGTTGTAAATCCAGTTCGCGGCATATCACCAGTAGATCACCGATCTTTTTCAGGGCCTCGGGGTTTTCCAAACGGTCGAGATTGATCAGTACGGGGGAGTTATTAAAAAACTGCGGCGCCTGAACAACCTTTTCTTTCAGTTCAGCCAACAAACTCTTGGGTTCGTAGCGGATAATCGCTAACACCACTACGGTGATGGCACTGCCTTTTAACTGAAAATTCACATCGATCATGCGCTGCTCTCTATAACGTAGCGTAACTGCTATGGGTATCACAAAGTTGCGCCATTATCGGGGTGCGACATGATTAGTCAAGCGAGAGTCAATATGCAGTTCAGCTGGGGTTAAGCGCCAAGCTCCTATAAAGGAACCATCAGCACCAATCCGCCCTCTTATAGGGTAATAACCGGCATCCAGCGAGAACCATCATGACCAGCCAGCCTCTGCAACGCCCAGCAAAATTTGCGTTAATGATCAGCCTTTTACTGCCATTGATGGTGGGCTGCACGACGACCCAAGCAGTCGAGCAAACCAGTTACAGCACCACGGCGGCGCAAGCCAGCTTTAGTGAAGCGCAGCTGGATTCGCTACTCGCGCCCATAGCACTCTACCCTGACACTGTATTGTCACACGTACTTATCGCTTCCACTTACCCACTAGAAGTAGTCGAAGCAGATCGTTGGTCGCGTAACAATCGCCATTTGACCGGCGATAATGCGGTCAACTCCGTAGACAACCAGGATTGGGATCCTAGCGTTAAAGCATTGGTCGCCTTTCCAGATATTTTGAAACGCATGAGCGACGATCTGGATTGGACACAACAATTAGGTGACGCCTTCCTCGCCAGTGAAGAGCGGGTGATGGACAGCATCCAAAAACTGCGCAACCGTGCTTATGCTTCCGGCAACCTCGATAAAGTTGAGCATGTGCGTGTAGTCCGCGAAGATAAAGTGATTGTGATTGAGCCATCGGTTGAGCGCGTTGTGTATGTGCCTGCTTACGATACCCGTGTGGTGTACGGCAACTGGTGGTGGGCAGATTATCCACCGGTTTACTGGAACTACCCGAGCAGTTATGTATTTGTGTCCGGTTTTTACTGGGGTCCGCGCGTTTATATCGGCCCACGCTTTTATTTCAGTGGCTGTCATTGGAATCAACGCCGCGTAGTTGTGGTCGATCATCATCACAACCATCGCTTCTACGATAGCCGCAGCGTAGTGCGTTACTCCAACGCCAAACACTGGCATCACAATCCGGTGCATAGACGCGGCGTAGCCTATTACGACAATCACACCCGTGAACGCTTTCACAGCCAGAGAGAGAGTTATGGCGATACACGCCAATATCGCGCAGGCTTGCGCGATGACAGTAATCGCGGTGGCCGGTTTGATAATCAAGGTAATAGCCGTATAGCGCCAAACAGCGCACGCGATCAACGCCAAGGGCGTGATGATTCGGCAATGCAACGTTTGGATCGTCGTCAGGCTGGGCAAATCACTAACAATAGCGCCAATGTGAGTAATGCCAGGCCAACAGCGCAATATCAGAATCAACAACCGCGCGCGGAACAGTTACGGGAGCGGATGAATAACCGTACAGAAGCTCCACGCGCGCAAAATGTGGATCGCACGCGAGATCCACGTCAGCAGCAGCAACAAAACCGTGCCGAGCAACCCAATCGCACTCAGCAAAGTCGTACTGAACAGGCTCGTACAGAGCAGTCCCGTACAGAGCAACCGAGCCGCACTGGCCGGGTTGAGCGCACGGAGTCAACGCAAAGGCTTGAGCGCACTCAAGCGGTAGATAGAACACAATCGCCGCAACAACGCCCACAACGAATTGAACAGTCGCAACCGCCACAAAGGTTGGAGCGCACGCAATCAGTTGAGCGGCCGCAAGTACAGCAAATAGAGCGCCGCGAACCCGCGAGCGTAGAGCGCACCGAACGCTTTGAGCGCCCGCAACGAATGGAGCGCACAGGCGGCGGTGATTCTGCTCGCCAAAGTGGCGACCGCAGTGAAATGCGCGGTGGCCGCGAGCGTTAATCACCGACCCTTATCATCGCCTAAGTGGCTTCAATCCAACAATGAGATTGAAGCCACTGCTCTTGTAGTGTTCCCCCCACATCTTAGCCTGTCCATTGCCCGCGCAAGCTTTTATACTACTGCAACATTTTTACGCCAAACTCCAAGACCCAACCCCGTATTACGAGCCCATTCTTGTTTATGCAGAAAATCGCACCCTTAATCCGACTCATGGCCGTAGTGATCCTGGCCACTAGCCTGTTTGCCTGTAGCAGCACCAAAATTGCCCGCCAAGCAGATGCCTGGCCTAGCGACATGCCATCACGCGCCTATTTCCTCAAAATTTATAACGCCGATGAAACGAATAAAAAAATCCAGTCGCAAGAGGATTACCTCACGTGGATTGTGCGCTTTTACAGCGGTTGGGAATTGTATCGCCGGGGTTGGATTAAAATGACCGACGAATTAGTCGCGCAGGTTAAAGATCCAAGCCAAGAAAAAGAGATCAGACAAAAAGTTGATCGCATCGGGCGACTGGTATCCGGAGAATGGGCCAAAAAATCGGATACGCGGACGATTTATTTGCGCAACGTGTCTATCTGGGGTAACGCCTTGCTCGAATCGCTGGATCGCGATGAAGCACTACCGCTTATTAATCGGGTCAATCAAGATGTAGATGATTTACTCGCGCACAAAATCAGTGCCGACATCATTACTGCTGAGCGTTATTTCCCACCCGATGAAGATGATCCCTTTTTATAAATTTTTGCCTTCGCTAAACAATAAACCCCGGCTGACCGGGGTTTATTTTTTTACGATGCCAATACTTTGAGTGCAATCTCCGAACCGGGTAACCCATCTTGCGCAATTAACAAAATCATTCCCAGGAAGATTGCCACCACCACCAAATACCACAGCAGCGAAAACCAAATCCCGTAACTGTTCAGTGGCGGAATATCTTCCGCCAACCCCACCCGCCAACCCGACACAATATCAATCACACCTAACACAATAAAAAAGGTGATGAAATAAAAACCCAGTTTCCAAGCCAGGACAAAACACGCTGCGGAAATTGCAAGCAGTGCAATCAAGGCTAAATAGTTGCGTCCGGAAAACACTAGCGATTTGACTACCCGCCCACCATCAAGCGGATGCACCGGAATTAGATTAAATAAATTTAATAACGCACTGGTCGATGCAACCAAACCCGCGAAATGACTTTCTGTCGCTAAATAGACAATATAAAACGCCACCGTCATCAGCAAACCAAATACGGGTCCCATCATGGAGATATACACATCCTGCCAGCGGGATTTAGGCATATCGCCCACCGCAAGGCCACCGACAAAGGGAATCAAATACATCCCTTTTGTCGGCAAACCAAATTTTTTCATCGCCCGCAAATGGCCGTATTCGTGAAACACCAGCACGCCAATTAATGCAAACGCAAATTCCAATGTGAACATCACGCTATAAACCGCGACCGATGCCGCCAGCAGCGCAACTTTAATAACCTGCGCCGCTTTCAAAAATTTAAACGCAATTAAACCTATGGATAACCAGGAAGTATTTTTTGCCGGTGTTGCCAAGGGCATGGTTAGCTGGTCGGTTTGTAACTGCGCTTCCGCAAAAGAATTTTGTTGCGCAAGCGACACAACCTCAGCCGCCTCTAACACGCGCTCCGCATTGACCCACAATTCATAACTGACATCTGCTGCGCGCATATTGAGGACATAGATCAGTTTCACCTCGCCCACCCCCTCAAGCGAAAACGCATGCTCGCTGGTGATGCCAAAATTGCGCTGCTGCGATACCACCACACCATCGACTGCGACTATCTCTTCACCGGTCGCGGGAGTTGCATCAACATTAAACTGGCGGCTCGCATAATCAAACGAAAATAACTGCATAAATCACTACTCTACAATGACACCAAAAACGAAAACCAAAGGACGGCGGGAGTTTTACTGGCCTTCACTCCCCCTTACTAATAAACTGTGCCCTATTGATGCAACAGCCTTACCTGCATATAACCGCGAGAATGAATTCAGTATGTTACACATTGGCCGACAAAACCGCTTAACCATCGTCAAACACACCGATTTCGGCATTTTTCTCGATGGCGGCAAGTTTGGCAACATTTTATTACCCAAGCGTTATGTAACAGCCGATATGAAAATCGGCGGCATTTTGGATGTCTTTATTTATCTGGATTCTGACGATTGTATTATCGCCACTACACTCACACCCAAGGCCATGGTCGGTGAATGTGCCTTTCTCGAAGTAAAAGAAGTCAACAACGTCGGGGCTTTTCTCGATTGGGGTTTGCCTAAAGATTTGCTGGTACCTTACGGCGAGCAACACAAACCCATGGAAGCTGGCCGCTCTTACGTGGTGTGTATTTATCAAGACGAATACACCGGCCGCATTACAGCATCATCCCGTTTAAGTCGTCATTTAGAAGAGCGTGCAAGTGGCTTGAGTACGCAGCAAGCAGTGGATTTAATTATTTGCGGCCGCAGTGATATGGGCTACAAAGCCGTTATCAACCACACGCATTTGGGTTTGATATTTCGCGATGAAGCTTTCCGCACATTGCTGTACGGTGAAAAACTTAAAGGCTACATCAAAACCATTCGCCCTGATCGCAAAATCGATTTAAGTCTGCAAGCACAAGCGCGCGACAGCAAAGAAGATTTAGCAGAAAAAATTCTTGCCGATTTACAGCGCCAGGGCGGCACCTCTTACGTAACCGACAAAAGCGAACCCGAACTGATTTATAAAGTCTTTAATGTCAGCAAAGGCAATTATAAAAATGCACTGAGTTTGCTTTACAAGCAGCGCAAAATTTTAATTGAAAAAGACAAAATTACATTAGTGGAATAATGGTGAGAAGATGATGGGCGCTGACAAAGTAATTCGCTGGGGCATTATCGGAGTCGGTGATGTATGTGAACTCAAAAGCGGCCCTGGATTTTATAAAGCACCCGGTTCCGAACTCATTGCCGTTATGCGTCGCGATGGCGAAAAAGCCAAAGACTTTGCCAATCGCCATAATGTAGGATTATGGTACGACGATGCCGATGCACTGCTCGCCAATCCCGGCATTAATGCCATCTATATCGCCACACCGCCCGCGCAACATAAAGATTACGCAATCGCCGCATTAAATGCGGGGAAAAATGTGTACATCGAAAAACCTGTCACACTCAAGGCCGCCGAATGCGATGCGATTATCGTCGCCGAAAAAAACAGCGGCAATAAAGTCAGCGTCGCCCACTATCGCCGTTATGTACCCTGCTTTATGAAAGTCGCCGAATTAATTCGCGCTGGTGCGATTGGCGAGCCCTTGATGGTGCAGCTGGATATGCTGCAACCTGCCGCATCAAAAATTATTACTACGACCGATGACAACTGGCGAGTAAACCCCGCGATTTCCGGCGGCGGCTTATTTCACGATTTATCACCCCATCAATTAGATTTAATGCTGTATTGGTTTGGCCCGGTTATTCAAGCAAGCGGGTTTGGCTATAACCAACGCCAACTCAATAACGCCGACGACACAGTACACGGCTGGGCAAAATTACAATCCGGCGTAGTATTGCAAGGCCGCTGGCACTTTGCGGTTGCACCTGATCAAACCCGTGATTGGTGCGAAATTATCGGCACCACAGGAAAATTATCGATTAACTTTTTTGGTCAACAAGTCATTCGGTTAAACAATGCCGATGGCGAGCAAGAAATTATTATTCCCAACCCGCAACATATTCAGCAACCGATGATTGAAAAAGTGAATAGCTATTTTCGCGGTGAGCGGGATAACCCCTGCAGCGTGACCGAAGCAAAGGCGGTAATGGAGTTGATTGATTGCTTTTCAAATTAGCGAAAACAAACAAGAGCAATAATACCGCTCCTGTTTGTTAACAACAATTTAACCCTATTAAATAGCACGCCCTTTTACCATTGCATCACTTAAAGCAGCCCTTGCGTAATCATTCGCTTTGGCTTGCAATCTTAAGAAAATATTGCGGATAAATTCGCGCGACAAATCAGCTGCTTTCAAGGTGCGCCTCATACCAAGCACTTCCATAATTTTCCGGATAAGATGCAAAATTAACGAGGATACGTTTTCCGATATATCAATTCCCTTTTTCAAAACATAGGCGAGCTGATCCATCAGAGTAAAAGATGTGCCCATAGCGCCGGAAATAACCCAAGCCGCACCATTCAAGCATTTTTTTAAAACGTAGACTAAAGCCTGATTTAACCACTCCATTGCGGTAATCGTTAATCCAACAGGAGAGGATGACTTTAGCCAGAGAACTATTCCACTTTCCGTTTTCTTTTCAACATCCAATGCAGCAAGCGCGGCCCAATTTCTACCGCTCACTGACTCAACATATTTATCCATTCCATGATAAGTTGCACCGGGAACAATGCCGGGAGAAGGCAAATAATAATCGATGCCCGAATTAGGCGTATGAATAAAAGGCCACATGGGAATACAGGGAACTATGTCCGTTTTATGGTAAGCACGAAAAATACGTTCAGCGCCTATATTAGTAGTACAACAATCAGCAAAACCAATTAATCCCACGCGCGGGCTTCCGAAGGTATATAAGTAGGGTTTTATTTTGTAGGAGGAGCGAATCCAATCTGCGCAAATGGTCGCCAAAGCACCGCCTAAACTATGCCCTATACAATGAATTTGCGAGATTTTATTTTTGGCCAATGCACCCATAAATTCTTTGAGCTGCGGCTCCATAGTTTTGAAGGTAATGTTAAAACCATCGTGTACTGGTTGGCCTGAAGTGCCGCGAGAAACGCCAATATTTAAATTGGTCAACCAATCTGCCAGATATTGCGTCCCGCGAAATATTATTACCGCATGACCTTCCAAGGCTCCTTTACCAATCAAGGTAAAGCCAAAAGCGGTTCGGCATTTAATCATCCATGGCCCTCCCGTTTTTGCTTTCAGCATGACATTTTCTGAAAATGCCAAATTACCTCCATATTGGCTATTCAAAACACTCAATGCCTTTTCTATACTGTTCTCTTTTGTGAGGGCATAGACATCTTTAGCGAGACTAGCTGAAACTTTCGGACTGAACTCCGGCATATTTAATTTCCCTTGAGCTTAAAAATAAATGTAGGAATTTTGCTTATTTATCGAAGAATCCTTCTTTTTCCCAATCGACTTTCGGATCTGGCTCAACATCCCAGGAGCAGAGGCTATGTATCGGAGAATCATTAACAATTATTAGTTTTTGCTCAGTGTTTAATTCACACGTAACAACCAGAGGCTTCCCGCGGGACTCAACATTCTCTTCTTCCTTGCGTTTTACTGCGCTCCACATTTCATATTTTTTATCTTTGAAATGAACAATTATTTCCTGTGAGGCGACAAACTCTTGCGGTAAAAATTTTGTAATTGTGCGCTCATACATAGCTGGAAATTCAAAATAACCGTGTTCATCGGTAACCGTCTCATCTACACGAGGGCCATCACGATCTCCCGTGCGCACCAATCGGGCGTTAGCAACCGGCTCGCCATCAAGGGTAATAGTCCCTGATATGGATGAAAACAAACATACCTTACCAACATCGCCTAAACTCATGGCAAAAACTCCAACAGCAGCAAAAAATAAACTGGAAATGGTTACAGCTAATGTAATGAAAATCTTCTTTTTCATGGAACCTGACCTTACTATGTTATTGAGGCAATAAACTGTTTTAAGGCCGCAGCTCGCCGAACTGCAAGATAGTAGCAAAAGTTGTGGAAGCGTTAACCTTGAAGAAGGTAAAGATAGTATCGCTTAAAAAAATCACACACCAATGTGACGAGTATCACAGAGAAGGATTTTCCCTATTTGAGACAGGGTATCCAGTGCGGTATTAATTTGTACCTAAATCGCGCCCAAACAAGCGTAAGAAAAGCATATGTGCAGCTATTAATAACAAAAAACACCAATAGGTCATATCGTAAAACCATATCGCGTATATCAATAAAGGATGGATCATAAGCAAACCCAACCAGTAGCAACGTGCGATAAGCCCACAAAGTTTATTGTGTGATTTTACATAGTTTTGCAGGCCGAAAACCCAAGGCAGCAATGTCCATAAAACACTCATTGCTAAAAAAATTGAAAAGAGTATTTTCATAATCATTTGGATCACGGCTGGTCACTATTATTTTTAGATATATTATCCAAAAACAAGTAAGGAAATAATTTCTGCTTCTCGTCCGCGGTTAGCCTCTCAACCCGCACCTTATTAACTTCCGGTATTTCTTCAACATCGGCAAAATACTCCAGCGCTTTTCCCAGGCTGGCTTCGCGAATAATATGTAATATTGGATAGGGTGCACGATTGGTGAGATTTTCTGCATCGTGCGGTTCTGCATGGGCAAAACAATAATGCGGATGAAACGTAGCGAGTTGGTAAACGCCAGTCCAGTGGTTGCGTTTGAGCAGTGGATTAGTCCAATTTAAAAATTGGTTGTAATCAAAAAAATCGTGCAAATGATGGGGAATAATAATCAGCGTAGTTTCTATTTCGCTTGCTGGCTTTTGGTCGAGCAACTCCATTTCTTGTTGCAGGTCTTGTAACAACATTTCGTCATCAGTGGCGTTACTGACATAAAAACGCACGCGATTTTCACGGGTCGGTTTGCTGGAAAACGGGCAGAGATTTAAACCTATCACTACCTCATTTAACCAACGAGCGACATCGGCAACCACCTTCGCATTGGCAACCTGCGGACTCATCTAATCAAGCTCCGGCTTTTTTCTGTTGTTGGAGTTTGCCAATCCCCTCAACAAAATCCAACACCAGCTCATCATCGCAGGCCTTGTAATGTTCATGGCCGGCTTTGCGGAATAATGCCGCGAGATCCGATTTAGTCAGCTCGATAGTCACCAGCTTGAGTGCATCGCGCAGATCCTGTTCGTGCAATACAAATGCGATGCGCAACTTTTTCAGCACATCGTTATTGGAAATTTTGGCGTGCTTCTCAATCACTTCCGCAACAGCATCGGCTTTTTTACCGCGCTCCTGATCAATTAAATTATTCAGGAAAATAATCAGGATATATTCCGGCATAGCTTCAAAGCCCGGTTGGTAATCCGTTTTCAGCAGATTGGCAACGTCTTTATCACTGAGATCAATATCAGAAGGCGAAAATAGCGCTTGGATTTGCTTGGTATCTAAAGGTAAAGATTGGGTAATTTTGCGAAAAATATCATTTGTTCTCATGGGCTTGCTCTATGATTCCACCGGGGTTTTACGGCATTCTACTCCAAAATATACTCAGCACGAGAGCGAATCTATGCATCCGTTTAATGAAGTAAATCCTTATGAGCCTGAATTAGCGGCTGGGCGCAAACGCGCCAAACTGCTCTGCCAGCAACTTAACGCATTGCGTGCCGACCAAACCAAAGCGCGCAAACCAATTTATCAGCAACTGTTTGCACAGGTCTCCAGCGCTTATATCGAGCCCAATTTTTTTTGCGATTACGGCAGCAATATTTTCCTGGGCGAAAAATTTTATGCCAATCACAACTGCGTCATTCTGGATTGCGCTGAAGTGCGCATTGGCGACAGAGTGATGTTTGCCCCCAACGTACAAATCTATGCCACCACCCATCCACTCGACCCGGTTGAGCGCGCAACGGGAAAAGAATTTTGTGCTGCGGTGACCATTGGCGATGATTGCTGGATTGGCGGCGGCGCAATTATTTTAGCAGGCGTGACTATTGGTAAAGGTTCGGTGATTGGCGCGGGGAGTTTGGTAAATAAAGATATTCCCGAAGGTGTTGTTGCAGCAGGTAATCCCTGCCGCGTAATAAAATTAATCGACGCCACACAAGACTCTGTTATTAATAATGTGACTGATCTGGTAAAGCGGTTGGATTAATTCCTGCTATTTCGGCGTGTAGATAAAGGTATTAATCGAGAGGCGACCCGTTTTTGGATTGGGATCAAACGTGAAGTCGGGTGCGATATTGCCGGAATGCAAACTGGTACAGCGATAAATAATGATGCGATTAAATACCGCCTCGTAAGACGCAATTTGCTCAAACAAATGGTTACTGCCGTTCATATATCCCTTGGGGAAATCAGGCATTTTTTCTTGCGCTGCGATCACTGTCCGGTATTCATCCAAGCGCGTATCGTCCACATATTCAAACCCTGTCGCCTTGTGTCGATACAGTGAAGTACCGCCTTGCTCCGCACCACATAAAAAATGAACCGAGGCGAGATCTGTCATTTTTGCGGAGTCCGAATGTGGCACACATTGCGCGGGATAAAGCTGATCTGGACGAGTAGCGACCAATGAAAAAACAGATTTAACGCCCCGACGAATGTGGGCGGGCAATTCAAAAACTGAAAATATCAATCCGCCCAGATGTTTGCTCATCGCCTCAATATAAAGCCCGGGCGCAGGGAACCTTACGCCTGGGTATAACCCCTTTTCTACATCGAAAGTGGCGGTGGTAGCGGCATATTCAACTAGCGAATCTGCATTACCAATAAAATTATCGACCACAAGAACCGGCTGGTGCTCGTTACCGACATGATCAACCCGATAGGAAAAACCCGGATGCAGATCGGGAATTGGCGGTAAGTTCATACCAGAATGTCCATTAGCAGTTATTAGAATTGATGAGCGCTTGACCGGCGCGCGCCAATTGTATGCTGGCCGTTAAGCCAGATACCAGTCCTGGTGGTAATCAAGAAGATATGAACAAGCAAGCGCCGCATTTACTGCTTAAGAAGTAATGGGTGGTAATTCCGCAGCAATATCCGCGCTGGTAAGTTTGGTGCGCGCCTTGGTGCTCAGGTTTTGCAGCTGGTTAATCGCATCCTTGGCGAGCCAAGTCACGGATTGATCGGGATCATTAACCAGATTTTCCAGATGGCGAATATGGCTCTCGTTACCGGTGGCGCGCAAAGCGAGTAGCGCGTCCAGTTTTACACTGGTATCGCTATCTTGTAGCAATGGCGCAATCGCGTTGGCAGCGCCGGTATAGTGGGTTTTTGCCAGTTCAATTAGCACGTTGCGCCGCTCCGCGGGGTCAGGGCTGCTCAAGGCCGATTGTGCTTCGGCGACCAATTTTTCCATCAGACTGTTATCACCACGCAGCGATAGCACCTGCGCAAGTACCCTTTTAAACTCTGGATTGGTCTGATTCCGGTAAAGCGAATCCAGTTCCTGATTGGTTAGAGTGTCCAGATTCTCGGCCAGATCAAAAACTACTTTGCAAGCGATCGCAATGGTTTGCTGATGGGCATTCTCCGCCACAAAGTCACGCAGTTTTTCGCCAAAGGTACGCGGGTCGCCGATAAAACGGGTGCTCAGATCCTTACGTATTTGCTCTATATCCAGCGCTTGGGGCGCGGCTAGATCAGGCAATGCCGATGGCTGTTGTTGCTTCTGAGCCTGCTCCAAAGCTTGGATTTTATTTTCAAGCGCAGCAATCTGCGCGCGCTCTGCGGTGTTATTCACCACCACACTAAGCACGCCGTAGCTCAATGCGGCACCAATAGCCGCAGCGAGTAGAAGGTGTTTATTGGAATAGCGGGGGTGGCTCATTATTTGTCTCAGTTTGCACTTATAAGCGGTAATTCGGCGACGATATCTGCACTGGCCAGCTGGGTACGCGCACGCTCACTCAGGTTTTGCAAATTATTGATCACATCCTTTGCCAGCCAACTCACAGCCGGATCAGGGTGGTTAGCCAGCGACTCTATCTGCCGAATATGGCTTTGGTTACCGGTCGCACGCAGGGCGAGCAGCGCATCCAGCTTCACACCGGTGTCGCCATCTTGCAGCATAGGCATGATCGCATCGGCGGCACTGGCGTAACGGGTTTTTCCTAGTTCTACCAAGGCTTGTTGGCGCTCGGCTGGATTATCACTGCGCAAACTCGCCTGGGTTTTGGCGATTTGTTTTTCCAGCAAACTGTTATCGCCACGCGTTGACATCACCTGGGCGATCACCCTTTGCAAATCCGGGTCGGATTGGTTTTGGTAGAGGGATTCCAATTCGTAATCGGGCAGGATTTCGCGATTCTCCGCCATATCAAACACACTTTTGCTAACGATGGCGATGCTTTCTTTGCTGGAATTTCCTGCCAGTAAGTCATTCGCTTTTTCGGAAAACGAGCGCGGATCGCGGTCAGATCGTGTGCCTAAATCTTTCAGCTGCTGCTGATTATCCGATGCGGTGTTACTCGCAACCAATTCACGTTCTGTTTGCGCTGGCTGTGCGCTTGTCACTGCACCAGAGATTTGTTTTTGGGTTGCACTGGTTTGTTGTTGCTCAAAGGTATTTGCTGCGCTAAATGCGCCAGCGGAAAAAAAGCGCGCATCGGCTAACTCTTCGTCTTTCTGTGCCAGTAATAACTCCAGATCCAAAATCCGGTTTTCCAAGGCGGCAATCTGTTCGCGGTGGTGGGAATCGTCGGCGGTTAAGGTAAGCACGCCATAGATAATCGCTGCGCCTATAAGCGTGGGCAGCAAAATGTGTTTTTTGAAATCAGTGTTGGCACCCATTTTATCTCCTTCGTCATTGTTTGATTTTTATTATTATTTGAGTGATTAAGTTGATAAAAAGGGGGGAGGAAATCCTGCCCCCCTTTTTATTTAGGCGACCAGTTACGATTAGAGATTGCCGTAACCAATAGCGCCGTTGCAGTGCATCCACTCACTCATACCATTACCACCGCCACAGGCGTTGTTTTGATAAACGCCGGTGTTGTAAGTTTGGGCCTCTGATTGACGAATACTGCCGTTAACGCTCAAGTAATCCACTTGCACATCGCGGTTACCAGAGTCGTTGGTGTATTCCACTACACTGCCGCCAGACAAATTAGTCTGCACAGAGTAATTGTTCATGCTGGTAGACAAGGTCCAAGTTCTTACTACGGTATTGTTCACCTTGAGGGTAATACTCTCTTGGCCAGTAGTTCCGCGAGCACGTACAACGATGGTTTTACCACCGCCGGTTGATGGAGCTGAACTTGAACTACCGCCACCACCGCCATTGCCGGCACCTTCGCTGATTGTCAGGTCTGAACTACCGTTACTTTGATAGCCTTCAGTCGCCAATACCATGTAGTTGTGGTTACCCAAATTCAGACCTTTGCTTCTCCAGAAATTAACGTGGTTGGCAAAGGTAACGGTACCAGAAATATTACCGAAACCTTTCTTCGGATTTCTCACACTGAAGTATTGATAGAAGGTTTGCGTTCCATCAATAGACGGTTGTTGCGTACGCAAGCAGCGACGAACGCTATAAGTAGCACCATCACTTTGGAAACTACCGTAGTCAGTGCCGCCCGCACAGCTGGCAGGATTGTACGAACCGTAACTTTCAATAACGTAGTATTCGATCAGCGGGCTTCTGGTCCATCCATACAGTGCGATGTAAGAGTTTTGACTATTGCTTACACCGTAATAACCCGAGTAATTCACCACTTTTGAATTATTCCCTGGGTTCCAGCCTTTACCACCAACCCAGTTGTTAGTGCCGCTATTCCATTGGGAGGCGTAGCGACCACCTGAATGCAAGGTCATGGATGCGTTGCCTGAGTCTTTCCAGAACGAGTAGTAAAACCCATTGTTGTTGCCGGTTGAATTTGACGTCAGTGTCTGTGCACTAGCAACCGAGGCACAGAGTGCAGATGCGCAGATCAAGGACGAAAGCACATGCTTGCCGTTAAAAGATAATCTCATTATTAGACTCCAAAAATGTCGCCTCCCAACCGATACAGCCTAAGGGGAAGGGAGCTGTTGTGACGTGCCCTGCTCATTGCGAACAGGCGTTTATATCGAGCGCCGCCTATGCAGTTGTTATTGTTAACACGGCTCTGCGGCTCCGATAGGCTGCTTATTTATTGTGTTATTATCTTATTGTCAATTAAACCATATATGTATGGTCAACTTAACCATATGCTTATTGTCCATTTAACAATAATACCTCGATCAGTGCGCATTTTTTTATTGACTGTAGGAAGTCATCGTGCGGATTTCGTCTCAGTTTCACTCAAAAGCCCCCAACAAAAAGATGACAATTGCGCCAACTTTTCATTAATAAAAAAGGATTTTTATTAGAAGGGTGTGATTAACTTACGGCACCGCTATAACAGGTAATTCAGCGACAATATTCAAGATTGCCAACAGGTACGGGCCTTTCACTCAGGTTTTGGAGATTGCTAATCACATCTTTCGCCAGCCAACTGACCTCCGGGTCAACATCATTGACCAATGCTTCATCAGGCGAGTATGGCTTTGGTTACCGGTCGCACGCAGAGCGAAAAGTGCGTCTAGTTTCACGCTGTTGTTGCCATCTTGAAGTAGTGGCGCAATTGCATTAACGGCGCTCGCGTAACGTGTTTCCCCCAACTCTTACGAACACCGTGTATTTCGATATTGTAATACAAAAAAACAACTTATAGTCATTTATACCTATTGCTAACGTAGACCGATTGCGTAGCCATATTGCTTGGCGACAACGCAGCTTTTTCTATCCTCTCTGGGCTACACTGTGCCCCATCTTTCCAACGCACCTATTATTACAACGCTCTTAGTTCAATGTGCCTATCAGTTCAACGCTCCTCCTAACAGACCAACCTCAGCAGGGACTCCTATGAAAGTCGATAACATCTTACAGACCATTGGCAACACCCCTCATGTTCGCATTAATCACTTATTCCGCAGCGACATCGAAGTCTGGATGAAGGTCGAGCGCTTCAATCCCGGCAGCAGCATTAAAGATCGTATCGCGCTGGCGATGATTGAAGACGCGGAAGCGAAAGGCCTTATTAACCAAGACACCGTTATTGTGGAGCCAACCTCGGGTAATACCGGTATCGGCCTTGCGCTGGTATGCGCAGTAAAAGGTTATCGCCTGATTCTCACCATGCCGGAATCCATGTCGATTGAACGCCGCAAAAATATGAAAGCGCTGGGCGCTGAATTAGTACTCACACCGAAAGAACTCGGTATGGGCGGCTGTATCGCCAAAGCCAATGAAATACTCTCGGAAAATTCAAACAGTTGGATGCCGCAACAATTTAACAACCCCGCGAACGTGGAAGTACACCGCAACACCACCGCGCAAGAAATCCTCGCCGACTTCCCCGAAGGTGTTGATTATTTAATTACCGGCGTTGGCACTGGCGGTCATATCACCGGTTGCAGCGAAGCATTGAAAGAACATTTTGCGCAGTTAAAAACCTTCGCCGTAGAGCCCGAAAAATCTCCAGTGATTAGCGGCGGCCAAAAAGGCCTGCACCGCATTCAAGGAATTGGTGCCGGTTTTATTCCGCAAGTATTAAATAAAGACACTCTCGACGGCACTCTTCTCGTCAGCGAAACCGACGCCTTCGAAATGGCTCGCCAATGCGCATTGAAAGAAGGGATTTTTATCGGCATTTCTTCCGGCGCCACTCTCGCCGCAGTTGCACAAAAACAAGCAGAGATGTTGCCCGGTAGCCGGGTAATTATTTTCAGTTACGATACTGGTGAACGCTATTTATCGATTGAAGATTTATTTTGATTTCTTGTCTAACAGATCAACAAAAAGGGCGCCCCCTCGCGCCCTATTTTATTGCACCCAAATTGCTCGGACTTGTTTTACCGCGCAACTTTTTCTCTGCATTTGTGTCCACTTTAAATAACCAGCCCTCTTTTAGGGCGCATGAAAAAATGTCATCTTGCATGTGTTAAAGTCGCGCCGCGAAAATCCTCTTAATTTCCAACTAAGGAAAACAGCAATGAGTAATGTTCATTTTATCGGTGGTGAAAAAGGCGGGGTGGGAAAATCCATGACCTCGCGTCTGTTGGCGCAGTATTTGATCGACGCAGGCACGCCGTTTATCGGCTTGGATTCCGATCAATCCCACGGAACTTTTTCGCGTTTTTACAGCGACTTTGCGTGGCCATTAATTATTGATGATTACGACAGCCTCGATCAATTGGTTATTCTTGCGCAGGAAAATCCCGAGAGCGATTTGATTGTTGATTTGGCAGCACAAACCTCTGTTCGACTAGGCAAATGGATGGATGAAAGCGATGCGTTGGCGCTGTTTGAAGAAGTGGGTAGCCAAGTGTATTTGTGGCATGTGATGGATGACGGTGCTGATTCCGTTAATTTGCTCAATGATTTGCTTGACCGCTACTCGCAAGAATCAATTAAATTTGTGGTAGTTAATAATTTGGGTCGCGGTGAATGTTTTGAGCATTTTGCCCATTCAGCGGCCTGCCAAAAAGCCAAAGAGCGCAACGCCATTTTTCTCACCATTGGTAAGTTGCAACCACAATTGGCAGCGCGGATTGATTTTAGCAACACCAGTTTTTGGGCAGCATCGAGCAATACTGATGTGATGAACATTATTGAGCGCTCACGTGTGCGTGTGTGGCTGAAAAATAATTACGCCCAGTTTGATAAATTAAAGCAGTGAAATAATGCAGCACTTCCAAGCACCGCTTGGGAGCGAATCAGCCAGAAATATAAACACTTTTTGGATTTTTAGTTTGGCTATCAACAAGCCATGCAGCGAAACCAAATAAGTAGCAAAAAAAGGGGCGCAATTTGCGCCCCTTTTTTTATCACACCTTTTACTGCATTAAAAATTATTCTACCGCAACTACCACCACTGCTTTGGCCGGAATTTCCAGCGCCAGTTTTCCGTTTTTCGCTTTAGCGCTGTAGGCCACAGGTTTAATCGTGTCTGGTGCAGCAAAGGTATTGTGCGCATCCATCCCGGCTGCCGTTAACACTTTGCCACTAACGCCATTTATTTTTACGCCTGCCAAATTGATATCCACTGTCTCCGCCTTATTCGGATTTGCATTCACCAGTGCGATATACACTTTGCCATCTTTTGCGCGCGCCGCAGTTGCACTCACGGCAGGAATAGATACATCACCTAATGTATATTTCGGCACATCTTTTAGCTCCAAAGGCAAAGAGGTAGCGTCCTGAAATGGCACATACATTTTGAATGCGTGGTAAGTCGGAGTCAGTACCATTTTATCTTTTTCCGTCAAGATCATCGCCTGTAGTACGTTAACCATCTGCGCAATAATACTCATGTGCACACGGTCGGCATGTTTGTGGAAAATATTAAAATTAAGTGCTGCAACAATCGCATCGCGCAAACTATTTTGTTGATAAAGGAAGCCAGGGTCATCATCGCCGGTTACGTCGTACCATGTGCCCCACTCATCAACATAAAAGCCGACTTTTTTCTCGGGATCATTTTTGTCCATGACTTTTTTGTTGTTGATAATGAAGCCATCCATTTTCAACGTATTGACCATGGTGGACATCCACTCGGATTCCGGAAATTTAAGTGCTGCACCTTTTACTGTCCAATCGCCTTTTGGCAGGGTGTAATAGTGGAAGCTTACTGCATCCATTTTTAACCCCCAGTTGGGTTTCACATTACCCGTGAGATGGTCTGCCCAACTCGTGTCTTCAGTGTGACCGCCGCTGGCAATTAATATCGGTGTGTTATGTTTAGGCGTTTTAAGGAAGCTGGCATATTGCTTATAAAGATGGGTATAAAACTCGGGGGTCATATTGCCACCGCAGCCCCAGGCTTCATTACCGATTGCGAAATAATGCACGCGGAAAGGTTTATCTCTGCCATTTTTACGGCGTAATTCTGCCAAGGTCGATTTACTTTCTGAGGTCATGTATTCCAGCCATTCCGCCATTTCCTGCGGGGTACCGGTTCCCAAATTGCCATTCACATAGGCGTCAGCACCGAGCATTTCCACCAGGTCAAAAAATTCGTGCGTACCTACTGCGTTATCTTCCAGCACGCCGCCCCAGTTGGTATTCACTCTTACCGGGCGCTTATCGCGCGGGCCAATGCCTTCGCGCCAGTGATATTCATCCGCAAAACAACCGCCAGGCCAACGTACCAGCGGCACCTGCAAATCCTTCAGCGCGCCCACTACATCGTTGCGCCAGCCTTTGGTATTAGGGGTTTTGGACTTGGGGCCGACCCAGATACCTTCGTAAATACCGCGCCCCAAATGCTCAGCAAATTGGCCATAAATGTTCTTGTTAATGACGGGACCGGACTTGGTGGTATCGATACTGACCTGAGTATCGGCCAAGGCAGTGAAACTGAGGCTCAGGCCAAGTGCGGCAATGAGCGGCTTAATGACTCGCATAGATATCTCCTGCTTGTTGTTATGGAGTTCTTGAGGATTTGTTATTAGCTGTAACGCCGGGGGAGGATAGCCCTTGCCATATATTATTGTCATACAAGTTAACCTAAATTTACGGAGAACCTAATCGGCACCGACTCCTGACAATTTCTGTCGCACAGATAACACACACTGGCGATACAATAGGGCACTGTGTTTTAATACAGTATCGCTATTCGTACTCACAACCTTATTCAAACGGCTTGCATCCTTCACGGTTTCATCATGCGCAAAATTATTCACTGTGATGCTGATTGTTTTTTCGCTGCGATAGAAATGCGCGACGACCCCAGCTTGGTCAACCGCCCCATTGCGGTCGGTGGCAGTAGCGACCGGCGCGGCGTTATTTCCACCTGCAATTATGAAGCGCGCCGTTTTGGCGTGCATTCCGCTATGCCCTCCAGCACCGCAAAACGGTTATGCCCGGATTTATTAATCCTGCCTACGCGCATGGATGCCTACAAAGAAGCCTCGGCAAAAATGCGCGATATTTTTTATGAATATACCGAACTGGTTGAACCACTCTCGCTGGATGAAGCATTTCTGGATGTAAGCGATGCAAAGATTCATCGCGGTAGCGCCACCTTAATTGCACAGGAAATTCGCCAACGAATTAAAGATGAGATCGGCATTACAGTCTCTGCCGGAATCGCACCCAATAAATTTCTCGCGAAAGTTGCCAGTGATTGGAACAAGCCCAACGGCCAATTTGTTATCCCCCCCGACCATGTAACTCCTTTTGTAGCGCAGCTTCCCGTTAAAAAAATTTACGGCGTTGGTAAAGCTATGGCAGCCAAACTGGCGGAATTGAATATTTTTACCTGTAGTGACTTACAAAAATTTTCGATCTTTGAATTATCGCAACGTTACGGTCAAATGGGTTCACGGCTCTATAATCTTAGCCGTGGTATTGATGAGCGCCAATTAACCGTAGACCGGCGGCGTAAATCTCTCAGCGTAGAAAACACTTTTTCGCATGACCTGCCCACGCTGGAAAACTGCCTGCACGAATTACCACCATTGAGTCAGCAATTGGCGATACGCTTGCGCCGCGTGGATGACGACTACAAGGTAGTAAAACTCTTCGTAAAAATTAAATTCGCGGATTTCAGCATTACCACCATTGAACGCAGCGCCAGCGCCGTGTCACTCATGGAATTACAAAGCTTATGTGCAGAAGCTTACGAGCGAAAAAATCTACCCGTGCGTTTGTTGGGTGTAGGTGTCAGATTTATTGATTTGCAGGAGAGTAATGCATTTTTTCAGCTGGAGTTATTTAACAGCGGCGGTCAATATTTTGCAGAAAAAAACCATCATGGATTTAATGACGGATTGAGAAACCCCCGTAATCTGGTGATTAATACGGGAATGGCTTGAGGGTGAGACAAGTATTCATCAATTGCCATTAATTGCCAATACTGCCCTTCACTCCCAAAAACAATTGCATCAATTTCAGCCTGCTGTCCGTCTGCAACAAAGAAAAACGAATTACCAGTATTTAAATAATCTGGCACTTTTTTCTTATAAATCAATCGCGAGGCAGGTAATGCGATAGCAACCTCTTCGTTTAACTCTCGCAACACACACGCTTCCGGCGTCTCATTTCCATCTCGCCCACCACCGGGAAAATCCCATAAATCTGGAAAAGGGATATGCGCAAAATCATCACGTTTGTAGACGAGTAACTGACTGTTAAAAATATACGCGAGTTTGCAACCGGTGAATTCTTCTAACAACTTTCACCACCACTCTTTCCCCAAAACACAGCCCACAATTGGATATCGCTACTGAATTTTACAAAGCGATGCTCTTTTTTGGCGGGAACAAATAACACATCTCCGGTTTTAAATTCGTATAGCTCGCTACCCGATTCAAGAATACCTGTGCCCGACACCACTATGTAAAGTTCATCTTGATCATGCGGAGTTTGGTAATCATTGCCTTGCGGTGCGAATAAAATCAGCGACATTGAGCCATGTTTAAATGCCTCAATATCCCAAACGCCCTGCGGCCATTTTTCTGTGGCGGGAAATGGCAACTGCTTCAGGTGTTCATCTAATGAAATTTTCATAGTTTATTTCGCGTAGCAATTTAACAAGCTGTGACTGAGTGCTACACGCCCTCACACTCACTTAACGTAAACATCGCCCTACCCAGTTGGTAATCGCTAAAAATACTAGCGTCTCTTAAATACCACAGGGTGGGGGCAAGGTCTGGAATGAATATATAGTCGGGCGCGGTTGCTGATGCGCTGATTTTACCCAGCGAGGTTTTCAATGTTTTATCGAACGTATAAAAATCCATATCGAGTAGTAAGCGGTCTTTATTTAAATCGGGATCTTGTGGTTTCCAGTTGTCATTGGCCGGATCAGTTTTTGAGGAAACAAGGCGTTCTTTACTAAAGCCGTTGCCCCAGTCAAACGTGAACCACAAGTGCTGCCCTTTCGAGCTGGTTACAGTGAAATATACATCGGTTAAGGATTTGTGTTTTAGCGGCATGAATTTGGCCGTAACCTGCGGGTTGTCATCGTACTTATAAATTGCTTTGGTGATAGAGCAAGCAGCTGCTAGTTGAATGAGAAACGGAATAGCTACAAGGCTCAGAATAGCGATTATTTTTTTCATGAATTTTCCTTTTTAATTACGCGACATCCAGCAACTTGGCTGGCTTATTTTTTAACGCAACTCGCTCCCATATCGCTATCACAACTAAAATGGCCGATGTTGCAGCACTGAGTGCGAGGGCAGATATATGGAGCATAAATGCAACGGGAATTAAGGCAGCGAGCAACAATAAACCCACCATGTGCGACAAGGGTGGTGTACTGCGGTCATTGGTGACCCATTTAAATAGCATGCATCCTGTTACATAAAGTGCAGGGCCGCCGAGCATCGCAACTATCGCAGCGGTGTTGGCGTGGTCGGGGTGAGTGATGGCTAATTCATCTGCAACGGCGCAAACGATAATACCTGCGACAATCGGCGCGTGCATATAAGTGTAGGCAAGGCGTGCTTGACCACCGGGATCATCGGAATGGAGAATGCGGTGGTGCGCGCGGGTTAAACCAGAATCAAAATAAATCCACCAGAGTGCAATTGAACCTACCACCGCCACTAAAAATGCAGCGATGACTTTGCTATTCCATACCTCTTGCTGCGCAAAGGTTGCTCCGGTCACCAAGAGCGATTCGCCCAGCGCGATAATCACAAACAAAGCGCAGCGCTCGGCCATGTGATTGCCTTCCACATCCCAATCTTTCGTGCTGGAGCGCCCCATTCCCGGCACCCAAAAAAGTAGTGCTGGCGAAATAAATTCAATAAAAAATGCAATGCACCATAAGGTGAAACGTGTATCGCCTTCTGCAAACGCACCGGCTAACCAAAAGATGGCGGAAAAACATAACCAGATAAAAATACGCTGAAAACTGCGGACAAAATTGCGTGCACTATTGCGGATGACATACAGAAAAAATGCCGTGCGCCCCACTTGCATTACGACATAAGCACCCGCAAAAAATACACCGCGCTCACCCAATGCCTGCGGAATAGAGGCGGACATTATTAAGCCTACCAACATAAGCACAAACAAACCCATACGCACCGGCAACTGTTCCGGGTCGAGCCAGTTAGTCACCCAAGCGGTGTAAATCCATACCCACCAAATGGCGAGCAATAAAACGAGATGTTTGATCGCGCCATCGATTGTTAAGTGGGCGAGCAGTGAGTGCGACAATTGGGTGATCGCAAATACGAATACCAAATCAAAAAACAATTCGGCCATGCTGACCTTGCCTTGATCACTGCCACGGGTTCTCAGTAATGAGGGCATGAATTATTTTCTCGTGCTGAAATGCGTAAGGCGCCACAACGTCCAAACAGCAGCCGCAGCGGGAACACCAAAAATCACCAGAAAGATGGGCAGCTCTTGCATAACCGTGTAACCCGCGTGACTGATACCGATCCACATATTAATCGCCGCCGCAACAAACCAGATAGGAATAAATAACTTCATCGCTTTGATCATGGGGCCAACGCCTGGACCGCCGACCGCGCGTGCAACGAGTTGGCAAAAAAACAATAAAACAAAACCACCGGTTAACACCATTAGAGTGTGCATAAAGGCTCCAGAAATTATTGGTTTAGGTTGTCGTTTTGGGTTTGAGGTAACGCTGAATATCCACCTGATCAATCTGCTCGGCAGCAAGATACTGCTGGGCATATTGCTGATAGGTGCCACTGGTTAAAAGTAATTCGAACACGTCGCGATCCACATGGTCATCAAGCATCATCTTATACAAAATATCAATTGAGGCGCTAACGGATTTGGCTTTTTTATAGGGGCGATCCGCAGCAGTGAGCGCTTCAAAAATATCTGCCACCGCCAGAATACGCTCGGGGATAGATAAGTCTGCCCCAGCCAACTTACGCGGGTAACCGGTGCCCTTCATGGTTTCATGATGGGTGGATGCATAGAGTGGCACTCGCGCCAATTCTTTCGGGAAAGGTAAACCTTCTAACATACGAATGGTGCTGATCATATGTTCATTAATTTTAAATCGATCTTCAGCAGTTAAGGTGCCGCGCGCAATGCCCAAATTGTACAGCTCACCCAAATTGTACAAATGCTCCGGCACCTGCATATTGATGCGGAATTTAGAGTCGTAATGGATGCTGCGTAAATGCGGGATAATGTGTTCCGGTTTATCGGCCAACAGTGGCTCTGCCACCGGCAAAGTAATAACAGCGGGGTTGATACGCAATTCTTCCGCCGGCGATAAGCCCAGGCGATCATCAAAATGGCGCAGCCACGTCGTCTGCGCAATACTGCGTAAACGCTGCTGATCGGCTTCGCTAAAAAATTCGCCGCCTACATTGGATTTAGCGACAAAGGCAAAATCGTCCTGCAATTTTTGTTGTTGCTCATCTAACTGATTTTTTAATTGAAGCGCGGCTTCCGGCTGCGTTGCCAGCGCTTTTAAATAGAGTATTTCTGCATCGCGCCAGAGTACTTCAAAACGCATACGCACTTCATGAATGCGGTTATAAATCGCTTCCAGTTTGCTGCCTTTATCGACGATATGTTCTGGTACGGTAATTTTTCCGCAATCATGCAACCAAGCGGCAATTCGGAATTCGCGATATTCATCGTCCGATTTAAAACGAAAGTCTTTAAACGCGGGCGCGGTAGAGGCTGCTGCTGCGTCTACCAGCATTAATGCCAATTCCGGTACGCGCTCGCAGTGGCCGCCGGTGTAGGGCGATTTATGATCGATGGCGGATGCAATCAAATGAATAAATGCTTCAATTAAATCGCGCTGTTCCTGTTCGTGCATTTTAATCGCACCGGCCATATCTACCATCGCATGCGACAACTCGTCGATCTCCTTGATCGCACTGGGGTAATAACGCACCTTGTCATACTGCCGCTCTTTAACGCTGATACTTTTTTCAAATAATTGTTTAATGGGGCGCACTATAGGTTCGGCAAATAACCAGCACAACGGCAAGAGCAACAATAGGCATGCGCCAGTAATAGCGATGGAGATAGAAACGCGCGCCAGACTGTCTTGCACAATCTTATTAGCGGGAACGACGACTGCAAAATAATCGGGGTTACTGGCTGAATTATTTAATCGGGCTATATAAGAAAAATATTTTTGATCATTCACTATGATGGTTTGCAAGCTGTTGCTTGCAGCGGAGTTCGCTGAATCAATCAGCGCCTCATAAGGAACAATGGCAAAACTTTTACGCGCAGCAATAGAATGCGGTGCGAGCCATTTTTGCATTAGCGCTTGGCGTTGGGTGGCGGTGATCTGCGCGATGGCAAGATTAAGAATGGGCACCAGTTCATGCAGTTCCGGTTGCACTAACAAATGAAAATCCGTTGGCAGTGCCGTGCCAGAAAAAGTCAGTCCCTCAATAAATTCCAGGTCGTTGATAAAATATTGTGCGGCGGTGTAGCGCAAGATGACGGCTGAATCAAAAGTGGCGTAAACCGTACCATCGCGCACGGCAGTCAGTGCAGCGCGAGTGGAACTTACTTCTACTACACGAATATCCGGATGCGCTTGCTGAAAAAAGGTGATTAGCCCCCAGCCCGACGGCAAGGCAAGGGTTTTACCACGCAACTGTTCAAGGTCAGTTATTTTGTCAGTGCCTTTTTTAATGACCAACGCATTGGGCAAATTAATAATCGCATCGCTAAGCCCCCCCAAGCTGGCAGCATAGGAACCTTTGGTAACGGGTTGGATAATATGAATATCATCCAGTTCAAATTTTTGAATTAACTCTGGCCAGCTGTAGCCATTAATAAATTCAATTTCAAGCCCCAGCATTTTGGCAACCAGTTGAATCATATCCACCGAGTAACCTTTGGGCTGCCCTGCTACGGCAAAATCAATCGGCGGCCAGTCTATTTCATTGGAAATTTTTATGGTGCCCAGACCGGCAAGGTAAGCGCGCTGTTCTTCACTCAATACCAGCGGCTGTACCTCGGGCAAGGGTTCATCTTGCTCCAGCATATTGGTTGCAAGAATTTCCCCGCTAGAGCGATAGATAAATAACTCGCCATCGGTGCTGAGCTGTTGCTGTTGCAAATGCTCCGAAAGCGACTGCAAGGTGAAATCGATACCCAACACCGCATCAGAATCGGGTAACCGGATGGAATAGGTTTGCCCCGGGATTTGCAGATACTGAAATAAATAGGGCGGGGATTTTTCTACCTGATTTGCGCGCGCATCATTAAACCAAGGGCGCGTGCGCGTATCGTAATTACTTTTTTCCAAACGTGTAGTGCGCAGGGTGAAATGATCGTCGTAAAAATCCAATTGGCGTGTGCGCATGCCATTTATGACACTCACACGATTCACTACCCAGCGATCTTCCGGATTGGCTTTTATGCTTTTACGCGCGCCCTGGCTATTTTCCAAATTGATGACTTCATAAAAATCACCATTAGCAAAACCGAGATAAATGCTATAAAAAATACTGTTGCTACGCATCACTTCCGCGAACAGATCGCGCATGGAAGGCGATTCATCCTGAGTGTTAACTAGCGTAGGGTATTGCGCGAGCAAGCGCGTAATTTGCGTCGCGCGGTTTTCAATAGACTCAATATAGTTGCTGGTGTTTTGTGCGGTGATTTGATGTTGCGCGAGTGCACTTTCAATTGCCATGGCGCGACTAAAATAATACTGCAGCCCGATAGCAATGCAGGCTGTGATGAGGGTAGTGAACAACACAATACTGACTACCATTAACCGGGCAGACAGGCGAAACGGTTGGGGCTGATCGGGCACGACATCATTCCTTTTGCAGCGATAGGGATTTTTACATTAACTACTCGGGTTTTATCGGCAGGCAGCGCCTTACCAAATCCACCATGCGGGTCAATTCGTCATTCAGTTGCTCAACCAGCACATCGCTCCACTCAGCCGTATGCAATTGCTGCTCCAGCTTAAAACAAATGACTTCCAGTGTGTTCATACCCAAACTGGCCGCGAGTGATTTAAGTGAATGTACCTGATTTAACGCTTCACTTTGATTATTTTCCAGCAGGCTTATTAACTGCTGCGGGAAAGCGGCGCGCTCACTGGCAAAGCGCCCAAGCAAGCGCACATACAACGATTCGTTATTCATTAAATTGTGCAGTGCACGCGCAGTGTCAATTCCCGCTTGCTGCAAACAGGCGATGCTATTGGTTGCGGGAACGACATTGGCAACATCCATTGCTGCTTTATCAGGCGCAACAATATTTTCATCGCGACTAGCCTGCGACCAGTGTTGTATGACGCGATGCAATTGCGCGGGCTCAATCGGTTTGGATAAATAATCATCCAAGCCCGCAATTAAATAGCGCTCTCTATCGCCCGGCAAGGCGTTGGCTGTCACGGCAATAATCGGTAGTTGTTTGCCTTGCGCCAAAGCGCGAATACGCGCGGTAGCTTCAACACCATCCATTCCCGGCAATTGAATATCCATTAATACCAAGTCAAATACTTGCTGTTGCACTGCCGCTAGCGCCGCTGTTCCTGAAGCAACACACTGCGTTTGTGCGCCCATGGATTGCAACAGCGACTCCATAATTTCTTGATTGAGTGCATTGTCTTCCACCACCAATACATGGCAGTGGACGGGTGTAAGTGTAGGCACAATAAACGCGGGCTGGATGCTATTGCTATCAAGCAGCAGCCGCGGTTTATCTAACTGCACACGCAAGCGAAAACAACTGCCCTGCTCCGGCGCGCTGGTGACATTAATTTCGCCATTCATTAACACGGCAAGATTTTTACAAATAGATAAACCCAAACCCGTGCCCTCAAACCGGCGCGCACTCGATGAATCTACTTGCTGAAAAGGCTGAAATAAACTCTGCACTTTTTCCGCATCAATGCCGATGCCGGTATCTTCTACTTCAAATAATAATTCCACCCGATCTGGCCAAACACGCGTTTGCGTCACGCGAATATTAATCTTGCCGTGATCGGTAAATTTCACCGCATTGGCGCAAAAGTTAATCAGGATTTGGCCGAGCCGCAGCGCATCGCCCAGTAACAAGGGTGGAATGTCTGCAGCGACATCGACGCTTATCTGCAACCCTTTGGCGGCCGCTTTTTCCCACACCAGATCGACGGTTTTATCGATCAATTGATCGATGGAAAATTCGCTGTTATCGAGCGTTAATTTGCCCGCTTCCATGCGCGAGAAATTCAAAATATCGTTAATGATTTCCAGCAAGTGCTCCCCCGAACCGCGCATTTTTTCCAAATACGTGCGCTGCTTGGGTTCCGGATTGCTGGCGAGCGCAATGTGCGCCAAGCCGATAATGGCATTTAACGGCGTGCGAATTTCATGGCTCATATTGGCCAGAAATTCTGCTTTGGCTTGGGTAGCCGCTTGCGCTTCGTCTTTGGCAAGCATCAATTCCCGGGTGCGCTCACTGACCATGTGCTCCAGATTTTGGTTGACCTCAGCCAGGCGTTGATTCGCCACCACGCGCTCGGTTGAGTCTACCCAGACACAGGCAAATGCCTGCGGCGATGTGGCTTTTGCATAGACCACCGGGAAGCGCACTATGCGGTAATAACGCGGATTGCCGTCCGGGTCGCGAAGTTCACTGATGTCATCGCGCCAGTAGGATTGCGGGTCGGCCGCTTGGTTGGAGTGCATTAGCGGCATCAGCCAGGCGGGGATGGGCAGCTCGTGAATATATTTGCCAATCAACTGCGGCTTATCGAGTTTGAGCAGTTGGCAGAAGGCGGGGTTGACCACAATCAATTGTTGGTCGAGCGAGGTCATGTGCGTGGCAGCGGGCAAATTATCCAACAGCGAGCGAAAGCGCCCTTCGCGCATTGCCAGCTGTCGCCGGTTTAGAATCGCCGTAATCGTGAGCACCAGAATTAACGCAATCGCACTCGCGCACAACCCAAGAATAATATTGCGCGATGCCAGATAAGGCCCCATGCCCTCCTGCACATCTTGCTCGACCACAATGCCCAGCTCCATATCGGCCAGCCAGCGGCCAGCGCCAGATACGGCTTTGCCGCGATAATCCTGATAACCCACTTTGATAAAACCCGCTTGGTGGCTAATCAGAAAATCCACCATCTGGGTTAATTTTTCGGGCGCGCCCTCGGTGACTAGTTGGCGCACCGGCGTACCAATTTGTGGCGGTTGCGCCGTACTGCCACTAGCGACATCAAACCGCGCGGGGGTGACAAAACTGCCGCGGCTGTCGATAGCGTAAATTTCACCTGAACGCCCGGTGCGCCCTTTCAAAAAAATCGGGAAGAAACTCGACTCGGTATTGAAGCGCAAACAAAAATAACCGGAGGTAGTCACTTCCGATTCCAACAACACACACATGATTTGCATCAATGTGCCTGCCGGTTGCGTGCCGCGCGGGCCTTCAAGCGGACGCACTGCTACTAACGGACGTGAAATGGCCGGGCGTTTAGCCAAGGCTTTATCGAGCACTTCCATAGTTTCCGGCAGACGCACTGGCTGCTTGATATACCCCTGAGTACTGGAGGCCACTATCTGCCGCTCATGGTTCATCACGGAAAAACCATCAAACCCCATCACCACTAATACCGGGTAAAGCCAATCACGCAGCGCCGCTTGGGTTTTGGGGTTGGCGCCCTGCTCTAGCAATACTTGCTTTAGCAAGCTTTGGCCTTGCGCAGAGGTAGCCAACATTTGCAGCGCACCAAGGTTCTGCTGCTGCCAAATGGTGATGAGTTCAGAAAATGAATTGAGAGAAGTTTGTAGATGCTCACGCACCACCCGCTCCTGACTAGCGTGAATGTAGCGCAAAGCGACGTTGGTAAAAAAACACAGCAGTGCTATAGCAAGCGCTGCCGATAATAAGATGGGATTAGTGAGCGAAAAAAATTGAAACCTGCTGTGCGACGTATTTGCCATAGGGACTGTTTAGGTTGCGGATGCTATTAAACAAGTGTAGCCGTGGCACGCCAATACGCCGCTAAAAAGTGTTCGCTGGAATAATTAACCTGCCGCCATGGGTGGCTGCGCGTAATTTGCGCTCTCAGTTCCGTAAGTCAGCAGCGCCTTGGCGAGATCGACACGGTCAACCGGTTTGCGAAAGGCGCCCAACAACTGAATGCCCAAAGCCTCAGCCATGGTAGCGACAGCGCCGATCAGCAGATGATCCGAACTACTGGCCAGCACTACCGCAGGCCGTTGCGGCAAAGGCGCGAGTTGTTGTAATACTTCAATGCCATCCATCACCGGCATTTCTACATCCAACAGCATCACTGCCGGAATCTGTGGCAATTGCGCCAACTGTTCCAGCGCCAACTTACCATTGACTGCTTCGTACACGAGTTTGATACCAAAGGCGCGCAAACACAGCTGCGCGCTGTACCTGTGCATGCTGCTGTCATCAACCACCATCACGCCCTGTTGCAGGATGTGTTGATGCAAATGCAAAGCTGGATTGACCTCAACTGAATCGCCATACACGGATGTATTTAGTGAAATCATAGTTCGCTCTTTAGCCCCCAGATGGGGAAGATGTGCAAATGAACCTGCAATAACAGCCACTGCGTCAGCGCGCTTTGCAGTCATTACATTGCCGCACGCTTAAGCACAGAAACAGCGGCAGGTTTGCGATAAATCGACGGGCTAACGGTTTGCACCCCCACCTTCAAACCCTGCAAACTTTCGCAGTGCCCCAGAATCAACCAGCCACCGGGGCGCAGTGATTGCAACATATTTTCAATCACTTTTTGTTTGGTCGCGTTATCAAAATAAATCAGTACATTGCGCAAAAAAATTACATCAAATTGTTCATTACTTTTGCGCGTGTGCAACAAGTTGTGCGCCTCAAAACAAATGCGCGAGCGCAGCGAAGGCACTACCGCCAACATCCCTTCATATTCGCCAATGCCACGGCGACAGTAATTTTTTAAGTAGTCGTCGGGAATATGGTTGATGCGCTCCGCGCGATACACGCCGGTGCGTGCATGCTCCAATACCTTGCCGGAAATATCGGTCGCTAAAATATCCCACTCGCACTTATCCAGCTTGTCGGCCAACACCATTGCAATACTGTGCGGCTCTTCGCCGGTAGAAGCAGCAGCGCACCAGACCCGCAGCTTTTTGTTGCCATGCTGCGGAATAATGGTGTCGCGCAGAAAATTAAAATGCGCAGGCTCGCGGAAAAAATACGTCTCGTTAGTGGTAAGCAAATCCAACATGGTGTCGCGCTCTTGCGCACCCGCCGAACTAGACACGAAAGCGAAATATGTTTCGTAATCTTTATGGCCAAACAATTCCAAGCGGCGCCACAAGCGGCCAGTAACCATCGCCGTTTTATCAGCGCCAATAATAATGCCCGCCGTGCGATACACGTAGTCGCGAATCTTATGGAACGCAAAAGGGCTTATATCGCTCAACAAACTCATAGCCTATTCCATCATCCTGGCAGTAGTGATTCACAGTGTGGCGATTTGGCAAAAAAACCGTGAGAGTAAAAATACTCAGTGGGTGTGAGGGGCAATACCTAGAAGGCAATAGCAAGAGGCGCGGCACAGACGTGCGATGGTTGGCTAAGACTTATCGTAACGAAGCGCGTCCACCAATAACTTAAACGCCGGTGAGGACTGTTTACGGCTGGGATAGTAGATGTGGTAACCCGGAAACGCTGGACACCAATCGGCCAATACCTGGATGAGTTCACCGTTATCGATCTGCGCCTGCACCAAATCTTGCGGAATATATGCCACGCCAAACCCGGCCAACACCGCTTTTACGATTGGTAGCGAGCCGTTAAATACCAATTGCCCATCCACGCGCACATTGAGCGATTCACTGCCTTTTCCAAACTCCCAGGCATAAAGCCCACCGGAAGTACGCAAGCGCAGATTGATACAGTTGTGCTGGGTCAATTCCTGTGGCGTTTGCGGCGGTGGATTCTGTGCAAAATAAGCAGGGGTTGCGACTACCGCCATACGCATATCCGGCGCGATGCGTACGGCGATCATGTCCTTCGCCACCGCATCCCCCAAACGCACGCCCATGTCATATTGTTGGGCGACTATATCGACCATGCCGTACTCAATCGTGATCTCGACTTTGATATCCGGATAGCGCGGCAGGAACTGCTCCAGTTTCGGCCAGAGCACCGTTTTAGCTGCATGTTCAGCGGCGTTGATGCGGATGGTGCCCGCCGGTCGATCGCGGAATTCACTTAGCAGCGCCAGCTCGGTGGCGATTTCATCCAAGCGCGGCCCTATCGACTGCAACAATCGTTCGCCCGCTTCGGTGGGCGACACACTGCGCGTAGTGCGCGTAAGCAGGCGAACACCCAATCGCGCCTCCAACCCACTCAAGGTATGGCTCAATGCCGATTGCGATATCCCCAGCTGCCCCGCCGCTTTGGTAAAACTACGCGCCCGCGCTACCGCCAGAAAGGCCGCCAGATCATTCAGGTTCTCTTGCGCCATTAATGAATTCTCCTCATAGGTTTATGCAGATTAAGCTATCTAGTCATAAGCGGCCACAGAGTTAACAATACTTCTCAAATGCTCCGTTACTGCAACAAGAGGAAAGACCATGAATGTAATAACAGCTAAAGAGGGCGTGAGTAGTTCATTGCTGACTTGCTTGTTATATCGATTTATTGCGCTTTGGGCATTACTTACAGTACCTGCCGGTGCCTCAACCGAGAACAAAAACACTCGCAATCCATTTGGATTGGTTTACCAAGGCGCAATTACCAAGAATGCCCCAGAGCAGATAAACATTCACAGTGTTACCTATAAGCTGAACGGTTTGGATATCGCGGCCAATGTGTATACGCCCGCAAATTATGATTCACATAAAAAATACCCGGCAGTTGTTATTGCTCATCCAAATGGCGGTGTAAAAGAACAGGTTGCGGGTTTGTATGCACAGCGATTGGCAGAACAAGGTTATATCGCGATTGCTGCTGATGCAGCCTATCAAGGTGCGAGTGGTGGTGAACCGCGCAACGTTGATAAACCAGTACACCGCATTGAAGACATTCACGGAATGGCGGATTTTATTACGCAGTATGCAGGCGTTGATGCAAAGCGTTTAGGTTTACTCGGCATTTGTGGTGGCGGTGGCTATTCTTTAAAAGCGGCGCAAACCGATAAGCGTTTTAAATCCGTTGCAACTTTGAGCATGTTCGATTCAGGTTTAGTGCGACGCAATGGCTACCAAAATTCACAACTGGATACCATTCAACAACGCTTAACACTCGCCGCCAATGCACGTGCGCAAGAAGCCGCTGGCGGTGACATTATTTATGTGGGCGATACAAAACTGACCGATGAGCAAATTGCCAAGCTGCCATTCGAATTATATCGCCAGGGTTTTGAGTATTACGGTAAAACTCATGCCCACCCAAATTCAACATTCAGATACACCATGAGCAGCCTGCTCGACCTAATGCGTTTTGATGCAGCCAGCAATATGGATTTAATCAATCAACCGCTATTAATGATTGCAGGTAGCAAAGCCGACTCGCTCTATATGACGGAAAAAGCATTTAAAGGCGCAACCGGCACAAAGGATAAAAATCTCTTCCTGATTGAAGGTGCAACCCATATTGAAACCTACTGGGTGCCGAAATATGTTGATCAAGAGATGAATCAATTGGTTCAGTTTTATGGAAAAACTCTTTAATTAAGCTGATAGCTATTAATAGGAAATAAATATGAAAAACCACCTTGGCCTAGCACTGGTTTTTACCTTATTAAGCGATGCAGTGTTAGCAGAAGAAAAACCTACACAGCAGATCACAAAATTTGATCAACATACAATTCAACAAGCACCTGCCGAAAACTTTTCGGGAAGCGCGCATTTTTCCCGCTTGCCAACAATGCCCTCCGCTGGCGACATAGCACCAGCAACCGTTACCTTTGCTGCCAATACGATTACCAACTGGCACATTCATCCGCATGGCCAATATTTAATTATTATCGACGGTGAAGGCCGCACTCAGGAATGGGGGAAATCAATTCAAGCTATTCACAAAGGTGATGTGATCTGGTGTCCGCCAGGAGTAAAGCATTGGCATGGCGCGAGCGCTCATAGTGCAATGACCCATATTGCGCTTTCACCTGTCGCTAAAGATGAGCAAAAAGTTACTTGGCTAGAAAAAGTTGAATTACATCAGGCTCAACAAACACCCAAACAACCCCAACCAGTAACTCCAGCAGCGCTCACAGCAAAACAACTGAGCTTAATTCCTATCGCGGCGTTTACGGCAACAGGTGATCTTGAGCGACTTAAACCTGCGTTAATAAAAGGCTTGGAATCGGGTTTATCGGTCAATGAAATTAAAGAAGCCTTAGCGCATCAATATGCGTATGCAGGTTTTCCTCGCAGTTTGAATGGACTGCTCGCGTTTAAGAGTTTATTGGAGCAACGCCAGCAACAAGGCATTAAAGATGTGCAAGGGGCAACACCAAGCAGTTTGGCAAGCGATGTCAATTATTATCAGCTCGGCAGCGAAACACTCGCCCACCTCAATAAAATTCCGCTAGAACAAAGTTCAAAACCACTCTTCGATAATTTTTCACCAACAATAGATCATGCATTAAAAGCGCATTTATTTGGTTATTTATTTAGCCGCGACAACTTGGGTTATCTCGAACGTGAATTAGTCGTGGTGAGTACGCTTGCCGCGCTTGGCGATGTGAATGCGCAGCTAACATCACATTTGCGAATCACCCGCAATTTAGGGGTGGATAACACACAAATGCAAAGAATCATGAAAACGTTGGAAAAAGAAGTTGATCCTGCGGTTGCCAAAAATGCACAACACGTTTTGCAACAATTAAAATAACGTCTGGATTAGCTCGAAAGATTCAGTTGAGGAAACATTATGAACAAACAATTAATAGCAACCGGCAAAAAAGTAGTGATCGCGATGGCCCTTGTTACAATGATTTCAGCCTGCGTCGCAGGCCCGAAACAATCAGCAGCATTAACTATTGTCAAACAGGGAAATTTTGCGGCGGGTGGCAAGGTTATTCAAAGTGAAGGCCAATTTAATGAGCAGAAGATTTTTAACCCTGCCGGACAAACGTTGCATGGTGATCATGCCTCTGTCTTTTATCAAATTCCCGAAAATCCACGTCCTTATCCGCTGGTGTTTTTACATGGCGCTGGTCAGTCAGCAAAAACATGGAGTACGACGCCTGATGGCCGCGAAGGATTTCAAAACATATTCCTGCGCGAGCGCTTTCCGGTTTATCTCGTCGATCAACCACGTCGGGGTCAAGCAGGTCAATCAACGGTTGCTGCTGAGTTAACCGCGACGACAAATGATCAGGCATGGTTCAACATGTTCCGCTTGGGGCAATACCCCAACTTTTTTGACGACGTACAGTTTTCTAAAGATTCGGAAACGTTAAATCAATATTTCCGCCAAATAACACCCAACACTGGCGCATACGATGAACAACTTATTAGCGATACGATGGTAGACGTATTGAAACAATCTGGCTCATCAATACTGATTACGCATTCACAAGGCGGCGGCCCCGGGTGGTGGACTGCCATAAAATCTGTAAACGTCAAAGCGATAGTTTCCTACGAACCCGGTAGCGGTTTTGTTTTTCCTGAGAATGAATTACCCGAAGCTATGACAAGTTTGACCGGCACCTTAACGCCCACGCCCGTCACACTGGAGCAGTTTAAAAAGCTAACCAAAATCCCGATTATTATTTACTACGGCGATAATATTCCGGCAGAAGCCAGTGATAATCCAGGCCAAGACAATTGGCGTGTGCGCTTAAAAATGGCGCGATTGTGGGTGGATAAAATAAATCAGCATGGCGGTAACGCAAGCGTGGTGCATTTGCCTGAAATAGATATTTATGGAAATACGCATTTCCCGTTTTCTGATATGAATAATCAAAAAATTGCCGAACTGCTTTCGGGATGGATTGAACAGCAGAAACTTAATTAAGTTTATTTTTTATATTGAACGATCAATATAAATATCAACAAGCTATCAACCGGAGCGCGAATTTAATGAAAACTAATTTCTTCTTCACCACGCTAAAAATCGTAACGCTACTGACATTTATTCCTATGCTGACAATCCAATCAGCATATGCACAACCCAGCAGCGCGGCAGCACACCAAGCGACCAGTAGCGTTACACCTCAGGAACAGGAAGTTATTAATCTTTCCAAACAAAAATGGCTATGGATGGCAGAGCGTAAGATGGATTCCCTTAACGCGCTATTCCATGAGAAATCGATGTTTGTGCATATGTCGCGAACCATGACTAAAGCACAAGAACTTGAAGTGATTAGCAGCGGCGGGATTCAATACAAGAAAGCGGATATACATGAAGTATCCGTAAATATTATCGGGAACACTGCCGTCCTATTAAACAAGATCACCTTGTTGGCCGTGGTGCGCGGCAATGAAGTGACCAATCCATTTGTAGTGACGGAAGTGTATGTGCAGGAAAACAACAACTGGACGCTGGCATCACTCTCTTTTACCAGACTGGTTACGCCCGAAACACCAAAAAAATAAATAATTTAGCGGCTGGTATTAGGCAACATAAAATCGCGCATCAATTCCATCGCCGAATTAACGCGCAGCTTTTCCATAATGCGCGCGCGATGGTTTTCTACCGTGCGTACACTCAGGTTGAGTTTGCTGGCAATGTCTTTACTGGGCAGGCCATCGAGCACCGCTTGTAGCACTTCCTGCTCTTTGGGGGTAAGCAGGGCGATGCGGGCTTCACGTGCGGACAAATCGAGCCGCCGCTGATGCAACTGGCGGCTGAGCGCTAGCGCGGCTTGTAGCTTTTCTAAAAATTGATGGCCGTTGATGGGCTTTTCGACAAAATCGAAGGCGCCCTGTTTCATCGCCTCTACCGCTGCACTCACCTCGGCGTAACCCGTGACGATAATCAGCGGCGGCGGTACGGCATAACGGGTTTGCAGCGTTTTGTGCAGCTGCAAACCACTCACGCCGGGCATACGCATATCGGAAATTACACATTCGCAGGGGCGCGGCGCATAGGCTGCGAGAAAATCTTCGGCGCTGTTAAAACACACCGGCGCAACCCCGGCGGACTCAACAATGCCACTCATTAATTCGAGGGTGATACTGTCGTCGTCAATCAGATATGCAGTTGCTACAGCCGTTCTAGTCATGAAACGCTCGTCATTTACACCTATCAAATCCATTATTTACTCCGCCCCCTGCATACCATTTAACACACGGCATTAATAGATTGGCGCAAAATGAGTGTAGCAGAGGGTGCCAAAATTACCGGCGAGCAGCTTGCGTTGGCGCGCCATCTCCGTTAAAAAGCCGCGTCTTACTACTGCGCACCTTTTTATAACGAGCCACTTATGAACCGACCACTCACACCCGAATACCTACAGCGCTTTAGCGGCCTCGCCCGGCTGTATGGGCAGGATGAATTACTGGCATTGGCAAACGCGCATTTCGTAGTGATTGGTTTGGGTGGCGTGGGTACCTGGGTGGCGGAAGCGCTGGCGCGTTCGGGCGTGGGCGAACTTACGTTAATTGAAATGGACGACGTCTGTGTCACCAATACCAACCGCCAATCGCATGCGCTTAAATCCAACCTCGGGCGCCCTAAAAATCAGGTGATTAGCGAGCGCCTGCGCGATATCAACCCCGAGCTGATCATTCATTCGATTGACGATTTTATCGACAACGAGAACATGAAAAATCTGGTTGGCAAACACCACCATGTCGTTATCGATGCGATTGATGCCGCGCATTTAAAAGCGCGTTTGGTCGCCTATTGTTTAGCAATTAAAGTCCGCCTGATTACCATTGGCTCCTCCGGCGGCAAACGCAACCCGCAAGCAGTCACGGTGGATGATTTAGGCCGTAGCATCAGTGACCCCATGCTCGCCAAAGTGCGCACGCAGCTGTATCGCCACCACAATTTTGCGCGCGATAAAAACCGCAAATTCCGCGTCGATGCCGTCTACTCGACCGAACAAATGGTCTACCCGCAACCCGATGGTTCAGTGTGCCAGGATAAACAAGCCCTCGCCGACGGCGTGAAATTAGATTGCGCCGGTGGTTTTGGCTCAAGCGTAATGGTAACGGGGACGTTTGGATTTATCGCCGCCACGCGGGCAATTGAAAGATATTTGGAAAAGCAGAAATTAGTGGAGTAAAAATCCAGTGCTAGTGCACATCAACCAAGTGTAACGCCCGCTCCAGAATGCGACGAAAACCATTATTGCGCGACGGCGTAAGATGCCTATCAAACCCGAGCGATTTTATACTCGCGGCAATATCCAACTCGCGTATTTGCGCTGCTGATTTTCCATTGAGCTGCATCAACAACAGCACTACCAAACCATTCATCACACTGCTGTCTGAATCAAACAAAAAATAATGTTGCTCGCCCTCTCGTTCGTGTATTAACCACACCGGCAACTCACAACCTTTGACTAGATTTTCAGGCAAACGCAGGGCGGGTTTTGGCTGAATTAATTTCCCCCATTGAATAATCAACCGATACTGCTGCTGCCAATTGGTGGCGGCAATTAATTCGGTAAGGGATACGCTGGTTAGATCATCTTGGCGAGACACGAGATTACTCAACCTGAAAAGGAAGGCTTGATTATAGAGTCATAATGCAGGTTAAGGTAGGCAAGGCATGCGGCAGCTCACATGCAACGCAATCCTGGAAGTCTTATAACGGTTAAAGGTTTTACCGACCACGAACATATGGATTCAGTGGGTTTAATCCATATGAATGGCCGTGTGTATGATCCGGAATTAGGCCGCTTTATGAGCGCCGACCCGTTTGTGCAGGCGCCGTATAACTCGCAGAGTTACAATCGATATTCGTATGTGTTTAATAATCCGCTGAGCTTTACGGATCCGAGTGGGTATGCGTGCGATAACCAGAATGCAGGCAATTCGGGTGGTGATTGCGATAGTGATGTTGAGGAACTGCCTGTTACTTGTGATTGGACATGTCAGAATGCGCACCAAACGCAAAGTCAATTAGATGCGATTAATGCGAGCAACATCGCAAACTGGCGAGCAAGTGAAAACCGAGGTGAGCAATGGTCGTACATGAATGGTGCGGCTTACAACATTGCTAACTTCTGGGGGAAAGTTGCGTTTGATTTAGCAGCGGGAGTCGATAGTAGTACAAACAACAATGGCAGTTATTTTAGTTACGATAATTGGCGTTCTCAGCAAAACTTTATGCAAACCAATCCATGGGATGGAGCGGTATGGGCAACGGGTTATAACATTGACCAGCAGATGACTAAGGTAATGTCAGGAATGGCGAGTTTTATTCCTGTGGGCAGAGCTTCTGGAGCAGCGATTGAATGGGGTGGAAGATTATTTTCAGCAAAGGGATTAGCAGGTAATGCCTTATTCAAAAGTGCGCTAGGGCAGTACAAGAATACTCAATTTACAAATGCTGGCCGATCAGTTACGAAACATCCTGAATATTTTGGTTTCAAAAATACCGAAGCTTTGCGAAAAATCTATAACACAGAGGCTAAAATCAATAAATTGGCAGCAGATACTCTCAAAGACATAATGCGAACTGGAAATACTACAACAGGTGCAGGCGGTCGATATCCAAACGGATGGAAAACTATGACTGCCTCAGATGGGAGGGCAGCCAGCTGGCACTCTAATGGTAATTTTATTGGTTTTAGAGGAGTTGAATAAATATGGGAATTTTACATTACATAAAAGCTAGCGACGTCAACTATGATTTTTGTTTTCTAGAGGTATCCCGGAGCGGGGTTCATGCCCCGTTTATGGATATTAGAATATCTGACGATCGAAAGCTGTTATTTGTTATTTATGCCGAACAACAAGAAATAACTCTTTCTACTGAAGAATGGATAGAAATCCATGAAAGAGCGATGTTCTTTTATAAGGCGGAATTGGAAAACGAAGATTCCTTCAATAACTGGAATTTTTAGAATACACACAATGATGAGCTGCTAACTCCAAAAAAACTATCGTAAAGCAACCCTCCAGTTCAACCCCGGCACATCCAATGCCGGGCTTTTATTTTTTCGTGCAGAGGGAAAATTTTCACTGCTCACAATTTTGATTACCAATTCATTTTAAAACCGTTGCCGATGCTAACCAGTAGTTGATCTTATAAAAACACTATACATGAGCGGTTTATGCCCCAAATAAACGCAACGAATTATTAGTAGTTACTGCCGCCACATCGCTCAGGCTTACTCCCCGCAACTCCGCCAATACCTGCGCAACCTGCGGAATATATTCCGGGCTATTGCGTGCACCCTGCTTACCCGCAAGCGGCATATCGGGGGCGTCGGTTTCCAGTAGCAAAAAATCGAGCGGGATTTTTGTAACGGCGGCGCGCGTTTTTTTTGCGCGCTCGTAGGTGATGGTGCCGCCGATGCCGAGATAAAAACCCAGCGCCGTATATTGCTGCGCTACTTCGTAACTGCCGCTAAAGGCGTGAATCACTCCGCCGTGATGTGCGCGATGTTTTTTAAGTAGCGCGATCAATTCATTGTGTGCTTTGACGCAGTGAACAATCAGCGGTTGCTGCAGTTGATTGGCAGCTTCAATGTGTGTGATGAGCACTTGCTGTTGCAATTCCATTGGCGTGGCGATGAGGTTATCCAAACCGCATTCACCGACCGCGACGCAGCGCGCGTTACCGGCATTAGTCGATTGGGTTATTTCATCGCTAATGAGTGCGATGATTTTTTCTTGTGCTGCTGGCGTGAGCAAACCTGCTGCGTTTTTTTGCAGCCAGGTTTGCTGGGCAAGCCAATGCGGATGTATGCCTGCGGCATAAAATAAACCGCTGTACTGCGCGCACAATTGCGCGGCCGTTTGCCATTGCGCTGGTGCAACGCCGGGCATTAGCAGGCGCGTAACGCCTTGGCGATTACAGGCTTGCCAGACTGCGCTTCGGTCGGCGGCAAAGGCGGCAAAATCGAAGTGGCTGTGGCTGTCAAAAAATTCCAGGGTGGTGTCCATCATTCTCGGTTGTTGCAAACGTGGCGGTTACCAAAATCGATACGAAAGAGAGTGTGGCATAATTCGCGCACTCTCCATGGAAGCTTAACGATGAAACTATTTGCATGCGCACTGCTCGCCGCGTTTGGCATTTGCGGGCAAGTTTACGCCCAAGAACCCGCTCCTTCACCACCTTTACCGCAAGAGGCTACTACCACTACTACTGCCGCACTACCCGAATGTGTGATTTTATTGCACGGTTTGGCGCGCACCAGTAAATCCATGGAGCCACTGGAGGAACAACTGCGCGCGCTGCAGTATGTGGTGGTGAATATGGATTACCCCTCGCGCGAGTTTCCCATCGCCACGCTCACTGAAAAAGCTATTCCACCGGCACTCGCCCAATGCCGCCAGTATCCGATTAGCGGCATCAGTTTTGTCACCCATTCGCTCGGCGGAATTTTGTTGCGCCTGTATTTGAGCACGCAAACCATTCCGGAATTGAAGCATGTAGTGATGCTGGCACCGCCCAATAAAGGCAGCGAAGTGGCCGACAATTTAAAAAACTTGCCGCCTTACGATTGGGTCAATGGCCCGGTGGGCGATGAATTGGGCACCGAACCTACCAGCTTGCCCAATACCCTCGGGCCGGTGAATTTTGATTTGGGTGTGATTGCGGGTACTACCAGCATTAACCTCATACTATCCTTATATTTGCCCAACCCCGACGACGGTAAAGTCTCAGTGGAAAGCACCAAAATTGAGGGGATGCACGATTTTATTACGCTGCCCGTATCGCACCCCTTCATCATGAAAGATAAAGATGCCATACAGCAGATCATTCATTATTTACAGCAGGGTGAATTTTTACACACACCGGACACCACTGAACCATCACCAAAGCCATCACCAAAGCCATCAACCAGCGGCGCCGAAGAACAAGGATTTTTGGATGTGCAAAATGATTGAGTCAATCGTCATCATCGTCGCACTGCTGGCGATAACGCTGCTTGTCAGCGGATGCAGCATCCTGAAAAGCGCCAAGCCTTGGCACCGTATTGAACTCAAGCAGGAGTTCACCGCGAAGCAATTTAATAAAATTGAAAAAGGCCAATATCAGTGGAGTGATTATCTCGCCCAGGAAGATAAAGTTTTTGCCGAATTAGCCGAAAAATTAGCCGCCTCCGATACTACCGACGGCTATCGCTATGCAACCAACTCTCCGCTTAATACGCTGCAGCACAGCCCCAATTGGAACCGCAGTTTTGTATTGACGCCGAAAAAAATTCGCGCTGGTATTGTGATGCTGCACGGCTTAAGCGACTCACCCTATTCAGTGCGCAGCCTCGCGCAAGCATTTGAACAACAGGGGTTTTTAGTGATTGCGGTACGCGTACCCGGCCACGGCACAATTCCCTCAAGTTTGTTAAGCGCCAAGTGGCAAGATTGGGTAGCAGCCACACAGTTAGCCGCGCAGGAAGTCAAACGACAATTGGGCGATAACCCGAATTTTTATATGCTCGGCTACTCCAACGGCGGCGCACTTGCGCTGAATTACACGCTGGATGCAATGAAGGATAAAAGCTTGCCGCAGCCGAAAAAAATCGTTTTATTGTCGCCGATGATTGGCATCAGCAAATTTGCCGGGTTCAGTAAACCCTTGGAAATTATCGGCCATATACCGCTGTTAAGCGGGGAGCGCTGGCTGGGTAAAAGCCTCGAATACAATCCGTTTAAATACAATTCGTTTTCGGTGAATGCGGCTTGGCAGGCGCACCGTTTTTCCGTGCAGTTGCAATTGCGTATCGCGCTCATGGCAAAAAATAAAACACTGGAACAATTGCCACCCATACTGACCTTTCAATCGCTGATGGATGCCACGGTTAGAACCGCCGCTATCGAAGAGTATTTGTATCGCTACCTGCCGCAAAACCAGAGTGAGTTGGTGCTATTCGATATCAATCGCCAGGAAAATTTCGCCCCCATCACCAAACATTCGGCCGCCCACTTTATGAACGAGACTTTTTCCGCCGGGCCGCATGCTTATGATTTGGTAAAAATCGGCAACCGCGATGCAACCACTATGGCGGTGAGTGAACGCCGCCAGCCTGCGGGGTCGATGAATGAACAAACGCGCCCACTCGATTTAGCCTTTCCGCCGGGTGTGTTTTCACTCTCTCACGTGGCGCTACCTTTCCCCATCAATGACCCAACGTATGGCCTGCAACCCAATATCGATGAGTTCTACGGCATTCGCCTAGGCAGCCTGCATCTGCTGGGCGAATCCGGCACGGTGATCATTAAGGCGGAAGCGGGTATGCGGCTTTACTCCAACCCTTTTTATCCCTACATGCAGGAACGTATCTTCACTTGGCTGGACGTACCCGCAGGCGCGCAATAACTAGTGGGCAGACAGGGGTTTTCCAACTATGCTTTAGGCGACAAAAAACGGCGCCAAATAAGAGTGCCGCAACAAGAATTCAACGTCGTGAGATGGATTCAAACCGGGAGGAGCTGCCAGCAACTATGCTGACTGACTCAAAAAACAAGTTTCAACGCGGGTTGGTGTACCTCTTCGCAATTCTCGCCAGCCTGGGAGTTGCACCCTTTTGCGTGATCCGCTATCTGAACGGTGAAATAGCCAATGCCTTGGTGGATTTGGGCATTGTAGTTGTCGCCCTGAGCAGTGCGATTTTCACCTACTGGCGCGGGCGGGCAACGCAACTTATCTCCAACATTACCGCCATGCTCTACTCTGCAGGAGCAGTTGCGGTTGCCCATCTCAACGAACCCCTGTTTGTGTTTTGGTTATTCCCCGCGCTACTCGCCAACTTCTTTTTGCTCAGCGCCAAAGCGGCGCTGATCGCCAATCTCTTGTCGATTGCAGCCATCTTGCCCATCGCCCTGCAATTAAAAAATTCGACTGAAACCTTTGCGATGCTACTGTCGCTACTCATATGCGGCAGCATGGCCTATGTATTTGCCCTGCTCACACACAGACAACAGCAGCTGCTGCAAGACTACGCCAACCAAGATGCGCTCACCCTGCTGGGCAACCGCCGCGCTATGGACGAAGAACTGCGGCTGAGTATTCAGGACTGCGCCCGCAACCAAATTCCCGCCACCTTGATTGTGCTGGATCTGGATTTTTTCAAAATGGTCAATGACAAATTTGGCCACAACGTTGGTGACGGTGTGCTGGTGGATCTAGCGAACTTACTCACTCGCCGCGTGCGCCAAACCGACCGTATTTTTCGTTTTGGCGGCGAAGAGTTTGTGGTGCTCGCGCGCAATACGTTGCTCGCCGATGCCATGCAGATCGCCGAGCAATTGCGCGTGCAAATTGAAATAGAACTTAACGACCCTGAAGGCGCATTAACCGCCTCTTTTGGCTGCGCTCAATTACGCGCCGATGAAAGTTTGGAAGACTGGTTTGTACGCGCCGACAAAGCGGTTTACCAAGCCAAACAGCAGGGACGCAACTGTGTGGTTGCTGCTGATTAATCGGTGCTTTCGTCACCGTAGGTTGAGGGTAGGAGCGTAGACTAAGTTTACAAACCGCAACAAGTTGAATATCGGCAGCGAGCCAAAAGCGCATATTTTGAGTGAAAAAGTGAGCGGCCACTAAATGTTCTGGCCATAGTCACTCTAAATCTTAGAGTCCCTTAAAGGGCTGAAACAATAGTCTATGCGTAAATATATGGCCTATGCCGTAGAACAAACTGTTATGCAAAAGGAGTCACAAATGGAAAGGTTAATTGTTCCCGTATATCTAAATCAAAAGTTTGTTTTTGATTTGCTAGCAATGCTTCAGGGTGGAATTAGTACTGTCACCTCAGTAACTGAGGCTTCAAAAAACACCAAGTCCGATGGAGAAAAAGTATCGGCAGGCTTCGGATTAAGCGAAGCATTTTCTACCCTTTTAAAAATTGATCTTTCTGGCACTCGGGATAAAGCTTCCGGCAATGAAGAAGCAAGCACTAAATCCCAAGAGCGAGTCCACACTCCTGCTTCACTATTTTTCCAATTAAGAAACATTTTAATCGAGAAAGGCTATTTAATAGAAAGCACAGATGAAGAATTACCTAAAGCCGGCGATTTTGTAGAGTTTGAGGGCTATCTAAAGAGAAATCCAATCTTAGAAACAATAGATAGCTTTGCTGAAATGATGGATATGGCGGATGTATTTGAACAAAAACCACAACCACAAAAGGGGAAGCCAAATCAGATATCTGAAAATCAAAAGATCAAACAGCAAATGGTGCGCTTTTCAGATGCATTGAAAGCTGGGAGCACTATCGACTTAAGCTCAAAAAGCCTGAAAGGAGGCTACACTGCTGTTATCACTGTTGAGACAAGCTTTCTCAATGATCCTCTGATGTCTGATTTGGTCGATGGACAATTCAAAATCATCGGCAAAGTTATCAGGAGCGTTAGAGATTCTTCGGATTCTATCAATCTTCTCAGAAAGACCGCACTCAGTAAAATGCCATCAACTCTAATGCTGGAAGCTCTGGGTCATTTGAGCGCCTTAGGCAGTGAGCAAGGGTTTGGCATTCCAGAATTAAAATTGGAAATTGAAGGTCCAGCCATTCAAATTTTACCTATTGCAATCTATGCATAACAAGCGACTGCGGTAAAAAATCAATACCTGCAACGCAAAAGTAGTCCACAAAAAACCAACTTACAAACTGCGGCTAAACTCGGCGTTATGTAAACCTTACCTGAAGAGATAAATCATTAAAAGGAGATGAAAGTGAACCCAATAAAATTTAAAGACCTATGGAAATTTTATCCCGAAGATGCACCATGTGACAAAAAAACGTTTTCAAATCAATGCGCTATAAAAGTTGGTTCTGCACTCTCAAAATGTGGAGTAAAAACCACTACCTTAGTTCCTAAAAATAGACATTGCTGGCATCACAAAGAAAATGAAGGCCACATACTATCTGCAAATGAATTGGCCGCTGGTTTACGTAAAACCAAGATTCTTGGCATAGCTTCAGCTATTGAAATAGAAGCCGAAAATTTCAAGGCGAAAATTGCTGGAAAAAAAGGAATTATTTATTTTGAAGACTATTGGCTTCGAGCTGAAGATCGCCCAGAAAGACCCACTGGAGATCACATTGACCTATGGAATGGATCTCGCTTAACTGACGCTACAAGCTGGTTACGCGTTCAGCTTGGAATCAGCTATGAAGGGGTTTGGTCTGACTTTGAAAAATCAAAGAAAATTCTATTTTGGAAGGTTGCAGAATGAAAAAAATAATTTTCCCGCTTTTAGGCGCTTTTATAGCTGGGCTAATATGCAACATAATTTTTTGGGGTATCGGTCGTATTGCGGTCGCCTTAGACATCAGGCTCTATAACAGCGAAGAAGAGGCTAGCAGAAACTTCCTAATTTTTTTGGTGGCATTTTCTATTTTTATAGTTGTTGGTTTAATTTTCGGCTATTACATGGCAAAAAAATCATCACATAGCACGTAGGTTGGGCCGCGCCGCGTAGGCGCCATGCCCAACAATAACCTTCAATTTCCAAAATGTTGGGCATTGCGGCCTGCGCGGCCCGACCCAACCTACATAAATGCGAACTTCCGCCCTTGGCCAAAACCCAATCCCAGCTTTGCGATTCTTAATTCCCCCGGTTTTGCCCCTGAGCTATGCTCGCAACTGAGTCAATCGATTATCAGGGTTATCCATGCAGTCACTGATCAACACCATAATTCAGCAAGTAGACCAGATCGTTTTAGGTAAAGACCAACAAGTGCGCCTGTCGCTCGCCTGCCTTTTTGCGGAAGGCCATCTTCTGATTGAAGATTTACCCGGCATGGGCAAAACCACCCTTGCCCACTGCCTCGCTAAAGTGCTCGGATTAAAGTTTGAACGGGTGCAATTCACCAGCGATTTACTGCCCGCCGATATTCTCGGCGTAGCGATTTTTGAGCGCGAGCAAGGCGTGTTTAAATTCCACCCCGGCCCGGTGTTTACTCAAGTGCTGCTGGCCGATGAAATCAATCGCAGTTCACCCAAAACGCAAAGCGCATTATTAGAGGCTATGGAAGAAGGCCAAGTGACGATTGAAGGCAAAAGCCGCCCGCTGCCTAAACCGTTTTTTGTGATAGCGACACAAAACCCCTTATCGCAAAGCGGGACATTTCCGCTGCCCGAGTCGCAACTCGACCGCTTTTTAATGCGCATCTCGCTCGGCTACCCCAGCCCTGCATCCGAGCGGATGTTGTTTCAAGGTGTTGATCCGCGCGCGCGCATCCGCGAACTTGCGCCCATGGTTACCCTTGAGCAACTAGCGGGTATTCAAGCGGCGGTGCATCAGATAAAAGCCAGCGATGCGCTGCTCGATTATGTGCAGCGGCTGGTCGCTTTTACCCGCAGTGATGCCCAATTTGCCTATGGATTATCGCCCCGTGGTGCGCTCGCACTTTTACGCGCGGCCAAAGCCTGGGCACTGATTCATAACCGCGAATATCTAGTACCGGAAGATGTGCAAACCGTACTGCCTGCAGTCGTCGGCCACCGCGTGCGCGGACGTGGCCACAATCAGGATTGGGAACCGCTGGTCAAACATCTGCGCGACAGCGTGAATGTGTTGGGTTAAGCGATGAATAGCATTCGTTCGGTATGGCGCGCCCGTTGGGAGCGGCGCTTTTTTCGTTGGATCGACGAGCGCACGCCGCACGCGCGGCAAGTGCAGCTCAACCGCAAAAATCTCTACACCTTCCCCAATGCCACTGGCGGGCTTTACCTTTTGGCAACGGCGGTGATTTGGCTGCTGGGCACCAATTACCAGAACAATTTGATTCTGGGGCTGAGTTATTTGCTGGTGAGTATTTTTGTGGTCAGCATTCTCCACGCCTTTGCCAATCTCGCCGGAATCAGCATTCGTTTTGTCGGCGCCAAACCGGCGTTTGCGGGTGATGCGGTCGCTTTTGTGCTGGAGCTTAACTGCATCAACACAGCCGGTTGCGACAACCTTGAACTGCGCTGGCCGGGCGGCGAGACGCAAGTTATCACCCTCAACCACAACGAACCCCAGCAAGTCATACTGCGCGCGCAGAGCAACCAGCGCGGCTATTTACGGCCGGGGCGATTACTGGTGCAGAGCCGTTTCCCGCTCGGCATTATCCGCTGCTGGACCTGGCTAAATGTGGATGCGACCGCGCTGATTTACCCCGCGCCGATCATCAGCGAGGAACCGCATACGCAAGCGAGTGATGGCCACAGCGAAGGCGGCACCAGCCAGCGCGGCGGCGATGATTTTAGCGGCCTGCGCGATTATCAGGCCGGCGACCCCATCAAACATATCGCATGGAAACAATACGCGCAGGACAAAGGCCTGTTCACCAAAGAGTACGAGGCGTTTTTGTCGGCCGAAAAATGGCTGGACTGGGACAGCCTTACACTGCCGCAAGAACTACGGCTCTCCGGCCTGTGTTACTGGGCATTGGAATACGAGCGGCGACAAATTCCTTACGGCATGCGCCTGCTGGACAGAAACCTCGCGCCCGGCTTGGGTGAGCATCATCTACAAACGGCGTTAAGCGCATTGGCCGAATTTAACCTCCCACGCGAGGCCGATTATGCTCGCTAAGCGGCTGTCCCGTTATCGCAAAACCAAACCGGTGCTCGCGCAACGCGCGGAATATCTGGCGCGCGACAAACTTGCTTGGCTGTTGGTGATGCAGGCGCTGCTCATATTGCCGCTGCTGTTTAGCCTGCCGGTTTGGCTCTGGCTGGTGTGGGCGTCGGTCGCTTGGTGGCGCATCCAGATGTTTCGCGGCCGTTGGGGCGCGCCGGGTGGCTTGGTCAAAACGGTGTTAACGCTCATCTGCGCCGCAGGTTTATTGGCCAGCTACGCCGGTAAAACCAGCACTGAAGCCATGGTGGGTTTGCTGGTGTGCGCCTTCTCGCTCAAGCTGTTAGAAGTGAATTCTGCGCGCGATGCGCAACTGCTGATCTTCATCGGTTTTGTTATCGCCGCCTGCCAATTTCTGTTTAACCAAACGCCGCAAGCCGCTATTTACGGCATCCTGTGTATCGCCTTATTACTCGCCAGCTGGCGCACCCTCTACCTCACTCGCAGCCAAACCACCGGTTTGCGCTTTAAACGCGGCAGCATGATTTTGCTGCACGCACTGCCGATTATGCTGGTGCTGTTTATTGTGATTCCCCGGCTCGGCCCGCTCTGGGCGATCCCCAACCAGCAGGCGGCCAAAACCGGTTTTAGCGATAGCCTTTCCCCCGGCGATTTAGGCAACCTCGCGCTCAACCGCGCACCGGCATTTCGCGTGGAATTTAGCGAGCCACCGCCACCGGCCAACCAGCTTTATTGGCGCGGGCTGGTATTGGATATGTTTGATGGCCGCACCTGGCGCATGCGCGACAGTTGGGGCATGCAGCCGCGTAACCCGGATTACGACACCAGCAGCAAAAGCGCGCTGATCGATTACAGCATCATCATGGAACCCCACGGCCAGCCCTGGTTATTCAGTTTGATGACGCCGCAAGACACTGAAAATACCAGCAATACCATCCGCATCACCCCCGATTACCTGCTGCTCAACCGCACCCCTGTCGCCCAGCGTATGCGCTACAAAGTCAGCTCAGCACTGCAAATTGATTGGCCGGAACCACCGCCCTTCAGCCAGCTCCAACGCGATTTTTACACCCGCCTGCCGGCGGACAACAACCCGCAAACCCGCGCCTTGGCCGACACTTGGCGCAGCCAGAATCTGAATGACGAGCAAATTATCGCGCAGGCGCTAGCACTGTTTAATCGAGAATTTACCTACACCTTGCAACCGCCACTGCTGGGCGAACACTCGGTGGATGAGTTTTTGCTGGTCAGCAAGCGCGGTTTCTGTGAGCACTTTGCCAGCAGCTTTACCTTTTTATTGCGCGCCGCCGGAGTACCTGCGCGGGTGGTGGTGGGTTATCAGGGCGGGCGCTGGAACCCGGTAGAAAACTATTTACTGGTCAGCCAATCCGACGCCCACGCTTGGGCAGAGGTATGGATTGAAGGCCAAGGCTGGCAGATGATCGACCCCACCGCCGCCGTTGCGCCCAACCGCATCGAGCAAGGCATGAATGAAGCACTGGGTGCGGGCGATCAGGAACTCGTCGCCAGCGCCTGGCAATCATCGCAACTGCTCTACAACTTGCAATTGCGCTGGGACGCTGCCACCTACAGCTGGCAGCGCTGGGTACTGAATTACGACAACGAGGTGCAGCAAGGTTTGTTGGATCGGCTGCTGGGCGGCAACGAAAGCTGGCGCATCACCCTCTGGTTAATTGGCTTGGGGTTAATCGGCGCCGCCGCATTTGCCTGGGCGCTATTGCGCAACCACCAAGCGGTAGTGCTGCGGCCAGAAACCCTGCTGATCAAAAAACTGGAGCACAAACTCGCGCAACTCGGCTATCGGCGCACTGCCGGTGAAACCCTCGGCGATTTTATCCAGCAGGTACAACACAAGGAGCCGCAACTGCACACCGGCCTGACGAAAATTGCGCAGCTATTTGAGCAAGTGGCTTATCAAAATCGCGCCGACCAATTGGCAGATTTACAGCGGGCAGTGCAGCGGTTTCCGCGTTAATGGTGAGCGAAAATAAATCAAAAAAAACCGCTCGGTGAGCGGCAAATAAACGTTTCTTCATTTAAAAAGATTCTTTCTCATTTCGTTAACACCGCTTTGTCATACACAACAGACTGACCTTCCGGCATCAATTTGCGCCACCACTTGGCACTCGTATCCACATGCTGTTTCAATGATACAAATGATATTGGCTGACCGAATACCGGCGTTAGTAATGTCGCGCTGGACTGTCGCGCCGCTGCAAATACACGCTCCATAGGGTCGTACCAGCTGTGGAACGCAAGATCAAAAGTACCATTGTGTACCGGCACCATCACCTGTCCTTTTAAATCCAGATGCGCTTGCACGCTTTGCTCTGGCGTCATGTGAATATCGGCCCAGTCATTGTCGTATGCGCCGGTTTCAATTAAGGCAACATCAAACGGCCCGTATTTTTCGCCTATCTGTTTGAAACCATCGAAGTAGCCCGAGTCGCCACTGAAATAGAGTGAGCCTGCGGCGGTTTTGATAACCCAGGAACCCCACAAAGTGTTATTGCCATCGCCAATCCCGCGCCCGGAAAAATGTTGCGTAGGAGTAAACGCAATCAGTGCATTATCGGTTTCCAACTCCTGCCACCAATCAAAGCGTGTGATTTTTTCCGCCGCGACTCCCCACTTCTGTAAGTCCGCCTCTACACCCAAGGGCACGAGAAACTGTTTGGTTTTGGCGACCAGTTTTTTAACGCTGGCTTTATCCAAATGATCATAGTGATTGTGTGAAATCAGGACTTTATCGATAGGCGGTAACTCATCAATTGTTATCGGCGCCTGATGAAAACGTTTTGGCCCTAAAAACGAGAAAGGCGACGCACGTTCGGAAAACACCGGATCCAGCAACCAATATTCGCCATAGACTTTTAGCAGGACTGACGAATGACCCAGCTTTATAAAATGCAGGTCATTATCCGGCAGTGCTTCAAGCTGTGCCCGGCTAACCTGTTCCACCGGAACAGCCTTTAACGGCACTTTATCCTTGGCAGGCTCGGTAAAATAACGTTTAAAAATTTCCAGAGTTTTCATCAACCCCGGCTGCTCAAATACCTTGGTATTGTAGAACCGGCCATTTTTGTATTGGCTGGTTGGAACCAGGGATGCTCCATCAACACTTGCCACGATTTCTGTATTCACCACGATGACTCCTAAAATGAGTGCCACAAGGCTGCCGAGCAGCAAAATTGTTACTTTCGTCAATACGCGCATAGATCAACCATATCGATAAACTACACCGTGCAGTTTACATAATAAAACCAAGAAGTAAACTGGTTGGTGCAGTTTTTTTGAGCGCAGGCTAGAATGTCGGGATGACTAAGAGGTAGATAATGAAACTGACTGATAAAAAACGTATGCAAATACTCGATGCGGCCGAAGAGCTGTTCCATAGCATTGGCGTGGAAAACACCAGCATGGATCAACTTGCGCAGCAGGCGCAGGTATCAAAACGCACGGTCTACAACCACTTCGCCACCAAAGATGTGCTGTTCCAGGCTATTTTGCAGCGGATGTTCGACAAGTTGTCCGAAGGCAGTGAATTGCGCTTCGACGCAACCGCTCCTATTGATCAGCAGCTGCGGCGAATCGCTAAAGATGAAGTCGCCATGTTGAGTTCCGATGCGTTTTTGCGCGTGGCAAAAATCGCCATTATGCAAGTCATGCAGCGCCCCGAGCTGGCAAAGGTGATGAACGATAATGCCTTGGGCTGTAAACGTTATCTCGAAACTTTTTTAACTGATGCCTGCGCCGCAGGCGTTTTGAAAATTACCGATATCCACTTCGCCAGCAAACAATTTGTTTTTCAACTGAAATCGTTTGTGTTTTACCCCTCCCTGTTCGGCTTGGAAAAACAAACGGATGAGATGCGCGAGAAAATCATTGATGAAGCAGTGATTATGTTTTTAGCGCGTTATCGTAAGGAATGATGGGAGTTTTAAAATATCGAATGTAAAAATCACATCACCGGCATTGCCGGTGATGTGATGTTAATTAATGACTAGTTAGTAGCTAGATGTAAACGGCAAGCGATCAACCAATCCATCAAGGAAGCGGAAATACATCCGACCCTCTTCGGCTCTTGTTACGAACGCACTTTTCTTCTCATCACACCCAAACCGAATAATCCGAGGCCAAACAACATTAAGGCGCCTGACTCTGAAACGCTAACATTTTTAGTGACAACACTCAGAATTGAACGGTCGATGTAAAAATCACCCAGGGTGCTGGTCACTTCTACAAACAAAGTGCCATTGCTATTCAGGCGTGCAAGTGAGCTGATACCTAAGTCGCCAAACCAGCTAACGGTTGGATTTGCTAACCAAGCGCCGTCTTCAAAGTCCAGAAAACCAATTTGAATAGTTGCGAACTCAAAGCCATCTTTAAGAAATTTCTTTTGATCATCGCGGAAAGCGATTTCGATGCTAGCGCTTTCGGCAGAACCAAAGGTAAAACCTTGGTCGAGTATATTATGAGTCCAGGAGAATTCATGGAATTGATTCAAGCGTTTGCCGTTGCCGAAGGTTTCAACATCGGTAATCAGACCGGCGAAGCTGTTAACAGAGAACAGACAAGCTACTGCTACCACAAAAACTTTTACACTTTTCATTAACATAACGAGATATCCACTTTTAAAATAAATAATAACCATGACTGAGGTGAAATACGCCCAGTTTCCGGCAGCGACATTATTGTCGTCAAAACCACCGTTCACGATAAGATTGGCGTTTGCTGCCAAATGCCTTATTTAATGTCACCTGTCGCTTAAATTAGCAATTAATGCACCAAAACAACTTTTGTCATTTAAATCATCATTTTATAGATAACTGCGTCACACAAGCATCATATAAATGTAAATTTATTCGACAACCCTCATAACCGAGCCAAGGAAATGCCACATTGAATCGTCTTGCTATTAAGCGCATCGACCTACAGGAATCACGATGGATATAACCCCATGAGCCCAGCCGATCACACCGGGCTGATCCGTGCCGCACAAGCGGGCGATGGACACGCATTTGCGCAGTTGCTGGCGGATAGTTACGACAGCATCTATCGCTTTGCCTACCGTTGGTGCGGCAATCAGGCCGACGCCGAGGACATTACCCAGCAGGCCTGTATCAAGCTAGGGCAAACCATCGGCCAGTTTCGCTTTGAAGCGGCGTTTAGCAGTTGGTTGTATCGATTGGTGATCAATTGCGCCAAAGATTGGTACAAGAGCCAAAACCGCCACCAGCACGACAACATTGACGATTGGATAGAGCCGGAGCGAGCGCCCGACCAGACGGCGGAGAACAGCATTTATCTACAGCAGTTACTGCGCCTGCTCGAGCAAATGGCCGAGGGTTTTAAAGAGACTGCGCTACTGGTGCACGGTGAAGGCCTGAGCCACGCCGAGGCCGCCGCGATACTGCAACTAAAAGAATCCACCGTCTCCTGGCGGCTCCACGAAATTCGCAAACAACTTCAGCTTCGGCAACAACAGCCCGATGGAAGCTGGGAGCTCTCACTATGAACAAACACGATATGAGTGACGACGAACTACAAAAGCTGCTGCAACAACAGCCGCCCAAACCCGATGTCGATGCCAAAGAGCGCCATCTGGCTGCCGCTATGGCCGCATTCAATGCACAACACCACGCGCAATCTACTGGCGAAAAACCGCTGGAAGACTTATCGACAGCTACTGAAATTGCGATTAATGAAAAAAAATCCAATATTCTCCAAGGATTTTTACAGCGCCTGCGTCTTACCCGTGACACCAACCATCACGGGAACAAAATTATGAACAGCACTATCAACAGCACCAATAATAACGGCTCCGACAACCGCCCTTTCTGGCAAAAACCCGCGTTGATTTCCGGTATCGCCGCCTCCAGCCTCGCGGTACTTGCAGGCGTGGCGTTTATGCAGCATTTATCTATCGATTCAGCCGAGCAAGAGTTGGCCACGCGCATTGCCGAACAATCTCTCAGCAAACCTATGGCAGCACCGGCGCAAGATATGCGCCCGGAGATGCAGATAGAAAAAAGTAAGAGCATGGCTGACCTTGGTAGCACTGAGGATGCTGTTTCATACAATCAAGCAGAAGTAGCGGCGGTAGCTGAGCGCAAAGAACACAGTAGATTGGCGGCGCAAAAAATGGAGGTGTCTGCACTACAAGCGAAACAAGTGAATGCCCAACAATCGATTGCCTTCGCTGCACCAGCACCAATGGCTGAAGAAGTCATTATTGGCCAACCACCGCAAGAGTTTCGCGACCGCTTTGAAGACTTCAAAGAAAACGCCGTTATCGCCGCGAGCGAACATCCTGTCTCTACTTTTTCTATCGATGTGGACACCGCCTCTTACAGTTTTGTACGGCGCATGCTCAACAACGGTCAGTTGCCAGAAAAAGACGCTGTGCGCAGCGAAGAACTGATCAATTATTTTGATTACGCCTACCCTGTGCCGAACGAGCGTAAAACTCCTTTTGCAACCTATACCAGCGTGATGGATTCGCCCTGGAAAGCGGGCAATAAATTAATTCATATTGGCATTCAGGGTTATCAGTTAGCGGCGAGTGAAATTCCGCAATCCAATTTGGTATTTTTATTGGACGTGTCCGGCTCTATGGATGAACCGAGCAAATTGCCGCTGGTAAAACAATCCATGAGTTTATTGTTGGATACACTCAGACCTGACGACACTATCGCCATTGCAGTTTACGCCGGTGCGGCGGGAACAGTGCTTGAGCCAACAAAAGTAAAAGAGAAAAGTAAAATTCTCGCCGCGTTAAATAATTTGCAAGCCGGTGGTAGCACCGCTGGTGCAGAAGGTATCGCTCTCGCCTATCAATTAGCGGAAGCGAATTTTAATGCGAAAGGCGTCAACCGCATTATCCTCGCTACTGACGGCGATTTTAATGTCGGCGAAACCGGCGATGAAGCACTGCAGGATTTTGTTGAGCGTAAACGCGACAAAGGCATTTATTTATCCGTACTCGGTTTTGGCCAAGGTAATTATCAGGATGAAATGATGCAAACCTTGGCGCAAAACGGCAATGGCACCGCCGCTTATATCGATACACTCAGTGAAGCGCAAAAAGTATTGGTGACTGAAGCCACCTCGAATTTATTTCCTATCGCCAAGGATGTAAAAATCCAAGTGGAATTTAACCCCAATACCGTTAAGGAATATCGCCTGATCGGCTATGAAACCCGCGCACTCAACCGCGAAGATTTTAGCAACGATAAAGTTGATGCCGGTGAAATAGGCGCAGGCCAACGCGTGACAGCAATTTATGAAATCACACCGGTAGGTGCAGCAAGTGGATTACTGGAAGAAAACCGCTATCAGCAAGCAAACAAAGTGGATGCGAGCAAAAACAGTGAATACGCCTTCTTGCGCTTGCGCTACAAATTACCGAGCGAAACCAAATCCAATTTAATCGAAACACCCATCGCCTTGGCGAGCAAAAGCAAAACTAACGCTGCATACCAACAAGAAGTGAACTTCGCCACCGCCGTTGCCGGTTTTGCACAACTACTACGCGGTAGTAACTACGCTGGAGATTTTACTTACGACAAAGTAATTGAACTGGCGCAGGCGAATAAAGGCAAAGATGAATTTGGTTATCGCACCGAGTTTGTGCAGTTGGTAAGAAAGGCGAAGATTGCGAAGGAGATGTAAGCAGCACAAAAAAATGCCCGCACTGATTATGGTACGGGCATTTTTTATTTTCTGAGCTCGCTGGGTAAATCAATTAGCCCCACTACCACCGCGACACTCAGGCATACGGTATTTATCACTCATGGTGCCATCGCGACAATGCCATACAACTTCATCGCCTTTTTTGGTCGGCGTCCAGATAATGGTGTTGCTATCGCCCAAGAGCGCGATACGGAATGCAACAACCATCTGCGCGCCTTCTTTTAATTGGATGGAGCTGACGAATTCGTTGTTAATAGTTTCTGGTAAGCCCGCCAGTATATTTTCACTCGGCAAAAAGTTTTTCTGCTGGATAACCTGGGTGATTTTTTGGCGAGTGTCATTGATCAGTGGTGACGCCCCGCTCAGGATGGTGCGGGCGGCATGGTTCAGATAGGCAGGCAAAGCGACGGCGGCAAGCACACCGACCACCAGTATGCATACACCAAAAATTATTCCTTTTTTGCCAAAGCGGGTGGGGAAATTAGTAGATCCCTCGCTAGTGGCTGCAAACGGAGCGTCGTGTTCAGCATCGTCCAGATTGTGGCTGCTGTAGGCACGGGTGAGCGATGCGCGCGCCTCATTATCGATATCATCATCAACCGAAATGGTTAATGGGGTGTTGACCACCGGCGCAAGCGTTAATGCACTGCGCGGAATTTCAGGGAGAATATTTTCGCTCAGTGATGAAGGTTCGCTTACCGGCACAGCTTGAATGGGTGACACGGGTTGGTCACGGCGCACTAGTTCACAACAACCACCGGCTTTATCGATAGCCTTTTTGTATTTGTTCGCTGTTTCTGTATCGACATTTGCTTTTAACAAGCTGCGCGGTTGGCTCAGCATTTTTTCAAAAACAGAAATATCTTTTTTAAAGATGGCAGCAAGATTAAGTGCCAGTTTTGCGGGGCTGGTGCTCAGTTGTGTTTCACCGAGCAAATAGACATCGAGCCGAGGATCAGACATTGGTGCGCATCCTTTTTATAAACTCGCGCACCTAGAGCGACAGGCGCGCGAGTTAACTATTGATGCGCCATGTTAGCTTTTGTAGGGCATGCTTCCAAGATAATCCTTCTTACCTACATCAACGCCGTTGTGACGCAGAATCGCGTAGGCGGTGGTGATATGGAAATAAATATTAGGGATTGCATGTTGGATCGCAAATTCAGTTCCGGTCAGGTATTTACCTTCCCAGCGCGGCTGGCTGATATGACGCTCGGCCGCACCATCAAAGTCTTCCGGTTTAAAACCAGCGAGATAATCCAATACCGATTGGATGCGTGCTTTTAATTCCGGCAGAGTCGTTTCAGTATCGGCGTGCACTGGTGCGGATTCAGTTTTACCGGTCAGACGAGCAACGCCTAACTTGGCGGTATCGCACGCGATTTGAACCTGACGAATGAGATTAAATTGATCGGGCGCGAGGCGTGAGTTCAGCAGTACCGACACATCAAATTTTTTCGCTTCAGCTTGCGCCGCGCCTTTATCGAGCAGTGTGCTAAGGCTGTTAAGGGCTTTGCTGAATTGCACAACGGTAAGTTCATAAAACATGGAATTCTCCTTTGAATACCTTGGGTAAACTGATCTGGATAACCAGTGTTCACTGCGTGAACCGATCATTTGGGACTTGAGCGATTTGGGGCTGCAGCGAGGCCTATTCAATGCCAGCCGGGTAAATTGCCCATATAAAAAAAAGTAAATAACGGCACATTGATTGCACTTTTTTGCTTCCAGACAATATAGTTGACCCTCATTCATCAACTACTTAGCTGCCTATGCCACACAATATCAGCCTTATCACCACTATCGCCGCCGGTCTCGGGCTGGCCATGATCTTCGGATTTCTGGCCGCGCGCCTGCGTATGCCGCCCTTGGTTGGCTATCTCATCGCCGGAATTATTGTCGGCCCCTACTCGCCCGGCTTTGTCGCCGATATGGAATTAACCGCGCAGCTGGCCGAGATTGGCGTAATGCTGCTGATGTTCGGCGTCGGCCTGCACTTTTCCATCGGCGACTTGATGTCGGTCAAACGCATCGCCATTCCCGGTGCGATTGTGCAAATTGGCGTCGCCACCTTATTAGGCTGGATCGCGGGGCATTTCTGGGGTTGGAGCTGGGGTGCATCGCTGGTATTTGGCCTTGCACTGTCAGTCGCAAGTACCGTGGTATTGCTCAAAGCACTGGAGGCACGCGGGCTGATTGATAGCATTAATGGCCGCATCGCCGTAGGTTGGTTGGTAGTAGAAGACTTGGTGATGGTAATGGTGTTGGTACTGTTACCCGCCTTCGCAACTCTGATGGGCGGCATTTTACCTACCGATGGCCATAGCACCAGCGGCGACCATAGTGTGCTTATGACGGTGCTGATTACGCTAGGTAAGGTGCTGGCGTTTATCGTGTTCATGTTAGTAGTGGGCAAACGCTTACTGCCCAAATTATTGTGGTGGGTAGCAGGCACCGGCTCGCGCGAATTGTTTAGCCTGTGTGTGATCGCCACGGCGGTAGGTGTGGCTTACGGTTCAGCGGCGCTATTTGATGTGTCCTTTGCGTTGGGCGCATTTTTTGCGGGCATGATGCTGCGCGAATCCGAATTCAGCCATCGCGCGGCGGATGACTCGCTCCCCCTGCGCGATGCGTTTTCGGTCTTGTTCTTCGTCTCCGTCGGTATGTTGTTTGATCCCCAGATTTTGGTCAACGAACCGCTCAAGGTATTAGTGGTCGTCGCCATTATTATGTTTGGTAAAACGATTGTTGCTGTCGCACTGGTACTGGCCTTTCGCTATCCACTTAACACCGCGCTTACGGTGGGTGCAAGTCTCGCACAAATCGGCGAATTCTCTTTTATTCTCGCCAGTCTGAGCATGAGTTTGGGGCTGATGGATACCACCGCGCACAATTTAATTTTGGCGGGTGCGCTGGCGTCTATCGCACTCAATTCGGTGATTTTTACCTGCATCGAACCGCTACAAAAATGGATTCGCCAGCGCTCGGAATTCGCCCGCTCACTGGAAACCCGTAGCGACCCACTCGCGGTATTGCCGATGAGTACCGATGAATCGTTTTTATCCGGGCAAGTGGTATTAGTTGGTTACGGTCGTGTGGGCAAACGTATTGCCGCCCTTCTCGATCAGCACCAAATTCCCTACGTGGTGGCCGACACCAATCGCGACCTTGTTGAACATTTGCGCGCAAACAACATCCCCGCCGTATGTGGCGATGCCGCTGATGCAAATGTATTGATTCAAGCACATATCGCCAAAGCCGGATTACTGGTTGCAGCAACCTCCAATACTTTCCATGTGCGGCAGATGGTCGAGATCGCACGCAAACTCAACCCAAAAATTGAAACCGTCGTTAGAACAGACAACGAAGAAGAAGCAGAACTTTGGGTGAAAGAAAATATTGGCAGAGTCTTTTTAAGCGACCAACAATTAGCAGGCGGCATGGCACAACATATATTGCTGCGCATGGGTAAAGAGGTGGCGCACTAACGCTGATGCTTACAAACAATCGCTGTTCGTAACGTCAAACGATTGGAGATGAAATTGTTTATAAGCGAAGCCGTTGAGTTGCAATTGCTCAGTAAGAATCACAGAGATGAGCTTTTCGAACTGGTAGATAAAAACCGCGAGCACCTGCGGGAGTGGTTGCCTTGGGTCGATGCAAATAAGTCGTCTATGGACACGGAATCTTTCTTGGTGTCGGCAATCAGCCAATATGAATTTGGTAAAGGGCCACAATATGCAATTTTCTATGAAACAGTTATGTGTGGTGTATGCGGGTTTCATCCGTTTGACGTTGCCAATAAAAATGGTGGCATCGGATATTGGATGAGCAAAGCCTATTCAGGAAAGGGAATTATGACTCTCGCCGTGAAGGCGCTGGTTGAAGCAGGTTTTCGCGAGCACGGCTTAAATCGAATCGAGATTGCATGTGCCGCAAGCAACACAAGAAGCCGAGAAATTCCAGAACGATTGGGATTTACGTTTGAAGGAGTGCTACGCGAGCGTGAGTATCTCTACGGAAAATATGTAGACCATGCAATCTATTCTCTGTTGGTATCGGAATTCTCTCTCAATAATAAACAACCTCGATAAAAAAGCTGTCGTTGGCGCCCGCGTGTACGCGGTGCTGCATGAGGAATTGTATTTTTTATTGGCTGAGCACTTAACCCAGTGTTAGTTTTTACGGGATTTTTTGACAAAGTAATACAGAGGGAGAAACTAATGAGCTATGAAATCCGGAATGAAATTCCAACCGTAAAAGACTATATCGAAATACGACTTCAAGCAGGATTATCAAGAAAATCGGTAGAGGCAGCTACAATAGGCTTAAAAAATAGCATCTTTGGTGTTGTGGTTTACTTTAATAATATCCCGATTGGTATTGGCAGAATCATTGGTGATGGTGGTTGTTTCTTTGAAATAACTGACATGGCTGTTTTGCCAGAACACCAGCACAAAGGTGTCGGTAGATTAATTATGGATTCGTTGGTTATGTGGCTAAACGAAAATGCACCCATTACAGCTTATGTTAGTTTGATGGCCGATCATGGAACACCAGAGTTTTACGCGAAATTCGGTTTTACAAAAGCAGAACTACCAAAATCCTCTGGAATGTATATGCGCATTTTGTAATGTGCACAGCAAGTTATTCGGGTGAAATTCTTAAATTAAATTTACCTGAATAACAAAGGGCTTTTAATCAGCCCTTTTTTATTGCTGGCACTTTCCGCACAAAACCTACTGCAAATTAGCAGCATCTATCGCGTCGTCTACTTCACTGGGGGAAAGAATTTTGGGGCCTGCGGGTACTGGTGCGGCGTCGGGCGTTGCGCTTTTTATCAACTGGTTGCTGTTGATCCCTGCACCACTACCCAAGGCTTCGGCGACTGCCTTTTTAAGGACGATAATCGCAATGCGGCGATTGATTGGTTCGCCGGGTTTATCGATCAGCATTGGTGCAGCTGAACCCATACCCTGCACCGTGGCAACTTTGGCTTCCGGATATGTTCCTTCCAGTAATGCGCGGCGCGCGGCGTTAGCGCGGTCAGCCGATAACTCCCAGTTAGTATAGGTAGCGCCCACACCGTAGGGTGTAGCATCGGTATGGCCGGTAACGCTGATTTTGTTTTGTACCTTGTCCAGAATCGGCGCGAGTGCGTGTAACACATCCGACGACCATGCCTGCAAGTTGGCGCTGCCGACATCGAACATCGGTCGCTGGTCTTTATCGACAATTTGAATGCGCAACCCCAAGGCGGTGAAGTCGATCAGGATCTGGTCTTTGATTTGTTGAAAGACTGAATCGAGCGCGTTGATTTCGGTTTCCAGTTGTTTTTTCAGCTCTTCGAGCTGCTGGGTTTCGATGCGCTCCAACTCTTTTTGCAATTCATCTTCAGTCATTTCTTTGTTGTTTTCAGCTTCATCATTTGGGTCATCTGCCTGTGTTTGTGGCACAGGCTGATCCTGGCTGATGATACCCAAATCAGCACCGCCCTCGCCTACCACAAACTCACTGCCCGGCTCATTAAAATGCGCGGCAATGGCTTTTTGTTCTTCGGTTGAGGTGCTGCCGAGCAGCCACATCAACAGGAAGAAGGCCATCATCGCCGTCATAAAATCGGCGAGCGCTACTTTCCAGGAGCCGCCATGATGACCATGGCCATGCCCCTTTTTCTTTTTGATAATAATAGGTTGCTGAGTCGCGCCCTTTTCCATCGAGTATTACCTTGAAAGTGGCCTTATTTTTTGGCGCGATATTGTTCTTCCAACTCTTTAAAGCTGGGACGAACACTGTGGAACAGGACTTTGCGGCCAAACTCTACCGCGACTTGCGGTGGCACGCCGTTCATAGAGGCAACTAAGACGGCTTTGATGCATTCGTATGCGCGTGATTCGTCGCGCAATTTGTGGCTGAGATAACTGGAGAAAGGGCCGATAAAACCGTAGGCAAACAAAATCCCGAGCAGGGTTCCCACCAGCGCTGCCGCTACTGAAGCACCAATTTCGGACGGTGGCCCACCAATCTTACCCATGGTGATAACCACCCCTAATACCGCCGCGACAATACCAAAACCGGGCAGTCCATCGGCGGCGTTTTGAATGGCGCCGGGCACTAAGCCCGCCTCTTGGTGATGACCATCCAACTCTTGTTCCATCAACGCTTCCAGCTCATGCGGCGCCATATTGCCCGCCACCATAATGCGCAGATAGTCGCAGATAAATTCCACAATATGATGGTCTTTCACGATGGCTGGATAGTTTGCAAATAACGGGCTGGTATCCGGTTCTTCAATATCACCCTCAATCGCCATTAGCCCTTCACGGCGGGTTTTATTCAGGATGTCGTATAAGAGACACAGGATTTCCAGATAGAAAGTCTTGTTAAATTTAGACGGTGTCATTAGTGCGCCGGCTGATTTAACCACGCCGATGGTGACTGATAATGGGTTGCCGATAATCATCGCTCCCAAAGATGCACCGCAAATAATCAGAATTTCAATTGGCGACATAAGCGCCAAGGGGTTACCACCGTGGATAACAAAGCCGCCGATGACGCAGCCCAGGACGACAATAATCCCTAGAATAATATTCACGCAAAAACCCCCGAGACAAAACCAAGTTTGGATTAAAGCGGCAAAAACGCTCAAATAACCAACGATAGGAATACGACAACGCTGTCGCACGGTTTGAGTATAGGCAGGATGAATTGAGGTTCAAGCAACGCACATGAATTAGGCGCGATTGACCTGGCATTTGGCATGGCCGACACTGGCGTTCTTCTATCGCCAACACCCGCTCATCCACGCACAGGTTTACTCTTATGAAGATCGATGACTTATCGCCCGCTACCCAACAAGCCTTGGAGGCTGCTGCGTTTCGCCGCCTGTTGGAACATTTGGATAGCCGCAAGGATGTGCAGAATATTGACTTGATGAATCTCGCCGGTTTTTGCCGCAACTGTTTAAGTAAGTGGTATGTGGCAGCAGCCAAAGCGGAGAATATTGAAGTGGATTACGAAGATGCACGCGCACGGGTTTATGGCATGCCCTACGCCGAGTGGAAAGACAAATACCAAACCGATGCAAGCGCCGCACAACTGCAGCAATTTACCCAAGCGACGCCGCACGAAAAATAAAACAGCATTAAAATTTGATCAAGGTTTTATCTACTGAGGCCTCAATCTCAATCGCTTTTTTAGCGAGCAGCAGATTGAGGTTTTTATCCACCGCCGGATTAATATCCAGCACGGCGCCCGGTTTACTGGCAATGCCCACCCAACAATCGCGCCCGGCATTTTTAGCGGCGTAGAGCGCGCGGTCAGCGGTGTCCACCACTTGCTCCCAAGTGAGGCTGTTGGGCACTTGCGGATAAAACGGATAAACCGCGTAACCAATCGAACAGGTTTTTTGTAACTGCTGGCCATCGCCCAAATCAAACGGATATTGTGCGACGGCTACACGAATACGCTCGGCCATTTCCGGCGCTTCTTCACGCGAACAAAAACGCGCAACAATCAAAAATTCTTCACCGCCCCAACGCACTAAATAATCCGAATCGCGCAGCACTTCTTCAAGCAAGCGGCTTAATTGCTCCAGCACTTTATCGCCTGCGCTGTGGCCGTAACTGTCGTTAACCCATTTGAAGTAATCGACATCGAGCAGCATAAAAATCAGATCGTGATCTTTAGGCAATGGCCACTTCGTATCGTCGCCACCGCTATTGCGATTGGCGACCAACCAATCCTGATATTCGCGTTCGACCAATGAAATATCGGCGGCCATGGATTTACTTAAAAACCGGCGATTGTGCAAACCGGTCAGCGGATCCGACAAACTCGCTTCTTCCAATTTTTGATAAGCACTTTCCAATTCCAGCTGCGCTTCTTTTAAGCCTTCGTTTTTGGTGCGCAATTCTTCGGTGCGCTCGGCGACTTTGCGATCCAGATATTGCGTAGCACTGTACAACTGCAAGTGCATATCCACGCGCGCCAGTAATTCTTCTTTAGTGATCGGCTTAATTAAATAATCATTTGCGCCCACTTCAAAACCCATCACCAAATCTTGTGTCTGGCTGCGCGCGGTGAGGAAAATAATGGGTAATTCATAAGTGCGATATTGTTCGCGCAAGCGTTTGCAGGTTTCATAGCCGGACATTTTCGGCATCATAATATCGAGCAACACCAAATCGATATCGAGATGCTTTTCTACCAACGCTATCGCATCTTCACCACTCACGGCTTCAGTGACTCGGTAATTGTGTTGCGCGAGATGGTTGATCAACACCAAGCGATTGACGGAGTCATCATCCACCACCAACACGTGCCCTTGATGCGGTTGGTCACTGCGCACACGGCGCGGTTCGTTAACGGGCGCAGCTGTTTTTGCGGCAGGCTCGCGTTGCACGCGCGGTGCAATCGGCGCGGAGGTGGTATCGGGTTTTATGCTGGCCGATGATTCCAAGGTTAACGGCAAACTAAAACTAAACGATGAACCTTGCCCCAGTGTTGATTGCACGGTAATGCTGCCGCCGTGCAACTCCACTAATTGTTGGGTGATTGATAAGCCCAAGCCTGTACCGCCGTAGCTACGTTCAGCGCGCCCATCTACTTGGTGAAACGCTTGGAAAACACTATTGAATTGCTCCGCCGGAATTCCGATTCCGGTGTCGTTCACTTGTACAACTAACTGCTCGTCCTTGACCTCGGCAGACACAATTACACTGCCCTCGTGCGTAAACTTCACCGCGTTGCCAATCAGGTTGTGGAAAATTTGTAGTAGCCGATCTTCATCGGCAAAAGCGGCGGGAATATCTTCCGGCACCTGGTTGAGTAGTTGCAGCGGTTTATCTCCCACCAGAGGGCGCGTGAGTGTGATGACGATATCGACCAGCACACGCAAATCCACCGCTTTTTTGTGCAACTGCACACCTTGGTTTTTTAATTTGGAAAAATCGAGAATATCGTTCACCAGCGCCGCCAGACGTTTACCGCTGGAGGCAATCAACCGCAAGCTGTTGCGCGTTTGAGTTGAGAGCGCGCTGTTAACGCCATCCAATAAAGATTCAGCCAATCCGATAATGCCGTTTAACGGCGTGCGCAATTCGTGCGAGGTATTGGCGAGGAATTCGTCTTTTAATTTATCGACTTCTTGCAGGCGACGTACCAGTGACCGCTCTTGTTCAACTTGCTGTTGTTCATAACGCAGTTTTAATTGTTGGATGCGCATAAACCAATAAAACAAAAGTGCCGCAATCACCGTATAGAGAATATAGGCCCACCAGCTCAGCCACATGGGCGGGGCGACATGAATATTAAGCCGCGCCTGATGTTCGCTCCACACACCATCGTTATTGCTCGCTTTGACTTCAAAAATGTAATCGCCTGCGTCCAGATTGGTATAGGTCGCGGTGCGTTGGGCGCCGACATGAATCCAATCGCTATCGAACCCGAGTAAGCGATACGCGTATTGATTTTGCTCTGCCATTTGGAAATTCAGCGCAGCAAATTCCAGTGTGAACACCAAATCTTTATGCGTCAGGTTGATATCGGACACATGATTAATGGCGGCCTTGAGCGGCGCGCCGGATGAATTTACCTCGGCCGGTTTATTCAAAATCAGTAAATTGGTAAACACTACTGGTGGGGAATACTGGTTGATAGTAATTGCAGCGGGATTAAAGACCAAAAAGCCTTTGCTGTTGCCAAAAAATATGTCACCGCTGTCCATCACCAAAGGTGCGTTGCGATTAAACAGATTGTCATTCAAGCCGTGGCGCTTATCAAAATTGCGAAACTGTTTGGTAGCCAGATCAAAGCGCGATATGCCTTTTTGCGTACCAAACCAGAGGTAGCCTTGAGCGTCTTCGATTATGCCGGCAACCACGTCATCGGCCAGACCATCACGGATGGTAAATGAGGTGGATTTGCCAGTGCTGCGATCAAATAAACTCACGCCGCCGCCATCGGTTCCGATCCAAAAGTTGCCGCGGCTATCTTCATAAATGGCAAAGACAAAATCAGCGCCCAAGCTGCCAAGGTCATTTTCGATGTGGCGATAGCGGGTGAATGTCTCAGTGGCGGGATCAAATAAATACAGGCCGCTAATGCTACCAATCCAGATGCGCCCTTGCCGATCCTGATAAACCACGCGCGCATAGAGCGCGCCATCGCCATCAAGCAGTTCCGGCGGCGGGACAAAATAGCGGAAGCTGTCGCTGGTGGGGTCGTAACGATTCAATCCTTCTTCGGTCGCAATCCAGACATAGCCCTGCTGATCGTAGATTACCGACCATGCCTCGCGCCCGCGAATGGCATTGGGGTTGTTGGCATCCGGCAAGTAACGAGTAAAGTTGCCGCTGGCGATATCCAAGCGGTTCAGCCCACCCGCCCAAATGCCCAGCCACAATTGCTGGTTGTCGCCCATCGCCATGGACAGCACGGTATTGCCACTCATACCGTTAGGGTTGTTTGGGTCGTAACGGTAGCGAGTAAAGCGCTGCTGCTGGGGCGAAAAATAATTCAGCCCGTAACCCGTGCCTATCCATAAATTACCGTGCTCGTCTTTTAAGGCAGACAACACACCACCTTCGGTCAGCGTGTTGTCATCAGCGGAGCTGTGGCGATAATTGTTAAAAACGGAGGCTTGGCGATCAACCACATCGACGCCGGAGGGAAAGTAACCCTGCCAGATATCACCTGCCGCATCCTCAAACAGGGTGTTGACGACAAAATTACCGGGGGAGCTGGGGTTGCTGTCGTCGTAGGTAAAACGGGCAAATTTTTCGCTTCCGGGCGCGCGGGCATAGACGGCACTGCCATCGCCCACCCACAAATTTTTCTGGCGGTCTTCCAATACCGACCACACAATCGCACTTTTTTCCTGCGAGTTATCATGCGTAACCGCCACAAACTGCTCACGCTGGGCATCCAGCATAAACAAGCCGCCGCCATAACTGCCCGCCCACAGATTATTGGCCGAATCTACGTATAACTCGCGGATATCATCAAACCCTAAACCTTGTTCGCGTTGGTAATGGCGAACCGCGCCGGTGGCCGGCTCAAAACGGGTAATGCCGCGATTTTGATGCGCTACCCAGAGCACCCCCTGTTGATCCTTCACTACCGCCCAGAGCAGATTATCGCCTGCAGGTGCACTAGCTTCTTCTAGCGGGTGGAACTGAAATTGCGCATCGCTTCGGGTAAAACTGTAAAGGCCACTGCGGCTCGCTAACCACAGGAGGCCATCCGCCGTTTCTTCAATCGCGATGACATCCTGGGTATTGCTGGATGCGATGCTGGTCGCTGGCGGCGCAAAGCGGGTAAAGCGATTTAACGGCGCGTCATAACGATTGAGGCCGCCGCGTGTGGCAATCCATAAGCTGCCATCGGCGCTCAGGTGTATATCGTTCACGTAGCTGTTGTTGAGGCTGTGCGGGTTTAGCTCGTCCTGACGGTAAATCACCAGATTGTAGCCATCGTAGCGCGCCAGACCATTAGCACCGCCAAACCACATAAACCCTTCCGCGTCTTGCGCGATGGCATTGATATAGCCAATCGCCGCCACTTGGTCGGGCAGAATATGACTGAAGGAGTAATTTAACGGGGGCTTATGGGGTGTAGATGAAGCAGTCGCTGCAACTTGCGCAAACACAGCAGGCACTGACGCCAGACTACCGAGCAACAGTAAGCGAATCACAACTTGTAGCAATACCACGCCAATCAAGCTCCATAGCTCACCCGCCCAGATACCTATGAGTGGGCGGTATGCACAGTGTCGTGATAAAAAACCTGGGGACTTTCTCCACTTACGATAACAATGCACACGATCATCCTGTCTGGCAGTGGCGCGCCCCCCAAGCTCGGTGCGCCAGGGGAGCGCAGATAGAACTATTTTAGCTGATAAGCAGTCACTGTGTTTTTAAAGAAATTGGGTACAAATACCTGCCGGGTATTAGGGTCAAAACCGATGTCGGCGGTATTGATTTTGTCGGCCTGGGAATCGATCAGCACTTCAATGCGGCCATCGCCATACACGTAATAGACCAGACCCGGCCAGCACGAGACAATAAATTCGCCGCGCGCTGTCATTTCAATACCATCAATACCCTGCGCAAAGCCGTTGGCCAGAATCAGTGGCTTTTTATCCGGCCCCACTAACAATAGCTCTTTGCCCGCCCCGACAATCAAATTGGAACCATAGGCTTTTAAGCCATTCGCGCTGGAGATGTTCTCCAGATAACCGCTGGCGACATCATTGTCGATACGATGCACTTTATTGGTCCGCGTATCCGAGACAAACACCACACCGCTGGAGTTAATGGTGACGTCGTTGAGAAATACCGCGCCATCGATCGGGATTTTTTTGAGCAGCTTTTGCCCCTTGATATCGATCACCGCCACCTCGGTAAGGTCAGCCACATACAGGCGGTTCTTATAAATCGCCATGCCTTTGGGAGCGTTCAGGCCGGTGATCCAGTCTTTATCGATCACCTCACCGTCGGTAGCAAGCTTGGCAATGCCGCCTTTGCCATCAACCGCATCGCCCTCGCCATCAATTAACGAAACGAATAAATAGGTGTCCTTGTTATCGACCACATAAAGCACCGATTCCGGGGTGGGTAAATCGGGCGCCTGCCAGATTTGTTCGAGCTTATGCTGTGCCAGAGCCGGTACCGAACCCAGCAGCAAAGGTAAAATCAGGCCAGTAACAGCCAGACGTGTTTTCATTGTGATGCCTCATTATTGTTGTGTTTAACTATTTTTTTAATTGCCGAACCGAATCCATTCACCGAACTAACTGTCCACTAACTGTCCACTAACTGTACACATGGTGCATTGTAGATTTATTCGCCGCAAAAAACTTTACATATCCTTGCGCGCCACAATTGCTCTAAAAATAGTCTAGACCGCAAATCGACGGGCGGCATCGAAATCATTGCGCTTGTATAACCTAAGCTCTACCCTAGCAACCAGCCTGCCTAACCAATAAGTCTAAAACCTATGAAAAACAGTGTCGATAAACACGCCCCCACCGCCAAAGCGACCATAAAAGACGTAGCCAAACTGGCGGGAGTATCGTTTAAAACCGTATCGCGGGTGATTAATAAAGAAGGCACTGTCGGTCAAGAGCTGCAAGACAAGGTGATGCAGGCAGTCAAAGCACTGAATTACCAACCCAACTTATCCGCACGCTTACTGCGCGGCGCGGCCTCATCGATTGGTTTTATCTACGACAACCCCAACAGCAACTATGTGATCGATATGCAAAAGGGGATTTTGGGGGAATGCCGTCGCCAAGGTTATGAGCTGGTAATCCACCCCTGCGATTCCAAGGCGGATGACATCATTGATGAAGTCCTCAACATGATCGACCGCAGCCAAGTGGGTGGGCTGGTACTAACGCCACCCATGTCAGAAATGCCCGATGTATTGACCGCACTGGGCAAACGCAAAATCCCGTTTGTGCGCATACTCTCCGGCTCACAACCGCCTGACAAAAAAGGCCCCTGCATTTTTATCGACGACCGTACCGCCGCCTATAAAATCACCCAGTACCTGATTGATTTAGGCCACAAAGCCATCGCCTTTTTAGGTGGTGAAGAAGCGCATAAATCGAGCGGCGAGCGCTTGGAAGGTTACAAAGCTGCACTGAAAGCGAACAAAATTACGCTCGATAAAAAATTAATCCTTCCCGGCGAGTACTCATTTGAGTCCGGCGTAAAACGCACCCGCCAATTACTCGCCAACACCACCTTAAAACCCACCGCCGTATTCGCCTGCAACGATGAGATCGCGGCCGGTACTTTATTCGCCGCGCGCATTCAAGGTGTTGATGTTCCTCAACAATTATCCATCGTCGGCTTTGAAGACAGCCCCTTCTCACGGCAAGCCTGGCCCAACCTCACCACCGCTCAACAACCCAACCCCACCATCGCCGCCCGCGCAACCGCGCTGCTGATCGACACTATTCGCAATAAACGCGACGTAGAAAGCGAAGGTTTTTATCCGCAATTAATCGTGCGCGATTCAACTTGTCCGGCGCCGACTAAACGTTAACAAGGCGCGGCATAAGTATTGCACCATTAAAAAATGGTGCCCTCCCTCCTCTAAAGTTAAATCATAACAATCGTCACATATGCTGCCGCTGTAGCGGCCTATTCAAGATGACCACAATTGCGATTACCGATTAAGTAAAGGCGCTTTGCAGCGCGCGAAATTTATAGCAAACCAGGTTAATTCACTTGTTATTTATCGTTAGCCACCGGGATCTTTATGAATTTCAGATATGACATTAATGGCTTGCGAGCTATTGCCGTAATTGCAGTTGTATTGTTTCACTTTAACCCAATATGGGCGCCGGGCGGATTTGCTGGTGTTGATGTGTTTTTCGTCATCTCCGGCTTTTTAATGACGGGAATTATCTTTAAAGGTTTGGAGAATAATACTTTCAACCTATTAAAATTTTATGTTGCACGCGCTAACCGAATTATTCCCGCTATGGCATTGCTATGTCTGGTTATACTGGTGTTTGGCTGGTTCTATTTGTCGCCCGTGGATTATCCCCGACTTGGTAAAGATGTCGCGAGCAGCTTGGGATTTTTTTCAAACTTCATTTATTCGCGCGAGTTCGGATATTTTGATCTTGGCATCCATGAAAAATGGCTGCTGCATACTTGGTCATTATCTGTTGAATGGCAGTTCTACATTGTTTTTCCCATTGTGCTTTTAATTTTAAGAACATTTGCTTCTCTCCAGCAAATCAAACTTTTACTCGCTCTTGGAACCGTTTTACTGTTTGGTTTTAGTGTTTTCGCAACCATAGAATGGCCGAGATCAGCCTACTATTTATTACCCACCAGAGCATGGGAAATGATGTTTGGTGGAATCGCCTATCTATTCCCCTTGCTACTAAAAGAGAGCCGCAAGAAATACCTGGAGTGGATGGGTATAGCATTAATCATCAGCTCCTACGCTTTTATTTCCAGCGCAACACCTTGGCCTGGGCACCTTGCTTTACTGCCCGTCCTTGGTGCATATCTTGTTATTATTGCCAACAACCAGAACAGCATTATTACCAATAACACCGTTTTTCAAACGCTCGGAAAATGGTCTTACTCAATTTATTTATGGCATTGGCCAATAGTCATTTTTGGTCATTATGTTGGAATCGACCACTGGTGGATTTACGGAATCCCTTTATCCGTTTTATTTGGCTGCATCAGCTATACATTCGTTGAAAGTTACAAATGGCAGCCATTGCAGCAATGGAAATCCATAGGCGCAGTAAAACCGCTATGGATGACAATGTTGATAGGCGGAATGGCATGTTTTGTCTACCTAACCGACGGTGTCAAAGAGCATTATTCACCAGCTGTAGTAACCGCCGCCAATGAACAACTTAACAAAAATCCGCACCATTGCATGACCGGGCAAGCAGATAAAACTGTATCTCTTAAACATTGTTATATCGGCAACAAAAATAATATTAAAGCGCTGGTAATTGGCGATAGCCATGCCGACTCATTAACGACCGCATTCACGTCCAGACTTGATCTAAAAGAAGAAGGGGCTGCTGCGTTGATTCGCGCAAATTGTCCTTTTGTAATCAATGCAAAAGATAATCGAAACAGTGACATTTGCTATCAGGAGAACTTCTCACGATTGGAGGAGGTGCAGAAAAACTATGCCGGGACGCCCATCATTATTATCGGTAGATGGACCGCCTACATATACGGACAATCGGACCCCAAACGGGTACACAATGGAGACAATCGTGCATCCATGTATTTTGGAGAAGAAAAATACATGGGTGAGGCACAACTGTTACAAGAGTTTTCCAAAAATCTCAAGGAAACCCTCTGCGCGCTCCCGAAAAACTCACCGGTCTATATAACGCAACCAGTACCGGAAATGGGCACGAATGTTCCTGCCGCGATGACCAAAGCGCTGTTGTTTGGCGAAGAAAATATTGATTTATCCATCGAGGATGATTTGTATTTTGAAAGAAACACCACTATCAGACGTATCATTTCAGATGCAGCAACATCATGCAGAGCAGTTGTATTAGATCCGTCAGAAATTCTATGCCAGAAAGGCCGCTGCATTGCCGACGTCAATGGCCGCCCCATTTATTTTGATGGCGATCACCTGAATGAATTTGGCAATAAATTGTTAACGCCCATGTTTAGTAAGTATTTCTATTAATCTGTTTAACCTTCGCGAAAGCAGAAAATAAAGCGATAGATATTTTTCTGTTTTGCAAATCAAAAAAAGCCGACTTGCAACCAAGTCGGCTTTTTTTTTGCAATTCAGCAAAGAATTATTAGCGCCCCAAACGCTCAAGCAATTTCTGGTTCTCTATTTCGATATGTTTATAAAACTCCACATCGGACAAATGCGATGCAGCGGCCTCATCAATTACCAACACTACTTGTTCATGTAGCTGTAATGCCGATGCCGGGCAAGCGGCGGTTAGTGGGCCTTCTACTGTTGCCTTAATCGCTTCCGCTTTGTTTTCGCCTGTTGCTAATAGCACGACTTTTTTCGATTCGAGAATCGTACCGATTCCCATGGTGATGGATAAATGGGGTTGGTATTCGTCGGCAGCAAAAAAGCGGGCGTTATCTTTGATTGTGGCGAGTGTCAGAGTTTTTACACGCGTGCGCGACATCAACGATGACGATGGTTCGTTAAACCCAATATGCCCATTGCGCCCAATACCGAGCAATTGAATATCGATTCCACCTTTTTGTTTAATGGTAGTTTCATAAAGTGCGCAAGCAGTGAAGGGATCTTCTGCATCGCCGGGCGGAACAAAAGTAGACGTTTTATCGATATCAATGTGGTCGAATAATTGTTGATTCATGAAATAGCGATAACTTTGCGGATGAGTTGGATTCAAACCTAAATATTCATCCAGATTAAAACTGCTTACATTTTTAAATGAAACCTGCCCACTCCTGTAAGCGTCAATTAATTCTTTATACAGCGCTACTGGCGTTGAACCTGTTGCCAAGCCCAATACCGAGTCGGGTTTACGGCTGATTTGTTTGATAAATATAGTTGCGCCGTATTGAGCAACTGCAGCAGCATCTTTCAAAATTACAACTTTCATTGAACACTCCAGTGAGTGGCATTGACCGAAAAATTAACCATAAAAATTTTAACTATGCCGTAAAAAATCACCCGCAACCCAAGTGTGGATTACACGATAGTCGTCAGTGAAATGTACCAAGTCCGCACGAAAACCTGCTTGTATGCGGCCGAGATAATTATCCACCTGCATAAATTCTGCCGGATAAAGCGCCGCCATGCGCAAGCTCTCACCCAAGTCCACACCGACCCATTCAGTATTTAAACGCACGGCATCAATCATGCCGATTGCACTGCCTGCTAACTTGCCTTCTGCATTTACGAGGCAACCGTCTTTTTCAACAATAGTTTCGCCATAAATTTGAAAAGATTTTTCTGACGAACCAACAGTGGACATAGCATCGGTCACTAAATACATTTTGCCTTTGGGTTTTGCTGCATAAGCGATGCGCGCAGAAGCGGCATGTACATGGTAGGTGTCGATAATAATTCCGCACCAACTGTTTGCATCCACTAATGCAGCACCGACGACTCCGGGTTCACGGCCAGTGGTTGGGCGCATCGCATTGTATAAATGGGTAAAACCGGAGAGACCTTCATTAAGTGCGCTCACTACCGATTCGTAATGCGCATCGGTGTGGCCAGCACAAATAATTACGCCTGCAGATGTTAATTGTTTTATTTGACCGGGCGCTGCGTGTTCAGGCGCAAGAGTGAGCAGGACTTTAAAATCGTGTTGGCTTTTTACTGAATTCACCAGCCAATCAATATCCGCTTGTTCCATTGTGCGAATGTAGCGCGCGTTGTGCGCGCCGCGCCGCGCCATATCAAAAAAAGGGCCCTCAACATGCACGCCCAACACACCTTTTATTCCAACAGCAACTGCATCGGCAACTGCTCTAACGCCCGCTTGATGCACTGCGCGAGTATCGCTAATTAAGGTCGGTAAAAGTGAAGTGGTGCCGGTAGGGCGATGGCCGTTAATTATCGTTTGGATAGCAGTGACACTGGTGTTATTAGTAAAAAATGCACCGCCGCCGCCATTGACTTGTAAATCGATAAACCCCGGTGCGACAACACCACCGTCTAATAAAATTTGCGGTATAGACTCATCCAATTCAGCAATTGGAATTACCGCTGCAATTGTTTCGCCTGCGATAACTAGCGCATAATTTTCCAAAAATTCTGCGCCGGTAAAAATACGCGCACCCACTAACGCTTGTTTCATAACGGAACCTGTAAAAAATCACTTGTCGCTGCAACTCTAACTGTAACGGTAATAGGCATCACAAACTGATAATAATATTGCGCTTGTGTAAAACCCAAGCGATAAACCAAAAAATGCCCACCATCAACAGCGCAAACAGCAGCGATGCAAAATAGGGATCAGCAAAGCTACGTAAAGCACCATAGAGCGCGGCATAGGCTGATTGCTCGCCAATTGGAATTAAATAAAGCGCAGTAGCAAACAAACCCGATAACACATAAATAAACAGCGGGTTCTTGCCGATGATTTCAAAAAAGTGATAGGCAGGCTTAATACTATTGGCAGCGGCAGACTGCTCCAGCTTTACTAAAAAAATCAGCACCAAAATTGCAACGCCGCAGGTGAGCAATACAAATGGGCTAGTCCAGAGGGATTTATTGATCGGGAATGCCATATTCCATAATAGCGCCAAGCCAATTAATGCTAGCGCTGATACAAACAATTTACTCAGCGCTTTTTCTTTGTCTTCACCCGCCAGCAAAACTCGCGTCGCTTCAAAACCGATGATCACGTTCACTATCGATGAGAAAGTACTAAGAATGCCTTCCGGATCAAAAGGAATACCTTTGCCCTGCCACAAATGACTCGCACCCAGAACAGCGAAATCAAATTGGCGCACAACATTGTGCTCAAGACTGTAAGGATCAGCAGATACATTCAATAACGCCCAATAACCGATTAATAAAATTGCGCTGATGACGACGCGCCCGGCAAAACCAAAATACAAAATAATAAACGCAGCAAAACCGTAAGCGATGGCTATGCGTTGCAACACACCCATCACCCGCCATTGATTTAGGCTTTCAGTAAAAGGGAAAGCAGCGAGCAACACACCGATTAAAAATAACAACGCCACACGGCGCAGGATTTTTTTGGTTTGTGTTGCAGAATCGAGTGTACGCAGACCGCGCACAGCGAAATACATTGCCGAGCCGACGATAAACATAAAGAACGGAAACACAAAATCAGTTGGCGTTGCACCATGCCAATCGGCATGCAGCAGTGGTGCGTAAACAAACTCCCATGAGCCGGGTGTATTTACCAGAATCATCAACGCGAGGGTCAAACCACGCATCACATCCAAAGCTAGAAAACGTTGTTTGACCATCGGACACCTCACAGACAATGCATGTTTACTGACTGGAAAATTATTTCCAACTGCGGAGTTTGTATCCTTTGGCGGCATAAAAAAGGAGGAATAAATAACAGGGCGTCATCACAATATAAGCCGTTTGGCGATCGACAATAGTCGATGCCGCGCCCAATATAACGGGCAGTACGGCACCACCGGCAATTGCCATAATTAAAAGCGCCGAACCGGTGCTGGTGTATTTTCCGACACCACTTAATGCCAGAGGCCATATAGCGGGCCACACAATTGCATTTGCTAAACCCAGTAACGCAATGCAAAGAATAGTGTTGGGAATTGCGGGCACACCAAGAAAACCAAATACAGAAGACAGCGAGGTGGATTCATTATTACCAAAGACGATTCCCAAACTGAGCAACACCCCCAAAGCAGCCGACACCAACAACATATTTTGTTGGGAAATAATTCGCGGAATTAACAATATACCCAGAATGTAACCGCAGACCATGCACGACATAGTGATGGAGGTAAGAATTGAGAAATTACTAAAACCAATACTACGACCGTAAGAGCCTATGGTATCGCCCGCAATAACTTCCACTCCGACATAAAGGAATAACGCGATTACACCCAATACCAGATTTGGAAATTGCAACACACCACGCAGTGGCAGTTTTTCGGTTTTTTCTTCTTCAGATGCCAACTCGGGTAACGACGAAAATTTTACCAATAGCGCAACGACACCAATCACCACGGCCATGTAGATATACGGCAGCACCAAATTACTCGCCATCTGCTCAATTTCTTCCGGTGATGGAGTGGCCGTGGGATGCCCCGTCATACCGCCCAGAATTAATGCCGTAAATACCAGCGGTGCAACAATGCCAGCGGATTTATTCAGAATACCCATCAAACTAATACGACGCGCTGCCGACTCTTCTGGACCCATTTTTACCACATAGGGATTCACGGCGGTTTGCACCAGGGTTTGCCCCGCACCCATAGTAAATTGTGCAATTAAAAATAATCCAAACCAATGGGATTTTGCAGCGGGAATAAACAATAACGCGGCACAGGCCATTACCCCCAAGCCTATCGCCATGCCATTTTTATAACCGACCTTGCGGATAATCCAGGACGACGGCAACGCAAAAACTGTCACCGCGATATAAAAAGAAAACAAAATAAATGAGGCTTGGAATGGAGTGAGTTTTAACACCACTTCCAAATAGGGCATTAAAGAACCATTTAGCCAAGTGACAAATCCAAAAATAAAAAACAGCCCGGCAATCATCGCCAAAGGAATAAATGCGCCTTTTGAATTTACCGGCGGCACTGGAACGGCAACGGCTTCATTACTCATGATTAATGTCTCACATTAGTGGCTAGTGATTAACGCGCTGTCATTATTGTCGGCTTGATTGTCAGCCTGATTGAAACGTTGTTTGGCGAAATACACGGCGCCAAATTCCGGTTGATACAACGCAGGCGAAATATGGCTGACTATCTCTTGCTCCATCCACGGCAAGAGGCGCGGCGCCAGACCGCCAATAATCGACATGCGCCCCGGTTCGGTCGCCCATAACTTGCTTGCAACAGCACTCATGTAAGCAGCGCCGTCCTTAACAATATTGATGGCAACAGCGTCGCCGCTATCGGCTGCATCGACGACAAAAATCGCAAACTTGGCGTAGTCGCTCGATTTAGCGCCGAACATTTTATCCACGATCATTACGCCTTTCGCTTGCAAAAATTCACCGATGCTTGCACTTAAACTGGTTGGCGGACCTAAATTATCCGAGGCTAATAACACCGCTTGAATCGCTGCCAAACCCATCCAGGCACCGCTGCCTTTATCGCCAATGGGGAAGCCGTGGCCACCCAAAAACAGTGCAGAATCTTTAACGTAAGAATAGCCACAGGAACCGGTGCCCGCGATCATCACCGCACCTTCATCGCGGTTGTGCGCACCGAGGCAAGCGATATGTAAATCGGTGGTGAGAAACATTTTTTTGAATGGATGCTCCCAGGTGCTCATCACTTCATAAAGGCTGGGAACATTGACGCCCGCAAGACCTGCACCGGCAATTAGCTCACCCATAACGGAGGGCGGCAATCCGGCGTCGATCAAGGCCAATTCGGCTGCAGTGCGGATAGAATCTTTGGCTTGTTGCACACCATGAAAAGGATTGGCAGGCCCACCGACACCGGAGCCCAACACTTGTAAATCAGTGGTCATGATACTGGCGCGACACTTGGTGCCGCCGCCATCAATTCCGATATACAAGGTTTGTTCCCCGGGTGGCATCTTGGCCATGATCTACCTCTTTATTGTTAGGAAAATATCCGATGCTATAAAACCAATGCCAGATATTCAAAATGTAGCCGCGCTCATTTTGCCTGTGATTCTAGCTGCGTGGTAAAAAAAGGTTAGTGCCTCGCAAGGCACTAACCACAAGACCACTATTACAGCTCTAGAGAACGCATGCCCCATGACACCGAACCTGATATGGAGAGTTATCAGGCTCGGCCACCATCATCGGACAGGGTTAGACTACGCCGACAGGACAACGTTGTCAAAAGAATTATCCAGTCACTTGAAAAATGTTTATACTCTGTTACATCCACTTGGGTTAAGTGGAAAATCGCCTCTTATATAGCGACTGGTAGTAGACGACAGAGTAGGCTTCACATGAGCAACCCCTACCGATTCAATGATAACTTGCAGATACAATCTGTCACTGTAGGCGACGAACAACAAAAAATTATTATTGTGGATGATGTACTGCAAAACCCTCATGCCATGGTTGATTTTGCAATAAACAAACATGAATTTGAACACTATAAAGGGCACTGCAACTTTTACCCCGGCATAAGAGTGCCAGCACCAGCCGAATACTCCACTGCGCTTATGCAAGTGATTCGCCCGATCTTACTCAATGAATATGCTGGCATTTCAGCGGAGTGGGAATTAAATAAAGCGGAGTGCTCGCTTTCGCTCATAACGGTTAAGCCAGAAAATTTGCGTAAGGTGCAAGCCACACCGCATTTTGATTCAGCCAATACTTATCAATTTGCGATATTGGTTTATCTCTGTGACGAAAGCCACGGCGGCACGGCGTTTTATCGCCACAATGCCACCCAATATGAAACCATCACTCATAACAACCGAAAAACATTTGAAGATAATTATTTTAAAGAAATAGAATTAACACCGATAAAAAAACAATACTTTACCGATTCCAATGAGCGCTTTACCAAAATTGGATTGGTTGACGCCAAATTTAATCGCATGATTATTTATCGCAGTTGTTTGCTGCATTCCCCTCACATAAACCCCGATCAAAGTGTTGATGCTAATCCACGCACCGGCAGGCTTACTGTGAATTCATTTTTCGCTTTTTAATAAAACACCCTTCACTTTTTAGATTATCGCGAACATAAAAAAACCCAGCGCAGCGGCTGGGTTTTTTCTAACACTGACTAAACACGCTATTAGAACTTGAAGCTGGTGCCAACGGTGTAACGCGCTTCACCTTTAAATGCCCAAGCCGGGTATTCAGCACGCAATTCTTGTTTCACGCCGGATGACGCAGGCGAGATGCCGTATTGAACATCGTCTTCTTCAAGAATATTAGTTGCTTCAAAAGTCACTGCGATGCTCTCTGTTACATTCCAACCGAAACTCAAATCCAATGAGCCGAAGTCTTCATGCATGCGGTTACCGTAGTAGCCAGTTTCACGCACTATGTAAGCAGAGCGCCAGTTGTAAGCTGCACGCGCAGAGAACTCTTCATTTTCCCAATAGCCAACGAGGTTGATGCTATCTTTTGATGATTCAGTAAACAGGCCTTGTTGATCAGAGAATACTTCGCCCGGTGCATTGCCATTGGCGTAGGTGTAGTTGATCACAGTACCAAAGCCGTTATCAAACGCGTGGCTCCACTGTAATTCCACACCGTCGATCTCACCACCACCGGCGTTGACTTGATTGTTTACGGTCCAGCTATCCAAGCCTGAGTCCGGGCTTACCAAACCAATTGATTGACTGAAAGTGGTATCGGATACAACAAAGTTATTAATATCTTTTACAAAATAAGTAGCAGAAATTAAATTGCCATCGCCGTAGTAATATTCCAAACCTACATCAGCTTGACTGGATTTCATTGGCAACAAACCGATAGAACCTTTGGTTAAGGTTTCGTTGCCTGCGATAGTATCTTCATAACCCGCTTGGCTGGATGCGCTAAACATATCGTTGTAATTCGCGCGCGAAATTGCTTGCGCTGCTGCAACGCGCAATACCAATTCATCGGTCAAATCAAAGGATACGTTTACGCTTGGCAATACATCGTGGTAGTCCGCTTTGTCAACAGTTTTGGCGGTACTGTAATATTTGTTCGCATCAATATCGCCAACTGCCAGCGGTGTGCCATCTAATTTGTACGACAGACTTTCCGCATCAGTGTGCACATAACGCAAACCGAAGTTACCTTTTACCCCTTCAGTTTCAAAGGTGAACATACCGTAGAGCGCATCGTTTTGTTCGTTGATGGTGCTGAAGCCGGAGCGCTGTTCAGTCCAGGATAATAAAGACGATCTGGTGACCGCATACATCGCACCGGGTTTAGGAACGGGGAAACTTGCGCTATCGCTAAAGCCCAAGTCAGCGCTGCCGCTGTAATAATTGCTGGATGATAATGCCGGTGCCGCTGGATCAAGCGCGCCTTTGTAACTGGATTTTTCTACATCGTGATCAGTGGTGCGCACACCGGTTTTGAATGATTTGATTGCACCCAAATCAAGTTCAAATTCAACATCCACTTGTGCGTAGGTTTCTTCATCTGAGTTAGGGCCTTTACCGACCGCCCAACCTTCTGGCTTGCTGTTGGGCAAATCACTCAAACTGGTTTCATGCTTGGGGCCATCAACATCAATTGTTTTGCCAGTTGAATCGAGTGTACCTGCCCAGGATGCAAGCGGATAAAAACCAAAGTTGGTGGTTAAATCAGTACCGCCGTCCGCTTTGGTAGAACCGGCGATCGCAGTCACTTTAAAATTATCACCCTGGTAAGAACCATCCACAGAGAAGGTATCTGAGGTCATGGTGCCCACACGTGCCCAGGTTTGACCAAAAGACGGTGCAGCTTGCGCGGCAGATACAACACGCTTGTCGCACACGCCACTTTCATTGGTGTGTTCACAGGTGCCGTTAGCGCCGAAGAGATAAACCGAGGTGGAGGTGTTGTCGCCCACCAATTCCAACGACATGTAATTTACGCCGAATTGCAGTGCATCGGTCGGCGCAAATTGCGCAGCCAAATTAACGGTGGTGCGTTCGCGTTGTTGTACAAAACGCGATGGAACTACCGCGTGGCTCCAGGCTAAATCTGATTCATCGCCCTGGCGAACATATTCGTCATCGCTATAGGAAACCGCAGCTAAAATACCGAAGGTTTCGTCATCGTTTTTCCAGCTGTATAAACCAGACAAGTTGGGCGCCGTTTCATCGCTGATGGTGCCCTGGCTCGCTTTTGCACCTAAATAAGCGGTGTTTGCATCCATATCCAAAGGCTTACGGGTTTTAACGATTACCGTACCGCCGATACCACCTTCATTCAGGTCAGCTTGCGACGATTTATAAACGTCCATGCCTGCAATAGCTTCTGATGGCAGCAATGAATAATTAAATGAACGGTCTATCGCTACTTGATCATACCAACCGGTTGACGCCACGTTTTGGCCATTCAATTGCGTGAGGGTCATTTGCGGTGCAGCACCGCGAATAGATACCGATGCGCCCTGACCGAATGAACGGCCCACCGTAACACCGGGAACACGGCCGAGCGATTCACCCAAATCCGAATCCGGGAATTTACCTACATCTTCAGCAGAAACTGCATCCACTACTGCAGTAGCGTTGCGCTTGATATCGACCGAGTTTTTCAATGAGCCGCGAATACCGGTAACCAATACCTCTTCAACGCCTGCAGCGGCATCCTGTGCGCTGGCAGTAGTGGTAAAACCCATCATCGCGACAGCTGCAACGGAGCCGAGCATAAGTGCACTCTTATTGGCCAGTTTGATCGCATCGCTTAACTTATTACGCATGGTGACTCTCCCGAGACTTGGCAATTTTTTGTGTATTGATCATGACCCAATTTTTCAACAACCGAAGATCAGGACAACGTTGTCGGCGAAGCAACACTATCGCCACAAGACAACGTTGTCAATATTTATTGGTGGTTGTTTGAAGCGCCAGCCAATAAAAAAAATGGCTTCACTTTTTGATAATTTTGTTAGGAATCAGATGATTGGATGTTTTAACGGAAGCTAAGCCAAAAAAATATTTTTAGCGCGAAGTGAAAAGTATTACGAAAATACACGTCCTAAGATGCATGCAATAAAAAAGCCGCACAACGGCGGTTTTTTTATTGACGTCTGCGCCAAAAAATGGCGCACAAGAATGTAGCGTTACTTAACCAGACGCGCCCGCAATTGGCGCAAACTTGCCTTAACGCTACGCGCGTTTTCGGCGCCCATGCGCAACATTAACTTATGCGTTTGCGGCAGTGCCTCCAAAGCTGGGTCAGCGTATTGGTAAAACACTTTGGGATGCACCAGCAGCAAATCACCCTGCGCATCGGGCGCAGCCAGGATGTTATCGATTGCGGCAATCAGCACACTGTGGAAATTGGGCTTTTTCAAACCCAATTCATTAAAAGCCTCTTCCAGCAATGGATAGAAACGTTCATACACCGCAACCGCCGCATCGCTATCGATCAAGGCCAAAGTTGTTACATAGGGTTCATAACGTTGGAAATTAGTGGGCGCAACCCGCTCCTGATCAGCGGCAACACCTTCCACCATCACCGAGAATTTTTCGACGATAAAGGGTGGCGGTGGCGATACCACCGGGCGGTATTCGTGAATCACTTTACCTTCGGCAACGTTGTTTACGGCCAATACAAATTTGCGCAGCACTTCTTGCGGTACCAGCAACTGTAATAAACCTTCACCACGCAACTGTTGCAGTGCAGCCAGCACACTGTTGTCGCTTTCGTTCAACCCGGGTAGCGGCTCTACATCAACTACCGGTTGTGGCGCTTGGTACTCAACAATCGGGGCAACGGCAGCTGCACTGCTGCTGGTCGCAACTTGTGGTGCAATGGCGACGGGGGTGGTTACTGGTGATGCAGCGGGCGCATCATCACGTAAAAAATAGAAAGCAGCCGCAGCTGCAATCAATGCCAGCACCACGACGACGATCATAGTGGTGGACGAGTTTCGGCGCGGTTGGTAGTCATCACTCATAGCAATACCCTTTATATGTGGCGATTTTTTGTATCATTTACTGGTAGCAATTAACAGAACGGCAGGATTATGGCCTAATCCCCTATAGGGGGACAGCCTTGACCGGCAGCGGTTCCCCATTTTTATCAGCACAGGCAGCACCGTGCACGCTAATACCAGTCAACAGGGACAATTATGATCCGCACCAACACCTTCCTGGCACCACTAATCCGCCTCGTACAACCACTTATGCGCGGCAGCCTCGGGCTGATGCTACTGATCACCGTCGGTTGCGCCACTATCGCCAGCTCACACTGGGATAAACTCTACGGCAAAACCACCCCGCGCGAAGTTGCCGACAGCCCCGCCAGTGCGAGCGTAACCTATTACCAACATACCCGACCGATCATCGAGCAGCGCTGCGTAGTTTGCCACGGCTGTTACGACGCACCCTGCCAACTCAAGTTGGAAGCCTATGAAGGTCTGCTGCGCGGCGCCAACCCCGACAAAGTCTACGATGGTGCGCGGCTACTTGGCGGCACACTCACTCGCCTGTTTGAAGATTCCAACAGCACCGCGCAGTGGCGCGATAAAGGTTTTCACCCGGTATTAAATGAGCGCTCAAACACCCCCACCGCCAATATCGATGCCGGGGTGATGGCGCAATTTCTGGAATTGAAAAAAGCACACCCGCTGCCGACCACCGCCATCCTACCTGACAGTTTTGACTTTAATCTCGATCACAAACAGTACTGCACCGGTATTGAAAGTTTTGCCAGCTTTGCCGAAAGCAAACCGCTTTGGGGCATGCCTTATGGCTTGCCGGGGCTGAGCGATACTGAATATAAAACCACTATGGATTGGCTGGCACAGGGCGCCGCCATGGGCACGCCACCAGCCTTGCCCGGAACTGTGTTGAAACAAGTTGAGCAGTGGGAAACCTTTTTTAACGGCGACAGCCTGAAGCAACAAGTAGTCAGCCGTTACATTTATGAACACCTATTTTTAGCGCAGCTATTTTTTGCCGAAGCACCTACCGCGCATTTCCGCCTGGTGCGCTCCAGCACTCCGCCGGGCCAACCGCTGGTGCGGATCAGCACTCCGCGCCCCTTCGATAACCACGGTGTTGGTCGCGTCTATTATCGCCTCTGGCAGGACCCATCCAGTGTGGTAGCCAAAACCTACATGCCCTATTCGCTTACCCAAGCGCGCATGGACAAATGGCAACAATTGTTTTTTTCGACCGACCCCGCCTTCGCCTATGAAGTGACTAAACTCCCCGCCTACGAACCCGTGGTAGCTGCCAACCCCTTTGTCACCTTTGCCGAGTTGCCAATTAATGCGCGCTACCGCTTTATGCTCGACGAAGCGCAATTCACCATTATGAATTTCATTAAAGGTCCGGTGTGCCGCGGGCAAGTTGCGCTCAACGTGATCCAGGATCATTTCTGGGTATTCTTCTTCTCACCAGAATCACAAAGTACCGAGCACAGCGCGCAATTTTTGGCCGACAACAGCAAGCATTTGCAACTGCCCGCAGAAGACGGCAATACCCTCCGGCCACTGAGTAAATGGCTGAAATACTCCAAATTGCAAAAAGAATATATGGTCGCCAAAGCAGCTTTTGTAAACCAAAAAGTAGCTGAAGAAGGTGACCAAGGCATAGGCGTGATCTGGGACGGTGACACGCGCACAAACCCAAATGCCTCACTGACCATTTTCCGCCACAGTGACAGTGCCAGCGTACATAAAGGCTTAGTGGGCGAACCCCCAAAAACCGCTTGGGTGATTGGCTATCCGCTGCTGGAGCGCATTCACTATTTATTGGTCGCCGGGTTTGATGTGTACGGCAATGTGTCACACCAGTTACTTAGCCGCCTTTATATGGATTTTTTGCGCACGGAGGGCGAGCTGAATTTTATTGGCTTGTTACCGCAATCCAATCAAACCCAAGAGCTTAACTCCTGGTACCGCGATGCCGAACCCACTCTGCAAAACTATCTCGATTTATACGTCAATCAACTCAATGGGAAGAACGCCATTCAGTACACTACGGCTAACCCAAAGTTGGAGTTGTACCAAAAGCTGCAAACCTATCTGGGGCCGATAAGCCAATCGCCACACAATATCCATTCCAAAAAACTGCCTGCGCACAAACACGCGCTGTATGAAAAGTTACAAAGCACACGCGGTAAACCCATCAGCTTTTTACCGCAAACTATGGTGATTGATTTGCCTAACGTCGGCCTGTTTACCTTGGTGCACAACAGCGCCTATTCCAATTTGTCGTCACTGTTTGGAGAAGAGAAACGGCGTATTCCAGCCGAGGATAACCTCACTATTGCGCATGGCATTATTGGCGCCTACCCGAACAGTTTTATGCGCGTGCAGGAGCACCAAATGGATGACTTTATCGCCCGCGTGCAAAAACTGGATTCGCAAGAAGACTATCGCGTGCTGCGCGACATCTATGGTGTGCGCCGCAGCAATAACGATTTTTGGGCGTTTAGCGACCGAATCCATGAACTGTTTCGCCAGACAGATCCAGACGAAGCAGCACTGCTGGATTACAACCGACTGGAAAATCGCTAAGCGTAATTAACGGCAGTACACAAAAGCGCCAAGCCAAAATTGCGGCTTGGCGTTAAATACAGTATTCTTCATAATAATCACTCTCATTTACATTTAAGCTGTGTTTCCCTATGAATACTGCCGCGCCCATCGATGCTGTAACACCGATTCTTCGTCTCGATCAATGCGCCAAAGGCGCCACTGTGCGCGTCACTGGCTTGATCGACCAACCGCTCTTTGGCGCACAAGATGAACGTGTCACCCTGCGCTTGAAAGAGTTGGGCTTTTTGCCCGGCGCGCCGCTAAAAGTTATCGGCTTTGGCCTAATGGGTTCAGACCCGCTCGCCGTACAAGTCAACGGCACCAAGTTTGCCTTGCGCCGTGCCGAGGCCGCTAAAATTTGTGTTGAGCTTATTCAACAATAGCCACCCTTTAATCAGAACCAGCCTTCGCTCAGGTAGCAACAATGTCCACCCCTATTCGCTTCGCGTTGATTGGCAACCCCAATTGCGGCAAAACCTCTTTATTCAACCGCTTGACCGGCGCGCGCGCCAAGGTTGCCAATTATCCTGGCGTTACCGTTGAGCGCCGCTCCGGTATGGTCACCGGTTTGAGCAAACCTGCTGAACTGCTCGACTTACCCGGCACCTACAGCCTGTTTGTGACCTCGCCCGATGAACAAGTCGCACGCGATGTAATCCTCGGCCAACTCCCCGGTGAACGCCGCCCGGATTTACTCATCGCCGTAATCGACGCCTGCAACCTGCGCTTGGGTTTGCGCTTGGTGATGGAACTGAAAAGCCTCAATCGCCCAATGATCCTTGCGCTCAACCAAATGGATGAAGCCAAACGGCGCGGCATCAGCATCAATACCGCCGCGTTATCCCAAGCCATCGGCATGCCGATTATCGAAACCGTCGCGGTTAACAGCCAAGGCGTAGCGGAATTGCGCAAGGTATTAGATGGCTACGCCCAACAACCAGCAATGCCCGAAGGTGAGCAAGCGCTTACCCTTAGCGACCGCCAGGAGTCGGTAGAGGCGCTCTACGCCGAAATCGAAAGCATCATCCGCCTGCATGTCATCCAACCGACGCATCTGCCGCGCTGGCAGGATCGCCTCGACGCATTGGTGATGCATCCGCTGCTCGGCTTAGTAGTGCTGTTCAGTATTTTATTGGTGATCTTCCAAGCGGTATTTGCTTGGGCATCGCCTGTAGTGGATTTAATTGATGCCGGTTTCAGTGGTCTGGGTGGGTTAGTCGGCGCGGTCTTACCCGATGGTATCCTCAAAGACTTTATTGTCGATGGCCTGATCGCCGGTGTGGGCGGCGTACTGGTATTCCTGCCGCAAATTATCATCCTCTTCTTTTTTATTCTGGTGCTGGAAGATACCGGCTACCTCACCCGCGCCGCATTTTTGCTGGATCGCCCCATGCGCGGACTGGGCTTGTCTGGCCGCTCGTTTATCCCTCTGCTGTCCAGCTTCGCCTGCGCAGTACCAGGTATTATGGCGACGCGCACTATCTCCGATCCGCGCGAGCGTTTTATTACTATCATGGTCGCACCACTGATGACCTGCTCGGCACGCTTGCCAGTGTATGTCTTGATCATTGGCGCGTTTATTCCCGAGCAAAGCGTGTGGGGCTTTTTTAACCTGCAAGGACTCACTCTGTTCGCCCTTTATTTCGCCGGTGTCGTCAGCGCTGCAGTTATCGCCTGGCTTATGCGCCGCCGCGCCAGCGGGCGTGAAGAATTTCCGCTCCTGCTCGAATTACCCACCTACCGCTGGCCGATGGCGTATCACCTGTTGATGGGCTTGCGTGAACGCGCGTGGATTTTTATTCGCCGTGTGGGCACCATCATTCTCGCACTCTCGATTGTGCTTTGGTTTTTAGCGACCTTCCCTGGCGCGCCAGCCGATGCAACGCTACCCGCCATTGACTACAGCTTCGCCGGCCAACTCGGCCATCTTATGCAACCGCTGTTTGCCCCCCTCGGCTTTAACTGGCAGATGTGTATTGCGCTGATCCCCGCGATGGGCGCACGTGAAGTTGCGGTGAGTGCGTTGGCTACCGTTTACGCTGTTGGTGAAGAATCGATTGATGTCGCCCTCGGTTCCGCACTTGCTGCGAGTTGGTCGCTGCCGGTGGCCTATGCTTACCTCGCGTGGTTTGTATATGCACCGCAATGTATTTCCACCATCGCCGTGGTCAAACGCGAAACCAACTCTGCCAAAGCGACCACATTCTTCACCATCTATTTATTTGCACTCGCCTACTTTGCCGCTTGGGCGACTTACCAAATCGCCAGCGCAATTGTGGGTTAACGCAATAGAGTATTAGGAGGCAAATATGTGGCAAGAAGTGATAGTCGGTATTTGTGTCATCACCGCGGTGCTCTTTTTAGCGCGCCGCTGGATTTTCCCCTCAGCCAAAAAATCCGCCTCCTGTGGTGGCTGTAGCGGCTGCGCCAAAACCAGCGATTCAAACTGCGCCACCCCAACAGATAAAACTCCCTAGCCTAGGGGCGCCGCTTGCTGCGCCCTGACTTACTTCTCTGTCCCCTTCTCTCCCACCCCAATAAGATATCAAGGGCGCGGCAAGCAGCGCCCCCTAGGGGTAACATCTGTAGCTGCAGATGACACCTCTCACTGGCTCCCGTATAGTCAGTCCAACACCATCCCCCGCCGTTTCATTAAGGATTAGCTCATGCAAGACAAATTGGAAACACGCACCTTTTTGCTGTTTTTGGTCATAGTCACCATCGGTTTTTTAATGGTATTAAAACCCTTCTTTGGGACGATTTTTTGGGCTTGCGCGATCACGGTGATTTTTTATCCGATGCAGACGCGGCTGATCAAATACTTTAATGGGCGCCCCAATACCAGCGCGCTGCTGACCTTGTTCGCGTGCATTCTGGTGGTGGTGTTGCCGGTCACTGTTCTGGTTAGCTCGGTGGTTTCAGAAGGCGCGGATTACTACAAAAAGTTCGAATCTGGTGAGGTAGATCCCGCTAAATATATCGATCAAGTGCGCACCGCCTTCCCTGCCGTACAACAGACACTTGACCGTGTTGGAATCGATTTCGCCAAAGTTAAAGAAGGTGCCTTGAGCGTGACCATGAGCGGCGGCAAATGGCTGGCGCAAAACGCGCTGAGCATCGGTCAAAACACCTTCAGTTTGCTGCTCAACATCTGCCTGATGTTGTACCTGACTTTTTTCCTGCTGCGCGATGGCAATTATCTGCTGGAATTATTAATCCGCGCCCTGCCCTTGGGTGATACCCGCGAGCGCATTTTATTTTCCAAGTTTGGGGAAGTCACTCGCGCCACCATCAAAGGCAATCTGGTGATTGCGCTGATCCAAGGCTCACTCGGCGGCCTGATTTTCTGGGCCTTGGGGATTCCCGGCGCGCTGCTCTGGGGTGTAGTAATGGCGATGTTGTCGCTGATTCCCGCCGTTGGTCCCGCCATCGTATGGGCACCGGTTGCACTGTATTTGTTTGCGACTGGCGCGAATGTGAAGGCGATTATCCTAATCGGATTTGGAATGGGCGTGATTGGTTTGGTCGATAATATCCTCCGTCCAATTTTAGTGGGGCGCGACACCAAGCTACCCGACTATATAGTGCTGCTGTCTACTCTCGGCGGCTTGGCCTTGTTCGGTATCAATGGCTTTGTGATCGGGCCGGTGGTGGCGGCGTTATTTATCGCCTTCTGGGGAATTTTTATGCGCGACGTGAATGTTCCGGAGGAACAAAGAGGTCAACTGGAGGAGCCAAAGCTAGTTGTACAAAAGCCAAAGGATTCCACGGACTGATCTGTTAAACTGCGCGGCCTTTTTACCGTGGCTCTGCCGTGGGTAGAGCCATAAATCCTGACTGTGAGATTTGATTATGTCTAAGAGTGTTGAAGAGCTGGTGAGCTACGGCATTGGCCGTCAAATGGGCGACCAATTGGCAAGTAATCCGTTTGAAGGTGTATCAGCTGCTGCTGTTGCGCAGGGTGTGGTAGATGCACTTAATGGTGCAGAAATGCCTTACAGCAATGATGAAATGCAAGCGGCATTTGAAGAGATCAACACCCGTATGCAAGCGAAAGAAGCTGAAAAGCATAAGGCACAGACCGGCGCTGGCGAAGCTTTCCTGGCTGAGAATGCTAAAAAAGCAGGCGTTACTGTGACGGCGTCTGGCTTGCAGTATGAAGTGATTACCCAAGGCACTGGCGCGATTCCGACGGCAACCTCTAAAGTAAAAACCCATTACCACGGCACGCTGATTGACGGTACGGTGTTTGACAGTTCTGTTAAACGCGGCCAGCCAATTGATTTCCCGGTGAATGGTGTAATTGCTGGTTGGACTGAAGCACTGCAATTGATGCCAGTTGGCTCCAAATGGCGTTTGTATGTACCGCACAATCTTGCCTACGGTGAGCGCGGTGCAGGTGCGAGTATTGCGCCTTTCGCTACGCTGATTTTTGATGTTGAGTTGATTGATATTGTTGGTTAACAACGTTATCTAAATATTCACCTCCAGCATGGATTCCGGGATCTTCTCTGAGACACGCCGTGAATCCATCCTTGGAGGCTCATCTTCGACGTCCATGTCTCAGACGGTCTCAGAGAAAATCCCGAAATCCTGCTTTATCGCTACCGTCCAGTAATTTTCTTTCCCCCTAAATCAAAACCTATTCTGTTGTTGGATTTTTCATGTGGTTTAAAAATTTACGTTTGTATCGCCTCACCGAGCAGTGGACTATTTCTGCAGAAGAATTAAACACCAAGCTCGCCGAATTCTGTTTTAACCCCTGTGGCAGCCTTGACCCAATGCGTTACGGTTTTGAGCCGCCGCTTGGCCGCCATGGCAGTGAGTTTGTGCATGTGACTAACGGTTATGTGATGATTTGCGCTAAGAAGCAGGAAAAAATTCTGCCCGGCGGTGTGATTAAAGAGCAGTTGGAAGAAAAAATCCTTGCGATTAATGAAGCCGAATCGCGCCCCGTGGGTCGCAAAGAGCGCGACACCTTAAAAGATGAAATTATTTTTTCACTTTTGCCAAGAGCCTTCACGCGCTCATCGCTCGATTACGCTTATATTGCGCCGCAAGAGAATTTAATTGTGGTGAACTCCTCCTCCGCTAAACGCGCGGAAGATTTATTGAGTAAATTGCGCGAAGCACTTGGCAGTTTGCGCTGCTTGCCTATCACCCCAAAAAATATTCCCACACAAGTGATGACACATTGGCTACGTGAAAGCCAAGCACCGCACCAATTTGAATTGGGCGAAGAAGTAGAATTGCAAGCTGCGAAAGACGGCAGAATTGTGCGCTGCAAAAAACAAGACTTAACCGCAAGCGAGATACTGAATCATCTTGAAAGCGGCATGCATGTGAGCAAAATCGAACTAGTATGGAAAGAGGCCATCAGCTGCGTGATCGATGATCAGGTCGCCGTTAAACGCCTGAAGTTTGAAGATTCCATCAGCGATAAAGCCAACGAGCGCAATCCCGAAAGCAAAGCAGAACAGTTTGATGCTGACTTTGCGATTATGGCGCTTGAGCTAAAGAGTTTTATTGAAGCACTGCTAACGGCATTTGGTGGTGAAGCTGACTCGCTGCAGAATAGCTAAGAACCGAAAAAATTAAGAAAGCCTTAAGATAAGCCTGTTAGGCTCCCAGGGACCGACGCACAAGCACCACACAATAAACAGTCACCTTGTGGATAATAAAATGCGACTTCTTACCAACCTGCGCCAGCATCAAATGACGCTGGCGCTGAGCTTTTATATCGGCGTAATTCTTAACAGTGTCTGCCTGATCCGTAATGGCTTGGCAGGCGGCTGGCTTGAAGCAGTTTCCGCATTGCTCTCCGCCTGTGCTCTCTTCTCTTTCTGTTATTTACTGATCAGTTTTTTCAGTGTGTTTGGCAAACTCGCGTATAAAATGCTTGCCACCTTTACACTCCTTGCATCAGCCGCAGCCAGTTACTACATGACTTTTTTTAATGTGGTCATCGGCTACGGTGTGATTGTTTCTACCCTCACCCTCGATACTGATTTAAATAGCGAAGCACTTGGCCACGAATTTTTCCTCTGGTTTATTTTTATGGGATTAATTCCCTGCCTGTGGCTCTGGTATACACGCCTGCACAATACGCTTTATAACAATCCTTGGCAGGGTATGCGTGCTTTTGCGAAAGCTGCAGCACCAATCGCGTGTATGCTGCTGGTGTTTAATGTCTGCATCGATGTCATTGTCAAACTTAACGAAGATCAGGCACGTAAAAATAATCAATACACCGCAAGTATCAGCGGTGTTCTTGCGCATTCGTATTTGCCCAGCAATTGGATCGCCAGCCTCGCGCTTTACGCACATCAACTCAGCAAAGAAGATGCTAGCCAAAAACAACTGTATGACCCCAGCAAGCATTTCACTTACCAACCAACAGCAGCCATCGATGATTTATTTGTGGTGTTTGTCATCGGCGAAACTACGCGGTGGGATCACATGGGTCTGTTCGGCTATGAGCGGAACACAACACCTTTGCTCGCCCAAGAACCCAACCTGATTGCACTGCGTGGCACCTCCTGCGATACCGCCACAAAATTATCGTTACGTTGTATGTTTGTGCGCGAAAACGGCACTGAAGACGATGACCAACGCACACTCAAAGAACGCAATGTGTTTGCGGTAATGCGTAAACTCGGGTTCACTTCAGAATTATTTGGTATGCAAAGTGAAGCCTGGTTTTACTCCAGTATTGATGCCAACAGTTATGAGATTCGCGAAATTATTGTGTCGGAATATGCGCACAGCAAACAGCCGATTGACGATATGTTATTGGTCGATCAAATGGACATGTCCCTCAAGCAACATCACCAGGGAAAACATTTGGTAGTGCTGCACACGAAAGGTTCGCATCACCTGTATAGCCAGCGCTACACCCGCGAATTTGCCCAGTTCACTCCAGAGTGTATGGATATCGACGATACCTGCAGCAAGGCGCAATTGATCAACTCGTTTGATAACTCTGTGCTTTACGTCGATTACATGCTGAAAAATGTGTTCGATAAATTGCGCGATAAAAATGCACTGGTATTTTATGTTCCCGACCACGGCGAATCCATCGACGAGAATAGCCACTTCCATGCCACCCCCAAAGAGATGGCGCCCCCAGAACAATTCCGCGTACCGTTTATCATCTGGGCATCGGATAAATTTATTGCGCAACCGCAACACCAACGCGCATTTGCGAATTTAAAACAGCGCGTAGCAAACGATTTCACACCCCATCACGAACAGCTTTTCGACAGCCTTTTAGGCTGCATTGGTTTTACATCACCCGATGGCGGCATCAACGCGAAAAATAATTTATGCAGCGACAACCCAACCGCGATGATTTTTGATAACAGTCCCATTGTCACGCGGAGATAACGGCCGCAGACGATCCCTATTATTTGCGTATAATAGTCAATCACTTGCGCCACTACCGGATGTATGACTATGCATTTTTTTCCTCGCCTCGCGCTAATTGCCACCAGTTTTTTTATTGTTAGCTGCAGCCCCAAACCCGAACTCAGCAAAATTGAAGGTTTTGCCCAAGGTACTACTTATCACCTCACCTTTGAATTGCCCGCTAATTCCACTGCGGAATTATCAACAATTGAAAAAGCGGTAAACGACGAATTTGCGCGTATGGACAAAGCCTTGTCCAATTACCGCGACGATTCAGCTATCGAAGAATTTAATGCTAACCAAACCAGCGATGTATTAACCGCCGAAGCAGAATTAGTGTCGCTAATTGAAGAGGCGCGCAAAGTACATCGCGCAAGCAATGGTTGCTACGATCTCACCATCAAACCACTGTTTGATTTATGGGGTTTTAAGCAGGATGTTTTCAGCCCGCCCAGCGATGCTGATCTTGCACAAACCATGGCGATCATCGGTTTAGACAACCTCGAAACAGTAGACGCGACTCATCTGCGCAAACAGATTCCCACTCTGCGTATTGATGTGTCGTCAATCGGGCAAGGTTATGCCGTAGGTCAAATTGTAAAAGTATTGGAGCAATATGGAGTACAACACTATTTAGTAGAAATCGGCGGCGAATTGAAAATCAGTGGCAAAAAACCAAATGATGAAGCCTGGAAAATCGCCTTGGAAAAACCGCTCCCCAATGAGCGCAAGATGCATAAAATTGTCAGCTTCGATACCGGCGCCCCCATGTCGCTAATGGCATCTGGCACCTATCGCCACTACTTTGATAGCGATGGCAAACGCTACAGCCATATTCTGGATGCGCGTACCGGTAAACCGATTGAACACAACACCGTTTCCGTCGCCGTATTACACCCCAACCCCACCATTGCCGATGCCTGGTCAACCGCACTGCTATGCTTGGGTAGCCGCGAAGGTCTAAAAGCCGCCAACGACAACAATCTCGCCGCCCTGTTTATCGATCAACAAGGCGACGAATTAATTGAGTCGCAAAGCAAAGCGATGGATGAAATGAAAGATGTGAGCTTTAAACAACCTTAATAATTAAAAGGATTATTCTCCATGAAACTCATCTACACCCACGAAAATCGTTTTCTGGTCGCTAATGCACACAACATCCTTGAACAAGCGGGGATTCGTGTGGTGTGGAAAAATGAATTCGCCTCCAGCGCGATTGGCGAAATATCGCCGCTGGATACCTGGCCGGAACTTTGGGTAATTGATGAGGCCGATTACGATCAAGCAGTGCAGGTTATTGCCAATGCGCTGAGCGCACCTAATGCGCCAGAATGGGCATGTGCTCAGTGCAATGAAAAAAATGATGCCTCATTTGATGTTTGCTGGAATTGCCAAACTGAAAAAGCGGAGGCCAACGAATGAAACGGTTTTTGCTGTGTATTGCGTTACTCATTTTATCAACCAGCACGCTCGCCGCTAGTCCTGTCAGCGTGATGAGCTACAACATCCGCTGTGGCTTGTGCGAACCCAAAGAAAGCCCGAACAATTGGGAAAAACGAAAATACTTATTAGCGCATCTGATAAAAACACACAGCCCCGATGTGATTGGCTTACAAGAAGCAGAAATATTTCAGGTAGAAGATTTGGTTGAGATGCTGGATGACTATTCATGGATAGGCGTTGGCCGCGAGGATGGCAAAGACAAAGGTGAAGCCACGGCGATTTTATTTCGCACAGCGCGCTTTTCATTACAAGGGCAGCAAACATTGTGGTTATCCCAAACACCACTGCAAGCCTCGCGCGGTTGGGATGCTGCCTTCCGGCGCACCCTGAGTATCGCCAAGTTACTCGATGCACAAACCAAACAACCGCTTTATATTTTTAATACGCATTTGGATAACGAAGGTGAAACCGCACGGCAGGAAGGCGCCAAATTACTTTTGAGCGAAATCGCAAAAATTGAAGCAACAGCGCCCATCATCCTAACCGGTGATTTTAATTTTTCCGCAACCGCAAAAGGCTACGAGATTATTACCCAAGTGCTAGCCGATGCAGAAAAAACCTCGGCAACACCTGCTACCGGCGGCAGCAAAACCTTCAATGGCTTTGGTGAGAGCAAAGAGCCGGACAATAAAATTGATTTTGTGTTTGTAAAAAAATCGCTGAAAGTACAACGCCATCAAGTCGATACCACTACCTACAACAATCTCTATCCGTCCGATCACTATCCGGTCATAGTGACTGTTGATACTTCAGTGACCGCTGGTGATACATCAAAGGTTACCGAGTAGTACCGCTAGTGGATAGAGCATTGGTAAAAGGACTTTTACCCAGCATGCCCAAAGAAATAATAATTACTGCATTACGTCATGATGGAAATAGCTTTTTGGTAGAATTCAGGCACAAGGAAGAAGAAGCGTTCTACCAGCTTGCTGGTTATGCGCTTGCTGTTGAATTTACTACGGCTGAAATTAAAACTCGCGAAACAGAGGATAATGTGGAAAATATGTAATGGATGTTTTATTTACGCGGAAGCACACCGGGACGAATTACTAAGAAACCATGGATAACTCAAGACACAAAAGCGCAACCAAAGTTGCGCTTTTAATTCGGAAAAATAGATTCCAGCTTCACGTATTGCTGCAGTTGGAAAATTCAAGATTAGGTACTGATTTTATTTCACCAGCGAGAGATTCAAAAATAGTTCGCTGACAAGTTTTGGAAATCACATAGCCGCGCTCGATTTTTTTTAATCCATCCTCCAGGTATTTGATAGTGACCTGTTTAGTATCAGAATTTTGCAAGCTGCCAAAATGGCGCGAAACACCCATTTGAAATGATTCCACATAAAGACGCTTAATGGATTCATTAAATGCCTTGGCATTTTCACGCAACCAAAAATCAGCATTATCATTTGTTAACACCGGATCAGATACGATAACCACTAACTTCTCACTGGGGTTAGGATGGCCTTTTTTTACCTTTTTAATTTTCTTCTTTTGTTTGGGAGTCAGTGATCGATCCACAAAGGTAAGTTTGTTATAAATTAAAAAACTGCTTTGGTTCTGGGTCATCGCAAATACTGGAACCACATGAACTTGCCAACGACTATTTTCCAGACGCTTATCCCCAAACAGTAATTGTATCTTGTGCGCAATCGCAGGCTCACTTTGCGAATTCGCACATTGCGCTAAAAAAATTTCATTAATATTAGCGATGTAAGAACTATAGGGATCTAGTACTTTATTAGCTTCTTCCTGCTCACGAGTTAATTTGGCAGATTGAACTCCGCCAGAAAGAGCTGCATGGGTGAGAATTGAAACCAAAAACAATCCCGCTGTATCTGCAGGATACATGATCGGTGCTGCTGTCTGACCTGCAACATTAAGCGATTTTTTACCGACAAAGGTAACAGGCTGCTTTGTATCGAAACTAACGTTTAGCGATCCATCATCGAATGCCAGCTCTTCCTGCTTGGCAAATGAAACTAATGGCACAAAACACACTAACCAAAGTACAAAACGCATTTCAACCTCCTTTTATTAAAGGGCGGCCTCACGACCGCCAGATAATTTAATTAAATGGTTTTTTCAAGAGATCGATAGCTTCTTCTTCAGACTGGTAAAAGGCATTAGTCATTGCCGGAAATGTAGGTGGAGCATCCCATTCACCATCTGCACTTTTCACAATATTGATCGGTGCGAAAAAGCTGTAAGCATTACGCGCTATATCGATCATATAAAATTGTGTAGTTATTGTTGCTTGGGGCGCGCCATTAGGAATATAGCTGGCGTATTGACGTACGACGCCAATGGTTGAAAAGTTAACCACTAACAGCTGGTCAACACCATGCTGGGTTTTGTAGGCAGAATAATTTTTTGCGATTGTCGAACCGACTATCGGTTTAACTTTAGCTAATTTTTTTTCAGCTATCAGGCTGTCAATTATGACGACTTCATAGCCTTTCGTTTTCAGTTGTTGAGTAATCATAGCTTGGGCTTTAGCTAACTCATCAGCCTGAAATGTTTCCACTTGCTTTGTTAATGAGGAATTCGCAAGGGATGCAGCACCCATACACAATAAACAATTAGCACCTGGAAACCACGTGGTTATCTTGGGAATGGGCGATACGTACAAACCAATTTTTTGCTCTTTGGGAATCAAACCCAAATTCAAATCTACATTGGATTGCTTAGGAGCACTGGCACAGCCAGTAACAAATAGAACAAAAACAGCAACAAAGGATAGGTACTTCATGATTACTCCCTGATAGTGATTATTAGATCCCGGATCCATACACTTAATGGACTCTATCCCAAACGCTTCCCGCCATTCACGCAAAAAGAGATTCCAAATATCGCCCAATGAAAGCCTTTCACCGGAGGTCGCGGATTTTATATATAGAATGAAATAAGCGCCAACATTTTTTGCACAGAAACCTCTTTTCATAGCACAAATATCAATCACCCTGTCTGCAAACGCTTATGGTAATATGCGCGCCTTTTTTCGTTTCTGGCCCGTTTTAACGGGATAAACTTAAACTAATGATTTCACGCAATCAGGCACGAGATATGGCAAGAAAAGTGGCAGTGATTATGGGTTCCAAGAGCGATTGGGCCACCATGCAGGCGGCAGTAGAAATACTGGAGCAGATGGGTGTTGAGTATCACACCGAGGTGGTTTCGGCCCATCGCACCCCGCAGAAACTCACTGAATTCGCGGAAACGGCGGTGGATAACGGCTATGCGGTGATTATCGCCGGTGCTGGCGGCGCGGCGCATTTGCCGGGCATGGTCGCGGCGCACACCCGTTTGCCTGTACTGGGCGTGCCCGTGCAAAGCAAGGCGCTCAGCGGGCTGGATAGCCTCTATTCTATAGTGCAGATGCCCAAAGGCATCGCCGTGGGTACATTGGCGATTGGTGTAGCTGGCGCGTTTAACGCCGGTTTGCTGGCCTGCCAGATTCTTGCAGTGACTGATCCTGCGCTGGCGACCAAAATCGACCAGTTCCGCCACGACCAGACCCAAGCGGTGTTGGATAATCCCGATCCTAGAGATCAATAAGAGGCTAGGCATGAGTCAACGAATTTGGGTATTAGGTGCAGGTCAATTGGGCGCGATGCTCAAACACGCCGGTATGCCATTGGCGCTGGATGTGTGCCCGGTGGATATTAATGAAGGCACAGCACCTGCGCTGGCAGCCGATGACCTGGTTACCGCAGAGCGCGAGCAGTGGCCGGAAACCTTGGTGACTCACGCCCTTGCCCAACACCCTCGCTTTATTAACCAATCCATCTTTGGCCGCTTGGCTGACCGCAAAACCCAAAAAGAATTGATCGACTCACTCGGTATAGCCACAGCCCCTTGGCGCAATGTGACTAACGACATCACCGCCAACGAATTGCGCGATCAACTCGGCGAGCGCGTTTTACTGAAACGTCGCACCGGTGGTTACGATGGCCGCGGCCAACATTGGCTGCGCACCGATGAAGATGAAGTCCCCAATGATTGGCAAGGTGAAGCCATCGCCGAACAAGCGATCAACTTTGATGAAGAAGTGTCATTGGTCGGCGTGCGCAATCAGCAAGGCGAATGCGTGTTTTATCCGCTCACCTTGAACCTGCATTTAAGCGGGATTCTTTACGCATCAATTGCGCCGCTCGAACGTTTGCAACCGCTGCAAACACAAGCGGAAGATATGCTCGGCAAAATTTTAAATGCGCTCGATTATGTCGGCGTAATGGCAATGGAAACTTTCCGCGTGGGCGATCAATTGTTAATTAACGAATTGGCACCGCGTGTACACAACTCCGGCCACTGGACTCAAGCCGGTGCCAGTATCAACCAGTTTGAATATCACCTGCGCGCCGTTGCCGGTATGGCGACGCCGACACCGCAAGTGGTTGGCCAGAATGTGATGATCAATCTCATCGGCACTGACTACAATTCCGAATGGCGCGACCTTTCCTGCGCGCGCACTTACTGGTACGGCAAAGATGTGCGCCCGGGTCGCAAAGTCGGACACATTAATATTGTCAGCAACAACATCACCGAGATCCGCGAGACATTGGTTTTACTCGGCGATTTATTACCTGAGCACCACTACCGCGAGGCGATCGATTGGAGCCTGCGCGGGCTCGCTACACTTTAAAAAATTGTTATCACAAGGAGTTATAGGATGTTCACTTTGCATATTGCCAACAAAAACTATTCCTCCTGGTCACTGCGCCCCTGGGTACTGATGCGCACACTGAACATCCCCTTTACTGAACAATTACACCCCTTCGATATCGGCACCAATTGGGCTGTATACCGAACCTTTTCCCCTTCGGGTAAAGTGCCTTGTTTGCAAGACGGCGAACGTCACGTGTGGGATTCACTTGCCATCGCTGAATATCTTGCAGAAACCTATCCGCAGGTTTGGCCAACGGATAAAACCGCTCGTGCCTGGGCGCGCTCAGCCAGTGCCGAAATGCATTCCGGCTTTCAAACACTGCGCAACAATTGCGGTATGAGCTGCGGCCATCGTATCCAGATGAATGAGATTTCCCCAGCACTGCAAAAAGATATCGCACGTATTGATGAGCTCTGGAATACAGGCCTGAGTCAATTTGGTGGAGCATTTTTGGCGGGCGAAAAATTTACCGCTGTCGATGCTTTTTTTGCGCCGGTTGCCTTTCGTTTTCAAACTTACGGATTGCCATTAACAGGCGCCGCTAAAGAGTATCTCGCACGCCTATTAAATCTGGACGCGATGCAAGAATGGTACGAGAGTGGATTAGCAGAAATCTGGCGCGAGCCAGAACACGAGCAGGAAATTCTCGCCGCAGGAAAATTACTCGCCGATTTACGCCAACAACCACATTAAAGGAAGCCGGGTTCAATGGCTAAATTGATCGAAAACACGGTGACGATTACCCCGCATCTGCAAGAGAATTATTTGCATGTTGATGTGAGAGGCGTAGGAAACTATGAATCAGCCCTCACGCTATGGCGGAGCGTTGTGGAAGCCTGCGAACAACATCAGTGCTTTAACGTATTGGGCGAGCAATACTTGATGGATACCGTATCCACCATGGAAGCCTTTGATCACCCGAAACTGTTTAAATTGGCCGGTATTACTGCCAGCCATCGCATCGCTTGGGTCGATAATAATCCGCGCACTCGCGAAACCACCGAATTTATCCGCGATGTACTAACCAACCGTTCAATTGGTTACGGCAAACTATTTAACGATGTTGAAAGTGCCAAACATTGGTTACTGGAACACCGTAATCGATAACTCACCCCCTACTTCTTTCTATAACCTCCCCCACCTACCCCCTTTTTGACCTTACAAATCGTTTCGTTCTAACAACTCTTTTATCCCCACTTTTGCTGTCTACTTGTATATAACCATTTTCCTAAATAGCTATTTCATATTGATATTACTGGTACTATAAATAATATTACTTACCTTATAAATAATGAAATAGACGACAATAAATGTTAACCAATTCTCATTTTATTGGTTTATAAGTGGATCTATATATTAAAAACGAGGGTAAGGATATGAAAGATGAAACAGATAGCGCTCTGGGAGATGAAGTTGAGCGCGCTGATACTCTTGCAGATCGGCTATCCAAGCTGATTGAAGCTAAGCCTGAAGTCCGTGAGAGAAAGTATGTAGTAAGGAGCAAAAGTAATGCGACGCCAGATAAACTATTGAGCGTTTTAACCAAAGAACAGCGAATTTCGTTCAGTAATTTGGAGTTCTTTGGTTGGAAAATTTGGTTTGTGCGGCGGCCATTATTTTTTGATCCGCAAGTGTTACTCATCAATGAAGATTCCGGTCTTTATGGGCTACTCATGAAAGATGGAAATCTGGATATGGACCCCAAAATTAATATTCGTCGTTAGCTGAGTTTTAATTGCCTGCTTTTTTGATGAAAAAAATCCTCGCCCATGATTGATGAGCGAGGATTTTTTTATCAGCCTTTTTACTGCGCTATAAAATCCACACCTCAACCCGGCGATTCATCCGCCGCCCTTCCTCGGATTTACTGCTCGCCAGCGGAGCCTCCTCGCCCATACCGCGCGCGACCAATGGATAAATGCCACGTGCAATGAGATGCTGCTCAACAACTTTAGCGCGCCGTAACGACAGTTCCGTATTTTGATTTTTGTCGCCTTCGCTGTCAGAAAAACCAAACAACTGCACACGCTTGGGCGAATTGATTTCAACATATTTCACCAGGCGATCGAGGTCAGTAATGCTTTTGGTATCTAACTCATCGCTACCATCTTTAAAGCGGAAATTAATCGACAACCGCTGCGAACGAATTGTGAGCGAGCGCATCTCTTCCGGATAAAAATTATTACTGAACGGCTGGCCGGTTTTAATGTTTTGTGACACCAAACCAATATCTTCTACAATTCCCTGGCCACGCTCAGTTGCACTGAACTTCACAAAATCCTCTGCATCGGTATTAATATTTTTTTGTGGCAGATAAAAATACAAGCGGCGCGACAGCGGATAATCTTCCGTACTCACGGTAAAGTGCGTGGGCAAAATCGCCTTGGATGTTTTCGTGGTAGAAATAGCCAGCAATTTTGCGCGGCGCACATAAGGCAACCCGATAAAACCTATAGCACCCTCGTCTTTTGCCACTGAATCAGATAGCTCAGTGCTTGATTCAAAGCGCTTGCTGGCTTGCGCCAAGGTCACTGCCGCTGGATCAAGCACCATACTTTTAAACGAATCCCAAGTGCCGGAGTTTTCATCGCGCGCATAAAGACTGATTGGCAAATCCTTCCCGCCCACTGCAGACCAATTGGTTATTTCACCGGAAAATATTTTCACTAATTGCGGAATAGAAAGCTGCCCCACCGGATTATTGCTATGCGTGATAATCGCCAAGCCATCCAAGCCGATAATATGTTCCGCACCTGCCTCGGTTAAATCGCCGTTTTTCCCCAGCAATAACTCGCGCTCTTGCTCTTTGATCCGGCGCGACGACATACCCAACTCCGCCATGCCTTGCGACAAATCGGTAAATGCCGTGCTGGAGCCATGCGCGTGAATTTCAATAAATTCTATGCGCCCATTAAGTTGCGCACTAACAGCTTTTTCTGTGGGTGTTTTTCCTTGCTCGGTTTTAATGTCAGTTGCACCGAGCGCCATTAAATAAAATTCCACCAATCGCGGTGTTAATTTTTCACCGACAGTGTTGGAACCATGTACACGAAATAGTGGCTTACTCGCGCGCACCACTGGGCTACCAGGGATATACACGGGTTGTTGTGGTTTAGTGGCCGATTTAACCTGCGCACCGGTAATCGCTTCCAACATAAACACTTCGCCCGCATCCAGTGGCAAAAATGAACGCAGCAAATAACCACTTAACAGCAACAACAATGAACAGGCTATAGCGGAAATCACATTTAATTTAATGCCGCCGCGCACTTTTCTTTTAGGCTTAAATTCATCGCCTGTGTGAGTTGCAGTGACTATGGAGTCCTCCATATGACGCACTTCCCACACCAACTGAGTTAATTCGTCGTTATTGGCGACCAAGGCTTTCTCTAATAACTCTGCACGATATTCTTCATCCTTCAACACCATATTTAACGGAATGTGCATTTTTAAATGACTTTCGCACAAGCGTTTTAAATTCCATAATTTATCAACCAAGGCGACGTTGTAATGCATATGTTTATGGGATTTTGGGGACATAAAGGCTCTCTACTACTCATCCAAAAAATGTTCAGCAGATAACCGCATCGTTACCTGCACAGCTATGAAGGCCAGCACTATATGACGAGTATGTGACAGCGGAATTACATGCCAACCACTAAATGCTGTTTGCATTCACAATGGATTGATATGATGAGCTCACTGTTTTATTCGCTACCAAGGCACCCGCATGAACCCCACTCCAGCGTCAGTCACACTGTGGCAAGCAATAAAATTCTGGTTCAAATTAGGCTTTATTAGTTTTGGTGGCCCCGCCGGACAAATTGCCATCATGCACCACGAATTAGTGGAACAACGCCGTTGGATTTCAGAAAAACGTTTTTTGCACGCGCTCAATTACTGCATGCTATTACCAGGGCCAGAAGCGCAGCAATTAGCCACCTATATCGGCTGGTTAATGCATCGCACCTGGGGCGGAATTATTGCGGGGGTACTTTTTGTTTTACCTTCGCTATTTATTTTAATTACGCTCTCCTGGCTTTATATCGCCTACGGACACCTGACGATCATTGCCGGAATTTTCTACGGCATTAAACCTGCCGTAGCGGCAATTGTTGTGCAAGCAGCACATCGAATTGGTTCGCGCAGCTTAAAAAATAATTGGCTTTGGGGTATTGCACTGGCCGCCTTTGTAGCGATTTTTGCACTACACCTGCCCTTTCCATTAATTGTTTTAGGTGCAGGGATTATTGGCTGGCTCGGCGGAAAATTTGCCCCGCAATTGTTTAACGCCAGCGCTAAACATCAAGCAAATCAAAAAAATTACGGCGCCGCCATTATCGACGATGCAACACCGACACCGGAGCATGCAAAATTTCGCATTTCGCATTTATTGCTCATTATCTTTTGTGGATTATTGTTGTGGTTATTGCCCATGTTATTACTCGGCACACAATTTGGTTGGCAACATGGATTCACCCAAATGGCCTGGTTTTTTACCACGGCTGCACTGCTCACCTTTGGCGGTGCCTATGCTGTTTTACCCTATGTTTACCAAGGCGCCGTTGTTAACTACCAATGGTTAACACCTGCGCAAATGATTGATGGGCTGGCTCTTGGTGAAACAACACCCGGCCCGTTAATTATGGTAGTGGCATTTGTAGGATTTGTCGGCGCTTATACCCAAGAGTTTCTCGGCACTGATCAGTTATTTTTAGCCGGCGCAATCGCCGCAACACTCGTTACCTGGTTTACTTTTTTGCCATCATTTGTGTTTATTCTTGCCGGCGGGCCACTGGTTGAATCCACCCAAAGTAATTTGAATTTCACTGCACCACTTACCGCTATTACGGCAGCAATTGTGGGTGTGATTATTAATCTCGCGTTATTTTTTGCTTATCACACCCTCTGGCCGCAAGGTGTAACAGCAGGCTGGTTAATACAATTAGATTGGGTAGCCTTAGCGATAGGAATTATCGCCAGCGGATTATTATTTTATTGGAAATTAGGAATTATCCGCGTGCTCGGTATTTGTGCGTTGCTGGGTGTTGCAGTAAAAACGCTGGCTTATTAAAAAAATAAAGGCACTCTATGTGCCTTTAATTCTCAGCGCCTTTCATTCTAAGCGCCCTTTTATCCTGGATGCTTTTGATTTTAATACGCATTATTGCGCAGGCTTAACATCGCCACAATCGGCCGCCAACCATTGTCCTTCCATTTTAAATTCCATGGTGCGCTTTTCACCATCCATCACTTGATTCATTTTGCCAGCGCCCGTGTAATGTTTGGGCGAATGAAAAGTAACTTCGCTCTCTCCCGTACCCGAATATTGACCCGAGCAAACATGAATCGATTTAAACTGGGTGGCGCTGATTTGTTTCAGCGTTGACTCACAACCTTGTACATCGTCCGGCAATTCACCGCGATCAATTTGTGCCTGCGTAATGCAGAGTTTTGCATTGGTGCCGGTAGGGGATATTTCAACTTGGCTATTATTGAAACTGACACCATTATCAGTCACTTTCATCCCCGACTGCGCCATCATCGCTTCCATCTGCTTGCGTTGTTCAGGCGACATATTGGCTAATTGTTTTTTCATTTCCTCCATAGCTATCTTCACCTGATCGGGTTGTATCGCCGGAGTACCGTCTGTGCCTCCACCACCCCAAATAACTTTGTTTTCCCACAAACCGGCTTTCATATCTACTTTGATTGTTTCAGCTTGCAAAGGCATAGCCGTTACACCTAGTACCGCTACAAATATCGAAAATAAGTTTTTCATAGATATATCCCCTTTTAATGATTTAATACTTATATACAACAGCAGATGAACATAACATTAACACTATTCCTTGCTATGCCAAACGTAATCCCGCTTTGCGTTGGTAGCGACATCTACCAGATAGGTATTTACTAATGATAATTGTGGCAACACTCTGGCAGTATTTTTCAGCGGTTTTTTAACCAGTGGTTGACGATAGAAAGGATTGCTGTTTACGCCGTGTGCGTTTTTATTGTTAAATTCTTTCATCTTTGGCAGAGGCGAATGGGTACGCAAACGCAAATTACCGCCCAGACGGGAATGTATTTTTAATTCGCTAATCTGCCCCTCAGCCCAGCGCATATCCACCACAAAACCGCCGCGCATTACCAAGCCTTTTACTTCACCGTCAGGCCAGGCCTGTGGCAATCCAGGTAACAAGTGCACAGCGCCATCGTGACTTTGCGCCAGCATTTCTGCCATGCCCGAGGTAAAACCAAAATTGCCATCAATCTGGAAAGGTGGATGTGCATCAAACATATTGGGATAGGTACCGCCACTTTCATTGACACCACTATCAAGTGTCATGGCTGGTTTAATTTGATCGCGCATTAATTTAAATGCGCGATCGCCATCCAAGAGACGCGCCCATATATTAATTTTCCAGTTCATCGACCAACCAGTGGATGGATCACCGCGTTGCTCCATCGTTACACGCGCAGCGCTGAATAATTCCGGAGAGTGCAATGGCGATATTTGATTGCTTGGATAAAGGCCATACAAATGGGAGATATGGCGATGTTTATCTTGAGGATCATCCCAATCCTCCAGCCACTCCTGTAACTGATGATATTTACCAATTTGCATCGGAGGTAAACGCGAGAGTGTTTTTTCCCAAGCAGGAATCTGTTTTTTATCTTCGCCAAGAATTTTCGCAGCAGCGATGGTATTGCTAAATAAATCAAATAACAGTTGATTATCCATAGTCACACCCGCAGCGATTTTTGTACCTGTAGTCCTGGGTGCATTTTCCGGTGACATTGAAGGTGAAACGATGAGCCATTTTTTGTTGGATGATTCAATTAAAAAATCTTCAAAAAAAGTGACGGCTGATTTCATCACCGGATAAACATCAGCAAGGTATTTTTTATCACCAGTGTATAAATATTTTTCCCACAAATGTTGGCTCAGCCAGGCACTGCTCGTTGGCCACGAACCCCATGTATGATCCACACCACCGGTGATGCGCCAGATATCGGTATTGTGGTGCGCCATCCAACCGCGCGCACCGTACATGGTTTTGGCGCTCTCCTGTCCGGTTATCGCCAACTCTTTAGTCATGGTAATAAGCGGTTCATGCAGCTCACTTAAGTTAGTGATTTCTGCTGGCCAGTAATTCATTTCAGCATTGATGTTAAGCGTGTATTTGCTGTCCCACGGTGGATCTTGCCGATGATTCCATAAGCCTTGCAGATTTGCAGGTTGGCCACCGGGTTGCGATGAAGAAATTAATAAATAGCGGCCAAACTGGAAATAGAGACTCGTCAATTCAGGATCATGGCGACTGGCAAATAAACGGATGCGTTGATCAGTAGGTTCCTGCGAAAACTCACCTTTACCCAAGTCCAGCGTTACGCGATCAAAATATGCTTGGTAAAAATTACTGTGCGCAGTTTTGCGCGCTGCGTACTGGCCATTTGCAAAATGTTGTTTTGCTTGCGCGAGATACTCTCGCGAGCGCGCCAAGGCATTCGCACTTATATCTTTGTAGCTAACAAAATTGGTTGCCATTGAAACCAGGATCAACGCTGAATCTGCATTGCTCACAACAATGCGATTATCGCCTTGTGTAAGGCTGCCGCCGCTGGTGCTGACATTTAACAGTGATGCGAGCTTAACCTGCCCTTTTATACCTTCATGGTCTTTGGATTGTCCTTGCATCGACAAGGTACCATTATCTTCTTTAGCAAAAATCACGGGTGAAGGGTGCGACAAACCCGCGCTAAAGTTGAGTTGTCCGGCTTTGCTCGCCGTTAATTTAACAACGACTACCTGATCTACAAATGAACTAAATACTTCGCGGGTATAAACCACGTCATTTACTTGGTAGCGCGTGGTGGCAATTGCAGAGCCAATATCCAAGTCTCGATAGTAATTGCTATAGTTTTTATGCGCGGGAAAATCCAGATGTAAATTGCCCGCCGTTTGATAGGGCATACCATTGGAACCTTGACTGGTAATCGTTGTGGCAGCAAGCTTTTCTGCCGCAAGATAATCACCAGCGGTGATCAAACGACGAATTTCCGGCACAGCATTTAGTGCCGCAGGGTTGAGATTGTTATGTGGGCCTCCGGCCCAAAACGTATTTTCGTTAAGCTGGATATTTTCGCTAAGCACAGCGCCATAAACCATAGCTCCCAAACGACCATTACCCAACGGCAAAGCTTCTTCCCATACGGTTGCAGGCTGTGCATACCAGAGTTTATTCAATTGCTCGGCTACAGTACCAATACTGATGCAACAACCGATGCAGAGGATAATTATTTTGTGCATAGCGGTGAACTCCTGAAAAAAAACGGCGCCCTGAGGCACCGTTTTGATGTTTGCTTATTTCAGCAACTTTTGTAAGTGTGGCGCTAATGCTTTGGCCAGCAAGTCATAACCTTTTTCATTCGGATGCAAGAAGTCCGGCATCACATCTTTAGGCAAAACATCGTCTTTGGTTAGAAACACTGAATTAACATCAGTAAAGAATACTTTTTTGTTATCGCCATAGCCTTTGATTATCTCATTAATTTTTTCGTTGATTTGGCGCAACTCGCCATCGGGTTTTTCGTCGCGCGGGAAAATAGCCAACAACAAAATTTTGGTGGAGGGTAAGCGCTGCTGCAATTCGGCAATCACTTGTTTAATACCTGCAGCTGTTGTTGCAGGATCTTCATGGCGATGACCGGTGTTGTTGGTGCCAATCATCAATACGGCGACCTTCGGATTCATTCCATCAACCGCATTATGCTGCAAACGCCAGAGCACATTTTCCGTGCGGTCACCGCCGAATCCGATATTGAAGGCATTGTATTTTGTGTAATGTTTTTTCCAGGTTTCAGCGCCTTCTTTTTCCCAACCTTGGGTGATTGAATCACCTATAAACAGTAAATCGATTTTTTCACCTTTGGCAGCAATCGCTTTTGCATCAACAAGTTTTTGTTGATGGCGCGGCAACCACCAATCAATCGACCACCACTCATTCAACAAATCCGGTGTGACAGATACTGTTTTGTAATCCGGGCAAGATAAGAGCGAAACATTTTTTGGGGTTTGAATTAACAATTCAATATTAGCTACAGCAACTTCGCCCGCACCCCCCACTTCCAACGCAAAAGGCATAGGCACTGCGCTGAAGTTATCACCTTGGTGCGCAAAACAGCTTAGTGGTACATATACTTTTTGCCAACCTTTACCGACTAGCTCGAGCGCTTTCAAGGTAAAAGGCACTTGGCGATCGCAACCTTCTTTTTGGCATTCGATTTTAAAAGACACGCCGCCTTTGGCGAGCTCGTTGATTTTAATATCGAGCGCAAGCACACCGGTTTTTATGTGTGTAGTTAAATCAAGTGGTTCTCCACTTTCGACGGTCATGCCTGCGCGCCAGGTATCTTTCCAAGCAAAGGTCAGTGCATCTTCTTGCACATCTTTATCGGTGGTTTGTACTTTTACATCACCTTTCGGTAAAGCAGAAAAGGCGCCACTCAGAATTTGTTGCCGCTCATAATTCTCGATAAAAATATGCCAAGGCTCAAGCGGGCGACGCACATACAGTTTAATGTCTTGCGGTTCACCACTGGCAACGCCGGCCACTTGCTCAGGTAATTTATTTGGCCCTGCTTTACCCGATTTATAGGTAAGCCCGTAACCTAATTTAAACAGTGGATCGTATTTTTTGTGATTTTTATTTAACACATCTTGCAGCGGCAACTTCGGCCACGAGAAAGATAAAGTGCCGGTGAAATCAGCATTAGGCTTACCATCGGCTTTGGCGATTATCACATCGGCAATACCGGCACCTTCTGAACCTGGCAACCAAGCGGCGACAAACGCATCTGATGCATTTAATTCCGGATTAACCCACATAGGGCGGCCAGATAAAAATACCGACACCACCGGAATTCCTTGCGCTTGCAATTTTTTCAGCAGTGCGAGACTTTTCTTTTTCGCCGGTTCAAATTCCAAGGTGTCGCGGTCACCACTGCCTTCGGCGTAAGGATTTTCACCAAACACAACAATAGCTACATCCGGCTTTTGCGTAAATAAGCCATCGACAGACAAAAGTGTTTTTCCGCCTGCGACATCAACCGCTGTTTTAATACCGGCATAAATAGAAGTAGCACCGGGGAAACGGAAATTTTCTTTGGCGTCGGCAACACCTTGCCACCATACACTCCAACCACCCGCTTGTTTACCGATATGATCAGCACCATCACCGGCAACCAAAATTATTTTGGTTGGATTAATTGGCAATACATTATTGGCATTTTTCAATAACACCAGACTTTCACGCACCGCTTGCCGCGCAACGCCGCGATGCTCTGCACTGCCTACCACCGCTTGATCCGACGCGAAAGCGCGTTGGGACGGTTTTTTATCCCACAAATGTGCGCGCAATTTTACGCGCAAAATTCTGCGTACAGCATCGTCCAAACGCGCTTGCGAAATCTCACCAGATTTTACTTGTTTCAGCGTGTTTTCAATCATGGCTTTCCAATCGTAGGTCACCATGAGTAAATCGATACCCGCATTAATCGCTTGCGGGCAGGAATCATTAGTGCAACCGGGAACTTGCCCGTGGCCATTCCAATCGCCCACTACCAAACCATCAAAACCCATGCGATTTTTTAATACATCGGTGAGCAAATATTTGTTGCCATGCATTTTTTCGCCGTTCCATTCACTGAAACTGGCCATCACTGTTTGCACACCAGCATTTAACGCGGGCACATAACCGGCGTTATGAATAGTGACTAATTCTTTTTCGCTGATACGCGCGTTACCTTGATCATCTCCACCTTCAGTACCGCCATCGGCGAGGAAATGTTTAGCAGTGGCGATGACCTTATCTTCTGCCAAAAAATCTTTAGTATTCGGTTTACCTTGTAAACCTTCTACCATCGCCGTCGCGTAGTCAGCAACGAGTTTTGGATCCTCTGAATAACTTTCGTAACTGCGGCCCCAGCGATCATTCTGTGCGACGGCGAGTGTTGGAGCGAAGACCCATTCAGTGCCGGTCGCGCGAACTTCTTTGGCAGTAGCGGCGCCGATTTGGCGAATCAACTGCGGGTTGTGCATTGCACCCAAACCGATGTTGTGCGGAAAAAGTGTTGCGCCAGTTAAATTGTTGTGGCCGTGAACGGCATCTGTGCCCCAAAAAATCGGAATGGCTTGTTTACCATCGCTGGTATCCATAGATGCGACATAAAGCGTGTCAAGAAAGGCAACCCAATCTTTTGGCTGCGCATTGTCGATACGGTTGGGCATGGAACCGCCGCCGTTTAATACCGATCCCAAGTGATATTTTTTAATATCATCGGGGGTAACCGTTTGAATTTCTGCCTGCATAATTTGCCCGACTTTTTCTTCGAGCGTCATTTTTTGCAGAATGCTTTCAAGTTTTGCATTGAACTCAGCCGAGTCTTTAATCGGCGCTGCGACTTTTGGCCAGAGTTTGATATTGGTTTTTTGTTCGGCGTAGGCAGAATAATGTACTGAAAAAATGGCAGCGGCGATAACACCGACTGCTGCCAAGCGATGGAGTTTTTTCATTTTGCGTTCACCACAACCTGCTTCTGCACTCCCATACCTTCAATACCCAATTCCACTACATCGCCTTCATTCAGATACAGCGGTGGCTTTTGCCCAAGGCCAACACCGGGTGGTGTGCCAGTGCTAATAACATCGCCCGGTTGCAAACTCATGAATTGGGAGAGGTAGTGCACTAAAAATTGTGGGCCAAACACCATTTGGTCAGTAGAACCATTTTGGAATGTTTTACCATTTACTTTGAGCCACAAATTTAAATTAAGCGGATCGGCAACTTCATCTTTAGTAACTAAATAAGGGCCGATTGGGCCGAAGCTATCGCAACCTTTGCCTTTATCCCATTGGCCGCCTGGACGTTCCAATTGAAAGTTACGTTCCGATACGTCGTTAATTACACAATAACCGGCGATATAATCCATCGCCTCATCCAGCTCAACATAGCTCGCGGGTTTACCGATTACGATTCCCAACTCCACTTCCCAATCGAGTTTGGTGGAGTTGCGTGGTTTTATAATATTGTCATTCGGGCCGGTAATCGCACTTGTCGCTTTCATGAAAACCACAGGTTCAGATGGAACAGCAACACCAGATTCTGCGGCGTGATCGGCGTAGTTCAAACCGATACAAATAAATTTACCTACACCATTGATGCAGGCACCAAAACGCACAGGCCCTTCAACCACAGGCAGTGAATCTATATTCAAACTGGCAATTTTTTTCAGCGATTCTTCGCTCAGGGTTTTGCCATTGATATCGGAAATTACCGAACCCAATTCGCGCACTTTACCATCGGAATCCAAAATACCGGGGCGCTCTTGACCTGCATTGCCGTAACGAAGTAATTTCATAATGATTTCTCTTTCAGTTGAATTTTTTACTTACACCATGAACACCCTCCCCTAGCCGGGTACACATCTCCCCCCTTAAAAAGAGGGGGGAGGAGCTTTACTCTCTCACCTTTTCAAGGGGAGAGCCGGGGTGGGGGTTAATGTGTTAATTGCTCCAGCCACCATCAATTATATTAATAGTGCCGGTGGTGAATGCGGATGCGTCGCTCGCTAAATAAAGTGCCAGCTCGGCCATTTCACGGGCAGTGCCTAAACGCCCCATGGGTTGGCGTGCGACGAAATTTTTATACGCCGCTTCATAATCGCCGGTTGCCTGCAAACGCTGTTCAAGCGATGGAGTTTGAACTGTACCGGGGCAGATGGCATTGCAGCGCACGCCTTGCGTAACAAAGTCGGCGGCGACGGCTTTAGTCATACCAATCACTGCCGCTTTCGTCATGCCATAGGCAAAACGATTGGGCGCACCTTTAATGGAGCTGGCAACGGATGACATGGTGATGATAGAACCGCCGCCTTTTTCGATCATACCCGGTAGAAAGGTGCGGATCATGCGATACATGGACGTCACGTTTAAATCAAAAGAAAAATTCCAATCTTTTTCATCGCAATCCAAAATAGTTCCGCTGTGCACGTAACCGGCGCAATTAAATAAAATATCAACCGCACCGATTTCTTTACTGAGCGCGATGACTTCTTCGCTATTCAACACATCGAGTTTACGTGTTTCGCAGCTGACCAATTCACTTAATGCCGCAATATTAATATCCGTTGCAATAACGCGTGCGCCTTCAGCGGCAAATAATTCGGCGCTGGCGCGGCCAATGCCTTGCGCGGCAGCGGTAATTAATGCAGTTTTACCTTCCAATCGTTTCACTATTATTATCCCGTAGTAAAAGTGTTAGCTCATGCAATTTGTCTAACAGGTAAGCAACTCGGACCAATCGGCTCAAACGCTTTATAGGTCAAAATAAATTCCTGATGCCCAAGTTCTTCCGACACACTGCGCGCGCCTGATGCGACAGCAATAACATTTTGCAAAATTTCTTCGCCCACTTCATCGAGTGTTGCTTCGCCTTCCAAAATACGGCCAGCATTCACATCCATATCGCCCGCTAAACGGCGATAGGTTTCCGGATTGGCGCAAACTTTTATCACCGGCGAAATTGCTGAACCAACAACCGAGCCACGCCCTGTAGTAAATAAAATCACATGGGAACCGCAGGCAATTAATTCGATAATTTCAGCATTGTCAGAAATATTCGGAAAGCCAAAACGCGGTTCGCCATCGGGAACTACATCCAACAAATACAAACCGCCTGCGGGTGGAATATCGCCCGGCTTAATTAATCCACTAATCGGTGATGAACCCGATTTTGAATAAGCACCCATGGATTTTTCTTCAAGCGTTGTTAGTCCGCCATCGGCATTACCCGGCGCAAAACTACCAAAACCCATCACGCGATAATAGTGTTCCGCTTTGGCGACGCAGGCTTCAATTTCTGCACCTAATTCCGGCGTAATAGCGCGATCGGCCATAATAGTTTCACAACCGATTAATTCGCCGGTCTCTTCAAAAATGCAGGTCGCATCGGCGGCGACTAGCGCATCAAAACAGCGGCCAACTGCGGGGTTAGCGCTAATGCCGCTGGTGCCATCGGAACCACCACAAATCGTTCCTACTATTAATTCATTTAAAAACATGGGTACGCGCGCGACTTTTGCAGTTTCAGTTTGCAACCGTTTTACTGCGGCAAGCCCCAATTCAATTGTTGTCTTTGTGCCGCCCGCTTCTTGAATGACTAATAATTCTGCAGGGCGTCCGCTCGCAATAATTTCGCTTAATAATTTTTCGCGATTCATACTTTCGCAGCCGAGCGATACCAACAAGGCGCCGCCAACATTGGGATGGGTGCAGACCGCACGCATCATTTCGTAGGCGTATTGGTTGGGATAACAACCGGGAAAGCCAATTAAATGCACGTCCATATCGTCGGCGAGATTCACAATTCTGCGCGTAACGTGATGCGCACACTCAACCAGATAGGCAACCACAATCACGTTGCGAATACCTTTGCGGCCATCGGCGCGTTGCCAGCCGGAAAAACTTACTGTGTTATTAACTGGGCTAGTCATGATTCACTCCTGTCTTCATTTTGGCGTGTACGAGTGTGACTCGGAATGTAATCGCTTTTCATATTGTGCATGTGCACGTGCGCACCTTTTGCCACTGGTTCGATCATGGAACCGATGGGCGCGCCGTAGCGATAGACCTTCGCACCAGTGCTCAATGCCGCGCGCGCAATTTTGTGGCCGACATCAATGGCGATTGCGCTGGTGATCAATTCACCATCAATTGAAAATGAATCGCCCACCGAAATATGTTTTACGCAGACTAAAATATTGTCGTTTGGGTGCAGCAATATTACCGGTGCGATTACCGGCTTTTGCGCTGCGGCTGAATCAGCAGATTGCGTCATACGTAATCCTAAAAATTGAAGAGTATCCCGATATTAAACGGGTGTGGGCGCGGCCGGATGCAACAAATCACACTCACGCAGCCGTTGCCAGAATTCAGCAGGTATTCTGGTGTTCATCCAAACCAAGGCTTGTTGGACTTGTGCGTCACTTGCAAACCCCGCTAACACTGAACAGATTTGTGGGTGTGCAACAGGGAATTGCAATGCTGCTGCTGCCAATGGCACGCCAAATTCTTCGCACACTGTTTCGAGCTGGGCGACGCGAGTAATAATTTCCTGCGGTGCTGGCTCGTAGTTGTAGTACAGCGGAACCTTGTCGCTCGCGCTATCGGCATGTTTAACGCCGGTCGCCAGAATGCCGGAGTTGAAGGGCCCGCCGAGAATCACTGAAGCGCCGCGTTGTGCACAGAGCGACAGAAAAGTAGCGCAGGCGCCCTGCTCTAATAAGGTGTAACGACCGGCCAGCAAGAAGCCATCAAAATCGCCGTGGTTTAACGCCTCCTCACAGACTTGCCATTCGTTGGTGCCCAAGCCAATCGCGCTTATCTGCCCCGCTGCTTTTAATTCATTCATGGCGCGATAGCCGCCGTCCATAAATTCGCGAAAGCGCGCCAGATGATCGGCGCCATGGGTCAGTGGCCCTAGATCATGGGCGAAAAGGATATCGATATGGTGCCGTTGCAACCGCTGCAAACTGGCCTCGAAGGAGCGCATTACACCGTCATAGCTGTAATCAAAAAGCGGCTCCAACGGCGGCGCACCCGCAAAACCGTGGCGCACCGATTCAGTAGAAGTGCTGGGCACCAGTATGCGCCCGACTTTGCTGGAGATAATTAACGACTCACTCGCATCAGATTCAGCGAGCGCCGCGCCCAAGCGGGTTTCGCTCAAACCAAAACCGTAGTGAGGGGCGGTATCGAAGTAGCGAATACCAGCGCTAAGAGCAGCGTTGACTGCGCCGGTTGCTTGCGCATCCGATAGTGGTTGGTAGAGATTGCCAATGGGCGCTGCGCCAAACCCCAACAAGGAAATTGGCAGGGAGCTGCGCCCAAAAGTACGCCCAATAGAATGGGGTGGAATACCCTGAAACTGACTCACACGACCTCTTTTTTATAATTAAAATTAGAATTGCCAATAAAAACATTTTAGCTGAACAACACCAAAAAACACATATAGTTATTTAGACTTTTTGTGCAAAGTTAGGTCAACTGGTAATTGAGCTTTTTAACTATTTTTTCCATAAAAAAGCCGACTGAGGAGTCGGCTTTTAGGACGAGCAGGATCAACTTACTAATCGATAAGTCCACGCGAGATCTTATCCGCCGCTTGCAGCAAACGCTCCAACACGCGGGCAGTAGTCATTGCTTGGGATTTGATATGGATGAACGGAATGATCAACACCGCTGAAGCGCCGTGCACACCAATAATCGGCACACAGAAATCGGTCACGCCATCGACAAAATCACTCGCCAGTTGTACATAGCCTTGTTCAACGCCTTTACGCGCTCTAGCTAAAAAGCGCTCGATCCGCTCTAAATCCACCGTTGCCGACAGCAGCGGCAACCAACCTGCCTGCACATCCGGTGTGGCAAAACCGTATAGCAAGGCGCCAGAGTTGGTATCAATAAGACGACGGCGATAACCCACACGTACTGAAAAACCGAGATCCATCGGGCTTTCCAGCCGCGCCACCACCACAATTTGATCGCCTGATGGCACTACCAAATGGCAGGATTGCCCCAGCTCGCGGGTCAGCTCTTTCATCACCGGTAAAGCCACTTCAAGTAGGGTTTTGGCCGTGCCTTGAGAGATGCCTAAGGTGAAAAGTTTGTTGGTGAGCATGTAGCCGTCGCGGCCATCGGGCATCTGGGTGATAAACCCGCGATATTCGAGCGCGAGCACCATGCGGAATAATTCGCTCACTGAGCGCCCTAGAGCGGCAGCCATTTGCGAAGTTGTCATGGGCGATGAATTGCGGGCGAGCAGCTCAAGAATGTCCAAGCCTTTTTCCAGCGCCGGGGCACGGTATTTACGCTCGCTATCGTCCTGACTATGTAGAAGAGTATCTGAATGGGTATCGGTAAACGCGCTATCGTGTTCTTTTGTCATGGAAGTCATAGTGTTTTTCTCATTATTAGTTTCCCCCTAATCCTTTACTGGTTTATAACTTGGAGCGGCAACTAAGCATCCCCAAGACCAAACTTTATCTAAGTTGTCGCAGGATTCTACGCACACATCCCAGTGTCAGGCGTTCCACTTTACGTAATTCGATAAAAACGCAAACTTGTACCTATGAAAACCCGCTCAATGTCGATCACTGTTTGACCAATAAGTGCATGATGAGCAAGATTAAGCCAATTTTTATAGGTAGATAGCTGCTTGTTTGGCGCCAAACCAATGACAGGCCAGTCACTACCCCACATTAACCGCTCTGCCCCAAATACCAATAATAGGTGCTGGATGTAAAGCGCCAGCTCCGCTAGCCCCTGATCTTTACCTGCTTCGGTCGGTAAACCCGAAATTTTGCAGTGAACATTGGGCAATTTAGCGATGCTCGCTATAGCACTGCTCCAGTCATCGGCCGGTTGGTCACTGGCAATAATGGCGGGTTTGGCGGCGTGATCGATAACTATCGCTAACTCCGGATGGCGCTGGGCGAACAATTCCAAATAGGGTAAATGCCGCGTGTAAACCAGCGCATCAAAACTCAACGTATGCGCTTTCATCGCGGCGATCGCGGGTTCCAACTCCGGGCGTAAAATCCAGTCGTCTTCCGGCAGGCATTGCAACATAGGGCGCAGGCCGCGCAATTTGGGATGTATCGCGAGTTGAGCAATACGCGCAGGCGCCGATTCTGCCGCCAGATCCACCCAGCCAACTACTGCTTTGATAAAGTCAGATTGCGCCGCTGTAGCTAACAAGTAATCGGTATCCGCATCGCTCTGTTGCGACTGCACCAGCACTGAACCAGTCACACCCGCAAACTTGGCCAAGGGCAACAAATCGGCCACGCCAAAATCGCGATAGATGGCGGGTAAATCCGGCGTCGGCCACGTGCAATCATGTTGGCCGATTTGCCAGAAATGTTGATGCGCATCAATCACTTGGCGGCTACCTCAGCCTTATCGCGATTGCGGGCATAAAGCGCGATCACCGCAAAACAGGCCAGCGGAACAATGACGGCAAGATTGATGGAGCTCATATCCGATATCAATCCCATCACCGCCGTCAGAACCGCGCCGCCAATAATAGACATGATCACCAGCGACGAGCCCGCCTTAGCCAAAGGCCCGAGGTTTTTGACGCTCAAGGCAAAAATGGTGGGGAACATCAGCGACATAAAGAAGCTGGTCGCCGCCAACGCAAGCAAACCGGTATGACCGGGAACCAGCATCGCATAAGCGCAGAGGGTGATATTGGCGAGCGCATAAAGCCACATTAGCCAAGCCGCACGGAAACGCCCCATGAGCGCGGTCGCCACAAACCGTCCAACCATGAACACCACGAGTGAACCCATCAGATAGTTTGCGAGGGTTTTCTCGCCCGTGCCCGGCACCGCTTCTTGCCCGTAGCGAATCAGGAAACTCCAAATGCACACCTGCGCGCCCACATAAAAGAACTGCGCCGCCACGCCAAACATAAACTCGCCATTGCGCAGCAGGGTTTTGTAATCAGCCCAACTGCCGGTGTCTTCATCAGCAGCTTGAGTAGCGATACGCGGAAACTTGACCAGCAACACCAGCAGCGCCCAAGCCAGTACCACTAATCCAATCACCAGATAGGGACCCTGCACCGCATGGGATTCAAACTGATAAAACTGCTCTAACTGCTGCGCATTCATCGCCGCCAGTTCTTCAGTGGTCGGCTCATGGCCGGAGAGGATAAATTCGCGCCCGATAATAATCCCTGCGATACAACCAAAGGGGTTGAACGACTGGGCAAAATTCAAGCGCCGCTCAGCGGTGGCAGGATCACCCATGGCGACAATCAACGGATTGGCCGATGTCTCCAAAAACGCCAGGCCGCTGGCAATCACAAACAGCGCGCCGAGAAACAGTACATATTCGCGCTGCGCGGCGGCGGGATAAAACAGAAAAGCGCCCGCCGCGTAGAGCAGCAAGCCAAACACCACCGCGGCTTTGTAGCCGAAGCGTTTCATCCAGAGTGCAGCGGGAATCGAGAAGACGAAATAGCCGGTATAAAAAGCAGATTGCACCAAACCGGCTTTGAAATCCGATAGGGTAAACACCTTTTTGAACTGGGTAATCAGGATATCGTTGAGGTTGTTCGCCATGCCCCATAAAAAGAACAGGCTGATAATCAGGATCAGCGGAAACAACAGATTGGCAGGTTTATCATTATTATTCATCAAAGCTCCACAGGGCACGCGCGCAGCAAAAACCGCGTCAGCAACTGCCACATTGTCATTATTAGGATGGAGAGTGCCCGTTATTAATCGAGCTTCTATTTACTGTAGAAACCCAGCGCTCAAAACGCAACAGGATTCACGCATGAAAGAGGGTTTATACATAAAAGATGCTAACATAGAGTCATAGCAACTATAACAACTATACGAGTTTACCCTACATGATTCTGGCCAATATCGACGACTACCGTACCCTCGCCCGCAAACGCCTCCCACACTTTTTATTTGAATATATCGACGGCGGCGCCTTTAGCGAAACTACCCTGCGCAATAACCAACTCGACTTGCAACAGATCGCCCTACGCCAACGCGTATTGCGTGATGTTTCTACAGTAGCAACTGAAACCAACTTGTTCGGCCAGACATTTTCCCTACCGCTGGGCTTATCGCCAGTCGGCATTGCTGGTTTAAATGCACGCCGCGGCGAAGTACAAGCGGCGCAGGCGGCTGAAGAAGCTGGCATTCCTTTTTGTTTATCGACCGTATCGGCCTGCTCGATTGATGAAGTGCGCGCGAGCGTTAACAATCCCATCTGGTTTCAGCTGTATATGATCCGCGACCGCGGCTTCCTGCGTGAAATGCTGGCCCGTGCCAAAGCCGCCGGCACCAACACCTTGTTGTTCACCGTCGACATGCCCGTGCCCGCCACCCGCTACCGCGATATGCGCTCGGGTTTATCGGGCGGCAGCTTATGGCAACGCAAACTCACCCGTGTTGGCCAAGTTCTTACCCGCCCACATTGGGCTTGGGATGTAGGCCTACTTGGTCGCCCGCATTCACTCGGCAATATCGCCCCGATTCTTGGCGATAAAGCCGGCATCGACGAATTCTGGAGTTGGCTGGGTGCGAATTTTGACCCTACCGTCACCTGGGAAGATATCGACCGCATCCGCGCCGAGTGGGACGGTCACTTCATTATCAAAGGTATTCTCGATGCTGAAGACGCCAAACAAGCCGCGACTATTGGCTGCGATGGCTTGATCGTCTCCAACCACGGCGGCCGCCAATTGGATGGTGCACTTTCATCGATCAAAGCCTTACCACGCATCGCCGATGCGGTAGGCGATGACCTCAGCCTGATCCTCGATTCCGGTGTGCGTTCCGGTTTGGATATCGTCCGCGCCATGGCGCTGGGTGCCAAAATGGTGATGATCGGCCGCCCCTGGGTTTATGCTCTGGCGGCGCGCCAAAAACGCGGCGTAAAAGAAGTGATCGATCTGTTTGCGAAAGAGATGCGCGTGGCGATGGCGCTCTCCGGCTGTCGCTCAGTGACAGAAATAAATTCCTCTATGCTGGCGCTGCAAAACGAGAGCTAAACTGCCCCAATATATAGCCCGATCATCAACGGCGAGCTTTCTACTTCGACATCGATATCACTTAGGAAAACCAACCCACGACTAGCTGAAAGTGCTCATGCCGCCTGCTGTACCAAGGTCGGGCCGCTATACAAAGCCGGCTAAAAGCTGATCGCTCGTCGAGAGCAAATCTTGCGCTACCCATTGCTCTTTGCCGGGGATTGCTGGTTCGAGCTGCTTGCCGGTGTAGTTGAAATAGGCTCCGCTATGCGAGCCACGCAGTTTGCCCGTCAGGAGATCAGTGAGCACCGCAGATGAACGCTCGGTAGAACTTGTACCCGGCAGGATGTTGGCCAGTCGTGGCAGCACGTTATTCCAGATCCATTGAATCGCCGCCCCCTGCTCACGCGCAAGGCCAGTGCCCGGCATCAGGCCCGGGTCGAACGAAAAGAACTTCATTTCACGATGCGTTGCTGCAAATGCGCGCGCCGTGACGATATTGCACAGTTTCGAAGTGGCGTACGCATCCTTGCAGGCTTGTTCGACAGACACATCGCCATAGTCGCCCTTCGCGATTTGCGCGGCAGTGCTGTACTTCGCTCCTTTAAAGCCCGATAGCCGTGCCGACATCTCCTTGGGGTCGTGCGTACCGCTAGCGGTCCAACCCACCACGGCCGTGGGTGACAGGCGATCCATCAAGCCATTAATAAGCAGATAGTGCGCGAGATGGTTTACCGCAAATGTAGATTCAAACCCATCGACCGTGAGCGCCAGTTTATGTGCCGACTGACCACCGGCGTTGAGCAACACACCATCAAGTGCAAACGAGGTATCGCTCCGGAAGCCCTTCACAAAATCAGCAACGCTTTTCAGTGATGATAAATCAATGCCCGGTATGCTGACCTGCGCAGCGCCTTGTGCAAGTAGCTCGCGGCGGAGCTGTTCAGCTTTGACAGAATCGCGCGCTGGCAGTACCAGATGATGCCCACCTTGGCGAGCGAGACGGAGTGCTACCTGACGACCGAGTCCGGACGTGGCGCCAGTAATGAAATAAATAGACATGATGGATTCCTCGTTGTTGGTGAAGCCATTTTATGAAACATCCTTCATGTTTTGAATTCGCTTTCGGCGAAGCGCTACAAGCCCTGTCTCTACAGGGGCGCTGCGGATATGCACCAGCAAAACATAATCAATCCTTCATGTTTTAACTTGGCAAGTCAGCGCTGTGTCGGCGATACTTTGAGCACGTATTCACTATTAGCGCCGGAATTTTCAGATGCCAGCCTCTTCTCCCGCCGCTCTCAGACCTCGTCGCAACCCTAGCCAGTCCAGATCCATGGTCACGGTCGACGCAATCTTTCAGGCATGCATTCAAGTGCTACTTAAAGAAGGTATGCATCGCCTGACCACCACCAGAGTCGCAGAACGTGCGGGTGTGTCTGTCGGCACGCTGTATCAGTACTATCCCAACAAACAGGCGCTGCTTTACGCCGTCCTTGAGCGTCATCTGAACGGTGTGGCAACTGCGGTGGAAACTGCGGCACTACGCGCGCATCACAAGCCACTTGAGACCATGGTGCGGGCGATCGTTGAAGCGTTCGTGACAGCCAAGATCGAAAGCATCGATGAAGCGCGAGCACTCTATGGCATAGCCAGTGAACTCGCCTGTGCTGAGCTGGTCACGGCGGCAAGTATGAAGGTCGGCACGGCACTTGGCGCGATGCTGGTCACCGCGCCCGATGCCAGATTCAAGGACATTGTGGTCACGTCGTATATGTTCGCGACCGCAATGGTGGGACCAACAAAAGCTGTACTGGAAGAGCAAGCGCCACCTAAACTTATGCGGGTTCTACGCGAACAATTAACCTCGCTCTGCTTGGGCTATCTGCAGCGAGAGTCCGTTTAGCCACGGCTAACGCTGTGAACCATGAGCCCCTTATCCAAGGAAAATAGCCTATGAATCTTGAACTCATCGTCAATTTACTCATCGCCATAATTGCCCTGCTGCATGTGTACATAGTGGTGTTGGAAATGTTTCTGTGGGAAAAACCTGCGGGTTTGCGCGCTTTTCGCAATAGCCCGGAAAAAGCGGCTGCTACCCGCGTGCTGGCGGCAAATCAAGGTTTATACAACGGGTTTTTAGCAGCGGGATTATTCTGGGGTTTGTGGTTGGGCGACGCAGGCTTGCACTTTAAAGTGTTCTTTTTACTCTGCATCGCCATCGCTGGAGTTTATGGCGCGCTCACGGCAGCACGCAAAATTATTTTTATCCAAACTGTGCCAGCGGTTATCGCATTGGCACTGCTCGCGCTGACAAGAGTGTCCTCTTAACCATGAAGATGTCGTTATCAGTTATGAAATATATTGCTGTAGGTCTATCGCTGTTACTCGCAGGTTGCTTGCTAAATAAAACTGCTGAAAAAAATTCCCCCGCATTTTATGTCGCTGAAACATTATTCGATAAAACACAACCCGATACCTTGGGTTTACAAAAACCCCAATCGATAAATCATCACCTTGTATTTAAAGCGCAAGCGGGTAGCGCGCAATATAATCACGGCGCCGTATTGTTTGCATTTAACGATGAATTATTTATCCAATGGCAAAGCTCGCAGCAAGATGAAGACGCACCCGAAACAAAAATTCTCTACAGCCGCAGTAAAAATGGCAGCGAGTGGAGTGCACCGCAAACGCTGGTAACTACGCGTAACGATGCATTGGTTACTAATGGTGGTTGGTGGAGATATGGCGATACGCTAGTTGCGTTTATTAATGTCTGGCCACAGGGTGTGCAACCTAAAGCGGGTTACGCAGAATATATAACGAGTGAAGATGGTATTAACTGGTCTGCACCACAGCGCTTGCTGGATGCCAACAAAAAACCCGTTAACGGCATCATCGAGCAGGATTTAAAACAATTACCCAACGGCAGGATTCTCACCGCTATTCATCACCAACCCGGTTTAATTGCCAAACCTTTTTACACCGACGATGCAACAGGTATTACTGGCTGGACGCAAGGCATTATGGAAAATTTGCCACACCAACCCGGCATTAGCCGCGAGTTGGAGCCGAGTTGGTTCTTAAATAAAAAAGCAGAACCAGTGATGGTATTTCGCGATCAAGCCAGCAGTTTTACTGTGCTCGCATCCACCAGCAACGATAACGGCAAAACCTGGACATTACCCACCGCCACCAATATGCCCGACGCCCGCGCCAAACAAAGCGCAGGAAATTTACCCGATGACCGCGCATTTTTAATTAATAATCCCAGCGGCAATAAAAATCGCACACCGCTTACCATCACCTTGAGCAAAGATGGGCAGCTATTTGATAAGGCGTATTTGTTGCGCGGCGAAACAGAATTGCCGCCCATGTTATTTGCAGGTAAATACAAACGCATCGGCTACAGCTACCCAAAAAGTATTGTGTGGAATAACCGGATATGGGTAAGTTATGCTGTGAATAAAGAAGATATTGAAGTGACATCAATACCCGTTGGAGATTTATAAAGTATAAAAGCCAGGCCCCAAGGTTAAAATAAACCGAAAATAATAAAACCCAAGGAGATGATTCATGAGCGACAGCAAAACCGGCCCCTATAAAGTCAGTTCTTTAACCATAGATGCCGACTCAGACCAAATACACGGCATAGTAAAGTGGGACGCAGGCCGATCAATATGGAACACTTTAATCTTTGCAGGCGCGCTTATTTTGGGGCCGCTCTATTTCAGCTGGAGCGCCTTTTTTGTTTTTTTAATTTTATTAGAAATTACCATGTGCGCAGGTCATTCGGTGGGTTTTCATCGGCGGCTTATCCATCGCACGTTTAAATGTCCCAAATGGCTGGAGCGGGTTTTGGTGTATCTCGGTGTATTGGTGGGAATGCATGGCCCCTTCTGGGTTATTCGTTCACACGATATTCGCGATTGGGCACAGCGGCAAAAAACATGTCATCCATTTTTACGCCATGCCAAAGGGGTGTGGATGGACGGATGGTGGAATTTGCATTGCACCTTAGTACTTGATCAACCACCGCAATTTGATCCCGGCGCCGGAATCGGTGACGATAAATTTTATCAATTCTTACAAAAAACCTGGATGCTGCAACAAGTACCCGTTGCGCTTTTATTGTATTGGTTCGGTGGTATTGAGTGGGTGGTATGGGGCATTTTTGTGCGTGTCGCCGTGGGCGTTTCTATGCATTGGCTGGTGGGATATTTTTGCCATTCCATCGGCCCACAAAATTGGTTAGTGGATGATGGTGCAGTACAAGCGCATGACGTGCCTTGGGCAGCGCTGTTATCGATGGGTGAAAGCTGGCACAACAATCACCACGCATTTCCTGCGTCGGCACGCCATGGTTTGTATAAAGGCCAAATTGATTTGGGTTTTAAATTTGTAAAATTGCTGGAGCGTTTTGGTTTAGCGTGGGATGTACAAGAAGCAGATACATTACCACCGCGCAAAGGCATTACTCCGCTAACCGAACAAGCACGGCTTACGTTACAACGACAAATAAATAATATTGCCCAACCAGCAGAATAAAAATGAAGATAGCCATAGTCGGGTGCGGACCTGCTGGTTTGAGCTGCGCATTGCAGCTTGCCAAACAACATCATCAGCTCACCATTTTTGAACGCATGAGCGATCTCGCTATGCAAGGTTCAGGCGTGATCATCCAACCGATTGGCTTGGCAGCGCTCGATATTCTTGGAATACGCGCCGAGATTGAACAATACGGCCAACCAATACATACCGTGATTGGTCGCTCCGGTGAGCGCAATCGGCTTTCAGTCCATGTCGATTATTCGCGCCTGAGCGGAATTAATTATGCGTTGGGCTTACAGCGCGGCGCGCTGTTTAATGTGCTCTACCGTAAGGTGATGGAAAGTGGTGTGCAGATTATTACCAATGTCACCATTGACTCACTTCACCATCAACATGATGGTCGTATCCGGCTGCAAAATGAAAACAAAGAATCACAGGGCGAATTTGATTTTGTGATCGATGCCAGTGGTGCACATTCGAAGCTGCGGCAATTTGCAGTGCAAAACACGATTAGCAAACCGCTGCACTACGGATCATTGTGGAGCAAAGTGGATTTGGATACTGGCGTAAATTTTGATCATCACAAAATGGAATTGTATAGCGACAGCGACAACGTCGGCATTGGCTTAATGCCAATCGGTAAACTCACTTTGGCAGACAAACCACAAATTGCCTTATTCTGGAATATGAAATGGCAACACTATCCGCAATGGCGCGCGGGCAATTTGGATGAATGGAAAAATAACTCCATCGAAAAATGGCCCTCAACCCAACCCTTTCTCCAACAAATTACCCACCACGACCAACTGTATCTGGCAAAATTTATTTATCACCGGCTTCCAAAACCCTATGGCATAAATATCGCTTTTGTCGGCGATGCAGCGCATGCAACCAATCCGCAATTAGGGCAAGGAATTAATATGTCGCTGGTGGATGCGGTGGTACTTGCATGGTCCTTACAACAACGCAGTGATTTGGCTTCAGCATTAACGCTTTATGCAAACACTCGAAAAAGTCATGTTGTTTTTTATCAAACCATGGCCCGCATACTCACACCCTTTTACCAATCCGATAATGCCGCAGCCATTTATTGTCGCGACAGGTTGTATGGCGCTTTGTGCAAAATCCCACTCGTTAGAACACTGACTGCAAAACTCATTTCTGGCCAAGTTCGAAACCCCCTCCAACAGTTAAGCTGAACATTTTTATCACTGCACGCTAACTAGCCTGGCGAATAATTCGACAACACTTGTCTATCGTCATGTCCCGAAAATTCTCTATGTTTGCCACCGCACTGAACCTCCATTTTCACTTCGCAATAATTATCTCCGAGAGCTTCTTCTGAGTTGATCAGGAGAAGAATAAATTATTACTGCGAGAAATTTGCAGAACGCTTTTGGAGAACTCATGAAACAACAATTCTTCTCTGCCCACGCGGCGCCAGCCAAACAATCAATATCACTTACATCTACAACTATGCGTTATAAATATCTTGCCTATGTGATTGGATTAACGGCTGCTGTCGCCAGCCCATTGGCATTCTCACAAAGTGATGAAGATTCTGCGGGCGGTTTTAATTTCCGCGCTGAACCTGGTCATTGGTATATCGGTGGAAATTATGGCCGCACACTCGAGAGCATTGATGATGGTGAAATTGCTAACACCATTATTGGTGGTGGCTTGACTGATATAGAAGACGAAGACTCTAATCGTGGCTACAAATTTTTTGTGGGCTACCAATTCAATCACCATGTTGCACTGGAAGCCGGTTACGCCGACCTCGGTGATTTCGGTGTTAACGTTGCCCGCGCACCGGAGGCGGGCACACTCACCGGTGAGACCAGTTATAAAGGTTATAACCTGGATGTGGTGGGAACTTGGCCGCTGACCCAGCGCTTGTCGGCGTTTGCGCGTGTAGGTGCATTTCATTATCAAACAGAAGAAAATTTTGTCGGCACTGAAAGTTTAGCTGCATCGCTTTCGCGCGATGACGATGATACCGGCTATAAATTTGGTGCTGGTCTTGAATATTCCTTCACTGAACGCTTATCGGCGCGAGTGGAAGCGGAGCGCTATCGCATTGAAGATATGCTTGGCGATAACGGCAGCGTAAATCTTTATTCAGTCGGCTTGGTCTATCGCTTTGGTGATCGCGCTGTAGCACCGATCACTAAAAAAGAAGATGCCATTGTTGCGCAGCAGGATTACTGCAGCAAACTGGATATCCAGTTTGAAATTAATCGCGCTGATATTCCACGTTCGGAATCTGAACGCTTGAATGCGGCGGGAACTTTCCTGAAAAAATATCCTGACACTAAAGCAGTCATTGAAGGCCACACCGATAACGTGGGCAATGACCAGTCCAACCTGCAGCTCTCGCAGCGCCGCGCCGACAGCGTGTTTCAATATTTAGTTGGTCAACAGATTGATGCATCGCGTATCTCCACTGTTGCTCGCGGTGAAACAGAACCGGTAGCAACTAATGATACGGACACGGGTAAACGCGAAAACCGCCGCATCAATACCACCATTGATTGTGTGAAAGATGTAGCGGGTTTATCGCTACCGGAAGCGCATATCACCATCGCAGCATTGGTTGAGTTCGATGCGAATAGCGTTGAAGTGAAGGATGAATATCACGCAGATTTGGAAAAAGCGGCGACTTACCTGCGTGATAATCCAAACGTAACTGCGCATGTAGAAGGTCATGCGGCTGATCTGAACTCGACGGAAAAAGCGCAAGAAATATCAGAACGCCGCGCGGCGAATGTGGTGGATTATCTGGTAGAGAAATTCAACATTGATCGCGCGCGGTTAACGGCGGAAGGTTTTGGTAAAACCCGGCGCGTTGCTTACAACACCACGGAAGAAGGTAAGCAGCAAAATCGCCGGGTCAATATTGTATTGAGCTATCCAAAGTAATTTATACACATTTGTTTTAGTAAAAAAGCCCGCCAGTAGTTAACCGAGGGGGCTTTTTTACTAATGCAATTATACAAAAAAACAGATCGGCTATTTTTTTCATGCAATTGTTTAAAATGCTTATAATTTTTTGGTTCGTTCAAAGATCTCAAATATTCTTTTTCCTTTCTGTCTGCTCATCCAGCTTGAAAAAGTTAACACGTTGGTGAAGATGCTGAGAAACGGCGGCCAATGTTTGAGCATAACTTTCAACTTGCACAATTGCGCTAACGGCAACGTCTGTAACGTTGTTAATGCTGACGACGCTCCTATTTATCTCTTCAGCCACCATACTTTGCTCTTCTGCCGCTGTCGCAATTTGTAAATTCATTCCGTTAATCTGCGACACAGACTGTTTTATATCAGCAAGAATTTTTTGCGTGTGTTTTACATGCACTACCGTCTCTGCAGCTTCGCCTCGGCTAGTTTCCATTACATTTACAGCGTTGCTAATACCATTTTGTATTTTACTGATCATTGTTTGAATTTCTTGAGTAGAGCTATGCGTGCGGCTTGCTAGTGTTCGAACTTCATCAGCTACTACTGCAAATCCTCGACCTTGCTCTCCAGCGCGTGCAGCTTCAATTGCAGCATTTAATGCAAGTAAGTTGGTCTGTGCAGCTATGCTACGAATGACTTCCAACACTTTACCTATTTCACTACTGTCTATCGCCAGCTGGGTAATAACGCCTGATGTTTGCTCAACCTCATTGGATAAATCCAAAACGGCTTGAATAGAACGAAGAACGGCGGCTTCGCCAACCCTGGTTTGCTCATCAGCTGAGTGTGTTGCGGTTGACGCATTTTGTGCATTTAAGGCTACCTCAGCTACGGTCGCCGTCATTTCATTCATAGCCGCTGCAACTTGCTGTGTCTGCTGCTGTTGGATATCCAATTCTTCTGCCGTGCGGCGACTACTTGATGCTAGTTCATGCGAAGCCTCCTCAAGCTCTGTAGATGAATGTCTGATTTCATGTACTGTTTCCTGAAGTTTCTTACTCATATCCAAAATTGCATGCATGATGCTATTGGCCGGTGGTTGGTGTGCGAGGTTTAATACAAGCCATCCATCAGCAACTTTCTGCACGTTCAAGGCAACCTCATCAGGCTCCCCGCCAATACGGCGCACTAACTGCTTGGCAATTGTAGCGCCCAGGCTAATACTGGCAACAATGCTTATGAATGTGAGTGATATCGTTATTAGTTCTGTCGTGCTTAAAGCTTTCTCGGATCGCTTATATTCTTCATCAACAATACTCAATTGCAAATCGATTAGTTTCGCCAAACCTTCGCTAATAGGATCTACGACAGAATAAAGTTCTCCGTCAAACTCTTCAAACTGACCTGCTGCCTCTCCTTGCAGGCTCCCGATTTTTGCGCGCACACGGTCTATTGCAACGGTACCAGCAGGCAACAACCGATCAACTGACTCCATTAGAAATCTTTCTTCGCGAGTTAAATAGGTCTTTTTGTAGCCATCCCACAGTTTTTCCACATCTATTTTGGCTTGCAATAACAGTTTGCTGGCGATGTCAGGATGCACTAATCCTGCATTAAGTTTGTTCACCGTATCGATCACTGCAATGGCATAAGCATCGGAGACTAATTTTAAGTCTCTCAACGGAATAACACGGTCTTTATAAATAGTGGTGATACTGGCATGTTCCGCATCGAGTCCCGAAATAGAACGGTAGCCGAGAAAAACTAAAAATATGCAGGGCAATAAAGCAATCAATGCGAGCTTATGAAATGTTTTCATTGTGAATCATTCCTGTCTTAATAATTAAGAGCGACGCAAATTTTACGGTAATGTAAATTATTAAATCCCTCTCGGCCCCAATCATTGTCATGTGGTGTTAGACGAAGTCGATCAATCCAGGGGTAAAACCCGGTGATTTTTTGTCCCGGTAGGATGAGAGATCTGACATAACTGCATGGAGTTATTCACCCACGAAGGCACACGCAAGATGCTCTCAGTTGAGAGTTTAGGTGGAGGGGTTTTCTATGCAATGAAGCGCGAGAAAAAAATCGCGCTCGCGCAATACAATTGGATACATTGCAAGCCTTACGTAGTATCAATGCCCGGATTGGGGTCGCTCTTCCTAATTGGTAGCTCGCGGCAGCACGCATAACCCAGACCATAGTGACTAACAATTGACACCGGGTTATCGGGAAGAGCCTCTAACTTGAGGCGTAGTCGACTTATCAACAGATCCAAAGCTCTGCCCTGCTGACCTGGTTCATATTCACCCCAAATCGCTTCACTTAACGCAGAGCGATTCATAACCTGGCCTTCGTGACGCAGCAGGAAATCGAGCGTTCGGTATTGTGAGGGAGAGAGACGACAGCGATCACCTTGGTGAGTGATCATTTCTAATGACGAGGGAGCCAATGTAACCTCAAGTCCAGGGCTCAGGGCCTTGAGATCTTTACCCCGACGGCGCATCACCGCTCTTATTCGAGCAAGCAAAACACTTTTATTAACCGGTTTGGTGACGAAGTCGTCCGCACCAAGATGCAGAGCTTGTGCTACGTCATCGGCTCTGCCGAAGCTGGTGACAAAAATAATCGCTGGGCAATCGGGTTCAAGCACTAATTGTTTAGTCAACTGGATGCCACTGATACCAGGCAACTGCCAATCCACTAACACTAGCGATATACCTCTGCTATGCCAATCGGAGGCAAGAAAAGCTTCACTGGATTCAAAACAATGACACGTATAACCGTAAGGTTCCAGCCACAAACTTATAAGCTGCGCTATAGGTTTATCATCTTCAACAATAGCGACGGAAAGCACGTTGATAGCCCTTGAGGTGGGTCGAGTAAAACGAAGAATGGATTAGCTCAAAAACCACGAAAAGGCATTTGTGATGCTCGATCATAACGCGAACAACGCCGCAAAAAATGACCTAGCTCAAGCATAGCGGTAAAAGGGGATAACGCTATTTACCTGGCTCAAATAAGAAAGATGCGCAAATAGGTTTAAACGCAAACTACCTTCTCGCATTTTACCAGGCGGGGATTTTTACAATTAACTCATCTATTACAAAACCCTTATGAGGTTTACGCAATTAATAACATTTACACAGCGTATTTTTCTTTTATCGCAAATGGTCTTTAATATGTACCAGAGTCTCCAGCGTTTGAATTCGTAAGTCACGATCATACACATCAATCGTAAACATAAATTCATCGATGGCGAGTTCATCGCGCAACTGCTGTAAGCCATCCAGAATTTGTAATTCATCGCCGATTTGTGCCAACGCTAAAAAATCGTCTACGTTATTTTTCTCACCCGCTGACCAATCCAGTTGCGCAACATCAACAGGTGGACGAAGCCACATAGGCTCGCCGCGAAACAACGCCACAATCCGCTGAAAGCTGGTGGATGAACTGAAGATCGCCTGCTCTTCCGTCTCGCCCCAAACAACCGGCAAACCCAAAATAAAATAGGGCTTTTCCAATTGCGCCGATGGCCGAAATTCTGCGCGATAACGCTTGAGTGCAGCGCGCATATACGCTGGTGCAAAATGCCCCGCAAATGAATAAGGCAAGCCCAATTGTGCAGCGAGTCCGGCGCTGTAAAGACTCGAACCTAAAATCCAGATTGGCACCTGCGTACCTTCACCGGGCACGGCGCGCAATCGCTGTTGTGGTTGGCTCGGTTGCAATAATTGTTGGATCACCTGGACTTCTTGCGCAAAATTTTCTGCGGCGGAATCATCGCGCTTTAATGCACGGCTGGTAACCGGGTCAGTCCCCGGCGCGCGGCCTAAACCCAAATCGATACGGTCGCCATAAATCGATGCAAGCGTGCCGAATTGTTCGGCCACAATCAGCGGCGAATGGTTGGGCAACATAATCCCCCCGGAACCCACGCGCAGCTGCTGCGTATTCCCCGCAATATGCCCAATCAACACCGCCGTCGCCGAACTGGCAATGCCCTGCATATTGTGATGCTCTGCCAACCAAAACCGTTTAAACCCCAAGTCATCCGCCGCTTTGGCGTAAGCCACGACATGGGTGAAGGTATCGCAAGGGGTTTCGTTGATTCGCACCGAGGCGAGTTCAAGCAGAGAGAATTCGACAGACATAACACAACCTCATCCAATGGATAGGGTTGTATTTTACGGCTAAAACTTCAGTTGATGGGTTTGTGCGCTGAAAGCTTATTAATTCTTTACGAATGTAATGAGCGGTAATTACAGTGGCACCGAAAATTTGTTATTAAGTTTATATGTGCTTCAATCAGTTGATTGCTTTTTGTAGGGGATGTTTCGTGAACCAAGCCGCTGGAGGTCGTATATGTGCCCAAAGCGGTCCTTTGCGGAAAACAGGTCAACTCTTTAAGTCTCAAAAGCAATTTTACAATATGATTTAAACCCTCTCTAATATTGAGTATTAAAAAATCGGAATTTATTCATAATATCTATCGTTCGGCAGATACACTTAAGGATGAGTTTAAAGGCCAGTCTGCTAGTAAGTAGCGCATGCTGTTAAAGCACCCACAACAAACAATGAAAAAATTAACTTCGATATGTACTGTGATGTAGAAAGTTTCAAAAATCCAATCAAACCAGATGCAACCAACAAGACCGATATAATCTCGGCTTGAGTTGCATTGATACCCCAGAAACTATATTCCTGATTTATCCTGATTTTTTCTATCAGGATACGCTCCAATCCACTGAGAATGAGATAAATAAAGAATAATTGACCTACTGCCTGTTGGCGCTTTCTAACACTCCACAAAAAAATAAAGATACAAAATGACATGAGTGCTTCATACAGCGGAGTTGGATAGACACCGGGAGAGTTTATTACTACCCCAAGTGCATTGTTTTCATATGTTTGCGCCCAAAACCATTCTGGTAGCCATTCTGGTTTTAAGCTCATATCAGCCGCTACACCCCAATCCCCATCTCCTGATATCTGGCAGCCGAGGCGACCAATTCCGTAGGAAAGAATCAAGGCAGGAGCTACTGCGTCAAGCATAGGTATGATTGGGATGGATCTTTTTTTCAGAAAAATAACACCGGCTAAAAAGCCAAATATCAATCCACCATAAATTGAAAATCCTCCTGATGAAAAAATTGCATCAATAGGATCGCTAAAAAGATCTGCCGGACGCTCAATTACGTCAAATAATTTCGCGCCCATCACACCGAACAAAACAGCAACCATAGCTAGGTCGCCAATTAACTTAGCCGAATTTCCTTTTAATCCAGATATTAAGCCCAGTTTTTCGAATCGTTGAACCTCACGCTGTACCAGATACACAGCAACAATAATTGCCAAGCCGACAAACGTTCCAAACATGGCAATTGGAAGATGAATATCTGTTCCAAATAGCTTGTTAATGAGATCGGTTATGTATGTATAAGACATGTAGGTACCTTTTTGTAACAGCTTTGTGTTCGCTTCTGTATTCAAGCGTATAAGAATTGCTGCTAGGCTGTAAACCCAACTTTCAATGACGAGTGCTTTTAATGAGCTATTTAATAACCGGATGTCTTTTTTTTGCTACAGCTATTGCCGAAATAGTGGGTTGTTATCTTCCCTATCTTTATTTGCGGAAGCAAGGAAGTATTTGGCTGCTAATACCCGCTGCAATCAGCTTAATGCTATTCGTATGGCTATTAACGCTTCATCCTGCCGCTAGCGGTCGTGTTTATGCAGCGTACGGTGGAGCCTATGTGATCGTAGCATTACTGTGGCTGAAAATTGTAGATGGAATCAAGTTATCTATGTTGGATTATCTCGGTGCAGCAATAACTTTTTTAGGGATGAGCATTATTATTTGGGGATGGAAATCCAATTAACGAAAATCTCTTGTATCTGTAGTGACTACAGCTTTTATCCTTTGTGGCATTCCCCTTAACTGGGGTCATACATATGTCGCGGAGGATTTTATATGACAACAAAAAAAAGTAAATGGATACCAGGTTTAGCTATTGCTGCCTGTGTGGCCTGCTGCACGATTCCATTGGCTGGTGTGTTTTTAGTAGGTGCGAGCTCTGCTGCATTTGCTGCTTTTTTTGCATCGGACCAATTCAAGGAGATTCTTTTGTGTGGAATTCCTTTATTGCTAATCATTGCCGGTTATTTTATCTACGCTCGTCGTAAAAAAGCGGCTGCGTGTTGCGAAGCGCCAAATTCTGGTTGTGGTCCAAACCAATGCGGTGTTAATACCAACAAAAACTGAATACTCCTTCCACCACATCGTTAGTTGCCATCTTAACGCTGCTCGTAACAGGGCAGCACGATACCTGCGCAACCAAGCAAATGAACTGCTTTCCTAACCAACACATTTACAACACGCGACAATCCCAGGTAAAAATCATGCCTATTAGAAAAGAGTTTGCCATTGTCATGCTGACAGCACTAATAACATCCTGCTCATGTTTTGAACCAACACCGAAATCTGGCGTAACATTTGCGACAGTTGATGAAGTTGCTCAAGTCGTTACAAAACCATCAACCAGCACAGTTGTGTTGGATGTAAATCCAGAATCAGTCCGAAATGATAAAGGTGTTATTCCGAATGCAATTAAACTGAGTAGTTATGACAAGTACGCACTCACTGAGCTACCAGCAGATAAAAATACTGGACTAATTTTTTATTGTTATAACGAGTCATGTGGCGCTTCGACTGAAGCTGCAAATCGAGCAATAACAAATGGCTGGCCTAACGTTTCTGTCATGAGAGCCGGAATTGTTGGCTGGAATGCTCTACATAATTAATTCTAAAAATACCCCACCTCATCTCAGTCAAAAATGCTTGTGATTTATTTCACAAGCTTTTTGCAACTATTTCACTGCACTTTTCAATATCTTAAAAATATTACAGGCTCACGCTTCTTTGCGATAGCTCCCGTCGCATTCCCTTTCCTGAATTTACACCCAGAAAATTATTTTCATAAAAAATAATTGAAATATTTTCATTTAAATTGAAAAAAGGTATTGAACCTGTAGCTACTACAGGATTTAGCATTTGGAAAAGTTGGCGGATGATTCATCAGGAAGAATTGAGCAACTTAATTATAGCCTAGCCGTTAGCAAATGCATTCTTCACATTGTAAAAATGGTGAGCAACAAACAAATCTGATGATTTATAAGAATGCGATGAAAAAGCTATTTTGCTATTTTTTCCTTTGTGTTTTTCGCTAATGCAGAAGCTGCCGCTGGCAAAAAAGTGCCAGACATTCAACATGGTTGCCCGGTTAAATATTGAAAAATATCAAAGAATCCTGATTGGATGCAGTACCACTAACTTTAATTTATTACTAACAATCTAAAGGAGTATTTATGAAGACCACCAAAAAATTCGCTATCACCCTGCTGGCAGCTACCACAAGCTTGATGTTCTCTGCTTTTTCAATTGCAGGTGACAAACACCACGACGACAAAGTTAAGCCACTCAAAGGCTGCTACCAAGTAGTTAAAGGATCAATGGAAGAATCTGCCGTTGATGCAGAGCGTGTTATTGGTACCTACCAATTTGTTTTGGCTCAAGAAGGTCGTCATAAGAAAAAGCACGCTGTTATTACTGGCCCTATTGCTGGATCAGAAGGTGTTGGCGGACATGAAGAAGAAGGTGAACACGAAGAGGGAAGTGAGGAAGAGCCAGGCGAGGTACATGGCGGACATACCCTTGGCACGTTCAATCGCTCCGGAACACTGACCAGTAACGAAGATAATTTTGTAGCTACCGGTGCAGCTTGCTATGGCGATGATGGCCAGCCGCGCTTAATTACCGGTATTGAAACTTTGAAGTTTCATGGCGGTACTGGTGCCTTTATGGGATTGAACCACGGAGAAATTGCTTTCGACGTTACCTTCGATTTGTGCACCGATCCAACAAACCCTGTTGCAGATCTTAAAGTAACTTCTGGCGAACTTTGCTTCCAAGAATAAGTTTCCTTTTTTCCTCACAGCGCTAGCTGTGAGGAATCACCGACCTTACATAAAGGAGTGACCACTATGAATATGTCTTTTTCCGGCACCTTGTTGCGCTTTGTTAACTTCCAAAAAAATATTTCCATCGAAGCTCCCACACCGAGCGATGCACTCAGCAAGCTGGTCGCACAATTCCCTCAAGCACGTCAGGTCATTTACGACGCGGATGGGAAAGTTCGCCAAGTACATCAAATCTTCCTAAACGGAAAGCAACTTCGCTCTGAAGAACTGAACACACCTGTTCGCACCAATGACCAACTTGACATTTTAACCGCAATTGCAGGTGGTTGATTATGCTGCGGACTTCCCATTCATCGGTGCCCGCTTGCCCAACTCTATTTACGCCACTGCAAATTCATACCCGTGAATTACTGCAATTAGGTGTAGGCGCCTGGGTGGGTTGGATGCGTGACCACACCGTCAGCATACAAAAAATGACTGAAAACTATGGTGCTGCGGTCGTGGTTGCCGGAGCCAATCTCCACTATTTGGAACCCTGCTTATTTCATGACGGTGACACCGTACATTTGAACAGCCACTCAGTTGTTCATAAAAAAGGAATTCTTGTTGAAGGTATCACAGAGTTTACATGCGGCTCAAAAAAATTGGCTCGCATGAGTGTGTTTTTACGCCCAGTCATTATCGGCGATGAGCATAGTTCGGCGGCCAAGTCAGGCTCATTGTTGCCAGAGCTTCAAGCTCTATTCGAGCCAGAGGAATTTAGCCAGGTTCCATACAATCGCTATGTCAAACAATTGCAGCCTGAAATTGAACGGGAGGGTGAACTAATCGCCACAGGAACTCACCCATTCAAACTACATAGATATGCAATGGATTTCGCCGACCAATGGGCGTTTATGGAAACTGCCGCTTACGTCGGTGGCAGCAGAGAAAATCTTGCCGTCGCGCAAGCAGCTTCACATCAGCGACTTATTGAAGGTATATCTGTACCTGTCAAAAATTACTATCTGGATTTAAAGCGACCCTACTTTTTGTTTGATGAAGGGTGTGTAGAAACCAAAGCTTACATTTGGAAAGATAAATTATTTTTTGTGCACAATCTACTTAGTCAGCAACGTGGCGACCATCAACTTCATGCGGTAGTTATTGAAGAGATGCAGTAATCAAAACAATTGGACAAGCAACCATTTTTTGTTAGGAGCACAGCAATGAGCAATTCATCCAATGTTGATCTATCGCATGAAGAAATTCAACGCTATAGCCGACACCTGCTACTTCCCGAAGTCGGGCTTGAAGGGCAGAAAAAACTTAAAGCCGCGAGCGTATTAATTATTGGTGCGGGTGGCTTGGGTTCGCCAATTGCCATGTATCTAGCTGCTGCCGGCATCGGTTGTATCGGCTTGGTCGATATGGACATTGTAGAAGTCTCAAATTTGCAGCGGCAAATTATTCATGGCACCGAGAATGTTGGCGAGCTGAAAATAGAGAGCGCCAAGCGCACTATCGCTCGCATTAATCCCTTCGTGAATGTCAAAGTTTATCAAGAAAAATTCACAGCTGAAAATGCGATGGATATCGCGCGTGAATACGACATCATTATCGACGGCACTGATAACTTTCCTACCCGTTATTTAGTTAACGATGTGTGCGTACTGTTAGGCAAACCTACAGTGTACGGAAGCATTTTTCGTTTTGAAGGGCAGGCTAGCGTTTTTTCTGCCAAGCACGGTCCTTGTTATCGCTGCCTCTATCCAGAGCCGCCACCAGAGGGGCTGGTTCCAAATTGTTCCGAAGGCGGTGTGATTGGTGTGTTGCCCGGCATGATTGGAACTATCCAAGCTAACGAAGCGATCAAGATTATATTAGGTGAAGGTATTCCACTTTATAACCGACTGCTGGTGCTAGACGCGCTGGACATGCGCTTTCGCGAACTGAGCATAAGTAAAAATCCGAATTGCCAAATTTGTGGAACCAACCCAACTATTACCCAGCTAATTGATTATCAGCATTTCTGTGGCATTAGTCCGAAAACCAATACGGATACTATTTCGGCAGACCAACTAATTACCGCTACTGAACTTTCAGAAAAATTAGTGACATCAACTGTTCAAATAATCGATGTGCGTTCAGCAGAAGAATACGCCATTTGCGCTATTCCTGACTCCCTACTTATACCACTTGCCGAATTACCGTATCGACTGCATGAAATCAATCGTAATGCTGAAGTGATTATTTACTGCAAATCTGGAATTCGTGGAAGCAAAGCCGTTAGCCTACTTAACGACGAAGGTTTTCTCAAAGTGAAAAATCTTGTTGGTGGTATTAAAGCGTGGGCGACTGAAGTCGATGAGGCTATGCCTACTTACTAAATATCAGGTTTTGTACATGGAACCACTATTTTAAGCGAGAAACTTATGCGATCAGTACTAGATATTGCCAGCCTGGCAGAAGAGCGCTTTGGTGATTTTATTCGCACGTCTGTGAATCCGCTTGCCTTAATACGTGATCAATCGAGTGAATCAATTTCTGCTGAAATTTTTCGTAGTGCGTGCGTAAACGGAATGACTTCTTTCGGTTTACCAAAGGAAATTGGCGGTGCCGGAAACACTCCTTTGGTTTGGGGACAAATGCTGGAGCAAATCGGGTACTTGAGCAGCGACTCTGGTTTTCCTTTAGTAGTATCGCTACGTGCAGGCTTGATCAATACGATGTATCGGTCAGGCCGTGAAGACATTATTAAACGCTACGTCAAGCCTATGGTGTTTGGCGAACGTGCTCCGGCGTTTGCTTACACCGACGGCACTGACCCTTTTTCATTCAAGACTTTTGCAAAAAAGGTTGAAGGTGGCTACTTATTAAATGGCGAAAAGCTTTACGTAACTGGCGGTGCCACCGCTGATACTTTCATGCTCTATGCACGCACCGAGCAAAATGGCTTCGAAGATCTGAAAGTATTTATTGCAGAGCGCAGTGACCCAGGCTTCGCAGTAATTGCGTCAGATTTAGCTGGTTTACGCTCAGCGGGTATTTCCAGTTTGAGGTTGGAAAATGTTTACGTCCCGGACGAACGTGTTTTAGTTCCGCAGGATGGTCTCAGTCATGTACAGCGCTTCTTAAACGAGCGCCGCGTATTTTTGGTTTGTCCATTATTAGGCCGCATGCAAGCCATTCTTGAAGATTGTATTGCCGAACTCGACTCAAAACAGCGCTACGGTAATTCACTGACCGCAATGCAACATGTACAGGCTCAAATTGGAAAGATGTCGGTTTTGGTTGAAGTGTCCCGCGCGATTTTATACCGCGCGTTAGAACGACAATCTTCCCCGCAATTCGATGCCTATTGGGATCCGATAGGTTCAATTGCAAAACTCACGGTGATCGACAATGGCATTGAGCTGATTCACATCGCACAAAGGTTACTTGTGGGCGACGGCTATTTGCGATCAAAACATTACGAGCGCTATTTGCGCGATTTCTGTGGGTACATCCCAGGAGGTGGATCTCAAGAAACTTTAATTGTCGATCTCGGCATAAACGCCATCACTAGCCATGACTTAAAACAAAAGATGCAGCTATTGATGGAAAAAAACCGCTCTTCACTAAATCAACATCAAGGAGATGAAGAAAGTGAACAATCATTGCAAAAAACCGCGTAGCCATAATTACCTTTCGCTTTTATCGACATCATTTAAAATCCTACTCTCACCTGTCGTATTTGTTGCAGCATGTACGTCATCTCAGGTTTGGGCAGGTGAAAAAGATAAGGACGACGAGAATGGACATAATCGTCACAGTAAGCATCAGATTCGTGCAATTAAAGCTTCAGACTATGCACCTGTTGATGCAAAAAAAGCGGTACTGGGACAAGCTTTTTTCTTTGACAAAGAATTAAGTGGTAACCGCAATATTTCTTGCTCGACTTGTCATTCACCGTTATCGGCCACCTCCGATGGACTGTCGATCAATCTCGGCGAAGGTGCGCATGGCTTTAGCGTGGGACGTAACCCCGGTGCTTATCCCCCTTTGGCGAGTGATCCGCTGGAGCGAGGACAACGCAACGCGCCTTCGTTGTTTGATCGTGGTGCCAAAGAATTTGGTTCAATGATGCTTGATGGCCGTATTGAGTTAGATAGCAGTCCTGACGGATTTTTAACGCCTGCTGGTGACGAGCTTCCTCCAGGGTTCAATAACCTTCTGGAAGTGATCTCTGTCTTTGCTTTCACTGAAATTCAGGAAATGCTTGGTCAACCAAACGAGAATGAGATTTCTGCCGCTGCTGCTGCGCAGGGTTCGCTATTTACTCCTGTGTGGACTAAATTGGTTGAGCGCATTAAAGCACAACCTAACTATCGCCCCTTAATTCTCGCAGCCTATCCGGAGTTAAAAGGAAACATAGACGGGTTTAACATCGTGCACGTTGGTCGAGCTATCGCACATTTTCAAAACAGCTCGTTCCGTACTTCATTGAACACGCCCTTTGACCGTTACTTAAACGGTGATGATGGTGCGATTAGTAAGGAGGCGGCAAGAGGTTTTAAACTGTTTACCGGTAAAGCCCAGTGCTCGTCTTGTCACAACGGTGCATTTTTAACTGATCACAAATTTCATGCGATTGGTGTTCCGCAAATCGGCCCAGGTTTCGGTGGTGTCGGGTATGCTGGCCGCGAGGACTTCGGAAGGGAAGGAGCAACTAAAGATATCAATGACCGATATAAATTCCGTACACCGCCATTGAGAAACGTTGCGCTCACTGGTCCGTGGGGACACGATGGTGCATTTAGTATGCTGGAGGACGTCGTTCGGCATCATCTTGATGCAAAAAAATCGTTGAATAATTACGACATTTCACAATGCGTTTTACCATCGCGTTTGGATTTGGATGAACTGGACTTTATTGCGACTAATGACCTGAATACTCGTTACGAAATTGAGCAACGAATTGAGCTTCCAAAGATTCGCTTGCATGAAAATGAATTCAACGACTTGATGGCTTTCATGTTCGCGCTCACTGATCCGGAACATCTTGACTTGCGTCATACAGTTCCAAAATCTGTACCGAGCGGCTTATCACTTGCTGATTAAAAAGAGGGGCAACTTATGTTGCCCCTTTATATTATTAAGCACTGTAAGCAAGCGAGTGCATCGCTTCAATAATATTGCATTCCGATGCGCTCGACTTACCCGCACAACAATTTTTACAGGTACTAGTCAGGCCTTTCAGCTCCTCTTTAAAACTTGCGAGCTGATCTATTTTCTTTTGAATGGCGTCCAAATTACGATCTGCCATATCCAATACTTCCTGACAGGGTTGCTCGCTATCTTGCGACAAATTCAGCAACTCTTTAACCTCGACGAGGCTGAACCCCATCTGTCGCGCTTTTAACACAAACCGCATTTGCTGCAAATTTGCCTTACTGTACAACCTGTGCCCACCTAGAGTGCGCGATGGTTTGGAAATTATCTCTTCCCGCTCATAGTATCTAATCGTCTCGATGGCGCATCCTGTCGCCTTGGAGAACTCACCTATAGAAAGTGCCATGTTAACCATCCCAAGATAATGAATTAAAGTAAAACCTAAACTGATTGCTCAGGTCAGGGTCACCCAAGCAACAATTATGCTAACACATGAATGTGCTGAATTTTAAGCAGTGAGCTATGCGCCACTTAGCTTTTAAGAGAATTGACTACTTAACACCAAGAGATGCATCTTTTTCGAGGTGCTTGTTTTCGATATTTGTCTTATAACTTCAATAGATTTGAAAAGCTTTCAGCTAAAGTAAGTGTTGCCATGCGAATTAATGCGCCATTTTTTGCGTAAGTCAACTTCCGCAATTGTCCGTTTACTGAATATAGATGCGTAAATAAAATTATTAATTTAGGTGTGAAATGAAATATCTTTTTGCCATCTTCGCTTTCATTCTGATCTCTTCAGCTAAATCAGATGAGGCCTCTAGGAAATATATTGGTGTATGGGGGGCTTGGAGTACAGCAGGGATGGCAATTTATGCTTCTTTTCGCATTGATGAAAGCTACATTAGTTGGGCTGGACATCGGGACATAAGTCCCGAGTGCAAAGTGGGCTATAAGGTCATCGAACACATTAGTGCAACAACTCATCGAGATGTTCCTACCAACATGTTTATTTCCGATAAACACAAAAATACCGTATTCGATTATTTTACGGTTGAGCTGGAGCCCAGTGAATGCTCAGATTTTTCACACATGCTGTTCCCATTCCCAAGAACAGATGCGTTCTATACCGATGAGATATATAACACTTATTTTATCGGATATAAAAAAGATGGGAGTAAAGAAAGCATATTGGTAAATGTTGGAAAGCCTAAATGACCACGCCTGTATCAAACAACTATAACCAACAATGAATATTGGCCTAGAAGTTAAATTCGCTCAATGTCCGCTGTTGGCCGTTCTAAGACCCACGGCCGCTTGCGACGGGTTTTAAAAAAACACTCTCTAAACCGCATATAAAAAAATTGGCTGTTTTTGAATTCAAATTTTTTTATCCATCAAAAAAAGGGCGCACCAAGCAGCTGCCCCTACGGGTGCAATTTTATTTGTAGGGGCAGCTGCTTGCTGCGTCCTTGTCGTTAGATTTACAGCTACCACCCGATTACTTTTATTCACGCGACTAGCATGCACGTCACTAAAGAACTCCCTGTTAACTTATCGATCCAGTGTCGTGAATTTGTCGCTTAGATTAATTAATACACATTTAATTGCGAACATTTGCGATAAAGTCACTGTCTACAACATGACTCGCCTTTTATAATTACGCTAAATTTATATATTCCCAGCCCATATGGCAGCAACTTTACTGAGTAAACAACATGCTTAATGAACATGATGAGCTTTCCAATTCAGTCCGTTTAAATTGGCAATCTCTGTACTCACTGGTGGAGCGAGCACCCTTTGGTTTGTACATTGTCGACTCAGATATGCGCATCTCACTGATGAATGCTGAATCGCAGAAGCATGCGTTTAGAAATGTAAATCCAGCGATTGGAAAAAGCTTCCTTGAAGCTATACGAATTCTTTGGCCAGAAGATGTTGCCGTAGGAATTATCGACAAGGTTCGTAACACCCTTGCTTCCGGTGAGCCATTTTATTCTAACGATTACATTGAACCGCGTGCTGACATCAACGTGGTGGAAGCCTACGAGTGGGAGTTACATCGCATTACTCTCCCTGATGGTCGCTTTGGTGTTGTTTGCTATTACTACGATTCAACCAACCTCAGGAAATCCCAAAAAGCATTACAGCGCAATGAAAGCTGGATCAAAGGCCAGAAAGAAGCATTTTTGTCGTCCATTAACGGTGCCCCGCTAAAAGACTCCCTCGACATACTGATTCAATGCGCAACCGAATACTTGGGAGAAGGCGCCAAGGCTTCTTTTTTTCTAATGAATCCAAATGGCAAAACGATTAATCACGTAACCGGATTAGGCGATGAGTACACACGCATCATCGGTGATTTTCCGGTAGGACCAAAATCAATTGGCTGCGGGCTGGCTGCCCATACCGGCAAACCAGTAATTTATTCAAACGTGGATACAGATGCAGCGTGGCCAGAGTATTTGTGGCTGGCTCGCCAATTTGATTTCCGCGCAACCTGGTCATTCCCGGTGCAAGTGACCGATGGAAAAATCGTGGGAACATTTTGCATGTACTATCAACACCCACGCGAAGTAACGCCGCGCGAATTGGAGATTGCGAGCACGCTCACCAATGCGGCGGCCGTTATTATGGTTCACCATATTGCGATGCAGGATCGGCTTCAAACTGAACGCGTCTTGCGCGAAGCAGATCACCGAAAAAATGAATTCCTTGCTTTGTTATCACATGAGTTGCGTAACCCTCTAGCGGCGATTCGCAATGCCGGGCAAATTTTATTGCGTGCCAATGGCGATGCGGAAACCTTGCGCTTGGCAGCAGAAATTCTGAATCGCCAAGTAGATCACATGGTGCGACAAGTGGATGACTTGCTCGACGTGAATCGCATCACCCAGGGCAAAATCGAACTCAGAAAAGAAGATGCTGAACTAACGCAAATCATCAACCATGCGGTTGAAACTATTCTTCCTCTGATAGTGGAATCAGGGCAGGAACTGCATGTATCCTTGCCAGAAAATTCGCTGTATTTACACGGCGATCCGATTCGATTAACCCAGGTTCTGACTAATCTCCTCAATAACGCCAGCAAATTTTCTCGCAAAGGCGAAAAAATTTGGCTGAGTGTCGAGCAAGAAAATAATGCAGCAATCATTCGTGTGCGCGATAATGGAATTGGTATTGATAAAGCAAATTTAAATCAAATCTTTGAAATGTTTGTGCAGTTGGATAAATCATTAGAGCGCACACACAATGGGTTAGGTTTAGGCTTGGCATTGGTTAAAAGCTTGGTCGCCCTGCACGATGGTACGATTAAGGTGTATAGCAAAGGTCTTGGCTATGGCAGTGAATTTATTGTCCAACTACCCGCATTTTCCAAACAAGTTGCATCCAGTGCATCGACAAAAATAAATACTCCACACGCTATTTCTGCACCGCTTCGCGTGCTAATTGCCGATGACAACCACGACTCAGCGGCGAGCCTTGCGGCACTGCTTGAATTGATTGGCCATGAAGTCACCATTGCTTATGATGGACTTGAAGCGATAGAAAAAGCAGCAACATTTTCCCCCGATGTTATTTTATTGGATATCGGCATGCCGCAATTAAATGGTTATGAAGCAGCGCGCCGTATTCGCGAATCCGGTAACCAGGGCATCAAATTGTTGGCCTTGACCGGCATGGGTCAAGAAGAAGATCGCCGCCTATCAATGGAAGCAGGCTTTGACGCACACTTAATCAAGCCAGTGGGTTTAGCATCCTTAACCGAATTTCTAACCAAACATTAATCGCCCGATAAGGTGGAATTAACTATATATCCGCCTCATCCAAGGCTCTTTCGTTTCATCCTGCAAGTAAAAAGTTAGCCCTGTCTTCGTGCGCCTACGCACTGAACTACCGCGTTTAAATTGTCTTAATCATTACTTCCTCCGCAAACGCAGCGTACCGGCAACCCGACGGCGAAGAATGTGAGCGTGCTCAATTTCACGGACTAATTAAAGGAGTAGTTTTATGAATCCAATTGCGACCGCTGATCGATTTCAAACTCTGGCAAAAATGGGCTACTTAGCGCGTGGAGCGGTTTATTTGGTCATTGGTGGTCTGGCAGTGATGGCAGCGCTGGGCAAAGGCGGTGACACTACCGACAGCAAAGGTGCCATCGTGGAAATTATGCACCAACCTTTTGGCATCTTTTTGTTGATCGCGCTCGTAGTCGGTTTATTTGGTTTTGTGGTGTGGCGGTTGACTCAAGCTATTAAGGATACCGATGCGCATGGAACATCAGCAAAAGGTATAGCCGTGCGCACAGGGTTATTCGCGAGCGCTATTAGCCACGGACTGCTGGCCTTATGGACGATAAAAGTGTTACTGGGCAAAGAAAATCGCTCGCAAGGCGGCGAACAATTTTTAGCGGGTGAACCTGGCCAGATTATTATTGGCGTTGCTGGCCTTATATTTGTAGGCACCGGTTTAGCTCACATTTATAAAGGATGGACCGCGAGCTTTGAACGCAACATGCGTATTCCGCCAGATAAAAATAGCTGGGCAAAACCACTGTGCCAATTTGGGCTGATTTCGCGCGGAATTGTGTGGTGCATAATTGCATGGTTCTGCATAACCGCAGCGCTATCGGCCAAAAGCGGCGAGATAAAAGGAATAGCGGATGCATTAGAACTGCTGCGCGAAAGCCCACAGGGTATTTGGCTATTCGGAATTGTCGCGGCCGGTTTATTTGCCTTTGGTGTGTACAGTATATTTGAAGCCATGTATCGCAGGATCAACGTTGACACCGATGCCAAACAAGGCGTCGAAAACATGGCTGCTGCACCTAACGCGCACATCAAATAAAATCATCGCAAAAGATTTATATATTTTTACGGCTGGTTGCAGCCCTGTTTTTATTTGAAATAAGGTTAAACAATTTCCTTCTACCCTATTCATCCGCACTATAGTTAATTTTCCAGCAAAGTTGACAACCCCGTCAGTTTGCGGCCATTTCCTAAAATAAGAAACTGCAAGAAATATTCGGTCAATGAACAATAATTAATTGCCGAGGAAGTTTTTATGTATACCAAAATTGCGTCAGCTGCTCTTGTAGCACTGGCTTCCGTTTCTATTTCATCTTTTGTTTCCGCAGCCGTCACTATTCAGGAAAATGATCCTGGATTTTGCAGTTATGACGGCGTTATTAGCACAGCGAATAGCGGTTATACCGGCGCGGGTTATGTGGATATTAATAATTCTGGTGGGCAGGGAATTAATTACCAGATAAGCGTGCCGGCGAGCGGTAGTTATGCGTTGAGCTTTCGTTATGCGAACGTGGGTTCAACCAGCGCAGGGCTGACGATTAATGGCTCGTCGGGGAGCTTGTCATTGCCGCGCACAGCCTCGTTATCGACATGGAGTACCGCCACTAAAAATATCAATTTAACCGCGGGTGTGAATCAACTTCGGTTGCGTGCAACGGGCTCACAGGAAATCGCTAATATCGATTCTTTAACGGTGAGCGGAAATGCTGTGGCGAGTAATTGTGGCGGAGCTGCGTCATCGTCAATTGCGGCCAATTCATCAGTGCGTTCCTCGGTAGCGTCTTCTATTATCGGCGTGCAATCATCAAGCGTTATTTCAAGTAGCTCGTCGAGCAGTTCGTCAATAAGAGTTTCTTCCGTTCCGATATTGAGCTCGTCGATTTCATCGGTGCCGCCCACATCCAGCCGTTCTTCGTCCAGCCCGCCGATTAGTGAAACACCGGATTTTTCATTGACGGGTTTTGCTACCGTTGCTGCATTGGGCGTTCCCACCACCACGGGCGGTGCAGGCGGCGCGGTTGTGCGAGTGACTACATTCGAGCAACTGCAAACCTATATTACGGCGAGCGAGCCTTATGTGATTCAAGTAGAGGGGACGATTCAACCACCGACTGGCTACGTAAAGTTTAATGTTGCATCCAACAAAACAATTGTTGGTGTCGGCACTACGGCAACGGTGCGACAAATAGGTTTCCGCATTGGTGGCACTACCGGTTGCCTGGATGCTTACAACGTAAATAATACCTATGTATCCAATGTGATTATTCGCAATCTTACCTTCCGCGATGTATATGACGCGGGTGCAAACCCCGATGCTGATGGCGTAACGGTTGAATGTTTTTCTCACCATGTGTGGGTAGATCACAATACTTTTATTTACAGCGCGCCCAACTCCACGCTGATGGGGCGCATTGATGGCGCTGTCGATGTAAAACGCGGTGGTAATTGGGTGACGGTCTCCTGGAATCATTTTTATCAGTACAACAAAACTATGTTGTTGGGGCACGTTGATAGCAATGCAATTCAGGATTCAGGGCGCTTGCATGTGACCTATCATCACAATTATTTTGAAAACACCTATCAACGCCATCCGCGCGTACGTTTTGGTAAAGCACATGTTTACAACAATTATTTCTTTAATGACCGCACCGGCCCCAGCCGTCAGATTTCTTACATCGCATTAGCTGGTCCCGAAGCAGAGCTGTATTTGGAGGCCAATAATATTTATGTAGATAGCGGCGAGCTTTATGTAGTGAGTGAAGACAGCGAGCAAAGTGCCAAGGTGACGTTTACCAATGACAATATTGTGAAACTGTTTAACCCCAGCGCGGAATGGATATTACATGTGGATAATGGCTTAGCCTTTAATCCGCATGATTTTTATCAGTACAGTATCAACAGCGCCGCTGCATTACCAACACTTATTCCAACTTATGTAGGTGCTGGCAAGCTGGATATTTTTGATAATTAGTTTCAGCTTGTAATGTTTATTTTTTTAATTAAAGACAATAAATTGTTTAAAATTAAAATGAACTAAAGCGCGTATAAATAACCCAAGATATGTGCATTGCACATAACCTAAACCAAGACGAGGATTTTTATATGAGCCAGCATCCTGAGCAAAGAAGCCAAAAGTCTAGCGGTAAATCAAAATCTAACACGTCCGATAGTACTAAAAGCGGTCATGGAAATGCACGCGAATCGGGTAAGAAAGGTGGCAGTACTACTCATGGCCGCAATTAACAATAAGGCGGAGCAATGCTCCGCCTTATTGTTTTATAATTCCTCGCGAATAAAATCCTTCTTATGTACTGCCCAAAATTCATTTAACCTTTTTAATACTAAAGTGATTTTTTGTTTTCTATTGCCAGTTGAAAATTTGATGTAGAAAACAAATCGACTAGAGATCGTTTTTGTTCTAACGCCAATTGCAAATCAGAAGCCGAAATACTTCCATATATTTTTTCTGCCATTTCCCAATGGCGCGTTGCTTCGCCATCAGGCCTACCTTCTTTATCCCATATTTGATGGGCAAGCTCACGAATTCGATAATCATCTATGGTCATAAAATTTTCTAAAAAATTAGTTAACTTCGTTTTATAATCCAAGAAAATTCGATATTTTATTGATTTACCCTTTTCAGTTTCATCCCCAGATATGTGCGTGACGCGCTCGAGCAACGCAATTATTTCGCCACATTCTCGCAATTGATGCGACGCATAGGCTAAATCAAACGGGAAGGCTTCGTTATAGTCATAATTAATTACCAGCGCCTGCGCTTCAAGTAACTCCACCGAAGAATAGAGTTCCTCTGGTGCGTGAACTCCCCCTAACTGCTCATTTTCATACGCCAATTCATCACAGAACTGCTGTGTAATTTCACGCAAAAATGAAGAACTTCCTTTTTCTAATGCCACTTGAGCCGACTTAGCTGCAGCTAAACATCGAATATCAATTTTTCTCAATAACTCCGAGTTTGTGAACACAGGTTTTAAGAAGATATTTCTACCCACCAAAACCAATCCAACCAGAATACTGGAGCCATATAGAACGCTGGAGAGACGCATTACATTTCCCCTAATTAAGAAGCCGTAGGAACTGCATAATGCAATCTGTACCAAAAAATATCTGTTCGCCAAGCAACTTAACTTACAACAAGAGTCGTGATGGTTTTTACCAAATAGGTTTTGGCTTCAAACAACATTTGAAAAAAATATCAAAGGAGAGCCTAATAAGAATCCACATTTTTCGCCGGAAAGGATTGACCATGAAAAAGCTCTTTATAATCAAAAGCCTTTTACTCGCCACTATTTTAATAACAACCGATGCTTACGCGCTGCTAATTGAAGGAAGCTTTTACGGCAAAGTGCGAACGTTTTCTAATGGCGCCGAAGATATAAACCTAACAGGCTATTGGGATAATGTTACCGAAGGCAGTGAAGTGTCAGGATCATTCTGGTACGACACAGATAAGGCACCGGAGAATACATCTGAATTTCAGACGAGCAGTTTTTATCAGACGTATAGCGACGAATGGATGGGATCTAATTTTAGTATTGACGGAAAAACCTATTACATTTCAGACCTTTCGCTTTTGGATGGATACAACATAAAGAGCGAGGGTGTTTGGCTACAAAACTTTGAACCAGCGATTGACGACTCAACCAAAGAGATGTTTTACCTATTTGATAATATAAGCACTGGCGGCGCTGCGGGCGGCTATAAAGCTATAGGCCTAATGGTAGAAGTCTCTTCCGAGATAAACCCTTTATTAAATGGCTTGGGTATTATTCAGGAATTTGACTGGTATGATAGTGGTAACCCCACAGCCTATGCTCAAGCGTATATTGATGTAGGCGCAATAACGAGTAATGAAAGAAAAGCATCCAATGCGTGGGTTGATATAAGTGAATTCCATCTCAGTGTAAAAAACAATACAACTGTTCCAGAACCATCTTCACTTATCTTGTTATTGTTGTGCGGCTTGGCATTAATAATTAAACGAAAATGGTCTCAGCAAATAAAAAATTTTGCTGGCTAATATCGCCATATTGTCACCCAAAAAGATTATTTTTGGGCAGCTGCACGCGAAAAGTTGTGCCATTTTCCTCGGTAGATGAAACCGAAACAATTCCATGATGGGCGATAACAATTTCTCGTACTATATATAACCCCAACCCCAAATTTTTATTAAAATTGCGCTCCGCGTCTATGCTTGGAATTCGGTGCATAAGGTCAAATATCTGGTGCTGATTCCGCTCGGGAATAGGTACACCATAATTTTGAACCGTGCATACAACGTGGTCATCATAATTTTTTGTTGTCACTGTGACAGCGGACTCCATAGCTCCGTATTGCAAAGCATTGCTAATGAGATTTTGATAGATTTGACTCAATCTTCCTGCATCCCAATTGCCTACGCAATTGGTGTCCACGTAATTGTTGATGTCACGATTAGGATGGGAGAGCCTAAACTCCGCAACAACATCCTCTGATATTTGAACAAGATCGACCTCGCCAGGAGAAATTTGCAATCCACCGCCGATACGGCTTTGAGTGAAATTCAACAAATTATCAAGCATTTTATTCATCCGCCGGACAGTGTTATACATTTGCGCGCCCAACTTTGCCGAAGGGGAATCCTGATCACCCCCAGCTTTTAAAAGTTGTGCACCAACGCCAATTGAGTTGAGCGGATCACGCAAATCATGGCCGAGGACACCTAAAAAAATATCCTGGGAAAGCAAAATGGCTTCGGTGTAGCGCGCAATAGATTCAGCAAGTGCCTGATCAATGCCTTCATTAAAGCGAATAAGGTCTTCCACCTCTTGTTTGCTACTGCATGTATTTTCAGCAAACCAGAGCTTTAACACGCTTGCACGCAGCGCCCTATATTCCGATGCCAACAGTTCGATAGAGAAGCCTGACCGCAATCGACAATCCGCATGTATTTCAGCAGCCGTATCGCCTTCTGTGCGCGGCTGATGCCCTTTTGATTTCTCGCTACGCTCATGTTCCGTTTGGGAGTTTGCCAAATCTTTCGCTATGGTATTTAGCATCTCCTCCGCATGATCGCGCAGATCCTTTGTCGTCATGGTTATTGGCTGAATTGAGCGCGCAAAACTCACCCACTCGCGAAGGATGTGCTCCATATTCGCCACAATAAACTGATGAAGCCTCATAACGATTTCCAGTACTAGTAAGTTGATTTCGTGCAAGACAATAGCACGACTGGCCTCAATAACCATGATGTCGGCGATAAGAGTCGCTGCGCAGGCAATACAATTGGTTTTGTGCTTTTGAGCGAGCCTTGAAAGCGGCACCTACTCACCAAAATAGATTGATGGTGCAGAAGGAAGTGGCATTACCGAGCCACCATAATCCTCATGCATGTATATGCGAATTTTATAATGAAGTTTTAGTCACCCATAGGACCATCGCAGAAAATAAAAAGCCCGGTCGATTTACAGTTACCGCTAGCAGAGATAGGCACACTAATTGCTGCTTTTTGCTTTCCCACTAACACTGTTGGATTTTAAAAAATTCCGGCTCTGGCACTGTTGCATTATCCACCAAGGAGAACAAATGAAAAAAAAGGTAGGCATCTTTGTGGTAATCGCAGCAATTTATGGCTGCTCAACAGCACCGGCAAAACAACCCACGCAAACCTCAAGTAATAAAAGCCCTATAAGCCATGCGCAAAAAGGGCTTCAGTATATTCAGTCCGGCTTTGTCAACGAGGCAATTATCGAGTTTGACGAAGCAATCAAGCAGTGCGAAATCCAATATCCAGCCGATGGTAAAAAAATCTACACATCCCGAACGACAGCCGAAAGCTTGATGTACTCCGTACTGTCGACCAACAACAATGAACCCGTCGAAGTAGTAGATACTGTTTGTTCCGATGCGTACTACATACGCGGCTCCATCGCGCTTAATACCGGACGAATTCGCGACGCGGAGTTTCTTATCAAAAAAGCAGTGGAAATGGCACCGATGAATTCCATGTATTTATCTGCACTCGGGCATATCTATCAGGTGCGGCGCGACTGGAGTCAAGCAGTTGATTATTTTACCCAAGCAGAAGATGCCGCCCCAACCTATTCTCCCGACGTATTGAAAGCCAGCGAGTTTGTGCGCGCGAAGCGAGGTGTAGGCTTCAACCTTATCCAGCTCGGAAAATTAAATGAAGCTGAAGCCAAATACAAAGAGTGCCTGGCGCTCAACTCCGGGGATAAGAGTGCGCTGGATGAATTGGAATACATCAATATAATTCGGGATAAGAAGAGCCTCTGAACATACCCATTGCAGCAAAACTGATTGACGGCTCAACCACATCATCAAAGGGTAGTGCAATTGTCCCTAAGAAACGCTTCGTGCGTCGGTGCAGTCGCCGCACCCTGCTTTATCGCAATACGCATAGCATCGATATATCGTTTTAATTTCCCAAGCTCATAAATAGCAGCACGCTCGTCAAACCGGTGCGGAAATAATTGCATACCAATCAACAGTGACACCCAGCTTTCTTTTTGAAAAGACTCATTTTCATATTGGGTAAGCAAACCTGACTCACAGAATACATTCACCTTATGCTCAAGAGTGTGCGGAATATCCATGGTACGCACATAACGCCAAAACTCACTGTCATCGCGGGTAGAGTATTTGTAATGAAAAATAATAAAATCGCGGATGCGCTCAAATTCAAGACGCGACAACCGATTTGCCTCCGCAATTAAATGTTCGTTAAACGATTGATCGGGGAAAAACATCAGCAGTTTAATCAAACCTGTTTGAATAAGTGAAATGCTGGTTGACTCCAGCGGCTCAATAAAACCCGCAGCCAAGCCTAGAGCTACACAATTTTTATTCCAGAATTTTTTACGCATCCCCGTTGTAAACTTTAATATACGAGGATTGGTAATCGGATCAGCTTCCAGTACCGATTCAAGCTGAGCACGCGCGGTAGCATCAGAAATAAACTCGCTAGAGTAAACATATCCGTTACCTACACGGCCTTGTAAAGGAATTCTCCAGCGCCAACCAGCCTCGAGAGCTATCGATTGCGTGTAAGGAGTCAGAGGCAAAGATCTTTTGCTCTGGATTGCTATAGCACTGTTACAGGGTAGCCAATGACTCCAATCCTCGTAGCCAGTATGCAATCCCCCCTCAATCAACACGCCTTTAAAACCTGAACAATCGATAAATAATTGTCCATCGATTGTATCGCCAGCATCTGTCTGGATCGACTCTATAAACCCCGTAACCTCATTGAGTGCAACGTGCTCGATCCGTGCTTGCATATGCTTCACACCTTTGCCGAGGGCAATGCCTTTCAGCAAGGTTGCATACAGTGTTGCATCAAAATGATAGGCGTATTTGTATTCTGATAATTGATTTTCCGGATTGTGAATAGGAGGAGCAAAGCTATTTTGGTGACACAGTTGCGTCGATAATGAAAAATCGGATAGAGGATAATTAATACCCTGCGCACGCATATGCAGCCAGTAATGGTGAAAATCAAGATCATCAATATCCACCCCATATTTGGAAAAAGGATGGAAAAAAGTTTCACCTTGCGCACGCCAATCAACAAACTGAATTGCCAGTTTAAAACTGGCATTGGTTGCACGAATAAATTCAACTTCATTCAAGCCGATGGATTGGTTAAACACTTTTAACCCCGGTAGGCTTGCCTCACCTACCCCTACAGTGCCAATTACTTCTGACTCAATCAGCGTGATATTTACATCCCGCCCCATTTGTTTGAAATAACTGGCAAGACCGGATGCCGCCATCCAACCTGCAGTTCCACCCCCCACGATGACAATCTGTTTTATAGGTTCTGCTGGCATCATCTGCTCACATATAAATAATTATTGTGCCGTGGATAGCGATTGAGATAAAACTTATAGCGGCGCTATAAACAATTCCGCTACCCCTTATTAGATAACGGAATTGTATTGCTGACATTATTTCGTACGTGTCACTGCGATAACTTTGCCTGCGTAATCTACAACCTGTGCTTCTGCATCAAAATTCGCTGCATCTTTATTTGCACCACTGATGAAACGAACACTGATTTTGCGTTCTGCTGCCATGCCACTGAAAGCACCGATACGGTCGCCAATAGTCACAGTGCCGCTTGTATCATCGTAACTGACCGGAATGCGTGCCCACTCGCCTGTTTCGTATTTGGTGGAGCGGCCGTCATCTTCATAAATTTCGAAGTTACCGTTAGCTCCGGTGTATACGTTCAGCGTTAATGGGGTATTCAAACCTTCATCTACGTGTTGAATTGCAGCGCCGGTTGGAACGATTGAGCCTGCTTTTACAAACAATGGAATTTGTGAGAAAGGTGCGTCGGCTTTAATCGTTTGACCGCCGGTTAATTTCTCACCGGTGTAGAAGTTGAACCAATCTGCCCCAGCAGGTAAATACACTTCGCGGCTGCGCGCTTTATTTTCATACACAGGGTTAACCAAAAACGCTGGGCCAAACATGTATTGACTGTTGATGTTCCAAGCTTTGCGGTCATCAGGGAAATCCATCACCAGCGGACGCATAATGGTGCCGTTTTTGTGATAGGTATCGCCCGCCAGGGTGTAGATGTAGGGCATTAAGCGGTAACGCAATTTAATGTAGGATTCGAGTGTGTTGTACACCTCTGTGCCTTCATCGGCGAGGCTGAAAATTTCGCGGAACGGATATTGGCCGTGTGAGCGAAACAGCGGCACGAAGGCGCCGAATTGGAACCAACGCACGTTCAACTCTTGCCAATCTTCAACCAATTCTGGTTTTAAATCGTGAATATTAAATACTTCACCGCTGCCATTTTTGTGGCCCCAACGGTATTTATCTTCCGGCGTAAAACCACCAATATCAAAACTCCAGTTAGGCATACCGGCGATACCGGTGCTTACGCCTGCTGCAACTTGATCTTTCAAGTTATTCCAATCGGATGACGTATCGCCACTCCAAATCGCTGAGCCGGTGCGCTGAATGCCACCAAAACCCGAGCGGGTTAAAATGAAGGAACGTTTTTCCGGGCTGGTTGCGCGCTCGCCGTTATACACAGCCGACGCATTGGGAATCGCATAAGAGTTGAAATTTTCTGCACCGGAAGCAATGCCACCTTCGCGGCTCATTAATTCTTTGCGTTTGGTGAATGACAAATTCGAGTGAATATCCGGCTCAGCTGCATCCAACCACCAGGCATCGAAACCTTTGGATTTAATTTTTTCGTTAAGTTGTTTCCAGAAAATTTCCTGCGCTTCTTTTGGATAGGGATCGTAGAAGGCATTCAAGTAACCTTTACCAATCCAGTCCAGGTTATTTTCTTCAATGTTCTTATTGAACATATAACCTTTTGCATTCAACTCTTTGTAGGTTTCGGTGGTGGGATAAAATTTTGGCCAAACGGAAATCATAATATTGCCGTTCATCGCATGGATTTTATCGGTCATGGCTTTTGGATCAGGGAAATGTTTTGGATCAAAATCGTGACTACCCCAAGCATTTTCCGGCCAGTAAGACCAATCCAATACGATGTTATCAATCGGGATTTTTTTCTCACGATAGTATTTAAAGGTGTTGACGATTTCGTCCTGGTTTTTGTAACGCTCACGACTTTGCCAGAAACCATAAACCCATTTTGGTAAGAGCACCGCCTTACCGGTCAGTTCGCGGTAACCGCCAACCACTTCGTCTTTGTTATTGCCGACTACAAAATAGTAATCAATCGCTTTGCCTGTATCGGACGTCAGTGACAATTCTTTTTGTTCTTCAATTGGCATAGGGTCAAGGTGCGTTAACCGGAAGAAACCGCCGCCCACAGTCCAATCTACTTTAATAGCTTTTTTCTCGCCCGCTTTCATATCCATATTGTAAGTGTGGTACCAGGGGTTCCAGTTCAAACGCCAGCGATCCAACGCAAGCTGACCATCGACGTAAAGTTTTGCATAACCGGAGTTGTACATTTTGAAATGGTGCGTGCCTGGCTCATCGGTTTGGATGCTGCCTTCCCATTCAATACGCAGATTTTTTGCATCTTTCACTTCATCGGGGAACGGCACTTCGCGCACGCTGTTGTTGCTAAAGAACTGATAATTTAAATCCGCTTCAACGCGAGTTAACTTCAATTCGCTACCATCGTAATAGCGCGCAGTCAAACCACCTTCTTTGCCTTCTACATCAAACAATTTCAAGGATGCATTTAACGGCTGGGTTTCGCGTGGGTCACCAAAACGGGTGACGGAATTGTTATCCCACAGAACGCCGTAGTTGCGGCTGGAAACAACGTAAGGAATGGAGATCACCAAGTTGTAAGTGGTGAGCTCAACATTTTCGCCAGCGTAATTCACTTGGCCGTTTTGATGCTGGCCCAAACCGAAAAAGCCCTCATCGGTACCGCGATTAAATTCCTGACGGATCGCAAATGAATCAGCATCGGGCTTGATGGGATCTGCCGTCACCCCGGAAAAGGTACCGCGATTTTCTTCTTGCAATAACACATTGCCTTTCGCATCGCGGAAACTCACGGTACCGTCGATTAATGAAACTTCGGCAGCGACTTGCGCCGTTTTCAAGACGAGTTTTTCGCCTGCTTGATCAACAGTAAAGGGAACTGTAGTTACGGGTTTAGCCACTACTTGAATCGATTCCGGCAACACGCCAAAATCTGTGCCCGGCAACGCAGTGACGCGAATAATTTTTTCGCTCATCACTTGTAAACGCACTTTTTTAACCGCGCCTTCGGCAAGCGTGAGAATCACACCTTCTGGTGTTTTTTCTACTTGCGCCAGTGCTTTAACCTGTTCGGCAGGTGTTGCAGTGCCGGTGGTAGTTTCATTGCCCGACTTTGAGCAAGCTTGCAAGAGTGCGACAGATGCCACACCGATTATGCAATGCTTGAGCATGGCTTTTTTTGAAAGCCCTTTTAGTGCAGATAGCATTTTTGTTTTCCTCGTTTTGCGATTTTAAATTTTTTTTTAATTCGTGGTATACGCAGCCATTTTCACTTTAAGCGTAACCGCGCGATCACTGAAATTCATGCCCCAGTCAGTCTGGTCGCCATTCCAAACGCGATCCATCACCCACTCACCTTTTACAAAATGGCCTTCTTCAATGCGGTCAATCATATATTTTTTGCCCGCCAATTCGGCGGAGGGTTTGAATTCTACACGGGCTTTGTGCGCGGTAACGAGGTATTCGTTGTCGCTCAATTGTACGACCAAAGCACCGCCCGCAGCCGGCGAATTACCTTCTGGTGGAGCGATCCAAAACATAGGGCGGCCGTAGGTAACTTCTATATCCCACAAACCACCATCGACTAATTGTGTTAATGCTGTAGCTTTATCTTTTGCATGTTTTTCTTTTTCAGCAGGTGTTGCTTCAGCGTTCCAGATTTTTTGTGTATCACCAGTGGTGTCTAACGGCTCGGCAAAACCCCAGCTGTTATTTTCAAATAAAAACTTTGCCCATTCGCGCATGCTTGGCGCTATAGCGCGATAGTGTTGGGCAAATTGTTCGATGACCTCGTCGTTATACTCTTTGGCGCCGAGCGGATAATTGGTATAGCCGGTATCGTCCATTCCAAATGGGGAAAAACCAATTCCGCCGTTACCGAGAGTGGGGAAAAAATAGCGCGCGAAAGGCTGATCATTACCAATTTCGGCGACGAACAAGGCGTTATCCGGGCGGGTGTATAAATCCAATACTTTGCTTACGGTTTTGTGATCGCGGAAATAAATATCCGGTGCGATTAAATCAATATCTGGTGCTGCCGCTTTCCAAATGTGTAACACGTTGTCGGTGCCACCACCGCTAGAATATTGCCCCGGCAAGCCGGGGTTAAATGGATTACGCAAAGCAACGTTGACGTACATCGGTAAATTTTTTATTGCCTTACCCGCAGCAGTAATTTCGTTGCAATATTTGGCGATGTAATAGGCGTGAAAAAATTCGTCTGCATCTTTACCAAATACCTGCGCCCAGCTACCAGATTTTAATTTTAAGGTTTCCGTTAACTCGGCAGGTACGGGCGCGTTAAATTGTTGCTGCGCGGTGGCGGAATAATCACGCACGGCGCCATAGGTGCCTACTTCATTTTCGACTTGCACCATAATTACGGTATGGTCTTTGTCAGTTTTCTTTAAATGTTTGATTAATTCAATAAAAGCTTTTTTGTCCGCCGCCAAGGTATTTTTACCTAAGGGTGACATAGAATTTAAGGTGTCGCCGTCTTGCTTCACTACACGAGGGAAGCGTTTATTATCGAGCTTCACCCACGCTGGCGCGTAATGCGGTGCGTTATTTTTCCAGGTAGCGAACCACAGCAATACCACCTTTACATTGCGCTCACGCGCTTCTTTTAACAGTACATCCACAAAAGAAAAATCGAACTTACCTTCAACTGGTTCAACTTGTTCCCAGGCGACTGGAATACTTAGCGTATTAGCATGCATTTTCTCTACCGACGGCCATACATCTTTTAATGCCGCTGGATAATTGCTGGAGTTATTGGTTTGTGCACCGAGCATTAAATAAGGAGCACCATCGACCATTAACGCATGACGACCGTTTTTGGTGACGAGCGCAGGAATTTCGGTGGCAAAAACACTTGCACTAGCTAATAAAAAAACGAGTACAGCAGCCGATACCTTGAAGAAGGGAAAGCAAAACAAATTCATAGAGGACACCGATAATTGAGTTTTGAGTTTATGATTTATAAATAGAAATTACGCTGAAAATACTACTCAATTAACACTGATAGACGTTGTTATTTAATTTTTAGCACTAGTTACGTAAAAAATAATGCAAAAATGCCTTGTATCACCAAAGCGATACAAGGCATTCGTCAATCACAATAAGAATTAGAAGCTAGCTCTTACTGTAAATGCGTAACGTCTATCATTAACGAAGAATGCACCTGAGCTATCCCCCGCTGCATTTTGATCAGCATAGGTTTGTGTATCTTGCTCAGTTATATTATTGACCTCAAGACTTAACGTAATGTTATCAGTGACCTTATAATTCACCGAGCCATCAAGTTGATAGCGCCCTTTTTGGTATACCGGCAATTTCCAGTCAATGCCCCCCGTTGAACCGTTGTAACCATTCGCCCCGACCGACATCAAGTACTCACTGCGATAGTTATACGCCAAGCGGGTTGACCAATCACCCTTTTCGTAAAGTGCTGTGAAGTTGAAAGTGTCTTGCGACAGCCCTTCATAAGGCAAATCACCATAAGTTGAGCCATCAGTATCTTTTGGCTGCACACTTGCGCCCACTTTTGTAGAACTATCGATATAGGTGTAGTTGGTTTGAATCCCGAAACCATCAAACGGTGATGGCAACATATCAAAGAATTGGTTGTAACCTATTTCCACCCCTTCGATGGTCGCACTGCCCGTGTTGATTGGCCGAGTAACATCGTAAGTGATGCCACCATATACCTCTTCAATAGTTTCTTTTCTATAAAACCCTTCAAGATCTTTAGTGAACGCATTGATATGAGCCATGCCGCCATGATCATTGAAGTACCATTCTAACGACATATCAAATTGATTTGCCTTGATAGGTTTTAAATAAGGATTCGAATCTGAGCTCGACGTAAAGTTGGTATTAGCTACTGAGGGCGGCTCACCACTGGGTGTTCCATCTTTTTGCGCTGCATTTAATGTTTGATATGCCTGCATTTGCCAGAAGGCAGGACGCACAATAGCTTTACCTGCCGCAAAGCGATAGAACAAATCGTTAGTAATTTGCACACGCAAATTCATTGTAGGCAATACATTGGTATAGGAATTTTTTGCATCCAATGGTTCAGACTCACCCGTGCCGAATGGCGCACGATTGGGATATACAAGATATCCTGATGCAACCGAGTCGGTTTGAACCACACGAACGCCGACATTACCATCTACCGGCAGCGCTAAATCATCAAAGCCCCAAGATATACTGGTATAGAGCGCTGCAGTTTTTTCGGCCTGCTCATTTCGATATTTAGGATCATCCAAATTCGTTGGTACATAAACATATCGATAGGGGTTAGTTGCGCTCACTGGTTGAGAAGCATCAACCGGTAAATAAACGGCTGAATCATGCAATTCTTGATATGACTGTGGAAAACCTAATGCCAAATCTACAATAGGAGCAAGAACGCCTGCTGGCTGAGCGGTGTTTCCTTTGAAGAAATTTTCAAAGGTATTTAAATGGATAAGACTTGAATCCTGAATCGTAGGAATAGGCTGATCATCAGGTAAGTATCCACCGTATTGTGCCCATCCTTTCATCCATGATTGATAAACTGCTGACCAGTTTGTCGTTCCAATATTATCAGCTGAACGATCAGTTAAACGTGTACCGACTTTGACCGCTTTAATTAATGAATCATCAACAGTGTATTCGGCATCAACATTAAATGCGTATTGCTCAGCAACGTTGTCAGTGTGATTATCCATCGTAAAGCCCCAGTTATAGTGACTGGGATCGGCTAAATAGGCATTGTCTGCCGTAATCGATGGGTATTCACCACTGTAATCAACATCCAGATAGGGAACATATACTTGCGTTGCAATCGTTGATCCGAGATTTTGATTAGTCGCTTTCACATACTGGAATGCAGTATCGAACTTCCAGTTCTCATCCGGTGTCCAGCTGGCACCTACAGAGTAATCTGTAGTTTCAGAGGTACCGTCATTCAACATAATATCAGCGCCCATTGGAATACCACCTTGTGCAGGTGAAGTGAGGCGCCCGGATTCAAATATATTGTTTTCGTCGTAAACAGAATCAGCCGATGGAACTACGAGCAGTGGATCATTCTCAACAAAAATTGCGTCTTCATGCCACTGAAAATCATACTGACTATTGAATACAGTGAAATAGGTTTCCAACGTATCGTTCGGAGCCCATTGCAAGGCTAGATAGCTACCATTGCGCTCACGATTAAAATCTTGTGTACGATAATCAGCGCCGCGAGGTACATACATCTCTTCGCCAGCATGTCCGGGAGCATCCGTGCGAGTAAAAAACGGGCGTTTAAAAATGGAGTCAGTTCGGGTAGAAACTTCAGAGTGCGCAAAGTCAACTAAAAAACCAACCTTACCGATTTCTGTTTCCCAGTTGTTGCTATACAGTAACGAGCCAGCAGGATCTGTCTCTTCTACAAAATCACCGTAGTTTGCACCCAGCGTCGCACCAATAACTTGACCCTCAGAATCAAATGGCATTTTCGTACGCAGATTAACAATACCTGCAAGGCCACCTTCAATCATATCGGAGGTAGGGTTTTTATAGATATCCACACCCGCCATTAATTCAGTGGGTACATCTTCAAAACTCAACGTGCGCCCACCATTTGCACTAAAACTTTCACGGCCATTTAATGCACCCTGCACATGGGTTAAACCACGCACAGCCACACCACTACCTTCACCTGAAAAGTGTTCCGGATCTCCAAGCGAAACGAAACTATTTACTGACACACCGGGTAAACGGGACAACAAATCGGTGACCGATCTATCGGGTAGTTTTCCCAGGTCATCTGCAGCAATAGAATCAACAATTTGTGCCGATTCCTTTTTAATAGCCTGAGCCGTTTCTATACTTTTCCGCTGGCCGCTAACAATAACTTCTTCAACCTCATCGTCCGCAGAATTATTTTGTGCAAATACTGGCGTACCTACGCTCATTGCACCAACGACCAATGTCAGGCTTGACGCCATTTTTATGTACATCGGTAATTGTTTTTTCAGGAATTGCTTTTTATTCGCATGCTTATTGTTAGTTGTCATGATGCTCTCCGGTTAGAATTATTAAACTACCCCCGCACTATCTCTCACGGCTTGATAAGAGATATGTGCTTCCTTCTTGCGCGGTAAAACTCCCACTTGTGCCGGTGCGCTTTAGTGCGACGGCGGTACTGCTTTGCGCTAAAGTCAGTGAAAAATTTTCTGACAATAACGCCGTTTTCAATTGAACTTTTCCACTCTGTGCGGTATGAATTTTAGCAGTTGTTAGTGCACCATTTTCCCAACTCAAATCAAGTGTGATCCCACCGCGCGCGCGCAGACCAGTGATTGAGCCAGTTGCCCAAGTTGTGGGTAATGCGGGCAACAAATGTAATTCGCCGTTATGGCTTTGCACTAGCATTTCAGCAATGCCTGCTGTCGCTCCAAAGTTGCCATCAATTTGGAATGGTGGGTGGTTGTCCCATAAATTACTGAGTGTACTGCGCTGTAATTGTTCGCCCAATACTTTGTGTGCGCGATTGCCATCTAACGCACGCGCCCACATATTTACTTTCCATGCTTGCGACCAACCGGTTCCGCCATCGCCACGGGCGTTGAGTGTGGTGCGCACTGCCTGTAGCAACTCAGGATTTTTGTTTACATTGATTTGGTTGCCAGGATGCAGCGCAAACAAATGCGAAATATGACGATGCTCATTTTTAGGATCGTCAATATCTTCTTTCCATTCCTGCAATTGCCCCCAAGAGCCGATGCGAATTCCGCTATCGAGTTGTGCTAATTTTTTCGCGACTTGTTGGGTGAATTTTTTATCGCCCAGTATTTCGCTCGCTGCGTGTGTATTACGTAATAAGTCGAACACGATTTGCTGGCTCATAGCGGCGCCATTGGTAAAGGCGCCCTGTTCCGGCGAGAAGCTGGGTGAGACGATTAATTTTCCGTCGCGCGGATCCTTGATTAAAAACGCCAGCCAAAATTCTGCCGCGCTTTTCATTAGGGGATAGGCGCGTTCGCGCAGGAATTTTTCATCGCCGGAAAACAAATAGTGTTCGTAATAATGCTGCGCCAACCATGCAGAGGCTTCGGGTTGCCAGAAAGCAGTGGGCCATTCGATAACGCCAGTAAAGCCCCAAATATTGGTATTTAAAAATAACGTCCAACCTTTATCGACACCGGCAATTTTTTGTGCGGAAATTTTCCCAGGCGCCACCAAACTATCGACAAAATCAAAATAAGGCGTCATCAACTCTGGCAGATTGGTGGTTTCGGCCAACCAGTAATTCATCTGCAAATTAATGTTTACGTGATAGTCGTCGTTCCACGGCGGCGTAATGGAATTGTTCCACACACCTTGTAAATTAGCCGGTAGCGAACCAGCGCGTGACGAGGCAATTAATAAGTAGCGGCCAAATTGGAAATAGGTTGCCTCGAGGGTGCGATCTAATACCGCATTGCCTTTTTTATATTGCGCCAGCAAAGCGGGAGTGGGTTGCGCCTGAGCGGTTTGACCAATATTAAACTTCACGCGATTAAACAGGGTTTGATAATCCGCGCGATGCTCAGATTGCACTTGGGCAAATGGTTTTGCGGCAGCAGTGGTGATGCGTTGCTGAATCTGCGTGTGCGGATTTACACCGCGATAATGCGGATACTGTTGTGCGTAGTTAGTGCCTGCGGCCAACAAAATGACGACAGTATCGGCATTCTTGATACGAATTTTTTTATTGTCGATAACATCAAGCACTCCACCCTGATTGAGCAGCTGCACTTGTGTTTCAAACTGCAAACCATTGCTGATTAATTTGCCTGTGGCGGTTAAACGGCCTTGCGCGATAGTGGTGCTTAGCGAGCGGTTATCGGGCGCATCTACACTGGCAGTGAAAGACAATTTGCCCGGCTGATCGGCACTGAGTTTTATCGCAATTACACCTGCTGGATAACTCGCTAAATATTCGCGCGTGTAATTCACTCCGTCTTGCGCATAACTTACCGTGACTTGTGCATCGGCAAGTGAAAGCTCGCGCTTGTAGCCGGTGACGCCTTTGTCGCTTCCGGCAAAATCCAATACCAAATCGCCGAAAGTTTGATAATCGCCATAGGCAGTGACTTTGTTGCCCATCAATTTAGCTGCTGCTTCGGGTGTTATCGATCCTGTTTCTGCAATCGTTTTTCTTACTTGTGCGACTGCGGCGGTTTTCGCTTGTTTGGGCCAACCGAAATCGTAACCTTCTGCGCCAGGGCCGCCAGTCCAGAGAGTCTTTTCATTAAATTGGATGAGATCGCGGCTCACGCCACCAGCGATAACCGCGCCCATAGCGCCATTGCCAATTGGTAAACCTTGGCTTTCCCAATCGCTGGCAGGCCGGTCAAACCACACCGAAAGTGGTGGAGATGCTAAATCAACCGACGGCGCAGCCTGCGCAGTTGTCATTCCAAAAAACAGCAGTAAACACACAGCAAAAATGCCATGAGCCAAGAAACTGACTAAATACTGACAAGGTGAGGGTACTCGCATGCGAAGTGTCATGATTATTAATATGGTATTTATGACTATTTGATCCGATATTAAGCCAATGTTTTTATACGTGCAACTTTTATTACCTATGACAACAAATGTGATGAACTACATGCTACAAAAGGAAACAATGCACAAACCGAAGTACTTGCCACAGGAAATGGTCGCAATCTGTCTATGCATCCCCACTAGCGTTTAGTCTGGCATAGCTGTTGCTGTAGTTTTATCTATACAACCCCTTGCCCAATATGGGCGCTGAAAGCATCAAAGACAGGGTTTTTCGGCAATCGGAGTAGAGGTAAGAATGGCAGCAAGCACCATCAACAGACAGGGAACGGCCACCACCGCACCATCGCGTAGCAAAGGCTCAGGCCAATTTGCACACTTCTGCGACCTCTATCAGCAACGGTTGAATGCATTGACACTCGCAAAGCAACTTATTCATATGATTAAGGCGGTGCAGCGCCATCGCGGTATGACCATGGGCACCCTTGGCGGTAACCAGCAATTTCGCGATGAACTGGCGCTGTTGCAGGTACAACTGGAGCGTCGTCTTGAGTTATTGCAGGCTTTTTCTACCCACAGCACAGCTCTGCTCAGCCCACGCGATCAGGAAAACCTAAGCAACGCATGGTTAACCATCAGCCGCGATTGGCAAGAAGATGCGGTTATCGATAACTATGAGCTGCACTGCCACTTAATCGAGCAATTGCTGAGCATGGTGGCGGCATTGGGCAAACAATTGGAGCAACCCACCTCGCAATCCATGCCGGATATGCAGGAAGCCAAGGTGATTCATGCCGAGGAAGCCGTCTACCCCAACCGTTTTAAATATTTGGAAGTGCTGCACTTTTCGACGCGCTTGATGCCCGCAGTTGCAGAGCAGATTGGCCGTATTCGCGCGCTGGCAACCTACGCCTCAGCACTCGGTTACTGCGATAAAGATTTCGCCAGCAAATTGCGCTATGTCATTCAGTGCACGCGCGTAAATAACGAGAAACTGCGTCACCAAACCAAACGCCTCGAAGGCCTGCTGGACAGTGACTTGAGCATGCTGAGCCAACTAAAAAGCTATGAGATTAAATTGGAGTTCTTGTTGTCGATGGTGGAAAGCGATGTCGTAAATCCCCACCAGATCAATACCGACAGTAGCCGTCTATTCAGTTTGGCGACGGATATTATCGACATCTACTTAAAAGTCGTCGATGAAGGCGTGCAATTGCTGACGCAGTGGCATGAACAAGATATAGAGGTATGGGTGCAATCATATTAATCCCATAAAACACTTGTCTCTTGATACCTAATCCCTACAATGAGCGCTCTTTTGTGGCCCAAATTGATTTTAGGGAAACCAACAATGCGTTATCTCGGGTTTGCCTGCTCACTATTTTTAGTTGCTCCCCATATCCATGCCCAAACGGCTACCGATACCGATACTGTTGCAGCAATACCACCTGAGGCGATGAACCATTGCTTACAGTCTTCCGTTATTAGTGCCGCAGAAACAATGACGATTGCAGAGCTTAAGCGAGCCTGTGCGCTGCTTTATGCCCAGCAAACACCACAAGAAGCCGAGCTTAAAGAAGAGCAAATATCGAATGCCAGCGCCGAAACGCCAGTGCTGGAAAAGCGCATGCAGCTGGAGGCACTCAACCGCACCAACCGCTTTATGCTCACCCCCCACAAGCGCAATTACTTGTTTCCGTTGAGCTACACCCGCTACCCCAATGCTGTGCCCTACCGTGAAGCTAATGATTCCGCGCTTAGCGACTTGAGCAAAACCGAAGTCGATTTTCAGCTCAGCATCAAAATCCTGATCCACGAAAATCTCTTTGGTGATAACGGCCATCTATACATGGGTTACACCAATCACTCGCTGTGGCAGTTGTATAACGATGTCGAATCTGCCCCTTTTCGCGAGAGTGATCATCAACCCGAGTTAATTCTGAGCTTTACCAATGACTGGGAAATTTTTGGATTTCGTAATGCGCTGAACGAAGTAGCGCTGAACCACCAGTCCAACGGCCAAGGTGGAACCTTGTCACGCAGCTGGAACCGGCTGATGCTCAATACCGTGTTTGAGCGCGGCAACTTTGCCTTCGCGCTCAACCCCTGGTATCGCCTACCAGAATCGGAACAAGAATACCCCGGCGACCCGGATGGCGACGACAACCCGGACATTACGCATTACATGGGAAACTTTGAGCTGAATGGCGCCTACAAACACAGCGACGATATTTTCAGCATCATGATGCGTAACAATTTGGATGCGGATAATAAAGGCGCGCTGGAGGTAGGCTGGAGTTTTCCGATCAGTTCAAATTTGCGCGGGCAGCTGCAGTATTTCAATGGCCACGGACACAGCCTGATTGATTACAACAACAAAATGGAAGTTTTCTCACTCGGGATTGTATTTACCGATTTATTTTAGCCGCCCGCCAAGAACAAGGAGTTGATATCACGTAGTGCTATCGCTCTCTGATATTCAGGCGGCTAATAGGCCTCGCCGAGCAACTCAACCAAGGCACGGATAGATTCAGTGGCTTGCGGCGAGGCATCGATAATCGAAAACCCCAGCCAATGCTTACCCGATAAATCGGCAGCTCTGGCCCACAGGCAATCTGCCCCCAGTTGAATGACTAACTGCCCGTTTACCGGTTCCGGCACATGCAAGTCCAGCGTATAGAGACGATCTTCCTCCACCGCGACATCACCCACAACCATTAGCCCCTGGGCGTGAATATTGACCAAGCGACCCAGGTATTGATCGCGGAAGTTGTCGTACACATCTACATCGCCATTGATGGTATGGCGCTCCAACTCCCTGTCATGTTCACGTGAGCAGTTGTGGGTCATGATGCATTACCGGATTTAAGATTATCGGCTCGTTCGTTGAGGGTATGGTAAATATTCTCCAGCGCACGCTCAAAGAAGGGCTTGGTGCTACCGGCGATAATCCGGGCACGGCCAGCGAGCATATCGCGCGCCAATTGCAGGCCAGCAGCAAGGGAGACTTTACGACCTTGCTGATCTACCAGCATGTAGTGCTGGGTCTTTTTGTTATACCAGGCCACCTTCAGGCGCTTGCCGCCATCAAATTCAAACCAGGTACCAAACTCCACCATTTTCAAGCTATCAACAATACGCGCTTCTTCCGGCAATACCGGTTGTAACTGCGCGACCGCATGACCGGCTTTTTCGGCCGCGAGAGATTCCAATTTGGTACGCATAGGCGCCGGTGCAGGCTCAGCTTTGCGGCTTAACAACGCCATGCGTTGCAAGGAAATAACGGCATCCAACAGCTTGCGCCCCTTACCTTGCTCGTAACCGATGGTCTCAAAGCCGCGCTCCAGAGCGGCAAGTAATGTGTCTTGCAACTCCAGTTGTTTGTTCTTATCCGATTGCTTGGTTTTTGGTTCAAGTGTCCACAACAAATCGTCAACTACCTGCAACGCACGTTTCCAGCTGTCAGATTTATCGCCGTAGCGCAGCAGTACAAACGAAAGGTAATCCGACCAGGGTTGCAATAACAGTAAGAGGATTGCCGAGGGCATATCGCGATTATCAGTGCGACCACGAACTTCGTTATTGACCAGAATTTTTGCTTCGCGCAGCTTTTCTTCGCCTTGCGCTTTTTCGAGCGCGCGACGCTCCATCAAATCCTGACGACGCGCCACATTGTGGGTGTAAGCATTAAATTCGATCAGTAATTCAGCGAAGATGCGCACATCATTTTTGAATTCCTGTAGTAGGCGAAATACGGTAGTTTTGATCTTGGTAAAAATGTCGTATTGGTCGCTGCCATCGTTACTCACCCAACGCACACCTGCTTCTGCAAGGCTATTGAGCAGAACTCGCGCGGGGTGTTCCGGCTGTTCAAAAAAACCTTTATCGATAAAGGCGATTTTCAGGAAAGGTGTGTGTAAATAACTAAGCAGTGCTTTAACTGAGTCGGGCAGATGATCATCCGACAACATGTATTCAAATAACATACCGACCAAATCGATAGTCTGCATGTCGCCCGCTTCTACCGCGCCATCTTCATTCTCGCTGGCGATCTGCTCCATCATCTTGCGGCCAACCTCAGCCACCGTTTGTGGTTGGATAGGTATTGGGCCGGAATCGTGGCTGGCTAGCGCCTGCTGGGTAACGCTGTACGCTTGGGTTTGCATGCGCTCAAGTACACCCACCAACTGGTTCTGGGTATACACCTGCATATTGGCATGTACCGCGGTCGGGACTGCGGGAACTGCACCACCAGAATAAATAACAGAGCTGGTAGCTGCTTGCGCAGCTAACACTGGCGGGGCGGTAATACCAGCGGCATGCGCAACGGGAAGCTGATGGGTAACATGGGTTTGCAACAGCCGAATCGCATTGAGCAAGCTGTTTTGGTACTGGATGTCATTCGGGTTGAGCGCGCCGCTTAACAATTTATCGCTCGCGCGCCGCTGATGCTGATGCTCTTCTTCAGCGAGCTGCTGCTCATCCACTTCCGCAGGCGCATCATTACGCTCGAAGGGATCATCCTGCATCGCCTCTTCTGCTCTATTTTCCTTCGCTTTGTCATTATTCGCGGGCACAAAACGCAGGTTAGGCAATAAGTTTTGGCGGATTAAATAGTCATTCAATTCGCCATAAAGCCCATCGAGTATGCCGATTACATCCTGGTCAAAAAGCTTGTAGCCGATAATTTTTGTTTTAACGTCAATATCCAGATTGCTAAGCAACTTGCGCAACGATTCGCAAAATTGCACCGGGCTGACGGGGTTAGCGCGCTCGTCAATTTTTTCGCCATCATTTAACAGCGCCAAGCGTTGCTGCACGGCCCACAAATGCTCGGCGAAAAAATTATCGGCGCGATGGGTGATAGAGGTGATAGCAATGGTTTCTTCTAGATCGGAATGCTCGACTAACGAGAGAATATCGCCACTAAAACGCTCTTCACCGGTCAAGGTATTCAGCGACTTGTTTTTGAATTTTACAAAACCGTTGGCTAAATGCTGGCAAAACTCTTGTTCCGCCGCCTGTTGCACCGCAACCAAAAGATTTTGTGTCTCGTAGAGCGCAACCTGCTCTTTATTGGATTTAGCCTGTTCGGCAATCTCCAATATTTGTTTGCACCACTGCCGCCAGAAATTAGGGAAAACACGGTACGCAAAGCCGCGCGTAAGATCGCGACTATGTTTTAGATATTGAATAACCATCTGCTCTGACATAGCCACCGCAGAATACGGTGATTTTTTATTAGAATCAGAGCCGGGTAAGCCTGAGTTATGCATAGTTAATCCGTGTGATTTCCCATGGTTTTCATGTCCCCTAGCACCTTTTATTGTCTACCTGATTACTGATCGCAACAGATGGAAACAGGGCTTGCGAACCGAGAAACTAGATAAATGTATCTTTTATATAGGTTGTCCTGAGCGCCAATCTTAACAGCTTGAGATATTTCTACCAGACAATACAACTAATAGCTCACAGTTTGATTAAAAATAGCACGAAGTTTACGAAAAGCTGTATGAGTGTCTGCTAATACCTTGAAAGATAAATAAAACCTCATAAATGCCCTCTTCCAATCACCCTTTAAAAATGGAGCCTGTTTCGCACCAATTAGGGGCGCGAAAGGTATTGCACGGCCACATGAAGAGGCAATAAATTCCCCCCAACAAACTCACGTCAAATTAAAACCCTAAATAAATCAATTGATTAAGAAATTGGCATTCATATTGCGATAGCCTCAGCGTAATAACTGATTCGCACTCTGGGTGGTTTTAGCTATTCAATAAGCTGTAAACACAATTTGCTATTAATAGGAGGCTAGGGTTCCGGTCACTTGATCACTAATCAAGTCGATGTCTGGTCCGAGAGCTTCCGACCTCCAAAGGCACGCAAGGGCTCAACGCCCAAGCACTACCTTAAGGTTACACGGCGGGATAAAAGCCCGGGAGATGGATTGGCCTAACCGCCAGAGTGCTCCCTTATGCTTGCGCCGATGTCACCAAAACCGCTGGAGGTTATTCATGTTGCACCATTCCCGCCTTACAAAAGTATTACTGGCCATTACACTCTCCTTCTCTGCCGCCTTCGCTAGTGCCGCTGAACCCTTCAAAGTCTGCTGGTCTATTTATGTGGGTTGGATGCCTTGGGGCTATGGCGCAGAGCAAAAAATTGTCGATAAATGGGCAAAAAAATACGGCATCGAAATCGAAGTTGTGCAAATCAACGACTACGTCGAATCCATCAACCAATACACCGCCGGTCAATTTGATGGCTGTGTAATGACGAATATGGATGCACTCACGATTCCCGCCGCTGGCGGTGTCGATTCAACTGCCTTGATCGTCGGCGACTTTTCTAACGGTAACGATGGCGTTGTACTCAAAGGCGCAAAAACGCTGAAAGAGATTAAAGGCCAGCAAGTGAATCTGGTTGAACTCAGCGTATCCCACTACTTGCTTGCACGCGGCTTGGAAACTGTTGGCTTGAAAGAGTCCGATGTAAAAGTCGTGAACACCTCTGACGCCGATATGGTCGCTGTTTACGGCACCAAAGATGTCACCGCCGTCACCACCTGGAACCCGCTGCTCAGTGAAGTTCTCAGCCAACCTAACAGCACCAAAGTTTTCGACTCGTCACAAATTCCCGGTGAAATTATGGATTTGATGATCGTAAATACCGACACCCTGAAAAAGAATCCTGCACTCGGCAAAGCCTTGGTTGGCGCCTGGTACGAAATCATGGGCGTGATGAGCGCATCAGACAAAGCAGCGGCTACCGCAAAAACCGCCATGGCAGTTGCATCAGGTACTGACCTCGCCGGTTTTGAATCACAACTCGCCAGCACCAAAATGTTTTACACCCCCGCTTCTGCACTTGCGCTAATCAACAGCGATGAGCTGTTAAAAACCATGCAAAAAGTAGCCGAATTTTCGTTTGATCACGGCCTATTAGGTGACGGCGCACCGGATGCAAAATTCATCGGTGTAGAAGGTCCTAAAGGTGTGTATGGCGATAAGAAAAACGTGAAGCTGCGTTTTGATGCAACCTACATGCAAATGGCGGCAGATAAAAAACTCTAATAGTTTCTATCTCGTTCCCGAGCTTCGCTTGGGAGCGCAAAACTCAAAAAAGCGCAGAGCTACCATGAAAAGACTTATCAATCTCACCCCCTCAAAACCGCTCAGACTTTTATTGGGAATTCTGCCTTTTGCTTTGCTGCTAGTGGTTTATCTTATTGCCTCCGATGCACGCCTCGCCGAGAATGCTAACGACAAACTTTTACCCAGCTTTGCGCAAATGGGCGATGCTATTAACAACCTCGCTTTTGAACCGAGCAAACGCAGCGGTGAATATTTATTTTGGCAAGATACGCTCAGCAGTTTGTATCGATTAACACTCGGCATTTTTATCGCCGCAATTTTGGGCTTCACCATAGGTTTATTAACCGGTGCAATCCCCACCATCTATTCACCTATAGCACCGCTGCTCACCGTTATTTCGCTCGTGCCGCCCATGGCGTTATTGCCGGTGCTATTTATCGTATTTGGTTTGGGCGAATTATCCAAAGTCGCTTTGATTGTTATCGGCGTTGCACCTTTTATCGCACGCGACATCCAGCGCTGCACACAAGAAATTCCACTCGAACAATTAGTCAAAGCACAAACACTCGGTGGCTCAACCTGGCAAATTTTAGTGCGCGTATTGATTCCACAATTGCTACCGCGATTAATTAATGCTGTGCGCTTGTCACTCGGCGCTGGTTGGTTATTTTTAATTGCCGCAGAGGCAATCGCGTCAACCGATGGTTTGGGCTATCGCATATTTTTAGTGCGCCGCTATATGTCTATGGATGTCATCCTGCCTTACGTGGCCTGGATTACCCTGCTCGCGTTTTTAATCGATTGGGTTCTGGTAAAAATCAGTACCAAATGTTTCCCATGGCACTATCAAATGACTACAAAGTGACAACCAAATGACTGTCATCCCTTTTGATAAAAAATATTTAGACGAAAAAAGAGCCAAAGCTATGCCCATGATTCAGGCAAAAAACCTGTGGAAAAAATACGGCGATAATGTAGTGCTGGAACGTATGAACGTGAGCGTAAAAGCCGGTGAATTTATTACCATGGTGGGCACCTCCGGCTGCGGGAAAAGCACATTTTTGAAAATATTGCTTGGAATGGAATCACCCACGTCAGGTGAATTGTTATTGGATGGAAAACCAATCCGCAGCGAACCCGATCAATCACGCGGCATTGTGTTTCAGCAATACTCGGTATTTCCGCATCTAACGGTACTGGAAAATGTAATTATCGCGCGCGAGTTCGAACACTCGCCCTTATTCGGAAAATTATTCGGCAGTAAAAAACGCGTGGTAATTGATGAAGCTAAAGCATTACTTGAATCGGTCGGTTTAACCCACGCCATTAATCGCTACCCGCACGAACTATCGGGCGGGATGAAACAGCGTTTAGCCATCGCCCAAGCGCTGATTCGCAAACCACGAATTCTATTGCTCGACGAACCCTTCGGCGCACTTGACCCAGGTATTCGCGCCGACATGCACCAATTAATTTTGGAACTCTGGCGCGAACACCAACTCACCGTTTTTATGGTGACGCACGACTTAAGTGAAGGATTTTATTTGGGTACGCGTTTGTGGGTATTCGACAAATTGCGTCGCGACAATCAAGCCCCCGGCGCCTACGGTGCAAATATTACTTATGACCTGCCGGTCACTCGCCGCAAAAATGAAGTGCCTTACGAATTACAAACTATTGCTCAAGAATCACAGGATTTTTAACCGATGAGTAACATGCTCTACACCACTACCCTGCCCGGCAATGGCCACTGGTCATTAGAGTTGCGCCGCGGCAGCTTACTAAAAATTACCGACATCGAAGGCGGTGCCAATGTCGGCATGCTGTTTTACAACCCGCGCAATTTATTGGAGCGTTACAATGCGCCCGACACACTCAAATGCCAACACACCTTTAAATTGCAACGCGGCAATTGTTTGTATTCCGATATGGGCAGAATTTTTGCTTCGATTGTTGAAGATTATTCCGCGAACAGTGAAGGCAATTGGCACGATACCGTTTGCGGCAATAGCACCGCACAGCTAATCGAACAACAATGGGGCAAACGCGACTACCAAACCCATCGCAACCAATGGCGACAAAATGGCTACGATGCCTTTTTAGTTGAACTTGCAAAATACGGTTTGGGTCGCGCCGACATGGCATCCAACATTAATTGGTTTAGCAAAGTCATTGCCGATGATGCGGGCAATATCCAACTCGACACCAAAAACCAATCCGCTGGCAACAGTGTCACACTCCGTTTTGAAATGGATACGCTGGTGATTATGCATGCATGTCCGCATCCATTAAATAAATCGGAAGCTTATCCATTTACCTCAGTGGAAATTGAATTAAGTGAAGCAGCTCCGGTTAGCGACGATGACTACTGCAAAAATTTCCGCGAAGAAAATCAACGCGGATTTAAAAATAATGCACTGTATTATTTATCAAATTAATAGCTTAACTGCGAAATAGTTGAGGCCGACATGTCCCACATCCAAAGCAATCTACATCCAGAAACCGCCTTCTCTACGCACTACGTGCCCGCAGGTGATTATTTTCTCGGGGAAATAAAACAGGGGCAAACGTTTCGTATTGTCGATTTAGAAGGCAACCAAGCCGCCGACGTTTTATTTTATAATGCCAAAGACCCCAGCGAGCGCTACAGCGCCATGGACACCATTCGCAATCAAGGCAATTTGTATTTAAGTGCTGGTACAAAATTAATGTCTAATGCCAATCGCGAATTATTGGAAATTGTCGCCGACACTTGTGGCCGCCACGATACACTCGGCGGCGCCTGCGCAACGGAAAGCAATACCGTACGTTACAGTTTGGAAAAACGCTGCATGCACGCCTGCCGCGATAGCTGGATGCTTGCTGTTGCCGAACACCCTGAATTTGGCATTAGCAAACGCGACATTACTCACAACATTAATTTTTTTATGAATGTGCCAGTCACTGCTGATGGCGGACTTACCTTCGAGGACGGCATTTCTGCACCAGGAAAATATGTCGAGTTAAAAGCAAAAATGGACATTGTGATGCTGATCTCCAATTGCCCGCAATTAAACAACCCATGCAATGGTTACAACCCGACACCGATTGAAGTCATTGTCTGGAATTAATTTTTTCCAACATACACCAAACAGAATACACCCTCAGTGGACGGCCACTGTTGTAAAAACTACCAGCAGGACGGCCTGCCGGAGCACACTATGTTTACCAAAGTTCTGATCGCCAACCGCGGTGCTATCGCCACCCGTATTATTCGCACATTAAAAAAACTCAATATTAAATCCGTCGCCGTTTACGCAGAATCCGATGCTGATTCATTGCACGTGCGTATCGCCGACGAATCGTTTTCATTGGGCGAAGGCGCAGCCGCACAAACTTATCTTGACCGCAAAAAAATTATCGCGCTTGCACAACAGACTGGTGCACAGGCGATTCACCCCGGCTACGGTTTTCTGAGTGAAAATTCCAGCTTCGTGGCGGAGTGTGAAGCGGCAGGCTTGGTGTTTATCGGCCCCACTGCGGAACAAATGATTACCTTTGGTTTAAAACACAAAGCACGTGAATTGGCGCAAGCTGCTAATGTCCCGCTCTGCCCCGGCACTGATTTATTAAAAGACCTTGGTGAGGCGATAGTTGCTGCAGCAAATATCGGTTACCCAATAATGCTTAAAAGTACCGCCGGTGGTGGTGGTATTGGTATGCAATTGTGTAATAGCGAGGCCGAACTCATCGCCGCATTTGATTCGGTAAAACGCTTGGGTAAAAATAACTTTGCCGATGATGGTGTATTTCTGGAAAAATTTATCGCCGCTGCACGCCATATTGAAGTACAAGTATTTGGCGATGGTAAAGGCACTGCCGTTGCCATCGGTGAACGCGATTGCTCCAGCCAAAGACGCAATCAAAAAGTAGTGGAAGAATGCCCTGCACCGAATTTACCGGAATCGCAACGCACTGCCATGCTACAAACTGCCGAGCAGCTATTAGCTTCTGTAAGCTATCGCAATGCGGGTACCGTGGAATTTATTTATGACTCCATCGACGCAAAATTTTATTTTCTTGAGGTAAACACACGCCTGCAAGTAGAACACGGTGTTACCGAAGAAGTTTACGGTGTGGATTTGGTGGAATGGATGTTGCGCCAAGCAGCAGACGATCTCGGTAATATCCAAGCATTGCGTGATCAGCTTTCGCCCACAGGCCACGCCATTCAGGTGCGTGTCTACGCGGAAGACCCTGCGCTGAATTTCCAACCCTGCGCCGGCTTGCTCAGCAAGGTTCAATTCCCTGAATTACATAACAATTTGCGCATTGATCACTGGATTGAAAGCGGTATTGAAGTGCCTGCGTTTTTTGATCCGATGCTCGCCAAAATTATTGTGCGCGGCGCTGATCGCAAACAAGCACTGAAGGAATTATCAAACGCACTGGAAAACACCTACCTCTACGGTATCGAAACCAATATCGGTTATTTGCGCGCACTCTTGCAAGACCCAACCTTGCTTGAAGGTCGCATGACCACACGCTATTTAAATACATTTGCATACCAACCCACTCGCATCGATGTTATTCAAGGCGGAACCCAAACGACGATTCAGGACTTTCCCGGCCGCTCAGGTTATTGGCATGTGGGCGTGCCCACCTCCGGCCCCTTCGATAGCTATTCATTCCGCTTGGGCAATCGCCTGCTCAATAACAGCGAAGCAGCAGCGGGCTTGGAAATTACCCTGCAAGGTCCAACATTAAAATTTGGCTGCGCGACAAAAATTGTATTAACAGGCGCAGCGATTGATGCAAAACTCGATGGCAAGGTAATTCCACTTTATGAAATTATTTCAGTCGCTGCCGGGCAACAATTGCAACTCGGGCGCATCACTGACCAAGGTGCACGCACTTACTTATCTGTCGCTGGTGGCATTCAATGCCCTGACTATTTAAATTCAAAATCGACATTTACCCTTGGCCAATTCGGCGGCCACAATGGCCGCGCGTTACGTGCTGGTGATGTACTCGCGCTGGATGCCAACCATTGCAACGCGCCAATCGCTTTATCAACTCTCAACGATGAATTAAAACCGCAGATTAATAATCTCTGGCAACTGCGTGTTATCTACGGCCCCCACGGTGCGCCAGATTTTTTCACGGCCAATGACATAAGCACATTTTTTAATACCGACTGGGAAGTGCACTACAACTCTAGCCGCACTGGGGTGCGTTTAATTGGCCCCAAACCGGAATGGGCGCGTACCTCGGGTGGCGAAGCAGGAATGCATCCGTCCAATATTCACGACAATGCTTACGCTTTCGGCACGGTGGATTTTACCGGCGATATGCCAGTGATTCTCGGGCCAGACGGTCCATCGCTCGGCGGTTTTGTATGCCCAGCAACAGTCATCAGTGCCGATTTATGGAAACTCGGCCAAGTGCGTGCGGGTGATAAAATTCGGTTTTTACCCGTAACTATTGAGGATGCGGTAGCGATTGAAAAAACTCAAAACCAATCGCTGTGCTCACTGGAAAATGTTTCACACAAAAACGTGGTGCACCACTGGAGCGAAAGTGAATTAACATCCCCGATTGTAAAAACATTGGTTGCCGCAGAGTTTGGTGAAAATATTGTTTACCGCGCCGCGGGCGATCATTTTTTATTGGTTGAATACGGCGCGCTGGAACTGGATATTAAATTGCGCTTCCGCGCGCACGCACTTATGCAATGGTTACAACAAAATAACTTACCTGGCTTGCGGGAACTGACGCCGGGCATTCGCTCACTGCAAGTGCACTATGACAGCCAGCAGTTATCACTGACCAATTTACTTGCACATCTTGAACGCGGCGAGCGCGAATTAATTCTGCAACTTGCACAATTGAGTGTGCCCTCTCGCATTGTTCATATTCCCTTGAGCTGGGATGACGAGGCCTGCCAATTGGCGATCCAGAAATATATGCAGTCAGTGCGCGCTAATGCACCCTGGTGCCCAAGCAATCTGGAATTTATTCGCCGCATTAATGGTTTGGATTCCATCGCCGATGTAAAAAATATTCTCTTCAGTGCCTCCTATTTGGTAATGGGTTTGGGCGATGTGTATTTGGGTGCGCCTGTCGCCACACCCATTGACCCTCGGCATCGCTTAGTGACGACTAAATACAATCCGGCGCGCACCTGGACGGCGGAAAACTCTGTCGGAATTGGCGGCTCTTATTTATGCGTATATGGCATGGAAGGCCCCGGCGGTTATCAATTTGTCGGGCGCACATTGCAAATGTGGAATCGCTACCGCCAAACCAAAGAATTCAAACAGCCTTGGCTATTAAATTTCTTTGACCAAATTCGTTTTTATGAAGTCAGTTCCGATGAGCTGCAACAAATTCGCTGTGATTTCCCGCAAGGGCGCTACCCGATAAAAATTGAAGACAGTCATTTCAGCTTGAGCGAGTATCAGGAATTTATTGCCTCCAATCAGGATTCCATAGCGACATTTACTGCACAACGGGAACAGGCATTTGAGGAAGAGTTAGCGCGCTGGCACGCCAACAGGCAATTCAATTACGTACAAGAAGACATTGCCGACGAAAACGAAGAAACTGCATTGCCCGACGATGCAATCCGTGTGGATAGCTCAGTCTCTGGCAGCGTTTGGCAAACCCAGGTACACGTTGGTCAAACAGTGAAAGCGGGCGATGTGTTATTAATTTTGGAATCAATGAAAATGGAAATTAATATCACCGCAAACTGCGCGGGCAAAGTGACTCACCTATTAAAAGCAGATGGCGCCCGCGTGCAAGCGGGACAAACACTGGTGGTATTAGAAGCAATTTAATTTAAATGCCACCCTGGCAAACGCAGGAGCCCAACTGGTTTTTTGTGGATATCTGTGTTCGGGCATGACGTAAATAAAAAACCCGGCGCAAGGCCGGGTTAACATTCACAGCGAGAATCAACTCAAGGTGCGCTGTTCGCGCAAAGTACCAATCACCGCTTCCAGTGCGCGATCAAATAACATCCCATCATCTAAAATTGTCAGACGCTTGGTTTGCAATGCAATCGCCAAGCTTTCGCGGCTTTCTTCTGCGACTTTCATACCCGCGCGATTTACAAAGATATATTTTCCTACTGAGCGAATAATCGCAGCCAAACGGCAACGGTACTTTTCACCAGCTTCACCTTGCATTTCAAACCAGGTACCTTGGGTAATATTATTTACCAAGGACAAATGTTGCGGGTCTGCTTGAATGCTTTCACTAATGGTTTCTTCCGCTAGTTGATCTGTTACCGGCGCGGGTGTTACCTCCATCACTTCAGCAATTATTTCAGCACCAGGCTTCACAACCGAATCAACAATAGGGGCGATCTCTGGCACCGCGGCAACATCTTGCAATTTAATTTGCGTCGCTGCCTCAGCGGCTTGTTCTGCGCGTACTTTTGCCTCGGCCATAGCTGCTTTCATACTGGCATTCTTGGCCGCCATTTCACTGGCTCTGGCTGCTAAATCTGCAGCGGAAACCGACGGCACCTCTACCACAGGCGTTGCTGTTATTGGAGCTAAGACTTCTGCCTGAGGCGTTACTTGTGCGTGAGGTTTCGATTCGCCACGCAAACGCGCTAAATGCACAACTTCCAACTGTTTAAATAAATTGGTTGTTTCAAACGGGCTGAAAGAAATACTTTCTAAACCAGTGCGCAATTTTTGCAGAAGCTCCGGTACCAGTTTTAATAAACTTTGGCGATTATCTTTATCCATCGCGGCAGTGACACTCCATACCAGCTGCTGCGCTGTTGCTGAACAGTTGCGCCACTCATCGCTTTCTATTCCTTGTTTGAGCGAGGTGATAAACATCACATTCGCCCAAGCTTCACGCAACAACTTCGTTACTGCTAAAGGCAACTCTTTACCAACTGAAATACGATTTAGCTCAGCATCAACTTGCGCACGTGCGCGCTCAGATTTCGCCTTGCCATCCTCTGCATCAATAGTGCGCTGCTCAAGAATTTGGGCACGACGTTTTTCTTTGTCGAGGAAAGAACGGAAATCCACTAGCAACCGCTCAAAGATACTCATGTCAGTATCAAATTCAGTCAGGATCACCCGCACGGTTTCATCCATTTTATTGAAGAGGCCATCTTTACGCTGACTTTCTTCACTCGATTCCTGCCAGCCTAAACAAGCCATCGCCATTTCATTTAATAAGCGGCGCGCTGGATGACCACCCTTGCTGAAAAATGTTTTATCGGCGATGGCCACTTTAACCATCGGAATTTGCAAGCGCCCAATCAAAGCCTTCATCGGCGCGGCAAGATTGCGATCATCCAAAATAAATTCAAACATCATGCTCACCAGATTGATGATGTCGTCATCGACCTGATTAATAGCCGCTGCAGTTTGTGTTTCATTGCGTAGTAATTCGCTCAGCACACTGCGCAAATTAAAAGGTGACGATGTAGCAACAGCGGTGTTGACAGTATTTTGCTGCTGCGCCAACGAGAGAATTTTTATCAAATCCTGAGTGGTGATTTCATCACCCGGTAATTGCGTGCGTGGTGCATTGCGATTGGCGCTCAGCAAGTCGCGCAGTTGATGTAAAACCTGATTGGTTTGATCATCGTAGCCTGGGTTCAAACCGCCAGTATCTGCCCCCACTTTTTGCGCACCTAGTGGATATTGCGCACTAAGGCCACGACCGAACTGATCCGCAGTAGACGATGGTGGCAATTTTTTAGCGCGCACATCTTGTTTTAGCGAAGGCAGAATATTGGCATCAACCAAAGTTTGGTTGAGCACATCGAATAGCTTGCCTAACTTGGTCATCACAATATTGTCAAACAACTTGAACAACACCAGTTTGGCTTTTACATCGACATTCAGTGTTTTGGTCGCGTCGGTAAATGCATTGCAGATAACATCGACGCCAAGCGGATTATTTTTTTGGTACACCTTGGTGGGCACCAAGTGATCGATACGCAAGGTTAAATGTTGGATCGATTCGGCAAACAGCTCATTGGCTTTGTTAACCATGCCATCAACCGCTACCATTTCTTCTAATTCATCGTTCTTAACAAGCGACAAATCGTCCAAAGAATCGGAACTGGCGCCAGCGTGTTTTTCGTCGCGATAGGCACTCGGATCAAGCAGCTGCGCAAAACTGACATCGATACTACGGAAAAATGAAGTCTCCATCGCCCGGCGACGAATACGCACTTCGCGCATGGAGTCAAAAAAGATATTTTGGTCATGATTGTTATTGGCTTTGTCGGCCAGCTCAAACATGGCATCATCAACTTTATCGAACAACTCACGTAAAAAAAGCTGCAGTTGCTGCCGCGCCTTATCGCGCAAGGTATGCATGGCAGCTGGCAGGCGAGCTAATACCACTTGGGCGTTTGCCGCAGCGTTACGTTCCATATTGGCATTGCGCTCTATATTTAAGTGAACAACCTTTTTGGGGTCTGATTTCATATGCTCGGTCATGGTTGGTTACCATTAGTAAAAACTGCGTAATGGAAGTATAACCAAGCGAAAGACACATCAAGGGAGCAAATGATAATATCGAGAGGCATATCACAAATAGTTATAACCAACACATCAATTACAGGGTTTTTAAGTTATTTTTGGAATTAGAGGCGATTAAATGCGCCAACCAGAGCCACTTTTAACCCAAAACTGTTTAATTATCCGACACTCCTTATGAATATTTTATATAACGCAAAACTACCCACATTGGCAGAAGATATAATTAAAAGCGTCACTATGGCCCTTACCGAAGACATAGGCGCAGGCGATATTACCGTCCAACTCATCCCTGTAGATCAGATTGCAGAAGCCAGGATTATCACGCGCGAAGAGGGTGTGTTTTGCGGCAAAGCATGGGTGGAAGAAGTGTTTCGGCAGCTTGATCCAAGTGTAAAAATCACCTGGTATATAGAAGACGGAGAATCCGCAGCCGCCAACAGCACCCTATTTACATTAAAAGGCAATGCCCGCAGCTTGCTCACTGGCGAGCGCGCAGCGCTGAATTTTGTCCAAACCCTCTCGGGCACCGCAACTATAAGCCGCCACTACGCCGCGCAAGTTGCCCACACCACCGTGAAACTGCTCGACACCCGCAAAACCATTCCCGGTCTTCGCACCGCACAGAAATATGCCGTAGCTTGTGGTGGCTGCCATAATCATCGCATTGGTTTATACGATGCCTTCCTGATCAAAGAAAACCACATCGCCGCCTGCGATGGCATCGCCAAAGCAGTTGCTGCTGCACGTGTTATCGCCCCAGGAAAACCGATTGAAGTAGAAACAGAAAACTTTGCCGAATTAGAAGAAGCACTAGCCGCAAAAGCTGACATCATCATGCTGGACAACTTCACTATCGATGATATGAGAAAGGCAGTAGCGATCAATGCGGGGCGCGCGAAACTGGAAGCATCGGGAAACATTGATGAACAGACGCTAGTTCCGACGGCGGAAACGGGTGTTGATTTTATTTCTATTGGTGGGCTGACGAAGCATTGCCGTGCGGTGGATTTGTCGATGAGGGTTAAACCGTTAATATAAACTATAAAAACTTAACCCCAAGGAATTAAAGGAACTATAGCTAAAATACTACCAGTTTCTTTTTTGATTAACACTGTCATTGGCCTTACTTTAGTCATCATCGGCAAAAACGCATCAGCATCAGGCCATTCGGCTAATATTTTATTCACGTCATCTGGCCTGTTATATTTACTAAGAGAGGCCAATGGCAATGCTGCAGCCTTAACATTTTCAAAATCATCAGCATATGGTAGATATAAGTCGGGACGCACAGGAATATCGATACCCTCCAAAGATTCAAAAATAAGAGTGTTTTGCGCTTCAACATCAAGTGGTCTACGTGCAGCAACTATTCTGGGCCCCAACAAACTAAACTTTCTATACTCGGGTTTAGCGTCACTCCGATAAGAGTTAGCAACCTGATAGGCCTGTACCAAATCGAATCGATCAATATTGAAAACGATCCACACCGGGCGGCCTTGGGCAACTGTATACATTCCATATGCAAATGCACTCAATTGTAAAAACACAATTACAGCCAAATCAAATTTCAGAGATTTTTTTCCTTCTTTACAAACAAGAAGCGTAAGTAGTGGGCCTAAAATAACATCGACTCCCAATAAGATTAAGAAAATTGTAGTTACCCCCACGGCCAAGTACAAAGGGGATGGATACCAAATAACAAATACCAATATTATTGATAATAACGCCAGTATCATTGATACAGATAAATGCAAAAAAAAACCACGCAATCTAAAACTCATACTTACCTCGATAAAACTCGTCTATTCTCATAAAACAAAAATTATATTCATCAAACTAGTTGCTTTCAGATCTTCTATCCCAATTATTCCAGAGGTCAGTTTGCCACAATGATATCTGCTCGAAAAATACCTCCTTCCCCATCTGCTCAGTTAATGTAGGATCACTATTGAGAAGATTTCGTCCCAGCCCAAAAGCATCTGTCTCAAATCCAACCAATGACAAAAAGGTAGGCGCTATATCTAATGTCGTGGCATGTCGAACAATTTTTCCAGAGGGCACATCTTTGGAAAAAACCATAAACATATTGGTTCTCGACGGATCATCGAATTCTAAGCCCACATAATTCATCATCACCAAATGATCAGAGCCAAGTATAATGACCAAATCTTCGGCTCCAGGAGAATTCATTATTTTTTTTATAAAAGCAGCTATCAATCGATCGGAGCAATGAACTGAATTAAGCATCGAATTACTTCCATCACCGTATAAATAATCTTTGCAAGAAGGTGTTTTATGACCGACCGGTGAATGCGTATCAAGAGTTAATAAAAATAGTCCATAGCGCTCAGACAACACTGAGATATCTATCCATTTTTTATAGGCAAGATCAAATATATCATCATCGAAAACACCCCATTTTGAGAGTTCTAATGACCGTTTAGCATACTGCTCTAGCTCTTGCTTCCCATAGACCTCTGTAAAACCATGGTCAGTATAAAAACTACCTTTCCCTGCAAACTCCTTATCTGCCCCTCCCATAAATAACAGATGATATCCGGCCTCCTTCAATAGATCGCCTGCACATAATGCTCCAGGCAAAAACTCATCCATGCTATTCATTGAGTTGTTGCCTTGCCTAAAAGTTGCTAATGGAATGCCGCATTGGGAAGCTGTCATACCCGCAATTGTCCAATTAGTCATTGGAGCTTGACTGATACCCTCAATACTCAGCCCTTGTTTCTCCAAATGTTTCAACTCCACAACCAAACCTGGAAAGCGCGTTTCATCAAAATAAGTTTTTTCGAAGCTTTCCGCATATATATATATAAAATTTTTTACTTTATTCGGAATCGGCTTACCCTGCCCTAGGTATAAGGAAATATCTTTTGTTTTTTCATTGTTGTGCATCTGCATCCACAACAAATGTGCATCACCAACAGCAGGGTTAATAACTAATGAACAACCAGCAAATCCCCACCCCAAAATGACTAAGAAGGCATTAAAAAAACGCGTTCCGCTGCGAGGATAAAAATACAATGATTTAAATTGCCACCTCGACATAAAGTAACGCCACAAATAAATTAATGCAGCTATTATGGCTACGGCTAAAAATAAAATGGGCCAAAATGCCAAAATGATGTTTAAACTTAGAACATATAGAACATGAAAATAGACTGCATCGTTTATCCCCTCACCAGTAAAATAATTGGACATGGCATAAATAACCGAAGCAACCAGTGTCAGAGTAATGACAAAGAGTGAGCTTACTGCCCCGTATAATGGTCCAGGATAGAAACGTAATAGCAGTACTCCAAGAAAGCACATCAATAAGCTAGGGTATAACAAAGCTAGATTAAGCATAAAACTCCATTAATTACCTCGATTTAAAGTCCTATAATAAAAACACATTACTAAAAATTTTTATCTATTCCCCATAAAAAAGCCCCGCAAAGCGGGGCATTTCCATACTTTAAAAAAGTACCTATATATTACATATAACCACTTCTATCAACGCGAAAATATTACTGACCGCGGCAAGAACCTGGCAAGTATTTTGTTGGCATGGTGGTGCCATCTGTAGCGTTGCCACAGACCCACTTGTAAATAGTTTTGCCTACATCAGTATTTGCAAGAGGAGTGGTATTATCCGAGAATGGCTTTAAGGTTATAAGTGTTCCAGCAGCATCTTTCAAATCAGGAGCACCCGTAGAGTCAACAGTAGTAACAGTAATCATACCGGCATTATTTGTTACAACTGAAGCAACATACTTAGTTGTTTGAGCACTAGACTCGCAACCCCAAGCATTTCCATCAGGTAAGGTCGTGCCAGCTGTACTCTGCACAGTTTCAGTAATGCTTGTGCGACAGGTGGACGCAGCCAAAATCACTTCAGACACCTTTGCCCGAATCGTATAATCTTGATAAGCGGGCAATGCGACTGCAGCCAATATACCAATGATCGCGATTACGATCATTAATTCAATTAGCGTAAAGCCTTGCTGTAATGTTTTTTTCATGAGATCAAGCTCCGATATTGCTTTGGGTTTATGGATAACTACACATGAATATATTCAAGCTATATGCCAACTCCGCAAAATCACCTTAGAGCAGTGAATTAACTAATTGCCCATATTACTAGTCACTGTTACCTCGATATTCGCCGCACCGAAGTTGGCAATTACTGACATTTTTCGTCACCTTGCGCGCGTAAAACACCATTATGTGTGATATCACATGATGTATCCTGCGAACGGAAAAAACTGCTACAGTTAAATGCATTAACTTTTGCACTCTACTTGTGGTCATATCTAATGAATAATCCTACACCAATAGCTCTAAATGGGCTGGCGCGACGCTTAGTTGCAGACAATTTACTGGATGCAGAACTGGCGGGGAAAACTATAACTCAGGCAAAAAAAGACAAGATCCCCTTTGCACAACACTTGGTTTTTAGTGGAATTCTTGATGCACGTACCGTTGCACGCGTTGCATCAGAAGAGTTCGGCTCACCTGTATTTGATTTGAGCGCACTCAATACGGACAGTATCCCTCTCAAGCTTGTTGACGATAAATTAATTCGTAAGCACCACACCTTACCGATAGCTAAGCGCGGAAACCGATTATTTCTTGCAGTTACAGACCCCACTGATTTGCATGCATTGGATGAAATAAAATTCAACACGGGCATTAATACTGAAGCGGTTTTAGTTGAAGCCGATAAATTAAAAGTAGCAATCGACAAATACTTGAACTCTCAGGAAGAGTCCTTAGGCGATGCACTTGGGGGCCTTGATGATGACCTTGATGATTTGGACATCGAGGCAGTTGATCAAAATGCAAGGCCAGACGATTCTGGAGGCGCAGAAGCCGATGAGGCACCTATCGTTAAATACATTAACAAAGTCCTTCTTGACGCAATTAAAGGAGGATCCTCAGATATTCACTTCGAACCCTACGAAAAGAGCTACAGAATCCGCTTCCGTACCGATGGTGTATTGGAAGAAATGTCTCGACCACCAGTGAATCTTGCCAATCGTATGGCTGCACGCCTTAAGGTTATGTCGCAAATGGATATTTCCGAGCGCCGCTTACCGCAAGACGGCCGCATAAAACTAAAAGTATCCAAGACTCGCGCAATTGACTTTCGAGTTAACACATTGCCCACACTGTTTGGCGAAAAAATTGTATTGCGTATTCTTGACCCGAGCTCTGCAAAACTGGGTATTGATGCTCTTGGTTATGAGGATATTCAGAAAAAACTTTATATGGATGCACTTGCTCAATCCCAAGGGATGATCTTGGTTACCGGCCCAACGGGTAGTGGTAAAACAGTATCACTCTATACCGGGCTAAATATTCTCAACACATCCGAAGTAAATATTTCCACAGCAGAAGACCCTGTGGAGATTAACCTAGAGGGCGTGAACCAAGTACAAATGAATACGCGGGTGGGACTTACTTTTGCTGAGGCATTGCGCTCTTTCTTGCGGCAAGACCCGGATATCATCATGGTGGGGGAAATTCGCGACCTGGAAACGGCTGAGATTGCGATTAAGGCTGCACAAACTGGACATTTGGTTTTATCTACACTTCACACTAACTCGGCACCAGAAACACTCACACGCCTATTAAATATGGGAGTTCCTGCATTTAACGTTGCAACCAGCGTAAGCTTGATTATTGCCCAACGTCTCGCCCGCCGCTTATGCTCGCAATGCAAAAAACCTGCTATTGATATTCCAGGGGATATTCTTACTGAAGAGGGATTTGACGAAATAGGGATTCCCCGCGCAGAATTTCAGCTCTTCCGCCCAGTAGGTTGTGAAAAGTGCAATGGTGGTTATAAAGGACGGGTAGGTGTATATGAAGTGGTTCGCATCACCCCACTCATTGCCAACCTTATAATGGAAGGCGGCAATTCACTCCAAATTGCGCGTGCCGCTAAGGAAGCTGGCTTTAACAACCTTAGGGTATCCGCATTGCGTAAAGTAGCGATGGGATTAACCAGCCTCGAAGAGGCCAACCGAGTCACCAAGGATTAACTCCATGGCATTAACATCTACTGCAAAATCAGCTAGCTCTTCAGCCGCTAAAGCTAAAGCTGCATCAAAAGCTAAACAAATTCCGACAATCAACACTTATGTATACAAAGGTGTTGATAGGCGTGGCAATAAAATTCAAGGCGAGATAAATGGCGGCACCCCTACCATTGTCAAAACTCTGCTGGCAAAGCAAGGCATTACAACCAGGTCAGTAACTAAGAAATCCAAACCATTGTTCGGCTCTGGCGGGAAGTCTATTAAACCTGCAGATATTGCTGTGTTTTCTCGCCAAATGGCAACAATGATGAAAGCTGGAGTGCCACTCGTACAAGCCTTTGATATTGTCGCCGATGGATTGGAAAACCCAAATCTGCGCAAAATGGTTTTGCAAATTAGGGATAGTGTTGCTGCCGGTGGTGGCTTTGCCAACTCCCTTCGCGACCACCCGAAATATTTTGATGACCTTTTTTGTAATCTCGTAGATGCTGGAGAGCAATCAGGGGCACTTGAAACAATGCTTGATAGAATCGCAACCTACAAAGAAAAAACCGAAGCACTAAAAGCTAAAATCAAAAAAGCAATGACCTATCCAATAGCTGTAGTAGTGGTTGCAATTATTGTAACTGGAATCCTTTTGGTAAAAGTAGTCCCACAGTTCGCTGAAACCTTTAGTAGCTTTGGAGCTGAACTACCTGCTTTTACATTGTTTGTATTACATCTCTCAGAACTAGCACAAAGCTATTGGTTCATTATTTTAATTGGAATGATTGGTGGCATGTTTTTATTCAAGGAAGGCGTGCGCAGATCACAAAGCTTCGCCTATCTTGTAGACAAATACATACTTAAAATACCCATTATTGGGCAAATTATTTACCTCTCAATAATGGCAAGATTTGCTCGAACATTATCCACAACTTTTGCGGCAGGTGTACCGCTAATAGATGCATTAACATCTGTATCAGGCGCGGCAGGGAATAGAATATACGCTGACGCTATTATTAAAGTTAGAGATGATGTTTCAACAGGCATTCAATTAAATACCGCGCTAAAAGCTAAAACAATCTTCCCAACGCTTCTAGTTCAAATGGCTGCAATTGGTGAAGAGTCGGGCGCGCTAGACGCAATGCTAGATAAAGTAGCGGTTTATTACGAAGATGCTGTGGATAACATGGTGGATAGCCTTACAGCTCTACTTGAGCCTATGATTATGTCTGTTTTGGGTGTGTTGGTAGGTGGATTAATGATAGCAATGTATTTACCTATATTTCAGATTGGCGCAGTTGTTTAATGTCATTTATCGAAGCACTGAAAATATATCCTACCCTATCTTTTGTTTGTACATTATTTCTAGGTTTACTCGTTGGTAGTTTTCTTAATGTTGTGATTTATCGTTTACCTAAAATGATGGAACGCGATTGGCAAGAACAATGCCGCGAGTTTTTAACCAATGATGGCGACATAGCCACTCTCCCCTCTAGCGATACAAAACCGGAACCGTTTAATTTAATGGTTCCGGTTTCGCGTTGCCCGCACTGCGGCCATAAGATTAAGCCGTGGGAAAACATTCCTGTCATTAGCTATGTATTTCTGCGCGGAAAGTGTTCTAGCTGTGCGGCAGGTATATCCATTCGCTACCCCATTATTGAGTTAGTTACTGGCCTATTGTCAGTCGCTGTTATTTATTATGTCGGCATTAATTGGAGCGGATTAGCAGCGCTGGTGTTTACTTGGTCGCTCATTGCGCTGACGATGATCGATGTTGATACCTATCTTTTACCAGATGACATAACGCTCCCACTACTTTGGCTCGGCTTGATTGCCAATAGCTTTGGCGCCTTTACCGATTTACCGAGCGCACTTTGGGGCGCCGTAGCAGGATACTTGGCACTCTGGTGTGTTTATAAATTGTTTAAATTGTTAACTGGTAAAGAAGGCATGGGTTATGGCGATTTTAAATTACTTGCCGCGCTCGGTGCCTGGATGGGCTGGCAAATGTTGCCACAGATTATTTTGTTATCGTCACTGGTTGGTGCTGTTATCGGCATTAGTATGATTGTTATTCGCGGTCGCGATAAAAACATTCCTATTCCGTTTGGACCTTATTTAGCGATTGCGGGTTGGATTGCTTTTATTTGGGGCGACACGATTAATCAAACCTACCTTAAACTTTTTGTTGCGCATTAAGCCGTGAACACCACACTGCAATTAACTACACCCACTGCACCGCTATTAATTGGGCTTACGGGCGGTATTGGTAGTGGTAAGTCTGAAGTGAGTAAGCGCTTTGCAGAAAAAGGAATTTTGGTTGTTGATGCCGATATCGTCGCGCGCGAGGTAGTAGAACCTGGCAGCGCGGCATTGGCGCAGATCAGCGTGCATTTTGGAGCGGATATTCTCGATGCTACAGGCCAACTCAACCGTAGCAAACTGCGCGATATTATCTTTACTAACCCTGCTGAAAAAATATGGCTTGAATCACTTTTGCACCCGGTGATTAATGCTGAAATTCGTTTGCAACTAGCAAAGGCTACCAGTGACTACGCAATTTTAGCGTCACCACTATTACTAGAGACGAAGCAATTTGAATTAGTAAATCGTATTTTAGTGGTTGATGTCAGCGAGCAATTGCAAATTGAGCGCGCTAGCCGCCGCGACAAAAATAATGAGGCGCAGATCAAAGCGATCATGCAAACCCAGCTCTCACGCCAAGAGCGCTGCGCTCGCGCGACTGATATTATTCAAAACCACGGCACCATTTCCGAGCTTGATGCACAAGTTGAAAAACTGCACTTGCTCTACCTTGAACTAGCGCAATCTGCCGCACACAAGAATTGATGATTTATGCAAAACACCACACCCACAGCAGAAATAACCACCCTGAAACTTGCCTGTCCCACCTGCAAAAAAACAGTGCTGTGGAACGACGATTTCCCGCATCGGCCTTTTTGTTGCGATCGCTGTCGCTTGATTGATTTAGGTGAATGGGCCAGCGAAAGCCACCGGATTGCCGGTGACCATCTGCCCAACCCTTAAAGCAACTTATCTCTTTCTCTAAAACCCAACAAATACAAAATCGCATCCAAACCTAAATTGGAAATCGCATGTTCCGCCGAGGCTTTTACCAAAGGCTTAGCGCGGAAGGCGACGCCAAGACCTGCAACACTGAGCATCGGTAAATCATTAGCACCATCGCCCACGGCGATGACTTGCTCCAACGCAATGCCTTCCTGTTTTGCCAACATTGCCAACAATTCTGCTTTGCGTTGACCATCCACTACTATGCCTTTTACTTCGCCGGTGACTTTACCATCGACAATATCCAGCTCGTTGGCGTAGACGTAATCTATGCCGAGTTTATTTTGCAGGTAGCGACCAAAATAATTAAATCCGCCCGATAAAATCGCGGTTTTGTAACCAAGTTTTTTGAGCGAGGAAATTAATTTTTCAGCGCCTTCGGTAAGACGCAATTGATCGGCAATTCCCGCCAGTACTGATTCATCCAAACCTTTTAACAACGCCATGCGCTGCGCAAAACTTTGTTTGAAATCCAATTCGCCGCGCATCGCTGCCTCAGTAATTTCTGATACCAGATGACCCACGCCTGCCGCTTTGGCGAGCTCATCAATCACTTCCGCTTCAATCAGCGTTGAATCCATATCGAAACACACGAGGCGACGATTGCGGCGATACACCGTATCGCGCTGAAACGCGACATCGATATTCAGGCGCGCCGATAACTCCATAAAATCTGCACGCAGTGCAACCAAATCGGCGGGCGTACCGCGCACTGAAAACTCTACGCAAGCGCTGCCCTGATGCTCTTCGCCTGCATCCAGATCGGCCAGAGATACACGGCCAGATAAGCGACTAATACTGTCGATATTCAACCCGTGTCGAGTCGTGACCGCCGTTAATTCGGCGATCATCGCTGCATCAATCTGGCGCGCAAGCAAGGTCACTATATGACGCGCCTTGCCCTGCTGCTCGGCCCAATTTTCGTAGCTTTCGGGAGTGATAGTTTGAAATCGCACATGAATGCCGAGCGGTTGAGTGGCTTGTTGGATTTGGTCGAGTACTTGCGCGCGTGTATCAGCGGCAATACGCAGTTCAACCAAAATACCCAAGGCGAGCGTATCGTGAATAACCGCTTGGCCAATATCCAGCACGCGCGCGCCGCACCGCGCGAGTACATCGGTTATCGCGCGGGTGACGCCGGGTTTGTCATGACCGGATGCATTAATCAGTAAAAGTTCGTTCACAGTGCCTCGCTATTAAGGAGCCAGTTATAAAAGGGAGCCAAACAGGCAGCATGCTAGTAAGCTGGGGCGATGGCGCAAAGCGCGCATTCTAGCGGAATTCAGGGCGGCTCACAGCTCTTGTGCGCTCCCACACCGACTTAGCGCACACCGATAACTTAGGCTAGAATGCAATTCCGCACGACACCCTGCTGCTATGCTGAACAGAGTGTCCTGACCTGATTCCGGCAGGAACTGGAATAACATTATGAACGCAACACTACGAGCACGGACTTAACTACAACATGGCATTGATCAAAACCTATCGCACCTATCCCCAACTCATGCTCTGCAGCCTGTTACTGATCGCCCTCGGCGTATTCGGCGCTTGGGCATACATATCCAACAGCAGCCAAAACCAGCGCGAACAGATCAGCCATTACGGCCAAGTACTTGCCAATAGCGCCGCACGCCAAGCAGTGAATGCAACCCTGCAAAACGATCTTGTAAGCCTGCAAGCGATACTGTTGGAAGTCGGCCAATACCCTAATGTGATAGGCGCAACTATCCACAACGTGGAAAACAAATTACTGGTGCAAAGCGGCTTTAAACCCAATCAGGAAATAAAAGGTCGTCGCTATGAATTTTCCGCGCCCATCGCCTTACACAATAATGTTGCGGGCTACTTGGAAGTAACGCTCGATGTACCACGACACACCGAACGTGACTATCGCTTTTTTATGCTGTGGATGGCTGCGGTATTTTTCACACTCTTGGTGATTTGGTGGTCAATCCAACGCCAGTGGTGGGCGCAGTTAAAAGATAAATTGCCCACCGCGAGCGAGATAGTCACGGCGGTAGTGGAAAAAATGCCCACCATCAATGAAGCTGCCGAACCAGAGCCGGAATTACCCAAAGAAGTATCGGTGCGCTTGAGTTTGGACATAGTGAATATGGGCAAGCTGTATCAGCAATTAAACAGTGAAGGTTTTGCGACTGTATTGCGCCGCTTTGAAAAACAATTGCAGGGAGTTTTGAATTTATACAGCGGCGAGCGGCAGATGTTGTCGGGCGAAACATTGATTATCGATTTCACCGGCGAAGCGTTTTACGAGTGCAGTTTTCGCGCTGTATGCGCCGCACAATTATTAAATAGCCTCACCGCCAAAAGCCCCAGCCCACGTTTGCATTTAGCTGCAGCGGTACATGAATTATCGGCACCAGTGAGTTCCAATAAATCGCTGCTGAAAGATTTTGTGGTGCAACACAATAATCATTTAAAACCGGACAAAGGCGAAATATTAATTAGCCAACGCTTGATCGACAGCGATTTACACGAGCATCTGGAAATCGTCAGCGACAGCGGCAAGCTTATTGGTTTGAAAGCGCCTTACGCTGCTCTGCTGGCGAAACAGGAAGAACAATTGGTTGGTGCAACTACAGCTGCGTAGTGCAATCTCCCAGTATGGATTCCGGTATTACTTGCGAGACCGACTGCTGCATGGATGCAGCAGTCGAGCCTACATGGACGTATTCACGGCGCGTCTCGTAAGTAATGCCGGAGTCCATACCCGCACGACCACTGTCACACACCTGCAACAATTCCATCACATAACCGTCACCGATTAGTCATAGCCTTGCAGTATCGCCCATCGCAAGGTTGTGACTACCATGCTCAATATCGAAGAATCCATCACCAATAAATTTCCCGGCTTTACCCAGCAATCACCCATAGTACGTAACTCCACGCTGAGCATCTTGCGCAAACTCACCCACGAGCGTGAGATCAACGCTTTTTTGCGCGAACATGATGGCAATCGCGGTATCGATTTTATCGACCGCATTTTTGAATATTTTAATTTCAGTTACAGCATCTCCCAGCGCGAACGCAATAATATTCCTTCACAAGGGCGTGTGATTATTATCGCCAATCATCCGATTGGTTCGCTCGATGGTTTAGCGTTGCTGCGTTTAGTAAGCGAAGTGCGTAAAGACGTAAAAATTATTGCCAACGATATGTTGATGGCGTTCGAGCCGCTGCACGATTTACTGCTGCCGCTCGACAACATGACGCGCGCCGCCTACAAACAAAGTTACAAAAATATTCTGCAGGCGCTGAACAACGACGAAGCAATTATTATTTTCCCGGCAGGCGAAGTATCACGTGCAAGCCCAACTGGTATTAAAGACGGAAAATGGCAGGCGGGATTTTTGCACTTCGCGCGTAAAACCAAGGCGCCGTTGCTGCCGATATTTGTCTCCGCCAAAAATTCCATGCTGTTCTACAGCGCCTCTATGATTTTCAAACCGCTTGCGACCGCCCTACTCGCACACGAAATGTTTAACAAACGCTCGGCAGAAATTAAATTCCGTGTGGGCGAGATGATTCCGCATCACGCATTAGAATCAGACCAGCTTGCCGATAAAGCATTAATCAAGCGCCTAAAAAAACACGTCTACAAAATCGGCAAGGGAATATCATCCAGAAAAAATAGCGCCCCGGTATTTGTAACCGAAAAAACAATTGCCCATCCGGAAGATCGCTCTACCCTTAAAAAGGAATTAAAAACCGCGATGCTGATTGGCAGCACACGTGACAATCACAAAATATTGCTGTGCGATTACGATCAACATCCCGTAGTACTGCGTGAGATTGGCCGTTTGCGTGAACAAACATTTCGTTTGGTCGGCGAAGGCACCGGTAGCCGTCGCGATCTGGATAAATATGATCACTACTATCGTCACTTGGTGTTGTGGGATGAAGAAAAACTCTGCATCGCTGGCGCCTATCGCTTAGGTGAAGCGCACAAGCTGATGAAGAAAAAAGGCGCTAACGCACTCTATACCGCTGAGTTATTTAATTTCCATTCCTCGCTCACGCCCTATTTGGAACAAGGATTGGAATTGGGCCGCAGTTTTGTGCATCCGGATTATTGGGGCAAAGCCAGCTTGGATTATTTATGGCAAGGCCTCGGAGCTTATCTATCGCACCACCCACAAGTGCGTTATGTCTTTGGCCCTGTGAGCATGAGTGCCCATTACCCTAAAACACTGCGCGATTTATTGGTGTTTTATTACGAGCGCTACTATTTAAAAACTAACGATGGCAATGAAGGCAATCTTGCGGAAGGAAAACACCCGCATGAAATCGATGAAGATGATTTAATCGCATTACAACATCGCTTTGCCAAACTCGATAGCACACAAGGTTTTGAAATCTTGCAAGAAGAATTTAAAAACCACAGCTGCAAAATTCCCGTGCTGTTTAAACAATACGCAGGGCTATATGAGGAAGGCGGCTACCAATTACTGGCGTTCAGTGTGGATTCGGAATTTGGTAATTGTGTCGATGGTTTATTTATGGGCGATTTAACCTGCATGAAAGCCGCTAAACGCGCACGCTATTTAGTGAGCAAAGAAGTCAGTAAAGAGGTGAATAAAGAAGCCCCCAAAGAAACTGCCGAGGTCACCTAACTCGGTTATATGCAACGCGGTTCCAATGTGTAACCGCGCACTGCATCATGCTAAGCTCACACCATTTCATAGCAATGGTAGTGAGCACTATGCATATCCATATTCTCGGCATCTGCGGCACCTTTATGGGCAGCCTCGCCCAACTCGCCAAAGATCTCGGCCACCGCGTCACCGGCAGTGATGCCAATGTTTACCCGCCCATGAGCACCCAGCTTGAACAAGCCGGTATCGAGCTGATACAGGGCTTCGATCCGATTTATTTGCAAGCACCACATATGCAAACCCCGCCAGACTTAGTGATCGTCGGTAATGCGATGAGTCGCGGCAATCCCAGCGTGGAATATGTGCTCGACCAAGGCATCCCCTATACCTCCGGCCCACAGTGGCTACGTGACCATGTATTACAAGGTAAATGGGTGTTGGCCGTTGCAGGCACCCACGGCAAAACCACAACTTCATCTATGCTCGCGTGGATTTTGGAATACGCGGGAATGGAGCCGGGCTATTTAATTGGCGGCGTGACCAAAAATTTCCCCACCTCTGCACGCTTGGGCGGCACACCATTTTTTGTAGTGGAAGCTGATGAATATGACAGCGCCTTTTTTGACAAGCGCTCCAAGTTTGTTCACTACAATGCACGCACCGTAATTTTAAATAATCTCGAATTTGATCACGCCGATATCTTTCCCGACCTCGCCGCAATCCAAAAACAATTCCACCATTTGGTGCGCACCGTGCCCAATAATGGTTTATTAATTTCGCCAACAAATGACAAAGCCCTCGCCGAAGTTATCCAACAAGGCTGCTGGACACCGCAACAACAATTTGCAGTGATCGATAATTCCAACAATTCAGATTCTGAAAATAATTCAGCAGCAGAGTGGCAAGCCAAGCTGATCACCGCCGATGGTTCATCATTCGCCGTGTTGCATAACGGCGAACAAGTTGCGCAAGTGAATTGGGAACAAACCGGCATCCATAATGTGAATAACGGTTTAGCCGCAATCATCGCCGCGCGCCACGTCGGTGTCACACCCGAACACGGCGCAAAAGCCCTTGAACAATTTGCCGGTGTAAAACGCCGCATGGAAATCCTTGCCGATATTCACAGCGTAAAAGTCTACGACGACTTCGCCCACCACCCCACCGCCATCAAAACCACGCTCGCCGGTCTACGCGCAAAAGTCGGCGACCAAAAAATTATCGCCATCATCGAACCCCGCTCCAACACCATGCGCATGGGTGTCCACAAAGGCGCATTAAACCAAAGCGTCACCGATGCCGACGACGTACTCTGGTATCAACCCGCCAACGTAGATTGGGCAATTGACGAAGTAGTCAACAAAAGCCCCGTCCCCGCAAAACTTTTGCGCGACTTGGATGAGTTAATTCACTGCGCGATTTCCCTCAGCGAAGCTAACACGCACATTGTGATTATGAGTAATGGTGGGTTTGGTGGGGTGCATCAGAAGTTGATTGAGCAACTGACGAAGCATGCGATGTAAAAACCAACAAAACGTGACTAAAAAAGGACTGACACATGGAACCAATAAAACACTATAAATGCCTCACTGATCTCAAGAAGATCATTTCCGAGTTAGGAAATGTTAAATCAAGACCCGTAGTTAAAGGCAATCACCCAACATTTTATAAAGAAAAAAGTGAGGGCAAGTATCGAACCATAATGGGAATTAGAATTTGCGATTATAAATTTTCTGCCGATGAACAATGGATACTTCCAGACAACCAAATGGGATTGTCATTTTCTGCCACATGGGAAAACCTTAAATTTGTGCACGGCATGTTTTCAAAAGGCAAGAAACCAGTTGACGTTTTTTGGGTTTTGTCTGAGGCAGACATTCCATCTGGTTTAAAATTTGTGGAAGATGAAACCGACGAAGGCCATTACTTTTTAGCAGTAACTGAAAGAATGCTCGTTGAACAACTGGTCGCAAAGCTCAAACTTGTCTCTTACAGATTATCTGTAATACAAGGAGGAGGAAGAGCACTATGATTCAATTTAAACGTTATCCACATATCGCAGATTTACTCGAACACTATATTGAGCAGAAAAAAAGAGCCGATATTGGTGATATATACAAAAGCGGCATCACAACCGAAAAGGATGCCGAGCTATTTTGTGCATTTATCTGGAATGTAGTGGAAAACATACATTCAGATAGTGAATCTGAAAGCGTAGTATTAGGGAGCACGGATAATACCGACATGCTTCCTGATCTGGCATATGAAATATCCACTCAGATGAAGCAAGCAGGCTATTTTTATATCTGGGAGAAAACACTTGATCATCAAGAATAACTAGAGCGCAGCATCACTAAACCCATTAATCAAAAAACATCGGTAAGAACATGAATGAAGAAAACAAAACTACTCTGCGTGAAAAGCTAGGCTTCGGCCTCAAGTACACGCTAGCCATCGCCATTTCAATTCTAGCCGTCTGCGTCTTGTGTTTTATTTTTGTCAGTATAACCACGCACTTTGCACCACCACTGCAACCGATGTTCGATCAGGAGCGATTGGGGCAACTTGGAGATTTTTTAGGTGGAACACTAAATCCTATTTTTGGATTCACAACTGTGTGCCTGCTGTTGTGGTCCACTTTTATGCAAAGAAAATACTTCCAAAAAAATCAATTTAATGTATAGCGATAATTCAGACTTCATCAAATAGATCTAGCAATGGAAAGAATTGAAAAGATATACCGACAAACAATTAATGAACCATTTAAAGAACCAATTAAAGCATCTCACGGCAGCACTGAACGCGTTAGTTCTATTGCAGAAGCCATACTGTACTTTCGCGACAACCCTACTGATGACGAGAAAAAGATAAGGTATCTCAGCAATAAAAACAGCCAAAAAAAATAATATAGAAGAGATTAGTAGGCAATTATCAGAACTAGTTTCTATGTTAGAAAAACTAATCATAGAAGCAAAACACAGTAGAAAAATAGACCCGATAGATAGCTTCTGGGAAGAAGAATTGCGAATAATTAAAAAAGATCTCCTTTCTATGGGGTTAGATACCAAATGAACTAAATAGTTATGAACTTTGGCGCTTTGCCTAAGTGTAGCGTCCCCTATATTATTACCACTTCTGCAAAAGATCGGTCATTACCAGCAAACAGCGCCAAAGAGCCTGTAATAAAACCCTTTTTCCACTTTGAGAGAGCTTTTGCCATGAAAATTGCATTAATGAACGAATTTAGCCAAGCATCCAAAAACGCCATAGTGTTGCAGCAGCTGCAAGAAGTTGCCGCCATCCAACAACACAGCGTGTTCAACGTCGGCATGAGCGACGACAACGACCACCACCTTACCTACATCCATCTGGGTGTGATCGCCAGTTTATTGTTGAATTCCAAAGCGGTAGATTTTGTTGTGAGTGGCTGCGGCACTGGCCAAGGCGCGATGATGTCGCTCAACGCGCACCCCGGTGTATTTTGCGGTTACTGTATAGAGCCAACCGATGCCTACCTGTTTGCGCAAGTAAACAACGGCAATGCGTTAGCACTGCCTTTTGCCAAAGGTTTTGGTTGGGGTGCTGAATTGAACATTCGCACTATTTTTGAAAAGGCATTCACTGGCGTGCGCGGCCAAGGTTATCCCGCTGAGCGTCGTGAATCACAAGTGCGTAATGCCGGGATTCTTACCAGTATTAAAACTGCTACCGCAAAAAACTATTTAGATGGTTTGCGCGCAATCGATCCAGAAATTTTGAAGACCGCCATCAGCGGCGAACGCTTCCAAGCCTGCTTTTTTGAAAACGCTCAGGACGAAAGCATTCGCGGTTTTGTTAAAGCAATAGCAGATAAATAACACCTGCGCGTGTATGCCGGGTGATGCGCAAACAATACCAGTACCCGGCAAAACACTAAAACGTGTGCAAATACGGAGACCACCATGAAACCACGCTCAGTCACCCTTGCAATTACCGGAGCTTCCGGCGCGCAATATGGTTTGCGTTTGCTGCAGTGTTTGTTGGCGGCAGATTGCAAAGTATTTTTGATGATCTCCAGCGCTGCAGAAGTGGTGATCCGCACCGAGACAGATTTAGATTTACCGCGCGATTTGGAAGAGCAGCAAGCAATGCTGTGTGATATGTTTGATGCTGATGAAGAGCAATTGCAACTGCTCGCCAAAGACGATTGGTTTGCGGCAGTCGCATCAGGTTCCAGCTCGCCAAGTTCGATGGTGATTTGCCCCGCGAGTGGTGGAACGCTTTCTGCTATCGCACACGGTGCAAGCAATAATTTAATTGAGCGTGCTGCCGATGTTGCATTGAAAGAACGACGAAAATTAATTGTAGTGCCGCGCGAGACGCCCTACTCCGAAATCCATTTGGAAAATATGCTCAAGCTGACACAAATGGGCGTAGTGGTATTACCGGCCAGCCCCGGCTTTTATATGCAACCGCAATCGGTAGAGGAATTGGTGGATTTTATCGTCGCACGTATTTTGGATCAGCTCGGCGTACAACAAGAATTAATGCCGCGCTGGGGTGAGGATTAATTTTGTATGGCCCTACCGAAGAAAGTCCGCATTGTTGAAGTCGGCCCGCGCGATGGTTTGCAAAACGAAAAGCAAGCCATACCTACCGCCGCCAAAATTCAACTGATTGAAAACCTCGTCGATGCGGGCTTAACCTATATTGAAGCGGGCAGCTTTGTAAACCCCAAATGGGTGCCGCAAATGGCCGATAGCGGTGAAGTATTTTCCGGCATCGCACGCAAATCTGGCGTGACTTACGCCGCACTCACGCCCAACCTGCAAGGTTACGAACGCGCGCTTGCCGTTAACGCCAATGAGGTCGCGATTTTTGCAGCAGCATCGGAAGCCTTTAGCCAAAAAAACATTAACTGTTCTATTAGCGAAAGCATCCAACGTTTTGAAGCTTTAATTAACGCTGCTAAAGCCCAACAAATTCCGGTGCGCGGTTATATCTCCTGTGTTGCAGGCTGCCCTTATTCCGGTGCAGTTGATGCGCAAGCTGTTGCGAGTATCGCAAAAGAATTATTAGCAATGGGCTGCTACGAAATTTCGTTAGGCGATACCATCGGTGTCGGCACTGCTAGACAAATCAAACAGCTGATTGAAACCCTCGCACGCGATATCCCTATCGAAAAAATTGCTGCACATATGCACGACACTTACGGACAGGCACTCACTAATATTTATGCCGCCTTAGAAATGGGCGTAAGCGTAATAGATTCCTCGGTTGCCGGTTTAGGCGGCTGCCCTTATGCAGCAGGTGCGACAGGGAATATCGCCACCGAAGATGTGGTGTATTTATTAAATGGTTTGGGAATTGAACACGGTGTTGATCTGGATAAATTAATTTATGCAGGAAACACTATTAGTGCGGTGTTAAATAAACCGAGCAATTCAAAAGTCGCGAAGGCGATGAGTAAATAACCCCCTCCCAGCCTCCCCCTTGGCAGGGGGAGGAGTTTACAGTCCACTCCCTTTTTTAAGGGGAGGGTTATGGTGGGGTTAACAATTCGAGGTAAGCATGACCACTGAAATCGAACATCAAATCAATTTGGAAACTGCGCAAATTCACTGGCATGAATTGCAGCGTTTTTTTGCCAGTGGTAATGCTATCGCTGTGAATGCCAGTTTGAATTTAACCCATGTCGCTGCACAAATCGTCGCTGACAACGCCGCGCAAATCAAAGAGTGGATGGATGCGGGCTTGGTTGATGCAGTAAAGGATGATCAAGCGCAAATATGGTACGAAAAAAATGCATTGGTTTGGGCGGTGGTGATAAAACCTTGGGTGCTAGTGCAGCCGATTATCAGCCAGTGATAAATGAAGGAAAGCTATAGTTGAGGATAGTATTCACACCAGCAAGCATTACTAACTGGCTATATATTTCACCTAAAGCTCTTTTCCGTTAAATACTTCCAATAACGCCGCGGCATATGGCGCAAATGCAATTTGACATTATTGCGCTCGTTAATATTGACTGCCTGAAAATAATTTTTCCACAAAGCTTGATACTGTTTTTCACGATCATCCTGAAAGTCATCAGACTGTAGTTCTTTGCCTTGAAGCATGCTTGAAGTACCGACAAACACTGGATCATCCAAACCGACAAAAATCATTTTTTCCTGATCATAATACAAACCATAATGGCGACGGGCATCAAAAATCAACCAGCATTGATCCGCATAGCGACGCTCAAAATGATCGCCAATTAACGGTAACACATTAAAGTCAGGATCAATCGCCGCATAAAACAATCCATCACGGCTTTTCTGAAAGCGCACAAAGGCATGCATACGATGCACTTCACGATGAATCATTTTCTCTATTTGCGCGGCTTTCAAAATGTGGGGATTGGCAAAATTCTCCAGTATAGATTGGTCACCCTTACGAATAATTGCTTGAATAATTTCATATATCAGCATTCCACTTGACGGCAACTCTGATAAAAATATTTTATAAATAAGAGGTGATGCTCGCGCTTCAGTACGCTCATCAACTCCTTTAAGCACACGTGCTGCCCAATCGTCATTGGTAGCTACATGCGTGGCGGCATCCAGTAAGGTAGGTTGATAGCTCGCTGCTGTGCTGATCTCAGTTGGCGCGCTGCGATTTTTAAAAATCGTAAAAATACAGCTGAGCAAGCCTTCATAACTGCCGTCGTAAATATAAATCATAGCACTACCCGAATAACCCGAGTTGCGCAGGTGCTGGTGCCCTATCACTAGCAATAATAGCCTGACGAATATTTTCCGCTTGAAAGCTACCCGCTTTAACCGCCAAACCCGGACAACTAATAAAATAACGTGCCCGTTTCAGCACTACACCAATCTTTTGAAGATGGTCTATATGCAAATGTTGATGCCGCCGCGAACTGACAATTTTCTTCGCCGACTTAACGCCAATGCCTGGAACACGCAACACAGTTTCATAATCGGCGCGGTTAATATCAACCGGGAATTTTTCTGGATGACGTAACGCATAACTTAATTTTGGGTCTATTTCGAGATCCAGATCAGGTTGCTTTTCGTCAAGAATTTCATCGACAGAAAAACCATAAAAACGCAATAACCAATCAGCCTGATAAATTCGGTTTTCACGTACCAGTGGCGGCGCAGATAAATCAGGTACGCGATTATCGGTCGCAATAGGCACATAACCTGAATAGTAGACTCGCTTCAACTTCTGCGTTTTATACAGACTACTAGCTAATTGTAAAATATGGCGATCATTCTCTGGCGAGGCACCCACAATTAACTGCGTACTTTGACCGGCAGGCAGGAACAGCGGCGTTTTTTTAATATGGGATTTATCATCGGCATACTTTTCTTTTTCGCTGCGCAAATAATTCATCGGTGTAATAATATCGTGATAGTTTTTTTCTGGAGCGACCTTCTTCAAACTGGCCTCGGAAGGAATTTCAATATTGACACTCAGTCTATCCGCATATAGCCCAGCTTCATGTAATAGTTCAGGGCTCGCGCCCGGAATGGCCTTCACATGAATATAACCGTTGAAATTGTGCAGCGTGCGCAACTCACGAGCCACACGAACCAAACGCTCCATGGTGTAGTCGGCATTTTTGAAAATGCCGGAGCTGAGAAATAATCCCTCTATATAATTACGGCGATAAAAATTAATCGTCAGGTCAATAACATCTTCAACCGTAAAGGCTGCACGTTTGACATCGTTGCTGCGCCTACTAACACAGTAGGCACAATCATAAATACAGTGGTTGGTGAACAGGATTTTGAGTAGGGAAACGCAGCGTCCATCCTCGGTATAACTATGGCAAATACCCATACCATCTGAGTTGCCAAGCCCCTTGGTTAAATTAGCTCGTTTACTGCCGCTCGATGAGCAAGATGCATCGTACTTGGCTGCATCCGATAGGATGCGAAGTTTTTCCAGGATATTGCTCATAAAAATATCACCTAGCAGAGAATTACCTCATACTACTGTACATTAATACAGTATTGCAAACGGCACAGTTGTCCGCAATGCCCAGAGAAAACGATTCCTTGACGTATAGCCAGGAGCTTTGGTAAAAACTGCAAGGAAATTAATAAGATAGGAGCATACAAGTATGCGAATAATCAGACGCGCACAAGCGGCTGATGCGGAAGCGATTGGTAGCCTCTACCGCGAACTCAATGCATTATCTACACCCGTAGTTCTACCTGAGCGTATCGCAGTGATCGCTAATAGCGAACATACGCACCTGCTGGTATGCGAAGATGGCGGCGAGGTGTTTGCCACAGCGTTAGTGTGTCTATGCCAGGATGTGATGTATAACGACCAACCCTTTGCGCTGGTTGAAAATGTGGTGGTCAGCGCGGACTATAAACGCGAAGGCATTGGCAAAATGATGATGGACTATATTGAGGCCTTTTGTTTGGAGCAGAACTGTTCCAAAATTATGCTGCAGACCAGCAGCGAAAACCGCGATGCGCGGGATTTTTATACCGCAATGGGTTACGACCCGGATGCGAAAATTGGATTTATAAAATATCGCCGCTACTTTTCTCAATAGAAAATTTAACCAATAATCTATTTACTAACAAATCAGGAAACCTGTTATGAATCTCACTGCCAGCGGCGTTGTATTGCGGTTTTTATTCGCACTCCTATTAGTACTGCTCAGTTACAACCCTAGTGGTTACTCTTATTTTCATTGGGTTCACAATAGCCTGAGCCATATGACACCCTATGTGGTTATTGCAGGTGTTATCTTGCTAATCGGTTGGGGCGTTTACATTAAAGCCACATTAAATTCACTTGGATTTCTGGGCATAATCGCACTTGCAGCACTTTTTGGTTGCCTTGTATGGTTGTTTATCTATTGGGGCTTCTTAAGCGTTAACGATATATCTGCACTGGCTTGGGTAATTGAAATTTTATTGGCTGCAATGCTCGCCGTAGGTATGTGCTGGTCGCACTTTACCCGCAGGATGAGCGGACAAGTGGATGTAGATGAGATTGAAGGCAGATAAAATTACGCAGGATTAGCCCATCTATCAGCTAATCCTGCTCATTATTGCTATAAATTTTTATTCCGGCGCAATAATTAAAAATTGTTTGATCCACTCTTTATTCGGCTGCTGATAAAGCCAGGCTTTAAATTCAAGTGATTTGTTAAAAGCCTCTTCGCCGAGCATTTTTTCATAACGCTCATTGATCATTGCCTCCTGCCGCTCTTTACGAATATTGCGCTGCCATGCATCGGTAAATATTTTCGGGAGCTTGCCTTGCAAGTCTAAAGTTTTCAGCAATTGCCATTCACCTTTATCGAGCCAGGATTCATCGCAAGCGCCGCACAAATCCAATTTATGATTAGTCTCGGGGCCAATCTGGTATTTGGTCATCAAGCGGCTGCATTTAGGGCATGAATGTGCCGATTCAACCTCCGACACTTCGCTTATCGTAGTTGACGCTACCGATGAATCTGCATAGCGGTCTGCCCAAAAACGATAATTAATTAGCGACAGTAATGCACCGCGACATTGTGGGCAGGCAGCGGCGACTAAACCTGGCTCCAATTCATAAGGCTCTAAGGGCACATTTTTACATTGTGTGCAGTACATGATTGTCTCCTGGGTTTTATATGATTAGCGGGAAAACTCATTCCACAAATTATCGAACTCACCTGAGTAAGCTGCCACCAATTTTGGTTCGTTAGTGACCAAAATATTTTCCTGATTGTAATCGGTCGCCGAACGTGTCCAGTTGAAGCTGCCATTGACCAATATCGTTTTATCGACAATCGCAAATTTATGATGCATATGGCTTTCGGTATTATCCATGCGCACGTTGATGCCACGATCAATGAGCTTAAAAATATCGCTACCTTGATCATGTGCTTTATCGTTATCAGTAATCAGCCGTACGTGAATACCGCGTTTGTGAGCGATGACGATAGCATCGCTCAGACGGTCATCTGAAATTGTAAACACACTTATATCAAGAGTTTCACGCGCTGTAACTAATAAATCCAACAATTGACGGCGGCAATCTTCACCGGGGCTAAAGTGTGCTTCGGTAAGCGTAACTGAATGGGTTTGGCGAAAATTATCGATGACCCTGCTGATTTTTTCTAACCAGAGCAATGAGGCGACCGCATTATCGCCGCCCACACGCGCTGGCTCGCGCGCCAATACAAAAGCTTTATTGCGCACAAAAGCAATATCGTCTTGCGCAAGCTTGGGCAATATATCCCGCAACTCCAGTGCTTCTGACTGGCTGAGTTTAAAATCCTCCAGTGTTGCCATCAACCAGCTTTCCAATTCAGGTTGCCGCATACTTGCTTCCTTTTCCGACATTACATTCTATTTTTAAATGATTTCGCTTGTATAAAAGCACAGATAATACCGGCAATAGCGCCAAAAAAATGTGACTCAAAGGATACGCGCGGGTCACTGGGCAGAACGCCAAACAGCATACCTCCATACAAAAACACCACCAGAACTGCGACCAGTATATTAACCGGTTTACGATCAAACCACGCCGTGGCGATACATAAACTCCACAAACCAAAAATCCAGCCACTTGCACCTATATGCAATGCATTACGTGCAAAACACCAAACTAATAGCCCAGTAACAATAATGATAAATGTACTGCTCCACAGAAAACGCTTCAGGGAGTGAACAAACAGCAAGCTACTAAAAATAATTAAACCAATTAGATTATTCAGTAGATGACCAATATCACCATGTAAAAATGGCGCGGTGAAAATCCCCCACAAGGTGTCTAACCGGCGCGGGTAAATTCCATATTGATACAAAACACCATTAGTAAACAAATTGACGATATGCACACCGATCATCAAGGTGCATATCGCCATTAGCCATTTTATTTTTTGGGCAAGCATTAATAGTTACTGAGGTGCATCAGGGGTTTTCGTATCCACTTTAGCTGGGGCAGGTTTTGTTTTTTTGGAAAACAGTTCTGCCTCCAATTGTTTTAATTGCTGCGATACCTGCTCGATCTTTTCGTGGTTGCGCAAATCAATATCCAGTTTTTTATCCATATTTCGCACCAAAGGCACCAGTGATCCCTCCAGCGTATCGGCAAGCACACGCAATACCTTATCCAGACCTGGCAAGGGTTGGTTAATCACTTCCACTTTAGGGGCGACTGGTACGAGTGAATGCTCCAATTTAGTGGCAGACGCCGTGATTGCTTCAATCAGTTCGCGATTGCCTGCGCTATTATCTGTTATCGGTTTTTTACTGGCTGCCAGTGCTAACTTGTTAATGCCCTCAACCATATCGGCGAGCTGCACAACTACTTTTGCACCGGTGTCCGCCGAATCTCCACCCATGGCTTTATTGCGCAAGAAATCTTTTTTGATTTGCTCCCAGCGGATACTCTGCTCTTCAGTCATATTGCCGCGCAGCTCGGCGAGTTTGAGCAAATTGCTTTCGGCTCCAGTAGTTAGCATTTGCGCTTCACCTAAATAGTGATCAGCAATCATCTGCATTAACTCAGCATCATTCATTACCGATGACACTTTTTCAGCCATTTTATTCATATTGCGATAACTACCTTGCAATTTGAATGATGGCTCTAACCGATATTTATCGTCTTGCGCGGCTGAAGCGATATATTGTTTGTTAATGCGTAAAACGACTTGCTGAATCGCAAAGAGTTTTTTCATTATCCCGACAATTTCATTTACCTCTGCACCTGAGTATTGATAGCTCAAATCCGTGGTTGCAACTTCTTCGCCTTTCGCCATGGCAACAAATTTATAAACGTCTTGCATATCGCGCAACGCCAAAGGTGCCAGCACTGAATTGGATGTCAGCGAATTTTCGATATAGCTCAACGCAAACTGTTCTTCCATACCGCCAAGGATATCGCCAAGGTTGTAAATGTCAGCGCGATTGGCAAGCATATCAGGGACCTTAAATGCATCACCCGATTCGGTGTAGGGATTACCCGCCATACACACGCAGAATTTTTTTCCGCGCATATCATAGGTTTTGGTTTGGCCTTGCCACACACCTTCTATACGACGCGTACCATCGCACAAAGAAATAAATTTTTGCAAAAACTCTGCATGGGTATGTTGAATATCGTCGAGATATAACATGACGTTATTACCCATTTCCAATGCAAGATTAAGCTTGATTAATTCCTGTTTTGCAGTGGCGTTAGGTGCACGTTCAGGGTCGAGCGAAAGTACATCGTGACCGAGTGATGGGCAATTGATTTTCATAAAAATCAAACCCAATCGATTCGCCACATATTCCATTAACGTGGTTTTACCGTATCCCGGCGGCGAGATCATCATCAACATACCCATTAAATCGGTACGTTTAGCAGCGCCGAGCGAACCCATCTGTTTGGCGAGGTTATCGCCAATAAGCGGCAAATAAGATTCATTAATTAAACGGTTGCGCACAAATGAACTTAATGGTTTCGCTTTAAATTCATTCAACCGCAAACTGTGACGCTCTTGTTCGACAATGTGCTGGCGAACCTGCAAGTAACGCTGGTATTGCGGCACAACAACATGGCGATGATGCGCAAGGCGCAGCACAAATGAATCCAGTGCAAAAGCGAGAGTACGCTGCTGAATTAACGCGTGCTCACCCATCAAACCACTAATACGCAGCTCTACTTCTACTTCGGTAAAACGACGATCCACACGCTGGTCTGTTTTTAATAACGCAACAGCTTCAGGAATATAACGGGCAAGAGACTCAAGCTGCTTATCTTTAATGAGCGCCTGCAACCATGCAGTGGTTAAATTCCAACGTTCCGCTGGCCAGCCCTGCATTTTGGTGGCGACTTCTTGATAATGACGCCATGTTTCATCATCCAGCGATTGCTTGAATGCATCAACCAATTGCACTGCATATTTACTGGTGATAAATTCCAACCGCTCGCGTGCCAACTCTTCAACCAAATATTCTGCAGCCCGGCGAATATCCAGCTCACTCACCGGAAGAGAGTGCTGCTGAATAAATTCAGCGAAGGTTTCAATCACCTCTTCTACCAGGATATGCAAGGCATCCACACTCGCAAACAAACGTTGCATATGTTTTGCAGACACAGCACGATCTTTCCAGGTTTCAAACGAAAGCGAGGTCCCAAGCGATATCGATTTAATCGAAAACTCTTTTAGATTCACCCAAAACACTTGTGCAAGTGCGCGCGACAAGGGATCAAATTTTAAGAGGTCAGCACGATCCATCGCCGGAATTAATTCTTTGAGAATCAATACCGCATCCTGATCATGAATACCCTTTTGATAGCCTTCTTTATAGCGCGGCGCGGAAAATTCCCGCACAATTTTCCCCAGCTTTTCATCGTCGATCAATGCTTCATGCAACAGATCCAGCGACAAGCCTGCGGATTTATGTTCAGCAGCATCCAGAATCAACGCTGCTAAATATTCTGCGCGATAGACATCTGCCGTCTCCGACTCTTGCACCATGCTCCAATAGGTTTTTAATTGCAGCAGCTCGGCATTATTTACTGCAGCATAATAATTAGTGCCGGTGAGATGAAAATTTAATTCGCCCTCGCGCGGGATAATGGTTAAGTCCAGCTCCTGGGTATTAACGCTGAACTTATGACGCGGGCCAAGCTTGATAACATTGCCGCCCTCTTCAAAAATATCGGTTTTATCGCGCAGAGCGCGCAGAGCCTGTCCGCGAATCGCTTTAAAACGTCCGTCAATATCGTCGGCTTTCACCGCACTATCTAATGCCTTTAGTTGAGCAAGCAAATCACTAATTTTTAGCACTAATGCATCGGATGCGAAATACGTATTCAATTCTTCTGCATTGGTGATACTGAGCGAGCGCTTCTCTATGCTAGTAAGAATGCGGGCAGCGGCGTCGGTAATGCTTTGTGCCTTTTTCTGCCGCTCATCTAACAGACGCTGTTTATGCTCTTGGAAACTCTCATAAATTTCTTCGCGCTTTGCCATAATATCCGCGAGAAATTGATCGTAGTCGCTGAACTGGCCTTCCAACTCCTCCAGTCGCACCAAGGATTTAGACAACTGTTCATCGCATTTTTCTGGCGTAGTTGATAAACCCAGCGCATGAGAAATGCTTTGCGAGAACAGTTTAAATTGCGCACCAAATTGTGCGACAGCCTCAGCCGAGCCAAAATTCTTTTGTTTGTGTTTGGCATTAGCACGGCTTTGGTTGAGCTTGGCATAAACTTCTGAAATCGCATCGACGATACGCGTACGCAAAGTCGCATCATCCACCTTGAGTGTACCCATTAGCTCCGACAACAAATCCAAACCGGTGGCAGTTTTTTCAATTACCTCAATAATGGGCGTGATGGCGGCATTGGTCTCTGCTTTATCAACTTGCTTATTTAACTCATCCAGTTTGGTCAGATAGGGCGTCAGCGCTTTTTCATCGGCAAGATAAATAACTGTCTCTTCGCTGAGTTTAGTATTGGCATCCAGTAATTGCTGATCGAGTACGCCAATACGTACCTGATCGATATAGCGCAGCTCTTTGATGGTGGCTAAATGGCCACGCTGCTTGCGCACGCGACTGAGCGCATCAACATACTCTTCAGCAGATGCCCAATTTTCCGGGCGCAGCGATTGCAAAATATTTTCCTGCTCATGTTCAGCATCAAGCATGGATTTAGCCGATTGCTGGCGAATGGATTCTACTTTTTCAAATTCGTCGATAACCAATTCCGCTGTTGCAGAAACCTCTTTCAAGACAGAGGCAATCGCCTGTACTTCGTTTTCGTTTAACCAATAGTAACTATCAAATACTTTTTTTGCCGATTGGCTCAACTCTTCATACAAGCGCACGCTGACGGATTGATTATTAATAATGCGTGAAATACTGTAAAAATCGGAGATGCCTCGCACCAATTCATTATTGCCAATGCGGCCGTAAAAATTTTGGCGCGGGGGAGCCTTACTCGCAAACTCGGCGCTCACATAAGGTGTTTCCCATATCTGCATGGGATGTACACGGGTGGGTTCTGATTCAGCAGAAAAAATAACAATATCGCCATTGTCTGCCATGGCATAACCACTGCCATAAATCGGATTTTGCAGTTTTTTCTCGATAAGATTGTAGGCCAGCAAGGCAACCATACCTGCAATCGGCTCATAAAACACAAACAGCACATCTTCACCGTTAGGTGAACGGATCATGCGCTTGAAACGGAAGTTCTCGCTATTTTCTTCAAAGGTTTTATATTCGCCGGTATTAAGGTAATAACCACCAGGGAAAATAATGCCATGATTTTCTGGTAACTGGACGCAGGATTGCCCTATTTTATCGATACGTAATACTTGCTGGGTCAAGGTGTTAAAAATCAGGTGACGCCAAGCCTCTTCGCGATAGGGGCGCACTTTTAACAAGATCAAACTACCCACTGCTGCGTAAAAAATACTGGCATCATCAAGGGATTGCGTTTTATCTTCTACTTCTTCGCGATATACACCTAACCCATCTTCAGTATTATTTTCAATTTTAATGGTGAGGTCACCATTAACGGCTTCAATGAAAATTTTATCCAGAATATTTAAATGAGGATGCCGACCATGAACAGCATTTTCGCGGGTAACTGGAATCCATTCAAAATCAAATGGTGGCGGTAACTGAATATCGCGTTCGCCACGATTATCAATATAGGTAACTGTTTTTCCATCGGGCGAAACCGACCAGCGAAACACACGGATATCATCCAGCCGCTCGCCAATTTGGAAACCCGCTAACAAGTTTCCATTATTGGAGGTAAGGGCAACAATACGGGTATTTTTGTAATAGCGATAAAGCTCATCAAAATCATTGATAAAACTTTGCTCTGCCAAAAATGTTCCGGCAAGACTAATCGGTTCAAGCTCGACGCCCGCCTCAGTTGTTTTTCTATCGAAGAGTGAAAACACATCTTCAACTTTAGTTTCTTTTTTTAAACCAATAAAAACGTTGTAGCCAAATAGCAGATGATCGCCAACCTGAACTATATCGCGCGGAATACAATTATTTTCAGTGCGCACACGCACACGGGCTATAACATTCATCGCCGAGCTGCCAAACTCTGCCAGCCGAGCTTCGTTTAACTCACGGACTTTGGCACCCAGGGTTTGCCCCTGATCCAACAAGCGCTTACGGATAATCTCATAAGCGCCACCTTCAGCGACGGCATTATCTACCAATGAATTTCCGGCAGCCGTAGTATCGGGCGCGTTATTTTTTACAGCAGATGAAGCGGCATCGTTTTGCTGCACCATATGGATTTCCTTGTTCGCTCAGCAACAAATTAGTTCAATACATGTTTGGCTTGTAGCGCCACAAGTGGCGCTACAAAATACAAGAGTCAATGAGTGAATTTAGCTATTCACCACTACCGCCTCTTCCGCTTTGTCGGCTTTTTCAGCCACAACTGCCGGCTTATTAACAAAGCGTTCCAACACTGCTTGAATCACACCGCTCTTGCTGGCAAGACCATCGATTGCCTTACCAATCGACAACGACTTGGCAAAATTATCGAAGAATTGCGCTTCACCGCCGACAATATCGATATGGGCTTTTTGCAAGGCAATCGCCAAAATTTCGGCATTCTCTTTAGCGATTTCTTTACCTGCTGCGATACCTGCCAACGTTTCTTTCAACGCTGTTTCCAAACTCATGCGGAACTCTTCATGCTCGCGCGCCTTGTCGCTCATGGCATTCATTGCTTCAAACTTCTCAACCAAACCATCGGCCTCAGCTTTGAATTGCTCGCGGGTAATATCTGCCGTTGCCAAACCAATTTCTTTCTTCGCTCCGGCTTCGGAGGTACCTTTAGTTGCAATCACTTCAGCTTCCGCTGAACCTTTAGCGGTGATCACTTCTGCTTCTGCTTTACCTGCATCAGCATGCGCTGTGCCTTTTGCACGAATCACACTGGCCTCAGCAATACCCTCTTTCTCCAATGCGCCTGCTTTTGCTTCCTGTACTTTTGCATCGGCAAGGCCAGGAGCAGCACGCTCAGCTTGAATACCTTCGGCCAGTTTTTTCATGGCCTCGGCTTCTTTGGATGAAGCGTCCAGCTTTGCTTGCGCCATGGTCATAATTTCTGACGCCTTATGCTTGGCCGATAATTCTTCCGCCTCTGCTGCCTTCACCTGCTTCACTTTACTTTCTTCTGCGGTTGCTTCAGCAGCTAACACTTGCACTTGTTTTTTACGGTCCGCATCGGAAACTTCACGCACTTCTTTAATACGCTCTTCTTCAATAGCTACCGTTTTATCTACCACCACACGCTCGCGAATAACATTGGCGATCTCTTTCTTTTGTATCTCGATTGCCTTATCCGCTTCGATAGTTTGCAATTCCACTTCGCGTTTGCGAGATACGATTTCCAAATCGCGGGCACGAGTTACTTTCTCTTCTTCAATCGCCACTGCACGCAAGCGGTTTTGCGCCGCAACATCGATTTCACGCTGTTGATTTTCAGTTTGTACCGCAAGGTCTTGTGCCACTTGAATAGCAGTCTGCTCGTATTTACGACGCTCTTCCTCCTGTACCTTTTTAGTTTCAGCTTCTTCGCGTGCCTGAATCGTAGCGATCTCGCGCTTTTGACGCGCTTCGGCGTCTGCTTGTTGGCGCTCAAGTGCCAGCATAGCTTCTGTGGTTTCTACGTTTTTCTTTTTAATTGCCAGCTCTTCATCGCGCTCCAGAATATTAGTGCGAACATTTTGCGCAGCAGTCAGCTCGGTAATCTTTTTAATACCTTCAGCATCGAGAATATTATTTGGATCGAGGGATGCCTTTGGCGTTTGTTCGATATAGTCAATCGCTACATCTTCCAGTACATAACCATTAAGGTCATCGCCAATAACCTGGATGATTTTTTCGCGGAACTCCAAGCGATTTTCAAACAGCTGAATAAATTCAATTTGCTTGCCGACGGTTTTTAATGCCTCTGAAAACTTCGCAGCGAACAGTAGATCAATTGCTTCACGATCAGATGCGCGTTCAGCACCAATGGCTTTCGCCACACGCAACACATCTTCCGGGGTTTCATTTACACGCAAGTAAAAAGCTACGGTAATGTCTGCGCGCATATTGTCTTTACAAATCAATCCATCGCGACCACGACGATCTACATCCATGGTAATCAACGAGATACTCATTAATTCTTTTTTGTGGATAATGGGATAGACCAAAGCGCCGGTAAAATGCACCTTAGGTGTAGAGCTCATATCATTGACGATAAGCGCCGTGCCTTGGGCAACTTTGTGATAGAAAGCTTTAAACAGGCCAGCCAAACCTATCAAAAATAAAAATACGACACCAATGACAGTGAGTACCGGTGTAGCCATTGCAGTTTCAAACATTCTATTACTCCTTTTAACCCTATTGGTTTTTAAAATTTATTCGCTGGGACGACCCAGAAATTCTTCTTCCGATACAACCCTATACACATTGCTATTGGCGATATATTCCAACAACACCACTTTGTCACCACGCACAAATACTTGCTCACCAGTTGCGCGCACTTTCAGGATGAGCCCAGCTCCGCCATCATCAAGATTAGCCTCACCGAAACCACTGTCAACACGCGATGAGCGCACCGTTGCCGTTTGACCGAGCACTTTCTTCTGGATATTTTGCTCGGTTTTAGCGAACAATTTCCGTAACGGTTTAATGACCTGAGAGGTAATCAGAATAGCCGCATACAGCGACCCTATAAGAATCGGCAACCCCACCACAAAACGCACCCAGCCATGCCCAAATAATGCAAGGAAAAAATAACTGGCGTAATAACTGAACAACCAACCAATCAATGCTATAAGCGATATCACAATTGTCACTGGCACGCCGTTTAAACCCAAGCGCATTAACAACCCGGCAAACGATTCACCAAACGAATGCTCGCTATGGGAGTTGAGGCTCATGTGTCCATCTAGATGCGAAAGATCGACATCCAATACATCAACTTCCAACAATCCAAAGGATGCGCAGATCCAATAGAGAATTGAAATCCCTAGCAGGAAGGTAAAGACTACTGTTGGAAAATTAAAAATAGTTAATAGAAAATCATTCATTCCTAGTCGCTCACGCTAATGGTGATTAGGAAACCACCTGATTTTACTCAGGTGATTTTTTATTTTTAATACGCGCCAAAATATCATCTGCCGACGAGCCGTTAGTGCCAATGCCCGCTGCTTCAAGTTTTGATTTCAACGAATCATCACCCGTAGTTTGCGCCATCTCACCAGCAGCTTTGATTTGTGCATCCTTCAACGCCTGGCGCTCTTTGATGCGCTCAAGGGATTCCATTGCAGTGCGCATTTTGGAATCAGAGCCACTGTGGCGCTCTGCTACGGCAACTTGCGCTTTGAGAACATTTTCAGTCGCTTTCACAGTATCTACTTGCTGCTTTAAGCGTTTGATATTTTTTTCTGCAACATTAATCGCTGCACGCAACTTATCGACACTCTGTGAAAAGTTTTGTGCTGACTCTTGCTCCATCGCCAGGCTATTTTCAAATCCGGCGATATGCTCAGCAACTTCATGCGCGAGTTTTTCATCGCCTTTTTCGAGCGCCTTTATGACATAGCCTTCGTGCTCATCAATCGTCTTTTGCAATTGTTTGCATTTTTCTTCGGCAAGCTTTTGGCGCGCCATGATTTCAGCAAGACTATCTTTAGAACGTTTCAGTTCTTCGCCTGCATCGCGTACCTCTTGATCGAGAATACGCAATGCCTGGCTATCTACTACCGCCTCACCCGCTTCATTTACACCACCGCGCAAGGCAGTGATCATTTTTGCCCAGATATTCATAGTGATTTACCTTTGTTGATTGCGGGGCTGCTATTCAGCACCCGGTTAGCTAATTAAAAATTCACTGTAGGCTTCAGTCGCCTGGATTACATTTGACGCAAGCATTTCAATTTCCAAAATCACATCATGCAAGCTCGATGCAGAACTCAGCGCACCGAACATGTGGTAACAATCATCGCCATCCATTTTGTCGAGACTGATATTAGAGAGCGGAAAATATTTGTGCGTGCGCAGCACCGTCTCGTTAAACAACGACGGATTGTTCACTTCGGACACCGACCACAACATTGCCTCAACAACAATTTGCTCGCCTGACACCGTCAAAAAAAGCGGCAGATCGCCGTACTCATACATCACAATATGCAACGCGGGTGACACACCGTCGATCAACTCCAGATCGGCGCGCCTGGCGATGAACATATCCGCCTTACCCAATGCGTCGTAGAGGCTCGCGGTGGTCCAACGGTTAACTACATCTGTCATTCGACTTTCTCCTTTAACTGGCAATAACCCACTGGAAACAACCTGTTTTGCAGCCACCCGCAACTCCAACTCAATAACCGCAAGGCGACGCGCGTTCTCCGGGAGAATCCAGACCTCTTTCTTGACTAGGCCCTGCTCCCGCAAGCGATTGCGATATTCACGCTGATAATGTGCTGATGATTTTTTCTGCATGGCTCAACATTAATTTATTACATGTAATAAATCAAATATTACATGTAATAAAGGCAAGACAAATAAAACATACGTAAGGTATTGATTAGTATGTAATTTTTATTATATAAGGATGCGTTTTGACATAAAACGCATGACTAGCCTGCGAATCCCCGAATATTAATGAGAAAATAATCTAAGCAGGATTCCAGCAGGCATTTCCACTTCATACCTTATGATCGCCCGGCCACCAATCCAAAAAATTGCAAGGAAAACAACTGAACATGGAAAGCCTGATCAACCCAATTACCTTGAACCCGGTCAACCTGGTTCATATCGCGTATCTGGCCATCGCACTATTTGGATTAATCGTTGTTGGTGATAAAGCTCGCATCAGCAGCTTGCGTATCGCGTTGTTATTGGTGGTATTACTACTGGTATTTAATCTGCTGGAAGAAACAGGATTTTCCGGTCACCTGATTCTTATCACCCCTATCTTTACACTGGGTTTTGGTCCTGCGGTTTATTGGTTTTGTCGCCAGCTGGTTTACGGGAATGCGCCAAGCAGCAAGCAGACACTGACGCATTTGTTGCCACTATTATTAGCCCTGCCCTTCACCCAATGGCCGCAAGTAGTTATCGCATTGGGCAGCTTGAGCCAGATAATTTATCTATCACTTGCACTGCATTTAATCAATCGCTACCACAGGGTCACAGTGCAGGCCTGCTCCAACGCACAGGATTTTTCCATCCATTGGATGACACGCGTACTCGCATTATTTCTCTTAATGATGCTGCAAGATTTGGTTCGGCTTAACCTGCAACCCTTTGCGCCCATTGAATGGTTGAGGTTGTGGTATTTTTTCAATACCAGTATCTATGCAGGGCTCATAAGTTACTTGATTGTAATGGCTATAAGGCAGCCGCAATTATTTAACCTTTTTAACCAACTTGAATTTCTGGCCGACGATTCACAAGGCGATGTGCCCACTAGCGACCAAAATGCAAGCTCACTATTCCAGGAAATAGACAACACCATTCGCAGCAGAGAACTGTTTAAACAACCCAGATTCAGCCTGCGCGACCTTGCCACTGAAACAGGTGTTCAGGAAAAAACCTTGTCATGGATAATCAATCAGGGAGCGCGGAAAAACTTTTCTGAATACATCAATCAACTTCGAATTAATGCCGCTTGCACACACTTGACCAACACTCACTCAGGTACCTTATTAGATACTGCCTTCGCTGTAGGGTTTAGTTCCAAATCTACCTTTAATGCCGCCTTCAAAAAGCAAACTGGATTAACTCCCAGCCAATTTTACAAAAAGTCGGCGCCACCTACAGATACTGAAGGTGCAGAATCATGATGCGGGACGAAATCTGCTAATAAAATGCTGAAAATTGTGTCTCCACACCATAAGGAGAACACAATGAAACTAATCCATATCGCACTACTGATTATGCTGTGCAGTGCAACCACCAGCTATGCACTGACGCCCTCGATAAAAGATTCACAAACCAATCACTTGCGCACCAAACAAATCGAGCAATGGCGCGAGGACATTGATTTTATGCAGCAGCAACTCGAACAGCGCCACATTCATTTATATCACCAGATCAATGCCGATTTTTTTAGTAAAAAATTGGCACAGATCAAACAGCAATTACCGTCTCTGACAGAAACAGGCCTGACCATTGGGTTGATGCGTTTGATTAAACAAGTGGGAGATGGGCATACACAGTTTGCCTACTGGGGAGGGAAGCATCATCGCTATCCGTTGGAACTACGACTATTTGGTGAAGATTTACGTTTACTCAGTATCAAACCTGAATACCAACATTTATTGGGTGCAACACTGGTTGCAATTAATGGTGTACCTATCGAAAAAGTACGCACGCTGCTCACGCCAATCCTTCAAGGAGTTGAGAATAGCTATTCAGAAAGGCAGCGACTCTGCGAAACCATCAATGTGGCAGAAGTACTGCATGGATTAAAAATCACCCAAGACCTGCAAGGGGCAAGTTTCACGTTCAAGCATCCAACGGGAGAACAGCATAGTGTCATCCTGAACAGCTTAACCAGGCCGCAATTTAAAACACAGGCTATGAGCTCGCTCAAACCAGCAAGACCCATCAACTTCACCCTGCACGACATATCGACTGAGGGTATAGACCTGCTATTGAGCAACAATGGCAGAATTGCTTATCTGGATTTTCATCACTATCCCACATTTTCTGCGATGAAAGATTTTACAGACGATCTGATCGATTTATTGCGCGAGAAAAAAACCCGTGAGGTCATTATTGATTTACGCAACAACGGCGGCGGTGATTTTTTTGTTGGCCTTCATCTCGCATGGGCACTAATCATGGTGGACAACCTGAATTGGCGCGATGGAATTTATGTTCTGATAGGCAGAAAAACGTTTTCTGCGGCCATGAGCAACGCAGCACAATACCGGCAATTGTTGAATGCAACGCTGGTAGGCGAACCAACGGGAGCAAACCCAATCGGCTATCAGGATGCAGGTACTTTTTCACTGCCTCATTCTGGCTGGACGGTGATGTATTCCAAACGACGCTATCGATTTCAGGATTCAGAAAGCGCAGGAGTTCAGCCAGATGTGAAAATTGATCTGGATTGGTATTCTTATCGTGTAGGTAAGGACAATCAACTTGACTGGATTTTAAATAACATCCAGTCGCGCCATCACATCATTTCGCAGTAGTCATATCCCGCTCCAAACCGCTTGGTCCGGCGGGCTTTTTAAGCTTCCACACCCAGATTAATCCACGCGCATAACCGTCACCTTTTACACCGGTGTGATCGAGCCCTTCCATTGCATAATTTAATAGCTCAAAACCCTGGTATTTACGTGCAACCAACTTCTTTTGAAAATTCATTATTGGATCGCGAAAGGCTGGATATTCAGTTGACCCATAGGAAATAAACATCCGTCCATTTAATGCTTTATAGTTTTTAGCGTAGCTGTTATCCAACTTAACAAGTGCCTGGTTATCCCACTCGACTGCAGGGCTTATAGCAATGTAGCCCGAGAAAAAATCAGGCATTTGATAAGCAGCAGTGATAGTGAACAATCCACCCAAAGAATTACCCGCAATGATCCTGTCGGTTTTTTGCCCGCGATATTGGTTTTCAATTAATGGGGCAACTTCTTTTTTAATAAAATCCAAAAACAAATGTGCTTTGCCCGACCTTTCATCGACAGCGGTAAAAGTGTAATCAATTTGTCTTTCTTTACCGTAATCGGCTGATGAAGGATAAGACAACCCAACCATAATAAATTCAGGCACCAGGTTGTCATAAATTAAATTGCCATAGGTCGAGACTAACAGCGGCGTATCCCAATAGGCATCAAGATAATAAAGAACCGGATATTTCTTTTCAGGATTAGTCTTGTAGCTGGACGGATAGACCACAACCAACTCATGGTCTCTTCCCGTAATTTTTGAATGAATCGGAATGATTTCAGTATTATTTAACACAAACTGTTTATGTGTTTGCTGCGCCTGAGCTGATGCTGTTATTCCCAGTAGCACAACGAACAGGAGCAAATATTTTTTAACCATAGACACCTCGTTTTAAAATTTATAAAAATAATGGTGTGCCTGACCTTTTGTTGTTACTTTTTATTGTGCAACTCCCAAGTCTCTAATTTTTTCTTCTCGCTCTTGCGCAACAACACATAAGTCGCACCGACCCAACCGTGCACTTTTTGCGCGGAGTGAAATGCAAGGATTTCCGGGAATTGTGGCAACCAATGGGCGACGCAACTTTTTAATTGCGCGGGCTGCTCGCGCCCTTCCCCTTTCCCGTGGGTGATAAGGGCACAGCGGATATCGTGCGTCATGCAATCTTTAATAAATTGGAATACTGCACTGCGCGCTTGATCGACCGTCATATTATGCAAATCGAGCCGCGCATCAATTTGGTATTTGCCCATGCGCAAACTGCGATAGACACCGTTTTGTACGCCATCGCGTTTGAACTCAATTACTGAAAGCGGCTCAAGCGGTTCTATATATTCACCGGAGAGGAAGTTTTTGTCTTTCGCGAGTTCAGCCGTCGCGGCTTTACGGCGGGTTGCGATGCTGGTTTTGTCTTGGTACGGGGAGGCCAAGGTGACTTTTTCTTCCACCTTGATGGGTTTTACATCCTTCATTTGCTGGAGGAAGAGATCGGCATCGGGAGTTTTATCAGACATAAACACGTATCTAATCGGCAAAAAAGAAGGTGGATTGTAAAACAAAAGGCCGCCCTTGTGAGGCAGCCTTTTGTGTTGCGCATAGCGCAGATCAAACGATTATTTATTGGTGCGATTAGCAATCAACTCATTCACTACTGCCGGATCAGCGAGAGTTGAAGTATCGCCTAACGAATCCAATTCATTCGCAGCGATCTTGCGCAGAATACGACGCATGATTTTTCCAGAGCGGGTTTTCGGCAAACCCGGCGCCCATTGGATAACATCCGGGCGCGCGATAGCGCCGATCTCTTTTACCACTAACGCCAGCAATTCTTTTTTCAACTCATCACTTGGCTGCTCGCCAACCATCAAGGTGACGTAAGCATAAATGCCTTGGCCTTTGATATCGTGCGGGTAACCGACAACTGCCGCTTCAGCGACCTTATCATGCAATACCAACGCACTTTCTACTTCGGCGGTGCCCATACGGTGACCAGACACGTTGATCACATCATCCACGCGACCGGTGATCCAGTAGTAGCCGTCGGCATCACGGCGCGCGCCATCGCCGGTGAAGTAGTAACCTGGATAGGTGCTGTAGTAGGTGTCGATACAGCGCTGGTGATCGCCGTAAACGGTGCGGATCTGGCTTGGCCAAGCGGCTTTGATACAAAGATTGCCCTCGCCTGCGCCGACAACTTCTTTGCCTTCCGCATCCAGCAATACTGGCTGAATACCGAAGAAAGGCACTGTTGCCGAGCCGGGCTTGAGGTCAATCGCTCCGGGCAATGGCGTGAGCATGTGTGCGCCGGTTTCAGTTTGCCACCAAGTATCCATAATCGGGCAGCGGCTGTCGCCGATCACACGGTAGTACCATTCCCAAGCTTCGGGGTTAATCGGTTCGCCCACGCTGCCGAGTATTTTCAAACTGGCACGCGAGGTTTTGGTGACATAGTTGTTGCCTGCGCCCATCAAGGCGCGAATCGCGGTTGGTGCGGTGTAGAAACTATTAACACTGTGTTTGTCGATCACTTGCCAGCAGCGTGACGCATCGGGATAAGTGGGCACGCCTTCAAACATCAGCGTAGTTGCGCCATTTGTCAGCGGGCCATAGACGATATAGCTGTGGCCGGTTACCCAACCTACGTCGGCGGTACACCAGTAAATGTCGCCTTCCTGATAATCGAATACGTATTTGTGGGTCATCGCCGCTTGCAACAAATATCCGCCGGTTGTGTGCAACACGCCTTTGGGTTTGCCGGTGGAGCCGGAGGTGTAGAGGATAAACAGCGGGTCTTCTGAATCCATGATTGCGGGCTCACAATCACTCGCCTGACGCTCAACCAGATCTTCGTACCAAAAATCGCGTTTTTCGTCCCAAGCGACATCACCACCGGTGCGCTTAACGACAATACATGTATGCACGCCGGGGCATTGTGCCAGCGCGATATCAGTATTCTTTTTCAGTGGAACGCGCTTTCCACCGCGCAGACCTTCGTCAGAAGTAATCACCACCTGGCACTCGGCATCTTGAATACGGTCTTTCAAAGCCTCGGGCGAGAAGCCGCCAAATACGATTGAATGAACCGCACCAATACGTGTACAGGCGAGCATCGCATAAGCCGCTTCAGGAATCATCGGCATATAAATGCAGACACGATCGCCCTTTTTCACACCGCGTTCGCGCAAGGCATTGGCCAAGCGGCAGACTTGGTCGTGCAATTCCTGGTAGGTAATAAATTGATCTTCAGAGGGATCATCACCCTCCCAGATAATGGCAGTTTGATTCGCGCGAGCAGGTAAATGGCGGTCGATACAGTTTACGCTGACGTTCAATTTACCATCGACAAACCAGTTCACTTCACCTTTGCGCAAATCACTTTTGGTCACTTGCGACCACGGCTGCTGCCAGGTCAGGAAGGTTTTTGCCTGCTCCGCCCAGAATGTATCGGGCGAGTTGATCGATTGGTCATACATTTCCTTATAGCGCGCCAGATTAATCGCCGCCTTGGATTTAAAGCGTTCAGGAACAGGATACAGGTTTGCTTCTGCCATGGTTTATCTCACTACTATTATCTTGTTATTGATTTGAGGTAGATATGGACGCCACCGTAATGCACAGCATCCGCACTATTAATTGGGGGCAAGCTTAGCAGGATTTGCGCGCAAACCCCAATGACAACGTTGTCCAAACTGATTAAAGAATATGCTCGGAACTGAGGGGGAAATGATGATTACACAAGCAAGAATTAATCTTTTTTAATACCAGGCCCTTCACGATCTAACCTTTCCAGCTCTTTCGCATAGGCTTCCATATCTTCCCAATCAAATGCAGTACCTGCATTGATGTGATCCGGGTGAAGGGCACGCTCTTTAGCATTCTCTTGCAGCGTGTGCTCTTTCTCAGCGTCATCTGCAGCATCGGCTTTATGCAACTCATCATAACGCTTGAGGATTTCATCAGCTTTGCTTGCCATAGTTAGCTCCTGAATCAATAAAAAATTATAAAAAAAGGCCGCACCGCGACCTTTTAGACAACAACTTACACCCTATGTTACCCAGCCAGTTAGGCAACCTGCATAGGAATCGCATTAGTAGTGCGATTCACTGAGTTGTCCTCATTGAGGTATACCAACTTCGGCTTATGATTGATCAGCTCCGCTTCGGTGAAATGACCGTAAGTCGCTATAATCACGCGATCACCTACCGCGACTTTACGCGCTGCCGCACCGTTCATGGAAAAGGTGCCTGAACCCGGCTCAGCAAGAATGATGTAGGTGTGAAAGCGCTCGCCGTTGTTCACGTTATAAATATCGATTTGCTCAAATTCGCGCATGCCAGCAAGGGCAACCAAATTCGCATCGATCGCACAGGAACCGTCGTACCACAGTTCTGCCTGAGTGACTTTGGCCATGTGTAGTTTGGCTTTAAGCATATGTGAAAGCATGGAATCCTCCGGGGAATCACTTGTGTGCGCGCTAGAAAACTATCCCAACACCACAGAAACGTTGTCAATTAACCGCGCGCCTTGCGTATACATGGCGCCGAGTATAGTGATCTCCCGATCATCGTGTGCCGCCATTTCCAGCGTGCGGCTATTGCAAATACTGATGTAGTCCACCCGAAACCCAGCCGCTTCAATCTGCGTACGCGCCTCGTCCACCAGTACAGTAAAGTCGCGGCGACCTTCAGCTATCGCCTGCTTGATTGCATTTAAACTGCTGTTGAGAACAGCCACTTTCGGGCGCTCATCTGCAGTAATAAAACCATTGCGCGAACTCATCGCTAAACCATCGGTTTCGCGGAAGATTTCACCGGCGATAATTTTAATCGGAATACACAAGTCTTCCACCATCCGGCGGATTACCGCCAACTGTTGAAAATCCTTGATCCCGAATACCGCCTCATCCGGCTGCACAATATTAAACAACTTGGTGACTACGGTTGTCACGCCCTCAAAATGGCCGGGGCGGCTGGCGCCGCAGAGCACATCAGTCATAGTCGGCACTATTACACGAGTCTGCTCAGCCATACCATTGGGGTAGATTTCCTTTTCATCGGGGCAAAACAGGTAATTGCAACCCACAACTTCTAATTTGGCCGAATCTGCGGCGAGGGTACGCGGGTATTTATCCCAATCCTCATTCAAACCAAATTGCAGCGGATTGACAAAAATACTGGTCACTACGACATCGCAATTTTGTTGGGCGATTTTCACCAACTCGATATGGGCGCTGTGCAGGTTACCCATCGTCGGTACAAATCCAATGCGTTTACCGGCTTTGCGCTCGACAGCCAAGGCTTCACGAAGGGATTGGATATGATGAAAAACCTGCATAGTCGTGCCTCAAACTGCCATCAATATAGGCCGGGATTCGGGCGCGCGATAATACACGGTCAGGATTGAGAAGTACATTTTGTGAGCAAAAATTAACCAGCCGGAATTCTACCACCAAGCACTAATACCAGCGACACCTTGAGCACCACAAGCTTGAGCCAAGGGAATATGCGATTCACTAACGCCGCCCAAGGCATAAACCGGCACATTAGCCAGCTCAACCAAGGCAGAAAACTGCTCCCATCCAAGTGGAGTAACCGAAGGGTGCGATGCAGTAGTTAGCACCGGCGATAACAGCAAATAGTCAGCGCCAATTGTTTGCGCATGCGCAATCTCGTCGGTGTTATGGCAAGAAATACCAAATAAAATATCTTCATCAACCGGCCGAGCGGAAAGCTGTGCAGCATGATGACGATTCACATGCAACCCCAACTTTAGTGCAGGATGAGTTTGTGTGACACGATTAAATTCAGCAGGTGAACAATTAACTATCAGATTTGCCTTTGGCTCACTAACCGCCGCGGCTGCCGCTTCTAATAAGCACTGGTGCACATCAATATTAAAATCAGCAACACGCAACTGCACTAATCGAACACCCTGCATCAAGGCTTGGTTTAAGCGCGAATTGAAATCCACTTGGTCAGAAAAATTGCCAGTAATCAAATAGGCAGGCGCTAAATTGATGGCAGATACAATTGGGCGATTCGCCGCAGGAAATTCAAAATTTTTCAGCGCTTGTGCGTCAACCCATTGCACCGGCTGACCTTCATTGCCACGCGGCTCACCGGTGAAGCAGATAACTTTATGCACATCTAACAGCACTGACTTATCGGAGTAATGATGGCGGATTTGAATAAGGGGCTCACTGGCAAGCACTTCAATCGCCAGCTCTTCACGCAGTTCGCGCACCAGTGCCTGCTGAATAGTTTCGCCTGCGTCAACTTTGCCGCCGGGGAATTCCCACAAACCACCTTGATGGGCACTGAGTGGGCGTTTGGCGATAAGAATTTTGCCGTCGCTATTAACGATAACACCGACGGCAACATGCACTAATTTAGTCACGATAAATTACGAATAGATTAAGAACGATAGTCTGCGTTGATACGCACATACTCATAAGAAAGGTCAGTCGTCCATACTGTTTCAGCAAAATCACCACGACCTAAATTAATATTAATCGCAATATCAGCTTGGCTCATAATCGCCTGACCTTGTGCTTCGGTATAGGTTTTTGCACGGCCACCATCTTCAACAATTAGAGTATCGTTTAAATGGACACGCACTTTTGTTGCATCAAGATTACCAACACCAGCGTAACCAATTGCCGCTACGATGCGCCCCCAGTTTGGGTCTGAAGCAAATAACGCAGTTTTAATTAATGGCGAGTGCGCAACCGCATAAGCAACATCCAAACATTCATCGCGATTAGCCCCACCACTCACCGCAACAGTGACAAACTTGGTAGCACCTTCGCCATCACTCACAATACTTTTAGCAAGATGGACGTGTGCTGCAAGAATTACTTCGCGCAACTTTTCATAAAGCTCACCGCTTGCTGCAGTAATTTCAGGTAAATCCACCTGCCCTGTCGCGATTAAAATACAGGAGTCATTAGTGGAAGTATCACCATCAATAGTGATGCGATTGAACGATTTGTCCGCTGCTTCGCGCGCTAAATCTTGCAACAGGTGTTGCGTAATTTTTGCATCGGTAGCGATGTAACCCAGCATGGTAGCCATATTGGGTTTAATCATGCCTGCGCCTTTGGAGATGCCATTTACGGTAATGGTTTTACCTTGAAATTCAAATTGTTGGCTAAAACCTTTGGGGCGAGTGTCGGTGGTCATAATGCCAGCACCGGCATCATCCCAACCATTTTCATTAGCTTTTTCTAACGCTTCTGGTACTACCGCAATAATTTTTTGAACTGGCAGAGGTTCACCAATCACACCAGTAGAAAATGGCAGCACTTGCTCCGGCTTAACGCCTTTTAACTCAGCAATTGCGGCGCAGGTTGCTTTTGCATCCAACAAGCCTTGCTCGCCTGTACACGCATTGGCATTACCAGAATTAATCACCAAAAAACGAATCGGCGCTGCAGCAAGGTGCTCACGACACACAGTAACCGGCGCCGCGCAAAATGCATTTTTAGTAAATACACCCGCGACGTTACTGCCCTCGGCAAGTTCAAATAGAACAACATCACGACGGCCTACTTTTTTAATGCCCGCGCTCACTGCGGTCAATTTCACACCAGTGACAACATGCATATGCGGAAAAGGATATTCGCCAACTGCCATAATATGGATCTCGGTATTTATCAGGATCAAAGAATTTATCGGACGTGATTATCTGCAGAGCAACGCATTCATGGCACGCTGCTTAGTCATTATTCCAACGAACCATGACAACTTTTGTATTTTTTTCCTGAACCACAAGGGCAAGGATCATTGCGCCCTATTTTGCGCCCTTCACGCACAACTTGCGCACGGGGAGCTACTGCTTGCGGTTCTTCTGGCTGACTTAATGGAGAAAGCTCATCGTGACGAAGCTGCATTTTCTGCCGCGCTAATTCTTCACGGCGTTGATTTTCCATTTCTTCCATTTGCTCACGCGAAACAGGCTCAACACGCGCCATCAAATGTACAGTTTCACGCTTAACGGTTAACAATAAACTTTGGAAAAGTTCGAAAGCTTCACGCTTGTATTCTTGCTTGGGATTTTTTTGCGCATAGGAACGCAAGTTAATTCCTTGACGTAAATGATCCATAGTCGCCAAATGCTCTTTCCATGAATTATCCAATACCTGCAACATCACCTGCTTTTCAATTTCAAGCATAATATCGCCAACGCGTTCGCATTTAGCGTCATACGCACCTTGGATTTCAGTAAGAATTTTCTGACGCAAAGTTTCTTCATGCAAACGCGTATCTTCTGCAAGCCATGTCGCTATAGGCAAACGCAGACCGAAATCAGTTTCAATTTGTTTTTCTAAACCCGGTACATCCCACTGGTCTTCAATAGATTGTGGAGGAATAAAGCCATTTACTAAATCCTCGATAACTTCTACACGAACTGCAGTAATAGTCTCGCGAATAGATTCGGCATCCAACAACTCATTACGCTGATGGTAAATAATCTGGCGCTGATCATTAGATACATCATCAAATTCCAGCAATTGCTTACGAATATCAAAGTTACGCCCTTCGACTTTACGTTGAGCTTTTTCGATAGCGTTATTTACCATCCGATGTTCAATCGCTTCACCTTTTTCCATCCCCAACGCTTGCATAAAATTACGCACACGTTCGGATGCGAAAATACGCATTAGATTATCTTCAAGCGACAAATAGAAACGAGTAAGACCAGGGTCACCTTGACGGCCAGCACGACCACGCAATTGATTATCGATACGACGAGACTCGTGACGTTCGGTACCAATAATATGCAACCCACCTGCAGCCAATACAGCTTCGTGACGAATTTTCCATTCTGCCTTAACTGTTTCAATCTGTTCCTGTGTTGGATTTTCAAGCTTGGCAATGTCCGATTCCCAACGACCACCCAATACGATATCAGTACCACGACCAGCCATATTGGTTGCAATAGTCACTGTAGCGGGGCGACCGGCCTGCGCAATAATTTCTGCTTCTTGCGCATGGAATTTTGCATTGAGCACCTGGTGTTTGATTCCCGCCGTAGTCAAACGACGCGACATTTCTTCCGAGGTTTCAATCGATGCAGTACCCACTAGAATTGGAGCATTTTTCGCTTGGAACAATTTAATGTCGTCAACAATTGCGAGGTATTTCTCTTCCAGAGATAAGAAGACTTTATCGTTGAGATCCAAACGCAAAACTGTTTTATTGGTGGGGATAACAACCACATCCAGACCATAAATTTCGCGAAACTCATAAGCTTCAGTATCCGCCGTACCGGTCATACCCGAGAGAGTTGGATAAATACGGAAGTAGTTTTGAAAAGTAGTAGAGGCCAGAGTTTGGCTTTCACTTTGAATGGCAACGCCTTCTTTTGCTTCAATCGCCTGATGCAGACCTTCAGACAAACGGCGGCCATGCATGGTGCGGCCTGTGTGCTCATCAATTAATACTACTTGCCCTTCCTGAACAATATATTCCACATTGAGATGGAAAAGCGCATGGGCGCGCAACGCGGAATTAACGTGATGCAACAAAGAAAGATTGTTTGCTGCATAGAGATTTTGATCGGGTTGCAATAAACCATCTTGAATTAACAAGTCTTCTACTTTTTGATGTCCGTCTTCGGTGAGTTCAACCTGACGAGATTTTTCATCAACAGTAAAATGACCTGGGTCAGAAATAATGCGGCGATCACCGTCTTCACCGTTATCAATTTGGCGCTTCAGTTTTAATACCAACTGATTAACGCGCTTGTACATTTCTGAACTATTTTCTGCAGCACCAGAAATAATAAGTGGTGTACGCGCTTCATCGATAAGAATCGAATCTACTTCATCAATGACCGCAAAATTGAGTTCGCGTTGAACTTTATCTCGCTTGCTCAATGCCATGTTATCGCGCAGATAATCAAAACCGTATTCGTTATTAGTTCCGTAGGTGACATCAGCCAGATAAGCCGCGCGCTTCACTGCCTGAGGTTGCATTGATTGAATCACACCAACCGTCATGCCAAGAAATTCATACAGCGGCATCATCCAGTTTGCATCACGGCTCGCCAGATAGTCGTTCACGGTAACAATGTGCACGCCTTTTCCTGCCAATGCATGCAAATAGCTAGGTAATGTGGACACCAGAGTTTTACCCTCACCCGTGCGCATTTCGGCAATGCGGCCTTCATGCAGAGTCATACCACCAATCATTTGAACATCAAAGTGGCGCATGCCAAGCACGCGGCGGCCCGCTTCGCGCACAGTTGCAAAAGCTTCCGGCAACAATTGATCAAGAGTTTCGCCTTTTTTATAACGTTCCTGGAATTCGGTGGTTTTAGCTTTGAGTTGTTCATCACTGAGCTTTTGCATATCAGGTTCAAGTGCATTGATACGCAATACGACTTTATTCATGCGCTTCAATTCGCGCTCATTTTTTGAACCAAAAACTGCCTTGATTAACTTACCAATCATTTTTTAATACCGTAAATATTCAGAAGACTAAATAAATTTTGCGCAGCGAAATACAGGCAAAAAAGCCTAAGTGCCCGAAGGCAAAGCTGGCAAGTAAATAGGAAGGTGCTGACTAAAGCAAGTTGAAATCTGCAGTCAGCTGAAGAGGGAATCTAGCGGTTAGTGCGACGGATATAGCTGGCTGGATCGACTACACGTCCATTTTTATAAACTTCAAAGTGAACATGGGGAGCCGTTGATCGGCCAGTTGATCCTGACAGAGCAATTACTTGCCCCTTTTTTACGACATCGCCAGCTTTAACAAGGTTTGATGTGTTGTGCGCATAGCGTGTAACCAAACCATCGCCATGCTTGATCTCTACCATATTGCCATATTCAGGATGTCGGCCGGACCAATTAACAACACCCGCCGCAACGGTACTAACTTTACTGCCTTTGCGCGCAGTGAAGTCTATGCCCGAATGAAATTCGGTCTTGTTAGTAAAGGGGTCTTTACGATAACCATAGCTAGACGATACCCATGAATTAGCTACAGGCGCGCCAGAAAGCAAGGTTTCCTGCTGCAGGTTACGATTGGCAAGTAATGCATCGATGGTACTGAGTTGTTGTTCGCGACTATCAACTTGCTGGGATAACTGATCTATTGCGGCAAAAAAATCGGGGGTAGTATACAGAGCATCGGGGCTTGCTTTGGAGGGACCACCGAGGGCGGGAACGCGACTAAAATCAAATTCTCCCTGCTCCAGATTGGCGGCCGATGTCAGCTTTTCTCCTAGTGCATCGAGGCGCATCAACCGCGCTTGCAACTCACCCATTTTACTTGTCAGAGCTGCAATTTGCGCGTCTGACTCCTCGCGCTCTTGCTCAATTTCTGATTCTCGTGCGGAAAGAATATCCATCCACGCTTTGGTATCGGTATTAAAGAAACCATCGCGTTCATCCGATACCAGCCAACTGTAACCCCAAGCGCCAACAAAAGTGGGAATCCCCAGCAAACATACGGACAGAAACGCGCGTGTCCACCCACCAAGGGTAAAACTGCGAGCCTGCGCATGATTCTTGTTGACGATAATAATCTTCATTACAGAAATCTACTTTTTATTGGTTAAAAGAGCTATCGCCTCGGGATTAACCGATAGGATTCTCGATAAAAATTTCGACTCTCAGATCGCGACCCACTTCCAGGCGAGACGCATTTGGATATTCCATATAAACACTTTTGATTTATTGAGGCGCTAATAAAAGTGTTTTAAAACAAGCACATACACTGATTTCACAAAGGAAATTTGATGGTGCGGAGATTCCTTGCAGCGTGCTCAAACAAGCACGCATCAGAAATATCGCACAGATAGGAAGGTTTTAACAAGTGCAAATTTATTCAGCATTCACAAATCGGACATAGTACCGAAGAGTATTACGCCGCTGCTATCGGCGGCATATAAGTAATAGGTAGCGTCTGATAATCCTCAAAAGTTACCCATTCCCAAGCGTCACGCTGATCAATTAGCAATCTCAGGGCGCGATTATTGAGCGAATGACCTGATTTATGTGCTTTGTATTCACATATCAGGCTGTTACCCAGCATGTACAAATCGCCAATGGCATCGAGCACTTTGTGCTTCACAAACTCGTCCTCGAAACGTAGGCCATCTTCGTTAAGAATCCGATATTGATCCACTACAATTGCGTTATCCATACTGCCGCCGCGAGCGAGGCCTTTGGAGCGTAGATACTCTATTTCATGCATAAAACCAAAAGTTCGGGCACGACTAATGTCCTTAACAAACGTTGAACTGGAAAATTCCAGCTCTGTTTGGGGACGACGGTCTTTGAAAACCGGGTGATCAAACTCGATTGAAAAGGACACTTTGAAGCCATCAAAGGGAATAAAACTGGCGAATTTATCACCATCCTTTAATGTCACCTCTTTTTTAATACGCATGAATTTTTTGGGCGCGCTTTGTTCCTGAACACCGGCAGATTGAATCAAAAACACAAAGGGACCGGCGCTGCCATCCATGATAGGAATTTCGGGTGCATTTAATTCAACAATCGCATTATCAATACCTAGCCCAGCCATCGCTGACATCAAGTGCTCGACGGTCGAGACACGAACATCGTCTTTGATCAAGCAAGTAGAAAGTGTGGTTTCACCTACATTTTGCGCAGTTGCTTTGATTTCCACCGGCGGATGTAAATCTACCCGGCGAAATACAATTCCGGTATCTACAGGCGCAGGCAAAAGTGTTAGATGAATCTGGTCACCGGTGTGCAAACCAACTCCTGACGTACGGATTGCATTTTTAAGCGTTCGCTGTTTGATCATTTCATGCCCCTTACTCGATCAACCTTTTCAGGCCAACTTTTAAATGTGTGACAAATTAAACTTAAAAACTATTAATTACAGTTACTTATCACACTAACCACATACTAAGCCGGTTTGATTTTTCTTGGGCATGTTATCAATCGAGGGGGGAACCAGCCAGTTGCTACTGACAATCCCCTCGATAGCCAATCACCTATTAATTAGTCCGCTTGACGACGCAAAAACGCCGGAATATCAAGATATTCCAATTCCTTATCACCCAAGGGTGCAGCTAAAGCTGCGGCATTTGATGAACGTGCGTTGGCGCGCAGATGCGCAGGACGATCCAGCTCTGCATAGTCAACCGGTGGGGCTGATGGACGACGGGTATTGTCGATCACCTTAGTCGGTGCAGGTTTTACTTCTTTTGAAGCAGCCACTTTAACGACACCCAAACCAGTTGCCACCACAGTGACGCGCAGCTCGTTGGCCATATCGGGGTCGATAACCGTACCTACCACTACAGTTGCATCACCTGAAGCAAACTCTTCGATAATACTGCCCACTTCAGAGTATTCACCCAGCGACAAATCGATACCAGCGGTGATGTTAACCAGAATACCGCGCGCACCTTGCAGGTTCACATCTTCCAGCAATGGGCTGCGAATAGCGGCTTCAGCGGCTTCGCGAGCACGATTTTCACCGGTCGCACGGCCAGTACCCATCATCGCCATACCCATTTCAGACATCACTGTTCTTACGTCGGCAAAGTCCACGTTGATCATACCCGGGCGAATAATCAAGTCAGCAATACCTTGCACTGCACCGAGCAATACATTGTTTGCTGCCTTGAAGGCATCGAGCAAACTGGTTGATTTTCCGAGCACTGACAACAACTTTTCGTTCGGAATAGTAATCAGAGAATCTACGCGCTCACCCAATTCTTTGATGCCCGCTTCAGCGATAACCATACGCTTGCGGCCTTCGAACGGAAACGGTTTGGTCACTACTGCAACGGTCAAGATACCAAGGTCGCGCGCAACTTCTGCAACAACCGGTGCTGCACCAGTACCAGTACCACCGCCCATACCGGCCGCGATGAACACCATATCCGCGCCGCGCAATACTTCAGCGATACGCTCGCGATCTTCCATCGCCGCTTGACGGCCGATTTCCGGATTCGCACCAGCGCCAAGACCTTTGGTCATGGTATTACCGAGCTGCAATACGGTGCGTGCATCTATGTCTTTCAATGCTTGTGAATCGGTGTTGGCGCAAATAAATTCAACGCCTTCAATTTTACTCGCGATCATATGTTTGACTGCGTTTCCGCCGCCACCACCAACACCGATCACTTTAATTACTGCGTTTTGATGAATGCTATCAACTAATTCAAACATGGCCACACCCCTTTTGTTTCCCTTGACTCAATCTGTGAAATTAAATTTGCTTAAAAGTTGCTCTGGAATATTTTTTTGATCTTGCTAAAAATTGAACCTTGCGACTCTTTAGTGGTAGTTGATGCACGGCTACTACCCTGTTGTTGCTTCATGGCGTAAATCAGTAAACCTACACCAGTCGAATAAATTGGATTATTTACAATATCGGACAAGCCGCGAATATTCTGTGGGGCACCGAGCCTAACAGGCATATGAAAAATCTCTTCCGCCAGCTCGATAACGCCTTCCATTTTTGAAGTGCCCCCGGTCAACACAATCCCTGCCGCAATTAAATCTTCATAACCACTGCGACGCAGTTCGGCCTGAATCAATGTAAACAATTCGTCGTAACGCGGTTCAACAACTTCTGCCAGCGCTTGACGCGATAAATCACGCGGTTGGCGATCACCAACACTTGGCACTTTGATGGTTTCATCCGGGCTGGTTAATTTGGCCAACGCACAGGCATATTTAATTTTGATTTCTTCAGCATTAGGTGTAGGAGTGCGCAATGCCATGGCGATGTCATTGGTCACTTGATCGCCTGCAATCGGAATTACTCCGGTATGACGAATCGCACCATCTTTAAAAATTGCGATATCGGTCGTGCCACCACCAATATCCACTACACACACACCCAACTCTTTTTCATCATCGGTCAACACCGAGTAGCTCGACGCTAGTTGTTCAAGAATGATGTCTTCTACTTCCAAACCACAACGACGAATGCACTTTTCAATATTTTGTGCCGCATTCACCGCGCAAGTAACCAAATGCACTTTCGCTTCCAGGCGAACACCCGACATTCCCAAGGGTTCTTTCACGCCGTCTTGATCATCGATCAAAAATTCTTGCGGCAAAATGTGCAGGATTTTTTGGTCAGCCGGAATCGCTACCGCTTGCGCTGCATCAATTACCCGCTCCAAATCTTGCGCAAATACCTCGCGATCACGAATCGCTACGATGCCATGGGAATTCAAACTGCGAATATGGCTTCCGGCGATACCCGCATACACCGAATGAATTTGGCAACCGGCCATTAATTCTGCTTCTTCAATTGCGCGCTGAATCGATAACACGGTCGATTCGATATTGACCACCACACCTTTTTTCAAACCATTGGAGCGATGCGAACCTATGCCTACAATTTCCAACTGACCTTCGGGAGTGATAGCACCAACAATAGCTACAACCTTGGATGTGCCTATATCCAGGCCTACAATCATTTTGTTGTCGCTAGCGTTTGCCATTCAATAAACCTCGTTTGCCAGTAGTAGCCAATTCCAAACAACTGGCGAATTTCTGAATCAATTAATCTGTGGAGTAACCGATGTTGCAGGTGCCGGTAATTTTACTTGCGCTTGGCTTTTTATATACTTTTTTGCCATCGCCGAGTCTGCTACCCAACGCACTGCAACTCCATTTGTGTATCGTAAATCTATCGACTTTACATCCAACCAAACATTACTTAAGTGCGTGTCGTATACAGTAACAAATCTACGCATTTTTTCCATCACTTGATCGCGTCCAAGTGCAATTTCTATGTGATTTTTTATCGTTAATCGCCATGATTTTTTGTTATCGCACTTTAACGCGATTACATCCAACCCACGCGAGCGCAAAAGCTGGGATAAATCCTGATATTGCTGCAAAATTTCTGGTGCATCCGCTTCATTTCCTTGTAACCATGGCAAGCCAGAAAGCTTACTTGCATCATTAACTCGAACAATTTCACCGCGCTGATTTAAAAATCCATCACCCCAACGAGCAATTGGCTTTTGTTCGGCAATTTTTACGACCAAGGTATCCGGCCAGCGACGATTTAACGTCACTTTTTCTACCCAAGGATCACCTAATAATGCATTTTTCAGCTGCATTAAATCCAACTGCAAAAAATCACCGTCAATTTCATTACCGATGAGTTCGGTAGCGCGCTGTTTGGAGATGAAATTAAAATCTCCTTCGACCACCACACTCTTAATCGGCCGCTCAAATACTTTAGCGATAGGACCACTCACCCAATAAATCGCAACGGCTAATGCAATAATAAAAACGCCGATGCCCAACTTGCGATTAACCCAGGAAAAATTCCATGACTGCCAAAAAAAAATCCCACTGTGCCCCGTATTTTTCTCTGCATCAGCACCCCTGCGCCCCTGCGGTGATGCCTTGCTATAACCGCGCTCACGTTTTGCTGGTCGGTCTTGACGTGCCATAGGTAAATCGGGTGCAACATAACGCGATGAAGGACTATCCAATAACACATCGCGTACCACGCGTTTTTCGGCTACTGACTCACTGCGATTATCGCGTGCAGTTTCAGCAGCGCGGGCACGACGCGCTGCTTTAGCTTCAGTATCTGCTCGCTCGCCGCCGATTCTCGGCTCGATGCGATCACCTTTCATATCACGCATGTTTATTACACATAGCCATACACATAGTGAATTACACTTTTACCGCAAGACTTGCGCGCAAAATCGTGACGACTAATTCTGCAAATGACAGCCCTACTGCTTTCGCGGCCATAGGAACCAAACTGTGCCCTGTCATACCCGGCGCCGTATTGACCTCCAGCAAATAAAACTGTTGTTGTGCATCCGCCATCACATCCACTCGCCCCCAGCCACGACACCCAACCGAATTGAAGGCGTTAAGTGCGAGGGTTTTTAATTCTTGTTCTTTTTCAGCCGACAACCCACAAGGGCAAATATAGCGAGTGTCATCAGCAAGATATTTTGCATTGAAATCGTAAAAGCTGTGATCAGTTTCCAGCTTGATCGGCGGCAACGCCACGCCATCAAGAATCGCGACGGTATATTCCGCACCAACAATTAAGCGCTCGACTAATATGCTGCCTTGATATTGCGCGGCTGTTTGAAACGCGACTTCCAACGCAGGGGCATTATTAACACGCGACATTCCAATACTCGAACCTTCATTGGCCGGTTTTACCATCACTTCACCACCGAGATTTTCCAACACTCTGGCGAAATCCGAAGCTTGGGTAAGCACGGCAAATTCTGGTGTGGGTAAACCTTGCTGACCATTAATATCTACGCCGCGCCACAATTGTTTAGTGCGCAACTTATCCATCGCCAAAGCCGATGAAGCAACATCACTACCGGTGTAAGGAATATTCAAAAATTCGAGCAGTGCTTGCATGCGCCCGTCTTCACCGCCGGGGCCATGCAGAATGAGAAAAGCGCGATCAATATTTGCTGCTTGAATATCCGCGATAACGTTATCGCCCACATCGATAGCAACAAATTCAACACCTGCCTCTTCTAATGCTTCAATAACTGCAGCACCACTTTGCAGGGAAATTTCACGCTCAGCCGATAACCCACCAAAGAGCACGCCTACGCGGCCCAATTGTTTTTTTAGTGTTTCACTGATCGGGAATGTTACTGCTTGCATCGTTTTATTCACCTCTAACGCAATTGTCGTTTTGCTAATTCGGGGGAGAGAACGCCCACGTTACCCGCACCTTGAGTGATCACTATGTCACCCGCGCGCACAATGTCTTTCACTATCGACGGAACACCATCAACGGTTTCAACAAAAATCGGCTCGATCACACCGCGTGCGCGAATACTACGGCAAAGATGACGGCTGTCAGCACCGGGAATTACATCTTCACCCGCGCTATACACTTCCAACATAATCAGCGCATCAGCAGTTGACAGCACTTCAACAAAATCTTCATAAAGATCGCGGGTGCGGGTGTAACGGTGCGGTTGATAAATCATGACCAACCGGCGTTCCGGCCAACCATCACGCACCGCTTTAATAACCGCAGCCACTTCACGCGGGTGATGACCGTAATCATCAACCAACATTGCTTCGCCCTCGCCCACTGAAAAATTTCCGTAGACTTGAAAACGGCGGCCAACGCCTTGGAAGTTTTCAAGGCCAGATTGAATCGCCTCGTCACTAATACCTTCATCGGTTGCAACAGCAATCACTGAAGTTGCATTAAGCACATTGTGAATACCAGGAATGTTGATCCGGATATGCAAGGGTTTGTCATGCCCGGGACGCAGCACGTCAAATTCGGAATGCATTTTGTCTTGCTTGATATTGATTGCACGGAAATCGCAATGTTCATCAAAACCGTAAGTCAAAATGGGGCGCGATACTTCCGGGATAATATCGCGGATTACCGGGTCTTCACCGCAAAGCACGGCCAGACCATAAAACGGCAGGTTGTGCAAAAATTCGATAAAGGTTTTCTTTAATTTAGAAAAATCGCCACCGTAGGTTTCCATGTGGTCGGCATCGATATTCGTAACGATCGCGACCATCGGCTGCAAATGCAAAAATGATGCATCGCTTTCATCGGCTTCGGCAACCAAATAACGGCTCGCACCTAATTGCGCATTAGTGCCAGTGCTATTTACCAAGCCACCGATGATAAAAGTCGGATCTTGTTTTGCAGCAGCAAGAATCGATGCAAGTAAACTGGTAGTAGTAGTTTTTCCATGGGTGCCTGCCACCGCAATACCATGGCGATAACGCATTAATTCACCCAACATTTCTGCACGGCGCACAATCGGGATGCGCAATTCGCGCGCACCCAACATTTCCGGGTTGCTCGCATTTACTGCGCTGGAATTCACCACCACATCTGCATCGCGCACATTGTCAGCAGAGTGACCAATAAATACTTTTGCGCCCTTACTTACCAATCGCTCAGTAACACTGGACTCTTTAATATCCGAACCGGAAATTTCATAACCCTGATTCAACAATACTTCGGCGATGCCACTCATACCTGCACCGCCAATACCAATAAAATGGATACGACGAATACGACGCATTTCCGGCACACAATGACCTATGGATTGCTGCATAGAATTATCCATGGGCTACCTCCTCACAAATATCAGCCACTTGCGCAGCAGCATCAGGCTTAGCCAATTGCTGTGCTTTTTCCGCCATCGACATCAAATGATGGCGGTCAGCTAATTCAGTTAACAACAAAGCAGCTAATTTTGCTGCCGTTAAATCTTTTTGCACCAGCGCGATGCCCGCACCAGCGGCAGTTAAATTTTTTGCATTAAATGTTTGGTGATCATCAATCGCACTTGGCAATGGAATTAATATCGAAGCAACACCCGCCATCATTAATTCCGATACGGTCAACGCACCTGCGCGGCAAATTACGACATCAGCCCAAGCATAAGCGGAGGCTATATCATCAATAAACTCAGCGACTTTGGCATCGACTTGATGCTGCATATATAAAGCAGTAGTCGCGTCGACATGACCTCTACCAGTTTGGTGCCAAACAACAGGCCGCGATTCAAGCGGCAATACTGCCAAGGCTTGCGGAATTAAATCGTTAATTGCTTTTGCACCTAAACTGCCGCCTACCACTAATAGCTGCAAAGGCGAGTGCTGTTGCGCACGCGCGCCATAACGAACCTGTACAGCAGCAAGATTTTTTATTTGTTCGCGAACGGGATTGCCAACAACCCGCTCTTTGCCAGAGTCACCAAAGGCATAGGGAAATGCAGCCAACACTTTATTAGCAATTTTTGCCAACAGACGGTTGGTTGTGCCCGCTACGGAGTTTTGTTCGTGAATTACCAAAGGTGTGCCAGATAATTTTGCCGCTAATCCACCTGGGCCAGACGCAAATCCACCAAAGCCCAAGACTACATCCGGTTTAATCTGACGGATAACACTTAAGGCTTGCAGCAATGCATAAATAATTAGAAATGGCGCTTTCACCAATCCGATAACACCACGCCCGCGCACACCTTCTACTTTAATAAGATGCAATTCGATATTTGCCGCAGGTACTAAACGGTTTTCGATGCCGCGCGCAGTTCCCAACCAATTTAATGTTGCACCACGAGCACGCAATTTGTCGGCAACTGCCAAAGCGGGAAATACATGGCCCCCAGTGCCGCCCGCCATAATTAAAACAGAGAGATTATTTGAGGTAGACGCAGTCATATGGTTGCCTCCACCAAACTTCTGCGCGGAGTTTTAACAACTTCTGGCACCTCTGGAGTGAAACCAGCTAACTCCCATTGCACGCGCATGACAAATGCCATAAGCACGCAGCAAATAAGCAAACTACTGCCACCAAAACTGATAAAAGGTAAGGTCAAACCCTTAGTGGGAAGTAATCCGGATGAGACGCCCATATTGATAAACACTTGAAATGAAAACAAAATCGCGATGCCAAATGTCGCCAGCGCAGGGAACATTTTTCCTGCGGCAAGATTTTGTTTGGCCACATTAAAAATCCGCAAGATTAAGGCAGCAAAAACGCCCAACAATACAATTGCACCGATCAACCCAAACTCTTCGGCAATAATCGCAAAAATAAAATCGGTATGTGCTTCAGGTAAAAAGAACAGTTTTTGTAAGCTATTACCCAAGCCCAAACCAAACCATTCACCGCGCCCAAAACCAATTAACGATTGGGTGAGTTGGTAACCGGTATTAAATTGGTCAGCCCAAGGGTCAAGAAAGGTAATCAACCGCTGCATGCGGTAGGGCGAGAGAATTGCTACCGAGGCCAGGCCTCCGACACCAATAATGATTAAGAGAAAGAAGTGCAACATGCGCACACCGGCAATAAACATCATTGCAAATACGGTTGCACTCAATACCACGGAGCTACCAAAATCTGGCTCTAGCAGCAATAAACCAACAAACACACCCACTACCATGAGCGGCTTTAGAAAGCCTTGCCAACCAAAATGCAATTCTTGATAACGGCGCGCAAAAAAACTGGCGAAAAATACTACCGCACAAAACTTCGCAATTTCCGAAACCTGAATCGAGATAACACCGAGGCTAAACCAACGCTGACTGCCATTTACTTTTTTGCCGATACCGGGAATCAATACAATGACCAACAGGAAAAACGTCAGCAATAAAAAATGCCCCGAATAGCGCTGCCATACACTCATGGGAACACACACCACAAACATCGCCAGCACGATACCAAGCAACATATATATCGCATGACGCTTGGCAAAAAACCAGGCATCGTTGTAGGTGAGCGCAGCAAAGGAGACGGACGCCGACGCCACCATAATCAAACCAATTGACATGAGTGCAAACCACAAGCACAACAGCGGCCAGTCAATGCGCTGACTTAGAGGTAATTGATTGAACGGAGTGGCGGCGTTAATCATGATGCAATTAACTCCTGCACAGCGAGGCAGAATTTTTCGCCGCGATCTTCGTAGTTTTTAAACATATCGAAGCTGGCACAAGCAGGGGATAACAAAATCGCATCGCCAGAGTTTGCAGCAGAGAATGCTTTATTAACGGCATCCTGCATTGAGTCGGCAGAAATGACTGGTACTGCATCGCCAATGGCTTCGGCAATAAGCGGAGCATCGCGGCCAATTAAAACTACTTTGCTATTAACGGCACGCAAGGCGGGTGTCAGTTCAGTAAAGTCTTGCCCTTTACCTTCACCGCCTAAAATAACAATTAGCTGTTGCGGGTCGCGCGCCAAGCCCTGAATAGCAGCGAGCGTTGCGCCTATATTGGTGCCTTTGGAATCGTTATAAAATTCCACTGCATTTTTTTCTGCTACAAATTCACAACGATGACGCAGACCACCAAAACTTTTCAAGGTCGCAAGCATGGCATTCATAGGAATACCGGCTGCATCACCCAATGCCAATGCGGCAAGTGCATTGTCCATATTATGGCGACCACGAATTTTTAACTCAGTCGTCGCCATTAATGGCGTGAGATTTTTAGCGAGAAATTCAGCACCATTGTGTTTTATCAAACCAAAACTGCCGAAATCGGCATTGCCGCCAAAATAAATTGGTTTAACACCCGCAGCTAAAGGTGGATGAGTGAGGACCTCTTTGCGGTTCACAACAATATGCTCAGCACCAAAATAAACGCGCAATTTGGCGAGAATATAAGCGCGCATGTTTTCGTAGCGATCCAGATGGTCAGCGCTGATATTTAAAATAGTCGCCACTTTGGCATTGAGCTTGGTAACCGTTTCCAATTGAAAACTGGACAATTCCATTACATAAAGTTCGACCGAATCGTTTAACAATTCCAATGCCGGTGTGCCGAGGTTGCCGCCCACTGCGACATTAATGCCTGCCGCTTTCGCCATTTCACCTACCAGCGTGGTAACAGTACTTTTTGCATTGGAACCGGTAATCGCCACTATTGGCGCTTTAGCGGCGCGCACAAATAATTCAATATCGCCTACAACAGGAATACCGGCTGCTTTTGCTTGCTCAATTGCTGGAGTTGCGACTGCAACGCCGGGGCTAACAATAATTTCATTGCAAGCAAGCAAGGTCTGCGCATCCAACTCACCACAAACGACAGTGACACCCGCAAATTCTTGCTGGATTTTTTCAAGGTTAGGCGGATTGCTACGGGTATCCAGCAACACAAACGCCTGCCCCTGCGCTGCCAAAAAGCGTGCAACCGACAAACCGGTAATGCCGGTGCCGATAATCGCTTTAACATTGCTGGTGGCAATCATTTGGGACACAGTGTTTTTCTCTCTACAATTAAGAACAAATAAATTTTTTAACTAGCGCAATTTCAAAGTCGCCAGACCAATCAATACCAACACCAAAGTGATAATCCAAAAGCGCACAATGACGCGCGGCTCTGGCCAGCCTTTTAATTCAAAGTGATGATGGATCGGTGCCATACGAAAAATGCGGCGCCCGGTTAGCTTGAATGACGCAACCTGTAAAATTACCGAAACGGTTTCCAGTACAAAAATACCGCCCATAATAAACAGTACAATTTCATGGCGGACGATAACGGCAACCAAACCCAAGGCGGCACCCAATGCCAGTGCGCCTACATCACCCATAAATACTTGCGCGGGGTATGTGTTGAACCATAAAAAACCTAAACCGGCACCGACCAACGCACAACAAAACACCGCCAACTCACCGGCACCGGGAATGTAAGCAATCTGCAGATACTGCGAGAATTGTGAATGACCACTGAGATAGGCGATCAACCCCAAAGCGCCAGCAACCATCACGCTCGGCATAATCGCCAAGCCATCCAAGCCATCAGTTAAGTTCACTGCATTGCTGGTGCCGACAATCACAAAATAAGTAAAAACTATGTAGAACAAACCTAAATCGAGTGCGACATTTTTAAAGAAGGGAATAAACAATTGTGTTTCAGCAGGGCTCTGTGCGGTGTAATACAAAAAGATCGCTGCGCCAAAACCGGCGATGGATTGCCAAAAGTATTTCCAGCGCGCAGGCAACCCGCGTGAATCGCGTTTTGCCACTTTGCGATAATCATCCACCCAACCTACCGCACCAAAAATCGCCGTGACAATTAATACAACCCATACATAACGATTGGACAAATCAGTCCACAGCAAAGTGCTAATAAAAATCGCCGATAAAATTAACGCGCCACCCATTGTGGGCGTGCCGGATTTACTCAGATGGGATTGAGGGCCGTCGTCACGCACTGACTGACCAATGCGTAATTCAGTTAAACGGCGAATAAACCAAGGGCCGAGCAATAACGAAATACCTAATGCGGTAAGCACGCCCAAAATAGCGCGCACTGTTAAATATTGAAAAACTGCAAAGCTGCGCAGATATTCTTGTAAGTATTCTGATAGCCAATACAGCATTAGTGTAAGTCCCCCGCCGAAGCACAGAGCTGGCGCACGACGATATCCATAGCGGCACTACGCGAGCCTTTTATAAGTAGAGTGGTGTCTTTTTTTGCGATTTTTTTCAGGTGTTCAACCAAACTCGGTTGATCCGCAAAATGCAATGCACCCTTGCCGAAGGCTTGCGTTGCGTTTTCACTTAGCTTGCCGACGGTAAATAAGTTGGCGATTTTTTTCGCGCGCGCATATTCACCCAGCTCGGTGTGCAGCTGCGGGGCTTCTGAACCTAACTCGCCCAAATCACCCAGAACCAAAATGCCGCGTTTTTTTTGTGCGAGCACATCGATCGCTGCGCGCACTGAACCTGGGTTGGCGTTATAGCTGTCATCAATAATTTGTGAGTTATTAATTCCAATATGCCGACTCATGCGCCCTGCGACGGGAGAAAAATTAGCGAGACCTTGCTTAATCTGCTGCAAATTTGCGCCAACTGCTGATGCACAAGCGGCTGCCATTAATGCATTGCGCACATTGTGTTCGCCTTGAGCGTTGACACTGACTTGCGTGGAAGCGCCATGCAAACTAATGGAGAACTCAATACTGTTAGCGCTCGGCTCAATATCCTGCGCGAAACAATCGGCATCGCGATTTTGATATGCAACGCGAATGACTTTACGGTTGGTTAGCGCCGCCAACCAATCTGGAGCAAAGCGATCGTCAATGTTGACGACAGCAGTTCCGGTGGTCGGCAAGGCTGCATAAATTTCGCCTTTTGCGCGCGCCACACCTTGCAATGAACCAAAACCTTGAATGTGCGCAGCCATCACATTATTAACCATCGCAATTTGCGGCTTGGCGAGTGAGCAGAGATATTCAATTTCCGCTGGGCCACTTGCACCCATTTCAATCACTGCAAATTCGTGATGCGCCTCCAACTGCAATAGCGTTAAAGGCACACCAATATGATTATTAAAATTGCCCTTGGTTGCATGCGTTGATCCGCATTCGGCAAGAATTCCGGCAAGCAAAGTTTTTACGGTGGTTTTGCCACTGCTACCGGTGATAGCAATAATCGGACGCAGAAACAAACTGCGATTCAGCGCAGCAATTTGGCCGAGCGCCAACAGCGAATCACTAACCACTAATTGCGGCAATTTAATATCGGGGAAAAAACGCTCGACAACTAAAGCACAAGGCTTTTTAGCAACAGCATCAGCGATGAAATCGTGCGCATCAAAACGTTCACCGCGCAAAGCAACAAATAATTCGCCTGCCGCAAGAGTGCGTGAATCAGTATTCACAGTAGTAAATTCTGCATCGCCTTGTTTAAGTTGCGCGGTGACTGCACGCGCAGGCTTCTGTGCAGTAATAAATTCTTCAACCCACTTCAAAGTAAGAGGCTTGATCATGAGTGAGCCTCGGGTGACTGATTGTCAGTTTCATGTTTGGCGATACGGCGCTGCAACGACAAGCGCGCATGTTTGCTATCGCTGAAAGGAAGAGTTTGGGTTGCGAAAATTTGGTAATCCTCGTGACCTTTACCGGCGATTAACACTATGTCGCCCGCCTTGGCTTGTTGTACGGCAAAATCGATTGCTTGGGCGCGATCAGCAATTACCAAGCAACCACTCGGATGTTTCATACCGCGCACAATTTCGGCGGCGATACTAGAGGGATCTTCCGAGCGCGGATTGTCGTTAGTGACTATCACGTAATCACTTAAACGTTCGGCGATTTTCCCCATTTGTTGGCGCTTGGTTTTATCGCGATCACCACCACAACCAAACACCGTCCAGACGCGACCGGGTTTATGCTGATGAATTGCATTCAAGGTATTTTCCAGTGCATCGGGGGTGTGGGCGTAATCCACAATTACCTGAATTTCTTGCGCGGCTTGATCAACAATTACTGACTGCATGCGCCCAGGTGCTGTTTCTAAATGAGCAATTAACGGCAGTATTTGTGGTAGCGAAAAACCTTGGGCACCTACTGCCGCAATTACGGCAAGCAAATTACTCAGATTAAATTTTCCGAGCAGAGGCGAATCAATATCGGCTTCACCCCAAGGAGTATGAAGATGTGCGCGAACACCTTGCGCATGCAATTCAATATTGCTTGCATAGACATCCGCTGATTTTTCGGTTGAATAGCTAATGACTTTTAACGTGGCTGGCGCTTTTTTTATCAAGCCGCTTGCCCATTCGTCATCGAGATTAACAATGGCGGTTTGGAGCTGCGGCATTTGCAATAATTGCGCTTTAACATTGCCGTAGCTCTGCAGGTCGCCGTGGTAATCCAAATGATCTTGTGTGAGATTGGTAAATATCGCCGTAGTAAATTGTAAACCCGAGACACGCTTTTGCTGCAAACTATGCGATGACACTTCGATAGCAACTGAGGCGGCGCCACCATTTACCAGTTCGCTCAAAATACGTTGCAGCGTGATGGGGTCTGGCGTGGTTAAACCGGTTGCAGTAAGCAGGCTGATTTGTTGCGCGAGGGGCGCTATAACCGAGGTGTCTAATAATCCGTAACCGATGGTGCCAATCACTGCTGATTTTTTTTGTAGCCGCGCAAGCAATTGCGCCGCTAATAAACTGCAGGTTGTTTTACCATTTGTACCAGTGATACCAAGCAATTGAATTTGTTTACTCGGATCGCCAAAAAAATGCCCAGCAATTTCACTGACGCGCGAGGGCAAATTATCAATTGCAATAACAGGCACCGCGCCCAACCAATCGATCCCCTGCCAATTTTTATCTGCTTCAACCAAAATGGCAGCAGCACCCAATTCAATTGCCTTTGCAATAAAATTGCGCCCGTCTACTTTTGTTCCAGCCAATGCAATAAATGCATCACCGGTTTTTATATTGCGCGTATCCAAGCATAAACTGTGGACAGCGAGGCTCGCGGCCTTACCCAAATTTATACCGGGTAATAAATCAGCGAGTACAACATTGGGCGTTTGATAGTAAGAGGGCATCACGTTTCTGACCTCTCATCGCGCAGGGGATTTTTTGGTGCCGCGTTGATAATCGGTTCCGCTATTAATGCTTTATCTTTTTGACCACGAACATTGTCGGGCGGCACTTGCAACATACGTAGCGCATCTTCTGCTACTTTTGAAAACGCCGGTGCAGCAACAATACCGCCGTTGCCCATAATGCCGCCACCCTTGGGCTCATCAATAACCACCATGGCTACAATGCGCGGATTTTTGATCGGCGCCATGCCGATAAATGAACTGATCTGCAGATTGGAATATCGTCCGTTCACGGCTTTATATGCGGTTCCTGTTTTACCGGCAACCGAATACGAAATTGCCTGTGCTTTACTACCTGTACCTTCAGCAGATACCACACGTTTGAGCATTTCTTTTACTTGGTCAGTGTACTTTTTATCGACCACACGTTGACCTTCAGGGGGTGTATCTACACGCAATAAAGAAACCGGGCGTTTCATACCGCCCGCAGCAATAACGCCGTAGGCCTGAACCGTTTGCAATACCGTACTGTTGAGTGCATAGCCATAAGAAAAGTTGGCACGCTCAATTTTTTGCGCAGGTTTTAACACCGGCAAACGCCCCGCAGATTCACCAGGAAAACCGGTGCCGATTGGCTGACCAACCCCCAGGCGCTCATACATATCGCGCACGGTATTGGTATCCAATGCAAAGGTAATTTTTGTCATCGCAATGTTGGACGATTTTGCAATCGCCATGGCTAAATCCATCGCACCATAATTGCGGTGATCTTTAATAGGCTTACTACCAACCATAAAATAGCCAGGGTTAGTATCGATGATGTCTTCCGGCTTGAACTTTCCACTTTCTAATGCAGCGAGAATTACCCAAGGTTTTACTGCCGAGCCAGGTTCATACAAATCGGTAATGGCGCGATTACGCAAGCCAGCACCACGAGCGCGGCCGCGATCATTTGGGTTATAGGTGGGCAAGTTGGACATGGCGAGCACTTCGCCGGTGAGCACATCCAGAATGACAATTGAGCCCGCTACTGCACCGGCATTTTCCACCGCTTTTTTTAATTCGCGATGCGCGAGATATTGCAAACGCAGATCAATGCTGAGGGTAAGATTTTGGCCGGGGCGCGCCGCCTTCACCAACCGTAATTCTTTTACGGTACGGCCGCGCAAATCTTTTACGACTTCTTTCGCGCCGTTTTCACCGGTGAGCCATGCGTCGTAAGCCAACTCCATTCCTTCTTGCCCGCGATCATCCACATCGGTCATGCCAACCAAATGTGCAGCGACTTCGGCCGCCGGATAATAACGGTGATACTCAACCTGCTCGTAAACGCCGGGGATATCTAACACCAAAACCGCTTGCGCGGCTTCGGGGGACATTTGGCGCTGTAAGTACATAAATTCTTTAGTGCCATAACGGGTGAGGCGCGCTTCCAACTCAGCTTTATTCAGCTTTAATGCTTGCGCTAATTCACCCCAGCGATGCGGTGCTTGCAGCAATACTTTTGGGTTAGCCCAGAGCGTCGATACCGGCGTACTGACCGCGAGCGGGTCGCCATTGCGATCGGTGATTACGCCGCGATAAGCAGGCATGATTTCGGTGCGAAGAGTGCGTGATTCACCTTGATCTTGCAGAAATTCGTAACCTTTGTCGGCATTGGGCAGGACTTGCAGGCTGGCGACATGACCTATTAGCACTAGCACTAACAGGCCCAATAACAATCCCACGCCGTAAAAGCGCCAATGCGCTACTTTCAAAGGTTTGCGTGCGGGTTGCACGGCAGGGCGGGCGGTGCGCGGCTCAAACGCGGACGTGCGGCTCATTGTCCACCTGCCGCAGGCTCTACCTGAGTTTGGCCTTCAATAACATGATTACCAGAGATCATCACCATCTCTTCGGGTGTCGGCGCCATCATATTGAGTTCAGAGACAGCAGCATGCTCCACACGCCCATAGGCAGCCCAAGTGCTTTGCTCTAGCAGATATTGCCCCCACTGCACTTGTAATTGTGAGGCTTCACGGCGCAGTGTTTCGAGGCTATTGACGTCGCGGCGGACAACTTGCGTCGTTGCGACCACACCTATGGCAGAGGCGACAGTTGCCACCCACAACACCGCAACAACCAGGATTACTCCTGGTGATAGCGGCTTTTGTTGTGATGGATGACTTCTGTTCATGGAATCCCTGGCTTATTGATTTATCGAGTTGATCTGGTATCAGGTACAGCTAGCGACGTAAAACTGGGGATCTACAATTTCTCCGCCACACGCATAACGGCGCTGCGCGAGCGCACGTTGGCATTTACTTCTGCGTCGCTGGCCTTGACTGCCTTACTTAGCGAACGCATACGTTTATTTAATTGGTCATCGCGCAGTGGCAAGCCTTTAGGTACCGGATCCCCCAATTCCTGCCGCCGAATAAACCGTTTGACGGCGCGATCTTCCAGCGAGTGAAAGCTGATCACCACCAGACGACCGCCGGGTGCAAGCACGGCCAGTGCCTGCTCTAGCACCGAATCGAGATCGGTCAGTTCGTTGTTGACCTGAATGCGAATCGCCTGAAACGCGCGGGTTGCCGGATGCTTGCCCTTTTCCCACGCCGGATTCGCTTCTTTAATCACTTCGGCCAAATGTTTGGTCCGCGTAAATGGTGTTTTTTCACGCTCGGCGATGATGGCGCGTGCCATACGCTTGGCAAAACGCTCTTCACCGTATTCTCTAAACACCCAAATAATGTCGTCTTCACTCGCGCTATTGACCCATTCGGCGGCACTTTGGCCACGGGTTTGATCCATACGCATATCGAGCGGGCCGTCTTGCATAAAACTAAAACCGCGCTCGGCTTCATCCAACTGGGGCGATGACACACCCAAATCCAGCAAGACTCCGGCGACTTTGCCGGTCATATCGCGCTCAGCCACTAACTGCGCCAGTTCTGCAAACGAACCGTGGGCGATAGCAAACCGTGAGTCATCGGCGAAACGGGCATTTGCAGTGGCGATTGCCGCAAGGTCTTTATCGATTCCCAGTAACCGGCCATCCGCAGCCAGTTGCTGCATCACCAAGGCGCTGTGACCGCCGCGCCCGAAGGTGCCATCCACATAAAAGCCTGAGGGGTCGGTAATTAGCGCCGCGACCGCCTCGTTCAAGAGCACGGTTATATGTTGTGAGTCAGCCACGCCGATACCTAGAAAGAGAGGTTTTGTAAGTCGGCTGGCATTTCGCCTTCAGCCGGCTGATCCATCAGGGCGCTCCAGCTGGCTTCATCCCACAGCTCCAGCTTATTGCCCAGACCAACCAACATGAGTTTTTTATCTAAGTGCGCAAATTCGCGCAGAGTGGGGGGAACCAGAACACGGCCGTTAGCATCCATTTCAAGATTCACTGCCTGCCCGATAAAGCGGCGTTGAATCCGGCGAACATGCTCGTTTCCGGCGGGTAATGCTTGAACCTTGGCAAGTACTGGCTGCCATTCGGCTTCGGAGTAGACCAACAGGCAGCGTTCATACATGTGCGCAGTCACCCATAAGCGCGCAGCACCATAGGCGGCCAGCGAATCGCGTATGCGCGCTGGTATCGCCATGCGACCTTTTGGGTCCATGCTGATGGAATGACTACCTGTTAAATCGGACACGTTTCACCACTTGCCGGGTTTACTTTCCACAAAAATCCACAAAAAACCACTTTTCCCCACAGCGCTCACTATAAATCGGGACGATGCAAAGTCAAGCAAGCAATTGCCCTAAGATGATGAAATAACACGGAGAAAAGCTGGAAACGTCGCCAAACAAGAGGGGAAAATGCGCAATCAAAAACCCACAAAAACTAACTTAAAGAAGAAAAACAAAGCAATAGCGCGCAAACTTAATGTAATACATTAAGTTTGAAATTATTTTGCAGTGATAAATGAGAAGAAATAGAAGAATTAGGTCTATAGGATTGCGATGTACACGTTAAATCACAACCTACCGAGCGGAATACAAGGGTAAAACAAGAACGTTGCACCAAGCGATCTTTACCCGGCGCCAAAGTGGGCAGACTACCCTAGAGCATAGTTTCGAAGCAAGATTTCTTATAAGGTGAAACATAAAACCCTAACGCGCTACAGGAGAACACCTTGGACTACTGCGCTCAACCTGGCCTATTGCCGATTGAAGAAGCCCTCGCCCGTATTTACCGCCAGCTGCAGCCAGTTGCTGAAACAGAGGCGATCCCACTAGCACAAGCGCTGGATCGCGTGCTCGCGGAACCTATTGCGGCGCCGATTAATGTACCCGGTGGTGATAACTCGGCGATGGATGGTTATGCCCTGCGCCTGCAGGATTGCAGCGCAGCACTCACTGTTATCGGCCAATCACTCGCGGGTCATCCTTTTGCAGCAGAGCTCGGTGCGGAGCAAGCACTACGCATTATGACCGGCGCGCTTGTGCCCGCCGGTGCAGATACGGTGGTGATGCAAGAAAACGTGCAGCGCAATGGTGATCAAATCACGCTGACGCAAATGCCGGAGCTGGGCGAAAATATTCGTCGCGCAGGTGAAGATATTAAAGTGGGCAGCGAAGTAATCGCCGCCGGGAAACGCTTAGGCGCTTTGGATATCGGTTTACTCGCCTCGCTCGGCCTGTCGCAGGTCATAGTAGTGCGCCCTCTGCGCGTTGCCATACTCACCACTGGCGATGAATTGCTAGGCCCTGGAGCAGCACCAGAAGCAGGGAAAATTTACGATAGCAATCGCCCACTCCTCGCCGCACTTTTAACCCGCTTGCCCGTTGAGATAATGGATTTAGGTGTAATTACCGATGATCTCTCTGCATTGCGCAACGCCTTTAACAGCGCAATGCAGTGGGCGGATGTGGTGATTTCAACGGGGGGCGTTTCAGTAGGTGATGCGGATTACACCAAAGATGTACTCGCCGAATTAGGTGCAATCGATTTTTGGAAAATTGCGATGAAACCGGGTAAACCATTTGCGTTTGGTCAATTGGGAAAAGGCTGGTTTTTCGGCTTGCCCGGCAATCCGGTTTCTACTGCGGTGACTTATCACCAGCTGGTAGTGCCGGGCTTACGTTATCTCGCGGGTGAAACAATAACTGCGCAAGCATCACTCACTGCTGTCGCAGGCCAAGCGTTAAAAAAACAACCGGGGCGAACCGATTTTCAGCGTGGGATTCTCAGCAATAAAAATGGCATCAACACCGTTGTCAGCGCTGGCGCACAAAGCTCCGGTGTACTGAGTGCGATGGCACATGCGAATTGTTATATCCGCCTTGAAGCAGAACGCGACTCTGTAGCTGCTGGCGAATTAGTCAACGTGATAGTGTTTGATCATTTTATTCGCTAGCAAGCGGTTCCTGCTGGCTATTGTTCTGTTGCATTTTTTTCGCTCGCGATTCAAGTACCAAATAAATTATGCACGCGATCACCAAGGGCAACAGAAAATAAATCAAGCGGTAGCCAATTAGCGCCGCCAGAATACTGCCTTTGGCTACTTCGGAATGGAGCATGGTGATAAATATAGTTTCTAATACGCCAAGCCCCGCCGGAATATGAGTGATCACACCGGCGATGCTACTGATTAATAAAATTCCCAACACAGTTTCATAACTTACCTTATCGGGCATAAAGGTGAAAATTATAAGCCCCATGAGCATCCAGTTAGTCATCGCCAGCGCGGCTTGTACAAATGCAAGCCGCACACCCGGTAAAGTAATTTCGTGTTGGCGAATATGAAAAGTGCGGCGCTTGGAAAAACGGCAGGCCCAAAAATAAAACGCGGCTAACCCGAGCAATAAAAATCCCACTAACTGCATTGCAGTCTCGCCGACTTTGGCTTTCTCGGGCAAATCCACCAGGCGAAACGAAAATAAAAATCCCATCAGTATGATGTAGCCTAACCAATTGGTAATAAGGCTCATACTCAAAATTTTTGTAATGGTCGGCGCATCCAACCCTAGCCGCGAATACAACCGGAAACGCAAAGCGATACCGCCAACCCAGGCAGTAAGGTTTAACGTAAATGCATAGCAAACAAATGCCAAAGGCAACACCTGACGCACAGGCAATGTATGGCCGGTATAGTGGCGACCAATTAAATCGTAGCTCGCAAAAACAAGGTAACTCGCTAAGGCGATGGCAGCACCGATCAATAATGTTTGCAGACTAAAATCGCGCAGCGCTTGCTCTACTTCAGCCCACTCGATATTTTTCACCAGCGTAAACAATAGTGCGGGCACCAAAATAAAAAACGCGACTGTCAATGCACGTTTAGCCCAGCGCCATTTACTATTAGGCTCAGATGTATTTTTTTCCGGCTCTGCCGCCACCGCGTTGGATTGACTCATGAAACAGATTCCCGTGCTATGGGTTCATCGACGATGGACTCATCAGCTAGCGGCTTTTTTTCTTTAGCGGATTTCACCGTGGCTTCCGCAGTGGGAGTAACTAATTTTAATTCATGCGTATGTGCTGGCAGCCAACCCATGATGGTGGGAAATTTACGCAGAAAGTGAAAACTCACAAAAATTAGCGGTGCGCGCCACCAAAGTCCGCGCACTGCCGATTGAATATCCAGCTTGTTACAATCATGCGCCGCCAACTCGAGTAAATGTGTAGCGAGATGCTGATTAAAATTAGCATCTTCAATGATGACATTCGCTTCTAAATTTAACGACAGACTGAGCGGATCAAGATTACTGGAGCCGACTGTGGCCCACTTATCGTCCATCAGCGCCACTTTTCCGTGTAACGGACGCTTACAATATTCATGAACTTTTACACCGGAGCGCAGTAAATAATTGTAGAGCAAGCGTGACAAGGCTGTGACCCAAGCCATATCGGGTTGACCCTGTAAAATTAATGTCACTTCAACACCGCGCTGTGCGGCGCGACGAAGTTCACGCAATAATCTATAACCGGGAAAGAAGTAGGCATTCGCAATTATCACGCGCTTTTTAGCCAACCGCAGCGCGAGAAGATATTGCCGTTCAATATCGCGATTGTGGTAACCATTATCGCGCTCCACCATAAGCACACGCATGTCACCTGCCGCAGCCGGTTCTTCCGCACGGGCATTTTTAATATAGTCACGGCGCTCTTTGCGGCTGGATGCGCGCAATAATAACAGCATGCAAGTCTGATGGACGTCGGCCACTATCGGGCCACGCACTTCAACTGCATAATCTTGCTTGGCTTTTTCACCGGAGCGGATGAGATGGTCGTAAGAAAAATTAATGCCACCCACAAACGCCAACTCGCGATCAATCACAATCAGCTTGCGATGCAACCGCCGGAATAAATTCAGTCGCACACCCCAGAGTTTTGGTTGCGGGTCAAAAATATGTAAGCGTACACCTGCTGATGTGAGTGCGTCGGTAAATTCTTTGCTGAGATCCCAGGTACCATAATCATCAACGGTGATATCAATACTGACACCACGCTTGGCCGCGGCGATTAACTCTTGCTGCAGCTGGCAACCCACTTCATCTTCAGCGACGATGAAGGTTTCCAATAAAATTTCTGTTTTTGCGCTGCGAATACATTCGAACACGCGCGGATAAAACTCTTCTCCGTTAATCAAGAGTTTTACGTCATTACCTTCACGCCAATTATCCTTCATAGCTGAACCTCTACGGCCAATGGAGCATGATCCGACAAGTGCGACCAAGGGCGTTGAAACAGTACCTGGGCATTCATCGTCGTTGCGTTGCGCACATACACCCTATCCAAACTTAGCAGCGGCCAGCGCGCGGGAAAACTTTTTGCCGCACTGCCATGCTCACTCACAAAGGCTTCTTGCATATTGCACCGCGCAAGAATTCCGTCGGCACGTTTGCGCCAATCATTAAAATCACCCGCGACAATAACGGGCGCATCAGCGGGAAAACTTTCCAGCAATTTACACAACAACAATAATTGTTGCTGGCGATGACTTTCGCGTAAACCTAAATGCACACAGATTGCATGCACCTCCGCATGACCGGGTACTTTTAATACGCTGTGCAAAAGTCCCCGCTGTTCAATACGCCCAACCGACACATCAAGATTTTGATAGCGCACGATAGGATATTTGGAAAGTATCGCATTGCCGTGATCGCCATTGGGGTAAACCGCGTTGCGGCCGTAGGAATATTCGGGCCACATGGTATCCGCTAAAAATTCATATTGGGGCGCGCTCGGCCAATTGGGATGACGTATTGCATGTTGTTTATGGCTGCCGTGCACTTCCTGCAAAAAAACAATTTCACTGTCGAGCGAACGCATTGCGGTGCGTAATTCCGGCAACACAAATTGCCGATTAAAAAACGAAAATCCTTTATGCATATTTAGCGTCAGCAGACGCAACTTGTGCACTGCAGCAATAGGTCTTTTTTCGTCAATCGAATGGATAGTCGCTGTCGTTTGCGCGGTTTTATCCGACGGCGTCGCCATATTCCAACCATCATTCATAAGATGAGCCTATTGTTTACTTTGTTTACGGAAAAACAGCTGCGTACAAACTAAGTCGCAAGAGGAAATCGTAAGTAGAGTTCAGATGATTTTTTATCACTACACAATTTATTGGTCTGTTGCTTTGCGCACATAACAGCTTGGTATGACTTAACGCACACAGCGTTACTTACCGTACGGAAATTGATCGGTGATAACGCCACTCTGTAGCCAGTGATCGGTATTACCGGCAAAGCACATTTGCTTTGCACTGAATTCGACAGCCATCGATCGATGCTGCCCTCCACTCTTTCTCTTTTTTACCTACTTATTATTAAGGATATTTTTATGAGCAACTCCTCCAAAAAAAACGGTGGCAAATCCGGCTCCGGGAATGACGATAAATCCAGTGCGGGCTCTGTATTGAGCACTGTGTCTGGTCCCGCAACTGATGCCCCAACTACACTCGGCTCGAATGAACCGGTTCCGCAACGCCTGCTTGATAAAACCACCAGCGGCAAAAAAGTTGCAGAAAAAATTGCATCAAATAGCAACAAGCCGCATGAGTATGGTGAAGCAACCCGCGCACCACGAACCGGTGCGATTGTTGAACCAGAATCGCCAGCAACCGCAGGCAGTACTGCCTCCGAAATTATTGACTCGCCAAAAACCGGCAGTGGCGTACCACAGCCCGGCGCTAATCCAACTGTCGATTCATTAGACCGGGTGCGCGTAGACAGCAGCAACCGACCGTTGACCACTAACCAAGGCGTGTTAGTAGGTGATAATCAACATTCGCTCAAAATTGGTTTGCGGGGCCCAACCGCGTTGGAAGATTTTATTCTGCGGGAAAAAATTACGCACTTTGACCATGAACGTATTCCCGAACGCGTAGTACATGCACGCGGTTCAGCCGCCCATGGCTACTTTGAATCCTATCGTGCGCTAACCGAATTTACCGTAGCAGCACCTTTCAGCGCTGAAGGAAAACGCACACCGGTTTTTGTACGTTTCTCTACCGTAGCGGGTGAACGCGGTTCGGCTGATACCGTGCGCGATGTGCGCGGTTTTGCAGTAAAGTTTTATACCGATCAAGGCAACTGGGACTTAGTTGGCAATAACATTCCGGTATTTTTTATTCAGGATGCGATGAAGTTTCCTGACCTGGTGCATGCGGTTAAACCCGAGCCGCACCATGGCATACCGCAAGCATCAAGTGCACATGATACATTCTGGGATTTTGTATCGCTCATGCCCGAGTCGGCGCATATGCTGTTGTGGCAAATGTCTGACCGCGCTATTCCTCGCAGCTATCGCACCATGCAAGGTTTTGGTGTGCACACCTTTCGCTTGATTAATGCCGAAGGGCAATCGGTATTTTGTAAATTCCACTGGACTCCACTGGCAGGCACTCACTCACTAGTCTGGGATGAAGCCGCCAAAATTACTGGCGCCGATCCGGATTTTCATCGCCGCGATTTGTGGGAGGCAATTGAAGGCGGTGCTTTCCCCGAATATGAATTAGGTTTGCAAATATTTTCGGAAGAAACTGCCGACAGTTTTTCGTTTGATGTGCTCGACCCTACCAAAATCGTGCCGGAAGAATTGGTGCCGATTACGCCCGTCGGCAAGATGGTGCTGAACCGCAACCCGGATAATTTTTTTGCAGAAACCGAGCAAGTTGCGTTTTGTACCGCGCATGTTGTGCCCGGAATCGATTTCTCCAATGACCCATTGCTGCAAGGCCGTATCCACTCTTATGTTGATACCCAAATCAGCCGTTTGGGTGGCGCAAATTTTCACGAAATTCCGATTAATTCGCCCGTGGCGCAAGTGCATAACAATCAGCGTGATGGCATGCACCGTCAGGCAATTAATCGCGGCCGCGTTAATTACGAACCTAATTCACTTGCAGGCGGTTGCCCTTTCCAAGCGGGCATGTCCGGTTACAAAAGTTATCCTGAACCTATAGTCGCCGATAAAGTGCGTGGCAGCCCTGAATTATTTTCCGACCATTATTCGCAAGCGCGCTTGTTTTGGCAGAGCCAATCGCCCGCCGAACAAATGCATATTATTAATGCCTTCCGCTTTGAGTTGACACGCGTTCAAGTACCGGCTGTGCGTGCTCGCGTGGTGTCGCTGCTCGTCAATATTAATGACGAATTAGCTACTTGCGTGGCCGAAGGTTTGGGTATTGATGTACCACCAGCTATGCCACTTGCATCCAACTTGCCTATTCCGACTTATGCGCCCTCGCCTACATTGTCGTTATTAGCAAAGCCAGGTTCTACCGGGATAAGCACACGCCATATCGCCATTTTAATTAATGATGGTGTAGATCAACAATGTGTTGCGACACTCTACGATGATTTGCTTAACAACGGCGCCGTGCCGCGCTTGGTCGGGTCACGGTTAGGCAGAATAAACACCGCTAATGGCGAATCGCTGGATATTGAAATCACACTGGAGACAAGCCCCTCAGTGTTATACGACGGAGTGGTTATTATTCAAGGCGAAACGTCAATGCAACACAACGCCGATGCGCTCGATTTTGTACGACAACAATATCGTCACTGCAAACCGATTTATGCCATTGGTAGCGATGTGTTATTAGCAGCAGCCGGAATTCCGTCCACCTTTGCTGATGGCTCGGCTGATCCGGCGATTATTATTGATCGACAAAAACTGCAGCAGGCATCGCTTACGCAATTCAAAACTGCTTTGGCAGGCCATCGTTCATTCGTGCGCGAAAAAGATCCTTTGGCAGTATAAAAGTAGTTAACGGGCACCTGATTTCTGGTGCCCGTTAATACCTATGCAATACTGGAAGTGAATCGTCAAAAACAGAAAAAACCATTCCCCACCCGCAATTAATGCTGATGCTTCAAAATCATTTCCGTCAAATCACGCACCGGAACATCTAACCAATCAGGGCGATGCTCTGCCTTGATTATTTCGCGTGCACGATTATCCAAACAGAAAAGTGCGAGTGCCGCTGCTTCACTGCCACGTTGTGGCCAATGCCGCGCAAGCTCACCCGACGCAAGTACATAAGCATCGTAAAAAATAGCGCTCGCGCTGGTAGTGTAAGCCACCACCAAGCGACGAATATCTTCAGTGTTGGATGACACATCGGTGGTTTTTGCGTTGCGTATTGCCAGTGCTGCTGCATCATTAAATGCACAGAGAATATCGGCGACATCTTTTAACGGACTTTGGTGCGTTGCATCTTCAAAATTAACAAAATAGGCATCGCCCGCCACGACTAATACCTGCGCTAAATTTAAACTGCCGTGAATACGCGAGCGCGTGCCACCCAGGGCGCTTGCTCCCAGTTGGGTAATTAGCTGCTGAATTTTTTCGCCACGGGCGACTAACCAACTGGCGTCGCGCGTGTTTTGGTTATGCAAAATGTCCAGCGCTTGAGTAAAGCGTTCAGCAATGCTTGCCACCCAGGATTTGGTTTCTTTAGTGCTGATAGGTGATGAACCAAAGCGTGGGCTGCTATTGGGTTGCGCCAATAATACATGCATGCTGCCTAACCGCTGGCCGAGTAAACTGGCAAAACTTTTTAATTCCACCAGCGCCGGATATTGCGCATCCATTGACGAAGTACCTGCCGACAATTGATCGCGCAGCGCACGCTCCAAGGTATTTTGCGTCCACTGCCAGGCATCGCCCTGATTGCCGATAAACCCTTGCAGAATCATTAAGGTGAACTTCTCACCATTGGCATCTACCCGATTAACTTCGCCATACAGCGGCGCGATATTGGGGAATTGTTGCTCTCCCAGATAACTGACGATTTCCACTTCAGGATGCACGCCCGCCAACACTTTACGCAGCGGTTTGAGGCGCATTTTTTCGCCGATAATAACTGAGCCATTAATGCTCACTGTCGGCGCCAAATTAATATCGTCATCCAGCGCAGGATCAAAATTCGCCAGAATGGGGCGCGCACTAAAATGCAATTCGCCATCGCCAAAAGGCAGCACGGCGGCTTCGCGCAAATAGTGCATTACCTTGCGGCTAAAATCCGGCAGGGTGAACGCATCGGTAAGCAAGCCTACACGACGTTTTTGGCGCAAACGTGCCAGCGCTAACTGTTGCGCCGGTGTTCCGGCCAAATGGTCAGCAACAACTCCCAGCGGTAAGAAATATACTTCCTCCGCGCCTTCGCGTGCGACAGCTACTTCGGTTAATACCAGCAAATCTGCAGGGTCGCCCAAGGGAATGGCGTAGCGCAATTTGACTGCCGCCATCGAATGCCCCGGAAATGCAAACCACGCACATTTAGGCAGATAAGTTGGCAGGGATTCCGTTTCGATATGCGCGCGCACCGGCTCCGCTTCGATTAATTCCAACAAACTTTGCTTGATAATAATGGTGGTGAGTTCTGGCATTGGCTCTACTGGCGCCACATACCAACTCGGCATTTGCGCTTCATCCACCAACAAAAACCAGTAAAAACCGTAGGGCGGCAAGGTGAGTTGGTAATTGAGTTTGCTGATTAACGGGAAAGAAGTTCCGCCAATTAACTCAACCGGAATTTTGCCCGCGTAAGCCGATAAATCCAGCTCCGCTGCTTGTGCTGCACGGCACACATTGGCGACACACAGAATAATTTCGCTTGCCCCTTCGGGGCTGGTGTACTCACGCAGGTAAGCCAAAATGCGGCGATTCGCTGGCGTAAGCATTTTTAAATTGCCGCGTCCAAACGCTTTTTGCTGTTTGCGAATGGCCAAAATACGGCGCGTCCAATTCAGCAGCGAATGTGTATCACGCGCTTGCGATTCCACATTCACCACCTGAAAACCGTAGAGCGGGTCCATGATCGCGGGCGCGATCAAACTCGCCGGGTCAGCGCGGGAAAAACCGCCGTTGCGATCATCTGACCATTGCATAGGGGTGCGCACGCCGTGGCGGTCGCCGAGGAAAATATTGTCGCCCATGCCGATCTCATCGCCGTAATACAAGGTCGGTGTGCCGGGCATGGACAGCAGCATGCTATTTAATAATTCAATGCGGCGGCGGTCGCGCTCGACCAGCGGCGCCAAGCGGCGGCGAATACCTAAATTAATGCGCGCACGTTGATCAGCAGCGTAGTGATTCCACAAATAATCGCGCTCTTGGTCGGTCACCATTTCCAAGGTTAATTCATCGTGATTGCGCAAAAAAATCGCCCACTGGCAATTGGCGGGAATCTCCGGCATCTGGCGCAAAATATCGATGATAGGAAAGCGGTCTTCCTGCGCAATGGCCATGTACATACGCGGCATTAATGGAAAGTGAAATGCCATGTGGCATTCATCGCCATTGCCGAAATATTGTTGAATATCTTCCGGCCAGAGATTGGCTTCGGCTAGCAATAAACGGTCGGGATAATGTGCATCCAATTCGGCGCGAATTTTTTTCAGTACCTCATGGGTCTCCGGCAAGTTTTCATTGCTAGTGCCTTCGCGCTCGACCAAATAGGGAATTGCATCCAAGCGCAAACCGTCCACGCCAATATCAAACCAGAAACGCATGATGCTGAGCACTTCTTTTAATACGTCGGGATTATCAAAATTTAAATCGGGTTGATTGCTGTAAAAGCGATGCCAAAAATATTGCCCAGCCACTGCATCCCAGGTCCAATTAGAACTTTCGGTATCCGAGAAAATAATGCGCGTGCCTTCGTATTTTTGATTGGTATCAGACCACACATAAAAATTGCGCGCTTTGGAATCTTTTTTAGCGCGACGCGATTTTTGAAACCAGGCGTGTTGGTCTGAAGTGTGGTTGATCACTAATTCGGTGATGATGCGCAAGCCGCGTTTATGGGCTTCGGCAATAAACCGTTTCACATCACTTAAGGTGCCATAGGCCGGATGCACGCTGCGGTACTCGGCAATATCGTAACCATCGTCGCGCATCGGCGATGGATAAAAAGGCAATAGCCAAATGGCATTTACGCCTAGCTCAACGATGTAATCCAGCTTTTCAATCAAGCCGGTGAAATCTCCCACGCCATCGTTATTTGCATCGAAAAATGATTTCACGTGCGCCTGATAAATAACGGCGTCCTTGTACCAGGTGACATCCTTGAGAAAAGCATCATGTTTGTTTTTTTCAGCCATACGAATTCACTTCCACAATATGAGGGGGAGAAAACAGAAAAGCCAGGCAGATTAGACAGGACAGGTCAGACATAACAGAGCTGCCGCCTGCAGCCGAGTGTGATCGTGCAGATATAGCTGAGAAACAAATAACGCGACTGTGCGGCACATAACATAGGCGAAAAACGTTGCGTCCAGTGCTAAAACCCACATTTCCGCCACTTAGGTTAGATACCACACCGAACCCTGAATTTTTATTTGGCAGCATTACCTCACAGTATCCATTACGTGCTAGCGAATTGGCTGCTTTCATTCCCCAATAAAACGAACGAGGTAATCCATCATGAACATGAAAAAATTATTCTCCACTAGCGCACTTGTTTGCATTTTTGGTGCAACTTCCAGCCTGGCATTTGCCGTAGACAAAATCGACGCAGAAGATTTTGTTGAAGAAGTATCGGCCAAAGGAATTGCCGAAGTAGAAGCTGCCAAACTCGCGCTTGAAAAATCATCATCTACTGACGTGAAATTATTTGCGCAAAAAATCATTACCGAGCACTCCGCTGCCAACATGGAACTTGCCGGTATTGCTACGCGTAAAAAATTGGACGTATCCGATGAAGCTGAATTGACCACCAAGGCAAAGAAATTTGTATTGGAACAACGCGACGGTGAATCGTTTGATGAGGCTTATGCCAACAATCAAGTTAATGCACATGAAGACACCATCGAATTGTTTCAACGCGCAGCAGTATCAGACGATGCTGAAATCGCGACCTTTGCCAAACAAACCTTGCCCAAACTCAAAGCGCATTTAGCAGCCGCTAAAGAATTAGCAGCAGTGCATGACGACGAGAGCTAAGTCCAGCACTTGGCTTTGCGCATCAAAAAGCAGGCAACAAGACGCAGTTTGGTTCGCCAAACTGCGTCACCGAAGTCACCGAATTGGAACAGGGATGATTTTTTATTAGCGCAACAATACACACCAAAAAACAGTTTTATACCAAGCAGTAGAAGAGGAAAACATCATGGCAGTCGGCAGCAAAGAGAAATACACCGAAGCACAAAAGCGAAAAGCAGGGCACATAGAAGACAGCTATGAAGCTAAAGGGTTTTCACATGAGAAAGCCGAAGAAATTGCTTGGGCCACAGTAAACAAACAATCCGGCGGCGGTGAATTATCCGGCGCAGGTGTTACAACCCCCGAACCTGAAAAGGAAGCGGCACGCAAGGATTCAGCGCACAACGCGGTAGAGACTCGGCAGAAAAAAGAAGGTGAATCCTCCCCACTGGAAGAGCAATCGATTGCTGCGCTGCGCTCAAAAGCGCGCAAAAAACACATCAGCGGGCGCTCTACCATGAACAAGATTGAACTTATTCAGGCACTGCGCCGGGTGTAAAAGCACAACAGGGTGATTGTAATGAACTACGATTGGGCAGCTCATGTACCCGAATTAAAATTCCTCGCCATAGCGCTTACCACGGTAGTGGTACTCGCTCTAGCCGCGCCGGGAATCACCTATTTATTATCGCGCGCTGCCAACCCTTTTTCGTTTGCACGCGATTTATTAGAGCGCGTTAAACCACCGCTGCATTTTTTAATTCCTTTGATTGGTTTACAAATTGTCTGGCGTTCCGCGCCGGACAATTTGTTTTACAGCAACGCCGTTACCCACCTCATTACGCTCTGCATTATTGTGGTGATTATTTGGTTGGGGCTGCGTGTGGTTGATGCGGGCCGCCAGGTTATTTTTAAACGCCACCCTATTGAAGTGAGCGACAACCGCAGCGCGCGCCGCATTCATACCCAGACCCAAGTGCTGGTACATACCCTCTCGTTTTTTGTCATTTTATTCGGCATAGCCGCCATGCTGATGACCTTCCCCGGCGCCAAACAAATTGGCGCCAGTTTATTAGCTTCGGCTGGCCTTGCTGGTTTAGCCGTTGGCTTCGCCGCCAAACCCGTGTTGGGCAATTTAATTGCTGGTTTACAAATTGCCCTCACCCAACCACTCAGCCTTGACGATGTGGTGATTGTGGAAAACGAATGGGGCCGCATTGAGGAAATCACCAGTACTTATGTGGTGATCAAAATATGGGACGAGCGCAGGTTAATCGTGCCGCTGCAATATTTTATTGAAAATCCGTTTCAAAATTGGACGCGCGAATCCACGCAATTATTGGGTTCATTATTTTTGTGGGTGGACTACGCCATGCCGCTTGAGCCACTGCGCGCAGAATTAGCAAACCTATGCAAACAAGCACCGCAATTGTGGGATGGTCGGGTGAGCATTATCCAAGTCACCGACACCAGCGACAAAGCCATGCAGTTGCGTATTCTGGTCAGTTCCAGTAACGCCAGTAACAGTTGGGATTTGCGCTGTTTTCTGCGCGAGAAATTAGTCCTGTTTATTGCCGAAAACCATCCTGAATACTTACCGCAATTGCGCACCAACTTTTCGGATGAGGAATCAAGCCTTGCAGTTGATCCACGGCCACTGAAACAAAACAGCACCCCCATCACCGATTAAAAGATCACCCTTACCCGTAGGCGCGGAGCAACTTGATATGCAGCACTTAAACAATCATAAATTCGCGCTGACCGAAAGCGAGCCGTTGAAATATTCCCATGGCGCGACTCCGCAGCCAGACGGCACTACGCAATTTTCACTGTGGGCGCCGGATGCCGACCGGGTCGAGGTAAGTTTGGCCGATGGGCGCGAGCAATTGCTTGAGCAAACGGGCGATGGCTGGCACCGCACGCGGATGGAATGCATCGCCGGAACTGGCTATCGCTACATCATCAACGGCAAGGTGCGCGTACCCGATCCCGCTGCACGCTTGCAACACGGCGATGCGCACGGGTTAAGTTGCGTGGTAGATCATGCCTACCACTGGCAAATTGAAGGCTGGCAAGGTTTACCTTGGCACCAAACCGTGGTGTACGAATTACACGTGGGGCTGGTCGGTGGCTTCAGCAAGGTAGAAAAATTATTACCCTCACTTGCGCGTTTGGGTGTGACCGCAGTGGAGCTAATGCCGATCAACGAATTCCCCGGCACGCGCAATTGGGGTTATGACGGCGTTTTACCCTTCGCGCCCGAAGTTTCTTACGGCACGCCGGACGAATTAAAAAGCCTGATTGATACCGCCCACAGCTTGGGGCTAATGGTGTTTTTGGATGTGGTCTACAACCATTTTGGCCCCGACGGCAATTATTTGGGCGAATACGCCAGCGGCTTTTTTCGCCATGATATTCACACCCCTTGGGGCGCGGCGATTGATTTTCGCAAGCGCGAGGTACGCGATTTTTTCTGCGAAAATGCGCTCATGTGGATTGTCGATTACCGCTTTGATGGCCTGCGCCTGGATGCGGTACACGCCATTAGCGAGAAGGATTTTCTGGTCGAATTGGCCGAGCGCGTGCGAGCCGCGGTTGTCCCCGGCCGCCATGTCCACCTGATGTTGGAGAATGAAGACAACTCTGCCAGCCTGCTGCAACAGGGCTTTAACGCGCAATGGAATGATGACGGCCACAATGTGCTGCACCATTTGCTTACCGGTGAAGAGGAAGGTTATTACGCCGATTTCGCCCAATCAGCCACCGCCAAACTGGCGCGTTGCTTGCGCGAAGGGTTTATCTACCAAGGCGATGTGACCCATAACGGCCGGCATCGCGGTGAGCCTAGCGGGCATTTATCGCCCACTGCGTTTGTGCTGTTTTTGCAAAACCACGACCAAATCGGCAACCGCGCGCTGGGCGAACGCCTGAACCAGCTTGCCGACCCGAATGCACTTAAAGCGGCAACGGTATTGCTACTGCTATCGCCGATGATTCCGCTGTTATTTATGGGCGAAGAATGGGGCGTTAAAACACCCTTTTTATATTTCACCGATCACGAAGATGATTTAGCCAAAGCAGTGCGCGATGGCCGCCGCGCCGAATTTGCCCAGTTCGAAAAATTCAGCGACCCGACGTTGCGCAAGCAGATTCCCGACCCGAATACGATCAGTACCTTTCTCAATTCACGGATTGATGTGCCGGTAGATCCGGTGCGTCATAGTGGCGCCGAACCTGTTTTTGAACCTTTTTGCGAGCCATTCTCCGAACCCTATTCCGAACAAAAGCACTGGTGGGATTTTTATCACCAGTTACTCGCGCTGCGCCACCGTGACATTGTTCCTCACCTGGCGGCAGCCGAATCCACTGGCGTCACCATCATTGCGCAGCGTGCGCTCTGCGCGCAGTGGCGCTTGGGTAATGGCAGCCAGCTCAGTATTTATCTCAACTTATCCAGCGCGTCAGTAACACCAGAGCCGCCATGGGGTGACAGCCCGGTATTGTTCAGCCATCACTTGCACGAAACCGACTACCAACAGGGCATTCTTCCGGCACAAAGTGCTCTGGTGACGCTGTGTGCAGCCCTTAGCGACAGGCGCATAGAAACGCGGAATAGCAGCGCCGGTTAAGCGCGCCCGGAAATAAATTGTGTTCGCTAACCAACAGACAGCACCTGACCCAATTTGAGAAAAAGTCCGCATGCATTATTAAATCCTCGCCAGAGAGTCAACACGATGCCAGCAGTTCGTGCCACAGTCAGATTGCAATTTCACAGTGACTTCACCTTTGAAGACGCGCTTCCTCTGGTTGGTTATTTCAGCCAACTTGGTATTAGCCACATTTACGCCTCGCCCATTCTCAAAGCCCGCGCTGGCTCACGCCACGGTTACGATGTTGTAGACCCAACCCAGGTCAACCCCGAGTTGGGCGGCGAACCGGCACTGGAGCTGTTGGTCACCGAGTTGCGCAAACAAGGCATGGGGCTGATTGTCGATATCGTCTCCAACCATATGGCCGTCGGCGGCGACGACAACCCCTGGTGGCTGGATGTATTGAAATGGGGCGTCAAAAGCCGCTATGCGCAGTTTTACGATATCCAATGGAACTCGCCCGACCCAGCGCTAACCGGTCAGTTACTAGTGCCTTTTTTGCGCAGCCACTACGGCGAGGTACTCGCGGCAGGCGAAATCAGCGTGCATTTCAACGAAGTGACCGGCGAGTTTTATGCGCGCCATTTTGATCACCACTTTCCACTCTGCCCTGCCAGTTACAGCCATATTTTGTACAACACCAATGATCCGATCCTGCGCGAATTCGCCCAGCCATTTGCCGCACTTGAAAGCACGGCCAACGGCTGGCTGGCGGCAGAAAGCTTACACCAACAATTGCGCCAGGCAGTGCGCCAACCCGAGCAGCAAGCCAACCTCAACGCGACTCTCGCGCTCTACAATATCGCGCCGGATGAAGCCGCTGCCGCGAAGGAAACACCAGCCACCGATTTACTGCCCGAACTGCGCGCCGACGATAATTTGTATCGCCTGCATCATTTGCTGGAGTTGCAATATTATCGCCTCGCCAGTTGGCGCACAGCGGCGGACGATATCAACTGGCGGCGCTTTTTTGATGTGAATGAATTGGGCGGTTTGCGCGTTGAACGGCAGGATGTGTTCGAGGCGATTCACGCCAAGATTTTTGACCTGATCGAACGTGGACTGATTGACGGTTTGCGCATCGACCACGTAGATGGTTTAGCCAATCCGCGCGGCTACTGCCGCAAATTGCGTCGTCGCCTTGATCGCCTGACACTGCAACGACCCGCCGGTTTAACCAATGAACACCTGCCGATTTACGCTGAAAAAATTCTTGGCGACGGCGAACAACTCGCCCGCCATTGGCTACTGGACGGCACTACTGGTTATGAATTTATGAACCAGATTTCGCTGCTGCAACACGACCCCAAAGGCGCCTTCCAACTCTACGATTTATGGACGCGGGTAAGTGGACGCGAGGCGACCTTTGCCGCCGAAGTGATTGAAGCGCGGCGGCTGGTGTTGTCGAGCAACTTGGTCGGCGATGTGGAAATAGTCGCGCAGGGTTTGCTCTCCATCGCCCGGCTTGATATCGCCACCCGCGACCTCACCCTCAGCGCACTGCGCCGCGCCTTGATCGAATTGGTGGTGCACTTTCCGGTGTATCGCACCTACGTCACCGTGTGCGGGCGCACCGCGTCCGATCAGATTGAATACTTCAATGCGGCGTTAATGGGCGCTAAAACTACCTTGGCGGAGGCCGATTGGCCGCTGCTGGATTATCTGGATCGCTGGTTGGGCGGTGAAGCGCTGCATGAATTACCGCCCGGAGCAACGCGCGACCTGCGCCGCAAAGTACTCGCCCGCTTCCAACAACTCACCTCGCCTGCCGCCGCAAAAGCGGTGGAAGACACGGCTTGTTATCGTTCGGCGGTCTTGCTGTCGCGCAACGATGTTGGCTTTGATCCCGAACATTTCAGTGCACCACCCGCGCAGTTTCATTTGCGCAACAGTGAGCGCGTGGCGAACTTTCCGCACAACCTGCTCACCACCGCGACTCACGACCATAAACGCGGCGAAGATACCCGCGCCCGCATGGCGGTGCTCAGCGAGCGCCCCGTCTGGTTCAGCGGCAAAGTGGAGCAATGGCAATTACTGGCTAAACCCCTGCGCAGCGATTTGGAGGATGGCATCGCCCCCTCGCCCGGCGACGAATTAATGCTCTACCAAACCCTGCTCGGCTGCTGGCCACTGACTTTGGCGGCAGATGATCAAGCGGGGCTGGCGGCATTTTTAGAGCGGCTGTTGCGCTGGCAAGAAAAAGCGCTGCGTGAAGCCAAATTGCGCAGCCATTGGAGCGCGCCCAACGCTGCTTACGAGTCAGCCTGCGCCCATTTTATCACCCGCTTGTTGACCAGCACCGACGCTACCGAGCTACGCAGCGACATAGCCGCTGCCGCACGATCCATCGCCCCTGCGGGTGCCCTTAACGGCTTGAGCCAGACCTTATTGCGCATGACTTGCCCCGGCGTGCCGGATCTCTACCAAGGCAATGACTTCTGGGATTTCAGCTTGGTCGATCCCGATAATCGCCAGCCGGTCGATTACGCCGCGCGCAGTGCCGCTATTGCACAGGCGGATTCCGTGACGCCGGGAGAACTTATCCGCAATTGGCAAAACGGTCATATCAAACAATGGCTTATTCAACGCACGCTTGGCCTGCGCCAACAATACCCGGCGCTGTTCGCCGAGGGCGACTATCAACCCTTGACGATTGAAGGTGAACAGGCCGAGCACTTGATTGCGTTTACGCGCGAGTATCGCGGCGAATGTTTGTTAGTCGTTGCACCTCGCCTCAGCGTGCCCTTACTTGCCGATAACCCCAGCCCGTTAATTCCGGCAGCCGCCTGGGGCGATACCGCCGTTATATTGCCCCCCGCGCTGGCAATGCAAAGCTTCACCGACGCTAGCGCAGCAGGCTACCAACGCACCACTCGCACCGGACGCCGATTGGCGGTATGCGATCTGCTTGGAGAATTTCCGGTGCACCTGGCAGTCGCGGCGCAATCCTCGGTGCCGCTCGCCGCTCGCACCCAGCGCGCAGCCTCGCCCCGAACCCAGCAGCAAGCGCAACAAAGTGCCCAAAGCCCATTTAAAAACACCACAAAAGGAGAACTGTATGACGAACAACACTGAAGCACGTGTACGTGAATTTGCCCATCAAATCTGGGAGTCTGAAGGGCGCCCGCTAGGCCAGGAATCACGCCATTGGGAGATGGCCTGCAAACTGGCCGAACCGGCAAACCCGGAAGATTTAGAGGAGCTGGGCAGCGCCAATGTCATTAGCGTGATAGCGCCAGAAGAGCCGTTTGACCCGGATCCAAAACCGGAAATTGACCCGGCGCCACCGCAACCCGATCAGCCCACGCCGCCTGCCCACCCGAATATACCGCCACGCCCCAGCGTGCCGGTAGACCCTATTTCACCGGTAGTGGAACCACCGCATATATCGCCCACACCACCAGCTGATCCTATCCACCCGACCGACCCGGTTCAACCCGGTAACCCCGCGCAGCCGATTCAACCTTACGGCAGCAAACGCACCACAGCCGCGACCAAAGCGGCGCTGCAAGAGGATGGTGTAATGCCGGCATCAGCCGTAGACGCCAGCAACAAAAGCAAACCCCGAAAGGCTAGATTGACCCAGTAACCGGACGCGATCAGCCGCTAATTATTTTTGCGAAAGGAGTGCGGACATGAGCATCAGAGAAAAAATCGAAACCGCCGTAAAACGCAGTGTACCCATTGCTGAGGGATGTCCCTTCCCACTCGGCGCCACTTGGGATGGCCAAGGCGTTAATTTTGCGATCTTTTCTGCGCATGCCACCAAAGTGGAACTGTGCCTGTTTGATCAAGAAGGCAAACGCGAACTTGAGCGCATTGAATTACCTGAATTTACCGACGAAATCTGGCACGGCTACCTGCCCGATGTACGCATAGGACAAGTGTACGGCTATCGTGTTTACGGCCCTTACGAACCCGAGAATGGGCACAGATTCAATCACAACAAATTGCTGATTGACCCCTACGCCAAACAATTGATTGGCGAGTTAATTTGGGATGCGGCGATTTTTGGTTACACCCTGGATTCGCCCGAAGGCGACCTGAGTTTTGATGAGCGCGACAGTGCGCCCTTTGTGCCGAAAGCCAAAGTCATCGACTCAACGTTTGATTGGCAGGGGAGAAACTCTCACCGTGTCGCGTGGGATAAAACCGTCGTTTATGAAGCACATGTGCGCGGCATGAGCATGCTGCACCCATCAGTGTCCGACGAACTGCGCGGCACCTTTGCCGGTTTGGCCAACAAAGATTTGCTCAACCATATCAAAACGCTAGGCGTGACCAGTGTCGAACTGCTGCCAGTGCACGCCTTTGTGCATGACAATCACTTGCTGGAACAAGGGCTGAAAAATTATTGGGGCTACAACAGCATCGCCTTTCTGGCGCCGCACTGTGAGTACCTCGCCAGTGGCGATTTGCATGAATTCAAAGAGATGGCGGCGAGCCTGCACGACGCCGGTTTGGAGTTAATTCTGGATGTGGTTTACAACCATACCGCCGAGGGCAATGAGCGCGGCCCTACCCTATCGATGCGCGGTATCGACAACCTCACCTACTATCGCCTGCTGCCGGATAACAAACGCTATTACATCAACGATTCCGGCACCGGCAATACACTCGATTTATCGCACCCCTGCGTATTGCGCTTGGTCACCGATTCCCTGCGCTATTGGACGTTGGATATGGGCGTGGATGGTTTCCGCTTTGATTTGGGGACTATTTTGGCGCGCGAAAAAGACGGTTTTAATGAGCGCCATGCCTTCCATGTCGGCTGCCGCCAAGACCCAACCCTGAGCCAGCTCAAACTGATTGCCGAACCTTGGGATTGCGGTTTGGGCGGTTATCAAGTCGGCGCCTTTCCACCCGGTTGGCTGGAGTGGAATGACCGCTACCGCGACAATGTGCGCACCTTTTGGCGCGGCGATAAAGGTAAGCTGCCGGAACTGGCCAGCCGCATTACCGCATCGGGCGACTTGTTCAACCACGGCGGGCGAAAACCCTATGCCTCGGTCAATTTTGTCACCGCGCATGACGGTTTTAGCCTGCGCGATCTGGTGAGCTATAACCATCCGCACAACGAGGCCAATGGCGAAGGCGACCACGGCAGCGACAACCCCCGGTCCTACAATCACGGTGCCGAGGGCCTAACTGACAATCCGGATATTCGCGCCCTGAGGCTGCGCCAAATGCGCAATTATCTGGCCACGCTAATGTTTTCACAGGGTACACCCATGCTGCGCGCGGGCGATGAAATCGGGCACAGCCAACAGGGCAATGACAATACCTATTGTCAGGACAATGAACTCAATTGGCTGAATTGGGATCTGGATGAAGAAGCACAGGAGTTACTGGCATTTACCCGCCGTGTCATTCAGTTGCGCCACGACTATCCAATCTTGCGCCGCAACCGCTTTCTGGTCGGCAGTTACAACGAGACTACCGGTGTAAAAGACGTTACCTGGATCAACCCCAACGACGACGAAATGACCGATAGTACCTGGGATAACAGTGATGCTGCCTGTTTGGGCGTCATCATTGATGGCCGCGCGCAGGTATCAGGTATTCAGCGCCCGGGGCACGATGCGACCTTGTTTTTAATCCTGAATGCGCATGATTTTCCGGTCAATTTCAAACTGCCGGAAGTGGTGAAAGGCCTCGGCTGGCAGCAACTGCTCGATACCAATTCACCTGCCGCACCAGCAACCGAGTTGTTTAACTTTGGCCACGAGTTTGTGGTGACACAAAAATCATTACTGCTATTTGAACTTGAGCCAGATATCACCGCGACCTTGGCAGTGGAGGACATTGCCAAAATTATTGAAGTACTACCGGTAATAACCCCCGCAATAGCCGCTAATCACTAGCGGCGTTTTAAGCGGCGCTGATAAAAAAGCGCCGCTTAAATACGGTACTCAAAATAACCTTTCAATACGACGCAGCTGCACACGCACAGCATTTTTTGCCGGCTCATTGCGATGGGTGTGGTGATGCCAATGCTCATCGTCATCAGCCATGCTGGTGTGGCTCAACATATTTTTTTGCCGCTCAAAAAAAGATTTTCTCGGTTGGCCACGACCTTCCGCAGAAAATGTTTCGCCACCAAAAGATTCGCTATCGTGTCTTAGCTTTTTCATTCTGAAACCCGCCTATAAATAATGCGTAGCACCCTCGCGCCACTTTTAAATACATTTACCAGATCTCACACTACGCACGCTCTGTTTTAGCCGTGCAGTAAAACCTGTGCCAGAGCCAAACATTAAGGGGGCAACACTGTATGTTCGGTACGCCAAGTCGCATAATTCACGAAAATTTAGCAGCGATAAAAATTTTACTTTTGCAGGCATTTATTGCAGCGGATATATAAGTTAGATGCCACACAGACCAGACAGGAGTGCCGAATTATTATTACCTCGACGATCGGCAATCGGTTTGCAAACTCAGGTTAGATTGCCGCTCAACTAACCCATTCATAACCTAGCAGGTAGTTGCCATGTCAATTTTATCTCACACCGCTAAAACTGATTTAAGTAACAGCAAAGACAAACTTCACAATGCATCAGCAGACATCGCTGCTGAATTCAAAAGTTTTGTCAGCGACGTTGAAAGCTTGATCAAGGAAACTGCATCACTCACTGGTGATGATTTGGCTCGCGCCAAGATCAAACTCAACCAACGCGTCATTTCCGCCAAACAAACCGTCAACGGTGCCAGCCACACTGTGCTGGAACAAGCGCGCAAAGCTGCAACACACACCAACGAACTGATTCATGAAAAGCCTTGGGCTGCCATAGGCACCGGCGCACTGGTTAGCTTCGTGCTCGGAATTTTGCTTGCGCAACGTTCCAGCAGTGAAAGATCAGCACGCTAATACCTACTGAGGGGCGTTTAGCCCCTCTCTCTTTTATCCACAATCTTTTACCCACAACTTCCGTTAACACTTTACTAATTTTTAGTTCCCCATTGCCATTCTTCCAGCTCTCAATCCCTCGCTGACAAGCATTCACTGCTAATACTGTACCATCACATCTCCTCTCTATTTTTTATTAATTTATTTACTTAAATTTTTATTAAATTTTTTAAAAATATTTTTAATTTATTGATTTTTATGTGTGAGTCTTCGTACAGAGCATGCATCTCATTGATCCTATAGTGGCTACGAAAGGTGCAAAAAATTAACGTAAGCCTTTTACAACCATGCAAGGTTAATTATGTTACTCAACGAGCAGGAGATTCAAAATGAGCTACGAAACCCGTGACACTTATGGAATTTATAAAACCCCTAGCCCAACCCAAGACGGCGGCCCAGGCCCACGTTTGATGGGTGCAGACACGCTGATCGGAAATGACGTTGCCAATCTGGAAAATGAAAGCATTGGCGACATTAAGGAAATTATGCTGGATGTTGCTTCTGGCAATATCGAATACGCCGTATTGTCATTCGGTTCATTCCTTGGCTTTGGCGAAAAATTATTTGCAGTGCCTTGGGCTGCGTTGAAACTCGATACCGAGAACAAACGCTTTTTGCTCAACATCGATAAAGAGCGCCTGAAACAAGCGCCCGGCTTTGATAAAGACAGCTGGCCTAATCTGGCGGACTCAACCTTGGCTAACGATCTCCATTCTTATTATGGAACCAAGCCTTACGCAAATCGCCTGCGTAATTAATCGAGCTTCATCGCTCAGTCACCGAAGCCCTCGTATTGACGGGGGTTTTATTTTTCACAACGTTCACCTAACACCTCGCACAGTGCGTGGCTGATGATGACTGGAGATTGATATGGAAACACAATTTACACCGCGCCCCGGTAACGATTATCGCGAAGGACCAATTGTCGCCGCTATACCAGATGAAAGCGCCGTAGCATGGTGCGCTGTTTTTGCTGGTGCAGTTGCGTCTGCCGCACTCTCACTCATTTTATTAGTACTCGGCACCGGATTCGGATTAACGCTGGTTTCACCTTGGGCAAACGAAGGCATTAGCGGCACCACATTCGGCGTCACCAGTATTGTTGGCATCATCCTCATTTCACTTTTCGCCTCAGCACTGGGCGGTTACATTTCTGGCCGCTTGCGCACGCGCTGGGCAAATACTGCTGCAGACGAAGTGTATTTCCGCGATACCGCCCACGGCTTTTTATCATGGGCAGTTGCAACACTGGCAACCGCTGCATTACTGACTACCGTCATTGGCGGCATCATTAGTGGCGGTGTGAAAGCCGGTGCATCTGTTGTAAGTGGCGCTGCTACTGCAGCAGCGGGCGCAGCAACCGCAGCAGTCGCCGCATCGGATGATGTTGATAGCGAAGGCGCTGATAATTCACCGCTTTCCTATTTGTTGGATTCGCTGTTGCGTAAAGACGCAACCACGCCGCAGGCAAATACTCCACAGGCACCGATTAGCCCGGAAAATCCGCTGGATACTCCACCAGCAGTTAGCCCCACCCCTGTGGCACCGGCTAATGCGGCTGAGCTAGCTCGCCCAACGGCAGAACTCGCACGCATTTTTGTTAACGCAGTGAAAAATGATTCGCTTGCAGAACAGGATGTGAAATACGCCGGTCAATTAGTTGCGCAATACACAGGTTTGAATCAACAAGCCGCCGAGCAACGTGTAACTGAAACCTTTACCACTTTGCAGACAAGTTTGCGTGAAGCGGAAACCGCTGCGCGTGAAGCAGCTGACAAAGCGCGCAAAGCATCTGCACATGCATCATTGTGGCTGTTTATTTCACTGTTAAGCGGCGCGTTTATCGCCAGTTTGATGGCAATTTACGGTGGCAGACAACGCGACCTTTAACGTGATCTTTAATTAATACTTCAACACTCGGGCCTCATCATTTAGGCCTCATTACCCAGGAGAACTGCTATGCGTTCAATACTATTATTCTTTCTCGGCATTCCAATTCCAATCATCATCCTGATTGCTATCTTGACCTAAAAAAAAGCGCGGCGGCCGGTGAACCGGCAGCCGCGCTGTTACGTTTAATGAGTGAATTTTTAACAAAAACACACATTAAAAATTGGTACACTTTGGCACTAAAACCGTTTATTTTTACCCATCCGAATTACCAACCTACGAGCCAGCAGTCATGGTCACCAACCTATCGAATTGCGCCGCGAATGAAAATCTTCCGGCTTGGCTTGATATTCGTCTGTTGCATTTACTCCCCTGCGCCGCCTATGCCTGCGCAAACGATGGCACCTTACTGTATTTTAATTCTGCGGCAGCACACCTCTGGGGGCGCTCGCCCACACTCAATAACGCGAGCGAACCTTATTGCGGCGCTTTAACCGTACTGGATGAAGATGATGCACTGGCACGCAACCAGTTACCGATGGCTACCGTCATTAACACCCAAACGCCGGTACGCGATGCACAGATTACGATTGAACGGCCGGATGGAACGCGCCGGAACCTGTTGCTTAATATTAATCCGGTACACGATGACAACCAGCAATTACTCGGTGCGATTGCAACGCTAAATGACATCACCGATCAAAAACAGCAGGAAAAAAGTCAGCAGCAATTTGTTTCCGACTTCAAGCGCGAGCGCCGCTTGCACGACACGATTTTAAAAAACATTCCCGATCTGCTGTACGCATTTGATCTCGATCACCGCTTCACCTATGCCAACCAGGCATTGCTGCACATGTGGGGGAAAAGCTGGGATGAATCGATTGGCAAAAACTGCCTTGAATTAGGCTACCCCGATTGGCACGCCGCCAAACACGACCGCGAAATAGAAGAAGTGATCCGCACCAAAAGCCCCATTCGCGGCGATGTTCCTTTCCATGGCACCGATGGCGTGCGGATGTACGACTATATTTTTGTACCGGTGTTAAATGCTGATGGCGAGGTAGAGGCCATCGCCGGGGCAACACGCGATGTTACCGAGCGACAAAAACTTGAACAGGAATTACAGGTACGCGTCGCCGAAGCCGCGCTGGTCGATCAGAAAAAAGATGAATTTATTGCCCAGCTCGCACATGAGTTGCGCAACCCGCTAGTGCCTATCCGCAACGGTTTACGCATCATCGAATTAAGTGGTAACGACCACGGACAATATGCACCCGTGCTCGCCATGATGAATCGCCAGCTCGCACACATGGTGCGGATGATTGACGATTTGCTTGATGTATCGCGCATGGGGCGCAATAAGTTAGAGCTGCGCAAAACGCATATTGCGGTGGCCGAAATTTTGGGCGATGCGGTTGAGGCAGTGCGCCCGGCAATAGAATCGTTTGGCCATGAGCTGGTGGTTAGCAGCCCCGACGACACAATTTATCTGGATGCGGATTTAACGCGGCTCGCACAAGTGTTTAGCAACCTATTACTAAACAGTTGCAACTACACCAAACCGGGCGGCCAGATCTGGTTCAGCGCGGTACGAGAAGGTGAAAATGTTATTTTTTCAGTGCGCGATAATGGCATCGGAATTCCACAAGAATCACTCGCCACTATTTTTGATTTATTCGCGCAGGTGCCACACAACCTTGAACACTGCACCAGTGGTTTGGGCATTGGTTTAGCGCTGGTAAAAATGCTAGTGGAATTGCACGGCGGTACCGTCACGGTAAGCAGTGATGGCTCCGACAAAGGCTGTGTGTTCACCGTCACCCTACCCGCGCTACCGCCATCAACGGTGCTCCAGGTTGCCGCGCCAGTAGAAAATACGCCTGCGCCCACGCGGAAAATTTTGGTGGTGGATGATAATCGCGATGCAAATGACTCGCTCCGGTTACTACTGGAATTATTAGGTAGCGACGTACGTGCCGCCTACGATGGCATAGAGGCAATTGCCGTTGCCGAAGAGTTTCAACCCGATTTGATTTTGATGGATGTGGGCATGCCGAACATGAATGGCTACGAGGCGACCCGACAACTACGCCTGCAATCCTGGGCAGACAACATCACCATAGTTGCAGTAACCGGCTGGGGTCAGGAAGGCGATCGTTCGCAATCCAAAGCCGCCGGCTGTGATGCGCACCGCGTAAAACCCTTGAATTTGCCGGATCTTGAAGCGTTGTTACATATGACGCGCGAAACAGCGTACGACATCTAATCCAAAGCAGTTACGACTGCTTTGGATAGGCGCGTTATTTGGCTACTTGGCTTCGGTGTAATCGCCAACAGCATCCTTAAAGATTTTTCCTGCGGCTTCGGTTTCTTCGGCAGATAAGGTTTCTACCAACACCACTAAACTGCCGTCATTGATAGCATCGTGCACCAACTCGGATAATGGTTTTACTTTCTCGGCGGCGCCTACACTTGCGCCGACCAAACCACCGATGCTCGCGCCCCACCCCAGCATTACCAATGGCCCGATCAACGGGCTGGCAACAAACAGGGTTACATTCGCAGCAACCATCCCGGCCGTAAGCAAGGCGCCTACACCGGTTCCTACCGCAGTGCCAATTGCACCATCAACCACAATATCCTTTAACACCACATCGCTACTCTGCGTGGCGGTGTGAGTAGGCGCGATAGTTTCTTTATCCAGCAGATGCACACGTGTCAAAGGTAGCCCAGCCACCAACATTTTTGACACAGTGAATTCAGCTTCATCGCGATGTGCGAAAAAGCCCGATAGAAAATGACGATAGGGTTCCATTACAGCTCTCCTTCATGGTGAATAGGTGTACCTACACCTAAGGGATTCATGAGTATTACCTTACGCTCACCCCCTTTTACGCTCTGTACGTTTGCGCACGCATCAGCTACAGAATAACGGGGGATAAATCGCCATCCCTCGCGCTATGTTAACTATCCAACAGACAGCAACAGCGAATAATTGGATTATCCGGTAGTTAATCACTTTGCCCTGCAGCAAGTAATTATTCACCATGCAATTACAGATTAAAAAACAGTCAAGTGCGACCGCCTCTTGACTGTTCCGGGTGTTGCTATGACCATGACTATTTGCTCACCCAGTTGCACTTCGCACAAAGCGCTGACAAGCAGGTAATCGAGTAGATTTTATGAAGGCAAAAGTTACCCGCAGAAATATTTTTTTGCTCAGCATGCCTACCTTGGTAGTCGTTATTATTGCGGCCACGCTATTTTGGTTTTTTGACCGGATGAAAACCGCCGACAATCTGCGCATGGAAACCACTACCGGTTTAAATACCGCGCAAAAAATAGTCTCGCTATTGGCTGAGGCTGAATTGGGGACGCGCAATTACATCCAGACCAACGACGTAAACTTTCTCCAACCCTATCTCGATACCAGCGAGAACATCCCCACGGAGATCGCCGAATTACGCAGCCTGAAGACTACGCCGGCCATCAAAGCACAAATAGAAAAACTCGCGGCTCACAGCACCAAAGAAATCGAATTTCTTGCCGTCGCCATTGCCGATATTGGTCGCTTTGAATCGGACGAATTAATGGCACGTTTCACTAAAGGCGAAGGTGTCTCGCGCATGTCCGCCATTCGCGAGGTGATGCAGGAATACGAACAATTACAAACCAAGCAGTTGCAGACCTACAGAAAAGACCACCGTAAATATATGGAGTATTTATTTGGTTTTATTGTGTTGGTAAGTATTTTCTTATTGTTATTCGCACAGGCCTTCGCCTATGGAATTTATCGCACCATTCATCAGCGCTTGATGAATTTGGTACACCAGGAAACCCAGCGCTCGCTCGATAGCCATGAAGCCATGAACCAACAATTAAACATGGCGTATTTCAGCGTACAGGATAGCGAGCGGAAACTGGATGTCACTCTCAACTCTATCGCCGATGGTGTAATAGCGACTGACTGCAATGCCAATGTAACCTTAATGAATTATGTGGCAGAACAGTTAACCGATACCCCCATTGAAGATGCGCAGGGAAAATCGATTTGCGATATTTTTCATATCGTCAATAAAGAAACACTTGAGCCGGTACTAAATCCGGTGCTGGAAACCTTATTGCACGGCATTGCCCAAGGCGCGAGCGACAACTTATTCATCCTCCCCGACGGCACTGAATACAATATTGCCCACAGCTGTGCACCGATTCGCGACCACGATGGCCAAGTGATAGGCGCAGTGTTGGTGTTCCGCAATGTGACTGCCGAAAACGTAGCGCAACAAACGCTGCTCGACACCACCGAACGCATCAAAACAATTTTGGATACCGTAATCGACGGTATCGTCACCTTCAACGCACGCACCCAAGTGATTGAAAGTGTGAATACCGCGACCGAAAAAATGTTCGGTTACACGGCGGGCGAGTTAATCGGCCAAAATATCAGCCTGTTGGTTCCCGATCTCAATGGTGAATCCGGCGCACTGGATTATTATCAAACGTCGTTAGAAGAGCGCAGCAACGGCATTTTTCGTGAAGCAGAAGGTCGGCAAAAAAATGGCCAGTATCTTCCAATGGAAATCGCCGCTAACGAAATGCGCTTAGGTGGGCAACGCTATTTAACCTGTGTACTGCGCAATATAACCGCACGTAAACACGCTGAAGCTTTAATGTTGGAATCTGAATACCGTTACCGCAATCTTTTTGAAAGCATTGACGAAGGTTTCTGTGTAGTAGAAATGATTTATGAAAACGACAAGCCGATTGATCAACTGTTCCTTGAACTCAACCCGTCGTTTGAAAAGCACACTGGCTTTTACCATGCGAAAGGAAAATACCTCAGCGACTTTATCCCCGACATAGTGCCCGACCTATTCGCTGTTTATGATCGCGTATTGAAAAACGGTGACCCGGTTCGGTTTGAGTATCAGATCCCCTCACTCAATACCTGGTTTGATATTTACTGTTGTCGTTTTGGCAAACCGGAAATGAATCGCGTAGCGATTGTGTTTAGCAACATTACCCAACGTAAGAATGCCGAGGAGGCCTTGCGTGAAAGCGAGCGGCATTTACGCGCGGTAATCGATGCCTTACCCGTTGCCATTTACGCCACCGATGCGGAAGGATCGCTGACTCACTTTAACCAAAGCGCGGTGGAATTTTCTGGCTGCACACCGGAATTGGGCAATGATAAATGGTGCAGGGATTTAATGTTGTTTCATCCCGATGGTGCTGTCATGACTTACGAGGAATGCCCAATGACCGTTGCGCTACGCGAAGGTCGTCAATTGATGGGCATAGAGGCCATGTCGGAACGGCCGGACAAATCGCGCATTAATTTTGTCGCACACCCTACGCCAATACGCGACACCACCGGAAAAATTGTCGGCAGCATTAATATGTTAGTCGATATTACCGAACGAAAACGTTTGGATCAGGTGTTGCTGGAAAATAACCTTGAGCTTAATAAAGCAAAAAATCTTGCCGAAAAAGCTAACCGTGCAAAATCTGATTTTCTTTCTAATATGAGCCATGAATTGCGCACACCGCTCAACGCGATTTTAGGTTTTGCGCAATTAATCGATGCCAGCAATCCACCACCTACAAATTCACAAAAAGCCAGCGTCGCCCAAATTCTGCAAGCCGGTTGGTATTTGCTGGATTTAATTAATGAAATTCTCGATCTGACCCTGATCGAATCAGGCCGCTTGCCAGTATCCATGGAGCTGGTTGCTTTACCGGAGCTGATGGATGAATGTAAAGCCATGGTGGAACCGCAAGCACTGAATCGCAATATCACATTAAATTTCCCTGAATTTACTACAGCATTTATTGTGAGCGCGGATAACACGCGCTTAAAACAAGTGCTGATTAATTTGCTCTCCAATGCCATTAAATACAATCGCCCGAACGGCAGCGTGACAGTGACCTGTGTTGAAACTCATCGTGGGCGCACGCGCATCAGCGTTGAAGATACCGGCGAAGGTTTATCACCCGAACAGCTTTCACAATTGTTCCAACCCTTCAATCGCCTCGGCAAAGAAAATAGTGCCGAAGAAGGTACCGGTATTGGTTTGGTGATGACTAAGCGCCTGATCAAATTAATGGGCGGAAAAATTTCCGTCGCCAGCACCTTGGGCAAAGGAACAGTATTCAGTATTGAATTATCAATGGGTATAGGTTTACCGACTACTATTGCCGACATCGACGGCAGCCCAACCCAATATCCTCAACTCAAGCAAGGCGAAACGGAATTCACATTACTTTATGTAGAAGACAACCCGGCCAATCTCGCATTGGTAGAAGACATAATTGCAACACGGCCGGACTTTGTGTTGCTAACAGCGCGCGATGGTTTCAGTGGTATCGAACTCGCGCGTTTTGAACAACCGGATATCATTTTGATGGATATTAATTTGCCCGGCATGAGCGGTACTGAAGCATTAAAAGTGCTTGCTAAAGATTCGTTAACCAATCAAATTCCGGTGATTGCATTAAGCGCCAATGCTATGCCGCGCGATATTGAAAAAGGTCTGGAGGCTGGATTTTTCCGCTACCTGACCAAGCCGATTAGAATTAATGAATTTATGAGCACGTTGGATGCAGCGCTTGCGCTGGTAAGCGAAAAAACAACCAAGTTAAAAAAGAGGATAGAGCATGAAATTAACTGAAGAAGATATTCTCAATGCTGGCATTCTGATTGTTGATGATCAACAAGCTAACGTTGCCCTATTGGAAAGTTTATTGGGCTCCGCTGGTTACACCAACGTTAGCTCCACCATGAAACCGGTGGAAGTCGCTGCTTTGTATCGTAAGCATAATTACGATTTAATTTTGCTCGATTTACAAATGCCGGAAATGGATGGTTTCCAAGTGATGGAATGCCTTAAATCCAATATTGAAAACGACTACTTGCCAGTCATTGTGCTCACTGCACAACCGGGTCATAAATTGCGCGCATTGCAAAGTGGCGCAAAAGATTTTATTAGCAAACCATTCGATTTAATTGAAGTGAAAACGCGCATCCGCAACATGCTGGAAGTACGCTTGCTCTATAAAAAATTAGCCAATTACAGCATCGAATTAGAAGAAACCGTGCAACAACGCACCGCCGAGTTGCGCGAAAGTGAGGCGCGTTATCGCAGCCTTACCGAGTTGGCATCGGACTGGTATTGGGAGCAAGACGAGCACGGAAAATTCACCAAAGTCTCAGGCCCCGTGCTGGAAATGCTTGGCATCCAAGTGGACTCGTTAACTGAGGATGACTCATTCAACAACGACAGCCTTACCGCCGAAGCAAGCGGATGGGATCAAGAAGAACGTCAGGCGCTGCAAGATATTATCGCCGCGCGCCAACCGTTTATCGATTTCTCCTTCAGCCGCACGCTAGACAATGGCGAGCGCCAATATTATCGCGTTAGCGGCGCACCTATGTTTAATCAATCGAGTCGCTTCATCGGCTACCGTGGTATCGGCATTCAATGCAAAGAAATGCCATGAATAAAATACTCGCTAGCGAATTGAAAAAAAGAATTACCGAAACGATGACCGTTACCAAATAAGGATTGATTATGCCAACAAAAACTATCTCCGATGTTCAACAGCCAGGGCAAAATCACATTCTTGCAGCCTTAAGCAAACCTGAGTTTGATCGGGTAACCAAACATCTTGAGCTGGTCAATTTAAAGCTCGGTGAAGTTATCTATGAACCGAAACAACCTATTGGTTACGCGTATTTTCCTACAACCAGCATTATCTCCATGCAATACATTATGGCTACTGGCGCCTGCGCCGAAGCAGCAGAAGTCGGTAATGAGGGCATGCTCGGTTTACCTTTATTGCTCGGTGGCAACACCACGCCCAGTACTGCGGTAGTACAAACTGCAGGTTACGCGTTTAGATTAGAGCAACGCATCTTAAAAGCAGAGTTTAATTGTGGTGATTTAATGCAGCGAGTATTACTGCGCTACACCCAAGCACTTATGACCCAAATGTTTCAAACCGGCGCCTGTAATCGCCATCACTCGGTTGAACAACAACTTTGCCGCTGGTTATTGTCAACTGTCGATCGCATTCAGTCAGGCGAACTATTAATGACACAAGAATTAGTAGCCAATATGCTCGGCGTGCGCCGTGAAAGTATTACTGATGCCGCACGCAACTTACAAAATGCCGGATGCATAAGCTATCGTCGTGGCCATATATCAGTATTGGATCGGGGTAAGTTGGAAGTGCGCGCATGTGAATGTTATGCGGTGGTAAAAGAAGAGTTTACACGCTTGATGTCGAACGTGCGTTAGAAAATAAATCTACTTTATTATTTGACGTGCTGATCATTTAACTTGTCATTCTTCTGCCATTACCTACGCAGTTGCGTTTCCTCGCTTTAACTTGAGCACTCCTGCTCGACTTATTCACCTTCATCTCGTGCGATAAATTAATTGCCAAGCGCCCTAGCGAGCGCCACCACAAGTGCTTGGCTGCACTGCAATGCGAAAAATTAATTAGCTTGCATTATCGTTAGCAGAGCGCGATTTTTTTCTACTGAGAAAATAACGTGCCGCCGTTTGTGCAGCAATCAACATACGCGGGTAATGTGGGCCCAGCTTCCAGGAAGCGATTTGGCTCAACAAACCAAAACCGGTTCTACCGGTAAAAAAACGCATAGTGGCACTGCGCGGAAAGCGTGGCCGCTCCGGATCTGGCTCAGGGCCAAGCTGATTAATAATTAATTCGCGCTGTGCACGCAACTGGCGCTGCAATTCTTCGCGCTGTTCGGCTAACGAGGTGGATACAGGCAAGGTCATAAACGGCTCCGGATAAGTGCGATATCGGCAGCAATTTCTTCACGCGTTGCCGCAAATGTTGCCGAACCAAGTTCGACAAGGCTTTTGATACGGATATAGCTCAACAATACCCCCGTCGCATAGAGCACCATGACACCACCAATGCTAAGAATGCGATACTCAGTGTGCCAAGCGATTGCCACAATGAATAATCCAATAAATATCATGCAACACAATAAACATAAAAAGCCCAGCAAGGTCATGGCTACCAGTTGTTGTAACCGGGCTTTTTCTTCTTGCCATTCAACTGCCGCTAATCGGCCATGCAATTCACATTGCACCAATAATGTTTTAGCAGATGAACGCAAGCGCTGAATTATTTCCACGGGGGTTTCCTCCAGATACTACCTGCGCATAAATCGCAGCTTGGATATAAGGCAGCAAAAAAAAATGCATTCCGGAGAATGCATCCTTATTAGCAACTGCCGCGCATTAGTTACGACGCGCCAGTAAATAACCTACAACTAAACCAAACGCAGCACCTACACCCACAGCATTCCATGGTTGTTCATGCACATAAGTATTGGTTGTTTCTGCTGTTTTGCGTGCGCGGTTCGCCAATGATTCACCAATTTCGCTCGCTGATTCTTTTGCAATTGCAATGCGCTCACTCAGTTTCGCTTTTGCTTTAGTCAAATCTTCACCAGTCAAATGCGTTGTCGCCTTAATAAGATCTTCTACATCGGCCACAAAATTATTAAATTCATTCGCGATGTTAGATGTAGCCTTATCAACTTGCGCACTTACATTTTTGGTAGTGGTGGAGTTGGTTGAATTGTTCGATGTGATTGACATAATTAATTCCTGTTTCAGTTAGTTAAATAAATCCAAAATGTGGAGTCTGGGCTGGTCGAGTTCCAAGTTCCGAGTAACTGTACATTCGAATAACTTTACATTGATGTCGTATCCAGAACGTGGATCGATAGTAAAACAGCAATACCTCGGGGGTCTGTTCGCCACCGCACGTAAATCAATTCACTACAGCAATTCGTGGCTACCAATCATAGGTGCGGCAGCGCACCGATAAACTGACCCAACGCTGCTAGTGTGATTGCATCGACCAGTGCAAAGGGATTTGTTAAATAATCGTAATAACTCACTCATTTTCACAACAGGTATCCATCATGAAACAGATAGAAAAAATAAATACTCCTGTATCCAAATGGCGGATTAACACCGGCATGTTAGCTGCTACCGCGAGCTTGTTAATCCTTACTGCTTGCGCCTCTCCACCACCACCACCCACTCAGGAAATCAGCGCTGCTGAACAGGCATTAATAGATGCAGAACAAGCGCGTGTCGCTGAATATGCACTACCAGAAATGCAATCGGCACGCGAAAAGCTGAGCGAGTCACGCGCTGCAGTAGCCAAGGAAGAAATGGTGAAAGCAAAACGCTTGGCGGAAGAAGCCAGTATGGATATTAAATTAGCTACCGCGAAAGCTGATCGCGTTAAAGCAGAAGAAGTACATAAGGATTTAACCAAAAATATCGATGTACTTAAAGAAGAAATGCAGCGTAAAACTGGAGAAACCAAATGAAATTAATTAGCCTGAATTCCAGCAAAAAACCAATGAATTTGCGCACGCCTTTATTAATTGCTTTCACCAGCCTGGTACTACTTAGCGGCTGTGCAAGCTCACCTAAAACACCTGAGGGAGCGATAGCGGCACGCGCAAAACTGACTCAATTGCAAAATGATCCAACACTCGCGAGCAATGTATCAGTCGCTATTAGCAAAGCGGATGCCGCCGTGAAAGAAGCAGAAATTCCACGCAAAGATCAAGCGCTTTCTGACCATTTAGTGCTGGTTGCTGACCGCGAAGTAAATATTGCCTGGGAGCAAGCCGAAACGCGCAAACTCGAAGGCCAACGCGACGAGTTGAGCGAGCAACATGCTAACGAACGTTTGGCATCACGCACCTTGGAAGCCGATAAAGCACAGGCAGAAAATGAAGCTTTGCGTCGCCAAATCACTGAGTTGAACGCAAAAGAAACCGAACGTGGTTTAGTCGTTACTTTAGGCGATGTGCTCTTTGAAACAGGAAGATCACAATTAAAAGATAGCGCGGCGTCAAACTTGGGTAAATTATCCAGTTTTCTCAAAGCCTATCCTGATCGCACCCTAATGATTGAGGGTCACACCGACAACGTAGGTACTGAAGAAAGCAATTTAACGCTATCTCAACACCGCGCAGAGTCCGTACGCACCTATTTATTGCAACAAGGTGTTGATAACAATCGCCTCGGTGTTTACGGCAAGGGTGAAAGCTCTCCCGTAGCAAGCAATGAGTCAGTGTCGGGTCGCGCGTTAAATCGCCGTGTAGAAGTTATTATTGCCAACCCTACTGCAACCGCGCAATAACCGCAGCTGGCTTATGTAGACGCATAAGTTAGCTGAAATTTGCTAATAACAATGCTTTGAATCCTTAAGGAGAAATCTATGAGCTTGGGCACTATTTTATTAATTATTCTTATTTTGATGTTGATTGGTGCTATTCCTAGTTGGTCGCACAGCCGCAATTGGGGTTATGGCCCAAGTGGTGGTTTGGGCTTGGTGATAGTGATCATTCTCATTCTGGTCTTAATGGGTAAGATTTAGATTTTGTAGAGGTGAATGCACTATGTTTCGGCAAAGTTTTTTTAACCGTTATCCGCGCATAGTGCTTTCGCTAATTGCAATAATTATTCTGGGAATTCTTTGGCTAGGGATTGTAGCCTTAAGCGGTAGTTATCCTGGTTAAGCCATACAACCGATTTTACTTCCGTTTTTTATTGCAAAAAAACACCCTGCCAATTCCGAAGATACTTATGGGATTGGCAGGGTGTTTTATTTGTACAAGTTTTTTACGCGAGTTACATCCCCATCCTTGGTCAACTCACGCACTTGACGTTATGCAACTATTGCATCCAAATCAGGGCGTTCATTAAAGCGGTGATAAGCAATAGCGGCAATAAAGCGCTTCACAAAATCATCCGTGTCAGTAGTAGGGCCGGCACTGACAATACCTGGACCTTTAAAAGTATCTGTCATCAGCGACGAACGTGCGGCACGCGTAATTAACATTCCACCTTCGTTGCTGGCCGCTATGCCTTTGCAGTGCTTGTAAGATTCTTTTACAAAAAGCACTGCCTTACCATCTTTACAGAGCGTTTCAACACTGCGCGCACCACCTGGAATATAAACCGCATCGAACATTACTGAGCCAACAGTGGCAAGGCTGTTATCTACCTGCAAAGGTCGCCCTTCACTGCACTTAACTTCGCCCAAGCGGGATGAAATAATTTTTAGCGACGCACCACCTGCGATTAATGCCTCACGCAAAGCTAATAAACGCTCCGCCTCAAAACCATTGGCAACCAATACTGCAATGCAGCGACCCACAATCAAATCTTTGCGAGTGTGCTCCATACTTAAACTGGCCTCCACTAAGGGAGTCGTAGTAAATAACTCAGAACCTGCATTAGCGGGAGGTTCCGGCAAAACCATGCCCAGCCCTTCTGCTACCCGAGCAGCCAAAGTGCTATCCACTTGCGTTAAGTTGGACACAATGCGTTCACGTATTGCCGGTGCATTTACCTTGGCTAATTCAAAACAAAAAGCTGCCACCATATGATTCTGTTCCCATACTGATTGGCTACGCCAAAACAGTGCAGGCTGTGAATAATGGTCGCCAAATAATCGGCTATTAGCCGATTTTTTTTCGTTCGATATAACGCCCGGGAATACATTGTGCTCGCTCGGCTGCCAGGTTGGCTGTTCAGCATCAGCTGAATCAATTAGCGAATTGGTATTGATATCCACGCGATCACTATGCAACAGGTTGCGCGTTTGCGTATCGCGTGCAGTGCTATCCACCATCAAACGCGAACGATTCACCGGCAGCTCATTGAAATGAGTGCTGCACAGGCGCGACATTAACGTATCGGAGGAGGAAAATCGCTTTAGCAGAGGATCGTCACTGAATTCAATTCCGGGAACCAAATGTTCGGGGTGAAACGCCACCGGTTCTGCATCGACATAAGTTTCATCGGGATTGCGATTGAGCGTGAGCTTGCCAATCAGTTGCACTGGAACCAAAGATTCAGGAATAAGTTTAGTGGCGTCAAGCAGATCAAAATCAAATTTTTGCTGATCTTCTTCCGGCACAATTTGCACCCCTAATTCCCACTCGGGAAAGTGCCCCTGATCAATTAATTCCCATAAGTCGCGTCGATGGAAGTGAGCATCTTTAGCCGCTAGCTTGGTGGCCTCATCCCATAGCAATGAATGCACACCCAGGAGTGGCTTCCAGTGAAATTTTACAAAATGGGATTTACCTTGTGCATTTACAAAACGGAAGCTGTGTACACCAAAGCCTTCCATCATGGCAAAGCTGCGCGGGATCGCACGGTCGGACATTGCCCACATTACGGTATGCATGGATTCAGGTGTTGCGGCGATAAAATCCCAAAAGGTATCGTAGCCCGAGAAGGTTTTTGCAGCCTCATGATGAAGCTCAGGTTTTACCGCGTGAATTAGATCGGAAAACTTGGTGGCATCCTGAATATAAAATACCGGTATATTGCTGCCGACCAAATCAAAACTGCCTTCTTCGGTATAGAAGCGCACGGCAAACCCGCGTAAATCGCGTGCAAAATCGGTCACACCCCGCGATCCAACCCCATTGGAAAAACGCACATAGACCGGCGTAGTAACGGCGGGGTCTTGTAAGAATACTGCTTTGGTAAATTCACTTTGGGATTCATACAATTTAAAAAATCCATGTGCCGCAGTGCCGCGTGTATTGCCACGCCGCTCAAGCTTTCGCTTACGTTCGTAACCTACAGTTTTTGCGCGCAAGGTGCGATCTTCAAACAATGCCGGGGCAGCTTCACCCGCGCGTACTACAGGTTGATTGTCACCTATATATCCATCAGCCGTTGCAGGAGCTTCTGATGATAAAGTAGAAATCGTTTTCATCACCGGGGTATCACCCTTGATATTTGTCATTCAACTATCCTCGTATAACCTTCAAGCTAAACATCCCAATCCAAACACGTTAATTCCAACAACATCCACATCTAGAACGCTTGATTTTCAGCAGCAGCTTTTATAACTAAAAACAAAAATACAGCGCAAAAAAACAATATTAAGATGTAAACAAAAGCAAAAAATTATCTGGCGGTAAAGTAGTCAATATTACCAGAAAATGCTATATGGAATGTGAACGGAGAACGACTATTAGCGATAGTTTACTTGCGTGTAAAAGCAGTTTAATTGCGCGCAAGCAACCCGGGTAAAAAATAAAAGAGAAATGTGCCGCACTAGACAAGGCAGGTATTTATCGCGTGGAAAAATTCACTATTCAGCATTGATTCAGCAAACCGGGGAAAATTTATACCAGGGAGATGATCAATAAAGCAGCCGTGTTTCACTTTTACTCATTAGCGCAAAACTGGTTAGTAGTAAAGTCGACAAGAGTACTGATAAGCGCCCAATTCATAGCGTTTTCCTGCATGAGTACGCCTGCCTGATATATCTTTCTGACGCATTTGGATGTAGCCTAGTGACGCTCCACCACCCTTTCGCAACCAGAGATAACTATCATGAGCAAAGCCCAAGACAGTAAAAAGGAAACCAAGAAACCGGCTGCCAAAACCACCAAAGAAAAGCAAGAAGCAAAAAAGGCAAAGAAGGCTGAGAATGCACGTAAAGAGTTTTAATGCAGAGGTTTACATCGAACTTAATTCGATTTGTTACTAGTGTTTTAGTTAGCAGAATGTTTTTGAATAATGGCCATGAATGTAGTTAATTCCAGATAGCAAAAAGCAGGCTAGCGCGATTAGCACTAGCCTGCTCTCTCCTACAAATCACTCCCGCAGATCCCGCCGTTCCGATTCACTGCAAAAGAAATATCCTGCTGTATCAGGGCAATCAGTGATTAGCCCATAAATTACGAAAGCAACAAAACCTAACACCAATACTGCCAAGATTATCCTTACTCCTTTTGGGATACCCATCATTGCCTCCAGAGAAATATTTTATTGTTGTGGATGAGGAAAATCATCCAGCCAATCAGATAACTCATCGGCATGCTCTTCTTCCATTGCAAGAATTTCTTTGAGCATGCGGCTGGTGGTCGGATCATTATCGCCAAGGTATTGAATCAGATTGCGATAGCTATCGATTGCGATGCGCTCAGCAATCAAATTTTCCTTGATCATCTCTGCCAGCGAATCGGCTGCAGCAAATTCAACATGGCTGCGCGAATTTAATCCCTCAGGTGAAAAATTAGGCTCACCGCCTAATTGAACAATGCGCGCCGCAATCATATCGGCATGTGCCAGCTCTTCAGTCGCATGGACTAAAAATTCCTGAGCGATACTTTTTGCGTGAATACCGCGCGCCCTGAAATGGTGAGAACGATAGCGCAGCACACAGACTATTTCGGTAGCCAAGGATTCGTTTAAAAACTTGATCACTTGTTCAACATCAGCGGAATATCCTGGTGTGACCGCGCCCTGATCTATGTTTATCAAGGCTTGATCGCGCAAGACTTCGTTGCTGCTTTCTAATGTATTCATGATCCTACTCTCCGTATGCTATCTGGCCATTTTGCTATCTGGTTGCTTACTCCCAGCTTGCCTTGCACGCATACCCATGTCGGTGCGCAAGCACACAGAGACAGGCGAGCGAAATAAGCCGATAAATTCAGGCACATTTCCACAGCCCCAACCACAACAGGCTCTCAATCAAAAGGCCTACTGGTTATGATTATTGAGATTTTATTGGAATTACCAATTTGCAAACGACCCATAAGTGGAATAAGGCCTTAAGATACAAATCGTTTTCATACTTATTACTTTAATGCCAGACGCTGAATGATTTCTTCGCTCGTTTACAGCAGAAAATACAGCGCAATGAAAACGTCCTACCCAATCGGCACTATTTTTCGACACCATCGATTAACTCATATAGTTGCGCTATCCGTCGGCGCTATTGATTGATACCAATATCCAATGTTTTCCAATCGTTTTCACGCAGCATACGCAAGGTACAAATTTGATGGATGGCATACTTTCGGGTTTTCCTTTTTCCCGCAAGAAAGGTGCTGCCGAACCGAGCAGCAACAAAAAATCTCACGACCCTGACATTAATATTGACCGTAATTCAGACCGCAACACTGACATTAATACTGACCGTAACAGGAGCAACGCTATGCGTCTTAGCAGTAATGAATCAGCACAGCCATTTTCCAGCGAAAAAACCTTTGGTAGCAGCACCGCAACTACTCATACAGACGAAAACCGCGTAACTGAAATAGCGCGCAACAAAGCCACGCCTACCGCTGTGATCGGCCCAAAAATCACCTTTAAAGGTGAATTAAGTGGCGAAGAAGATTTGCTGATCTTGGGTTATGTAGAAGGCAGCATCGATTTAAAAGGCAACCACCTGACCATTGGCAGCCAAGGCGTAATTAAAGCCAACGTTATAGCGCGCACGATTACCGTGGAAGGTAGCGTGGAAGGCGATATTGTAGCGAGCGAACACATCGCGATTAAGAGCGCCAGTCAGGTTAAAGGCAACCTCAAGGCGGAGCGAGTGACGCTGGAAGACGGTGCAAAATTCCGTGGCTCGATCGAAATGGACATGGAAACCACCAGCAAAACAGAACACAAAAGTAGCATCAGCATACCTGCGGCCAGCACCCCCTTTGTGCAGGATAAAAAACTCGACACAGCAGAGTAAGACAACGCAAGGCTCAATAACCATTGAGCCTTAATGCCAACTGTTTAGCTCCACTATTTCTACCCGAATTGTTAGCCGACAATAATAATGTACCAACAATAACGAGGATCGAACTCAAGGTGACACTACTCACTAGCACAATCGATTTAGCGCAGGAATTCGAATTACAAAAAACGGTGTACCGCTCCCCCGGTATAACCGCGATTTACAACGAACTGAAAAGTTCGACGCGCAATACCATTCTCGATTTGGGTTCATCATCGGCGGCAAGTTTTCAGTTTTTTTCACAACTGAGCAGCCAAATTCACTTTGAAGGTATCGACAGTATCTTGCACGAATCCGGTGCTGACTACATGACCGGCGACAACCTGCGCGCAACACTGGAAAATTATCTCAGCACATTTGCCAGCGACAAAAAATTTGACGTTATTCTCGCGTGGGACATTTTTAATTACCTTGACCCCGCCACCTTAAATTGGCTGATAAAAAGGCTCAATCAACATTGCCGCGCTAATACGCTTGTACACTGCATCAAGTATGTGGGTCGCCACATGCCGGTTGCCCCGCGTCATTATCAATTATTGGATAAATATCACATCAATGTACAAGCAGACGCAAAGGACTCCGCGCGCCGGTTTGCCACTATGGATACCAGCACCTTGCTAAAAAATATGCCGGATTATCTGGTCGATCATACCTATATGCGCCACGAGGGTATGCCGCAAGATATTACTGAATTGGTGTTGCGTTTTCAGGCGGATAAAAAAGACAACAAACGGCAGTTGGCATCGGCTGAACTGGCACGCACGTCAGACGAATTACCACAACATACACTTGCGCACAGATCCTATGCCATAGAACAAATTTGTGCCCACCTGCGCAGCTTGCCCAAAGCGACAGTGCTGAACCTGGGTGCAAAAGCAACGCACAGTAACGACTTCTTTCTCGCCCATGCAGAACAGGTATTTGCCGAAGATTTGGTGTACTCCTTAGTGGCACCAACCAGCCCGGACGACACCGCCTCTGCCCTGCGCCAACATGCGCTGAATTACTCGCCCGAGATTAAGTTTGATGTGATTCTTGCATGGGATTTGTTCAACCATTGCAGCAGTGTTCAGTTAGCAGCAATCCATAAAAAGCTACTGCCGCACTTGCACGACAACACCAAGATTTTTGCTTTTTTCTATGCCGGTGCGCATAAACCCCAATGGCCGCAAAAGTGTTTTGTGATTGATGAACAGAATGTTGCGCTGGTGCCTGCACCCAAACGCACTGTCGCCAAAGAAGATATTAGCGCGGTGGGTTGGTTAAAGATTTTCCGGGAATTTAAGATGAGCTCGACGTTTATCTTCAGGCCGGGGATGCTGCAGGGAATTTGCGAATATATTTTTCAACCGAGCGAAGGTGCGCTCTCAAAAAAATCCAGCTGATAACAAGTCTTGAGATTATTGGCCAGTGCGACTGGCCAATAATCTATTAACCAACCATCACTTAACCAATCATCTATTAAAATTTTCTAATTAAGCACGGCTTGCCACACAGGCCAGCATTTTTTCGTCCCTTTCATAAAACTGATAATTATTTCGCCCTGCTCTTTTTGCCTGATACATAGCGGCATCGGCATGCTGGAATAAACTTTCTACATCGCTGCCATCACCAGGATAAACACTTACCCCGATACTGAGCGTGATGTGCAATTCCTGATCATGAATATAATGCGGCAAGGCAAATGCGGCGATAATCTTTTCTGCTACTTGCGCTGCATCCCTGCCATGTTCTATTTCAGTGAGCAACACGACAAATTCATCGCCACCTTGCCGGCAGACAGTATCCGTAGTGCGCACCACATCAGTCAGGCGCGCTGCAACTGACTGTAATAGCTTATCGCCAATAACATGACCTAGTGAATCATTGATTTGTTTAAAATTATCCACATCAATAAACATCAATGCGACCTGCTTTTTCTTGCGCTGGGCAAGGCCTATTGCACGTGTCAATCGTTCAGTTAGCAAGGCGCGATTAGCGAGGCCGGTGAGAAAATCGTGTTGCGCCATATGCAACATTTTTTTCGCCATAACCCGCGACTCACTAATGTCCTCTACCACCTGCACATAACCGAGCGATTTTTTACTCGTATCGTCAGCGCGAATTGCCGCGGCATTCAAGCGCGTCCACACCAGACTTTTGTCTTTGCGCACAAAGCGCATTTCTGCACGAAAGGGTTTGCCGCTGCGCACTGCATCACCCCAGTCGGTAATTGCACGCAAGCGATCCTCCGGATGAATCGCACTCGTCCAATTAGTACCGAGTGTTTCTTCCAATGTCTGCCCGGAAATAGTGTGATACGCCGGGTTGGTATAAATGCAGTTGCCTTGGATATCGGATACAAAAATCCCCAATGGCGAGGCTTCACTCATCAACTGAAAACGCGCTTCACTGTCGTGTAATGCCGAGCGCGATATTTTGCGTTCCAACACATAATTCAGTGCACGCGGCAACCAATGGGCATCGATGTACCCCTTGGTAAAATAATCATGCGCACCACGTTTGAGAGCTGCTGCTCTCAGCTCTTCATCGCTCGCGGTGCTCAGCACTAGGATTAGCGAATCGGGCGCGGCGGCAATTATGTGATCGAATACATCCAGACCTTTGCCATCGGGCAAGGCTAAATCCAACAAAATAATTTCAACTGGATGCTTTTCCAAATGCTCCAGCGCCGCCGCAAGCGAAGTTACCCACTCCATACGGAATGCAGCATCCTGATCATGCAGCGCGTCTTTTATAAGCTTGGCGTCGGCAGGATCGCTCTCAATCAACAATAGTGTGGTGGCGGTGGTATTCATGACAAAGCTGCACCCAAAAAATAGTAACGATGAAGAAGGGTAGCTATGGTGCTAATTCGTTTCAGTGCGGTGACGTACAGAGGCGCGACGAGGCGCATCGCTCATTAATTGCAGCGTTACTCATCGTACAGATACCGCTCAAGTTTGGATGCAGCATCTCCTCATCACCCACCGGCTCATCGCCAACAAGTGTTTAGGAGAATGCTATGACTAACTTCGACCAACTTCCCATTTTTGACCAACACGCCATGCGCGACCCGCGCACCCAATACCCAAAAGCGCAAGGCAAGCCGGATGATCGGCAACCCGAGCCAGGTTTGGATGCGATTTTGAAACCGCAAGCCGATCACGGCGAAGAAAGTTATTGCGGCGCGCGACGGCTGGCCGGGCGAAAAGCGCTGATTACCGGCGGCGACTCAGGTATCGGCCGCGCAGTTGCACTCGCCTTTGCGCGTGAAGGCGCCGATGTGGTGATCAATTATCTACCGAGTGAAGAAATCGACGGCCAAAAAACATTGAATCTTATTAAAGAAGCCGGGCAAAAAGCCGTTGCGATTCCCGGCGATATTACCGACGAAAATTTTTGCAAAAATCTCGTCCAACAAGCCGCCGTTGAATTAGGCTCGATTGATATTCTGGTCAACAATGCCGGCAAACAACAATTTGTTGCAGAGTTGGATGACCTCAGCAGCGAACAATTTACCCAAACTTATGCGACCAATGTGTTTGCAATGTTTTGGATTACCAAAGCCGCAGTGCCGCATATGCCACCCGGCGCCAGCATTATTAATACGACTTCTATTCAATCCTATCAGCCATCTGCAGGCCTATTGGATTACGCCTCCACCAAAGGTGCCATCACCGCATTTACCAAAAGCCTTGCAAAAATGTTGATCAACAAAGGCATCCGCGTTAACGCCGTTGCGCCCGGCCCGATCTGGACACCACTGCAACAAAGCGGCGGACAATCCGAAGAAAAACTGCAGCACTTTGGCGATAAAGTTCCGCTAGGCCGCGCCGGGCAACCAGCCGAAGTTGCACCGGCATTTGTTTTTCTGGCATCGCAAGAATCAAGCTACACCACTGCAGAAGTTATCGGCGTTACCGGCGGCGCGCATTTACCTTGATTGTTTTGTAAGCGTGCTGTCGCACCGATAAGCGCCAGCGTTCATCATTAAAGTAAATAACATGTTCACGCATGAGATTTAATTACCACACCGAGCTTTAAATCATTCATTAACTTATTTATTAATTCATTCACTGTCAGGAGATTATTATGGCTACCGCACAAAAAAAATCCGCTGCTACAGAAAAAGCCCCAAAAGCGCAAGAAGCTACCGCGCTGCTCAGAGCAGACCACAAATTAGTAAGCGTATTGTTTGAACAATACGAAAGTGCAAAAGCGGCCACCAAAAAGAAAGCCCTCATTGCGCAAATTTGTACTGAATTAACCGTGCACGCACAAATTGAAGAAGAAATTTTTTATCCGCAAGTTAAAGCGGCATTAAAAGATAAAGAATTAGTTCCCGAAGCAACCGTTGAACACGCCACGTTGAAAGACTTAATTGCACAACTGGAAGACGGCGAACCCGGTGACGAAATGTACGACGCAAAAGTAAAAGTGCTTTCTGAATACGTTAAGCATCACGTAAAAGAAGAACAGAATGAAATGTTCCCCAAAGCCAAAGCAAGCAAACTGGATTTGTATGCTCTTGGTGAGGAAATGCTGCAACGCAAGGAAGAGTTATTGGCTAAGCAGTAACGGTGACTACAACTAACCCGCAATAAATTCCCATGGGGGTTTATTGCGGTATAAATTATTTTTGAAAAAATTTTTTCTGGAAAATTTCTATAGATTTTTATTATTGAAATAATTAGAGTCTGGTGCAAACCTTCGCAATGCTGAATAGGCAAGCGTGATTCTTAATGAAACAAGCAATAACGTAAAAATTTGCCAGCCAGGTCAGTAGCATTCTGGATTCATTAACCAACCAGTCGAGGACTCTTGTGGCTTTCCCGCCCAATTAATAGAGTAAAAAGTGATGAAGGTAAAGCCTTCTTGTGAACTAGCAAAAATTTCTTTTTTGAATCCTTCATCATTGCTCTGGATTAGCTCAATTACCCTAAGAAATTCCTTTTGCTTTTTTTTATATTGAATATCTCGCTTCCAAGTCTCTTGCTCCATTGCACTCATGTTTGCTGGGGGGTGCGGAGGATTATCATCTGAAAACGCCCTAATCTCGTCAATCTCTTCTTTATCACTAAGTAAAATACTCAGCAATTCATCTTTGTAGTAACGCCTATACCAAGCGATAGCCGCATCTTCATTCTCGGGGATAATTTGCAAACAATACTGCCAGCGTTTTTGGGGACAATTTCCATTCCATCCGCATGGCCAGAAACGGGACATTGAATACTTATAATGTAAAACCGTTACTGTTTCATTGACTGTAGTATGGTAAGGCATTGGGGTTGGTGGGGCAGGTTCATGCTTTATCCATAGCCAAAGAAATACAAGTAATAGCAAAAAAATGCAGTAAATAATTATTTTTGCTGCTTTGTTATTCGAGAGTTTATCCATAAAATCACTACGCGGTTATCAGTAAAGGGAAGTTACACAAAGTTTTTTTACAACTTTATTGTAGCAATGCATAAGCATCCAATTACTGAAACATCTAGCTATCTACACATTTTTAAACAATTCAAAAAGAAAACGTTATTACCCTTTCTTCCAATCATTTCCTACACAGGCAAGCTCACCCGCACCGCCCTTTCCACGCCGTCATCGATTAGTGCAATTCCGGCGCTTACCAGCGTAACTCCATCCACCACTGTGCTGCTTTCACCCCCATCACTTTGAATCACTTCAATACGGTAGAGGGTGTTGCCGAAGCGGTAGTCCACCGTGTAGCCCGGCCAGTCTTTGGGGAGGCAGGGTTTGATGTGTAGTTCGGTGCCTTGGCGAGTGATGCCGAGGAGGGATTCCACCATCAGGCGATACGACCAACCGGCTGAGCCGGTGTACCAACTCCAGCCGCCGCGGCCGGTGTGCGGGGCTATGGCGTAGACGTCGGCAGCGACGACATAGGGTTCGGCTTTATAGAGCGCAACGGCATTGGCGCTGTTGCCGTGGTTGACCGGGTTGATGATGTTGAACAGTTCCCAGGCGCGTTGGCTGTCGCCCAGTTCGGCGAACGCCATGGTCGCCCAGATGGCGGCGTGAGTATATTGGCCGCCATTTTCGCGCACGCCGGGTACATAACCTTTGATGTAGCCGGGATTCATAGCGGACTTATCGAACGGCGGGTCAAGCAGTTGGATGATGCCTTTGTCGCGGCGCACCAAATGTTTATCGAGTGAGGCCATGGCCTGCTGCGCGCGCGCGGGGTCACCAGCGCCGGAGAGCACTGACCAACTCTGCGCGATTGAGTCGATGCGGCATTCATCATTCACCGCTGAACCCAGTGCGACGCCGTCATCGAACCAGGCGCGACGGAACCAAGCGCCGTCCCAAGCGTGTTGGTCGATATTGATTTGCAGCTTTTTCGCTTCGCTGCGGCAACGCTCGGCAAAGGCGGCGTCTTGCTGTTGATCGGCGATTTCGGCAAAGGCAAGCAGCACTTTGTAGAGCATAAAGCCGAGCCAGACACTTTCACCTTTGCCGTGAATGCCGACCAGATTCATACCGTCATTCCAGTCACCTGAACCCATCAGCGGTAGGCCGCGCTCACCAAAACGCAGGCCGTGTTCGATGGCGCGCTGGCAATGTTGATAGAGGCTGCCGGTGTCAGTGCTACGCCCTGGCAAGTCGTAATAAGATTCCTCATCATCATTGAGCAAACGCCCGGTCAGGTAGTGCAATTGCTCGTCGAGCACGCCGGTGTCGTTGGTATTTTGCACATAGTGGCAGGTTACCAGCGGCAGCCAGAGGTAGTCGTCTGAGCAGCGGGTGCGCACGCCACGGCCTTGCGGTGGATGCCACCAATGCTGCACATCGCCCTCGTGATACTGGCGTTCGGCGGCGCGCAATAGTTGCGCGCGCATCATGCCCGGCTGGGTGTGGGCGAGTGCCATGGTGTCTTGCAGTTGATCGCGATAACCATAGGCGCCACCGGATTGGTAATAACCACTGCGCGCCCAGAGGCGACAAGCGAGGGTTTGATAGAGCAACCAGCCATTGGCAAGCACATTAAATGAAGGATCAGGGGTTTTGACCTGAACGGCGCCGAGGGTGCGCGTCCAGTAGTCATGCACCTTGGCGAGGGCGGCGCGCGCCGAGCCCATGTTGCGCATGCGCTGCGCCAAGGCTCTTGCCTGCTCCAGATCCTGCCCCGCGCCGAGGCGGAAAATAATCTCGCGCGATTCGCCTTCATCCAACTCAAACGGCACTTGAATCGCACCGCAGGGATCTAACCCAGCACCTAAACGGCCGGACAAGCGCACGCGGGTAAGCGCATCCGGGTTGCCGAGCGAGCCGTTGCGGCCGAGGAATTCAGTGCGGTCGCCAGTCAAGGTGCGGGCGTTGTCGTCCACATCAAAGAAGCAGGCACGGTTGCCAAATTCGCTGTTGTAGGCGTTGCGCGCAAATAAAGCGCCGCTGCTGGCATCGATTTCGGTGACCAAATGCAAGGCGGATTTGGTGCGCAAATCGCCCAACACCCACTCCACGTAACCGGTGGCCGACAAGCGCCTTCTGCGCCCGGATTCGTTGCTGACCTTGAGTACCGAGAATTTGACCGACTCGTGCAAATCCACATAGACCCACAATTCCGACCGCACACCATCTTCAGTGTGTTCAAACACGCTATAACCGAACCCATGGCGGGTTGCGTAAGGCGCGTGGCCGCGTTTCGGTAAAGGTGTGGGCGACCAGAAATGGCCGGTTTCTTCATCGCGCAAGTAAATCGCTTCGCCGCCAGAACTGCCAACGGGATCATCGCACCAAGGTGTTAAGCGGTATTCGTGCGCGTTTTCACTCCAGGTGTAAGCCAGCCCGCTTTCGGAAATCACCGTGCCGAAATTGGGGTTGGCGATAACGTTGACCCAAGGCAGCGGCGTCATTTGCGCATGGGTAGTGGTGATGATGTATTCGCGCCCGTCGGGCGTAAAACCACCCAGCGGATTGGTAAGGATCAAGTCGGCACGCGGGGCGATATGCTGCGGCTGATGTGCCTCGGTCGGACGTTGGCGAGTTGGCATCAAGCGGGCAACTTTCTTCTCGGCCAAGCCGCGCCAATTCACTTGCTCGGTCAAACTGCCGCTGGCGCCGTCGATAATCGCCCGCGCCACGGTTTGCAGCAGGATGCGGTCTTCATGGGAAATCTGCTCGCCCGAGCGCACAAAAATGCCGCCGGGGCGATCAATCGCATGGCTTTCACTGCCGGTCGCGATCAAGCCCATAATCTGGTCTTGCAGGCGTTGGCGGTAGCCGATGTGGTCTTCGTTCCAGATCACCAGATCGACCGACAGGCCTTTTAAGCGCCAGTAAGCGTGACATTGGATTAACTGCCGCGCGAGTTCGATATGTTCCGCGCTGGCGATTTTGAGCAGCACAATCGGCAGATCGCCGGAGATTGCATAACCCCATAAGCCCGACTGGCCGCGCCGATTCTGGATGAGCAAACTCGCTTCGGCGCGCAGGGCAGCGTGCGCGTAGAGCACAACGCTGGCCAAGCGGCGATAAATCTGCGCATCGGCTTCGCTCGCATTGATCTGACGCAGAGTCACGCCACTGTGAGTCGCGGCGAGGTCAAACACGCGGTCGGCCAAATGGCGATCTTGATAGCGGCTAACCAAGGCCATACAGGCCTCGCGGTTGTCGGCAGTGCCGTTGACCAAATCCAGTGTCGCTACCTGCCCTGCTTCCAAGGTAATGCGGCAGCGGATGGAAACAATCGGATCGAGCACCGACCCTTGGCTATCCGACAAGGTGCCGCCTTCAGTTACCGCGCGCGGCGCAACCAAGGTGCAGCCACGGCCGGTAAAGCGCAGACGATCCGTCTCGTAGGATACAAGATCAACCGGGCTGCCATTGGTGGACAATAAATGGAACATCCAGGGCGTGTGCTCACCCACGGAGCGCGGGCGGCGCGTGCAGAGCAAGGCGCGGCGTTCGGGCAGAATTTCGGTCTGCACAAACAAATTACCAAACGCGGTTTGGGTGGAATCGGCAGCCGGTAAGGCCAACACGACTTCGGCGTAGCTGGTGATTTCCAAGGTGCGCGTGCGCGCCGAACGGTTAGTGATGCGCAGACGGCGCAGCTCGATATCATCCTCAGGTGAGACAACCAGCTCGGTGTAGGTTTCGATGTCATGGTCGCGGCGGCGGAATTCTGCGCGGCCTTCCGAGAACATCGCCTCATAGTTATCGGCGCGTTTGAGTGTGGGTTGGTGGCTCGCCGACCAGAAGTCGCTGGTGGCGGTATCGCGCAGGTAGACGAACATACCCCAGTTGTCGCGTGTGGCATCTTCGCGCCAGCGGGACACGGCCAAATCTTTCCAGCGGCTGTAGCCGCCGCCCGCGTTGGTGACCATCACATGGTAGCGACCGTTGGACAATAACTGCACTTCGGGCGTTGGTGTGTCGGCTTCCAATGGCGCGTAGCTGGTGGTTTCGACTTGATCGAACACTGCCGCACCAGCGACATGTTCTGCGATATGGGTGTGCTGCACCGAGGCCTTGGGAATGCGCTCTTGCAAGAGCAACAAGGTCGCCTGAAACAGCGGGTCAGCCGCAAACCGGCGCTGCATAGGGCGATCCAATAACAGATACGCCAATGCCAGCAAACTCATACCTTGGTGGTGAACCATAAACGAGCGCACCATGGCGCTGGTTTGGCCGCGCGCAAGGCGCGAGGGGGTGTAATCCACCGCTTCATAAAAGCCGAAACGACCTTCAACACCGGCGCTGGCAAGCCGCTCCAGATTTTCGCAGGCGGCTTCCGGTTCGACCATCAAGGCCATCACCGTCGCATAAGGCGAGATCACCGAGTCTTCCGCCAGACCGCGTTTGAAACCCAAACCGGGTACACCAAAGGCGTGATATTGGTAATTCAAGCTGGCATCGAAAGTGTGATAACCGGATTCCGAAACTCCCCAAGGCAGGCCGCGTTGTTTGCCGTAGGCAATCTGACGGCCAACGGCGGCGTGGCAAGTTTGGTCGAGTAAGGTGCCGTCATAACTGGGCATTACCAGCATCGGCATCAGGTACTCAAACATCGATCCGCTCCAGGACATCAACACCGGCTGGCCTTCCGCCATAGTGCGCAAACGCCCCAACGCAAACCAACTTTCCTGCGGCACCTGGCCTTGGGCGATGGCGACAAAATTACACAGGCGCGCTTCCGAGGCGAGCAGGTCGTAATAGCTGTTGTCGCGGCGATAGTCATCGAGGTTGTAACCCACGGCGATGAGGTGACGGGTGCGGTCATAGAGGAAGTCATAATCCATCGCCGCAAAATCATGCGCTTGTTCAGCCAAGGTCATGCAGGTGGTGATGCGTTTTTTGGCGCGCTCGCTGGCGCTGGCGATCAAATTGCGCAACTCACCCAACCAGTCGCGCTCTTGCGTTGTACCGGGGCGCAGCAATTGGGCATCCAACAGCGGCAGCAATTGCGCGCCGTAACCCGCCAAGCCATTCAAGCTGGGTGGTACATTCAAATTGGCCGAAGGCGCAAGGCGCGCAAGGCCAGCGACAAAACTGCCCAGTGCGGGCGGCGGCGCACGCAAACCCAGCCAAGGCGCAAAATACAATAACTCGTCGAGTGCGGCGCGGCTTTGCTGCGCCAGTGCGGCGCCCCAGCTTTTGGCTTCATAGCCGAGGGTTTCAGCGCCGAGGGTATCGTTCAATAACGCGCCGCTCACTACCAATTTGACGTTGGGCTGCGCCACCAAATAGGCATTTACACTGACCGCCGCACTCACTACCGCTTCGAGGCAATGCAAGAGCGCGGGCAAGTTGGCGGTGCGGTCGGTATAGGTATGCACACAGGCAGCGTTAAGCAGACTGCGCATGCGGATAATCGCCGCTTGCACCGCATGTGGTAGATCGTCTTCCATATGCGCGACTTGCAAGCTGTCGCTCAATACCGCGAGCGTATCCGACAACCCTTGAAACACGCGGGTGCCCGGGATTTTGTAATCCGGCAGCGCAAGTAAACCCGCGCGCAGGGTAAGTAAATGGCCGGCGAGGTTGCCGCTATCCACCGCAGAAATGTAACGCGGCGGCAAAGGTTTTAGCGTGAGGGTGTCATACCAGTTAAAGAAATGGCCGCGATAGCGCTCCAGCTTGTCCATGCTGCCAAAGGTATTGGCGGTGCGTTCGAGCATTACATCGGCAGAGATAAAACCAAAATCGTAGGCCGATAAATTGCCCAACAGCGCCAGCCCGATATTGGTGGGTGAAGTGCGATGCGCAATCACCGGGCCCGGGTTTTCCTGAAAGTTATCGGGCGGCAACCAGTTGTCGCCCGCCACCACAAAGCGCTCAAAAAAGGCCCAGGTTTTGCGCGCAATTTTGCGCAAAAAAAGCGTTTGCTGATCCGATAAACTCGCCTCTTTGCGCACCAATGGGCGCCCTAACCACCAGGCTCCGAGCGGCGCGACAAACCACAACACCAGAATCGGCGCCGCAACTAATAAGGCCGTAGGTTGCAACACGGCCAAGGCAACGGCGGTCGCTAGCGCAATCACCGGCGCCGACCACATGAGATTCAAACTCGCCAACAACCCGCGTTTGCTTTTATGCTCCTGCTCCGCCGAAGTACACCATTCCAACAAGCGCCCCGGCGCAAACCACAGGCGCCACAGGCTGCGTAAAATCGCGGTCAAACTAAAAGTCGCTTCGTGTGGCAAACAGCTAATGCGAAACAGCGTTTGCATGAAATGGCGCCCGGCACGCGCCGAGACTTCCGCCAAATGCTGCCCCAGAAATACCTCGCCGGGTTTACGCAGCGCATCGAATAAAGTGGCGAGCAGCGGCGGCAACACTATGATGCCCAACGCAGCCAGCGTCCAAAGCAAGGGTTCTCGGAATAGCGTCCAGCCTACTAAAAGCAGCAACAGCAAGGCGATGGGCGCAAGGCTGCGCAATAGATTGTCGGCAATTTTCCAGCGCGATAAGGCCGCAAGAGGATTGGCGAGCGTCTTGTTTTCGGCACCCGGCACCCGGGGTAACAGCCAACTGGCAATTTGCCAATCACCGCGAATCCAGCGCTCGCGGCGACTCACATCCAATTCGTAACGGGCGGGCGAATCCTCGTACAAATGCACATCGCTGAGTAAACCCGCGCGCGCATAGCAGCCTTCGAGCAAATCATGGCTGAGGATGCGGTTATCGGGAAAACGCTTGCCGAGCACTTGCTCAAACGCGTCCAGATCATAAATACCCTTGCCGATAAACGAGCCTTCGCCGAACAGATCCTGATACACATCCGACACTGAGCGGGTGTAAGGGTCGATACCCGGTTCGCCGCCGTAAAGCTGCACATAGCGCGAGCAATTTGCCGCCGATAAGGTCGCCGCCATACGCGGCTGCAAAATACCGTAACCACGGCTGATGACACGGTTTTCGGCGTCGTATACCGGCCGATTGAGCGGATGCGCCATGGTGCCGACAAACTCGCGCGCGGCGTCGCGCGGGAGTTGGGTATCGGTATCCAACGTGATCACGTAACGCAGCTTGGGCAAAGCGGAGATGTTGCCAACAATCACGGAGAACTGGCCATTTGGCACATTGCCTTCGCGCAGCAGACGGTTTAAATCGGCCAGCTTGCCGCGTTTGCGCTCGTAGCCCATCCAACGTTTGACCGTTGCGTTCCACAGGCGCGGGCGATGAAAGAGAAAGAAGCGCTCGCGCTTGTTATCCGCGCCGTTTGACGGACAGGGATAGTCCCGGTTGAGCTGTTCGATGCCTTCGCGCACGCGGGTTAGCAGCGCTTCATCGCCCGGTAGGGTTTCGCTGTTGGCATCGCCAAAATCGGTGAGCAGCCCGAAATACAACTGCTCATCGCGGTTGCCCAAAAAGCGCACTTCAAGCGCTTCGAGCAAATCATCCACTGCTTGCTGGTTAGTCAGCAGGGTTGGCACCACGACTAAGGTGGCCAAATCAGCCGGTATACCCTTCACAAAATCCAGGCGCGGCAAACGTTTGGGGGCGGACATCAAAGTCACCAGCCAATTCACCAAAGCGGTGGCGAGCGCAGTTGAAGCGATGATCGCCAACGCCGCCAGTACGCCCAACTGCCAACCGGCAATTCCCGCACGCTGCGCCAAACCGACAAAACCGGTAGTCGCCAGCAGCACCAACAGCAAGGTCGCGCTGAGGTACAAAAGCAAGCGTGCCTTGGCACAGCCGCGCCGCAGTTGTAACAGCAGCGGTAACCGCGCGCCCACCACCTGCTCCAATTGCGGCAAACCGCGATCCACCAAGTAATAACCCACATGCGCCGCATGGGCAGCAGGCTGTTCAGTTGCGGGAGTGTTGTAGGTTAAATCAATCGCGGCGCGGGCAATATCGGCCTCGGATGCATCACTTTGTTTGCCGAGGCGATCCACCACATGGCGGTATTCATCACGCGTGGCAAAATCCATGCGGCGATACACGCCCTCTTTATCTTCCAGCAAAATTTGCTCGACGATACTCATAGTCTCGACGAACACGCGCCAGTCGTAAGCGCCTAAAAAGCGCAGGCTGCCAATACTGTTGCTGATAGAAACTTGATCAACCGCCTGCTGCTGGGTTTCGGACTGCACCATCTGTTCAATGGTCAGACTTTCCTCCGCCAACCGCTGCTCAATCCAGGTCAGCGGCAAGGCGAGCGCCGAACCGTGCCCCTGCAAGCGGCGCACTAATTCAGCGATAAAGGCACTCACCATCGGCGGGTTGGAACGCGCCATATCGGCAATCACCACGATCAGATTTTTCGGGTCGCTCTCGGCCACCTCCACCATCTGGCTCGCCCATTCACGCGCTTGATTCACGTAACTGCGTGCGCTGGTAATACGCAGGCTCACCCGGCGCAAATTCTCAATCAGCGCCAGCCGTAGCATGATTGGAATCGCCCAAAGTTCGCCTAATGTAAGTGGAGTGACGGTTTGATAAGCCGCAACAAAACGGCTGAGAATTTCCGCATCGATACGGCCATCGCCATGTGCCACCACCGCGAGTGCGAGATCATAAACACGCGGCAACCCGGCTGAACGCCCCACAGCTAAGCGCGGCAATTCGCGGCTGTAATTTTTGGGGAAATGGCGTTTAGTGGTGCGAATTTGCTCTTCAATCATGTAGAAATTATCGAGCAGCCACTCGCCCGCAGGCGCAATACGCGAACGTGCTTTCACCGCCGCTGCCAATAACTCGCAACCGTTAATTAACACCTGCTCGTTATCATCCAAGCGCGTCAGTAACCGGTCGCGCGTGCGCGCTTTACTCAGGCTATGTTCGCTCGCCAGAATTTTGCCGTAATGCTCCATCTGGTCAGCGCTAAACAACTCTGCGCGTAGCGGATTCAAATCCTCCGGCCGCGGCGCACGCCGGTCATAAACATGGCGGCGCCAGGAGCTAAATCCCGACTTGAAAGTAAGTAACAAGGTTTTAGCCCAGCGTCCGTTCTGCATATGAGAGCCCAATCGGAGAAGAAGAATATTAGAGACAGCGTGAACTAGTCCCTTTTCCTGTGTCTGTGCGTTAGCCAGCTTTGAATCGCAAATGGCGTAGATACATCGATGAGGGAAATGTGTAATGGGCAGTAATTACATTGTTGGGCGAGATTTGTTATTTAGTGCGCCTGTGCTTCAATCACTTAATTACTTTTGAACACATTGATAAACACGCCGCCAATACCACGCAATTAACGTAGGTTGCCGGTGAGTTTACGAACCGCAACGGATTGAAAGTCAGAAGCGTGCCCAAAGCGGACGCTCCAATACAAATTAAATTCTAAGTATTTTATAGGCAGCCAGCGTAGAAGTGACTTAACAGTTAACGATCATGCGCCCGGGCTTATTAATGGAAATAGAAATGACAACTATAAACGCTCCACTTCTCCCAAAACCCACTCAGTTAAGTGAGCTGAATTAGGAAAATTTTTCGCGCCACTTAGACGATATTTTAATTTGTGTGCAAAAGAAACACCGTGCACTTTGTATGCTGGACAGCTTGTAAGTCGCAGCTTTGTAGTGATTAATCAGGTATGTGTCTTATGAACGATATAGATATTTATGAGCTTTCAATGGACGTTATAAGCTCTATAGCCAGTGATTTATCGGGTGGAATTTATTCTACCCTAGGCGGATCATTAAGCATTTCATGGACTCATGAACCAAGAGTGTGTGCTTGGGCAGAGTCAAACCGCGCACCTGAAAAGCCACCGTCACATCGGATAGTAATTAGTTATGAGCTTGCCCGACAATTTTATAGGGACGCAGAGGACTATCATGATTTTTGTGAAAGAAACCATCTAGAAAGCCAATTGGAATTATTCTTCAAGGATCTCGATCCAAAACCAAGGTTGCCTGATAGGCTCGCTAGAGGCGATAGTGTGCGTAACATGTTTATCGGTGCCTTAACTTGGGTGTTTTTTCATGAACTTGGTCATTTGACGCAAGAGCATGGATTTATTCGTTCTAAATTTTCCGGAGCTAAACAAATTTCTCTATTGGAAGACTGTGAATCAAATGGATATCAGTCGATTAATACCAGAGCTGCGGTTATTTCTCATGTGACTGAATTTGCAGCAGATATAGAGGCGACGCAAAGCTGCATAGGAGAGCTGATGAGACACTTTCTTTATCAAGACGGGGAGTGGACCAAGGAATATATTCCGAGCTTTCAGGATAGCCTTTACCTCGTAGTATGTGGAATATCTTGTGCACTATACCGCTTTTATGGGGAGCGACCCGTTACGCCAGAAGCTGTACCTTCAACAAGCCATCCAACTCCGGTTAGACGGCTTGAAGTTTGCGTACCAAACATTTTTGAAAAACTAGACTTGGGCGGGCATGGGGAGCAATTACATGGGCTTAATCGCAAGCAACTTGTTCATCTATGTAGTGGGGCTGCATACAATTCTGGTTTCTTTTGGTTATCTCTCTATGCTCAAGAAAATGGCATTCCTGATAATTTTATGCCTAAAGGCTTACTGCAGGATCCACATAAAGAGAGTTATTGGGGGGCTATTGTAGCTGCTTGGGATGAAATAGAGCTGGAGATCAAGAGGGTTCGTCGTTTTGGAAATGAGCTTGGATTACTCTCTTTTACAGAAAAATTTCGCTCAGATATTGCTGGGGAATGTGTGTGAAAAAGACCAGTTAATGGCCGACAAACGTTTGCAGTCTTACGCCAAAAAAGAGCTGAAGTGTGCGTTAGCCAAAAAATGGAGCGCCAATAAAATTTATAATGAAAAGAATAAAATTAAAAATTTACCATTACGAGCGACTGCGGTAAAAAATATCTCACGCTGGCACTCAAATTAGCACTTTTTTAAGGGATATCGAACTTTCGCTCTTAGCCGTTATGCGATGAAATTGACCAAGACACAAGATCACAGATTACCCTAAGGAAACTTGATAATAGATGCGCACAACATTGATGTACAAAAAGGCGAGGCAAATTATTGCCGCTCAAAAAAAATATTTCCCTCTCGCAGGCAACTATTTTCCGCTTTAAGTCGAAATAAAAAACTCTAACTAAAACAATTTTTATAATCCTCACAACAAAACATCAGCTCAAATTAAAAAAATTCAACCAAACCAATCAATAACACCACCTTCTCATCACTTTTAAACCATTCTAAATTGCATTTTGTTTTGGCAAACAAATTGCAAAACCAGAACTTCCAAATGCGTTAAAGACTGGAGGTCTGTTTTATGAACATCTTAAGTTCTCTACATGCTGCTATGAGATCGCCGCTGTCCACACAAGCTGCAGTGACGGAAAAATCTACTGCACCAGCAAGTGATGTCGCAACCAAAAAAAGCAACGAAGATAAAGTAACGCTATCTGCCGAAGGCAAACAAGCGGCAAGCGTAAGCGCCAAAACTGGAGTGGAACAATATGCACTGCCTTCATGGTTTATGGAGTTTTCGCCCGAATTTTTTAATTTAGGAAGCGGCGGGCGAGTAGAAGAAGGAAGAAGGTTTGTGGCGATGAGCGAAAAACTGGGCGCCGATGGCGACTTATCCAAAAAAGACCAGCATGCAATCCAGAGTTATTTGGATAATGAAATGCCAATGACATCCGCGCGAAGACAAGTCGAGGCGCACTACCTCCAAAATCAGAATCTTTTCAGCGAATACGGCGCTATACGCAACAAACATCTTAATGACGCATTGGCCGAGCATGGCATTGTGACGCAAGAAGATTGGAATCAAAAAGTATTGAATGTTGATGGCGACAATCAAGCGCTGCGCTTCAGCATTATGGAAAAAATGTTCAATGACCCGCGCGCAATGGAATTGATGTCCACATTGGGAATCAAGCGTCCAAGTGTATAAATAGGGAAGTGTCCTGCAAACAGCCTTTTGCAGATATTAATAAACGCACATCTCGGCTTGCTGCGAATTTTCCACTGTTCCGCACGAATCTTTGTCCACTGACTTTTATTGGTATGCCTGAGCAGGCTTATAGCCGTGCGGAACATAGAAAGGTTTTATGCCGCAGGTTTTGCAGAATTTGTGTTTTGCTACACCGGTGCTGTCCTCTGCTTCCACTTCAAATTTTATCGCGCCGCAATGGCAGCTGCCTTGGTAGATCATGGTCTACACCTTCTTTATTGTTCACAAACTTTGCTTGGTAATACCTATTTAGCAAGTTGAAATAGGGTGATTATAACCGTGCTCGGTGTGCTCACGCACAGAGGCTTGTTGCAATGCCGTGTAAGTTAAACGTCTTAACTCAACAGTGAGGCACAACATGAGCAATCAACAAGCAGTAAAGCAAGAAGTGGGCGTATGGATCGACCACAAAGAAGCATTTGTGTTGTTCAACGGTGATGATAAAACCGATGAGCAATCGTCTAATGACAAACATATTCGTTATTCAGAACATGCCACTGAAGGGGCAAGTCCATCAGAAGATCAGCGCGAAAGACGCCATACCAATCGTCTTAATCAATATTACGACGAGGTCATACCGCATCTGAAAGATGCGACGGCTATCTTAATATTCGGGCCAGGCGAGGCAAAAGGCGAATTTAAAAAGCGCCTTGAAATCAATGGATTTGCTAACCGTATCGTTGGGTGTGAAACCGTTGATAACTTAACCAATAATCAAATGGTTGCAAAAGTTAAAACTTATTTTGCGTAAGTAGCGGCTTGCACTTGGTTCGGCGCTTCAACTAAAAAAGAGTAAATATCCTCCGCATCGCATGGTGTCCTTTGATTGTCTCACTCTGGCTTCAGGGTTGAAGATATAGGAGCATCTGCGCTCCCTATTGCGCCGGTACCCCCACACCATGTGCCTTCAAAACTTTCCGAAATGGGGGCAAAAGGTTATTCACCGTACCAGTGAATTAAGTATGAATGAATTTCTGCACAACATAAGTTACAACAGCGTTGCAAAATCCAATGGCAGCTTCACTTCGCAAAAATATCAAGACGTTATAGGCTCAACCCATTACGGCATTCGCTATATTTATGAAAAGTAATTGGCGCGCTGTTGCAACGCCTATTCTTGTACCGCCACCGCCGGATGCGCATCCGCATATTTGATGGTGAAATCGAGCGTATCCATAAACTCGTTCACTTTGATGGGCTTGGTGAGGTAGCGGAAAAAGCCGGCTTCCAAACCTTTTTCAATATCGCGTGGCATAGCGTTGGCGCTTAGCGCGACTATGGGGATGTGTTTGGTGGCAGGGTCTTTGGCGAGAATTAAGAGTGCGGTGATGCCGCTAATACCGGGTAAATTAATGTCCATCAGGATCATATCGGGCACTGCGCTGCGCGCTAGTGCAACACCTTCAAGGCCGTCGCGCGCAGTAATCAATTTGATGTCCGGGCGGCGTGCAATCAAGTCTTCTACCAACATCAAATTTGCGGGGTTGTCTTCTACATAGAGCAGCAAGTGTTGCGGCGCATTAGTGTGGCTGTAGATTTTAGCGCGCTCGTCCGCTACTTCACTTACGTCCTGCACGCGAGTGTTGGTTAAATCCATTTCGATCCAAAACACACTGCCTTTACCGACGATGCTTTCCAGCCCGATTTCACCTTCCATCAATTCGATCAGGTGCTTGGTCATGACCAAGCCTATGCCGGTGCCCTCTTCTGCATTGGCTTCTTGCCCCAGGCGATTAAAGGGTTGAAATAATTGTTCGATTTGTTGCTGTGATAAACCTGCACCGGCATCTTCAACACCAATACGAATTCGCCCCGGCACTCGCTCAACGCAGGTGACGGTGACGCTGCCACCAACGCGATTGTATTTGATCGCATTGGATAGCAAATTAATCAGCACCTGTTTAACGCGGGTGCGGTCAGCCTTCACATAGTGACGCATGCCGAGCGGCGGAAAGGTCACGCTGATGCCGCGTTTGTGCGCTTGTGGTTCGATCATGGCAGCGCATTCGAGCATCACATCTGCCAAGCCCATTGGCTCCAGCGAGAGCGATAACTTGCCCGATTCGATCAATGCCAAGTCAAGAATTTCATTGATCAGTTCCAATAAATACCAACCGGCTTGCAGTATCTGGTCAACACTGCGTTTTTGTGTTGCGGTAGGTGGAGGTGTGCCCGACTCAATCAACTGCGCAAACCCCAAAATCGCACTCAAAGGTGTGCGTAATTCATGGCTCATGCTGGAGAGAAAATCGGATTTGGCGAGATTGGCTTTTTCAGCCACGGCCATCGCCTGATTCAGTTTCAGCTCAACTTGTTTGCGCTGGGAATTATCCGTCCCGATTAACAGATAACCAATCAAATCATAATCGTCATCACGCAGTGGCGTAATCGACACCATCGCTGGAAAACAGCTACCGTCTTTGCAGATGTAAGTAAGCTCGTAAATATCCTCAATATCGCGCGATGCTTTGTAGGTGAGCGCTTCAAAACCAGGGCTTATAGTGATACCCAATTCCTCGCTCAGTGCCTCTGCGCGTGCGATTACTTCTTGCGGATCATGAATATCACTTGGGTTAAGTTTGTTCACAACTTCGGCGGCGGCATAACCGAGCATTCGTTCCGCGCCGACATTAAATAATTGGATGATGCCTTTTTCGTCGGTGGCGATAATTGAAAAATTCGCACTGGTCAAAATCGCATTTTGCAAAGCACCGGTTTTTAACAGCGCCTGCTGCCGCTTTACTTCCGTAATACCCGCCACTTTGAGCGGATCATTTGGGAGATTCGTATTATCTATTGCAGTAGGCATAAACATATTCCATTGAAAGAATGAATGATTCCAACACTGCACTACCAATTAAGGCACACACATTGAACGGGGTCTTTAGTTAACAGGCCACCATAGACGCTTTTTGCCGCCGCTGTCTGTTCGGCAACACACGGAGAACACTTACTGGCTGCACACGCACTGCGTGCACCGGTTTAATCGGCCTTTCCCTGCCTTGGCATAAACTGTGCTCAAGCCTATAACTGCACATCGTTTGTGTAAATCGCAGCAATTACCTCACTCAAAAATTAGCAACCGACATAAAACCACATTCACTTTTTGCTTCGCTGAGGAAAATTCATGGCCCCTTATTTATTGCGCCGATGCAGATTATTGCCGGTATTACTTGTGGCGATGTATTGGTGCTGCGCCAGCGCCAATGCTGCGTTCAACCTCACTCCAGGAGCGGAATATCCATTGTGGCCTGCCACACCGCCCGGCTCGGAAGGTTTGTCGCTGACTGAAAAAGCAACTGATAGCAGCACCGATGCCAAGGATCCACAGCGAACGCTTACGGCGATTGCGGTGCCGACCATCCGCGCCTTTGTTCCAGCGCAACCCAACGGCACTGCGGCCATCATTACTGTGGGCGGCGGTTACACCTCGTTGGTGATTGATAAGGAGGGAACAGATATCGCCAAGTGGCTCAATACCTTGGGGATTACCGCATTTGTGGTGAAGAATCGCCTGCCCGGTGAAGGCCACCGCGATGCCACCCACGTACCGCTGCAAGATGCCCAACGTGCACTGCGATTAGTACGTGCGCATGCGCGCGAATGGCATATAGACCCGGCAAAAATCGGCGTGGTTGGCTTATCGTCCGGTGGGCATTTAGCCTCCACGCTGGGCACCAATTACGATAAACCGGTTTATGCCGCGCAGGACGCTAGCGATGCAGTAAGTGCGCGGCCGGATTTTTTAGTGCTTGCCTACGGCCCCCATTCCGGTAACGCGCGCAAACAGTTAATTAACCCGGCGCAAAAGCCGCTAGAGCCAACAGAGAAACAAGCACTCTATGATGAATTTCCCACCGACCAACACGTTAACGCGCAAACTCCACCCAGCTTTTTGGTGACGGCCGACAATGATGACAAAGTTGATGCCCGCAACAGCACCCGTTTTTATGACGCATTAAAAGCAGCGGGCGTGAACGCAGAGTTACATATATTTCAAGATGGAAAACACGGCTTTGCCATTCGCAATGCCAAGGGCTACCCGGTGGCAATCTGGACGCTGCTCGCCGAACAGTGGCTGCGTTCCAATAACATTATTCTTTAATGTTTTTTTCATCAAACACAATGCAAAAAGGCCAGCAACAATGCTGGCCTTTTTTATTTTTCCCGCAATCACAACATCTGCAACAGATAGCGCAACGGGAATCGTTCGTTAACTCATTATTTTTTTGGATAAGCAAAAATAATATTCACACGACGATTGTCTTGCTGACCGGCGGCACTGGTGTTGTACGAATGACGACGGGTTTTACCAAAACCTTCTGCGGTTAAACGTGAGCGCTCGATACCTTCATTTTTAACCAAATAATCCACCACATTTTGCGCACGCTTGAGCGAAATCTCTTGCGCAAGTGCTGCTGTGGTTTGCAAATTAGCGGTGTGGCCTTCGACTATTGCGGTGACGGTTTTATTTTCTTTCAAAAATTTTCCGAACTTGGCCAGTTCAGCATCGTATTGCGGCTTAACAGTAGCGCTGTTCACATCAAACTCAATCAACATGCCCATAGTTACACGTGCAGCAGCAGGTGATAAACCTTCGATGTCATTAGCGCAGGCAATCACAGTATTAATACGACGGTTGGCGCGTTTGCCATCTTCAGTTGAATTATCTGCAATTGGGCGAGTATCGCCGTAACCGACAGCCGTTAGACGATTACTCGCCACACGCTGTTCGCTCACCAAATAAGCCATCACACTTTCGGCACGGTTGCGCGACAAAATTTGATTCGCTTCCGGCGTGCCGACATTATCGGTATGGCCTTCAACTACCGCACTGGTGTCAGGATATTTTTTGAGGAAAGTGCCGACTACTGCAAGGCGCTCTAAATCTTCACGCTGAATTTCGTCGTTATTAATATCAAACTGGATATCCAACATGCTGCAATATTCTTCAGTGAGTTTTGCACTGCGCTGAGTAACCGGCGCAGCGGCAACCGCAACAACAGGCGCAGAGTTTTGCTCACCAAAACGGTAGAGCGCACCGAGCGAGTACATATTAATGTTGCCATTGTTGCCCATTACATCGTTAATCGCGTAGCGCTCTGCTTCAAGGCGCATGGCAAATTTCTGGGTGAAATCATATTGCAAGCCAGCACCCCATTTAGCATTTATATCGCGCTCACGGCGATGGCGGTCAGTGACTATGACATCGTCACTACCTTGAAAACGATCCTTCGCTTCACTGTAATGCGCACCTACACGGCCAAAGGCAGATAGCTTCTCAGTCATCGGCAAAGAGCCAACTAAATCAACATTAAAGCCTTTGGTTTTGGTTCTGGTTTTTAATGCGCCGACATTTTCTTTTACCGCACGCGAACCGAATTGACCTAAATCAAAATAACCTGCTTCTATCGCAAAATTATCGTTCAGTTGATAACCCGCAAATAATTTGTAGCCATTATCGTGATGATCATCGGTAATGGACGTTAAACCGCCACCTAATTCGTTATTGGCGATTGCACCATCATTAATACTTTCATCTGTCTGGCCGATATTTAAACCGCCATACCAATTAGAGGTAAGGTCGTATTTAGGTGCATCTTGTGCAAACAACAATGGACTGCTAACTACTGTAGCCATGCTTATAGCCAGCGCAAGACGGGTAGGTTTCAGGGTGAGGGATTTGATCTGAGTGAGGATGTACAGCATCTAAATATAACTCCAGAAGATGTGCCGTCTATGATTACGCAGGTTGCGCAAACTAACCTTAGGCTCAAATGTTTGAGCGGCTTCTTCGGAGTTAAGTATCGGCTTAATTAAATAGGCTGTCGGTGTGTTGGCAGACACAGAATTTTTCAAGGTTATCGCTGTCGCAACACAAGAGTGCTTATCACACTATTTTAGCAAGCCACTGCGTAAGTGCCTCATTAACGCGGCTTGGTTGTTCCAGTGCAGAAAGATGGCCGCAGTCATCAACAATACATAATCCCGACCCTTCAATTTCGGTCACCATTTCCTGATGCAAACCAATAGGTGTAATTGCATCTTCACGGCCACATAAAATTAATGTTGGACATTTAATTGCTGATAGCGATGGCAGACTATCAATGCGTCCGGCAATCGCGCGCTGTTGGCGAATAAAGGTTTTATTGCCGAGGCTCATCGCCATATCGATAATCATGCTAACCAATGCATCATCTTGCAATTGCGCTTCATGCAATTGTTTGGGCATTAATCCTTCAATCACCGCTTGGTAATTTTTTTCTGCAAGCTCGATCGCCTCACTGCGTTTTTCCAATGCAGTTGGCGTATCAGGACGAGCACTGGTATCGAGCAGTGCCAGTGCCAGAATTCGTTCTGGCGCCTGGCGCATAATTTCCAAGGCAACGTAACCACCCATCGACAACCCTGCCAATGCAAATTGCTCTGATGGCGCACTGGCTAAAATGTCAGCGGCCATTTCGGCAATCGTATGCCCTTTGGTTAAATCACCAACAGACACATGAGCAATGTCCGCAAGCGCAGCTGCCTGATGTTGCCATAAACGTGAATCAGTCACTAATCCAGGCAATAAGACAAGATGCGGACACTGAGTGGTTAACATAGCTTTCCCCTAAAAAATTACGATTTACTTAACGCGCATATCATTTTTGACCGACTTAACGCCGGTTACACCGCGTGCAATATCTGCAGCTCTATTGATATCAGCTTGTGATGACACAAAGCCACTCAATTGCACAACGCCTTTAAAAGTTTCCACATTAATTTCAGTAACCTTCAATTCTTTTTCGTCCAGAATTGCGGCTTTTACTTTGGTGGTGATAACAGTATCGTCAATATATTCGCCAGTACTGGATTGTTTGGATGTAGATGCACAGCCAACGACAGTCATCAACAACACCGCAGCTAAAAAGGCAAAACTGAAAAATTTGGTGGTGGACTGAGTAAAAGTATTCATAGTGAACTCCAGATGTATTTAAGGTTGTTAGATCTAGCCTATGCACTTAACGCACTTTATGCACCTAATGCCGTGCCTGATTAAGTTACCGATGAACTTTACCGGCTGAAAAAATCTCACTCTGTTCGGCAGAACACAGAGCGTTAAAAAATAAAATCATTCATTTATGTTATTTATTAGGTTAAAGCCAGGTTGCGAGTTATGTGTGTTTGCGCACTGAATTTAATCACCTTGTTGGGCAAACTGGCCTCGTTAATTACTCAAGGCAGGCCATTAACAAGGCATTACCTGGCACAAGGAGTCAAGCTGACTACACGCAGTAAGGATGCCAGACGCAGTATTGCGGACAGTGTAAAAGGCATAGCACTAGCCGGTCAGTTTTTTTACTTCTATCCCGGTCAGCCACGCTGACTGGGATGCTTTCGTTGTGAATATTTCACATTGGTTCACAGCATTTCATCACAGGCGTCACTCACTAAAAAAGCACAAGCTATTGGGTAAGGGCAAAACGCCTTTTGCAAGCAAGGAGGCGAGTTTTGCTCTTGAAACCCATTCACTTTTTTAGGAGAAGGACCATGTCCGAAGAAAAAACAGAAATCACTCAGTCAGGCGAATCAATTTCCAATTCAACCACCAATGAGCGCCGCGATTTTTTGCGCAACTCTGTATTAGCAGCAGGTGCAGTTGCCTCATTGGCAGTCGCTGAATCGGCCAACGCACAAACTTGTTACGATGCGGGCGGCAATGTCATAAAAGCCTCTACCGGCTTGCAAGTTATCGACCTGACCTTTACCAGCAATGCGGTAGTGTTAGACGATATTTTTAGCGCAATCAAACAACTGGGAAAATTAACCGGCTGTTTAAATTGTGGTTTTAATGGTTTTGATTTGCGCATGCGCATCAACCCCGTAATCAGACTCGACACCAAAGTTCTTTCTTCCGTAACAATATCCCAGCATTAATCGCGCGATAAAAACCAATGGAGAGCAGCTGCTCTCCATTGATTTGTGACGCGAATAAATGCAAAAAAACAGGAATTTAGGGAGAGGGAAATGCTGCAGCAAAAAACACTACGAAGACTGGGCGTAGGGATTAATTACCACTGGGATTTTCACGATTTAATTCGCAACAATATCGATAGCATTGACTATATAGAAGTCAGCCCGGACATTTTGTGCGAAGAAAAAATTTGTACCGATGCCGATGGCACTAAACGCTACTTCAGTATGGATGAGCGCAAACTACAGGATGCACTCGCGTTCGGAAAACTCTGCCCGGTAATTGTTCATGGACTTGGTTTATCCATTGGTTCCGCTAGTGGCTGGAATAATGATTACTTAACCATGCTCGACCAATATGCAGCGCAACAGCAATTTTTGTGGCATAGCGAACATTTGGGTTTTACGCTGGTAAAAAATCAGGATGGATCGGAAGACCACGCCGGCTTGCTTTTGCCCTTGCCATTTACCACAGAAGCCTTGGCGCTACTCTGCCCGCGCATTCAACACTTGTGTAACCGCTACAGCGTGCCGTTCCTTATCGAAAATACCACCTATTATTTGTCCGAATTTTCTACCACCGGCGCCGATGGCCGTCGCTGGGACGAAGTAGAGTTTCTCAACCAAATTCTTACTCACACTGAATGCGGTTTATTACTCGATCTCTATAACTTTTATTGCAACGCTATTAATTTTGGTTTTGATCCCTACGCGGCACTGGTGCGTTTACAGCTTGATCGTGTGATAGAAATTCATGTCGCCGGTGGCGTCACCCACGAAGGATTTTTATTGGATGTGCACAGCAGTGAAGTGCCGGAGGCAGTATGGGAATTACTCGAATGGATATTGCCGCATTGCCCCAACCTCTGCGCCATCACTTATGAGGTACTTGAACAAGCATTGCAATTAATGGGCGAAGCACAAATTGTCGCGCAATTAAAACGCTGTAAATCGCTCTGGAACTACTACCTTCACTGCACCTGCACATACCACCTGCCTTGCACTGGCCCCGAAGCAGAGGAAATGTCAGACGCAAGATTACCCAGCCAAGACTACCGGGAGACAAACCATGTCGCTGCTTGATGTACAGCGCAGCCTGGTCGGTTTTGCGCGCGGCTCATCTACCGAATTCCAGGGTTGCGACAACCTTACGCGCGCGGAATACGAATGGCTTAAACAATTGCAAGATTCACCCGGACTACAGGTTACGCAACAAATTCAACAGTGGTGGCGCATCGCCCGTGTTTGCGCCAGCGCCCCCCTAACCATTGAATTACTAAAGCGCGCAGGCTTGGAAGAATTGATTGTTGAATACATCACTACCGAACCAGTGCGCAGTTTATTTTTTGTTGCAGAACTGGAACAGTTCAAGTGTTTTTTGCAACGGCAAATAGCAGTCGATGTCACTACTCATCGGGTGATTGAATTTGAAGTCGCGCTGAAAAATGCGTATCAAACCAGTGTTAGTAGTACATCTGCCAGTGCTGCTACAGAGGCGCCACAACAGTTTCATTTTACGCAAAATCCCATTCAACTATTCACTGCGCTGCTCACTGGCACACCCTTACCCACTGCAGTTGAACATCATTGCGTTATAGTCTCGCCCGACCTACCACAACATTGGTGCCTTGCGCCCAAAGTGGATAACCTCATAGCAAAAATGCCTAATAATGCAGAACAAATTAGCCCTGCCCTGACTAGCTGAAATGTATATTTAGCCTACACTCAACTCAGCAGCCGCTCACTAAACAATTAAAAATTCTGAATTTTCTTATCTTTATATCTATTTATTCAATGGCCGGGTTTTGCGGAATGCAAAGATTGATGTGGACACTTATGTTGGCTGTTATTGCGCTGAGCGCCAGTGCTCAGCCGCCAGCCGATGCCACCCCCAAAACCCTGATTGTGACCCATAAACTTCCCGAGTACGGCGATTTAACCCGCAAGACCTATGAGCAGCAGGTGATCGAACTCGCACTGGAAAAAACCCAGCAAAAAGTGGGGGCGTTTGAAATGGTGCCGATCAACGTCATATCGCGCACCCACGCTATCGCGGCGCTCAACCAAAATATCTACAAAAATTTTGTGATTTTATTGAGCTATGACGATGCATTAATAAAAAGCGGTAACCTCAGTTACATTCCTTTTCCAGTCGAATTAGGTGCGCTCAGTTATCGCATTTGCTACGCCAATAAAAAGCTCGCTGCGCAGGTGCAGGATATTCACAGCATCGCCCAGCTTAAACACTATAAAGTCGGTGTTGGTGCAGGCTGGGTCGATTCAAAAATTCTGCAGCATTACGGCTTGCATGTTGTGGAAGGCAGCAATATCACCAGCTTGTTCCGCATGACCCAAGCCGGGCGCGTGGATTTATTCTGCCCCAGCCCCACGGAATATTTTCATGAGCTGCGCGCCGAAAAAACCGCCGATCTGCAATTGGATAACAAACTTGCGCTCTATTACCCTTTGCCAAAGTTTTTATTCAGCAACAAGAGCAATCAACCACTTTTGGATCGCATCAAAGAAGGGATTGATATCGCCTATAAAGATGGCTCTTTCCAACAATTGTGGCGCGACGTTCATGCCGACGGTTTAAAGCGCGCAAAGTTGGATGAACGCCATTTCATCAACATGGAAAATCCTTTTATCACCACGCTTAATGATGACTACAAACAGTATTTATTTAATCCCCTCACGCATTGATGTGATCCACAGCTAAACGATGCCCAGCATCAAACACCCACGCCTGTTCATAATCGACTTCAAATAAATGCCCGCCTGGATCTTTGAAATAACCGGCAATTCCCCACTGGACTGTCAAACAAGGCATCTTTCGCAAAATCATTTCTTGATATAAGGCTAAGGGCATAACCACCCATATCAACCTTTACAAAGCCTTCATTGCTCGTTGGCGATTTTTTCCAACCGAGCGCTTCGTAAAATTGAGTTGATTTAGCAACGCTCGCTACACCCAACAAAATTAATAAAAGCGTGTGCAGTATTAAATGCGATCAATAAAAAGCGCGACGATTAATGCAATCGCGAGCAACCCCAGCAACGCATTTACCGAAATGCCCCGGCGCGCGTTACCCTGCGGAGATTTACCGGAGTTAATGTATCGTTTACTACCGGGTGCTGCAATTCAATCACCCAAGTGTACCAACTTCATCATTACTGATTAATCCTGCAGTAAGACTGCCGCTGCACGCTGCGCAAAATCACACTTACATAACTGGCAAAAAAATTGCCATGAGATTGCTTCTGTAACCAAACGTCGGGAAATGTAAAAGGGGTTGCGGGCTCATTCCTTGCGCTCTAGGCTCGTGTACTCATGCGCCAAAATTTGGCTTTGGCGGTTATATACCCCAAGGCGCCATCTAATAATTACTTTTTCATTGCGGATTTTTTCATGCTTGCATCTGTTGAACGTTTCTCGCGCGGCCAGCGCTGGTTAGCGGCGATTGCTGTTGTTCTCGTCTTACTACTGGTGTGGTTTTTTGGTTTGCGCAAACCTGAAGAAAAATTACCGCCGCCACCCAACCCTTGGATGGGTCCGACGCCCGTGCATGTAGTGCCAGTGACAAAAGAAGATTTGAAAGTTCACATCAAAGCTATCGGCAGTGTGGTGCCGCTCAATACGGTGACGTTGCGCAGCCGCGCCGATGGCCAATTGTTGCGCATTTTGTTTGAAGAGGGGCAGCAAGTAAAAGCCGGCGATTTATTGGCTGAGATTGATCCGGCAACGTACAAGGTTCGTTTGGATCAAGCCGAAGGCACCTTGCAGGAAACCCGCGCCCAATTAAAAAATGCGGAAGATGATTTACGTTTGTATGAGCGTTTGATCGAACAAAAATCGATTGCCAAACAGCAGTTTGATAAACAAAAAGCGCTGGTCGATCAGTTGCGCGGCACGATTAAAAACCACACCGCCCAAGCCGACGATGCGCGTTTGCAGCTTTCTTATACGCGCATCACGGCACCGATTAGCGGACGCCTCGGTTTGCGCCGCGTGGATGTGGGCAATCTGGTGAAAACCAGCGATGCCAACGGCTTGGTCACCATCACCCAAACCCAGCCGATTGCCGTTTCCTTTACTATTCCCGAGAACCAATTAGTTGCGGTGCGCGGTGCCTATATGGCGGCGGAAAAATCGTCCAGCGCATTGCCGGTTGAGGCTTGGGATCGCAGCGAACAGAGTTTATTGGCGACCGGCAAACTCACCACACTCGATAATCAGATCGATGCATCCACCGGCACCCTGCGTATGAAAGCGCAATTCGATAACACCGACGACAGCCTCTTTCCCAATCAATTTGTGAATGCGCGCCTGCATTTAAATACGCTCGATGGCGCCGTGACGATCCCTATTGATGCCGTGCAATACGGTTCCAAAGGTACTTATGTGTACGTGGTGCAAGAAGGTAAAGCCACTATGCGCCCGATTAAATTGGGCTCGCTCGAAGGTGCGCGCACCTCGGTACTGGAAGGTTTGACCGAAGGCGAGCAAGTGGTGCTGGAGGGTATCGACCGCCTCTGGGAAGGCAAAGAGGTGAAAGTGATGGAACAGCCTCTGGCTGAGGGATTGAAATAGACCCTATGAGCATTTCCCGCCCCTTTATCCTCCGCCCCGTCGCCACCTCATTGGTGATGCTGGCGCTATTGCTCGCCGGAATTCTGAGCTATCGCCTGCTACCCGTCGCCGCTTTGCCGCAAGTGGATTACCCGATCATCCAGATCTTCACCTTCAACCCCGGCGCCAGTCCCGATGTAATGGCGCGCACTGTGACAGCGCCGCTGGAACGCAGCCTCGGACAGATCCCCGGTTTGAAGCAGATGTCGTCCACCAGCTCCACCGGTGCCTCCATTATCACCCTGCAATTTTCGCTGGAAGTGGATTTGGGTGTAGCCGAACAGGAGGTGCAGTCCGCGCTTAATACCGCCAATAATCTGCTGCCAAATGACTTACCCACTCCGCCGATTTACCGCAAAGTGAATCCGGCGGATGCACCCATTATGACCCTTGCAGTTACCTCGGCGAGCCTGCCGCTGCCGGAAGTTTATGATCTGGTGAACTCGCGCATGGCGCAGAAGCTCGCGCAATTGCCCGGTGTGGGCATGGTGACTTTGGCCGGTGGCCAGCGCCCGGCGATCCGTATCAAGGTCAACCCCAATGCGCTCGCCGGAACCCAAATGAGCCTTGAGCAAGTGCGCAACGCAATCGTCGCCGCCAACACCAACCAACCCAAAGGCAGTTTTGACGGTGCGCAGCGTTCCACCATGCTCGACGCCAATGACCAAATGCGATCGGTGGAGGAATACCGCGATTTACTGATCAGCTGGCGCGAGGGTTCGCCACTGCGGTTGGGCGATTTGGCGACAGTTGAAAATGGTGCTGAAGACCGCTTCCTCGCCGCATGGGCAAATGACCAACCGGCGGTGCTGATCAATATCCAACGTCAGCCCGGCGCCAACGTGATTGATGTGGCGGACAGCGTACAAGCACTGCTACCGCAACTGACTGCAACCTTACCGGCAGCCGTCAATGTGGCCATGCTCAGCGACCGCACCCACAGCATCCGCGCCTCGATCCGCGATGTACAAAAAGAACTGATTTTTGCGATTTGCCTCGTGGTCGCTGTCACCTTCGTATTTCTGCGCTCGATACCTGCCACCATTATCCCCAGCCTCGCGGTGCCGCTCTCATTAGTCGGCACCTTTGCGGCTATGTATTTCCTCGACTTCTCGATCAATAACCTGACCTTGATGGCGCTCACCATCGCCACCGGTTTTGTGGTGGACGATGCGATTGTGATGCTGGAAAACGTCGCCCGTCACCGCGAAATGGGCGAATCGCCGATGCAGGCGGCGCTCAAGGGTGCAGGTGAAATTGGATTCACCTTGGTATCGCTAACGATTTCATTGATCGCCGTATTAATTCCGCTGCTGTTTATGGGCGACTTGGTCGGGCGTTTGTTTCAGGAGTTTGCGATTACGCTGGCGGTCGCGATTGGTATTTCGCTGCTGGTCTCGCTCACCCTCACCCCCATGATGTGCGCGCGTATGCTCAAACATGCGCCGGTGCATAACAGTGCCGAACCCGATTTTATGGAGCGTTTGATCGCGAGTTACGGGCGCGGTCTGGATAAGGTATTGCAACACCAAACTGCAGCGCTGCTGGTGATGATCGGTACCGTAGTCCTTACCGCTGGTCTCTATCTCGCTGTGCCCAAAGGCTTTTTTCCGATCCAGGACAGCGGCGTCATCCAGGCGGTAACAGAAGCGCCGCAAGATACCTCGTTCAGCGCCATGGCCGACAAGCAGCAAGCCTTGGCGGAATTGATTTTGAAAGACCCGGAAGTTGAAGGGCTCTCCTCCTTTATCGGTGTGGACGGCAGCAACATCACCCTCAACTCCGGCCGCTTGCTGATCAACCTCAAACCGCACCATGAACGGGATGCGAGCGCGAGCGAAATTATCGACCGGCTGCGTGAACAGATCAAAGGTGTCACCGGGATTACCGCCTGGTTCCAGCCGGTGCAGGAGCTGAGTATTGAGGATCGTGTCAGCCGCACCCAATACCAGTTCAGCCTTACAACGCCAGATTCGGCACTACTGGATGAGTGGGTACCGCGTGTGCTGGAGCGTTTGCGGCAGGAACCGGCACTCGCCGATATCGCCGCCGACTTGCAAAACCGTGGCCTGCAAGCTTATGTAGAGATTGACCGCGATGCCGCTGCGCGCCTCGGAGTACGGGTGAGTGATATTGCCGGAGCGCTGCAAACTGCTTACGGTCAGCGCCAAATCGCCACCTTATTTACCCAAGCCAACCAATATCGCGTTGTGCTGGAAGTCGATCCGGATTATGCGCAAGGTTTGAAAGCACTGGAGAATACCTACATCGCCAGTAGCTCCGGCAAACCGGTCGTGCTGACTACACTCGCTAAAATCACCCAGCGCCCGGCACCGCTGTTGATCAATCACCAGAGCCAATTTCCGTCGACGACTATCTCATTCAATCTCGCGGGCGATGCCTCACTCGGTGAAGCCATAGATGCGATTGAAGCAGCGCAAGCCGAGCTGGATATGCCTGCCGCATTGGAGCTGCGCTTCCAGGGCGCGGCCGAAGCTTTCCGCGCATCGCTGAGCAATACGCTCTGGCTGGTGCTGGCGGCGATAGTGACTATGTATATCGTGCTCGGGATTTTGTACGAGAGCTTTATCCATCCGGTCACCATCCTCTCCACCCTGCCTTCGGCCACGGTCGGGGCTTTGCTCGCCTTATTGCTGACTGGCCAACCGCTGGATTTGATTGCGGTAATCGGCGTGGTGCTGCTAATCGGGCTGGTAAAAAAGAACGGCATTATGATGGTGGACTTTGCGCTCGAAGCCCAACGCAGCCTCGGCCTCAGCCCGCGCGAGGCGATCCATCGCGCCGCGTTAATGCGCTTCCGCCCAATTTTAATGACCACGCTCGCCGCACTATTTGGCGCTGTGCCGCTGATGCTTGCGAGCGGTTCCGGCGCCGAGATGCGCCAGCCATTAGGTTTGGTGATGGTGGGTGGATTGCTGGTAAGCCAGGTGCTCACCCTGTTCACCACGCCGGTGGTGTATTTGTTTTTTGATCGCTGGGTGGATAAAACCCCAGCCACCGACGAAATCCTCGAGGAGGCGCGCGCGTAAACCCTATGTTTATCGCAGATCCTTTTATACGTCGCCCCGTCGCCTCCTGCCTGTTGGCGGTCGGTATTGTCCTGCTTGGGCTGTTAGCCTGGCGCATGCTGCCGGTTGCACCGCTGCCGCAAGTGGATTTTCCCGCCGTACAAATTTATGCCGGTTTACCCGGCGCGAGCCCGGAAAGTATGGCGGCGACGGTTGCAACACCATTGGAGCGCGCGCTCGGTAGTATTCCCGGTGTCACGGCGATCAACTCCAACTCGACCCAAGGCTCAACGTTTATCTGGGTGGAATTCAACCTTGACCGGGATCTGGATTCCGCTGCGAGGGATGTACAAGCCGCACTGAATGCGGCGCGAGGCCAATTACCTGCGGGCATGCCGGGTAATCCGGGTTATCGCAAAATCAGTCCGTCACAAGCGCCGATTATGGCGCTCGCACTTAGCTCGCCCAACCTGTCGCCAAGCGCACTTTACGATTCCGCCGCCACCATACTCGCGCAAAAACTGTCGCAAATTCACGGAGTCGGCCAAGTGGGAATCGACGGCGCTTCACTGCCCGCTGTGCGCATCCAACTCAACCCCAATGCGCTCGCCAACTACGGCATCGCCTTGGACGAAGTGCGCAACGCTGTCGCCAACGCCAATGTGTTGCGCCCGATTGGTACGCTGGAAGAAAACGATACCCGCTGGCAAGTGCACACCAATGAAAGCCTGCGCAGCGCCAAGGATTACCAATCGCTGGTGATCCGCTACCGCGAGGATGGCGGCGTGGTGCGCTTGCAGGATGTTGCCAGCGTTACCGATTCAGTGGAAAACCGCTACACCGATGGCTTTCACAACCAGAGTTCGGCGGTGACCTTGACGGTAAGCCGCCAGACTGGCGCCAATATCGTCGAAACCATCGATGCAATTAATGCCCAACTACCCGCCCTGCGCGCGCTTATGCCCGGCGATACGCAGCTCAAAGTCGTGATGGATCGCTCGCCCGGCATCCGCGCAACGCTCAATGAAGCGCAAATTACCTTGATGCTCTCGGTGCTGTTGGTCGTCGGTGTGGTCTGGGTGTTTCTCGGCAGCGCACGCAGCGCACTTATTCCGAGCCTCGCGATTCCGGTGGCGATTATCGGTGCCTTCGCGGTGATGTATTTGTACGGCTTTTCACTCAACAATATCTCGCTGATGGCCTTGATTGTTGCGGCGGGACTGGTCGTGGACGATGCCATAGTCGTGCTGGAAAATATCAAACGCCATATCGAGCGCGGCCTCTCGCCGTTTCAAGCGGCAATCCAAGGCACACGCGAAGTGGGCTTTACGCTACTGGCGATGAACATCACTTTGATCGTAGTATTTATCTCCATTTTATTGATGGGCGGCGTAGTAGAAAAACTGTTCCGTGAATTCTCTATCACGCTCGCTGCCGCCATGGTGATTTCGCTAGCGGTATCGCTCAGCCTTACGCCCGCACTCTGCGCACAGCTATTAAAAGCCGAACCGAAAAAAGAATTCAAACCCAATATTTTCGATGACATCAAACAGGCCTACTCAGTCGCATTGAACTGGGCGTTACTCCATAGCCGCATTGTGATGTTGATTCTCGCCGCAGTCATCGGCGTGAATATTTATCTCTACATCGCCATTCCCAAAACCATGTTGCCCGAGCAAGACACAGGGCAGATGACCGGCTTTATTCGCGGCGACGACGGTTTCTCTTTCCAATTGATGCAACCCAAAATCCAGCAATTCCGCCAACTATTACTGTCCGATCCTGCGATAGAAGATGTCTTCGGCGCAAGCGGTGGCGGTAACGGTGTAAGCAATGCGTGGATACGCATCAGCCTGAAACCCATGGCCGAGCGTGGCGTGTCGGTGGATGAAGTGGTAGACAGATTGCGCCGCAAAATGCCCAGCATTCCGGGCGCGATATTGATGATCAACTCCGATCAGGATATCCGCCTCAGCTCGCCGTTTAGTCGCAGCGAACAAGAACTGATGTTGCTCGCCGACGATTTGAAAATGCTGCACAACTGGGCCGCAAAAATCACCACGGCGATGGAAAAAATGCCGGAGCTAACCGAAATCGACGGCGTAAAAGAAGAAGGCACGCAACAAGTTGTCCTCACCATCGACCGTGAAGCTGCGCAGCGCTTGGGCGTGGATATGAACACCGTCGCCAGCATGCTCAACAACTCTTTCTCGCAGCGGCAAGTCTCCACCATGTACGACGAGATGAACCAATATCGCGTAGTGATGGAATTAGAGCCGGGATACACCGCAACACCCGCCGTACTTGAGCAACTGCAAGTCATTACCAGCGATGGCAAGCGTGTTCCGCTCTCGACCTTTTCCAGTTTCGGTTATGGCTTGGCGGAAGACCGCGTGCGCCACAGCAATCAATTTGCCTCGGAAAGTATCGGCTATGGCATCGCGGAAAATTACACCGAAGAACAAGCGCGCGCGGCAATCGAAACTAAAATCGCCGAGCTGATGGTGCCCAACGAAGTCTATCTCGCACCCGCTGGTAGCAGCCGTCCGGGTTGGGGGCCAAGCACACCGGGTATGGCGCAAGATCCGGCGGTATTAATCGCCTGCGTATTGCTTGCGGTGTATTTAATTCTCGGGATTTTGTACGAGAGCACCATTCACCCGCTCACGATTTTATCGACCCTGCCTTCAGCGGGAATCGGCGCCTTACTCGCGCTGCGCTTAAGTGATACCCCCTTCAGTTTGATCGCGATGCTCGGTTTATTTTTATTGATCGGCATCGTCATGAAGAACGCGATTTTAATGATCGACTTTGCCTTGGAACTGGAGCGCAAAGAGGGATTGTCATCGCGCGATTCTATTTTCCAAGCCGCGCTTTTGCGCCTGCGCCCAATCATGATGACCAACCTCGCTGGCCTGCTCGGCGCGCTGCCATTAATCCTCAGCTTTAACGAAGGCTCGGAACTGCGCACCCCGCTCGGCATCACCATTATCGGCGGCCTCGCCGTCAGTCAATTGCTCACCCTCTTTACGACGCCGGTGGTGTATTTATATATGGAGAAGGTGAGGAACTGGGGGTTGCGCAAAAAGGCAGGGCACCTGAAAGCCGACAAAAAAAATTTAACTGAGCGCGCAGACATAATTGCTGACGAAGGGAGGCTATAAAAATTTATCAATAGCCATTGGCGACACCCAAAAAGAATGAAAACACAATTGGTTATGACACTTTATTGCTCATTAAAATTAGCTATTAAACCTGCATTTAAAATACGTCAGCAACTTCGACACAGCTACAAGCCGCTGCTATATTTCAACAGCTAGTCTGTGATGTGGCTCGCCCTGCCCAAGGGAATGTTGTTAGAAGGAATAACCAATACCAATGACTGCTGAATCTTCGTTTGATAACTCGGAAATTTATCAACGTGCGCTTGCACAATGGCAAGCCGGTGCGGTGCCCAGAGGAAAACTGCTACCGGAATTAAATGCGCAGCAACAATTAGAGCGCGACCTGCAAATTTATAAATTGGCAGTCGATATTCAGCGGGCAGAAATTCATACGCTGGAGCGGCAACTCAAAGAAATCACCACACTTGAACACCACCAACTGGAAGAACTACGCACCAGCGCGCGTATTTTAGAAGCCTCACAATCCATCGCCAATGTGGGCGGTGTTGAACTGGATGTGCGCACCCGCCGCATCTACTGGACGGCCGAAACCTATCGCATTCACGATACCACGCCCGAAGAATACACTCCCTCGTTAGATGACGGCTTTGCGATGTATCCACCGGGTTCACGCGAGCGTATTTCCCATGCCCTGCAACGCGCCATAGAAACCGGCGAAGTGTTTGATATCGAGGTAGAAAAGTACACATTCAAAAATCGTAAAATCGACATTCGTACTACCTGTACTGCGCATCGGGAAAATGGCAAGGTGGTGCGCCTCACCGGTATTTTTCAGGATATTAGCGAGCGCAAACAAGCGGAACGCAATCACCAGCATCACAATCGCATTTTGGAAATGTTGCTTGCCAAAGTGTCACTAAATGAAATTCTTAATACGCTTGCACTCGATATCGCCATACTTTTACCGGGTAGTTTTTGCAGCATTATGTTGCTGGATAGTGATGGAAAACATTTGCACAGTGTTGCAGCTTACGGCCTACCCGATTATTTTATTAACGCAATAAATGGCCTCGCCGTCGGTGATGGTATGGGTGCATGCGGTAGCGCGGCTTTTTTTGGACATCGCGTTATTATCGCCAATGTTCATACGCACTCCTGGACCAATAGTTTTAGCGATCTCGCCACGCGCGCCAATATCGACTCCTGCTGGTCGCAACCTATTTTCTCAGCGCAGGGCAATGTGCTGGGCACTTTTGCGCTGTATCACAGCCACACCCGCAACCCTACCGATGATGAAATTCGCCTGATAGAAAGCGAAGCACGGTTAACTTCACTGGCGATTGAACAATCGCGCGCGGAAACCCGTTTGCATTTAGCGGCTAGCGTTTTTACGCACGCACGCGAAGGGATTCTGATTACCGATGCGCAAGGCAATATTATCGAAACCAATGAAGTCTTCAGCGAAATTACCGGCTATAGCCGTGAAGAAGTCATCGGTAAAAATCCGCGCTTGTTGCAATCGGGCCACCACGATCAGGATTTTTTTGATTCACTCTGGCGCGATTTAATGAACAAGGGTGACTGGAACGGCGAGATCTGGAACAAACGCAAAAATGGTGAAAGTTTTGCGGCGCTGATGACCATCAGCGCCGTGCAAGATATCCACGGCGTTGCGCAAAATTATGTGAATTTATTTACCGACATCACACCGCTAAAAGAACATCAGCGGCAACTGGAATATATTGCCCATTACGATGCACTCACCGGTTTACCCAACCGCGTTTTACTCGCCGACCGGTTGAAACAAGCCATTGCACACAGCCATCGCAAGAGCGGTTCGCTCGCGGTCGCGTTTCTCGATTTGGATGGATTCAAAGCCGTCAATGATCAACACGGTCACGATATGGGCGACCAATTGCTGGTGAATATTGCGCATCGATTAAAAGAAGCCTTGCGTGAAGGCGATACGCTCGCGCGCATCGGCGGCGATGAATTTGTGGTGGTGATGGTTGGGTTTGAAAATCCCAACGATTACGAAATTGTATTGAATCGGCTGTTGGTGGTAGCGGCTGAACCGGTGATGCTCAATCAACAATTTTTGCGCGTGTCGGCCAGCATTGGCGTCACACTTTATCCGCAAGACAGTGCCGACGCCGACCAACTCTTGCGCCACGCCGACCAAGCCATGTATATCGCCAAACAAGCGGGCAAAAATTGTTATCACTTGTTTGATGTTGCCAAAGATATTGCTACCAAAAATCAGCGCGAATCCATCGAACATATTCGTGCCGCGCTCGATAAAAAAGAGTTTGTGCTCTACTACCAACCCAAGGTCAATATGCGCACCGGCGAAATAATTGGTGCCGAAGCGCTAGTGCGTTGGCAACATCCGGAACGCGGCTTGTTAGCGCCCGCGGCCTTCTTACCGGTCATTGAAGAGCATCCACTGAGCATTGAACTGGGTGACTGGGTAATTGACGATGCGCTGCGGCAAATTGCACACTGGCGCAGCATGGGGCTGAATATTCCTGTCAGCGTAAATGTAGGCGCACAACAATTACAGCAGAGCAATTTTGCACAGCGCCTTGCCACACAATTGTCGCGACACCCTAGTGTACCGCCCGATTTTTTAGAATTGGAAATCGTGGAAACCAGTGCATTAAAAGATATCGCCGAAGTCGCTGAGTTAATGCGCGCTTGCCGTGCACTCGGCGTACATTTTGCGGTCGATGATTTTGGCACTGGCTATTCATCGCTCACCTATTTAAAGCGCTTGCCTGCCGAATTATTAAAAATTGATCAAACGTTTATCCGCGATATGCTCGACGATCCGGATGATTTGGAAATTGTGAAAGGTGTAATCGGGCTGGCTAATGCATTTCATCGCAACGTCATTGCAGAGGGCGTAGAAACTATCGCACACGGTGAAGTACTTATTCCACTCGGCTGCGAATTAGGCCAAGGCTACGGTATCGCTCGCCCCATGCCTGCTAACGCGTTACCACACTGGGCTGCTACCTGGAGGCCAGATATCGCGTGGACAAAATTGTATAAATTGATGTAAATCGCAGTGCCGGAGCCACTCACCAAAGCAATTCTCAGATTGTATTATTAACCATAAATCGTTAATCTTCGTCCATCTTTTTGCTCTCTCTGGACGATAACAACAATGGCCATTCTCGACCGCAATTTCAACCTTTCCCAACGTATGGTGCAAGAACTTGGGCGCACGATAATTTGTGGCGAATTTCCGAATGACAGCTTGCCGACCGAAGCAGAACTTTGCGAGAAATTTGGCGTAAGCCGCAGTGCAGTGCGCGAAGCAGTAAAAATGCTCTCCGCTAAAGGTTTAATTTCCAGCAAACCACGCCAGGGCATTCGCATTCTGCCAGAAGATCAGTGGAATATTTTTGATCCGGATTTATTGCGCTGGGCATTGGAAAGCAAACCGTCACTGCATGTATTGAAAGAATTTTTGCAAGTGCGTATTGCCATAGAACCAGAAGCTGCTGCCCTCGCCGCACGCTATGCCGATCAAACCAAATTAGATAATATCGAAAAAGCTCTCGAAGGCATGCGCAAAGCCGAAGGCAATAGCCAAGAAGATTTGGAAGCAGATATCGCCTTTCACGTCAGTATTCTTTACGCAAGTAACAACCGTTTTTATATTCGGCTGCGCGATTTTATTTCCACCGCCCTGCGCGTCAGTATCAGCCACACCAACCCTATCAAGGGCAACCATGAAGGCGTGGTGGAAGATCACTCCAAAGTTTTCAATGCAATCAAAAACCGCAACCCCGAACGCGCCAAACAGTCCATGCTGGCGTTAATCGATGAGGCCTTGAATTTTATTGAGGATGCGATTGCTTCGGGGAAATAAAATTTTTACTTTTTTAAAATTCAAAATAAAATAGTGTGCCCTGCCAGCCATGTAATAGGTCATTGAAATGTCTGAAACCATTCCTTCCGCGCGCCCGGAGGGTTTGCGAGAGCGAAAACGACGCGAAACACGTCAGCGCATCGCAGAGACCGCATTACGTTTATTCCTTGCCGACGGATACGAACGCACGACGCTGGATGCCATCGCAGCAGAAGCCAGCATCTCACGCCGCACCTTCTTCTCATATTTCAAATCGAAAGACGACATTATCTTATTCGGGCTAGCTGCCGACTGGGCTCAATTGATGGCTGAGCTGCTTAAAACGCCTACCGATGCATTACCGCTCGATGCCGTTAGAGATGTGATGATGAAGCGCATCGCACGTTATACAACCGAGCAGATGACCGCCATCGATAATCTCATGATGTCAAGCGAATCACTTCTTGCACGCAAGCAAACATTTTACGTGGAGCAGGAACAAGAACTCTTCAATACTTTGTGCGAAATTTGGCGGCAACCCGAGCGCCGCACGGCATTACGGATGGTCGCCGTGGTATCAATCGGGGCACAGAGAATCGCACTTCAGGAGTGGAGGGAACAGGCAGGTTCAATAAAGCCGGTGGCCGATTTTTTCAGGATGCTTTCGGCAGTTTGAGATCCGAGTTTTGAAATCATTTCCCAGTCCTTTTTGGATGCCCTATCAAAAGTAAACCAATTCTGCGCTTAAAAATTTAATCCGCAAGAGTTGCGATCAGCACTGAGTTTTTGCCAATCAAAATATGGATTAGAGGCAAGTCGTGTATGAATATTGCCTTTTTCTCGATATCCCCATGTGAGAAAACTGGGCAAACCCATTAGTGGGTACATTTAGGTAGCGGACGGGAGTTTGCATTTGGGACGATGATTCGGGATCAATCAACCATGGGCGACTGAAGCAATAAGTGGCGCTAGCCAATCAGAGGAGGATAGTCACTAAAGCTTACCGATGACAATGAAGACACGACAACTCCCTGCCTAGCGTAAGCATCTAATAGGCAAGCACTAGTCACAACCGTGATTAATATTATCGAGCTCCATATAAACTTGAATATCTGCATTAGAAATTGATATGTGATTTTCATTACAGTATTAGCCGCTTTTTAAAATTAAAAACATTACCTTTGGTAGTGATCAAAGTGACTTTAGTCTTGTACATCCAGATATGACTAATCATTTTCCCTTTAAATTTAAAAAGAGTAATGGTGTCTAAAGAAAGCATTCCTCCTGTAGCGGTCAGCCCCATAAATTCTTCACGATGACGACCTTTGATGTGGACAGAAGCCACTGTATAAGCACCAACAGAAAACAAAGATCCTGCTTTATAATCGAGCTGATCGAAGACATCGTGCAGATAGTTTAGAAAACCGGAAAACTCCTCACTACCTTCTGGATTGAATTCAGGAAAACCCAAACATCTGAGATGTTGCGACACAAAAATATTGATGCATGGTTAATTGCCTTTAAGCATTGAAGTGTATTTCAGTGCAGACATACTTATGAGTTCCTCTGAAACATTCCACAAGCGCTCGCTCGCATGAATATCCATTGCGTGTGGGGGCATCATGGCTTCGGTTGGAAAGCCCCTCGTCTCACCCAATTTATCCGGACCATAGTAGCCGCCGGGTTTCGCCGATTGCGAAGTTGCTGCGAAGAGCGTTGAAAGCGCGCCTTGCGCTGCAGGTTGGAACAAGAACCATAATGCAGATCGTGTTATGCCGATGAAGCTCCTGCGCCCTGGAGCGTTATGCAAGAGATCGGTCCGTGAAATACCAGGATGCGCAGCAATGCTGGAAATTCCCCAATGATTAATTTCACTTTTCCGTTGTAGCTCAACAGCGAACATCAGACAGGCAAGTTTTGATTGGCTATAGACTCGCATCGGGTTGTAGCTTGCTTGGGCATTAATATCGTCAAAGTTAATTTGACCATTCCGTGCCGCAATGCTTGACAGCGTTACTACTCTAGGCGCTTTTCCGTTTCGGAGAAGTGGCAATATCTGCTGGGTCAATAAAAAATGCCCCAAATAATTTGTACCAAGCTGCAATTCAAAACCGTCCACCGTCGATTGGCGCTGAGGTGGCACCATAACGCCTGCGTTATTAATCAGCAGGTTAAGGCTATCTCTGCGCGCACTTATTCGCTCGCCAAAAGCCCTGATTGACACAAAATTTGCGAGGTCAAGCAATTCGAAATGAAGACTGGCATTAGGAACCTTTCTACGTATTGCCGCGATTGCCGCGACCCCCTTATCCGGGTTACGACCCGCAAGGATTACCTCACAGCCCGACGTCGCCAGTGCCAGTGCAGTTTCGAATCCAAGGCCCCCAGTTCCGGTAACAATCGCTGAACGACCAATTTGAGAGGGGATGTCTGATACGGTCCACGGTGTCATAGTTAGATCCAATAAATTGGAATATGACAAAAATCATCAATAACAACTAATCTAAAGCCAGATTGACTGCCTGATATCGCTGGCAAACTCCACATGAGATCGCAAGGTTAGGCTGAATCATGAATTTCACTCATGATTTTGTGAAATAAGATCATTTTCATTCATGCAATGATTCGAGTATAAAACACACCTGCTCTTAATAAGCCAATTAGGCACAAAGGCCAACCAGAAAACCGGAAAGTCCCGAGCACGAAATAAATTCAGGTTTTATCTCAGAATCAGGTTGCAAGATCGCAATGAATAAAGACTTTACCTTTACCATCAAAAGCATTTGTTTCGATGAAAATTATCATCCCTCAAACAATACGCGCACTACAACCAACTTTGCCAATTTGGCCAGGGGCGAGAGCCGTCAGGAGAATTTGCGCAACACGTTGCGGATGATTGACAATCGTTTCAATGCCTTGGCGCATTGGGATAACCCCAAAGGAGATCGTTATTCTCTCGAACTTGAAATCATTTCCGTTGAAATGGACATTGATATTGCACGGAGTGGCGACGCTCTTCCGTTGATTGAAATATTGAAAACAAATATTGTTGATCACAAAACTAATGAGCGCATTGAAGGCATTGTAGGGAATAATTTTTCCTCTTACGTGCGAGATTATGACTTTAGTGTGCTATTGCTGGGACACAATAAGAATCAGCTCGAATTTAGAACTCCGGATAATTTTGGCGATCTTCATGGAAAACTCTTTAAGTGCTTTGTAAATTCAAACACTTACAAAGAACATTTTAATAAACTACCCGTTATATGCTTAAGTGTTTCGAGTAGTAAGACCTATCATCGGACTGAAAATCAGCATCCTGTATTGGGTGTTGAATACCTACAAGATGAATATTCGTTAACTGATGAATATTTCAAAAAAATGGGCTTACAGGTTCGCTACTTCATGCCTGCGAATAGCGTTGCGCCTTTGGCTTTTTATTTTTCCGGTGATTTGCTTGTTGATTACACCAATCTTGAGCTTATCAGCACCATCAGCACGATGGATACCTTCCAAAAGATTTACCGGCCTGAGATTTACAATGCGAATTCTGCAGCGGGGAAATCCTATCAACCCAGCTTGAAGCACCAGGATTATTCATTAACTCGAATTGTTTATGATCGAGAAGAACGCAGCCGTTTGGCTATTGAGCAGGGGAAGTTTGCTGAAGAGCATTTCATCAAACCTTACCAACCTATTCTTGAACAATGGTCTGCTAATTGTGCTTTTTAATTAAAAAACGCATACAAGATCATTTACATAAGCTCATTCATTTAGACAAGATTATTTATTATGAAAAAATTATTACCCACGTCAACTGCAGGCAGTTTGCCAAAACCCTCCTGGCTTGCACAACCTGAGACACTTTGGTCACCGTGGAAATTGCAAGGTGATGAATTAATTGACGGCAAACAAGATGCATTAAGCTTGTCATTGCAAGAACAACAACAAGCCGGTATTGATATTGTTGGTGATGGCGAGCAATCGCGCCAACACTTTGTGACTACGTTTATTGAGAACCTCAACGGCGTTGATTTTGAGCAGCGTGAGACCGTTAGAATTCGTGATCGCTACGATGCGAGTGTACCGACGGTCGTAGGCCCTGTGTCTCGCCAAAAACCCGTTTTTGTTGAAGATGCCAAGTTTTTGCGTCAGCAAACCAAGCAACCCATTAAATGGGCTCTGCCAGGCCCTATGACTATGATCGATACACTTTATGATGCCCATTACAAAAGCCGTGAAAAACTGGCTTGGGAATTTGCCAAAATTCTCAACGAAGAAGCGAGAGAATTAGAGGCTGCCGGTGTCGATATTATCCAATTTGATGAACCTGCATTTAATGTGTTTTTTGATGAGGTAAACGATTGGGGGATTGCTACATTAGAAAAAGCAATCGAAGGGCTTAAATGCGAAACTGCTGTCCATATTTGCTATGGTTACGGCATTAAAGCCAATACCGATTGGAAAAAAACGCTGGGCTCAGAATGGCGGCAATATGAAGAAATTTTTCCAAAGCTGCAAAAATCCAATATCGATATAATCTCGCTGGAATGTCACAACTCTCATGTTCCAATGGAACTACTGGAACTTATTCGCGGTAAAAAAGTAATGGTAGGAGCCATTGATGTGGCAAGCAATACCATTGAAACCCCGGAGGAAGTGGCGAATACCTTAAGGAAAGCACTTCAGTTTGTAGATGCCGACAAGCTCTACCCTTGCACCAACTGTGGCATGACTCCCTTATCTCGTCACGTAGCAAGGGGCAAGCTGAATGCGTTAAGTGCAGGTGCAGAAATTGTCCGAAGAGAACTATCGGCCTAGTACTAACCGAAATAATGATGTGCAGCAGGCTTACCTTTTTCGGTTCGCTACCTTTGCCCATACAAAAACTAAAAAGCCAACATTGTGTAAAACAATGTTGGCTTTTTCGAGGTTGGCGATGCGTGGGTTATCCATAATGAATAATCCGCGCGGTGCTACCAATGCAATAATCTGATGCGTATCTACCGGCAATCTTTTTGCATTGGCGGTGTAATTACTGATACCACTGACTTACCCCGGTGATATATACATGACCAAGGAGAATGTGAACATCGCGATTAATAGAGGCATGATTTTGCTTATATCCTTTCTATGACTCTAATTGACACGCAAATTTTTTATATCTCGTGATGGAGGTGAACCAAACAACCGCGTGTACTCGCGGCTAAATTGTGAGGCGCTTTCATAGCCTACTCGCGTCGCTGCACTGCTAGCATCAATACAATCATTCATCATTAGCTGTCTGGCTTCCTGCAAACGTAAATTCTTTATGTATTGCAGTGGACTCATACCGGTCACGGCACGAAAATGTTGCCGAAAAGTCGATGCACTCATATGAGCCTTAACCGCTAAATCATCTACCGGTACATCTTCCGTAAAATTTAATTTTAACCACGAAATGACTTTGGAAATTTGTTGGCTCGGAGAGCCGATAGTCACTAAATGACGCAACATTAGGCCGTGTTCACCACTTAATAAGCGCAGGGTAATTTCCTGCTGAATCAACGAAGAAATATTGGGAAGCAATGCTTGATCATCAAGCGCACGCACCAATCGATACAGGGCATCCAGTAAATCTTCATTTAATTCAACGACAGACAGTGCTCGCGCATTGATGTGTTTTGGTTGGTGAGTAAATTCCATATCGGCAACTAATTGGGAAATCATCCTGCTGTCTAAATCCAACCATAGCCCAAGAAATGGCTCGCTGACACTGGCCGCCCTCACATGCGATACCACAGGTACATCAATTGATGTAACCAGCGACTGACCCGGACTGTAATCAAAAATTTCACTGCCCAATGTAACTCGCTTTGCACCTTGAACCGCAACACCCACACCTAGCCCATAAATACACGGCATGGGTTCGGAGACCGCACTGCGCCGATACAACTTCAGTGCGGGTATTTTAGTTTGATAGTCACCGTCGCGTGTCGCGACTCTCATTATTGCGTCGGCAAGTAATGTCATATCGGTTTTCATATAACGGATTCCCCAAGGAAGAAAACCTTGAATACATCAAGGACGTATTGAGCCGCCTTATGTCGTCTCCTCATGATCAAAAGCCTATCACTAGTTGTCGTTGTTCTTACAATAAATAGTGAATGTCCGTTGAATTAGGCAAGGATCGCGTCGTTTCCGACAATCATCAAATAACCGCGTCCGCCATACTTAGCCCACTGATTAAGTATTAACGCCATCAACGCAACAGAACGAATATACAGAGGCAAAAATGAACAACGTTTTGATAATTAATGCGCACCAATTTTATGAAGGCATTTCTTCAGGAAGACTGAATAAAGCACTCATCGACGTAATGCAGGAAGAAATGGAAAAGGCAGGTCATGCCGTACAGCATACAAGTATCGAACAAGGTTATGACATCAACGAAGAAATACAAAAGCACCTGTGGGCAGACATCATTATTTTGCAATCTCCCGTTTTTTGGTTTGGCACTCCATGGATTTATAAAAAGTATGTCGATGAAGTTTTTACCGCAGCCATGATGAGCGGAAACTTTATTACCGGGGATGGCAGAACACGCGAGAATCCCGATAAGCAATATGGAACTGGCGGCACCATGCAAGGCAAAAAATATATGCTTTCACTAACCTGGAATGCGCCGCAAGCAGCCTTTGGCGATGAGAACCAACACTTATTCTCCGGCAAAACGGTAGACGATGTGTTTGTACAAAACACTGCAAATTATAAATTTTGTGGCATGCAAATCTTACCTTCATTTTCTTGCTATGACGTGGTGAAAAACCCACAGATTGATGCCGATATTGAACGCTTACGAAAACGACTTTCCGAAATTATTTAATGCCATTTTTAACACTAAAATTATTTATTTCTAATTCTCACAGGAGAAGCTTATGAGCGACAATGAGAACAAATCTTTAAGCCGCCGCGACTTTTTAGCGAATACCGCAATGCTCGGTGCGGGTGTAGCAATTAGCCAACTTTCTTGGGCAGGGGAAAAGCAATCGAGCTCAACTGGAAAGACTAACAAAATAGTTACAGCAAATCTTAACCACAGAAAACTTGGATCTTTAAAAGTTTCTGAGATTGGCGCTGGCTGCATGAGCCTTAGCGCAAATTACGGTCCACCAGCTGATAAACATCAGAGCATTAGTCTACTTCGCACAGCATATGAAAGAGGCGTCACCTTTTTTGATACCGCAGAAGTGTATGGACCATTCACGAATGAAACGCTGGTCGGCGAAGCGCTGAAACCTTTTCGCGATAAGGTTGTGATAGCAACAAAATTTGGTTTCGATCTTGAGAAAGGTGGACTGAATAGTCGCCCTGATCACATCAAAAAAGTTGTTGAAGCCTCTCTTAACCGCCTCAAGACAGATCGGATTGATCTTTATTACCAACATCGGGTTGACCCTAGTGTTCCAATTGAGGATGTTGCTGGCGCAATTAAAGATCTGATAAAGGAAGGTAAGGTTTTACATTTTGGCCTCTCTGAAGCCAGTGCAAAAACAATCCGCAGAGCTCATGCTGTTCAACCAGTAACCGCAGTTCAAACCGAATATTCTTTAATAAGTCGAGATCCAGAAAAAAATGGTGTCCTCGCCATATGTGAAGAGTTGGGCATCGGCTTTGTACCTTGGGGGCCGGTAGGTATGGGGTTCTTAACAGGAACAATTGACGCAAAAACCAAGCTTGATCCGGCAACCGATCTTCGCGCAGGCTTTGCACGCTTCACTGCAGAAAATTTAGCTGCTAACAAACCCATTATTGATTTGCTAAATGTTTACGCAGAAAAAAATAATGCTACAAAGTCGCAAATTGCGCTGGCATGGCTAATGGCACAAAAGCCTTGGATCGTTTCAATTCCCGGCACTCGTAATCCAAATCATCTGGCCGAAAATCTGGGGGCTATTAATATTGAACTAACAGCACCAGAACTTCGGGAAATTGATTTGGCATTTTCCAAGGTGAAAATACACGGTGGCAGGATGAATAAAATGCAGATGGAAATTGTTGAATCATAAAGTGGCAACGTTTTTACTGAAGCCAGCAGAAACCTACACAAGTCCGCTTTAGTCACTTTCACGCCCTCTTGGCGATTTAGCTTCTACTCTTACATTCATGCGGGAAGTTGAAGCCAACATTGCGTAAACAATGTTGGCTTCTTCTATTTAACTAACCATCCTTGGTCAATAAATATTTAATTCAACGTTGGTGTAGTCCAATCCACCCAATCGTTGATATTGGCCGTTGCATTTGCGCGCGCATTTAAACCGCCTGTAGTCGCCGATTCTTTTTTCAGGAAGCGGCGAATGTTGGCTTGCATTGGTGCTTTGTGTTCCGGGCGAATGGAGCAGTGAGAGCCGTCGGCTACGTTGGAGTGGTAGGTGATTGAGCTGGTTGCACCCAGTGCTTTGTAAACTTCAGCACCAGCCAATGCAGCGGCGTGCGCAGATTTTGGCCCGAGGTTGGCGATGTGCGGGTTATCCATAATGAACAATCCGCGCGGTGCTACCAGTGCAATAATCTGATGGGTATCTACCGGTAATCTTTTTGTATCAGCCGTGTAATTACTGAAGGCATCACCCAACCAATAAGTTTCACCATAAGCACTGCTTGGACTTTGTGCGCCTTCGCCTGGAATGCCGCGCCAAATGGGAACCCCACCACTACCGGATTCAAACGGCATTGTTAATGCGATGCGTTGATCGAGCGCGCCGATTGCAAAAGCGCCTTTACCAAAACGCGAACAACCTGTTACACCGATTGCATCGGGTTTCAAAATTGTTGCGCCGGATTGCTCTAGTACGTCGATGATACGGCTCACGCCCCAACTCCATGCAGCCAATAATCCGGTTGTGCTTCTGTTGCCGTAAATCGTGTAGAAGGCACCGGTTTTATTGGTGCGGCTGCCAGATTCAGCACCGACCAAATAAGGATCGTAGGTGATGATCGCTGCACCTTCTGCTTTTATGGTTGCGGTATCGCCACCAAAACCACCCAGCACTACAACTGCGGGTACTGCACCGGTTGCATTGGTAGGCATTTCTACTCTGGCAGTAAAGCTGGCAGTTTTACCTTGATGCTCAACGTTCACGGTAATTTGGGTGCGAGTGACGGTGCCCGTTACCTTTTCAGGTTTTGGTGGTTTTGTTCCATAAATAGAGGCTTCAACTTGCTTCAAAGTTTCCTGACGCTGGCAGCGCCATTCTGCTTTGGAAGTGATGCGCGCACCGTTATATTTTTTGAAAGGATCAGGTAGTTTTGCATTGCTGGTTGCAGCAGGTGCTGCTCCCAAAACGCAATCAGCGCCTTCATTTTCTTTGCTGGCAGCACCGGGATTTACTACTGGAGGCTCAACAAATTTTCCGCCAGTGGATGAATAAATCGCAAAACCAGCGAGCGTGCCGTTATCAAGAAGCGTTTCCAGATTAATGTTCAATTTGCCATCAATAACCTGAATATTATTCACGGTGTAACTGTAAGCAGCATCGGAACCAATCAATGAATACAGATCGACTTGCGACAGTTCCTGTTTACCTTCAACCGATACATTGAACGAACGCTTGCCAACGGTGGTGTGATAAATCTCGGCAAAATGTAACTCGACACTGTAGGTCGAATTGGTTACCGGAATTTCATAACCGAAGGTGCCGTAGAGTTCGCTTTGGAAAAGCGTTCCTTCTGCAACATTGCTGATGTTATCGGTAGTGCTGTTCGCGGTACCGCCGGTATTAAAGCGGTCAGCCTGATATTCAACACCGTTGTAATTTACTTTAGCGCCGCCCGAGTTAACCGCGTAGACCAACGTAGGTGTGGTTGAAATAATCGAACTGGAACTGGATGAACGCAATGAACTTGAAGCCAAGCTCGAACTACTGCTGGAGCTCACTGGCACAATCACACTCGATGATGAGCTGGAAATTACCACTGACGATTGGCTCGATCTGGATGAGCTTGCTACAGAGCTTTGGCTCGACGGCGTTACTGACGCGAGATAATTCATCAACCAGGTCATCGCCGGGCGGAATGTTCCATTTTCCTGAATCAGGCCAGTACCGTCGCGCCAGGTTTTGCCAACCACATAGCCCCACAAGGTAATCCCCTTCACTGAAGCATGGTTATAGAACAGCGGGAATTGTTGTTGCATCACCTGTAGTTGTTCCTGGTCATTGGTTTTTTCGATGTCATATTCAGAGATATAAATCGGTAAGCCCAATGCTGCGATTTGATTAAGTTTGGTCGTAGTTTCTGATAATGGGCGATCAGCAAGGCCGTGGGATTGCGCACCTAATGCATCGACTACACCGGCAGCAATAACCGGTCTGGCCAGCGTGATAAATTTATCGGTGTCCCAACTTAATACGTTGTAGTCGTTCAAAATCAAAATAGCGTTAGGGCAATATTGGCGGGCGAGCTGGAAGGATTTAATGATCCAGTCATTGCCAAATGCACTTTGTGCATAAGTAGCAGGCGCATGGCCGGGAATCGCTTCGTTTACTACGTCGATCATTGCGGTATCCGGGTAACGCGTACAGTAATCGCGAATCCACTCTTCAATTTCCGCTGCTTGTTCGGATGCACTCAAATTAGTAATCCAACTCGGGAATTGGCTGCCCCACACAAGGGTATGGGCTTTCACTGGAATATTGTGTTCGCGTGCGTAGGCGTAAATCCGGTCGAGCGGCGCCCAGTTATATTGATCCCGCGTGCCTTCAACTGAACCCCACTTGCCTTCGTTTTCCGGCGTAATCTGATTCCAGTAATTAATAAAGTCCGATCTCACTGCACCTGAAGTAGTGATGTTGCCGACGAATTTGCGAGTGATCGGTGCAACCGAAGATCGGCTGCTGGACGAGACGGCAATCGAGCTGGGCGCCACCGAGCTGGGAATACTTGAGCTACTGGCTACCGAACTTGGAGCGATGCTGGATGAGCGCGCCGAGGATACAGCCCCACCACTACACACAGTTCCATTTATAGTTGGGCGCTCAGCAGTCCCACCATTTTTATTGCCCTGAACGCCAAACGAGATCGATTGACCTGCAGCGATATTGCCATTCCATCCGATATTAGTTGCAGTGTAAGGATTGGAGCCGGTGAGGTTTGCATTCCAGGAGCTGGTTATGCGATTGCTGGTATAACTCCAATTGATGTTCCAATTATTGACTTGCGCTCCCGTATCATTTTTTATGGTGATGCTGGCAACAAAACCCGTGTTCCATTCGTTATCAATGGTATAGGTGCAAGCAGCTGACACACCTTGTGCCGTAATCGCCAACACAACCCCCGCAGTAACCAACCCGCAAGTTCGTTTAAGTGCCTGAGCAAGGTGATCAGGAAATATTTTTAATGTATGCATTGTCTTAATCTCCGATAAGAGTAGCGATGGAGTAGCAGAAGATTTTTACGCCAAATCTAATTGGCATACCGCTGAAAATCAGATGTGAGGTTTTAAGTGAAACGAACATTATTCTTAAAATATCTAGCGTACCCACAATCAAGGGGTGGAGAGGCGAGGAAGATATCCAGATTTAAGGTGAAATCTTTCCATTTTTCGCACAATCTCTTTCAAGATGCGAAAAATGAAAGCAATAGTGCGAAAAATTACAGAGCAGTTAATACTCGTTGCTAGTGCAACAAAGATTTTTCATGAAATGTGTTTTGCTAATAAAATTACAGCAGATTGTTTATTACAACGGGGCTCTTTATTAAAGCAGGTCTTTTGACAGATATAAGGTTTTGAAGGTTTTTGGCGCGCAGCCGTATTCTTGTTTAAACAATTTATTAAAGTAAGGTACGTTGTTATACCCCACTGCGTAGGCGATTTCAGAGACGTTAATATTGGTGCTCTCTGTTAGCAGCCTCGCAGCCTCTGTCAGGCGCAGCTTGTTGAGGTAGCTAGTGAATGTCAGCCCCAACTCTTCTTTTAGAATGTCATTAATTTTATTGCGGTTAATATTGAGCGATGCAATTGCTGCTTCGAGATTTAAATCGTGATTGGTATATTCCGTCGCCATATAACGTAACAGCGCCTCCTTTTCCTTATCCTTTTGCGGCTCAATAAATAACTTCTTGTAAGCCATCAGTGGTTGATCATCTTTAACGCGCGCCCGGATATCCAAGGTAAGCACCCTTGCATAGCGACGCAGCTGCCATACAAAAAACAGGATCCATAAACACACACCAATAGCGCTAGCACCATAAATATAGCGCGGCTCTGAACCTGCTAGCTGAATGTCAGTGAGTTTTACATTAGAGGTTGTGTTAACCGGACTTTGCAATGAGTTCGCCCAGGCAAACCCCATGGTTTTGTGTAGCTGGTAACCTTTTTCACTTAAGTCAAAGCCGTATTTGCTTAACCACCACTGCGGAGTTTCAAGATCATCCAGCGCTATAGTGACCCTATTCCACTTCTGGCTGCAGGTGAAAGCGGTTGATGATACCCGGCGCGTGACCAAACTTTTTAGATCGGTAACCTTGTCATCAAAACTGAACAACACAAACAACAGAACATTTTTGGGATCACAAATAATGTTGAACGACACCGTTTGGTAGCGAGTCAGATCAACTTGTAATGAGGGTTGGATGGCATCGACAAAATAGAGGGAATAGTGGATATAGGGAAAACGTTGTTCGGAATCAAGAATAAAATCATACTCCAGATTCCCCACTTCATCTTTTAATAGTAATTGCGTTTTTCCTTTTGGCTGCTCCGGCTCTATCGCCGTTTTCCACATTAACCCTTGATCGCGTGCTGGAAATATTGACTGCGTAAGCAGGGATTTTTTATATCCGATATATAACAAGAATGCCGTCAAGATCATCATGATTAATGATCCAATGGCAACATTCCGGTAAAACTTTATCATTGATGAAAAACCAGGGTGGAATACAAGAGGATATACGGCAGAAACTGGCCGGCTTTATAGATGCTAGAGGGAGCACCTAAAGTTATTTATTATAATTTGATTGTCTGTGCACTTGTATACATGCAGTGACAAGTGTTGTCAAATAAAACTAAAGAGGGATATGTAAACTCCCAAGCAGAGCTTGGGAGTTAGGAAGATTGAAACCGATTACTGGATGGGCTTTAACTGAAACTTCTGACAAGGGGTATCAAACCAATGGCCTTGAGCAAAATTGGTGTGATCCGCTACGCCGCAATTAGCAAGATCCAATGGCAAGGTACTTTTGCGGTTAGCCAGTTTTACAGTGCCATCTTTTAAATAATTCACTTGCCATTGCGTATGCACATCACCGCATTCGGCCAACTCCACATTAGTGCCGGGCACAATCGATTTATTAGCGACTGCCAAACACAATTTGGAATTCACTTTTGATTTAACGTGATAATAGCCTTGCTCAGTGTGAACAAAATTCCATTGTTGTGAACCCTGATCGTTCCATTCATCCTGCTCAATATTAGCCCCGATTTTCACGCTGTGATTTGCCGGTGTGACTGCTTTGCCGCTCTGTACGCTGGTAAGCGCAATATTGCCTACTGGCTGTACGCGCCATTGTAAACATGCCGGTTTTTTCTCAATCAACAAGGGGATATCTTCAACGGAGGTTTTACCCGGTTGCACGACAGGCTCTGTACAACCGGTGAAGCTCAACGTCTTTTTCGATTGAGTATTAACAATCGTCAACCAACCTTGATGATAAGGAACCAATTGCCATTGCTGGCAGATTTGGTTGTGCCAAGGCGATGCATTTAATTCACCTGAATTGGTGTTCACACAATTACTTTTGTTGCCGCCTTCACCCAAAAATAAACCGGAGTCGCTAACCAAACGATAATTGCCATCGGTGGTGTAATCCAAATTCCAACGTGATTGCTTCGCATTACAATCGCTGTCAATAATTTTTCCGTTCGCATCTAGCGCCACACATTTTTCATTGGCTTTATTAACCAATTGCACCTGGGTGCCCAGCACTTTTGTAATTAACGGACCATTTTCACCAGAGGGAGAGACAACTGGTTTGCCTGCGGCTACTGGCTCACCAAAATTTGGTGTGCCGTCATCATTCCAACTAAATTTTTGCGCGCGCAGTGAGCGTGTACTGCTGCAACCTTCCAGCTCGCTGGCGTTGCCGTGGTAAATCAACCAATCTTCACTGCCATCGGGCGATTTAAAAAAGCCGTTGTGGCCTGGGCCGTAAACACCATTAGCCTTGCTGAATACGGGCTTATCAAATTTATGCCAAGATTCCGGTTTAAGCGGATCGCTACCAGTTAATTCAATCAAACCCAATTTATAATCGGGCGTGTTACAAAAACTGGCGGAATACACCATATAGGTTTTGCCATTGCGTTTAATAATTTCCGGGCCTTCATTCACTTTCATGCCGGAAAATTCCCACTCGTATTGCGGATGGGAAATCATCACCTTCTCGCCTGTTACCGTCCAGGGGTTGGACATTTTGGAAATCCAAATTGTCTGTTCGTCTTTCACCCACTGCGACCAAAGCAAATACAATTCACCATTGTGCTCAAAATAATTGCCGTCGATATTCCAGATGTCGGGCATAGGCGAGCCTTTATAAGAGTATGGACCAAGCGGATCATCGCCTTGGCTTTCTATCACACTGAGATGTTGGCGATCAAAATTTTCCGCAATGCCCGAGGTGTACATCACATACCAACGATAGCCTTTTTCCGTTTTCAGGCGATGAAATTCAAATGCCCAAAAATTACAGCAACGCCCTAAATCACTTTCAGACCAGATATGAATCGGCGTTGCTGTTGCGAGGCCAGCGAGCGTAGGCGATTTGCGCATCACTAACTGTGATGTCCAGGTAGTCGTAGTTAAATAATAATTGCCCTGGAAATATTCCAACCAAGGATCAGCACCATTGGGGTAAATGGGATTGGTAAAGGTGTTGGGGTCTGTCGCAATTTTATCGGGCGATTGCGTCGGCTCTTTAGTTGCACAACCGAATAACATGATTGGCAATAACAAGACAATTAATAATTTTTTCATGGTTATCTTCTCTCTCACTGTTACATCCTGTCACTTTTAATTATTGGTGTGACGGTTACATGATGATGCCGAGGCTAGTTCTTCAGCCTACGCTGCCTGCCCCAACCTACACTTACTCCAACACCACTACAAAACCAGCGTTTTTTCGCAGGGTAATCGTTTGCGGTGTTTTACTATTAATTTCCTGCTGCACAAAACTGCGCTCGGTTTCTCCGCTCGCAATCAACGCACCTTTTTTATTGCCCGCAAAACGCAAATCCAACGTCAGTGTTTTACTTTCCGTTTCTGCGTTAATGCCGGCGATATACCAGACATCGCCCGCCTTGCGCGCAAGCACTAGATATTTTCCCGGATACCCATCAATAAATTTCACATCGTCCCACTCACGTGGCAATTCGCGCAGAAAATTCTTAACGTAATCCGGCACGGTTGCCATTCCTTCAGGAATTTCCGCAAAATGTTGAATGCCGGAAACCATCAATACCGACTCGGCCAATTCAAATGAGTTTTCGGTAACACGTTTGATATTAGGAATATCGCCGAAAGCCATGGGCGTAAAATCCATAGGGTCAAACACATTACGTGAGAACAATGCCATGGCTACATGCCTGGCAACAGGATCTTGATCTACCTGGGAAAAGGTGGTGAACTCAAACCCTTTAATCGACTCCATGGTCATCAAATGCGGATAGGTGCGCTGCCAACCGCGCGGTAATGTCGCGCCGTGAAAATTCACTAGTAATCCATATTCAGCGGCGTCTTTTAAAATGTCCACGTAATACGCAATCATGGATTGGCCATCGCCAGCGAAGAAGTCAATTTTTAAACCTTTCACGCCTATATCACGCAAGCGCGCAAAAACGGTAGCGCGCTGCTCGTGGGTTAACAACTCACTTTTGGGGCTGTAGGGTGTTTTATTCCAATCGCCCGATGAGTTAAACCACACCAGAATGCCGATATTTTTTTGCGCGGCGTAATCAACAAGTTCTTTTAGTTTTTCGTAGCCGATTTTTTTGTCCCAGTCAGCATCGATCAGGGTGTAATCCCAATGCATATCCGCGGCGTAATCGATAAATTTTTTCTGCACATCAAAGGTGGTGAAATCATCTTTTAAAATCGCCCAGCTCCAGGAGGCATGGCCGGGTTTTACAAAATCATTTTTCAATGCAATTGCAGGGATTGCCAGATCAGTACCGAGAGTGGATTGCATAATCGTCGGCAAATCACCTATCGCCAGAATACGCCAAGGCGACATTAATTCTTTTTTACTGTTCGCCAGTAATGTCCCATTGGTAAATACTTCGGGTGTTTGTGGTGGAGCAAGCGTGTATTTCCCATTGGCAGATGCATGCGCTAAACGCGATGCGTGCCAACTGCCATCCATTCCCGCTTCTGAAATTAATACCCAGTTATTGTTAGAAGCGGTACTGGCATTAAATAATCCAGGAAACGCCCAACCCGCACCCAAGGTTGATGGAGTGCCTACCGGAATATCCATTTGATAATGTTCTTCATAGGAAGGATTGGTATTACTCCAACCCGTTTGCGCTACCGACATAGGTTGTAACCAAGCCTTGGCGGTTGCGGGAAATTGAAAGCTGGTGGTTTCTTTGACAAATTGTTTTTGCGTAATAATAGGATCAGTCACTGCATAGCGAAACGCGACGCCGTCATTCGACACACGAAAAATAAGCGTTAGCTTTTGCTTCTGCGCATTTTGCACAATAAAAACTTGCTCGTTCGCGCTGTAAGCGATATTGCTTTTTTTGCCTACACGCAAGGTGTAATTATCGGCTACCGGCACAACAGATGATTGCGATTCAATGGTAATTTCGCGCGTGAAATCTGCAGTCGTTAATTGCAAGCCCAAATCCGATGTGAGGATTACCGGTTTTGCGGCACGATCAACGGAATAGGCCAAGGTATTTTGCTTGGTAACAAATACTTTTACATGCAATTGTTTATCGGGGCTGGTTAATGGTTCTGGCGTTTTACCAGTACAGGAAACCAAACACCAGATGACCAGAAAACTGCCGATTATTTTTATCATTTTATGCACCTTATTGATGAGGAAAACTAACTGGGGTTTGTCACCGCAGCACACCCTCTATTTAATATTATAAGACAAATAGATTTTACCTGGATATGCCTAACAGACAAGGATTTTTGAGAATCTTTACAGTAGGAGCGCGAGCGCTTCAATTTCTTGTGTTCGCTAACGCACCGCCAGCGCCACACCATTTACTTATTATGGGGACGATTTCACGCAGGGATCGACCATAGCTAGCTGTAACGGACTCCAATAAAAAGCACATGTAAAAGACGTGCGCTCACTAATCTTCAGCATTTAAAGGAAAAAAATATGGACTCACTAATTAACCTTATCGTCTATCTGGTCGTATTCGGACTTATTTGGTGGCTGGTATCACTGCTGCCATTACCCGCGCCTGTAGCGCAAGTTGTAAGGGTATTGTTCATTATTTTGCTTATTCTGATCGTCCTCACGGTATTCGGAGTTCTTCCAGGTGGCTACCTACCGCGACTTAGCCTCTAGCTTAAATATACCTTTATCCTAGATAGCTAAGCGGCTACAAAAAGCCCCGCCATTTGGTTGAAAGGCGGGGCTTTTTTATTAGCCATGTTGTAACCATGTTTGCACTCCCGCCCCGCCATGAAAAATGTTGCAACATTGTAATAACGGAGGCAACCATGCTTACCCAAGTCAGAAAAATTGGTAATTCAACAGGAACCATCATTCCCGAGAAGGCTTTGCAGTACCGTTAATTGGTAGCGGCATTGAAACGCAATGCGTGGTTTTGGTTAGCGGAATCAAATCACTCGATCTTGTTGCGTGCAAGGCGGTAAAAATTGAGAAGGTACCGCAAATGATTATTGATGAAGTGGCGGCTATTTTGATGGCGATTATTGAATAATGCTTGGGCGCAAGAGACTTTAGCAAAAACAGTAGTTCAATAAAATTGAAACAATAAAAACGCCCTGCACTTTTCAATGCAGGGCGTTTTTATTGTTTTCGTGACAATTATTTAACTGATAATTTAAAAACCGTCCGTGTTTTATACTCTTCACCCGGACGCAACACTATCGATGGAAATTGCGGCTGGTTAGGTGAGTCGGGATAGTGCTGTGGTTCCAAACAAAATCCGGTGCGACGTTGATAAGTGATGCCTTTACCGGTGAGTGAACCATCTAAAAAGTTGCCAGAATAAAATTGTACGCCAGGTTCTTCGGTAAGTACTTCAAGTACACGACCAGACGTTTCTTCTTCCACGCGCGCTGCAAGTGTCAGCTCTTTGTAATTAGTTTGGTTGATTACATAATTGTGGTCATAACCAAAACCATTTTTAATTTGGTCGTGTTCGACATTGATTAATTCACCGATGGGGCGCGGGTTACGAAAATCAAATGGGGTGTTGGCGACGGGCATTAAATCGCCTACGGGGATTTGCGCTTCATTTACTGCATTGATGTGACCAGCAAAAATTTGCATTTTGTGGTTGAGGATATCGCCCTCACCTGCCAAATTAAAATAAGTGTGCTGGGTTAAATTTACCGGCGTGGCTTTGTCGGTAGTGGCGAAATATTCGACGATGATTTCATCATCATGCGTGAATTGATAAGTGACGGTTACATCCAGATTACCGGGGAAACCTTGATCGCCATCTTTACTTAACAAATGCAATTTTAACCCTGGGCCTTGTGCGCTTTCAAATGTAGTTGCTGTCCAGACTTTTTTATCGAAACCTTGTACACCACCATGCAAATTATTGGTGCCATTGTTGGCAGCTAATGTGTAAGTCACACCATCCAGAGTAAATGTGGCATTCGCGATGCGATTACCAACGCGGCCAATCAGCGCGCCGAAATAAGGGCCAACCGCTAAATAGGGTTCAAGTGTATCGAAGCCTAACACCACATCATCTAGCGCGCCGTTTTTATCGCGCACATGCAACTCGGTGATGATGCCGCCGAAGTTAATAATTTTAACGATGCTACCGCGCTTATTAGTCAAGGTAAATTCAGTTACTACTTCGCCTGCTGGAGTGGTGCCGAAATATTTTTGGGTAATTGTCGCTGTGGTTGTCATTAAAAATATGCTCTCACGTTCTATTCATTTTGATAATTAATTGGATTATTCGGCGTCTGCTTTGTTTTGTCCAAAATCGGGAAAACCTTCGCTCGTCCAACCGAGGCGACGAATATAAGTATGGCGATTGGGATCAGTAAGTGGTGTGCCCTTTAATTCTAAATAGTCGCGCGCATGATATACCATAATGTCAGCTTGACCATCACCCCCCTGAGTAAAACTGTTATGGCCGGGACCAAAGCGATGTAGCGTTGGATTACTGGTAAATACTGGTTCTGGCAATTTATTCCAAGAGGATGCCGCGAGCAAATCGCTATCGGCATCTGCCCACAATAATCCCATCGCGTAGCGGTGGTCAGTAGCGCTCGCCGAATAGCTGATAAACACCTTTCCATTACGCACAATAACAGCTGCACCTTCATTAACTTTATAACCTTGAATTTCCCAATCCAATTGCGGGCGGGAAATTTCTACTTCCAACTCACCCACTTGAATTGGCGAAATTAATTTGGCGATGTAGAGCGCGGAATTTAATTTTTCTTCTGGATCTTTTTGCGCCCAGACTAAATAACGCTGCCCTTTGTGTTCAAAACTGGTGGCGTCGAGCGCAAAGGAATCACGCGCGGTTTTTATCTGCCCTAATTCTTGCCACTCGCCTATTAACGGATCAGCAGATTTATTCGCCAATACATACATGCGGATTAACCAGGGTTTTTCTGCATCGCCCGCCGCAAAATAGATGTACCAGGTGTTGTCAAAATAATGTAATTCCGGTGCCCAAATATTCGCGCCCATAGCGCCAGTATTGTGTTTACGCCACACCGTTTTTGCTTCTGCTGTTGTTAATTCTCCGAGCGAATTGGCGGCGCGCAATTCAATGCGATCGAACTCCGGCGCGGTGGCGATGAAGTAATAGCGGCCTGCAGGAGTGCGGTGAATAAAAGGATCAGCCCGTTGCGCTACCAAAGGTTCTGCAACCACTTTCTGACTTTCCGCCGCAGGAGGCTCGCTAGTAGGCGCGCATGATATTAATAATCCACTTAACGATAGGATCACTACACTCAACATAGATTTCATGAAATTACCTCGGGCGCGCCAGCTCGATCAGCTTTACACGGGTTAACTGTTATTCTCTATAGATTAATATTATATTACATATTCTAAGAATTAGACCAATACGAGAGACACCTATGTCATCCACCCTTAACATAATTAACAACTTTCAACTGGCTAAAAGGCTGGTTAATTTCTTCGTTATCGCCGCCCTAATCCTGATGGCGCCCTTCACTACTGCCAAACAAGTAGACGTACACGACCCAGTGATGACCCGTGAAGGCGATACCTGGTATCTATTCAGCACCGGCCCCGGCATCACCATTTATAGCTCCAAAGACCGGGTAAATTGGACCTTTTCGGATCGCGCCTTTGCGACTGAACCTGTGTGGGCAAAATCCATAGCGCCGAGTTTTGATGGTCATCTCTGGGCGCCAGATATCATCCAGCACAACAACCAATTTTATTTGTACTACTCGGTTTCTGCGTTTGGCAAAAACACATCCGCGATTGGAGTGACAGTGAACAAAACGCTCAATCCAAAATCGCCCGATTACCGCTGGGACGACAAAGGCATAGTGATTCAATCTGTACCCAATCGCGATTTATGGAATGCAATTGACCCTGCAGTTATTGTGGATGCACAAGGCGCTGCCTGGATGAGCTTTGGCTCCTTCTGGGGCGGTTTGAAAATGTTCAAACTCAATGACGATTGGACGCGCCCGGCTGAACCACAACAGTGGCATAGTATCGCTAAACGTGAGCGCTCACTGCTCATTCCCGATTCCGATGCACGCCCCGCTGAAATTGAAGCGCCGTTTATTTTGCACAAAGGTGATTACTACTATTTATTTGCATCCTGGGGGCTTTGTTGCAAAGGCGCCAATTCCACTTATCACTTGGTGATGGGTAGATCTAAAAACGCCACCGGGCCTTATCTGGATAAGGTAGGTAAAGACATGAATGAAGGCGGCGGCAGTTTATTAATCCAAGGCAATAAAAAATGGGTCGGCCTTGGCCACAATAGTGCCTATAGCTGGGACGGGAAAGAATATTTGGTACTTCACGCCTATGAAACGGCAGACAAGTATTTGCAGAAGCTCAAAATTCTCAATATCACTTGGGATAAAGACGGATGGCCGAGTGTGGCTGAAAAAGAATTGGACACCTACCAAAGTGTGCGCAAAAAGTAGCAGAAAATGGGGCGCTGAACATGCTCAGTGAAATTGCTCCGCAGCTTAGGCACATATTCAATAATCACTTTTAGGCGATAAAAAAACCGGGTTATGAAATTTCCATCTTTAGTGATTGCGCTTAATAGGGCTAACCTTTGTAGTGACAGAAAGAATAGTAACTGAAAGGAACACTCAATGGAGGTACAACATGACCAGAGAAGATATTTTACGTGAAGAACAAGGTGAAACCGCACACGAGTTAGCTGAACTGTTGCGGCTTGGGCAAGAGATGGGGCGACGCTTAAGTAATGAAACCCACGGTGAAATGTATGACGATGTGCGGCTGCTTATTTCATTGCTGCATCAAACCCGTGCGCAAGCAGATTTCATCGACACGAAATTGAACTCCGCTGACCCGGTTGTTGATCTTATGGCGCGGCGTCAGCAGCATTAAAAAACACTACAAAAAAAATACCCGCGCAAATGCGCGGTTATTACACTATTGCCTACACCTCATCTAATACGATTAAATTATTCGCGTAACAATCTCACGCCATAAATCCCACCTGCCACCGAACCCGGCTGGGCAACAAATTTCACAATGTATTTACCTTGGGATTTTTTTACCAGTTCTGCCGGAATTTTATAATCCACCGTGAAAAATTCTTGCGCACTACCGGATGAAGTTACCTTCGCAATAGCTACCTCGTTTAAGTGGATGTCAAAACTGCGCCCGGCGTCGATTCCCGCATAGGTAATCTGGAGGATTTTTGCTTCCAGGTTTTTATCGTTTAATTCATAACTGAACCAAGCGCGGGTGTGGCGCCAGTGGCGGCCATTATAAATTCCCGTTTCACTTTGTTCGCCTTTATAGAAATGATCCGATTCGGGTTGTTGTTCGCCGGGCGCCACTTGATCGATTGTATTGGCTTGCAATGCAATACGCTGTTTCTCATCCGCTGCTGCTTTGGCGCGCGCTTTTTCTACATCGGCTGCGGTGGTGTAAGGCCAGTAAATGGTGTAGCGCGATTCATGCAAACGGAAGAAGGGAATTAATTCCAGATGTTGTATATTCTGGCCGTTGATTAAACCCGATGCCGAAAATGTGAGCGGCTTTCCCGTAACCGGTTTTAATTGCTTAATAAAGTCGTTGCTATTACCGAGCAAAAATGGCGCTGCTTCAAGCGGGCACATTTTTCCGCTAGCGATGTGCCCCATACGCGAATCATCGGCAAAATAACTTACCTGCTCACTGGCAAAGGGTTGGGTTTTAGCAGCAAGCACAATCGGGCCATGCAGTATGGCGTAATAATTTGAGCCGTCCGGCATTTTTTCCAAATGGGTTTGCATCGGTAAAATTAACTCAACTTTGTCACCTTTTTTCCAGCGTCGCTCCAGCGCGATATAATCACCCGGCTGGTTTGTTACGTCTATATTTTTACCATTAATCTGCAACACCAATTTGCCTTGCTCCACCCAGCCGGGATAACGCAATTGCAAAGTAAAATGTGCGGATTTATCGATAATAATTTGTGTAGTTTCTGCGTCAGGAAATACCGTGCTTTGCGTAAGTGCAATGCCTTTCTCTCGCCACTGCATACGCGAGGGAATAAATAAATTGATATACACCGAGGGTGATTTTTTATTTTTTGCATCGCGCGCATAAATAAATTCAGCGTATTTTGCATGGCTTTCTAAACCAGAGCCTACACAGCACCACATACCGTCATGCACTTGTGAGTAAACGCGATAGTGATTAGGGCGCATGGGCGTAAAGTAAACAAAGCCGCCTTTGTCTGGATGTTGTGACGACAAAATATGGTTGTAGAGCGCGCGCTCGTAATAATCCACGTATTTCATGTTGGGGTTGCTGAGGTACAGCAGCTCGGTGAGCTTGAGCATATTGTAGGTGTTGCAGGTTTCCGGCCCTTCTACTTCATTGATCATGGGCGAGAAGTCTTGCGTATCGTGAAAGTGCTCTTTAACACTATTGCCACCAATCGCTACCGTGCGTTTATCGATAACAGTTTGCCAAAAAAATTCGGCAGCTTTATTCCACTCGGAATTATTGGTTGCATCCGCATAGCGTTTAAAACCGATTACTTTGGGAATTTGGGTGTTAGCATGCAAGCCAGTTAATTGATCCTGTGTGTTTTCCAGCGGCTGCAAAATCGCGTGGTGCGAAAACGCCTCGGCAAGCGTTAGATATTTTTTATCACCAGTGATCTTGGCTACATCGACAAATACTTCATTCATGCCGCCATGCTCGGTGCGCAACATGGCTTGCATTTGTTCCGCTGATAAACTTTTGGTTAGCGTGATGGTCCAGTCTGATAATTTTACTAACATTTTTTTCGCGTTGTCGCTGTGCGCATAAATAGTGGCATCGCGCAGACCGGCATAAATTTTATGCAGGTTGTACCAAGGCACCCAGCGTTCGTTGGTAGAGAAATTATCAGCACGAATATCGCCTTTGGCAATTTCGCTCCACATTTTATTGCTATCAGGAATGCCGCCAATATATCCGCTGCCAATTTTATCCTGGCATTTTTTTAATTCATCGATGATGTAATTTAATCGCTGCAACACATCTTTATCACCTGTTGCGGCATACATAAGCGCCAATGCGGAGACGTAATGGCCGCCCATATGGCCATCTAATCCGGTGGACTCCCAATTACCGTAAGTTTCTTTAAAGGGCAAACCTGCTTCGCGACGGAAGGGTGCGAGTAATTTTTCTGCATCTAGCGACATTAAATAATGTTGGTTGGTAGTTTGTGCTTGTAAAAATGGGCTTGGTAATAGGGTGACATCTTTAATGGGTGCCAGCTCAAGCGCAGAGGTATGCAAACTTATTGCCGTAATAAATAGACATAGCAGGCGTGTCATTAATTGATTCATTATTTTCACCATTAAACAGAAACCATAAAAAGAGCATACATAATAAAAAAGGCAACCCTTGCGAGCTGCCTTTCTTGCATAACTTAACCTTTGTAACAACTCACGCAATCTTACACAAAATATTAGAAGGTATAACGTGCGCCAATAGCGAAGGTACGGCTATAAAGTGCCGAGCCAAAGTTATGGGTGGTTGAACCATTTTCACCATAGTAACTTTGGTAAATTTCTTCGGTCAGGTTAGTACCGTCGAAGGTTACAGCCAAATTATCAGTTACGTCATAGGTAATTTGCAGATCCATACTGGACTCTGGTTTTCTCCAGACTTCCAGTGGGTTTGCAAATAATGGCGCCTCGTAGTTATTCAGGAACTCACTACGCCATGCGTAAGATAAGCGCATACCCAGATTGTTTTTGTCATAGGCCAGTACAACGCTGTATGACTCATCAGATACACCAAACAAATCGGTTTCTTTCACGCTAGTCACAATACCTTCGACATTGGTGATTGGTGTGGATTGCGAAGAATCCAATGCGGTGTAACTGGCTTGCACACCAAAACCATCCAGAATTCCCGGCAGATTTTCCGGGAACCAAACACCACCCAATTCAAGACCAGTTAGCTCACCGTTAGATGCATTGAAGGGTTGCGACAATACGTATTTGGTCATTACACCTTGCGCATTCGGATGTTCAACTTGACGGCGGAAATCAATTACAAACCCTTCAACTTCGCGTTTGAACAAAGTTCCATACAATGAACTGGCATCAGCAAAATACCATTCCAGAGAGAAATCGTAGTTTTTAGATTCGGTAGGTTGCAAATCAGGATTGCCGCCACTCGCCGATCCAAGCCTGCCGCCAGTAACCGGATCGTTATAAATGATTTGTGAATTGAGCGCAGCAAAAACCGGACGGCGTAATGTCTCGGTGTAAGCTAAACGCGCATACAAATCATCTACCAATTCGTAGCGAATTGATAAACTTGGCAATACTTTGGTAGTACCCGCTGTATCTTCAAATTTTTCTTCTGTTGTACTGTCGATGAAGTCCATATCGGTATCTGAGCCGGTATAGCGCAGCCCGATTTCACCATCTAATGCTCTACCTGCAAGCTCAACTTCATATTTGGCAGTCACGTAAGCAGATGCAGTTAACTCCTCAATTTCAAAACTTTTGAGTAGATCCTGTTTTTGCAAGTTGTAAGCTGTACGCATTTCATCAATGTTCGAACGCAAATAATAACCATCAGCTACTGCCCATGTAGTCGGTACATCAGCCCTACCATCAAAGAACCCGCTGTTGATGTAAGCCAAATCATCTGTGATTGCTACATTGGGATTAAAACCTTCCTGCCGACTAAATGATTCACTTGCGGTGCGCTTATCGACACGTATACCCACATTAAATTGTTTGAAAAAGGCGGTGTCGGCATCGTAGGTTGCATCGGTAGTGAAAGTAGTTGCATCGCCTTCATTTTTATTTGCATTGTCGTATAGTTGTGCGGTGCGCCAATTGGCAACATCCGACACATCTGCTTCGTTAAGTGAAGCAGTAGCAGGATTATCGATAAAACTAAACGCAGGAATTCCACCACCCGCATTAAAGTCAACATTTAAACCGTAACGCGCATTTTCAAAACGTGCGGCGATGAAATCTGTTTCGAAGGTGCTTTCCTGATAAACAAGCTCAGATTTTACTTTGAGGTTATCGGCAAGCTCCCAATCACCACCCAATGCATAAACAAAGCTATCAGTTTTTCCGGTTGTTAAATCGCCGCTGGTGAATGACCAGTTATCTTTTACGCTACGCGACTTAACGATATTGGTGCCTTCAAATAATTCTACATTGGCATCGGCCGCTGCGGTGGGGCTGTTTGCATATGAGCCCCACCAGTCTGCAAATGAAAACAACAATGAGTTAAATGATTCGTTGCGATAACCGTTGTAAAAGACTTCAAAGGTATATTCCGATTTTTCGTCGGGCGCAAATTGTAAAGACACATTCGCCGCAGAACGTTCGCGCTTGCCGGTGAAATCGCTGGAGAAAATGGCATCGCGACCAAGGATATATTCCATCGGCTGGCCATTAACATTCAGGGTTGAACCTGGTGTATTTGGCAAACCATTTAATAAACCGGCCTGCCAAATTGGATTTTCAGTTACGCCCGGCTTATCGAGAAAAATGCGCTCATAGCTGGTAAATGGCGCGACAGAATTAGCCGTTGCAAAGGGCACCATAGCACCAGCAGTAATACTTTGGTCGCGATAATTCGTTTCTGCATAAGACAGGTTTACCAAAGCGCCAAATTCACCTGAACCGGTTTCCCAGCGGTTACTGGCAAGGCCGCTGATATTAGGATCGATTTCATCCGCCTGTTCCTGGTTAATCGCTCGTGCAGCGACTACAAATTTTTGCCCGTCAAAATCAAATGGGCGCTGGGTTTTAATATCCACCGAACCGGCAATACCATTTTCAATTTGCGAAGCAGAGCGGGTTTTATATACGTCCACTTGTTTGATCAAACTGGCAGGTACATCTTGCAGCTGAACTGACAAACCTGATGCAGTGAAAATATTTCGACCATTGACAGTAGTATTAATGTCGGTCAACCCGCGGATAGAAATGCCCGTCACTTCACCGGAAGCACGATTGGTAACCTGCACGCCAGTTACACGCTGCAAAGCTTCAACCACGTTATTATCTGGAAATTTACCAATATCTTCCGACACAATCGCATCCACTATTTGCGTATTGTTACGCTTTACATCAAGTGCTTGCTGCAAGCTGCCGCGAATACCGGTGACGACGATTTCTTCCACTTGGTCTTCTTCCTGCGCAAGAACCAGCGAGGAAGAACCTAAAGCGGCAACCATAGCGATAGTTAAACTGAGTGTTTTTTTCTGGAACATGAATGATCTCCCGTATTTGATTGCTGCCTGTGCCCGGATTTTTCCGGCGGAGCAATCGTTATTATTAAATTGGTCGTTTTTTTGTTTTCGACTTTGTCTTAATAAAAAGTCTGGCGAACTCGTTGTTGTTATGGGTGCGGTTGTCCGTTCCTTTCATTCTGCCAAGCTGATGACACACCGATTAATGTACATATTGTAAGACAAATAAATACTATTCTTATGGTTAAGAGCAGTCAACAAAGGCACAATTTTTTTAGGTAAAAATCACACTAACGATGAATAAAACGCAGAAATTGTTACTCCTAGTTACACCTAATCACTGAATTTCAGGCAAAAAAAAGCCGTTACAGAGGCTGTAACGGCTGAAAAAGTGGTGTGGACAATAAATTGTTACACCATCCAACGACAAAGGGGGTGAGACGTCAAACAATAACGACAAAACAATAAACCAAAGGAAAAGACTAAATTTCAATCAGAACCTCTATTTGTATTATTATATATAGATAGCAACAATTTGCCAGATCTTTTTAACGACTGAGTCGCAGAATCCGTATTAAAGCGCTGTACATCACCTGTTGAAACTAGGCAATGGGTGTTATTCCAATAAGCCCCACCATTGGCTCTGCCCCACTGCCAGATTTACCTGCTTAGAACGAATAACGCGCACCTAATGCAAAGGTTTTGGAATAGACGCCACTGCCAAAGTTGTACAGGTTTTGGTTGCCCTCACCGTAGTAGTTTTGGTAAACGTCGTCCAACAGGTTAGTGGCGTCGAAGGTCACCATCAGGTTGTCGGTTACGTCGTAGCTGACTTGCAGATCCAAACTTTGCTCTGGACGGCTCCAGAATTGGATTGGGTTTGCAAAAATCGCCGCTTCGTTGCCGGAGTAGAACTCCTCGCGCCAAACGTAGGACAAACGTGCATCGAAGATGTCTTTGTCGTACGCCAGCACTATGCTGTACGACGAATCCGATACACCTGCCATTTTGGTTTCGACGTAGCCGGTGATACTGCCATCGTCGTTATCGAACTCCGGCGTTTGTTGGGAGGAGTCCAATGCGGTGTAGCTCGCTTGAATACCCAAACCATCGAGCACTTCTGGCAAATTGTCAGGGAAGTAAACCAAGCCAATCTCCATGCCCGTCAGCTCACCATTTGCTGCGTTTACAGACGAGGTTAAAACGTAGTCTTGTGGCTCACCGTCATCATTCAATTCATTCACAATCGACTTGCCGCCAATCACCAGACCATCGATTTCACGTTTGAACACTGCGGCGTACAACGAACTACCCTCTGCAAAATACCACTCCAGCGACAAATCGTAGTTAGCAGATTCCGTTGGTTTAAGGTCAGGATTGCCTCCCGTCGCTGTGCCATAAGGTACGTCGGTCAGCGGATCAGTGAAGTATTGTAAGGGGTTCAGGTCGGTGAAGTTAGGCATACGCAAGGTTTGGGTATAGGCGAAACGCCCCACCAGATCGTCAGTGATAGTCCAATTCAGTGACAAACTTGGCAACACTTTATCGGCCTTACCTTCACCGGCTCCTTCCTCGTACACATCGGAATTCATGCCGGTTTCCGCCCAGGATGCCAGACTTTGGCTGTAGTCCACGTAACGCACACCGATATCACCCGTCACGCTATCGCCCAGTGCATATTTGGCGGTTGCGTAGAGCGCGGCTGACTCTTCAGTAACATCGAGCGTTTTCACCAAGCTTTCTGTTTCAACGCCGTAAACACTGCGCACTGCACCCGCGTTTGCCAACAGATAACTACCATCGGCGGAGATGAAGCGGTCAAAGGTATTCGCACGCCCTTGGAAGTAGTCATCCACGGTAAAGATTAACCCTGAGCCATCACCCGAAGCACCGGCATCAACCAATGCGGTCATCAGCTCAGATACTGTTCTGCCTCCGTGGGCACTTGAGTCCTGACCACGGCCAAATTGCTGTGCGTTGCGCTCTTCATAGCGACCGCCGGCTTTGATGATTTGGATAAAACTGTTGTCCAGCTCCCACTCAACATCGGTAGTGAAAGAAACAGAATCACCAAGATCACGGCCGCCGTTATCCCACATAGTGGACGCGCGCCAGTTTTCTACCGCCGCCATATCGGATTCATTTACGCCGGTAGCTGGGTTATCGAGGAACTCAATAGAAGGCACACCATCGCGATCGTTGTAATCAACATTGATACCATGAGCCACGCGTTCGAAGCGCATCGCAAAAAAGTCAGTGCTGTATTCACTATCTTGATACAGGAGTTCTGACTTCACGGTAACGCTATCACTCGGCGTCCACTTGGCGCCCAACGCGTATAAGTAGCTATCCGTTTTACCGGTGGAGTAATCACCACTTTGGAAGCCACCGTTACTCCAGCCCTGATGCTCTTTAACAACATTGGTGCCTTCATAAACCATCGGGATATCGATATTGCCGTTCTGATGTTCGAAGGTATTGCTGAACCACATGGCATTTTGCGATTCATTGCGATAGCCGGTGTAGAACACTTCGCCAAGCAGCTCCAATTCTTCATTCGGAGCCCATTGCAAAGACACGCTCGCCGCCGGACGTTCACGCATACCGGAATAGGAGGAGCCAAAGATGGCATCGCGCATCAGCAGATATTCGTAGTCGGCGCCGTCGATGCTCAAGGTTGAGCCGGGGGTGTTTGGCAAGCCCATCTCCAAGCCCGGCTCCCATAAGCGAACATTGTTGCGCGAATCCGGAATGCGTTCGTAAGGGGAATAATCCAGATGCGGATTCGCGGTAAAGAACGGGAATACCGCACCCGCCGTCATAGTGTCATCGCGATAATGAGATTCGGCGTAAGAGATGTTAACCAATGCGCCGAACTCGCCGCCACCTTCCAACTCCCAGCGATTGCTAAACAGGGCGCTGACGTTAGGATCGATTTCATCGGGCTGGTCGGAATAAATTCCGCGCCCGGCTAACACCACTTTTGACTCAGAGAAATCAAACGGGCGATTAGTTTTTACATCGATCGAGCCCGCAATACCGCGCTCGACCTGATCGGCCGTACGGGTTTTAAATACGGTTACACCTGACAGCAAACTGGCTGGAATATCTTGTAGTGCGATAGAACGGCCAATACCGGTATATACATCGCGACCATTCACGGTGGTATGTACGTCGTTCAAACCACGAATCGAAATTACGTCAGCTTCACCGCCACCACGGCCGGTTACCTGCACGCCGGTCATGCGCTGCAAAGCTTCAATTACGTTGTTGTCGGGGAACTTACCAATATCTTCCGCAACAATAGCCTCTACGATTTGGGCGCTGTCGCGTTTGATGTCCAGCGCCTTAGCCAAGCTGCCGCGAATGCCCTGTACTATCACTTCTTCAACTTGTTCATCTTGCACGGGTGTGGCTTGTTCTTGGGCACTCGCGATCTGGGCAGTCATGGCTGCCAGCATCGCACTCGCCAATGCGGTTTTTTTGAACATAATAAACTCCAATATTCTTATTAGCCTTGAGTTAATGTTTTAGGCATTAACACCACCAGAAAGGGTTGATGGGGGGAATACTCCCCCCGGCTGCCTGCCCGCGACTTATTGCGCGGCGGCAGCACCTTCTTGATAGAGAGAGTTAATTTTTTCAGCGCTGATAGTGCCGGTGAACACTTTCAGTTCGTCGATAGCGCCGTTGAAGGGGGTATCCCAGTAGTTCACACCCAGCGCGAATTCGTTGGTATCACCCGCCACCGTCATCACGCGATTAAAGCCTGTGCCTTCAACTTGCAGCGCGCCATTCTCATAGAGCCTGATGGTGTTGTTGTTCTCACCGTCAACCATGATCACGATATGTGTCCATTGACCAAGCGGGATGCGCTTGCTCATTTCAGCGTTGTCGTAGAACGACAGCCCATTTGCCCATACTCGGGTCATACCGCTACCAGCCATAGACGGCACCAGACTCAACCAGTAGGTGGTATTTGCGCCGCCAAAGAAGGCCGTGGTGTAGTCAGTTAGGACGGCTGGCTTCAACCAAAGCGAAATGGTGTAGCTGCTGCTAGAGATCAGATTATTTGGCAGGCGAATACCTGACATGCCATCCAGATTCACGGCTGAACCTTTCACACCTGCAACATAGCTAGCGGCACCGCCGATATTGTCGATACGGTTACCGGTCACAGTACCCGCCGCAGCCACCGCGTTGAGCGAAGTGAGATCACCGTCAAAGCTGTATTCCGTAGGTGCCAAGGATTTAACAGTCACTTGGAACTCTTTGGTATCGGTGAAGTTTTCGTAGGCGATACGTGCAGTCAGGGTGATCGTTTGATCACCTTCATCAGCAGTTGGTTGAGTCACTACCGCAGTACCGTTAGTGGGCTTCAGGAAGCGCTCGTTACTGGAAGTCCAGCTAATGCCAGATACAAACGGACCTACGCGCACCAACTCAAAGCTGTCACGCACAGCTGTCATATCACCCAGTTCCAGCGCATCTTTCACGAAGCCAGCAAACTGTGATGGATCGGTCAGGTTGTTGATCGCCGCACCATTAATGTCGAGTGAGCTCAGGGCATAGTCGTATACGATAAATTCATCAATTTGGCCTTTGAAGGGCAAATCCCAACCATAGTTCACGCCCAGAGCAAATTGACCACCGGTAGTGTTGAACATATCAGGACGAGGCATAGAACCACTTAATGTGCCATTAATGTACATACTCATAGTTCCCGCTGAATAAGTGATCGCCACATGTTGCCATGCGAGCGGAGTAGCTGCGGTGTGCACAATTTGGTTCCAATCATCTACACCGTTGGCCGTGTACCTGCTCCATAAAAGACCGGTAGTAGTGAAGTGCGCAGCGCGATCTGGAATATAGCTAATCCATTGATCAGGCTGAGTCGTCGATAAAAAGAACGCTGGTGTATAGGCGGTCAAAACCCCGGCTTTCAACCAGAAAGATACTGTGTAATCGCTGGACTTAATAATGTCATCCGGCAAACGCACGCCATTCGCGCCGTTAAAGTCATAACCCTGGCCGTTGTAACCAGCGGTGAAAGTTGGAGTACCCACATTTACATTGGCCAGATTGTTGTCGGTAGTTTTAGCCGTGCCCAAATTACCTAAAGAATCGGTCAGGGCATTTTCAAAGCGATAGTGAGCCACCGCATTTTTAAATGCCGGACGCGCTTTCACTGTCACGTTAAACGTCTTGCTGGCAGTGCTGCCATCCAATGACATTTTCGCAGTCAAGGTGATGTTTTGGTCGCCCAGATCAGGTGTAGGGATAAATACTTCTTTTGAATTAATAAAGTATTCATTACTGCTTACCCACTCAATTTTGGTACCACTTCTGCCCACAGATGGAAGCACATAGTCTTCGTCGGCCAGTGTGAGTTCCGCCTTGACTTCCAACGCCGCCTCTACCGCACTCACTGCCAGAGCTGTATCAGCAATCACATCGGTACGAGTGCCAAATACACTGGCGCCATCGCGCGCCATAGCACTGAACACAGGCACTAGTGTTTTCAAGCCGTTATCCCACTGCCACTTGAGCACACCAAAGTAGGTGCCGGACTCCAAAACCAGCTTGATAGAGTCATCACCCTGAGTCATCCAGGAACCAGTATCGCTGCCAGAAACAGTGCGGTTGTTATGCAGAGTGATGTAACCGGATTTGATCGCGCTGGTGTTAACACCAAAACCCTGATTTACAAACTTGTAGTGACCGGGAACCAGATCAGGGTCAACCAGATTGTCGCCAACCAGTGGCACAAAGCGCTCGGGCGATACCACCAACCAGCCTTCTTTATTCACAAACATTTCATGGGTGCGAACGGCGTGCGCTTCAGGAACAGTCGGGTAAGCAGTCGCCGCTGCTGGAAAGCGGGTATGAGTGACCAACAGGTGACGCTTGGTTGCCTCGTCGTAGTAAGCCGAGTTGTGACCGGGCGATTGGTAGCCCCAGAGTGGATCTATTTCACCCAAGGTTTCGGTGAACTCAAAACCACCGAGCAGCTTGCCGCCAATCTCCAAGCCAGCACCAATAGAGGCGACATCCACACCGGCTGGATCAAGGTAAGGGCCAGCAGGAGTTTTTGAGCGTGCGATGCGAATGTTGTAGCCATCGTTAGCGGCAAAACCGGCTACCGAATAGAACAGGTAGTAGTAATCGGCAACCGGGCTGTAAATCACAAAGGCGCCTTCGATTGCGCGGAAATCGCCACCGACCAAACGCTTTCCGTAACCCTGTCCAGCCTCAGGTTTACCAGTGGTTTCATCCAGCGCCAACACAAAAATGCCGCCGGAATATGAGCCGTAAACCATCCACAACTTGTTGTCTTTATCGTAAAAGGCGGCTGGGTCGATAACGTTAGGGTCAACGGCGCCATTCCAGCTGGTTTGGCCGTTATCGAGCGGAAATTCAGTGAATTCAGCGGTAGTGCGATAGCCGCTGCGCAGAAATACACCCTTATCAACATAGGGGCCATTAACTGACGTTGACTCAGCCAAGCCTAAATAGGAGCGGTTCCAGCAGCCGCCGCCAACGCCTTGTGTATCTTGGGCTTCAGCTTGGGCGCAGTGGTTGTAATAAAACCAGTATTTACCATTAGGCGCCTTGATCACATCGGCCGCCCAGTTGCCTTTATAGCCATCGCTCCAGGCGATGCCTTCAGAAATTTCAGCTGAGTAGGTATTGAACAGTGGGCTTTCGTCGACACGGTCGTTAGCGGTGAGCGATGAAATCAGCGTCCAGTTGACCAAATCGGTAGATTTGGCGGCCGCCAAGTGCGAGCCAAAGATGTAGTAGCCGTCATCCGCTTTCACAATTGATGGATCATGCACACCAATATCCAGCCAATTGACTGAGCCTTCCGACGTCAGTGGTAGCGTGGTTGCCAAGCTTGGTTTGGAGTAAACAGGCGTAGGGGAAGCAGGAACGCCGGGGTTGGTTGTGCTATCGCCGCCCCCACCACCGCCACCGCCGCAACTGCTTAAAACCAGCAGCCCACCAATGGCAAGCGCAATACTTGTTAGTTTCATAGGATGTACCCTCTCGTGTAGTTATTTCTTATTAGATGAATCAGGGCCGATTCAACCGCTCAGTCCGCAGCGATTGATCACCGGCACCTTTTGCAGCAAGATGTAATGCAATTATTATGTCATACAATATTACTATCGTTTCATATTGTCATACAGTTGGTTGTGAGTAAAGTCCTGAATCGGTATTTTCGCTGCGAGATAGATAAGTAGAAATAGCGAGGGAAATGCCCAATGGCAGGGAAACTTAGGAGCATAAAAAACCCGCCGTACGGCGGGTTTTTGGTAACACGACCAACTGCGAAAAATTAACCCGCAGACTTGGCTTTAAATGCACGCACAACCTGATTGAAATCTTCAGCAAATTGTTTCAGATCATCCAATTCTTTCTTCTCATCTGAACGTGCCAAGCCAGCACAACCCAAATAAGTTTCCATGCCTTTTACATAGGCTTTCATATCATTGTTAGCTTTCACCATTTGTGCAGTAACGACAGTTGCAGCATCTGGAATTTCAGGCTTGGCAGCAGGCTTGTCACAACCAGCCGCAGCCAATGATGACGCCAAAACCGAAGCACAAAAAGCAGCAGTGATAAAAACCGACTTCATAAGATTTCCTCTTAACTAGACAAAGATTAATTAACTAAAAAAATCACCAACAAATAACGACAAATTAAATACACACATCAAAAACGCAAAACTTAAACTCTGAAACGACCAACCAACTCCGCCATACGTGCAGCCATCTCGGCTAGATTTCCGGTATTAGAAGTAATTCGACTGGAACTTTCTGCGGTGTGAGTAGCCACCAATGAAATGCGATCAATGTTGCTCTCGATCTGCCGCGTCGCAGCACTTTGCTGTTCCGATGCCGCTGCAATTTGATTAGTTCTATCGCGAATCACACTGACGATTTCGGTAATATTTTCTAACGCATGGCTAGCATCGCGCGCTTGCACAACAGCGGTATCAGCTTGATTAGTTCCCGCTGCCATCATCTCTACTGCTTCATGGGAACCCGACTGCAGGCGCTCAATCATTTCGCGAATTTCGGTGGTCGAACTCTGGGTTTTAGATGCAAGTGTACGCACCTCATCCGCCACTACCGCAAAGCCGCGCCCTTGTTCACCGGCACGCGCCGCTTCAATCGCTGCATTGAGTGCAAGCAAATTGGTTTGCTCGGCAATACCGCGAATTACATCCAATACCGATCCGATGCTGACAGTTTCTTTGCGCAGGCGATCAATTACATCTGCGGCGGTTTTAATATCGCCCGACAGATTGGTAATTTGCCCCATGGTATTTACTACCAGCGTTTTACCTGCTGCGGCAGCACCATCGGCCTGCAAAGAGCGGTCGGCAGTTTCGGTTACGCTGATGGTAACGTCTTGCACTACACCGGCCATTTCTTTAACGGCACCAACGATGTGTTGAATCTCGGTTTGTTGCGTGCGAATTTCACGCTCGTTGTCACGTGACAATTGCGACAGGCTCACCGCGTTATCACTTACTTCACGTGCGGTGTGCGCCACGCTGGCGATAATCGACTGCAAACGCTCTACGAATTGATTAAAACAGCGCGCCAATTCAGACACTTCATCATTGCCCGTCACGGGTAGGCGACGGGTTAAATCCCCTTCACCTTCGGCGATATCGCGCAAGGCAGTCACAACATTATTTACCGGGCGCACAATACTTAATTGCACTGCATAAGCGAGCGATGCCGCGATCAAACTAATGATCATCACCAAACCTAATGCTGAATAAATTGCATCCGTAACGATCACGTCTACTTCGGCCATATCCACACGCAAACTAATCGCACCAACAGTGGAGCCATCGGATTTAATTGTTTCAGTGATAATTAATATTTTTCCATCTGTTTCGATGCCGTTAGCGCGCGCACTGCCAGACAATTCACGCGGGATAGTTTTGGAATCGGTATTTTTTTCGTACCAGGAAAATGCACCTTTGTTGTTATAAACAACTGCACTTAATACACGCGGACTAACACGCAAAGCACCGAGAGAAGCAGTCACAGTGGCGCTGTCATCAAAAGTCATTGCACCAATACTTGCTTCACCTAATACCTGCGCAAGTGTGCGGGTATCTTCAATAATGGCGGATTCGGTTGTAGCGATACCGGTACGCACAGTGACCCATGTAGTTGCTACTACTGCAGCGATGCAGGTCAAGGTCACGCTGAGCAAGATCTTCCATTTAAGTGATAAATTGTTCACTTACACCTCGGTTGGTACACAATAAAGTAGCTAAAACACAAATGTGACTTTGTTCACAATTTGCACATAATCGTAACAGACAAATTTTTTAATGCATCTTTTTTTATTCCGTTTTTAGAATGATAAGCGATGGATTTACCGCAATCGCTTTCAAGTGGAATAAGGAGACAACTTTTAGTCGGATGTTTGGCGAATCAACGCAAACCTGTTGGCGAGAAAACTAAATCGACAATATTCCGACAGCAAACCTATTGCAGTTAAACAACCTTGTCGCAATACCTTACATAAGACGAACCACAAATCTGGCAATCGCATGCGGCGATCATTTGTAGTTACCTATTCACTATAGGCAGAGATAATTTGTTATGCAGAATATTTATCGGCGGCATTGCGCAAAACTTTACCGATGAAATCGGCGGTACTAAAACAAAAAATCCACTCACCGCATAACGGTGAATGGATTTTTTTGCATTATAAAAACTGACTAATTCAGCTAGCTTTTTATTTTAGTCCGCCATAGATGGCTTACCAAATACCGGCATACCTATGTCGTCCCAGCGCAAAGGTTTTACAAAGGTATGACGATCCGGGTTCCACAAAGGGTCGCCTTCGATTTCGGTATAAGTACGCGCGTGATACACCAGCATAACTGTGTCGCCGTCTTCACCGTAGGTAAAACTATTATGACCTGGGCCAAAAATTTTATTGGGAATATCAGAACAAAGCACCGGCTCTTTGGATTTAGTCCAGCTGGCAGGATTTAATAAATCAGCATTTTCATCCGCCCATAACAGACCCATCGCATAATTTTCATCAGTCGCACTCGCCGAGTAGCTGATAAATATTTTGCCATTGCGTTTTAATACTGACGCGCCTTCATTCACCCAAAAGCCACGAATTTCCCACTCGAATTCCGGCTTGGTAAGCAGCACGGGTTCACCGGCCAATTGCCACGGCGTTTTCATCGGCGCGATATATAAATTGGAATTGCCACGGATATTCACATCTTTTTGCGCCCATAAATAATAGAGCACACCATTGTGAGTAAAGGTGGTTGCATCAAGGCAGAAGGTATCTATGCCGCTATCGACTTGCCCCATAAACTCCCAATCACCTTCAAGTGGGTTCGCATTTTTATTGCGCACGCAGTACATGCGATGCTGGAACAAGTCGAATTTAATTTCGCGACTGGGTGCTGCCGCAAAGTAAACATACCAGGCAGACTCACCTGATTGCGGATCTTTGTTGAAATGAATTTCTGGCGCCCATAATAATTCACTGTAAGGCCCGGACTCAGGTTTATGCCATGCATCAACTGTTTTTGCCGTCGCTAATTCAGCAATGGTTTTCGCGCGGCGCAATTCAATGCGGTCGTATTGCGGCACTGAAGCCGTGAAATAATAATAGCCGTCGGTATGTTTATATATAAAAGGATCGGCGCGCTGGGGGATTAAGGGTTTTAGTAATTCGCTCACAATAAATCTCCGGTATTTCTATCTCATTCAAAACTGTATTTAATTTCGTGCAATGTAACCTTTAAGCATCATGGTGCCTTTCAGCTCGGCGTAGTAACGGTCATTAATGCGATACATAAACATTAACAATCCCATTAACGCATGAAAGAAACCGGGAATAATGGACAACATAAGTGCAATGCCCATCATGGACGTCTCAGACTGCTCTTGATTGGGAACATATTGGAAATAAGTCAGCAACCAGCCCACCATTAAACCCGCAATTCCCATTCCCGCTTTTTGCCCTACCGAAATCCCACCATAGGCAAAGCCGGAAACACGCTTGCCGTTTTTAACCTGACCATAGTCAATCGTTTCAGAAATAATTGACCAGAATACGGGCGCATGCAAATCCACCACAAACGACAACATGAAGTACAAGATAAAAGCCAGCAGTACATCCTGTGGATCGACAAATACATAAATCGCTACGCTTAACGCCGCCACTATGAGTTGGGTATAACGGAATAACTTTATCTTGCAATAAATTTTAGTGATCCAGGTGGATGCAATCATCGCCAAGATGGCTGCCGCAACGCCGGTCGATAAAAATGCCGAGACTGTTGCGTCATCGCCACCCAAATAATATTTAGCGTAATAAATAGCAACTGAACCGCGAATAACATAACCAATAGTCCCGGTAATACAGACAGCCACCAGAATTAACCACTGGTCATTTTTTAGTAGCTGTAAAAATTGGCTGCGCAGCGGTTGTGGCTCAACGACATGCACTACACGTTCGGTGGTATTGAAATAACAAAATAAAAACATCGCCGCACCTATGACCGACATTATCGCCATAGCCACTTGATAACCTACTGCATGGTCAGTCCACATTCCTGCAACTAAGGGCACCACAATCGCCACCATAAAGGCACCAATTTTGGCGAGGAACAGACGATAACCATTTGCAGAGAGTTTTTCTTTTGGATCGCTGGTTAATGCGCTGGGCAATGAGATATAGGGAATACCGACCCCAGAGGTAATCAACGTCATCATAATGTAAGTGGAGTAGGCCCAAATTAATTTTGCGTCGTACTCCCAGCTGGGTGTGGTGAATACAAAAAACACGCTGACGGCATAGGGGATAGCGAGCCACAATAACCAGGGACGATAACGGCCTTGCAGGAAAGTAAAGCGATCGGTGATTTGCCCCATCACCAAATCTGAAATGGCACCAACCAGTTTCACTGTAAAAAACAGGATACCCATATCCATTGGTGTTAGACCAAAAATATCGGTGTAATAAAAGGTGATGATTAACATCATCGAGGAGATCACTACATTTAACGCCATATCCCCAGCACCAAAACCTATTTTTTCGGTAATGCATAATTTTTCTGGCGCAGATAAATTGTCGGTTGGGGATGGTTGATGTGCCTGCATTATTATGTCGCCTCGTTAGTTTTTATTTGGCGGTAAAAAAAGCGGCATTACGCTTTCGGTAAATGCCGCTTCCTTTAATCTCTCTCACCGTCTTGCTGGCGCATCTTGTAATACTCACTACGCGCCTTCTCTTTTTTTTTACAAAACCTACAATTAACTTTTCAAAAAATAGTCATTTTCTATTGCGTGCACTAACAACACATCGATTCCTGCCATGCCTGCGCTTGCAGCTGCTTGCAGGCCGAGTTTTGAATCTTCAAAGACCACGCATTTGGTTGGATCCACACCTAAAAGTTCCGCGCAACGTAAAAAAGTATCAGGCGCTGGTTTTGGATTTTGCACTTGGTCTGCGCCTACTACAACGCTGACGTATTTATCCAAACCACAAATTTTCAAAATGGATTCGGCTTCCTGAGTGTAGGCGCCGGTACCAATCGCCATCGGCTTTTTACCGTGATATTTCTGCGCAACTTCAAGCAGTGCCGTTGGCTTTACGTAGTGGTGCATACTGTCGTGCACAACTCGCTCTTTAAAATCATTCATTTCATCAAGGCTGGCATCAACCTTGAGATTGAATTTTTCGAGCAGAATTTCAATCGTTCCTTTAGTGGGCACACCCGCCAGTGAACGCATAAACAAGCGATCAATAGGAATGCCGTATTTATTCAGCGTGGTAGTCCATGCGAATTCATGTAACTGGCCGCTATCGACCAGCGTACCGTCCATATCAAAAATCAGTGCTTCGTAATGGTCGTACATCTTTTGCTCTCATTTGTTTTGCACCAGAATTGGCAGTTAAGGTGGAAATTAGAGCATATTTTTAATTAATGAGCGCAACAAATTGCGCTCATTAACAGTTGCGGCAAAAACCTTACACACCATCTTTTAAATGATAGTAAGCCGCATTATGGCGCAATTCGGTTTTGAAGTTGCGCACGGTGGTATCCGCACCAATTACTACAGCTTCAATGCCTGCCATTTCGGCGTAATCAACGACTTCATCGGCAGTAATACCTTGGGTGTAGGTACTGTGATGCGCACCACCCGCTTGAATCCATGCCGCTGCCGAAACTTCCAGATTTGGACGCGGTTCCCAGAGCGCTTTTGCTACGGGCAGATTTGGCAATTCTTGTGCAGGAGTCACAGTATCTACTTCAGCGATAATCATGCGAAAGCGCGTTCCAATATCGATCAACGAAATACACAACGCAGGGCCTGCTTTGCCGGTGAATATCAAACGCGCGATATCATTGCGGCAACCGATGGTGTGCAGATGTACTTCCAATTTTGGTTTGGCAGCAGAAATTGATGGGCAAACTTCTAACATATGCGCGCCCAACACTTGATCTACGCCACCAAAATGATAGGTGTAATCTTCCATAAAGGATGAACCACCTTCGCGACCTTTTGACATCACTTTTGCGATGCGCACCATCGCAGCCGTTTTCCAATCGCCTTCACCACCATAACCAAAACCTTGCGCCATTAAACGCTGGGTCGCCAAACCGGGCAGATTGGTTAAACCGGTAAGGTTTTCAAAACAGTTAGTGAATGCACCAAAGCCGCCGTCAGTTAAAAATTTGTGCATGCCTAATTCAAGGCGCGCTTCATTTTTCAACATTTGGAATTGATGATCATCATCAAAAATTGCCGGGTTTACATCGTAATCTTTTTTGTAGATTTCTATTTGTGCAGCAACTTGTGCGTCAGTTACCGCATCAACTACTTTTTGCAGATCGCCCAAACCATAGGCATGAACTTCGTAGCCGAAAGTAATTTGTGCTGATACTTTATCGCCATCAGTCACCGCAACTTGACGCATATTATCGCCAAAGCGCGCCACTTTTAAATTCTGGCTTTCAAACCAACCCATAGCCACGCGGCACCAGCTGTCGATTTGTTGTTGTACGGATTCAGTTGCCCAGTGACCTACAACCACTTTGCGCTCTTGACGCAAACGCGTGCTCACATGACCAAACTCGCGATCACCGTGTGCACTTTGGTTGAGGTTCATAAAATTCATATTAATTTCAGCAAACGGCAACTCTGCATTGAACTGGGTATGCAAGTGCATATAAGGCTTGCTTAACGCGCGCAACCCAGAGATCCACATCTTGGCGGGCGAGAAAGTGTGCATCCACAAAATCAAACCCACACAGTTAGGATTGCTATTAGCCGCTTGGCATACAGCAAGAATTTCACTGGGTGATTTAACGGTATCTTGCGCAACAACTTTGATTGAAATGTTGTTTGATTCAGTCAAGCCCGCAGCAATTTTCTGGCTATTCTCGGCGACTTGTTTTAACACGCCGGGGCCGTACAAATGTTGTGATCCGGTGACCAACCAGATTTCTTTATCGCCGAAAGTTTTCATTGGGTATTCCTCAAAATATTTTGTATTCATGTAAATAAAAATGTGGGGTTATTACTTCTGCCCGTAATAGGCATTTTTCCCGTGTTTGCGTAAATAATGCTTATCCACAATGCCTTGCTTTAACGGCGCTGTAGTTTGTTGTAAGGTTTTGGTTAAGTAGGCCATGCGCGCAATTTCTTCCAAAATCACCGCGTGATAAACCGCGTCTGCTCCGTTCTTGCCCCAAGTAAAAGGCGCATGACCAGCAACAATCACCATAGGCACTTCTTTTGGGCTGCGCGTTTTAAAACAATCGGTAATTTGCACACCGGTTTCTTCTTCGTAATCGCGTTCGATTTGTTCGTCAGTCATTACCGCCGTGCAGGGAATTTCGCCGTAGGCGTAATCGGCATGGGTAGTTCCATAACAGGGAATGGATTGTTGGGTTTGCGCCCAAGCTGTGGCGTAAGTTGAGTGAGTGTGAGTCACGCCGCCAATGCTGTCGAAATGGCGATACAAATGCGTATGGGTTTTGGTATCGGAAGATGGACGCATTGTTCCTTCCACGATTTTATTTTCCAAATCCACAATCACAATATCGTTTGGCGATAATTTCTCGTAGGCCACGCCGCTCGGTTTTATCGCAATAACACCTTTGCTACGGTCAATTTGCGATACGTTACCCCAGGTATACACCACCAGATTACGGCGCTGCAATTCCATATTGGCTTCGTAGACTTCGCGTTTTAATTCGGTGTAGCTCATTAAGCTTTACCTCCCACGCCGCCGCCGTTTTCAAAGGCTGCAAGGTTTAGATACTGCTGATACAAACCTTCGTAAACCGCTGCTGCTTGGGCATTAGGTTGATAGGTTTTGCACACGCTGGAAGCCATCACTGTTTGTGCGCTTTCAACATCGGGATAAACACCGCCGGCAACCGCAGCAAAAATCGCCGCACCCAGTGCGCAACTTTGTTCGCTTTCCAATACTTCGATGGGGCAGTTCCACACATCGGCACAGGTTTGCATAACAAAGTCAGATTTTTTAGAGATGCCGCCAATTGCTACAACCGAGGTGATCGCCACACCTTCTTGTTTAAAACGTTCGATAATCGCACGCGCACCGTAAGCCGTGGCTTCAACCAGTGCGCGGAAAATATGCGGTGCGCTGCTGCCCATTTTCAAACCGGCAATTGCCATAGCGACCGATTGATCGGCATCCGGAGTACGACGACCATTCACCCAATCGAGTGCGGTAATGCCCGCTTCACCAAGCGCCAATTTGCTCGCCGCATTGCTTAATTCGATGAGGGTTTTATCTTCAATTTCCTGCGCAAGCTTTTGCTTTGTTTCTTCATCAAGTAACGATGAATATTGCAGAATATTTGCCACTGGCCAATTCACCAAGTTGCGGAACCAGGCATACAAATCGCCAAACGCAGACTGCCCAGCTTCCAGGCCGACAAATCCTGGCGTTACCGAACCATCAACCTGGCCGCAAATACCGGCGATACATTTATCGCCAATATCGTCATAGGTTGCGACCGTAATATCGCAGGTGGACGTGCCCATAATTTTGGTGAGTACCCCCGGTTTTACTTTTGCAGCAACCGCGCCCATATGGCAATCGAATGCGCTGAAACCAACCGGCGTGTTTTGCGGCAAACCGAGTTTGTCAGCCCATTTGGCAGAGAGGCCACCGCAGATTTGATCTGAAGTAAATGTCTCTGCCGGTAAACGGTCACGCAAACCATTTAATAGAGGATCAATGCCAGCAAAAAAATCATTAGGTGGATAGCCGCCCCAACTTTCATGCCACATTAATTTGTGGCCAGTAGCGCAGCGACCCATGCGCAATTTGCTGGGATGAGTGGTGTCGGTCAGTACGGCGGACATCCAATCGCAATGCTCAACCCACAGGTAGGCAGCTTTGGCGACTAAAGAATCTTCGCGCAATACGTGCAAGGTTTTCGCCCAGAACCATTCAGACGAATAAATTCCACCTTCGTATTTCAAATAATTCTCGGATGATTTATTCGCAGCAGCAGTAATTTCCTGCGCTTCTTTAATCGCGGTGTGGTCTTTCCACAAGACAAACATGGCGTTGGGGTTTTCGGCGAATTCGGGTTTGAGTGCGAGGGCTATACCTTCGCTATCGACCGCAACTGGTGTTGAACCCGTAGTATCAAAACTGATGCCGACAACTTGCTGCGCGGCACCAACCGGTGCAGCGCGCCATAAACCCTGAACAACTTGCTCAAGGCTTTCCAGATAGTCGAGCGGATGCTGGCGGAATTGATCTTTCGCCGGAATGCAGTACAAGCCTTTTTTCCAGCGCGGGTAATAGACCACATTGCTGGTTACTTCTTTACCGGTCAGGGCATCCACTAACAGAGCTCTGACAGAGTCAGAACCATAATCCAGCCCCAAGGCATAAGAGGTCATAACATCACCCATTTTTATACTATTGCCTCATCAGAGGATATTAATATTGTATGACAATATTATTCAGATTAGCCAATCCCATGTCAATTGATTCATGGAGCTGCTGTGCGCTTAAGCGCCTATTTTTTCGCAGGCTTGACGACTTTATTTGCAGTCACACCTTCGCTGGTCATAACGATACGCTTGATGGTGCCATCCGGGTTATAAAACAGTTCTTCAATCGCTACGGAACGGCGATATTGGCCGCCATCGGGACGTCCGGCGCCCGTGTGGTAAATGAAGTAATGCTTGTTGTTGAATTCAATAATCGCCTGATGGTTAGTGGGCGTATTGCCCGCAACTTCATTGAGGATTCCCTTGTACTCCCAAGGGCCAGTGATGCTCTTGCTCATCGCATAACCCAGCTTTTCGGGAAAGCCCATAGCATAGGAGAGATAGTAGTTATTACCGTGTTTGTGCACCCAGATCGCCTCGGTAAACTCCGGCAGACCTTTGATATCCACAATCGGGCCATCCAGCTCGATCATATTGGGCTTGAGCTTGGCGTAACGCGGCTTGCTGTTACCCCAAAACAGATAGGCCTGACCGTTATTATCGATAAAGACTGAAGGGTCGATATCATCCCAATCGTTCGGGGTATCAATAGTCATATCGTTGGTAATCAATGCTTTCCCTAAAGCATCTTTGAATGGCCCGAGTGGACTATCACCCACTGCAACACCAATCGCAAAACCGGGCTTGGTGTCGTTGTGACGCGCGGTGATATACCAATAAAACTTGCCATTTTTTTCAATAATCTGGCTCGCCCAAGCATCGCCTTTGGCCCATTTGAAATCTTTCACATGCAAACGCGGGCCATGGGATTCCCAATTGACCATGTCATCCGAGGAATAGACCAACCAGTCATGCATCTCAAAGAACTTGGTGTTGTCTTTGGCTTCATCATGGCCTGCGTAGAGATACACTTTACCGCCATGCACCATAGCTGCCGGGTCAGCGGTGAATACATCGGTAAAAATCGGGTTGGCGGCTTGCGCCAAGCTGCCACAACAGGCGGCTAGCGTGATGACTAAAGGCTGGAGTAGTGAACGCATACTGATTATCTCTTCTTATTGTGCATCCCATTTAATGGATGCTATTTGATAGAAATCGCCCTTTGGGCAGGGGTTGATTTATATTGATATTATAATACAATTAAATCAAGTCTCCGTCGTGAAAAATTTTGTCAGCACTTCAATAGTAGCCATGTTTTCTAGGTAAACCTGCGTAATTTGGATTGCTGCACCACAAGGCGCCCCTTATATTGTAATACTTTAATAATAATCAGCAGATTTCATCAAGCCTAGGGTGGAATATGGCCAGGATCTGATTGCAGAGCACATCACTCTGCCCGCGGCTTCCAGACAATAAGCAAAAAAACATTCGTAGCGAATGACAAACAATAAATTGATCCATGCCCATTACACGAGGACACCCCATGAGAACACTATTTAAAACCCTCACACTCGCCGCCGCCATTGGCATTAGCGCGACCGCAAATGCACTGACTGTTGGTTTCGCGCAAGTCGGTTCCGAATCCGGTTGGCGCACCAGCTTTTCTGAATCGGTAAAAGCCGAAGCGGAAAAACGCGGCATCACCTTGAAATTTTCTGATGCGCAGCAAAAGCAGGAAAACCAGATTAAAGCGGTGCGCAGTTTTATCGCTCAGCGTGTGGATGCGATTTTAATTGCGCCGGTAGTAGAAACTGGTTGGCAACCCGTATTGATGGAAGCCAAGCGCGCCCGTATTCCGGTAGTCATTCTGGATCGCAATGTGTCGGTTACCGATCAATCACTTTATCTCACGCGTATCGCACCGGATTTTGAAGTGGAAGGCCAACGCGCCGCGAGCTGGCTCACCGAAAAAACTCAAGGTAAGTGCAATATTTTGGAGCTACAAGGCACGGTAGGTTCAAGCGCGGCGATTGGGCGCATGAAAGGTTTTACCGGAACCATTTCCAAGTTTCCGGAAACCAAAATTGTGCGCAGCCAAACTGCTGAATTTACCCGCGCCAAAGGTAAAGAGGTGATGGAAACCATGCTTAAAGCGGAAGGCGGAGGTAAAGGTATTTGTGCAATCTGGGCGCATAACGATGAAATGGCGTTGGGCGCAATCCAGGCTGTGCGCGAAGCGGGTTTACAACCGGGGAAAGATATTCTGATCGTTTCAGTTGATGCGGTAGACGATGCTTTAAAATCGATTGTTGCGGGCGAGATTAATGTGTCGGTGGAATTAAGCCCGCACCTCGGCGGCCCAGCGTTTGATGTGATCGATGAATATCGCGGCGGTAAAAAAGACTTTGAAAAATGGATTCGTATGGGTGGTGCTGTTTATACGCAAGAAAATGCAGCGGCTGAATTGGTGAAGCGCGGAGCTAAGTAATGTCATCAACACCCGTATTACAACTCCCTGTGTTGCAATTAAAGGGAATTCATAAAATATTTCCCAGTGTCCACGCATTAAAAGGGGTGGACTTCACCTTGCGCGCAGGAGAAATTCACGCGCTGCTCGGCGAAAATGGCGCAGGTAAATCCACGCTCATTAAAGTGATGACCGGTGTTTACCAGCGCGATGGCGGTGACATTTTATTGGAAGGTAATCCCATATTTCCCAACAACACGGGCGATGCGCAAGACCTTGGCATTAGTACTGTGTATCAGGAAGTAAATTTGCTCCCTAACCTCACGGTTGCGCAAAATATTTATCTCGGCCGAGAGCCGCGCCGTTTCGGTTTGATCAACTGGAAAAAAGTGAATCAAGATGCGGCGCAATTACTCAAAGGTTACGATCTGAATATCGATGTAACCCTGCCACTCTCGCACTACTCCATCGCCGTACAACAATTAATTGCGATTGCGCGCGGCGTGGATATGTCGGCAAAAGTGTTGATCCTCGATGAACCTACCGCGAGTCTCGATGCGGACGAAGTGAAATCGCTATTTCGCATCATGCGCGACTTAAAAGCACGCGGTATCGGCATCGTATTTGTGACCCACTTTCTCGATCAGGTGTACGCCGTTTGTGATCGCATCACGATTTTGCGCAGCGCAGAATTGGTCGGCGAATTTGTTGCGGCGAATCTATCGCGCACTGAATTGATTGGCCATATGCTCGGCAAAGAACTCGCCGAGTTGGGTGAACACAGGGTACAAACTAATGAAAATTGCGATGAAGCGTTGCTAACGCTGCAAGGCCTCGGTCGCAACGCCACTCTTTCACCAGTTGATTTGCAAGTGTGCAAAGGAGAGGTCGTAGGCCTTGCCGGTTTGCTCGGCTCCGGCCGCACCGAATTATGCCGTTTGATTTTTGGTGTTGATAAAAAACACACCGGCACTGTGACGTTTAATGGCAAAGCAGTGAATTTTTCTTCGCCGCGCGATGCAATTGATGCGGGCATGGGCCTTTGCCCGGAAGACCGCAAACACGATGGTATTCTCGGCCAACTTTCTATCCGCGAAAATATGATCCTCGCTCGCCAGATTAAACAGGGGTGGTGGAAATATATTTCGCGCAAAGAGCAGGAAGATATCGCCAATCAATATGTCAAAGAATTAAGTATCGCCACCTCGGATATTGAAAAACCGATTGAGCAATTAAGTGGTGGCAATCAACAAAAAGTGATTCTCGCTCGCTGGCTTGCCGCTAACCCTTCACTGTTAATTCTCGATGAACCGACACGCGGCATTGATATCGGCGCCCATGCTGAAATTATCCGCTTGATTCGCAAACTCTGCGATCAAGGTTTAGCGCTGGTAGTTGCGTCATCAGAGCTGGAAGAATTGGTGGCGTTTAGCAGCAAAGTGATTGTATTGCGCGACCGCAATAAAGTTGCAGAGCTGGAAGGCGATGAAATTAATCCGCAACGGATTATGCAGGCGATTGCAGCTAACTAAGTGCCTTCCTATTCTGCTTCAGAAAAACTAATAAAGAGATACTTATGAACCTGACCAAAAACCAAAACCTGCGCCGCTATTTGTGGCCCTGCGCCGGTTTACTGGTGCTGTTGATTATCAATGCCATCATCTCACCGGAGTTTTTTCAAATTGAATTCAAAGATGGCCGCTTTTACGGCAGCTTGATCGACGTACTCAATCGCGCTGCACCGGTTGCCTTGCTTGCTATCGGCATGGCATTGGTAATTGCAACCGGTGGTGTGGATTTATCGGTTGGTTCTATTATGGCTATCGCCGGCGCAGCCAGTGCCTATTACATCACTAAAGGTGTCGATAACCTTGCAATCATTATCGGTGCCGGTTTACTAGCCGGATTAATTGCCGGTGTAATCAATGGCATCCTCGTGGGTTACATGAGCATCCAACCAATTGTTGCGACGTTAATTTTAATGGTCGCAGGTCGCGGTATCGCGCAATTAATGAATGAAGGCCAGATAGTGACGTTTGATCACGCCGGCTTTACATTTTTAGGTACGGGCGACTTTCTCGGCCTGCCTTTCCCTGTAGTGCTGGTTATTATCACCTTTATTATTGTGCAATTATTAACGCGCAGAACTGCATTAGGTTTGTATATTGAAGCAGTTGGCGCAAATCCATCGGCGAGCCATTACATGGGCTTGAACGCCAAAGCTATTAAAATGAGCGTGTATTGTGTAGCCGGACTCTGCGCTGCACTCGCAGGCATGATTGCAGCGGCCGACATTCGCGGATCAGATGCAAATAACGCCGGTTTGTGGTTGGAGCTGGATGCAATCCTCGCCGTAGTGATTGGCGGCGCATCGTTAATGGGTGGACGCTTTTCTATTTTTCTCGCGGTGATTGGTGCACTGATTATCCAGACCCTTACCGTCACCATTATTCTCAGCGGTATTCCACCGAAATTTAATCTGCTGATTAAAGCCAGCGCCATTATTATCGTGTTGTTAATGCAATCACCGCGTTTCCAACAGCAGCTGAGCCAGTTGAACTTCTGGGCAAAGAAGAAGGAGAGCAACCGTGCTTAAATTAAATCCCAAATTTATTCCCCTCGCCGTCACCTGCGCGCTGTTCTTTGCGTTGTTTGGTGTAGGTGCAATTCAATTCGATGGCTTTGGCAGTTCGCGCGTATTTTTTAATTTGCTCAGCGATAACGCTTTCTTAATTATCGCCGCCGTCGGCATGACCTTTGTGATTCTCTCCGGTGGAATCGATTTATCCGTCGGTGCCGTTATCGCATTAACCGGAGTAATTTGCAGTGTATTGATCAGCAAATACCAATGGCATCCGTTAGTGGTATTCCCCGTGGTATTAATTGGCGGCACTGCCTTCGGTGCAATCATGGGTGCAATTATTCACTACTACAAAATGCAGCCGTTTATCGTGACGCTTGCAGGAATGTTTTTCGCGCGCGGTTTGGCGAGTGTGATCAGCGAAGAATCCATTCCAATCGAACATGAGTTCTACAATCAAGTCGCAGAATTTGGTTTTATGTTACCCGGCGATGCCTGGATTGGAACCTCAACAATTATTTGTCTGTTGGTGTTATTCGCTGCAATTATTATCGCCCACTACACCCGCTTCGGCGGCCGCGTTTACGCCGTTGGTGGCGATGCAAATTCTGCCGCATTAATGGGCATACCACTCGCACAAACCACCATACGCATTTACGCCATCAGCGCCTTCCTCGCCACGCTTGCGGGCATCGTCTATTCCTTCTATACCTTCTCCGGCTACTCCCTCGCCGCTGTCGGTGTAGAACTGGATGCAATTGCCGCAGTAGTTATCGGCGGAACCTTATTAACCGGCGGCTATGGTTATATGTTCGGCACCCTGATGGGCGTACTGATTATGGGCGTAGTACAAACCTATATTTCATTCGACGGCACCCTGAGCAGCTGGTGGACAAAGATTGTGATTGGATTGCTACTCTTCTGCTTTATTGCGTTGCAGCAGTTGTTGGTAAGGACTAAACCGCGATAATCATCAGATAATCACCATGTAGCGCGGGTTCGCTTGCAACCCGCCTACTCTTCTATATTTTAAATATTGGGCGATAACATTAGCGCGTGCCACTTGTATTGTTTATATTGTTGCAATAGAGCAGCGGGCGTAAACAACCACTGTTATCTTTTCCAAAATTAGGCAGATATGTGCGCGCGATGGCCAAGCGGGAATCACTTAGATCTGTGTGTGCAATTGAAGTAACAAATCTTGAAATTTATGCTTAGTCGATATTAATTGAATGCACGTTTCCAAGCTGGGCTTGGGAACGAGAATATGCGACAGAAGATATCGAAAAATTATTCCCCTTTTACCCCAAGCTTCTCCAGCTTCGCAAACCATTTCTGCGCGGTTTTTTCATCCATATTACCGACATTGCCAATCAATGTTTCATTGATGGGCGCTATGCCTACAAAACCTAAAATATTTCGCTCCAATGATTTCAAACTGTGCGCGCGGAAATACCAGCGGTAAACCAATGCTGGCATCCCCATGGTGACAACAACACGGGCGGAACGACCGGTTAGGCCTTTTTGGGCGAAGGGATTTTTGCCATCGGAAATAAATGCAAAATTGGGTCGGGCAATTTGTTCTAAAAATCCTTTGAGTACAGCAGGCATATCGCCGAGCCAAAGCGGGAAAAATAACACTATATGTTCGGCCCAATGAATATCGTCTTGCGCAGGTTTCAAATTGACAGGGAGTAAGCCATGCTCCCATTCTTGTTGGCTGCGTAATAACGGAAAATCGATAGCGGCGACATGCACATGGCGGACCTCATGACCTGCATTGGTCGCACCACGTGTGTAAGATTGCTCCAGTTGATTACAGAGATGGTGCTGCTGTACATCTGGATGACCTTGAATCAATAGAATATTTTTGCTCATACATGTCACCTCAATTGTGGTGATGAAAAATAAAACAGGAAGATCAATGGGCGAGCTATTCCAGAATACTGAAACCTATGTTGATAAAAAACAAAGGTTGCTGGCGATAGCAGGCGAGTGCGCATAGTTTGATCGTAAGTTATGATGCGCCTATGTTTGTTGCTAATCCGTCTCTTATCGCACCTATTATTTTTCATAGCATCAAGCGCTGATAACAAAAGCTGTATTCAACATTTGGCATTATGACTCTTTATACGCCACTTATAGGAACACACATTGAAACAACCGCTCCGTTCTATTTTGGCGCACTATCACCATTGGCTATTAGTGGCGCTAGTAATGCTAATTACGATGCTGCCAAAAGCTGGGATTGCTGATCAGACCGTTGTGGCCGCCGTTAATGAAGACATCATTGCCGATTACCAGTTATTTGTAGGCACGCGCGACCCATTGCAGATAAATTATTTTGGTGGCGCAGGCGCGCGGCGCGATGTAATTGAAATTGTGTTATTACAACAAGCACTGCATTTAGGTGGATTTAAAGGTAAGGTCACTCTGCGCCCGGAAAACAGTTATCTTCGGATTCTAAAATTAGTTGCCGATGGTCAAGTCGCTTTTTCCGGCGCGCTCATGTGGAAAGAAGATATAAAACCCTACTCTTCGCATTTATTCAAAACCAAAGCAATTGTAAAAGAAGGCGAATTTATTGTCGGTTTATATACCCGCCCTGATAACCAACAAGCACTGCATGCCACTACTACTGCAAAAGTTCGTCAGCTCAGTGCTGCCTCTAATATTCAGTGGCAATCCGATATAAAAACACTGCGCGAATTAGGAATCACCGAAATTCAATATGCTACATCCTGGGTGCAAATCGTGCGTATGGTAGTGGCAAATCGGGCTGATGTAACACTCGCGCCTTTCCAAATTAATTCACAGATGAAAGTGATGGTAAGTGAATTGGAGCTGGTGCCGATTCCCAACATTAAAGTTGCGATGCCCGGTAGCCGCCATTGGCCCGTCAGTAAAAGCCATCCTCACGGCGAAGAGATTTTTAATGCGCTAACACGCGGAATCAATCAACTGGAAAAGAAAAATATTATTCAGCGCGCTTATGAAGAATGTGGATTTTTTCATCCTCGCGTAGCAAAGTGGAAATTATTAAATCCTCCAAAATAAATTAATTATCTATGTCAGCCAGTATCGAAACGTTAATTAGTGGACTTTATCGCAGTGAATCACGGCGCGTGTTGGCGACACTGATTCGTCTGCTGAAAGATTTTGATCTTGCTGAAGAGGCGCTGCAGGATGCCTTTACTGCTGCATTACAGCAGTGGCCGGTCGATGGCGTGCCCTTGAATCCACGCGCATGGTTAGTATCAACCGGTCGCTTTAAAGCGATCGACCATATCCGCCGCCGCGCACGCTTTAATACCTCGCTGGATGATGTTGCCGAAGAATTGGAAGAGGCATTCTGCGAGCCAGAGGATTGGTCTGACGAGCATATTGAAGATGATCAGTTACGGCTTATCTTCACCTGCTGCCACCCGAGCCTCGCACCCGAAGCACAAATGGCGCTCACCCTGCGCGAAATTTGCGGGCTGACTACGGAGGCTATTGCCCGCGCGTTTTTAACGTCGCCCAGCACATTGGCGCAACGCATTGTGCGCGCGAAAAATAAAATCCGCGATGCAAAAATCCCCTACGAAATTCCCGCGCGCGGCGAATTGCCCGAGCGCTTGGACGCAGTGCTGCATGTTATTTATTTGGTATTCAACGAAGGTTATTCAGCATCGTCAGGTACTGAATTAATTCGGCAGGAATTAGCGCAGGAAGCGATCCGCCTCGGGCGCTTGCTCGCCGCTTTATTACCCGACACGGAAGTGCTTGGCCTGCTCGCATTAATGTTGATTCAGGATTCACGCCGCAGCGCGCGTATCGACAGCAACGGAGATTTGATTCGACTGGAAGATCAAGATAGAAATCTGTGGGACAAAGAACAAATTGTGGAAGGCTCTGCTTTAATCCAACGCGCACTCAGCAGTGGCAGCGCCGATATTTATTGCTTGCAAGCTGCTATAGCGGCATTGCACGCCGAAGCGCCCAGCTTTGCGCAAACTGATTGGCAGGAAATTGTCGGCTTTTACGATTTACTCCTCTACCGCAACCCCTCCCCTATTATCGAACTCAACCGCGCCGTCGCCATCGCCCTACGCGATGGCCCCGCCGCAGGCTTAACTCTGCTCGATGATTTGCTCGCCCGCAAACAGCTTAACGATTACTACCTGCTGCATGCTGCACGCGCCGATTTCCTTGCGCAACTGGGGGAACTTGACGCTGCAACCGCTGCCTATGCAATGGCACTGGAATTAACCGGGCAGGAACCCGAGCGCCGATTCTTGCACCACAAGATGATCACCATAAAACGGTAACAACTGCCTCGCAAAATAATGACCTTAGCCGTTGAACTTAAGCTTCACTTAAGGATTGGGCGCTAGGATGCTGCCATCAGCATCAACACGCATGTCATCTTTGCAGGGCAATCAATTGTGTACAGCATCAATTCCCCCCTATCGGAAATAGCACCCGTTGCCACCTGCAGCATTTTGCTACTCATCATGTTTTCGACCATTTATTTACGCCGCTTGATCCTCAGTTACAGCCAAACAAAACTCCCACATTGCTTTACCGAATTCAAACTCTATGAAGAACAGCAGGAAAATACGACAAGTCAGGCGCTTTACAGCTACATAATGTCTAACGCATTTGAACAGAGTAACGACCCGGATTTTATCGCGCTGTGTAAACGCTATATTCGCTGGGGGCAGTTATTTATTTTATTTTTTGTCGCTGCCATAGTGGATATTGGTTCTATTTATTATCTACTTTAGACAATGGCAAATGTCAGCACGGCGATTTTCGCAGAGCCTGCATTTTTTATTTTATTGAATTCAACCGCATCACAATTGAATATCTTTACTAAACAATTCCTTTAATTCTTTGCGGCTTTGTTTTATGAGATCAGCCAATGCCACTGGATCGGTGCTGGCGGCAATTGATTTTTGGAGCAAGCTATGGTCGTGCTCGCGAAAGAGATCAATAGTGTTTTGTGATTGCCCTTCGGTAAAGCCTACTTCCACGAGGGTGCGCATGGCGGCACTCAAACTGGATTCATAAATTTCACGAATGGGATTCTCTACTCCCAACTCAGCCAATTGGTAGGCATGCGCTCTATCGCGTGCGCGCACAATCAATGTCACCTTTGGAAAACGTTCGCGCACCATGCGGGTAATTGCCAGTGAGTCCTGCACATTGACCAGAGCGATCACCAATACTTTTGCTTCGCGAATACCTGCTGCTTCCAGAAGTTCTGGGCGGGTCGCATCACCGTAATAACTTTTTACGCCGTATTGTTTAAGAAACTCAATATTGTCCGGACTTTTATCCAGCGCATTAAATGGAATATTGTTTGCCGTGAGAATGCGGCCGATGATTTGCCCGAAGCGGCCAAAACCCGCGACGATTACCTCTGCCTTATGAGTATCTGGCTCTTCCAATTGCACCAGTGATTGCTGCACACACTCATCTTCTTGCTGCGCTTTTTCTTGCATGGTTTTTTGCCGGATGTACCAGCTACACAACATCACTAATGGGCCAGTTAACGCCATTGATACGCCCACAACCAAAATTGCGTAATTGGCGATAGTTTCCGATACAAATTGTGTATCCACCGCCGTGGCCATTACTACGAACGCAAATTCACTGCCTTGCGCCAGCATAATCCCCATCAATATCCCATCTTTCAGCGGCATTTTGCGCAGGAATAAAATGAAGGCGATGACGAGTGTTTTTATCGCCATCAATAACAACGCCAAGGCGATGACCAATACAGGCTCAGCAAATAACAGACGTAAATTGAGGGACATGCCAACGGCGATAAAAAACAGCCCGAGCAATAGGCCTTTGAAGGGTTCAATATCCGCCGCGAGTTGATGGCGATAACTGGATTGTGCGAGCAAAATACCGGCGAGAAATGCGCCCATACTCATGGAAAAACCAACGCTCTGCATCAGCAACGAAACGCTCAGTAAAATCAGTAGCCCCGCCGCAGTGAGAATTTCCCGGCTGCCGTATTTCGCGGCGAGTTTTAATAGCGGGTTAAATATTTTTGCGCCCACTAACACCAACGCGACAACAGTAACTACGCCCAGCCACCAAGGCACTGCATGCTCAGTTTCAGCGGCAGCAGGCACCCAACTGGCGAGCAATAATAAAATAGGAATTACCGCTAAATCTTGTAACAGTAAAACGGAAAAGCCTTTGCGCCCCAAGGGCAAGCCCATGAGTTTATGCTCTTCCATAAGTGGCATAGCAAACGCGGTCGATGACAAAGCAAGGGTGAGGCCGATAATAACGCCCTGCTGTAATGTAAGCGGAAACAACACCAGCAATACCGAGCCGATCAATGTTGCGGTCAACACCATCTGTGCGCCGCCGAGTAACCCTATCTCGGCGCGCATTTTCCATAACTGCTGCGGATTCAGTTCCAAGCCAATCACAAACAACAGCATCACCACGCCTAACTCGGAAAATTTAAACGTCGCTTCGGGCTCATAAATCAAACCTAATTCCTGTGGTCCGATGATTGCCCCCGCCACTAAATAGCCCAATATCGCGCCCAAACCAAAACGGCGAAAGAGCGGTACTGCGATAGTCGCAGCGAGTAAATAATAAATGGCGTGCAGGAGTGGCTGATGTTCTTCCATTAAACTAACTCTTGAATTCAATAATTAAATGATCGCAGCTAAACCTGAGCCAACTAAGCATCGCGCCCGTTGTAATGGCTCACCGGAATTTTTTCCAAATCAATAGTGTCGATGCAGCGAATATTCACCGCAAACGTAAGATTACCGGTTTTATCCTTGCCCTCAGAATAAGGATTAATACCGCAAATCTGACAAAACTTGTGATTAATTACGTGTTTATTAAATAGATAAGAACCCACATTCTCACCCGAACGCAATAGGGTAAATTTATCTGCCGGAAAAAATGCCAGCAGTGATCCTTTGCGCTGACAGATAGAACAATTACATGACAAAGCACCCTGGATATCACCCTCTACTGCAAACTTAATATTGCCGCAATGGCAGCTACCAGAATAGTTCATACATCCTCCTAAAATAAGAAAATTAGAGCGCCAGCGCGCGGATACTGACTGACTATAGAGTGATTGAGCTGAATAAAAAAGAGGGATGTAAAGCAGTCATCGCAGCCGCAAGCAAGCCAATTGATAATAATCACCAAGATGCGTTGGCGGTAACAATAAAAAACTAAAAATATTTACTACTGGCTGTCGATTTGCCGAAGCCTCATTCGACTACTAGTCAAATACCGCCTGTTTAACCTGAAGGAGAAATACCATGACTCACTATGTAGATGGCTTTTTATTACCAATCGCACCAGAAAAAATTACCGAATATCAAAAAATGGCGAATAACGCGGGCGCCGTTTGGAAAGAACATGGCGCCATTGCTTATTGGGAATGTGTAGGCGATGACTTGGATATTCCGGACATGACCTCATTTCGCACCTCAGCGGGCTGCAAAGATAATGAAACAGTGGTGATTGCCTGGATTGTTTACCCATCGCGCGAAGAGCGCGACCGCATTAATGCACTGGTGATGGCAGATCCGCGCTTGGCCGATATGTGCGACAAGGATAATCCGCCATTTGATTTTAAACGCATGGCCTGTGGTGGCTTTAAAAGCATAGTTCGCTACGAATAAAACCTTATTATTTTTCAACCGCCGATTTAGGAGCAGTCAGACTATGCCAACTCAAGTATTTATCAATTTCCCGGTTAAGAATCTGGAAAAATCCAAAGCTTTTTTTACCCAACTCGGCTACACATTTAATCCGCAGTTTACCGACGACACTGCGGCCTGCATGGTAATTAGCGATACGATTTACTCCATGCTGGTAACTGAACCAAAATTTAAAACCTTCACCGCAAAAGAAATTGCCAATGGCCACGCCACCAAGGAGGTTATCGTTTGCCTGTCATGCGAAAGCCGCGCAAAAGTGGATGAAACCATTAGCAAAGCGGTAGCTGGGGGCGGCAAAGCCTGGCCTGCCGAACCGCTTGACTATGGCTTTATGTATTATCACGGATTCGAAGATCTGGATGGCCACCACTGGGAAATCATGTATATGGATCCCAATCACGTACAAGAATAAGTTTTTACTTACTAGCGGAGTTGCTATGAAATATTTGTGTATGGTTTTTTACGATGAAAACATTATTAACAATATGACATCGAGCGAATGGAAATCACTGAACAACGAATGTGTCGCCTGCGGTGAAGGCCTGCGTGAAAGCGGAAAAATGATTGGCGGCAATGCACTGCATCCCACTGCCACCGCCACTAGCTTGCGTATTCGCGATGGCAAAGCCGTCATTACCGATGGCCCTTTTGCTGAAACCAAAGAACAACTGGCTGGATTTTATTTGCTCGATGCGCGCGACTTAAATGAAGCGCTGCAACTCGCCAGTAAAATCCCGCCTGCACGTTTCGGCACCATTGAAATTCGACCCATCCGCGAACTGGACCCAGAAAAAGATGAACGACTCCAACAGCACTTTGCTTGAGCCAAATGCAAACGCCGTTTTACAACCGCGTTTTGAAACCGCAGGCCCGCTATTGATTGCTGGTTTGCGCGAACCATTAGATGAACATGCTGCGCAAAAAATTCCGCAGCTCTGGCAACGATTAGTCGCTTGTTGGGATGAGATTCCGCAGCGTGTTGGCGTCACAGATTATGGTTTGTGTATTCATCTGCAAGGCCACGAATACTATTACATGGCCGGTTGCGCCGTATGGGATTTTACCGAGCTGCCGGAAACCTTCAGCACGTTTATTATTCCCTCGCAAACCTATGCAGTATTCACGCATGAAGGGCATATCAATCACATTTGTAACACCATTAGTTATGCATTTGATCAATGGCTACCCAACTCCAATTATCGCCACGCGACTGCACCTGAAAATGAATTGCATTTTTTCGAGCGCTACGGCGAAAAGTTTGATCCACAAATTGGCGAGGGGGATGTTGAGATTTGGCTGCCCGTTATTAACACTGATATTGCAAAATAAAAAAGGAGCCTCGCGGCTCCTTAATGCTATTGCTTGCTGCGACTTACTCTGTAGTGCTTGGTTTTGGCAGAGAGTTAAGCGAAACAATACGCGTCTTGCTGATTTTGTGGCGATAGATTTCACGCAGGTATTTAATCGCTTTTTTCACGCTGTCGCGGGTTAAACGAATATCGTTAATGGAGCAAAATTTGTCGGCATCGTTGATTAGCTCGCGGTATTTTTTCTCGTACATAGGTTTGATTGCGTACCAATTGGTATCGAGAATTTTGGCGGGGTTTTCATATTCGTTGAGCATTTTATCCACCAACTTTTCATCGAACTCATCGGCGCGGATAAAATCCAACATAGCCGAATCCAGCTGCTCATCAAACCGGTAGGGGTCTTTGGCGAAACAGCGTTTGATGAAAGCCACGATCAATGTGAGAAAGTCATCACTCAAGCAAGGGCTTTTTACAATCAACGTGGTGAGCGAGATATTGGCCGAGGCGCCGATCACTAATGCGTAACGCTTAAGCGTAGTGTTTGGAAATAGCGAATTCAAATGGGACTTGAGCTTATTCAAATCCATATACGACAGCTTGTAATCTTTCGGCAGCGAAATAATTGACACTATCGACGAGCAGTTTTTGAAAAAATGCAGATCTTTTAATTCTTCAGCGTCATAGCCTTTTTGCAAATACTTCGTCAGCGATTCACGATAACGGCCAGACTCGATGGGCAGCAAACTAATGCCTTCAATCGCCTGGGTCACTTTATTAAAGTGTGGCAAATCAATCGAGCGATAGAACAAATCATCGATATTTAATTCACCGATTTTTTTGGCATCAATACCGCGCAGTTTATCTACGCCTTGCGGTGTGGCGTTGGGAATTACCGATTCTGCATAGGCAACCGCAACCGGGCCAGCAAGACTCATAAATAAATCGTTAGCGTCGAGACGGATAGTTTCGCCAATGTCGATTCCGGCGCGACGGAAATAGTTTTCGTCGTAATCGGTGGTCACTGCTTGTGCGGTGAGGATGTTAAAAATCTGCTGGGAAATATATTGGTTAGCGTATTTTTCCATGGCGTTAACATCGATGTGCTGGATGTTGCCATCATCAGTTGCTTCGGCGTAACGCATGATGTCATTGGAAATTAACATCATCGCATTCCAGGGTCGAATGCGATGCATAACGCTGGCTTCGCTGCTGTCTTCATTGTCAAAGTTGTACGAAAAATCCCACTCTTCCGATAAGTATTTACACAGCAAGCGCCCGGCATTGATGTGCAGTGCTTCCGACATTTCGACGCCGTGATCCGAAATATTCGGCAGTATGCAAATGCCGCTGGTAAAAATCGGTTCGAATACAAATGAATGGCCACGATTCACGGTGTCATCGCTTTGCGCGCGTGTATCAAAGGTTTTGCTCATGTAGGCATATTGTTGTGCTAATCCGAACTCGCTGGCCATGCCGGAACCGGTGCCGCCACCCGCGCTGAAAATATAAAAATACAAGCGCGACTGATTGGCTTTAATGCCGCAGGAATCAATTAAATAAGAATGCACAAATTTCCAATCGGGGTTGGAAAAACGCTGGGTATCTTTATTGAGAATAATTTTGGCGAGATATTGGCCAAGTATCGGTGCGTTACCGGAACCACCCGCATGGACTTCGGACAAGTCCATGATTTTCATTTTGGTGTAATCCTTGAGAAAACCGGAGCGTTCGCCTTTGTGCGAGAAACGAATGCGGCCTTCAATGTCTTTATCCAAATCGCCGAGCATCACCAGCGGTTCTATTAAAAATACCGGCTTGAGTTGGTGCGAGCCTTTTAAATGCAAACTGCGCTTGATCCAACGCATGGGCTTGTCTTGCTCGCGCACTTCTTTTTCTTCGGTGTTGAATTCATTGAGATAAAAGTTGCGCGCGTTGTACACGAGCGAGGCAACATCGAGAGCGATATTGGAACCGCAGCGGCCTAATCCGATTAAGCAGACGGAGGGAAATTGCGGCTGTTTTTGATTGTCCGCATCAGGGTCGTTAACAGTACGCGGATAGACACTGGTGCGCAGGGTATCGAGATTGAACAGGATTTTATTGAGATCGCGCTCGGTAAAATACATGTAGCCATTGCTAGGTACCGGAGTGATTATCTTCGCGACATCTGTATCTGGCGGTGACTCCAGCGTGATCAGATCATCCTGTTCCTGAGCTTCAATAGTGCGGGAGGTCTTTTTTGTGGCCATGGGGGTAGATCCTTATTGAGCGACGCCGTGATAGAAATTCAAAAGCCCGTTCGACTTATTGTCCAAATTCCTATTAACGCTAGTCGCGACTTGGCATAAATACAAATTTGCATGCCGCCGTCACTCAATAAGACTCTTCAATCAATTGTTTTCGGTCATCTACCTTTTTAAATACGTTTATTCAGCGCGGCCAACACCTGGGCATCCCGTGCGTAAATATCGGGCTTGAAGGCAACTTCGGTTTCGCTGATCGCATCGACGGTCCAGTAGGCAAGCAATATTGGCACCCGCTTCGCCAAGGTTACGTTGCGGGTTTTGCCCGTCGCCAAGGTTTTATCGATTGCCGCTTCATCCCAATTTGGTGTTTCCGCCAGAAGCAAATCCACCAACTCCAACACGCGCTCAACCCGGATACAGCCCGAACTAAACGCACGCTGGCTGCGCACAAACAATTCCTGATGCGGGGTATCGTGCAAATACACGGCGTGGGAATTGGGGAAACGAATCACCGCTTTACCCAGCGCGGCATCGTCACCCGCATCTTGCCGCAAGGTGACATTGCCGGGTCGGTTCCAGTCGATAGTGGCCGGATCCAACTCTTTGCCGCTGCTATCAAGAACGCGGATGTTGCTCTTGCGCAGGTAATTCAGGTCTTTGCGGATTTTGGGCAATACATCTTTGCGCAAAATAGTGGGCGGCACCGTCCAAGTGGGGTTAAGGGTGATGTAATTGACTTCCGATTTAAAAATAGGCGTGGTGCGATACGCCATACCGACCTGCACGCGCGAGCGCCAAATCGGAAGACTATTTTTAAAGTAGGTAATTTTAAAACCCGCCACATCGACCAATAACATGTCGGGTGGAATGTTGTGCAATAGCCAGCGTGCGCGGTCGAGATTGACGCGCACCTGATCAATACGCGATTGCACCGATACATTCAGCGCCGCGCGGGTTGCCGGGCCAATTGCGCCATCGGCATCCAGATATTGCTCGCGCTGAAACTTTTTCACCGCTTGAACCAAATACTCATCAAATACCTGATCGGGATCGACCGGCGCGACGCTGCTCGCTGCAACCACTACCGCCGCTTCACTCGCGGCGCTGCTGGAAGAAGCGACATCAACAGCCACGACGACACTGACAAGATCCGTACTAAGGCTGCTCGCAGAAGAGGATGACGATGATGACTGGGAGGCAGCGAGGCATTTTTGCGCCGGCGTCAGGGCGGCAGGATCCTCAAGTAAAGGAGGCCCTGTGTACTCGCCAGTCACACGCAGGCGCTCGCGCAAAATCGCAATCTGTGGATCAACTACGCAGGGTTTGAGGGTCGGCCCAACCGGTAGCGAAGGCCAACCACCTTGGGCAGCCAATTGGCGATAATGCTGTAAACCCGCCTTAAAGCTGCGATAAATCGTGTGCTGCGGCCTGGTTTGCTCAAACAACTGGATAATTTGCCCGGACTCAATGCTATCGGCAATGCGCAAGCCATCGGCGACTATTGCCATATCTTGCAGCTCAAAATTCCATTGTGGGTCAAGTCCAGCCGGATCGACCTTGCCGTTATATAGATGATAGAGCGCACGCAAATAGGCATTGGTTGCGCGCAGCTCGTCCGCCACGCGCATGGGGAGCGCCGCAATGGAGTTATCGCCGATCAAAAACACACCATTGCGCAGCTGGGTTAACTGATAATCTTCCGGATTAAGACCGTCATCGACCAGCGATTCGAGGGCGCTGATCAACTGCTCCAAGCGCCCCGCTTGATCCCACACCGGGCGATATTGACGCTGGGCATAAAAACTAACCAGCGCATCCGTCAGCTGGCGCGAACCAAGTTCCGCCCGCTGCTCTACCGGCTTCAGTTGCAGCGCATCCATTTGCACTTCAATTTCACGCGCGAGTAATGTCGCAGAACTGAGCATTTCACCCATTGCAGCCGTGTTTGGGTTTTCTTCTTCCGCCAGTACAGGCGCAGCCCAAAAAACGGCCAATAATGCCCACAAAAACCCTTTCACCGCTACACGGCGAAACCCCCACATACGCAATAACAACATAAACGAGCGCTCCAGCACGCTTAATACCACCAAGGGTTATTCCCTAAAAATCGAACAAAAAAACCAGAAGTGGCCTATTTTTTGAACTTTTGTTATTTGCCGCATTCTATTCATGATGCTAGCATTCAAGCATTGCCAGTGTTAGCTGGTGAACTATAAATATCATTAGCAAGGCCGCTACAACTTTAATTACCCAGAATATTCGGGGCTCTCCATGTTGTACACGACCTTTAAGGCCTTATTTTTTTCGGCCTCGTTCAGCCTTCTGTTTGCGCTAAATGCCGCTGCAGCACAAGATCGCCCGTCAAACCCGTTTGCTTATGCCCCCTTTGGTAGCCCGCAATCTACTGCTTTGCTGCTCAATAAGCTTAGCCACTCCGCGCCTGCCGCCAACCCCAAAGTGATTAGCCTCGCATTATCTGCACTCAACTGTGCGCTTACGCAAGGCATGTCGCCTGCACGCAACCTCACCGTTATCGACTATTCACTGGTGTCCACCAAACCGCGCCTGTGGGTGTTTGATTTAGTCACGGGCAAACTCCTGTTTCAGGAATTAGTTGCCCACGGCAAGAATACCGGCGAAAACTTTGCGCGTAACTTTTCCAATACTTACGGCAGCCTGCAAACCAGCCTTGGATTATTTCGCACCAAAGAAACTTATATGGGCGCCAATGGCTATTCATTGCGCATGGAAGGCCTGGAAAATGGCTTTAACGATAACGCCATGGAACGCGCCATTGTCTTTCACGGCGCCGATTACGTCGATTTAAAATTGGCCAAAAAAATCGGCCATCTTGGTCGCAGCTGGGGCTGCCCCGCTGTACGCAAAGGTATCGCCCGTAAAGTAATTGATACCATTAAAGGCGAACAGTTCCTGTTTTCTTATTATCCCGATCAACAATGGTTGTCCAACTCGCAATTTTTAAATTGCCCCAGTGCGCACCTCGCACAAAAGTAAGTAACTGCGCCAGTAAATTTCCCTTATTTTACGGCGCCTTTATGGCGTCAACCCCCTCTGTAAAGCTGTGTTAAAAAAGCCAATATTTATCTGATAAATTTATCAAGCTGTGTAAAAGCATTCGCACGCCCATCGATTAACCGCTATAACTAATTCGTAAAATACAACCATAACAATCACTACAAAAACATCACCACAAAAAACTCCAGAGTAAAACTCCATGAACGACAAATTTATAAAGCGCGGCGTGGCGCCCGTGTCTATCGGTATTATGACGGCGGTATTGAGCTACTCAGCCATGAGCGCGACAGAAAAACCCAAAGAGCCTTGGCAGCTTGCCGAGGAAACTGAGGTTTGGGAGCCGGTACCGGCAGTAATCAGTGTTCCTGCATCAGGCATCCCATCCGATGCCACAGTATTATTTGATGGCAAAAGTTTGAGCCAATGGCAAGGCGCCGAAGGCGGCGAGGCAAAATGGAAACTTGCCGATGGCGCTTTGGTTGTGGTGCCCAAAACTGGCGATATCAAAACCAAAGAATCTTTTTGCGATGTGCAACTGCACGTTGAATGGAAAACCCCGACATTAATTACCGATGAAAACGGCAAGTTATTAGAGAGCCAAGGTCGCAATAACAGTGGTGTGTTTTTGCAAGAGCGCTACGAAGTGCAAGTGTTGGATTCCTTCAACAACAAAACCTATCCCAATGGTCAAGCCGGTTCGATTTACAAACAATCAATCCCATTGGTGAATGCCGCCCGTGCGCCGGGTGAATGGCAAACTTACGACATTATCTTCACTGCCCCAAAATTTGATGGCGCACAAAAACTCGCAACACCCGGTTATGTGACCGTGCTGCATAACGGTGTGTTGGTGCAAAACCATTTCGAAATTCAAGGTGCTACCGAGTGGATTGGCAAGCCGGTGTACAAAGCTCACGGCTGCGCGCCTATCCGCTTGCAAGACCATGGCAATGCGATGAACTTCCGTAACATTTGGGTACGCAAACTTTAATTTTCGCTCTATCCGCTGACAGTTAGCTTATTGCTCACACTGTCACTGTTCGCGCCGCAGTGAATCACTGCGGCGCTTTTTTTAATGGAATTGCAAAGGTAAAGATTATGTCTCTACTGAAACAACTAACGCTGCTTTCAAAAAATGTACTGTTAGGTTCACTTATCGCCTGCAGCATGCCGCTTTATGCACAAAATCCTGCCGATTTTTTTAAAAGTAGCGATGCCTGGATTAGCACCAGCAAGGCCAGCGCTATAGGCACCAAATTACAATTAGCACCCGCGAATAGCGATGGCAATATTCTCGCGCTCATCACCCAAGGTAGCGCCGAGCATTTGGCGACCAAAGAAGCGCTGGGCGATTCAGTGCTTGATATGGAATTTCTGGTGCCCGAGGGCAGCGATGCAAAATTATTTTTGCAAGGTCGCTACGCGGTCGATTTAAAAAATATTAATAACGAATGGCAACACTTGCGCGCAAAATTTCGCGCTCCGCGTTACAACGAGGCGAGTGCCAAAGTAGATCCTGCACTGATTTTGGAAGTCAGTATCAATGGCAACCCGCTGTTAACCAATGAACTGCGCCCGAACATGAGCGAAGGTACTAGCGTTGCATGGGAAGGCCCCGCTGGCCCCACCACCCTGCTGGTCAAAAAAGGCCAGCTCGCGCTGCGCAACTTTACTATTTCTCCAGCTGATTTTTCACAAATCAAAGTGCCTAAAGCGTCAGGCGAAGCAACTAATGAAAAAGAATTAGTCGATTTTGTCGCGCTCGGTAAAGAAACATTTGAATCCGTAGGCTGCAATGCCTGCCACCTGATCAGTAAGAATGATGCCGGTGTAAGTACCGGCCCCAACTTGTACGGTTTATTTAAACGCGAGCCGCGCGACCGCGAAGTGGTAGAAGGTGGCGAAGGTCATAGATTCACCATTAAAGCCGACCGTCAATATTTACACCGCAGCCTACGCGCAGCGCCAGACCAATTAGCCGTTGCCGAAAGCGGCGCGAAAAAAGGTGAGGCCTTCCTGCCGATCATGCCCGCATTTTCCGCGCAAGTATTAAGTGATGTACAAATCGATGCGATTGGCGATTACCTCGCGACACTGAATGATCTGCACGACCAAGGCCCCAGCATTAAATTACTCGCACAGACGGGCGCGGAAGAATACGACCCTATGGCTGATCGCTTGCAGTTATTAGTCGATGATGAAGTGCGTATTCAACGCGGGCCAATGATCGGTGTATCTGGTCGCGCCGTTCACGTAGGCACACCTTGGGGCGTGAACTATTCGTTTGATCCGCGCCTACTCGCCATTACCAAAATTTGGCAGGGCGGTTTTTTGGACATGACCGGCGAATTTACCAATCGCGGTGGCAAAGGTTTGAAGATGGGTTACGAAAGCCGTGAAATTAATTTCGGTGCACAAGAATTTTTATTTGCACCATTAAATGCACAAGGCAAAGTCATTGATTCATCCTTTAAAAATTCCAAATTTGGCGATCCGGAAACAGCGAAAGCATCGCTCTACAGCAAAGAGGATCACCTTGCTCGCGTAACCGCATTGGACGCACAATTTTTAGGTTACACACGCAACTCCAAAGAAAAACAACAACTGCCCAGCTTCAGTTATCGTGTTGGTAAAAATACGGTTGCGACGCAAACGACGATTAGCGCAACAGGCGAGGTAAAAATTGTTGTTAGCGGCGATTTAAAAACCACCCAACTATTTGCCATCAACCCCGCATTGCTGCAGCAAGCTGAGGTAGATAAAGGCCTAATAAAAGATAACCAATGGATTCTGCCTGCCGGAACTACCAAAGCCACCTTGAGTGCAAAAATGGCGGTAGCCAGTAATGTATGGCACGCGAAAAAATCGACGTTTGATTATCGCAAACAGCCGATAAAAATTACGGCAGCCAAAGCCGACTTACCGGCTGGCTACAGCATAGAAAGTTATTACCCACCGAAAGATAATTTTGGCCGTGAACAATTATTTGAAGCGCTGGGACTGGTATTAACCGAGGATAAAACCACCGTCATCGCCACGCGCACCGCAGGTATCTGGCGCATGGTAAAAGGCCAATGGCAATTATTTGCCGAAGGCACTTTTGATAGCCTCGGGTTGTTGGTAGAAGATAAAAAAGGCTTTACGGTTATCGCCGGACAAAAAGCCGAACTGACGCGCATTAGCGACACCAATGGCGACGGCATTGCCGATAGTTACGAAACCTTATTTGATGCACATTCCTATCACGGCAATTACCACTCGTACATGCACGGCCCTGTGCGCGGTGGCGACGGTGCTTATTACATCAGCATCAACCTCGCCGATGGCAATGACGGCGCCAGCTACAAAGCGGGCGGCAAATACATGGGCAGTAATGGTGGTTTGGCGGGCTGGAATATTCGTGTTGAACCCACCGGTAAGTTCACCCTCTGGGCCAATGGTTTACGCAGCCCAGCCGGTTTGGGTACCGATGCCAATGGTCGCCTCTGGTATTCCGATAACCAGGGCGAATACATGGGCACCTCGAAAATTTTTGTTATCGAAAAAGATAAATTTTATGGTCACCCCTCCAGCTTGGTCGATCTACCGGGCATGACGCCAGACTCGCCGGAAATTACCTGGGATAAAGTCCAAAACAAACGCACCAATGCAATTATTTTGTTGCCGCACAATCGCGTGGCAAATTCACCGGGCAATCCTGCGTGGGATACTACCAAAGGAAAATTCGGTGCATTTGGTGGACAGATGTTAATGGGCGACCAAACCCAATCGAATTTATTGCGTATTGCGTTTCAAACGGTAGATGGAATTGAGCAAGGCAGTGTGATGCCGTTTATCGATGGTTTGGAATCTGGCGTAATGCGTCCACTCTTTTTACCGGATGGAAGTTTGCTACTCGGCCAAACCGGACGCGGTTGGCAAGCTAAAGGCGGCCATGTTGCCAGCTTGCAACGCGTTGTGTGGGATGGAAAAACCGTCGCGCCCGCGATTACCCAAATGCTGGCAACTGCAACCGGTTTTAGTATCGAGCTGACGCAGGCTGTGGAAAAAAATGTCACCCTTGAACAATTAAAGTTGCTGCTGACACTGGAATCCTGGGTATACCGCGACGCGCCGGATTACGGCTCCGATGAATTAGGTTTGCAACAAGATGCAATTAAATCAATTGCATTGAGTGATGACCGCAAAACTATTCATATCGATTTAGCATCGCTTACACAAGCCAAGGCTCATCCCCAACAAACCGCGCGTGTTTATCATGCACAGCTGAACACCAAAACGCTATTTGCTAAAAATGCGCCGGAAAAAATGGATACGTATTACACGCTGTATCAATTCCCAAAAGTTAAATAGTAATTTGACTGTACCGTCATACCCGCAAAAACGGGTATGACGAAAATTACCAAACAAAGAGATCAAGGTTTTAAATGAAAAACGTCCGCATCACTCCGTTAATGCTCGCCCTACTCGCCACTCCCGCATTTTCCGCCACCGAAGAACTCATCGTAACGGGCAGTTATAGCCCCGTTACTAACGAGCAACTTTCCTCCTCGGTATCGGTGATTAATAAAGAACAATTGCAACAGCTGAGCAATCACAGTTTGGTTGATGCACTGCGTCAAGTTCCTAGCCTCTGGGTTGAAGAACAAGGTGGCCCCGGCGGCATTACTTCCATCGCATTGCGCGGCGCCGAAGCAAACCACACACTCGTTTTACTTGATGGCGTAGAACTCAATGACCCAACCAATACGCGCGGTGGCGCTTTTGATTTAAATAGCATTAATATCGAATCAATTGAGCGCATTGAAATTATTCGCGGCGCACAATCGTCGGTATACGGTTCCGATGCCCTCGCCGGTGTAATTCATATCATCACACAAACACCGGGAAAAAAATCTACTCAACTCAATGCCACTCTAGGTAGTGACGATTACAGCAGCGTCGGCGTATCCACCAGCGGTAGCATCGACAAACTGGGCTATGCATTCAGCTTGCAAGGTAAAGATGCCGGCGAACCCGTTGAAGGCAGCACCGCAAAAAATACGGAATTCACCAGCCATTTAAATTGGCAACAAGAAAGCCATGCATTGAATTTCAGTTACCGCTATTTTGATGGCGAACGCACCAGCTTCCCCGAACAAAGTGGTGGGCCGGAGTTTGCAGTCAACCGCGAGTTGGATACCAGCGACTACACCGATCAAAATGCAGCACTCAGCTGGACACTGCAAGTGAGTGATTTTTGGAAAAGCAAAACCAACGCCAGCTGGTACGACCGCGAAGAAAATTATGTATCACCCGGTATAGCACCCTACGATGCAGTACCCGCGAACGGTTCCACCACCGATTTCACTCGCACATCATTTAGCTGGATAAATACGCTCGGCGACCAACAAAAACTCTGGGCGAATATCGGCGCTGAAACTCGCCATGAAGAAGGCAACAGCCAAGGTTATCTCGATCTCGGTTTTGAATTCCCCACGGATTTTTCGCTCTCCCGCCGCATCAATAGTGGCTTTATCAATATCAATGCCTACGCCACTGAACAACTATTGTTGCAAGCGAGTGTAAGACGCGATGACGCAGAAGATATTGCCGCAAATACCAGCGAGCAAATTGGTGTTCGTTACAGCATTAATGAAAAACTGAGCTGGTTTGCCAATTGGGGCGAAGGTTTTAAATTGCCAAGCTTTTTTGCACTGGGCCACCCATTGGTAGGCAACAGCGAATTAAAGCCCGAAACAGTTACCACAGCGGATACCGGAATTGAATTTACGCAGGATAATATCAGCGCGCGTTTAAGCTATTTTGAACACGATTATAAAGACCTGATTGATTTTGACAGTGAGTCATTCAAAAATGTTAACCGCGCCCGCGTAGAAACCAGCGGTGTAGAATCAGAAGTTAATTGGCAGGCGAAAGAAAACCTTGGCCTTCGCCTGCACGCAACTTACACCGACATCGACATGCTCTCATCCGACAACCACTTACTCGGTCGCCCGCAAGTGACTTACGGCACATCAATTAATTACGCACTGAATGAGGCATGGAGTTTCAACGCGCACTACCTGCGTGTTGATGACCGCTTCGCAGTCAGCCGTTACACCGGTAGTGATGTGGAAGAAATATTAGATGCCTACAATCGTGTTGATGCAAGCGTGCATTGGCAACTCAATGCGCAAACCAAATTAGGTTTGAGTTTGGAAAACCTTGCCGATGAAGACTACTATACCGATATAGGTTTTCCGGCAGCGGGGCGCAGTGCAAAGTTAAATTTACAACTTAATTTTTAGCTTTTAATTTTTACATCTGCATATAACAATTTCATAACAGTACACACATGACAAAGAGGCGGCCAATTGACTGCCTCTTTGTCATGTGTGGTTGTATGTTCTATTTTCATATTCCTTGTAATTTACACATCGCTACTACCTAAAGTTTGTTTTTTCTTCGGCGGTAGCGACTCATCATCCGACGAATCATAATCATCCTGCGTATGACGATACTGGATAGGAATTTCGCCATCTGTCGGCACACGTGGATGTACCGAACCATCGCGTTTTATCCCCCAAAAACTTGGCGCCTCAGCACGAGTGGAAGGCGTCATAACAATTTGAACGAGCGCGCCGCCGTTGCCATATTGACTAATCACTTTGGGCTCTTTTTTGCGCATACTTTCAATAGCGCGATTAAGCGTGTGCTGTTGTCGCTGGGTTTTTGTAATAGATTTATTTTTGACTCTAAGAGTTGCTTGAGTGGGTTCACTTTTTGTGCGCTTCTTGTGCACTCCATTTTTAAGCCCACTGAGAAATAAAGTGGCTTTGGCTGGAGCATATCGAATAACCGGCAAAGCAGATGGTTTGGGCAATGATGGATCGTCCCAGTTGTGGCAATAATGATTGCAGGCGGTGCAACGCAATTGTTTATTGGTAAATGTTTTGCTGCAGGATGGACATTCAGCGGGCATAGGTAGACTCCTTCTTTCAGAAATAAAAAGTAAACCACTTCTTGTGTTAAAAACAATGCTCCCTTTCAATAATGAATCACCAACACTATTGCCGCTATTTCAAGAAATTACAATTACAGCGCGTTACAGCAAAGATGGCAGCCAAAACAACTTAGCGCCGCAAATTAAACTCCTCTAATAACACCCCGTCCAACTGGTCAGCCGTTATTTCCGTTACTAATTCCTGATCGCCACGTAATTGTTTTAGCTGATTGCCAGACAGTAATGTGCGGCCATCCGGTCGCTGTAACATCACTAAATAACGCTGCACGAATACGGCATCGGGATGAGTAGAGTTGTAATAATTCACTGGCATGAAATCGATCATTTCCATGGGGTGTAGATCAAAACCGAATTGATTAGCCCATTCACCTTTTACCAAGGCTTTGAGTACAAATTCGCCGCGCTCATTGTTATCTAATAAAAAGGTTTCATTATCCTGCTGGATAATTTGCCCAAGTTGATGCAACCCGATTGGCGCGCGTAAACCAAAACTGCCAAAACCGGTATCGCACAGCCAGCGTTGGTTACCGATTTTTACCAGCAGCACCATATGGCTTTTGGGGCGACGCTGGGGATAAAACATAGGGCGCGCGCCGATAAGGTCATACTCAAAACCCAAGACAGTCAGTGCCATAGCGAACAAACTATTTACCTCGTAGCAATAGCCGCCACGATTGTGATACACAATTTTATCGACAATATCTTCTGGCACTAAGGACACGATTTTTCCTGCTTGCACATCCAGATTTTCGAACGGAATTGCGCGCAGTTGCGCACGCATCAATGCAAATAAAGAAGTAGAATCCAAAACGACCGCTTCATTAAAACCAATTCGCTGTAAATAGTCTGTCAATATAAAATTGTGCGCCTGCATTAACTACCTCGGCAATGAATAATGTGAGAAATAACTTACATACCATAATCGAAATCTCTATTCTTGGCATCCGCTAAATTGAATGAGTATTTTATGAAGAATCCGCAAGTAACTATTTGGCTAATGGTGGTTGCCAGCACTTTCTTTTGGGGGAGTAATTTCAACGCGGGCCATGCAATAGCCGGTGATGTAGCGCCACTCACCGCAGCGGCAGATCGTTTTGGTGTAGCAGTAATACTGTTTTTATTGTTGCGCCTGATTCAGGGCAAAGCGGAATCGCAATTACAGTGGAAAGATGGGCTGGCACTTGTCCCGCTCGGGATTATTGGTGTATTTGGTTTTAACTATGCTTTTTTTACCGCCATGCATACCACATCTGCATTAAACGCGGCGCTGATTATGGCGTTATCGCCGATGCTCTCACTGGTATTTTCGGTATGGCTACTGAATACGCGCATTAAAGGTTATCAATATTTTGGTATCGCGTTAGCGTTTGTGGGCGTTAGTTTGGTCATTACCGGCGGGAATTTTGGCCTATTGCATATAGCAGCGGGCGATGCCTGGATGCTGGGCGCCTGCATTGTCTGGAGCCTTTATAGTGTAGGCGCCAAAAAATTTGCTTCGCATATTCCATCGCTGCAGCTTGCACGCTGGACAGTCAGTGTGGGCGCATGCGCGCTGATTATCGCCGCGTGTTTATTGGAACAACCTTTCACCAGCATTCCGCAATTATCGTTAGAAACTCATGCGATTTTATTTTATATGTCGATTTGCGGCACGGTGCTGGCGTATATTTTTTGGTTAAGAGGCGTGCATTTTTTAGGGCCAGATAAATCAGCAATTGCCTTTAATTTAGTGCCGGTTTTTACCTTGCTCGTAAGCTTGGTACAAGGCAGCCTGCCGAACCTACTGCAATTAGTGGGATTGATATTAGTATTGATAGGTGTGGTTATATCGAGCGGCTGGCGTCCCAGCGGTTGGCGCCCCAACAGCTGGCGTCCAAGCGATTGGAACCCAAAGGGCTGACGCACCCATAGCCAACCAAAGTTTCAACGCAGTAATAAACATGACACCAATAAAAAGGCCCTCGCGAAGAGGGCCTTTTTATTGCGTGTTAATTAGCGAATCATTATCGCGCGCGATTCTGGCCGCACCAATTCACTCTTAAATATTTCTGCTGCGGTTTTTTGTTGGCGCTGCGTCCTGCCAGGCGGACAAGCACCGGTCGCGCGCAGTTGCAAAGCAGCCGCCAGTAATGCCTCTTGCGGATCACCTAATTCATGATCGAGATCATCACCCACCATGCAGCCCATTACGCGGTCTTTATCGTTATCAGTTGATGAAGGCGTAAAGCCATCACTGTATTCACCAAAGCCTTTTGCATTTACTGCTTTAAATTGAATGGTGTAATAGGTTGTGCCGCAATTAGGCTCCGGCTCAAAACCGTAAGGTTTACCGCAGGTAGTATCGCCAATCAAGTACACGGTCACACCAATACCGCGCAAACTATTCACAACCAATTCACTCGCTGAGCAAGTACCGCTAGTTGAAAGCACATACACGCGACTTAAATTAAGCGATGGTAAATCCATCCCATTGTTTAACCCATAAATGCCAACATCCAAAAATGGCCATGGATCTTCTTTCGGCATTTTTGAATTACCAATGTCTTGGTAAAAAACTTTATCAGTGGTGTTGGTACCGGCGATCATATAGGCCGCTTGCGATGCGACAGCAATATAACCGCCACCGTTGTAACGCATATCCAATATCAGATCAGTCACACCCGCGTTATTCATGGTGTTAATGGCAGTTACCCATTTATCTTGTGCGTCCGGAATAAAAGTATTGAATTGCATGTAACCAATTTTATTCGCGCCATCTTCAAGTACTTTGACTACCGACACAGAGTCAGTTTCTATCTCACTGGATTCCAGCGTCACCTTGCGCGAAACCGATTGACCCGGCTCCATAATTTCAAATTCATGGACGGCATTGATAGCAACCGGAAATAATTTGTTGACCAAATTATTAATATTTTCGTTGGAAACATTAATCCCATCAATCGCGATAATAGTTGCGCCGCGCTTTACATTTTTTTCTGCCGCCGACGAACCTGAATCCACATAAGCCACTTTAATGGTGCGCGGTGCCTCCCAGGATTCCACTTTCAGATTCAAGCCATAACCGTAGGTGACACCTGCAGTCCAGGCTTCGGCATCTGCAGTTGGCTCATAGAAATGGAAATTATCTTTGAATGCACCCGACTCAGTGCGCATATTGGTTTTAAGCAGATCAAAATAGGCTTGAGGTAATTGACTGGCCAACAAGGGGCTAACATCCGTTACTTCTTCAAACCATAGATAGGTTTCATTGTTCCAGGAACGGAGAAAGTTTTTTTCGTCTGTGCGCGTGCCTTTTTTATCTGGAAAATTGATATCAGTAATTTCACTTCTGCCCACACGCGGTGCTTCGCAGAGATTTGCATAAGTATCTGATGGTTTAAAGGTATTCGCCTGCCATGGATCAGTAGTCATAGTACCGCCGGGAACAAGTGCACTACCGTCACCGCTACCGCCACCACACGCAACCAACGCACTCGCGGCAATGCCAACAAAGGCTAAACGCCGGACATGGGAAAATAGGGACAAACAAACTGGCTGGGCGACAGATAGAACCGAAGTAAATTCTTTCACGGGTAAATTCCTTAAATATCCTATAAGACCGAGTGCGGCATGCCGCATGGAGCGCGCAGAATAAAAGAAAGCGGCAGATAAAACTACGCCACGAGTAATATTTACCCTAGCAGCATAGAAGACAAAGTGACAATGAACAGGGTTATAAACGCAGATCCCGACGAATAGCCTTTGCGCTCAGGCGAGCAACCATCCAATCTGGTGCAGTTGTTGCACTGTAATCATCCAGACATATAATCCATCAGCGCAGCTCCTTACTGTTATGCTTGATGTGGATTATGTGGCGCCGTAAGTGGTGCGGATCTAACAATTATTTTCCTTAATAAATTCATACAGATAGGAGCAGTATATGAATGTCGAAGTAGGTGGGATTTTAGGTTTGCTGTTGCTGATTTGCGTTATTTACGCAATTGTAAAAACTACGCAAAGCAGTGCAAGTACGGGAACCAAGGTGATTTGGATTGTGGTGCTGTTGCTGCTGCCATTCCTTGGTTTTATTTTATGGTTTTTATTCGGCCCCAAATAAGCCGCATGGAGAATGGGTATCGCTTAAGCGCTACCCATTGCGCTATGTGCCCTTAGTTAAAAAATCCTTTCTTCAATTCCTCATGCTGCTCTGCTTGTAAGCGCGGACCAAATTGCGACACCACTTTTGCCGCAGCGACATTGGCGAATTGCGCCGCTGTTTTAAAATCTTTTCCATGATTGATTGCATGCAAAAATGCACCCGCAAACATATCGCCCGCACCATTGGTATCGAGTGGCTTGATGGGTTGTGCGGCGACTTGCGTTAATGTTTCTCCATCAAATACTACTGCGCCATCACCACCACAGGTAATCGCGAATTGTTTGCAATATTGCTGCAGCGCTATGCAGGCTTCTTCAATCGACTGTGTCTGGGTGAAACCAATCGCTTCATCACGGTTGCAAAAAATTAAATCTACCCCGCCGCCGATCATTTCCACTAAACCGTCACGAAAAAATTGCACCATGGCGGGGTCAGATAAACTCAGTGCCGTTTTGGTGTTACTTGCTTCCGCTTGTTGGCGTAATTCGATGGCAGCAGCGCGACCAGTAGTGGAAGATACCAAATAGCCTTCGATATAAACGTAATGCGATTGTGCAATTGCGGTTAAATCCAATTCACTTACGGAAAGTGATTCGCTGATGCCGAGAAACGTATTCATGGTGCGTTCAGCGTCAGGTGTAATCATTACCAAACATTTACCGGTAACGCCTGCAGGTGGTATTACATGCGCAGGCGTTGCAACACCTGCTGCATGAATATCATGTAAATAAAATTCGCCGTTTTCGTCGTTAGCGACCTTGCAGGAATAAAAATTATTACTACCAAAATAACTCGCCGCGATAATGCTATTCGCCGCTGAACCACCACTCGCGCGATGTGAGGCCACCAAATGATTTTGCAGATAATCGATCAGCGTGTTTTGACGCGCTTCATCCACCAGGGTCATCACACCTTTGGCCACCGCCATAGTGGTGAGGTCGGCATCAGTGAGGGTGATTTCGGTATCGACCAGTGCCGCGCCTATGCCATAAATGTGATATTGCTTGCTCATAAGCCGGATAACCTTTTGTTGAATGTGATGAGTTATATGAAGGGTGCGCTGAAGTTGCGCGGCATTATGCAAAATTCATCGCGCGCGATAAAGCACAACCGTGTGCGCTGCCTCCTGATGCGGTTCTTTTGCCTCGCATTCAACCTGTCTCGCGGGTAAACTGGCGCCCGAATTTATGCACCCAATGCATCCCTCCGTTTGTTTTCTTTATCACTAAGATTTCCCTATGACTAAACGCCGCTCTACTGCCCGCCGCTCTGCATCTTCCAATTCTGCCCCCCGCCGTGGTTGGGCGCTGGCAAGGTTGTGGATCTTTTATGGCCTGCTGCTGTTGGTGGCCTTGGTGGGAATTTGGACGCTGTATTTGGATTCAGTGGTGCGCGCAAAATTCGAGGGCAAGAAATGGTCGCTACCGGCGCGTGTTTATGCGCGGCCGTTGGAGTTGTATCAAGGTGTTTCACTCACGCCCGCATTGTTTGAACAGGAGTTGCGCGCACTCGGTTATCGCTTTGAAGGCAACGCCAGTTCGCCCGGCCAGGTGTTAAAAAAAGTCAGCGCCGGTTCCAATGAAGTGGTTTATCACATTCACAGTCGCGGTTTTGATTTTTGGGATAAAAAAGAAGTCGCGCGTAAATTTATGCTGCGTGTTGCCAACGGCAATGTGCAGGGCCTGATCGATTTAGCCGGTGCCGATTTACCACTAGTGCGTATGGAGCCAGAAGAAATCGGTGGTTTTTATCCGGCCGATAAAGAAGACCGCCTGCTAGTGCGCCTCGCCGATTTACCACCACTGCTCGGCGAGACATTGTTGGCAGTTGAAGATAAACATTTTCTCGATCACCACGGCGTATCGCCGCTGGCGATTTTGCGCGCGGCTTGGGTGAATACAACCAATGGTGGCGTGGTGCAAGGTGGCAGTACGATTACACAGCAGTTGGTGAAGAATTTTTATCTCACCAACGAGCAAAGTATTTTGCGCCGCAAAATTCCGGAAGCGATTATGGCGGTGCTGCTGGAAGTGCATTACAGCAAATCCGAAATTCTCGAAACCTACATCAATGAAGTCTTTTTAGGCCAGAGCGGCGCGCGCTCAATCAACGGCTTTGCCTTGGGCGCGCAACATTATTTCCGCCAGCCACTGCGCGAATTAAAGTCCCACGAATTAGCACTCTTGGTGGGCTTGGTGAAGGGTGCGTCTTATTACAACCCATGGCGCAACCCGGAGCGCGCAAAAGAACGGCGCAATGTGGTGCTTAGCGTAATGCAGCAAGAAGGCTTAATTACCGAACAACAATTAAAGGTGGCACAAGCGGCACCGCTCGGCATAGTCGCGCAGGGTGATGCAAGCTCGGCAACTTATCCGGCCTTTATGGATTTGGTAAAACGCCAATTGAATCAGGATTACAACGAGAACGATTTACGCAGCGAAGGCCTGCGTGTGTTCACCACCCTCTCGCCTATGGTGCAGCGTCAGGCGGAAAAATCCATGAAGTTCCGTGTGGAGCAATTGGAGAAACAATTCAAAACCAAAAATGTGCAAGGCAGCATGGTAGTCACCTCGGTTGGTGGCGGTGAAATTCTGGCGCTACTGGGCGACCGCGATCCACGCTTCTCCGGCTTTAATCGCGCGCTCGATGCCAAACGCCCGGTCGGCTCATTGCTGAAACCTTTTGTATATTTAACCGCGCTGGAAATTCCGCAGAAATACAATCTCGGCACCGTTATTAGCGATGCACCCGTGAGCTACAAATCGGGTGGCAAATGGTGGGCACCGCAAAACGCCGACAAAAAAGACCACGGCGATATTCCACTCTACAAAGGCCTCGCCTACTCCTATAACCAATCCACTGCGCGCTTGGGTATGACGCTCGGTTTGGGTGCCGTCGCCAAAACTGTGAAGCGCGCTGGCTACCAAGGCGATGTACCGGAATTACCGGCGATGCTACTGGGTTCGATTGATATGTCGCCGTTTGAAATAGCAGGTATGTACCACACCATCGCCGCTGAAGGCGTGTACACACCGCTGCATGCCATTCGCGAAGTGCTCACCGCCGATGGCAAACCGCTCAAACGTTATCCACTCGAATTGGAACAGCGCTTCTCCAACGAATCCACCTTTGAATTGCAATACGCCATGCAGCGTACCCTGCGTGAAGGCACCGGGCGCAGCGCCTACAACCAGCTTCCCACGCAAATCGACCTCGCCGGTAAAACCGGCACTACCAACGACCAGCGCGATAGCTGGTTCGCGGGTTTCAGCGGTGAACATTTGGCGATTGTATGGCTCGGCCGCGATGACAATAGCGCGACTCCGCTCAGTGGTGCCGGTGGCGCCTTGCAAGTCTGGACCGACTTTATGAAGCAAATGCCCACCCGCAGTTTGGAGCAAGAGCCGCCCGCCGGAGTGAGTTTTGACTGGCTGGATACAATGACCGGAAAACTCAGCGCCGAAACCTGCGAAGGTTCCGTCTGGCTGCCGCTGCGCGATGATTTCCGCCCGCTGGAATCGGTGGAATGCGATATTGATGGCAAAAATCCCATCAAGAATTTTTGGCAAAAATTGGTGAATTAAGTGGCGCTTAGCCGTACACAAAAATAAACCGCTCAGGTGAATCTGAAGCTCATTACACTGCGTCTTAGTATATGAGTTGGGGGCGATATGCTGTAATCCCGCCCGGATTTTTCCTGAGAGGCTTTTCCCATGACCTTATTTTTTTCCATGCCGCGCCACCTGCTGAGCATTCTTGGCCTGAGCTTGATCTGCGCATTTCCGGTTGCCCACGCCGCCGAGCTTGAAGGAACCGTCGTTCCTCTTGAAGACACTGGCGCTCCGCTTGATTCACCCCAGTCAGAAGCTGCTTCTGCCGAACCTGCACCGGTAGCGCCCGACCTCCCTGCGCCACCATCCACCGAATCCGCACCCCCAGCGCCTGCTGCACAGCCGTGGCAAAAGCACGGCAATTGGGAGCGGGATTGGGAGAAAAACCTTAACCAAGCCTTTGGTGGCAACCGCGATAATGGCGCGCATGATGATGGCCCGAGCGGCATGGAAGCACTGATTGTGCTGATTTCCGTTATGGCCTTAATCATTGTGCTCTGCTCACCACTGATTTTGCTTGGCATTTATCTGCTCTTGCGTCATCGGGCAAAAGCGCGGCATCAACACACATTGAATACCAATATCGACAAACTGCTCGCCGCCGGGCGCGATATTCCGGTCGAGCTGCTACGCGGCGACGAGCCCAAAAGCGATGAACCTGTAGGCAGCCGCGACAAGGGCATTCGCAATATCTGCTTGGGCTCTGGTTGGTTAGTCTTTTTGACCATCGCCTGGGACATAGAAGTGGGCGCCATAGGATTTATCTGGATTGCGCTGGGTTTATCGCAGGTGCTCATCTGGCATTTGAATAAACCCAAAGAAAATGAACAGGCTGGGCAGCAGGACTAACCAGCATGTCCCTTTCCGATCAGGAATTGATTGCGCGGGTGGTGAGCCGCAAAGACCAGCACGCCTTCGCGCAGCTGGTGTTGCGCTATCAGTCGCCCTTGCGTATTTGGGCGCGGCGCCTGTGCAACGGCGACACTCACCTCGCGGATGACTTGGCGCAGGAGGCTTTTATGAAAGCCTATGCGGCGTTGGGCGCATTTCGTGCCGAGGCCAAGTTTTCCACGTGGTTGTACCGCATCGCCTTCAATATCGCCGCCAATCGCTGGCGCGCGAAAAAAATCGAATGGTGTGAACTCGACGAGAATGAAGAGATCGAAACTGAACACTGCAGCGTTGCGCAATATCACGCGCAAAAAGATGTGGAGGCCGCCATGCAAAACCTGAGTGCCGGTCAGCAGTTGGCAATTCGGCTATGCTATGAAGACGGTTTTTCACACGAGGAAGCCGCGACGATTATGGGTATTCCACTCGGCACGGTGAAAACCCATATAGCGCGCGGCAAACAGAAACTGCAAATTCAATTGGCATCCTGGCAGGATGCGTTACCCCAGTAAAAACCAGTGAAGTGAGGTCGCTCTATGAACGACAAGAGTTTTGATAATTTCCTGCAGCAACAACTGCAGAACGCCAGCCCCTACCTTGATGACGGCGATTTCAGCGCGCGGGTGATGGCCGCGTTGCCAGTGCAAAAGCGCCTGAATCCCTGGCTGGAAAAATTGATTGTGATATTACCGGTGAGCGTGATTGCACTGCTGGTCGCAAGCCAATTTTCACTGCGCGGACTAATCCAGCCCGCCTATGGTTGGTTGCTTACGCTGAATGTAACCAGCGTTATATCGCTAACGGCAATGATGGCCGTCGCTATGCTGGTCGTCTCAGTCATGCTGATTTTGAAACCCAGAGCACTCTTCTAATTAATGCATTACCAGCGATAACCAAAAAAAATCACCTTTCACGGACAAAAATCGCTTGATTACCCTTGGCCTAATCGCCATTCGTAATTAGGCGATTTTTTTAAGCTCCATTTATACCCCTCAGAAAATTCCCATGAGTAATTTCACTCAGGCGTTTACGCCGCTAAAACGCAGCGCTTGTTTGCGCATTCTTTGAGCGACTGCTATACCAAAGTCACGATCAGACTCCGCGTTTACTGAGGCACGGCTAAATGCTCCGCTTGACCATCGCAAAAAAATTGATGTTGCTAGTCACGATTGCACTCTTGGGATTTGTCATCAGCCAAGGCTATTCCATGTGGATTGAACGCGCGAACAGCGCACGCCTAGCCGCAGTAGAACAACGCATTTATCCCACTCTCGAATTAACCACCATCAACCTCGGTTCACTGCTGTTGATGGAACAACAAATTAATAGCGCGGTTACCACTGGCGATGAACAAGCGCTCGCCGATGCCGATGAACACTATCAAGAAATTCGCCAAAACCTGGCCAAGTTATCCAGCTTGAGCGGCGACCTTTCCCTGCAAATAAATGATATAGATGCGCAGCTGCAAGATTGGTACACCACCGCCGTGCGCATCGCCAAAACATTTATCGCGGGCAATGTTGATTTTGAAAAAGTCGGTGCCGAAGCAGCTGCCAATGCCGACAAATTAAAAACGCTGCGCCAATCGTTATCGACAATGAAAACTGAAACCGCGCAGCACTTTAACGAAGCAATTAGTGAAACTGCTACTTCTTCGCAAACCGCTTCGCACATCGCCTTGGCGATTGCCGTTTGTGCCATTGTCGCGCTGTTAGTCGTAAGCACCATCATCAGCCGCTCAATTACGTCGAGCATTAATGAAGTCACCGCATCACTCAAAGAAATGGCGTCAGGCGCGGGGGATTTAACCAAACGCATTCACTATGCTGGCCACGATGAAGTTCGCTATCTGGTGAAATATTTCAACGCCTTTGTCGAAAAATTGCATGGCTCATTTGCCAACGTCAGTCAGGATGTGGGTGGACTTGCACAAGTCGCAACCCGTTTAACCAATTCCAGCAGCCAGAATATGGTGCGCATTAACGACCAAGCGACAGCGATTTCTGGCATGCGCGGTTCGATTGAAGAACTGGTGCAAATGGTGAGTGAAATTGCCGAGTTTGCTAACAATGCATCGCATCAAGCGCAAGACGCCAGCTCTGCCGCCGCACGCGGTAAAGCAACCCTTGCGGCGAATGTATCTACCATTAGTACGCTGGCAGAAGAGGTACGCAGCGCCGCCGAGGTGGTGAATCGCTTTGAAGAATTTTCTGCCGATGTCGGCAAATTACTTAACACCATTCAAAACGTGGCCGAGCAAACTAATTTGCTTGCACTCAATGCCGCCATTGAAGCAGCACGCGCCGGTGAACATGGGCGCGGCTTTGCGGTAGTGGCCGATGAAGTGCGCGGCCTCGCGGTGCGCACGCGCCAAGCGACGGAAGAAATTCATAAAGTGATTAGCGAATTGCGGCAGGTATCGGCGAATGCGGTTACCGCCATGCAAGGCAGTGTCGTGCGCGCAAATCGCGGTGTAGAAGAAACCAAAGCCTCGGGCGAAGTGCTCAATTCTATTTTGAATAACGTTGCAACCATCAGCAGTATCAATGACCGAATTGCGGCGGCCACGCACGAACAGACGGTGACTTTTTCGCACGTATCGGAACATGTAAACGGCATCTATGACAGCACCCAATTAGTTACCAGCAGCACCAATGAGCTCAATGAAATCAGCCACGATATTGGCCACATCAGCCAGGAACTGCGCAAAGTCGCCAGCCAGTTCCGGGTCTAGCTCCACATCTAATAATTGTGTAATTGCCGGGTGTAATTTTTCAGGAAGTATGGGCACAAGTGCTTAACATTAGGAGTAACACCACAAATGAAAAAAATACATCTCCTGCACAAAAAACACAGCCTCGCGCTTGTCATCGCGCTCTGTATAACAGCGCCTTTGACGCAGGCAAAAGATATTAACTTCTCCGGCTTTTTATCGGTCGGTGGCGGCATGGTCGATGATGAAAACGGCCTGAGTTACGGTGGTTACGATGAAGACGATTTCACCTTCGACGACAACCTGCTCGGCATTCAAATCTCCGGCACAGTGTCGGAAAAAGTTACCGCGACCGTACAGCTCACTGCACGCAGCGAAAATGATTATCAGGTAGAAGCCGAGTGGGCTTACTTAAGTTGGCAGGCGACGGAAAACAGCAAAGTGCGCGCCGGTCGTTTGCGCACGCCGTTTTACATGTATTCCGATTTCCTCGATGTCGGTTACGCCTACGCCTGGATCAGCCCGCCGCGTGAAGTGTATTACCTGCCGTTCAACAACGTTAACGGAATCGATTTTTACACCACCGCCACCCTGGGGATTTTTGATACCAGCTTCCAAGCCTACTTCGGCGGCTTTGATGACGAACTGGATCTCAATAACGACGGCATGATGGAAGCGGCAAAAACCCGCAATCAAATGGGTATCGCGGGAACCCTGGGTAAAGACTGGTGGACCTTGCGCGCCGCTTATCACCAAGCGGATTTGTGGATTGATGTCACCAGCATCGCTATGCCGGTATTCGGCACCTTGGGCAACTTCACCACGGCGCTGACCAATAGCGGCTTTGGCGATAACGCCAATAAATTATTGGTTGAAGAAGACAGCGTCACCTTCGCCGAAATCGGCCTCAACATCGATACCGGACGCTTTGTAGCGGCAGTGGAATACGTGGAATTTGAGCCGGAGGATGCACTGCTATCCAAAAATAAGCGCGGTTTTGCTATGGGCGGCGTGCGCTTTGGGGATTGGTTAGTACACCTCACCGCAGCGCAATCCAAAGACGAAGCCTCTCACCCCGAAGCAGGTATTCCTGTCGCACCCCAAACGGCACCGTTGATTGGAGCATTGCAGGCGGTGGCGACCTCGCAAGCGGTCGAGCGCGATGTTATTTCGGTCGGGACACGTTGGGATGTCACTACCGGTACTGCACTCAAGTTCCAGTTGGATGATGTGGATGACAAAACCGCAGGCGATCAGAAAGTTTTTTCTGTCGCGTTGCAAACTGTGTTTTAGAGGGGAATTGCCATCATGAAAAATATCATTCGTTTATTGGCAGCAACCTTAACCTTCAGTGTGGCCAGCATCACCTGGGCGGAAGTCGCGGTCATTGTGCATCCCTCTGCCGCTTTTGACTCGCTCAATGAGGACGACGTCGCACGCCTGTTTTTGGGTAAAAGCAAAAGTTTCCCTGCGGGAGCGCAGGCAGTACCGGTCAACCAAACTGAAGGCACCGCTGCACGCGAGAAATTCAATGAGGCTATTTGTAAGAAAAACGCCAGCCAATACAAAGCCTACTGGTCGCAGTTAGTATTTACCGGCAAGGGCACGCCACCCAAAGATGCGGGTGACGATGCCGCCGTAAAAGCCTTGGTGGCCGCCAACCCAAATATGATCGGCTATATAGATTCCAGCGCCGTGGATACATCGGTAAAGGTGGTTTACAAAATTCCGTAACCCGGGAGTTAATCCAAAAAACCATGTTATCGATTACACAACGCCGCTCACAAAAACCCGCATTGGAGGGTTTTTAGGTGAGAAAGCATAGACCACAGCACAGGGATGGCACGAAAACATACATTTTATGTAACAATTATGGGATAATTTCGGTTCGTAGATGAACCAGGATTCACCAAGTATCGGCATCTGCTTTTCGCAATCGAAATACCCCGTTTTTACCCATTCTTAATAATAACTAATAACCCATACGTTTAAGTCACAGCGATCCACCTCGCTGAGCCTACGCGTAGAGTATTGCCAGGATTGCATTTTGCCCATTAAAAAAGGCGGCATTGACTAGCGCCGGATAAACCTACACAGCACTCTGGAAGTTTGAACATGAAATGGTTTCTGATTCTTATTGGTTGTTTAGTCAGCGCAACCGCCTATGCCACCTTAAATGACGGCATCAAGGCATTTAAAAAACAAAAGTACGATATTGCTTTGGTGGAGTTTCGCCAACTCGCGTCAGTCGGTAATGCCGAAGCAAGGTACTACTTGGGTCTGATGCAAAAAGATGGTTTGGGCATGCCCAAAGATACTGGCCGGGCGATGGGATGGCTCAAAAAATCATCCAGCCAGGGTTACGCCAACGCCAATTTACAAATCGGCAAAATGTACCTCTCAGGCGATGGTGTTGAACAGAATGTCGATAGCGCTATCGATTGGCTCAGCAAAGCCGGAGAACAAGGCTTGGTAGAAGCACAATCGACCTTGGCGCTGCTCTATTTCACCGGCGAGCAAACTGAAAAAGATGCTGCCAAGGCCGTTAAATGGTTTGAAGCGGCAGCGAATCAAGGTGATACCGAAGCGCAATACCAACTCGCCAATATTTTTTATAAAGGCGATGGCATAGAACCTAATGTGGATGCCGCGTTACTCTGGTATCGCAAATCCGCAGACGCAGGCCATCTGGACGCAAAATACACCCTCGCTTATCTCTATATGGATGGCCAAGTACTGGCACAAAACTATCCCCTCGCCTTTTCCCTATTTGATGAAGTCGCACAAGCGGGCAATCGCAATGCGCAATACATGCTCGGTTACATGTACGACCAAGGCATGGGCGTGACTAAAAGCCCCACATCGGCATTTGATTGGTATTTAAAAGCAGCCAACCAAGGCTATGACGAAGCGCAATTAATTGTCGGCTATATGCATTTAAGCGGCAAAGGCGCCAAAAAAGACCCTAAAGCCGCTGAGCAATGGCTGCAAAAAGCCGCTGCGCAAGGCAATGCCAAAGCAACCAAAATGCTGGCAGAAATGAACACTACGAAAAAGCGGTGAGAGGCTGGTTAACCCCCGGCAAAAAAACCATTGCACAACGTTCAGCAGTGAAGAACGGGCAGCTAGCTGCTTGCGACTCACACCTTAGTGTTGTTGGAATTGTGCGATGAAAAATAGAGTTGTGGATAATTGTGGCTAACTTTTGGAGAGGTTATTAATGAGCTTAATTAACAAAGTGCACAAAAAGCAGAGCATTGCGCTTGCTATAGCGAGCCTGATGTTGGTGCCGGTAGCGCAAGCTGCTGATGTCAATGTGTCCGGCTTTCTATCCGTCGGTGGCGGCATGGTAGATGACGAGACCAGCGTCAGCTACAACGGTTACAGCGAAGAAGACCTGACTTTTGATCGCAACCTTTTGGGTCTGCAAGTCACCGGTCAAGTGAGTGAAAAAATCACCGCTACCGCACAGTTACTTGCGCGCAGTGAAAAGGACTACGAAGTCACCGCCGAGTGGGCCTACCTCACCTGGCAGGCATCAGACAACGGTAAAGTTCGCGCCGGTCGTCTGCGTACCCCGTTGTACATGTATTCCGACTCTTTGGACGTTGGTTATTCCTACCCCTGGATTACCGCACCATCCGAAGTGTATTACCTCCCCTTCAACAACGTTGATGGTGTGGACTATTACCTGACTGCTGCACTGGGCAGTTTTGATACCAGCTTCCAAGCCTACTTCGGTAGTTTTGAATCCGACTTCAGTTTTGAAGATGGCACCGAAGGTTATGCGACTTTGCGCAACCAAATGGGTGTAGCCGCGACCTTGGGTAAAGATTGGTGGAACTTGCGCGCCGCTTATCATCAGGTTGATTTGACTGTGGATATCAATAACCCGCAGCTCGCTGGTTTGATCGGCTTGGTAGCCGCCAGCCCTTTCGCCTCAATCGTTCCATCGATTGCAGTAGAAGATGACAAAGCCACCTTTGCCCAAGTGGGTATCAACATTGATACCGGCCTGTTTGTCGCTGCCGCCGAACACATCGAATTTGATGTAAAAGACTCACTGCTCGCCAAAAACGTGCGTGACTACGTGATGGTCGGTGTACGTTTAGGTGATTTCCTGGTGCACGTCACTGGCTCCAAAGCCGATGACGAAATTGCTGATTTGACTAGCGGCATTCCGGTATCAGCCCAAACACAACCGCTGATTGCTGGTTTGAATGCGGCTGCCCAAGCACGCGATATTGACCGTGAAGTGCTGAGTTTGGGTACACGTTGGGATGTAGCATCAGGCACTGCGCTGAAGTTGCAATTGGATGATGTCGATGATGCTGCAGGCGAACAGAAAGTACTGTCTGTTGCCTTACAAGCCGTGTTCTAAGGGGAGTTGCTAACATGAAAACTGTATTCAAATCATTGGCAGCTGGTCTTGTACTCGGCCTATCCAGCTTCTGCTTTGCAGAAGTTGCCGTTATCGTTCATCCCACGTCAGCTGTTACCAGCCTGTCAGAAGATGATATTGCACGCCTGTTCTTGGGCAAAGCCAAAAGCTTTCCTAATGGTGGCGCAGCAGTGCCCTTGAACCAAGCCGAAGGCTCAGCCGCACGCGATAAATTCAACGAAGGCATTTGCAAGAAAAACGCTAGCCAATACAAGGCCTACTGGTCACAGTTGGTCTTTACCGGCAAAGGCACCCCACCAAAAGATGCGGGTGACGATGCCGCCGTCAAAGCCTTGGTTGCCGCCAATCCCAACATGATTGGTTACATCGACTCAAGCGCGGTAGATGCCAGCGTGAAAGTGGTATTCAAGCTGCCTTAGTCATTACTGATAAGTCGCTCGAAGAAGATGCCCGCCCCGTGCGGGCATTTTTATTTAGGTGACACAAAAATCCCGCTTGGGTGATTATTTAGGCTAAAATGCGCGCCTTTTTTACCCAATTATCCTTATTTATTCCCTTTTAGTCGCACAGTCGCAGAGAAATTACCCGTGATCTCCACCGCCAATATCACCATGCAATTTGGTGCAAAACCGCTTTTTGAAAACGTTTCGGTCAAATTCAACAACAGCAATCGCTATGGATTGATCGGCGCCAACGGCTGCGGCAAATCCACCTTTATGAAAATCCTCGGTGGCGATCTCGAACCCTCTGCCGGTCAGGTGATGCTGGAACCCAACGTCCGCCTGGGTAAATTGAAGCAAGATCAATTCGCCTACGAAGAATTCACCGTAGTCGATACCGTCATCATGGGTCACACCGAACTCTGGGCGGTGAAAGCCGAGCGCGACCGTATTTACGCACTGCCCGACATGAGCGAAGACGACGGCATGCGCGTCGCCGAATTGGAAGTCGCTTTCGCCGAGATGGATGGCTATACCGCAGAATCCCGCGCGGGTGAATTGCTGCTCGGTTTGGATATCCCCATCGAACAACACAATGGCCTGATGAGCTCTGTTGCCCCCGGTTGGAAATTGCGCGTATTGCTTGCGCAAGCACTGTTCGCCAATCCGGAAGTACTGTTACTCGACGAACCAACCAACAACCTCGATATCAACACCATTCGCTGGTTGGAAACCGTGCTTAGCCAGCGCAACAGCACCATCATTATCATTTCGCATGACCGTCACTTTTTGAATGCCGTCTGCACCCATATGGCAGATTTGGATTACGGCGAACTGCGCGTTTATCCCGGCAACTACGACGACTACATGATGGCGTCTGAGCAAGCGCGCGAAAAATTATTAAACGAAAACGCGAAAAAGAAAGCGCAAATAGCCGAGCTACAAACATTCGTGAGCCGTTTCTCTGCTAACGCATCAAAAGCAAAACAAGCTACATCGCGCGCAAAACAAATTGATAAGATCCAGTTGGATGACATCAAACCATCGAGCCGTGTCAGCCCCTATATTCGCTTCACCCAAAACAAGAAATTGCATCGCCAAGCCGTGGTTCTGGACGGCGTTAGCAAGGGTTACGATCGCCCACTGTTTACTGATTTAAATATGCAAGTAGAAGCCGGTGAGCGCATCGCGATTATCGGCCCGAACGGCGCGGGCAAAACCACACTGCTGCGCTGCATGTATGGTGATCTGCAACCCGACGCGGGTACGCTGAAATGGGCCGAGCAAGCGGAGATTGGTTACTTCGCACAAGATCACGCTGCGGATTTCGCCGATAACGATATCGTATTTGATTGGATGAAACAGTGGACCAAAGGCGACGAGCAATTGGTGCGCAGCGCCTTAGGCCGCATGTTGTTTTCAAACGATGAAGTAAAGAAAAACGTAAAAGTATTATCCGGTGGTGAAAAAGGCCGCATGCTGTTTGGCAAGCTCAGCCTCATCAACCCTAACGTAATGCTAATGGACGAACCTACCAACCACTTGGATATGGAATCGATTGAGGCCTTAAACCTCGCGCTGGAAAATTATCCCGGCACCTTAATTTTCGTCAGCCACGACCGCGAATTTGTATCGTCATTAGCAACCAGAATTATCGATATGCAGCCGAGCGGTTTGATCGACTTCCACGGCAACTATGAAGATTATTTAAGAAGCCAAGGTGTTTACACTATGTAACTTGTGCTGTCGTAGTTGCTACAAAAAAGCCCGCATTTATGTTGATAAATGCGGGCTTTTTTATGCGCGGCAATCCGTTTTCATTGGCTCAACATTAATTGCCTAGACTGGGAGATGCATCGATTTTATGGGGTGGGGGTGATGCAATTGCCGCTTGCTTTGATTTTCGTTTAAGCAAATAAACCAAGCCCGCTACGGCAACCAATAGCGCGATTCCTACGAGTGGGCGATAAAAAATCCACGCAATACTCATGGTGATCAATGCCAGAATTAAGCCCATTAAAAAACTGACAATCCCTGTGCCTATCGCCACGATAGTGCCGAAAAGCGGAACAATATCTGCCAGCACCGATAAAGGTTTGAAAATCATATTGAATGCCAGCACCAGTAATAGGCTACCTACCAATCTAATCACCCAAGTCAGTGTTGCATTGTCGCTTTTGGCTTTTTCAAACATAGCATCCGCAGTGTGAGTGCCCGCTTGCAATAAGGCGACTGAGCGCCCGTTACTGGCGATATGTTCAGTGAGCGTTGCTCCCGCCAGATTGCCAATCACGCTATAGGTTTGTGCGGGAATATATTTAAAGAAAATTTGCTGGTCGCCAATTTTGGGGCTTCTTTCATCTTTGCCGTAATAGAAACCATGGCTGTTTTGTGCAGTGCCTTTGGGTAAATCAATGGTTTTTTGCAGCGGCAGGTCTTGAAAATTATTGATGCTATATTTGTGGGTTTCCGATAATTGATATTGGCCAATACTAATCGGATTAGCTGTCCAGATTTCAGATTGGTAGCGCCATTTCTCCGGGTTTTGATGGCCATTGGGTTTTTTAAATCTAGATGAGTCTATCTGTTTTTGGGACCACACTTTTTCATAGTTATAGGTGGTGACCGTTTCAGTATCACCGCCCATATTTTTCTTCTCTTCGCTGTGCGATGTTTCTTCCCACTGATAGGTTTCCACTTTTCGCTGCAATTTCAACGCTTGCGCACTGACCGGCAAGAGGTTGTCGCTGAGGGTTTGTGTGGTGGTGGCTTCACCGGTTAGATGCACCAGTTTGCCATTCATCTGCGGCGCTGGTTCCTGCGCATTAATTGATACAACCAGCCCCTGTGACTCCACCAGTGCTTTATAGGTTTTGACTGCGCGCCCTTCATTCCAGAACAGCAGGCAAACACCCGCCACAATAAATAGGATGCCGAACAGCAGCCCTTTAATCGATGACCCGATTCGGCTAAACCAGGATGTGTTAGTGACTTCGGTAAAGGTATCGCCCATAAATTACTCCTTGTGTACAGTTGTTATGGTTATTTTAGTGCAGGGTTTAATGTAATGACGAAAGTTGAGAATGGTTGTCTCGTCAAGAATGCTTTCGCACAATTTCAAATGTGCAGCGCGGCGCATGGATTCAATCAGTCCAGATCAAGCTATCACCATAGGATTGAATGAATCAAACGATGAAAACCAGCCAGTAGAATACAGTGTTAGTTATTTGCCGCTAGAAGATTCATCACTGCACAAAGCTGCGTTGTTTGTGTACATGGGGATAGGTAGTGAGCATTAATGTCGCGTAACTCGCCCTAGCCTGAGATTTAGTGCTAACCTTCAACAGCTCAAACATTGACCGTAGGACGCGCCACGCGCAGCAACACGCCGCCCCATCAGTAGGTGGCAAGGAGTCCAAATGCGTAGACCTATCCTGCTGCTGATCATCATGGCAATTTCATTTTCCCAAAGCGAAATCATGTCTCCAAGCGTCATCAAAGGCGTGATGTTTCCCTTATTATTTGCAGGCACGCTATTGATGCTACTTATCTGGCTTGTGCGTCGGTCCCACAGTAATCGCCGAGATGATGGAGGATCGGGGGATTCGGGTGGTGATTTTTTTGGCGGTGGTAAAAATAGTGATGCTGATAGTAGTGGGGATGGGGGCGGAGACTAGTGCAGAACGCAATGATTTAGCCAAGCTGGCCAACCTATTACAAAAACATTACGGTGATAAAAATGAGTAGCACATTTTCCAGTATCAAACAGAGACTTGAAGAAGCATTCGCGTTTTTAAAAGGTAACGCGAGCAAAGCGGTTACCCATGAATTTACCGCTGTCGATGTAAAAGGTCTGCGCGCAAAAGTTGGTATGTCACAAAATGAATTTGCTTCTGCATTTGGTATTAGTGTGGCCACATTGCGCCATTGGGAAAGATGTGATCGCACACCACAAGGGCCAGCGCTGGTTTTGTTGAATGTGGTGGCGAAGGAGCCGCAGGCGGTTTTGCGTGCGTTACGCGCTTGATCAGAAAAGACAGCCTCACGCGGACAGGACTGATCATTTAGGGCGCATAACACTGTTTTGTATTTACCATGCGCCCATCATTATTAATGTAAATGCAAACATCACCATCCATTGCAACAAACCTATCACCATTTGATTTAATAGTAATTTCGCGTATCGAAACCTCAATCAGCTCTTTGTATCGACGGATCGAATATTCATAGATCAGACTTTCTGTGGCGTTTTGCTTATTGCTCAGCATCCAGTCTTTCGCTACTACCAAGGCTGAGTCAAATTCAGGTGCATGTGTATATTTTGTTGCAGGCCGCCAAGTATTATCAGTCGCTGTCGCACAGCCAACTAAAATTGCGAGCACAATAAAAACAGCTGCAATTGTTAATTTATGCATTTTAATTCCCATCCTCATTGGAGTTCACAAGCTCCCCCTGCAACCTACAAAATAAATATTCACCCAAAACAAAGGCGACTAAAAAGTCGCCTTTGGAAAACAAATTGAACGATCAATCCATCTTAAAAAACGTAGCTCGATAATGCTGCAACTCTGCAATTGAATCCTTAATATCATCCAACGCTAAATGTGCGCCGGATTTTTTCACGCCGGCGATAACATCTGGTCTCCAGCGACGGGCTAATTCTTTTACGGTGCTGACATCCAGATTACGATAGTGGAAATAATCTTCCAGTTGGGGCATGCCGCGCACTAAAAAGCGGCGATCCTGGCAAATGGAGTTGCCGCTGATGGGAGATTTGCCTTTGGGCACCCATTGCTCCAGAAATTTAATCGTCTCTGCTTCTGCTTGTTCAATGCTGACTTTGCTCTCGCGCACGCGTTGGGTGAGGCCGGATTTACCGTGTTGGTTGGTGTTCCATTCATCCATGCTTAACATAATGCTGTCAGGCTGATGGATGGCGAAAACGGGGCCCTCGGCGAGGATATTGAGGTCGGCGTCGGTGACTATGGTGGCGATTTCGATAATCACGTCGGTGTCCGGATTTAGGCCAGTCATTTCCAGATCGATCCAGATCAGGTTGTTTTCATTGAGCATAAGTAATTCCTCGGTAAATAGGGCACAATTGCCCGCAGCTTAAAGTAATTACCCAGTCTAGCCAAACATCACCCACCTCACAGGCAAGTTCATCTACGCATGACCAAACGCAAATTGACTCGCCGCCAGCAATGGCGCATCGACAAAATTCAAGACGAACGCACCGCCCGCGTGGCGAAACGCGACAAAGTCACCGACGAACAAATGCATGAGAGCGATTTGGGGCCTGAGCAGCTGGGGTTGATCATTACTCACTACGGCACGCAGGTAGTAGTAGAGGCGACTGAAGGTGAGCAAGCGGGGCAGCACCAGCGCTGCCACTTCCGCAGCAACCTCGGCTCGTTAGTAACTGGCGACAGAGTGGTCTGGCGCACGGGCAACCCGATGGGTGTGGTGGTGGCGGTTATGCCGCGCGACTCCGCCCTGCAACGCCCCGATCCGCACGGCGATATGAAAACCGTGGCCGCCAATATCGACCGCATTATGATTGTGGTCGCACCCTACCCCGAACCTCACGCCAATTTGATTGACCGCTATCTGGTCGCCGCCAATGCCATCGATATCGAGCCGGTATTGGTGATCAACAAAACCGACCGCATTGATGACACCACGCGCGAAAAAGTCACTTATCTTGAAACCACTTATCGCAAGCTGGGCTATACGGTATTAATGGTATCCACCAAAACCGAAACCGGGTTGGATGAATTGCGTGAATACCTTGCGCATTACACCAGCGTGTTTGTGGGGCAATCGGGTGTGGGTAAGTCATCGCTCGTGAATGCGCTGCTGCCGGAATCGAACTTACGCGTGGGTGATTTGTCGGAGCGACAACAGGGCACGCACACGACTACCAGCGCCACGCTGTTGCATTTTCCTGGAGGGGGCCATTTAATCGATTCGCCCGGTATCCGCGAATTTGGTTTGTGGCATATGGAAGAAGGCGATGTGCTGGAAGGGTTTATCGAATTCAAACCCTTTATTGGCCACTGTAAATTCCGCGATTGCTCCCATCGCCATGAACCCGGCTGCGCAATCTTAACCGCGCTGGACGATGGCACAATCAGTGCAACACGTATGGACTCCTATCGTTATATTTTGCGCACGCTCAACGAGACTTAATTAGTAGCAAGCAGCCTCGGTCTTATTTTTATTTTTGATACTTATAAAAGGAGTCACTCCATGGCACTTCCATTTGTGATTGAGCCAACGCAACTCGCAGCACTCTTGGCACAGCCAACGAGCAAAATATTGATCATCGATATGTGCGCAGAGCAAACGTATTTGCAAGGCCACATCGACGGCGCGATTCACGTACCGCCGCATAAAATCCTCAGCGGCCAGCCGCCGGTGCCAGGAAAAATCGCGCCACTTGAAACACTTAATCGCGTATTTTCATTTTTGGGTTTAACACCCGACACTCATGTTGTTGTGTATGACGATGAAGGCGGCGGCTGGGCGGGCAGAATGATTTGGACGCTCGATGCTATCGGCCACACACACTATTCTTATTTGAATGGCGGCTTGCATGCCTGGATTGCCTCTGGCCAATCGCTCACCAAAGAAATTCCAGTGCTCACGCCCACTAAAGTCGATTTAAAAATCGACCCGATTGTGGTGATTGAAATTACCGATATTCTCGGTGAATTGGATCGCAGCGACTTTGTTATCTGGGATGCACGCAGCCCGGCAGAATTTAGCGGCGAGCGCATGACCGCGCAGAAAAATGGCCACATTCCCGGTGCAATTAATTGTGAGTGGACCAATTTAATGGATCACAATAATTCGCTGCGTATTCGCACCGATGCGCGCGAATATTTGGCCAAACTCGGTTTAACTGCGGATAAAAGAATCGTCACCCACTGCCAAAGCCACCATCGCTCCGGCTTTACCTATTTAGTCGGCAAAGCTGTGGGTTTAAATATTCGCGGCTATCACGGTTCTTGGGCAGAATGGGGTAATAACCCGACTACTCCGGTAGCGCAGTAATTACGCATGCAATCTTCCTTATGTAATGAATAATCCACTTCATAGCCTGGACTATGAAGTGGTATCAACCCACGAGCAATTCTCCCTTAAGTGAAAGCAAAAGAAACTTATCGCAAACCTACCGGCAATATTGTCCACATCGCATCGGTACGGGTTGTTTTCACATAACTCCCATCTTTATCTAAAAACCACTCAGGATAACGCTGGCTTTCTATAACAATTTTCTGGCCGAAGCGTAACGTCTTGTCCGCAGGAGAATCATGGTCACGTGTGGCTTTATTGATAATCCAACGCTCCTTCAAATCGTTATCGCCTTCAATGTAATCATTCGAGTAATAACAATCGCGCGAGTCTTTCCACACACCCAGAACCGTGTAAGAACCTAAACCTGAATCTAACGAAATTAATTTTACGTAAGAGTGCTCGGCTAAAGCACCGTTTCCACTGTGACGAATAATGGTGGAATTGTCTGCGCGATTAACAGGGTTTACGCAATATAAATTAGTCGCCTTATTTATATCGCCACTCAATGTTGGAAAAAATTCAGTTAATGCGGCATCTTCCGATGCTAAAACACCACCGAGCACAGCACCTTCCGCCCAATCTTCTTTAAATGCTGAAAGATAATTTCCATCTTCATTACGCAAACAGAAAGAGTCGAAATACTTTACCGGGTCACCCAACTTCAGGCCATCATGCAAAAATTTAACATCTGCAGCATCTGCGCGTGGCACTGTTCGAGTAAGAACATTATCGAAGGTTGGGGCACGCTCTGCACGCACACCAAACTCCCGCGTCAAATGACTCAGCCCGCGCCATTTCAGTAGAGTCGCGATAAGCGATGTATGGTCATATGGTGCAGCCGTTGTTGAACGAAACACAGTACCTTGTTCAATAAGAGGTGAAACCAGAATAGTAGGTACTCGGCCTCCATACCGATCATAATCAAAACCTTCTTCCAGATTTTGTGGTGGTGAGCCGTCCCCCCAAGGCGCTACCGCCGCGGGTGGTGCCACATGGTCAAACGAACCAACAGGCTCATCAAAGGTGATAACAAAAAGTGTTTTCTCCCAGGCTTGTTTATTGGCAATCAAACTGGAGTAAATACTTTTTACCAGATTTTCTCCGCCATCTAAATTACAGGGAGGATGATAATCATCACCGAGATGATAGAGCACGTTAGCGGCTGAGGTAGAGCTGGCGCTTTGTGGGCTGATAGACCAGACAGGCTCAATAAACGTAAAGTTTGGTAACTTCCCCGCGCGCGCCGCCTTATGAAAGTTTTCAAATTTTTCACAATTAGATTCAGCTTCCGGTATTTTTTTTATTTGCGAAAAAAGTCTGAAGCTGTACATCGAATTAACTGTAGAGTCACTCAAAGACCGCATGTAACTCAGCGATGAGTCGGTGATACCTTTGGCCAACAATGTAATTGCGGCAATCAGCTCGCCAGTAAGTACAAATGCAGACAGAGCCCATGAGACTGGAATCGCAAATAGGGTTGATGCGCCTGCTTGACCACGATACACATCAATTAATTTTGCGATATTGTCTTGCAATAAACCTGACCTAAAAAATATCTTCCAGCTTGTTTTATTTTCGGCCAACGCATTAAAAATTGTTTTGGTGTTAAAGCGATCATCGCCCAACTTATAACCCACCACTTCTTCAATACTTTTTGCTTGATTACCCTCTTCCAGAAAACCGTTATTCACCAACCCGTTTGATGTACCACAAAATGCAAATGCGCGGTTGGTATTTGTTTGAGAGGGCACGGATGAAAACCACATATCACAAACCGCATAATGTTTTGCAAGCCCGTTTAGCACCGGCAACTGATCTGGAGTGTAACTACGCATAATTTGATCAGCATATTTAATAACTTGCTCATCCGAGCATCCACGCTCATGTTTGAGCACATCCACATAGTCATTAATAAATCCCTTCATTGCGCCGGCTCCATGCGCAGGAGGGGTTTTAGCTTTCTTCCATGACTTATCTTTGGTCGCCCGCGTAACGATTTCCTTTGTAGTTCTACCCTGTAAAGAGCCGCCAGTTTCTTGCGTCAATTTATTAATAACGACGATGAGGGTATTACGGTGATCTTCAACAGACATCTTGTGCAGCGCATCTGCCGTTCGATCACCGTGGCCGAGCAAATAAAGTACCGCACCTGCCATGCCTAAAATTTCGCTTTCACTTTTATTATGAAAAAAGGCAGGAGTCTGATTTGAATGCTGTACCAACTGATTAACAATAGCGTCACGTTTAAGCGCATCAGTTTTTAATAGCAGAGAATCGCCCCAATTACCGGCTCGTAAAATGCCATCCCACGACATAGTAATCGCTGTGGATTCAAAGCTTTTATTGTAGTGTTGCTTATATACCGACTCAAAACTTTCGCCCGGTGAAAAGTTCGGGCAGTTGAGCGCATTGGCTCCCCGTATTGGAGAAATATTAAGTTTTCGCCAAGGCACGTTGCTAGTTGCCTCTTCAACGATTTGTTTGGTGCTTTTGCCTTGCAAAGAAGAAACAGCTTCATTTGTTAATTTATGGATAACAATAATCAATGTATTACGATGATCCTCAATAGACATTTTGTGCAACGCATCCGCATTTCGATCACCGTGGCCGAGCAAATAAAGCACCGCCCCCGCCATACCTACAATATCGTTGTCGTTCTTATTTATAAAAAAGGCAGCTGTTTGATTTGAATATTGCAGTAGTCGAGCAACAATAGCGTCACGTTTTAGCTTGTCAGTTTTTAGCAGGGAAGTATCACCCCAATTACCTGCGAGCAAAATTCCGTCCCACGACATAGTAATATTTTGCCTGAGCTTAACTGATGAGCCATTTACCAAACTGCCAAGATCAATCCCTTGCAGCCCCTCATATTGTCTTTCACCCGGCTTCAAGGGAGGGATATTGTGATGTGGAGTGTCATGCTCGTAGAGCCAGCCGAGCAAACTATCCAGTGATCTATTTTCAAGCATCAACAAAACAACATGCTCAATTTTATTCATGGATGAGCTATTAGCATCTGTGTTTTGTTCGGCTAAAGGTGATGGAGGGTATTGCATTAGAAAACTCCTTTTGGTGAAAAATAGAAGATGCAATACACCTATTTATATTCCGTAAAAATTTTTTGCTATCCATGCATGATGTAAGCATTGCATTAAATTGGATTAAATATATTTTCCGAAAATATAACTATTTGAAGCTTGTAATTTCTCACTAGAATTTTTCTTACTTATAGCTCGCCCTAGCCTTTCATCCATAAATAAATGGTATATAAATAGTTTATTTCGCTAGAGAAAATAGGTGTTATTGGCGCAACATCACCATCTCATGTTTAAAGACGTAGCACCATTACACAAAGTTACACGAAAGGATTTTGTAGATTTAAGCGAAAGTTTTTACCAACGGATTTATCTAAAGAGATAATATAAAAATTATTTTTCAGATCGAGAGCCTGCTTGCTGCTCATTCTATTAGAAATAGCAGGAAGGATTTTATGAGTGGATGTTGATAAATTTATTCTGCCCAGAAAAGATAACCGCGATTTTCAGCCCTCCAAGTTCTTCTGATACAGACATAATTAACTCCGCACCATGCCACTGAGCGATTCGCTCTACAATCGCCAACCCCAAACCATGGCCACGTCCTTGATGATGACTGTCTGCACAGCGATAAAAAGGTTTGAGCACTTTATCGCGCTCGGTGAGAGGAATGCCGGTGCCGTTGTCCTCTACTTGCAACTGCAAGTTATTGCCCACCCGCTGCACACTGAGTTGCACGCGCCCACGACCATAGCGCAATGCATTTTGTAGTAGATTATGCACCAGCATGGCGAGGTATTCAGGGTCGCCCTGCAAGCCTGCGCTCTGCTCGGAGGATGCAATAAATAATTCCACCTGATCACCATAAAAATCATCGCATAGCTGAGTCACAAATAATGCAAGTTGGATAGGTTGCGAAGTGAATGCAATGTGCGCCTGCTCCAGCCCTGCATAATTTAGCAGTGCCTCCACCAAGGACTCCATCGCGACTAAATCGCGATTTAAATGCGCGAGATTTTGCTGCTGCTCTGCGGTCAAGCTAGCCTCTTCCAACACATCCAAACCAAAACGCAAACGTGCCAGTGGCGTGCGTAAATCGTGCGACAAACCGCGCGACAATAATTTATTGTCCGCGATCAGCTGCTCAATACGCTGCGCCATGCGATTAAAATCTTGCTCAATAGTTTGGATATAAGAGTGCTTATCGGCCGCAATGCGTACTTGTAAATCACCCGCACCAAATGCCTGCGCTGTTTTACGCAACAAAGCCAAACGGCGCAGCAGGGGATACAACCAAATCAACACCATGAAAATTACCCCGCCGTAAAATAACAGCGTCAATAACCAACGCAGGGCGTTATTATTTTCTTGATGCAATTCGTCGGGCAATATAAATGACAACACCTGGTGTTGCTGCGCAAGATAAAAATGCAGCGTAAGTTGATCGCCCGTTTCCAGTAGCAATGGCTCGCCCGTTTCAAAACTATTTTTCACATCATCCGGCAAGGGAAAATCGATATAAGCGGTAAGTTGCGGCTGCAAATGTGATTTAACTAACCAATTATTAGCTTGGGCAGCTTCGCTACTGTCGATCAACTGCGCCAATTCGCGTCCGAGGGTTTTATAGGCATTAACGGTAGGATCTTCTGCTTCTGCAAATTGTGCACTATACCAGCGATCAATTCCCCACCCGAGGCCAACCACCGCCGTAAGTACAACCAATAGAAGTGATAGGGTTAAACGTTGCACAGTTATTCCCAGGCCTCGGGTGAAAATAAATAACCTTTTGCCCAGACAGTTTTAATGCGAAAAGGATGTTCAGTGTTGTCGTATAATTTTTTGCGTAGCCGCGAAATGCGTATATCAATTGAGCGGTCAAAGCCATCGTATTCAATGCCGCGCAATTGCGTCACCAACGCCTCGCGGCGAATCACCTGCCCGGCTTGGCTCGCCAATAACCAGAGCACATCAAACTCATTGGCAGTGACGGGGATAAGTTCGTTGCGATAAAAAACACTTTTGGCATCGCGCAGGATTTTTAATTGACCAAACTGTAATTGCCCCTCCTGCACAATCGGCCCCACTGGCTCGACCGACTCGCGCCGCAGCAGTGCTTTAATGCGCGCGAGTAATACCCGTGGGCGCACCGGCTTGGTTAAATAATCATTCGCGCCCAATTCCAACCCTAGAATTTCATCAGTCTCTTCACCACAAGCGGTGAGCATTAAAATGGGGCCGGAATAAAATACGCGCAACTCGCGACACAAATCAAAACCGTTTTTGTACGGCAACATGACATCCAGAATAATTAATTCCGGCGGCTGTTGTTTAACGCTGGCGAGCACCTGATCGCCGCGATCAATATGACTCAGCTGATAATTATGGCCGCGTAAATATTGCAGTATCCACTCGGCTAGAGAGGCATCATCTTCCACCAATAAAATACTGGCAGTTTGATTGCTGGATAATTCTTGATTCATAGTTGAACCATTAGAAAAGTCGCCAATGGGTTTGGCGACGGGTATTGGCTTTGTAGACCCAAGCCACCTCGACCAGAGTTTCCGCTACTACGGCTTTAGTTTTTGTATTCACTAACTGCAAGCGTACCGAACTGTCGCTGGCAAATGCGTAACGATATTCCCCCGAAGATACAGCCGGCCAACAGTGGAGCGGCTCCTCTGCGTGTTGCTGGTATAAACAATATTCACTTGCTTGATCAACATGCCAGGACAATACAACATCCTGATAACACACTTGCCCTTGGTGCAACGCGACGCAGCGATTGGGTTTGGCTTGTAGCTGCACTGTTTGCGGTAGAGCAGAATCAGCCACCACAAAGCGGCTCGGTAAAAACACCAGCAACACGCAGACACTAAAAAATAATCGCCGTGCGAGTTGTTGTGGGCGAAGTGCACAATTGTCCATTTGCATCTCCACCGCTAAAACACGTAACTAATTGCAGTGGCGATCATCTCACCACGATCATCCAGAATCAGCGGACTATCGTTGGCCGATGAATCGAGATCGATACGCCGAATAAATCCGCGAAACACCCACTTCTCGCTGAGCGGATAGGTTGCGCCCACTTCAGTCACATACGACATGCCCGCTGGTGCATTGTATTGAGGATATTTTTCTGAAGCTTCGCTTGCATCAATTGAATAATAATAATCCGCAATTTCTTGCGAACGATAAGTCGCACCGACAATACCGTGAAAATTCCAATTGCGATATTGCCAATGGCGCGCGAGTTTCAAGGAAAATAACTCGCCGTGATGAGTGTTACTGATATCGGTGAGCGCATGTAATTGCACTATGTAATTGCCGAGGTAAGAGGTGGCGCGTGGGCCTGACATAAAATCGCCGCGCCGTTTTTTTAAGCCGCGAAAATCATTGCTTTCTTCTGCACTCATTTCATCGTGTTCGGCGAGCGCCACCCAATCCAGCGCCCAATTACCATCATTATGGTAGGCGTTGCTACCATTGAAAAAATTGTAGCCCATGGTGAATTGCTCAAGGCTTTGCGAAAACAATTCCATAAACCAACCGTTGTACTGGTAGCGCGCATTGATATCCAAAAAAATCTCAGTGTGCACATCACTTTTTTCATTACCTTCCGGTATGCCCACCATTGGGCTGGTATAACTGGTCAGCCCGGCACCCACTTCAATGTAACCACCATTGCCAGAGTCAGGGCCAGAGGCACCCTTGCGTACATCGCTGGAAAGATCACCAGCAATACAGTTCAACGGAAGGCTACCGAAAGCAGCTAAACCAATAATGACTATTGCGCGAAACAATGTGTGCATAAAAATAAAAACCACTTGATCTAACATAGATTGATGCAATACAGATTGATGTAAAACCCGACGTATTAAAAAATAAGCGACATACCCACGGCCGGAATGATTCCCATACCTACCTCATCTTCCAACTTAATATCCTGTGGTGATTGAGTGCGTTTGTAATCCAACGTACGGTCAGTAACATTTTGTCGATTGAGGGCGTTGAGAATATCAATATTGTAAGTGCCGGAGTAACCCCAGAGCGTCATTTCACGCTCAAAACGCAAATCTAACCGTGCATATACCGGTAAATTTTCTGAATAGGGCTCGCCATAGACTGGCAAAATACGATCAGCAAAATAGGGATTAGGCTGAATACCAATAATGGGCGTAATGGCACGGCCGGATTGGAGGGTTAAACGCGTCCCTAGATTCCATTTCTCGTTCATTTGATAATTCATTACCCAATTAATAACTACGGGAGTATCAAGGTAATAATCCTGCTCAACCCCGGTGAGTTGGTTGGTGCGGGTGCTGCGCGAGGCGCTGATCGCCAACCAACCATACCAACGGTCAGTTAAACCTTTGTTAATAAATAAATCCACACCGTAAGCTTCGCCTTCAACATTATTGGTGTACGCGGGCTGGGTAGTGTCATCCGGGGCGCCGGCCGTTACATCGCCAGCGAGCGGCAAATTGTCCATGGTTTTGTAATAGCTAGTAAGCGACCAACTCCATTCATTAGCTAGCTCGTGTTTAATACCAAGCGTGTAGTGATTGGAGATGGGTGATTTTAATTCAGTGTTACCGATTTGCGGAAAAGTTTTATCGATATCGGGCAGGCGATTGTAACTGCCAGCCGCTGAACTGAGCGTCCAGTTGTCGATAAATTCCCACGCGAGAGCAACGCGTGGATGAGTAAAGGTTTCTTCGGTAAAATTGTTGTAATGCGCTTGCACACCTATATCCAAGGCAAGCCGATCAGTGACAACCCAGTGATCATTTAAATAAGTAGTGTGCTCTTGAATAGTCACGTCATCTTCAGCAAGAATTAATTCACCGCGCCGCAATTCGCAATCAGGATCAAACTCAGTACACACATAATTAACAAACCGCGCGTCATAACGGTATTGAGTATTGTGAGTTTCTACCCCTAAAGAAATACTGTGCGACGTACCGAGCACAAAATTATAATTCGCTACTGCGTAAACATCCTCGGCGATCATTTCAAAAAAATAGTTGCCATCGCCCCACAAAGTATCGTCATTTTTTTGATAATGGCCTAGCTGAATATCCAACTCGCTGCTGTCACTGGTAGCAAACTGCCAACGCACATTTTGACTATCAAAGGTATTTTTAATTTTGGCATCGCCCGCAAAATCCGGCTCCTCCATCACCTCGGTAGAAAATTCGGTGAACTCGGCAGCGGCCAGATCGCTCGCACCATTGGCGCTGAGTGTTAGCCGGTTGCTGTCGCTCAAGCGATATTGGTATTTAAATTGGTAATCGGTATCTTCAGGTGCATCCTGAACTTTAATTCCCTCTTCCTCTTCTACCGAATCAGCATCAAAAAAATATTGCAGTAAGCTCGCGCGCGCCGATAAATAAAATGCCGAATTCTCCGTGACCTCACCCTCAACAAATACACCCCCACGCAGAATGGAAACATCTAGCTTGGTGTGAATATCTTGCGCCTTTGGGTCGCGCAATCTGATGTCAAAAACGCCACCTATGGCATTGCTGTAACGCGGGCCAAAACCAGCGGAATACAAATCAAAATCCTGAATGATATTGTCGTTGAAGATCGATGTAGAGAACGCATGGAAGACATACGCAGCAGGAGCACCATCGACCAAATAACGATTGTCACTTGGCGACGAGCCGCGTACCGCTGGCTCACCGCCACCATCGCCCTCACTAATCACCCCGGGCAAACTAAATACGGCCATCAACGGATCGCCAAGCGCACCGGGTACATCGATAATTTTTTGCGCGCTTTCGGTAATCACGGAGTAATCACTTTGCCGCCCCTGCACAATCATTTCTTCTATTTGAGGATCGTTTTGATTATTCGCATTATTGGCAGCAGCAGCTGTGGCGAATAGGCTGAGCACCACCCCAGAAATGGATGTTAATGATGCGCGCATGGCAGTTTCCTTTTTAGCGAGACAGGTAAGCTAGCGATGAAGAGCACACATAGCCTATCGCTGGAGAATAAGCTTGGGGGTAACAGTGCGTATGCGTCTGTATCAGTCTGTAACACGGCCGATGGCCGCCAAATGCTGGCATCTCCTACCCTATCCGCCTACAATTCCCCTCTTTGCCTTTACCCGGTCAACTACGACCCGAGAGCCATGAGTTCATCGCTGATTCCCGAACGTCCGCTGCTGATTTCCCCTTCCCTCGCCGCCACTATCGGGCTGGAGGAGGCGTGTATGTTGTCGATTTTGGGCGATATGGCGACCTATTTGCCGCTTGTGCCGTCCAATGGGCGCGAGTGGCTGGATTTGGATGAAAGCTGGATCAGCCGCGCAATGCCGTTTTGGACGGATTACGATGTGCAGCGCATCAGCCGTAACCTCAAGGATAAAGGCATTGTTGTGCTGGCCTCTGCACCCTATGTGGAGAGCCGCCGCCTGACCTTGGCGTTTGATGCAGCTAGCCAAAGCACTGGCGAAGCAGCGGTGGCGACACCTGCAATCAATGCCGGTGCCAACTTGATCGCCCCTTACTGGCAACCGGATCAGGAGTTACTGCGGCAGATCTCCCAGCACAATATTCCCACCGAGTTTGTCCGCCAACAGGTGCCGGAGTTTGTAACTTACTGGCGTGAACGCGGCGAGAGCAGCCACTCCTGGGGGGCAAAATTTTTAAAAGATGTGCTACATAAATGGCGCAGTTATGAAACGCAAATCGCCCGCCAAAAACGCCAGGACAGCGAACGGCAAGTGCGCGAGCGCGATACGGAATTTTTAAATCGCGATGTCGAAATCGCGATGCACAGCCAGTGGCGACCAAGCAAAGATGCCCTCGAAGTGCTGGTGAAACACGCGAGCATCAGCCTCGCGTTTGTGGAAGATTCGATTCCTGAATTTGTGGTTTATTGGCAGGAGCGCGGCGATGTTGGCCGCACCTGGAACAGCAAATTTATCCAGCATGTCAAACGTCAGTGGATGCGCTATAGCTCGGCGCTGGAACACGATACTGAACCCAAGCGTATTCCCGACAATTGGCAGCCGAGTAAGGATGTTTATGATGTGCTCAAGCTCGCTAATATCGATTTAAAATTTGCGCAACAGCAAGTCACTGAATTTGTTTTATTCTGGCGTGACAGCAATCAGGTTTACGCCAGCTGGAATACCAAGTTTTTGCAACACGTGAAATTTCACTGGGCCAAACAACACGCATTAACAACCGTCAACTCGCAGCAGGTTAATCCCCATGCAGGACAGCAACTCCCTCATTCATCAGGTCGCACAAGAGATAGCAGCCTCGCAGAACAGCTCAACGACCGCAGCTGGGCAAGCTGATCACAATCAGCATGCGGAGCACGAGCGCCCGGCGCCCGGCGAAGGCCATATCGATGCCATCAACCAAGTGTTTGCGCTGTTTCGCATTAACTATCACAACCAGTATTACGCCGCGTTTAAAGACAATGAACTGCTCAATCAAGCGCGCCGCCTCTGGTTGAATTCTCTCGCCCAATTTGCGCCGGAAACGATTCTGCGCGGCGCCCGCAAAGTGATTGAAGAATCAGAATATTTACCCACGTTGTACCGCATGATTCGCGCCTGCCAAGGCGAGCCGGGTAAATTCGGTTTGGTCGATGCACATCAAGCCTATGTAGAAGCTTGCCGCGCACCTAGCCCGAAAGCAGCTTATGCATGGAGCCATGCGGCGGTATATCACGCTGGTTGTGCCAGCGATTGGTATTTTTTAACTACCAATGCCGAGAAAACTGCTTTCCCGATTTTTGAGCGGCATTATTTGAAATTGTGTGAGCGGGTAATGAATGGCGTTAGCTTACCCGCGCCCAATGTACCCGCCCTGCCCGAGACAATAGAAACGCCGCTGAGCAAAGAAGAGAATGCAAAGCGCATGGAAGATCTGCGCAAACAACTCAATTTGTAATACTTAATTTATTTTACTATTAATTTTCGGAACAATCGTTTTATGAACAAGAACGCATCGCAGTGGCTACTGGGGTTTTTACTGGTGGCTTTTCCAATCGCAACTTTGGTATTAGTTCTCGCGCTCGCAAGCATTCCCACGCAACAACTTTTTATGGATCAGGATGAACTCACCAGCAGCACCCTGCTGCCCGACTTCGCTGCAATTGATCAAACACCGGAACGCAAAGCGCAATTCCTTGAGATGCTGCGTCCATTAATCGATGAGAAAAATGCAAAGTTACTAAAATCCCGCGAGCGCTTGCTAAAGATAAAAGCGCAATGGGATACCGAGCAAACCATCAGTGGGGTGAATAAACGCAACCTCGAAAAACTGCGCGAAAAATTCCACGTGACATACGAAACCTATCCTGATGATGCCAAGGCAGTCGATATTTTAATCCTGCGCGTTGATGCCATTCCGCCCGCAATGGTGATGGCGCAAGCGGCGATAGAATCCGGTTGGGGCACCTCGCGTTTTGCCGAAGAGGCGCACAACTTATTTGGCCACTGGTGTTACACCCCCGGCTGCGGCATAGTCCCTAGTAAGCGCCCCGCCGGTGCCAAACACGAAGTTAAGAAATTTAACAATGTTGAAGAATCCATTACGGCATACTTCAACAACATCAATACCCATAACGCTTATCGCCCTTGGCGGCAGTTGCGTGCACAATTACGCGATGCGCCGCAGCAATTCACCGGTAGTGCAATGGTGGCAGAGTTGGGCAAATACTCTGGGCGCGGCAGTGTGTATATTCATGAATTACGCACCGTTATCCGTAGCAACAATATGGAATAATAAGTAATTAAACAGTGAATGATCACCCCAATATCACGCAGCAAGGAATACTTATGTGTAAAAAATTAGCACTCATTATCGGCGCAATCAGCGGCATCGCCAGCTGGGGTGCGCAGGCAGAAAACACGTTGGCATTCCACGTATCAGGGCAGGCGGTTTATACCCAGGTTAAAGCCTCTGGCGAGACATTTTCTCCCTCGCTATTCCAGATCAAAGCAGACATGGAATTTACCGATGGCCTGATGGATGGCATAGGTTTGCAAGGTTTGGTTGCATTGCCCATGAGCGATGACAGCACCAATGGCATGACCTTGGAAATTGCCCAACAAAGCGGCATTTACGTCACCCTCACTAACCCTGATCACCAGCCGGAAGATCTGAAGATCAGCATTCTGCTCGGTTATGCATCGACCGACATTGAGACGCAGACACCCAGCCTCAACAACGATGCCTACAAGGATACCTTTTCGGGATTCAGTTACGGCTTTACGCTGCAAGACCAGATTTTTGAGGGCAAACCCTTCTATTGGACACTCGACTTTCTACGCTATTACAAAGATGACGATCTGCGTGTAGACGGCCTTGGCTTTGGAGTGACCTATGCGTTCTAAAGGCATTTATTATTCATGTGTAGTGCTGTTCAGCATGGGCGCACTTGGCCTCAGCGGTTGTGGTGGTGGCGATGGCGACAGCACGCGCCTTGCACAAACGGTAGATGCGAGTAAAACCGGGGTCATTTCCATTGCGCTCGCCGACAACCCCGGCTATGTCCACTATAAAAGCTTTTATCAATTCGAGCTGATTGGTAAAGACAAAGACGGAAAAGATATTGATCTGACCAACAAGGCCACATGGAAAATCAGTGACCCGAGCCTGGGTAGCATTAAAAATGGTTATCTGAAAGCGTTGGGTAAAGAAGGACAAAATAATGCCATTATCTCTGCTGACTACGCAGGCTTACCAACCGCCGAGCGCTCGGTGGTTATCTCGAACGCAAATTTGACATCAATTACTATTGATGCAAGCCCCAGCAGTGGCGATGAATGCCGCAATATCACATTCACCTCGCAAGCTCACTTTGAGGGCGGCCTGACGCTTCCCTACGCGATAACCTGGGTCGTAACCGAAGGAAATGCACTCGCCAACTTTAAAGACCCCGCTGTAGGTACTTTGAACACACTTAATAGCGGTGTGGTAAAAATTACCGCTCAAGCATCTGACAACAATAACGAATTGATTCAATCAGAAGCCAAAGATTTTCAAATCAATGACTCACTACTTGGGTTGACAGTTGAAAGCAGCAAAACCGGTGACTTGCGTGATGGAGAAACAACGACACTCAGTGTAAAAGGTCAGTACAACTCAACCACTGGTGCTATTGATATCACAGAAAATTCGACCCTATCCGCTGCACCAACCAGCCTGGTGGCATTTGATGGTGTGAAAATTACCGCACAAAATGGTACTGCAGCGGGCGCCAAAGTTATTATTACCGGTGCTTGCGGAGGTCAATCAGACGAGCTTGAATTAACGATCAAAGAAAAGCAGCTTAAATCCATTCAAATCGAAAATAGTAATGGCGGCACATCGAATCTAGCCATTACGGAGGGGAATAAACTCGATTTAAATGTCATTGCAACTTATATCGACGACGCTAAAAAAGATGATTACACCAATAGCGTTTATTGGGAAATCGATGAAGAACGATCTGCAGATTTCAATGACGACATGATTACCATTAGTTCTTCGGGTGAGGTTAATATAAATAATGATCTAAACCTGAATCAATCTATCGTAATTTATGTCACCGCTGAAGTGCGCGATGCCAGTGGAAATGTACTCAACGGCTCTAATGGAACTGCGTTGAAGGATGATATCAATATTACGGTAAACCCTAATTAAAAATTTACTGGCTGCAGCGAGAGCTGCAGTCAATTTTTTAATCGCTATACGTCCACTCACCATTTTTATCGATTACCAACCATTGTTGGGTATACCAATAAAACCTGCCTTTTTCTCCCGTATAAGCAGTGCAATTATAGCGCGCACGACCGGTTTTAAGCGGCTGTCTGGCTTGTGCCCAAAGTGTATTACCAATCACTTCTGTAGTAATTGCACCTTGCCCTGTCGCGAAGCAATTAATTTTTTTCGCCAGATCTGCCTCATGCAGCTCCAACACTAACCAAGGTGTAGCACCCGCTTTTACTATCAGGTTTTGCTGTGCCGTTTTTTTATCGCTGTAAAAAGTCACGCCTTTGGTCGGCAGCGGCAGCGTATTAACTTTAATAATGAAATCGTCGAGTTCGGTATAACTGCCGCCAAAAGGAAAGCGTGGTACGGATTGCAAATCGCCGTCGCTATACAGTGCGCCCGATTGCTGTCCAAAGGCGATGTAACCTAATTTTTTGGCTATTTTCTGCAGTTGCACATCGTATTCACCAAAGGGATAAGCAAGAATTTTTGGCGCGCTGCCAAGTTCCTGTTCGATTTTTAATTGCGCGTTGGTAATCTCTGCCGCCACACGTGCTTGCCACTGTTTTTCCGTTTCATTTTTTTCGCGTCGCGGCAAATGATTGTGCTGGGTAGTATGGTTAGCGATAGTGACGCCGTGTTTCGACATCTCCCGCAACTGCTCCCAAGTGACGAACAATTTGGAGGTGCTTACTGAATTGGTATTTACAAAAAAAGTGAATGGCCAGCCACGCTTTTTTAAGCGTGGATAGGCGGAGTTGTATACGGAAACATAGGAGTCATCAAAACTGATCGCAACGGTTTTATCGGGCAGAGGTTCGCCCTGGCGCAACTTTTCGGTAAGTTCCAACAGTGGCACTACAGTGAAATTATTTTGCTCCAGATAATCCATCTGCGCTTCAAATTGCGCAGGGCTGATACTGGTAGAAGGGGGAGTTGAGTCGCTTACGTGGTGATATAAAATCACCACGGCGGCTTGCAGGCTAACAGGAAAGAGAAAGGTGATTGCAACAATAAAATAACCTAGCCATGGATGAGTTTTAATTGTCATTGTTAGTATCAACACCCTCAACATCAATAGTTATTGTGCAACGCGGATTTCAAACGGAAATTCAGCCGCCTCCTGATTGCGCGCAATACTAAATTCTATAGTGGCTGGCCTTTGCTGCACGGGCAATTCAATTTGGTTAACACCAAAATTGCTGCGAAGTTCAGCAGCTTGGCTAATCGCGACACCATTATCATCAAGCGCGGTAATTCCCATCAGCTCAGGAAAACTACCTTGGATATCAAACAGCATGCGACCCGGCTCCCAACGCGCCAATTTTAACGAGGCACCGGAACCATTCCATTCCATGCCGAACTGAAAGGGAACTTGAATCGCAATAGGTTCGCTGGCGGCCAAAAATACCAACTTGCCCCAGAGCGCAACAACATCACTCACCGCTAAATCCTGCTCACGCAATTCCAACTGGCCGCGCAACCATGGCTGGGTTTCATCCGGTTGATAAACACCTTCGGCCCAATATCCACCTTGATGCTCCAACGCGATAGGCAATTGAAAATTCACCTCGTGAAGATTACCGGTCGCATCTTCCAATTCGGTAATGACCATACGCGCTGCACCCAACTGACGCGTGAGCGGATGTTGATTATGCAAATAAATATCAGCACCCAAAGTTAATTTTTGCGCTTGGGTATTGAGTTGATTTACGGCGATCAACGCAGGCCCAGCAACTGTAGTTTGCAGCGGGGTTTGATACGGATATTTAACATCGGACGGCGGCGCATCTTTCTTAAGCGCAGTGAGTGATGCAACAGTTAATAGTTGCGGCGCAGGCTTTTCCTGGGCAAATGTTTTTTCTGGTGGTTGGATGCGGCCAAAACTAAATGGGTAAATTTGTTTTTCCATTTTGCTCGCCACGATGACTTCAGCAGCGGCGATTGTGCCTTGCGCATCAATGCTGGTGGTGACACCTGAATTAAAAAGATTTTCTCCTTGCAGGGTATTGATAGTTGCGAGCGCTTTGCCCTCGGCATTTAGTGGATTTATCTGGAGCAGTGCATCGGTATTGCCACTGTTCTGGAAATACAACCGGCTGTTGCTTGCCGAGAGGAAACGCAATTGCATTCCCTGTGAATTGACTACTTGCCCGGCCAATGGCGCATTCACTGTTACGCGCTCCACTGTGACTGGCAAGCTGTATTCGATTTCGCCTTTAATCGCACCAATGCTGGAAAGATTAATTGTGTCTGGCAATAGGATTTTTTTCGCACCCTGAATACCGGTATAAACTTTCGGCTGCCCTTGATCAAAAAAGGAGCCTTCATATACCAAATTAACGTTAACCGTTTCGCGCACGCCGGTAGCGTCGCAAGGTGATGCTGCGAGAAGTGACTGATCCTGATGATCGACAATGTCGGTTATGCGGAAGCGAATATTTTCCGCGTCTTTACCAAGATTGGGCAAATTAAATGCGTTGACGTTTAGCGTAATTTCAGTGCCTTTATCGGTGACATCAATGCTGCGAATACCAACCCCAAATGGGCCTGCAGTGGCCTGCGCGATAAACGCATCGTTCAGATGTTTTACACTGGCAAAATCAGGCAAGGTGCTCGATGGCAATTCTGAAAATGTTCTCGGTTTTTCATCCAACCGCTCTTCGGTGGCTACAGGGCCTGCATCATTCATTGCAAAAGTACGCGCGACCAGCGAGCTCGTCCACACTTGTAATTGCTGTTGTACGCGCTCATCAAATAACACCGTCGCCTGCAATTGCTGCTCGGTTTTATTAAGCCTCATGTGCTCATACAGCGGTAGCGTTTCAGGCCAATCTTTGACGATGGTGTTTTTTACATCACCGACTAACTGCTTGATATTACCTTCGGCAGCGTTGATAAATTGCGCGTCTGCACCGGTCATCACCGCATCGAATTCCAACGCAGGTGGAAATAGGCGCGGCGCGACGCCAAGGTAAATACCTTTTACAGGCACGACATCGACCGACAATTTACTCAATGCAATGGCAGTAGATTCCTCAGCAAATTGCGCCGGGTTGAACACCGCAACCGACAGCATTTGTTTATCACCCAATGTGCGCCAATCCGTTAAGTCTCGCTCTGCTGGGGCAAGGGCTTCTGTTCGTCCACGAAATGCGGCTACACGTTCGGGAGAGCCTAATATAATCTGGTCGGATTTCACTACCGCCATCATGGGTGTGCTGGTTGCGCAGGAGTTGTCATCGCCTGCCGAAAATACAATTTGTTCTGGCGTCACTTCATCAACGGAATAGGTTTTTTCCAACCAGCCGCGAATTTGTTTTGCATCGAAGGCACCGGTTAAGACCCATAGCGATTGGGTTTGATTATTGCTGCGGTAGGCAGCGACCCAAGCGTGATCCATTTGCTGCGCGACAGGAATGCCAGCTTGTTCCAGCTTGCGCCAGAAGCCGGGAACCGGCGCCGGGAAATGCTTCATGCCCGATTCGGGCTGCAATACATCGGGTAGCTGTTGAAGACGTTTAACATCGATGTGCGCCAAGGCGAATAACGCTTGCGTCGCGAGTGCGCTCTCCACTTTGTCGGCGGCGGGTGATTCATTTATCGGTTGCCACAGTGGGCGTTTTAACCAGAGGATGGTGGCAGCGGTAAGCAGTATCGCCAACAGAATCGTTAGCATGCCCCACATAAATGAGGATTTATGAAAATCCACATCTAAAGCGGCATCATCAGTTTGTGCATCAAGCAATTCCGGCGCTAACTCAGCAGCAACTTCAACCTCCGGTTTAACATCGGGTTTAACTTCTGCTTTAACATTTGGTTTAGTGAGCGCTGCAGCCTTAGCCAAGGCTTCGGCTTTAATTGCAACGGCATGTTTAATCTCTGGCTTCGCTTTAACGACCGGTACAGGTTTGACCTCAGGTTCTGGCTTAACTTCGGGAGCGGGCTTGACTTCAGCCTCTACCTTAACTTCCGGCTCAGGTTTGACCTCGGGCTCTACTTTAATCACCGGCGCGGGTTTGATTACCGGCTCAGCTTTAATTATCGGCGCAGGCGTAGCCTCTGGCTCTGCTTTAATCGCAGGCTCCATTTTGGCCGCGCTGCCTATTTGCACCACAGGTGCGGACTTAACCGCAGGCACTAACCTAACGGCAGGTTCAGATTTAACGTCTGGCGCAGGCTTAATTGCTGGCACCAATCTAACTACCGGCACCAATTTGACTGGCGTTGATTTTACTGGTGCAGCGCTTTGTGCTGCTGAGCCTTGGTCGGAGCCGCCATTCCTTTCGCTATCATTCGATGCTATAGACGCGTCGTTTGCGCCAGCCTGCAGGGATTTCTTCAGTTTTTTCGCTTTTTTCTTTTCGGCTTTTAATTTTTCTGACTTTAACTTTTCTACCTTTGGCTTTTTTGCCTTGGGTTCTGCTGACAGTTCTGCTGCAGGTAATATTTCAGGTGATAACGCAGCATCGTCTGCAGAACCTGTAATGGTAAAAATTGGAGTCTGTAGCACGGCTGCTGCGATTACCATGGGCGACGCCACGTCGGTAACAGCTGCTACAACGACAGGAACTTCTGCCGGAGTAGTGTCTGCGGAGATAACGGCTGATATGGCAGGAGCAGCCATTACAGGGGGCTCTACTGGTTTTTGCTCGGCAGCCTTACTTGGGGTAGATTTTGCAGGATTTGCAGGAGTAGGCGCGAGTTTTTTTTCTTCCTCTGCCGCCGCAAGCTCATCCGCCTCTTCGCGGGCAATGATTTTTTTAACTAGCAATTGGCGCGGCGATTCCTGCTCATCTTCAAGCTCGTCATCGATGCTGTGTAGCGCTAATTCCAGTTCAATTTGGTCGGCAATTTCATTGGCATTGGATATGGCCATGCTCACCACATCCAGATAAACACCCGCTTCTAAAAATGCAGCGCGCCACTCCTGCACATCCTCGGGAGTGTCGAGTATCTTGATAACACTGGGGCGTTCCGACAAAAACATCAAACGCACTGTTTTTGGCTTTAATTGCAGCAGTTGCGCCAAATTACCTACGACTTGATCCGCATCAAATCCGGCAACAAATTGGCGCTTGTAGATAAGCTTGTACACAAAAAACTCCTTCAGTTTTCAGGGCGCCGTTGCTCATCTTATTCGTATTTTACGGAAGCAACGGACTCTGAAAGCACTAAAAAAGGAAGCGCTTTGCAGCGGCATCAGATAAAAAAATCAGGCTCAATTGACTACCTGAACAATCAACAATTTACGTTAAGCAAAACCTTGGTTTTAGCATCACAATTACTACACAAAGCGCAAACCAACACCTTCATGCTCTACACGCACCACTTCCATTTGCAATACCGGTGCATCATCCATCAACCCTTGCACTTGTCCGGTGAGCAAAGTGCCGACCGGGGGAATTTGTTCAGGCTCGAGGACGATAAAAACACCGCCATCTGATATATCGCGCGTTTTTACTAACAATTCACCAATAGATTCATGGGCAATTTTGATCCGGCAGGAAAACGAGGTACGCACGTGACGACGTTTATCTTTCGAGCTCATGAATACTCCTGAATTTTTCTTGTTGCTAACAAAGCAAGGGCGCTAAAAACACCCTCACTTTTTACTTGTCGGTCACTTCCGCTTTGTCCACTTTTTGGAACCCGCGTGGCAGCTTATTGCCACGACGACCACGCTCACCTTTGTAATGTTCCAAATCAGACAACTTCAAGGTGATATGACGCTTTCCTGAGTGAAGAGTCAAGCATTGGCCGGGACTAATAACATTGACCGAAACCACAAATTCTTCACGCGCTGCTGCGCGCGCCGAAGGAATGTTCATAATCTTGTTGCCTTTACCGCGCGCCAGCTCGGGTAATTCCGTCACTGGAAACACCAACAGTCGGCCATCATTACTTACTGCCGCTAATAAGGCCAGTTCGGGATTATCAAGCAATTGTGGCGGCAAAACCAGCGCCGCGTCAGGAAGTGTCAAGAGCGCTTTGCCCGCTTTGTTTTTACTGGTGAGATCTTCGAGTTTAGCGATAAAACCGTAACCCGCATCCGATGCCAAAAGCACGCGCTGCTGGTCGGTGCCCATCAAGGCGCCCTCAAATGTTGCACCACTGGGCGGGCTGATACGACCACTTAATGGTTCACCTTGACCACGTGCCGAAGGTAGATTGTGTGCGGGCAACGAATAGCTGCGTCCGGTGGAATCGATCAGGATAACTTGCTGATTGCTCTTGCCGCGCAAGGCAAATTTAAAACTGTCGCCCGCTTTGTAGCTCAATCCCGCCGGATCTATATCGTGACCTTTTGCAGCGCGAATCCAACCTTTGTCGGAAATGACAACCGTGACGGGATCAACACTGAGCAACTCGGTTTCACTCAGCGCTTGCGCTTCTACACGAGCAACAATCGGTGAGCGACGTTCATCGCCAAACGCAGCGGCAACTTCAATTAATTCTTTGCGCACCAGATTTTTTAATTTCACCGCCGACTCAAGCGTTTTTTGCAACCCATCACGCTCTTTCTCTAACGCCGCTTTCTCTTCCAGAATTTTCATCTCTTCCAAGCGCGCCAACTGACGCAATTTGGTTTCGAGAATATATTCTGCTTGCATCTCAATTAAATTGAAACGCTCCATCAATACCGGCTTGGGATTATCCTCTTCGCGAATAATACGAATTACTTCATCAACATTGAGGAACACAATCATTAACGCTGCCAAACGAAGCAATTTCTCTTCCACTTTTTCCAAGCGGTATTGCAAACGGCGGCGAGTAGTAACAGTTCTAAAACTCAACCATTCACTCAAAATTTTGGTGAGTGATTTCACTGCCGGGCGGCCGTCGATACCGATCATGTTCATGTTGACACGATAGGTGCGCTCAAGCTCAGTGGTAGCAAATAAATGCTGCATGACTTGCTCAACATCAACACGATTGGAGCGCGGGATAATAATCAAGCGAGTAGGATTTTCGTGATCCGATTCATCGCGCAAATCGGCGACCATCGGCAATTTTTTCGCCTGCATTTGCGCAGCGATTTGCTCCAATATTTTTGCACCGCTCACCTGATGCGGTAGCGCGGTGATAATAATATCGCCCGTGTCTTCATCTTTTTGCCAGACCGCGCGCATGCGCACACTGCCGCGCCCGGTTTCGTACATTTTGATCAGGTCTTCGCGCGGCGAAATAATTTCCGCCTCGGTGGGCATATCCGGCCCTTGAATAAACTGACATAAATCCTGCACGGTAGCTTGCGGGTTATCGAGCATATGCACACAGGCATTCACTACTTCGCGCAAATTATGCGGAGGAATATCCGTCGCCATACCCACTGCAATACCGGTGGTACCGTTTAATAAAACGTTGGGCACACGGGCGGGCAATACAATCGGTTCTTCCAAGGTGCCGTCAAAGTTGGGCTGCCAATCAACCGTGCCCTGCCCTAATTCTTCCAGCAATACTTCGCTGTATTTGGTGAGGCGCGATTCGGTGTAACGCATGGCGGCGAAGGATTTGGGGTCATCGGGTGAGCCCCAGTTGCCTTGGCCATCAACCAGTGTGTAGCGATAGGAAAATGGCTGCGCCATTAACACCATCGCCTCGTAGGAGGCTGAATCGCCATGCGGGTGAAATTTACCGATCACATCACCCACCGTGCGCGCGGATTTTTTATATTTCGCACTGGATTTCAAACCCAGTTCACTCATCGCATAAACAATGCGGCGTTGCACTGGTTTAAGACCATCGCCAATATGCGGCAATGCGCGATCGAGAATTACATACATGGAATAATCGAGATAGGCTTTCTCGGTGTAATCTTTAAGCGCTATACGCTCATCGGCCTCGGGCAGGGTTATTTCGTCACTCATTGAATATCCTGAAAATACAAAATTCAGCGTGGTGTTATTAACACAATTGTTTCATTATTTTTTCTGTTGGTCAGCGACGCATTAGCGCTTTTTGGCTGCAAGCGGAATTGAACCTTTTTCGTTAACGCGTAAATCGGGCAGCCATGCGCTAAAATCCAACTTTGCCGAAAAATTATAATTGACATTTTCTTTAATACCATTGCGACCAAAGTGCTCAATCAAACGAACTAACTGCAATACATTGGCGGTCACCACTACTTTTACCTGCGTCTCTTTATAAGCAGCGAGTGTGGGCAATTGATCGCTTACACCACTTAATACATCAAAATTTTCAATCCCTACGGTGTAGGACATGCCGCGCAATGTTAAATCGCGATCATTAGGGTTGGCGATTAATAAGCTCACTTCTATCGGCTGACTTAAACCCTGTGCTGGCAACAATTGCAGGCCCGCGACTTTCACCGTGGGTTGCTCTACTTTGGGTTGCAAGCTGGCGCAGCTGGCTAAACCCAAACAAAGCGCGACAAAAAAGACCTTAGCTAAATTATTTAATTTTACTGTCGCTACAGTTGTTACGATTCGAAGCAGCATTGCGTTATTACCAACAATAAAACTCATCACCATCTCCCTTAAAATAAAAATGTGAAAACAAACACCTGCGCATCAACGTCAATATGGTCTAATCCGCGCGCTTTTTACTGACTTTTTGTCTTTAGTGTTAGGCAGGACGACCAGTACAATAAATCAAACCGGTAATAATCCTGTTGTATTTTGGTTTTAATCTCGTTGGGAGCAGATGACGATCTGGCAGTGCGGATTGCCGACTTAAAGGCTGGGGAACAGCCACTTAACCCGCCAGCTGACCGATTCTCTATGTTCAACCGACAATAATGACTATGCCCTGCCCACCACACAAAACCCTGCTCGCCACGGATGAATTATTCGGCTGTCGCGACCTTCGCCTGCAAGATAGGACAGCGGCAGACTATCCCCACTTGTTGCGCTTATGCTGCAATTTTAATTTTTCAGTGTTGCAATTACAGCGCAAATTTTTTAGTCATCTCAGCCGCAAAATGGTGCCGGGGGCGCCTGAATTTATGCTCGTTATTCGCGACGACCTCACCCAGCGCTGGTGCGCAATGACACCGGGGTTGACCAGCTTGGTAATGCTTGATGATTATGCAAAGCACCACGAAGTAGATCTGTTGCACCTGCATTTATTTGGCGACGCAGATGACGATTTCAACCAATTTACAGAAAGTGGCTTTTATTAGCCCCTGTTTGCGCGCGCAGCCTACTCGCCCATTTCACCTTCAAACTCTTCCAACAGATCCAGTGGCTCAAGCTCTTCGCCTTCTAATTCTGCGTTCCAGTTAACCCCCACCAGCAATACATCTTCATGCATGCCGGGCAACCAATCTTCTACGAATTCGACCAAATCAATCGCAACAGGTTTGTAATCTTTCCAGTCATCCTGACAATGCGCTTGGGCAAAACTTTCTTGCGACCAAAAGGGCATCACATCGATGTCATCGTGTGCCTCCGAAGCACTTAATGCCCAACCTTCTGGCCCCTCCAGCCCCCACACGCAACCCAATTCCATAGCCTCTACGATAAAACGATCGAGATTTTCGGCGGGGTCGTCGCTGAGCGGATCTATAGCGATAATGTCATTCATGCTAAAAGCCTTTGGAGTTTATAAAAAAAGATGAGCGCCCTTGGCCTTAAGCCAGGCGCGATCTGCCTTGAAAGTGGGGCAGATGCTGGCGACTTGCGCCCAAAAATCGGCACTGTGATTTTGATGACGCAGATGACTGACTTCGTGAGCGACAAGATAATCGACTATGGCTTCCGGGGCTAGCAGTATCTGCCAGTTGTATTGGATGGCGCCACGGCTAGTGCAATGCCCCCATTTTGAGCGCGTTGCCTTGATTGTCACTTGGGTGCACACCAGCCCCACAGCACGAGTCAGGTCGGCGGTTTTACGGGTGAGGATTGTCAGCGCCTGCTGTTGATACCAACGGCTGAGTAATTGGCGGATTTGCGCTTCATCGCCCAACCGCGAGCGCGAGCGCGACGACAAAATCAGGTGCAGGTGCTGATCGACACGGGCAATTGCCGCGCGCGGACCGCGCCCGAGCACCAGCGTTAGCGTCTCGTTCATAAAAGGTATTGCACTACCCTGCAGATAACTGCGCGGTTCAGGTTGCAGCGCGAGGGTTTGCTGTTGCTCATGAATTTTGGCTCTGACCCATGCGGCTTTTTGTTGCACAAACCGTAGCAGCAAGGATTGCGCAACCTCCATAGGCGCACGCACCACCACCTGCGCACTGCGGATTTCAATACTGATGCTGCGCCGCCGTGGCGAGCGCGCGATAGTAAATTCAAAACCCAGTTCCGCTGGCGCAGGAGCGGCTTTTTTTAAGCCAAACCATTCAGTCATGGCTGTGCCCGTTGGCAACCACAAAAACAGGGATGATCAGGAAGGACAAGAGTAGACACCTCGCGTGAATCGAGGCGACAAAGATACCACAGGTTGGACGCGATCAATTCAGTAGAAACCGAGGGTGTGATCCTTGCGCGCCACATAAACGGAGGTCATGCCTTGCTCCATCCGGCGCGTGATCGCCGCTTCAGCGTTGAGTTCACCGGCGCGAAAATTGGCGAGGCCATCGTAAAACATCGCAGTAAAAAAATCGGCGTCCGCATCGCGCGGTGTAAATACTTCGATCCGGCACATGCTGGTATGACAGCTAATGCTATTGATGCTCACCCGCTGCAAACCTTGATGCTGCGCGAACATTACGCGTAATGATTGTTCATATGCCGTTGCCCATTCCACATCGACCGCCTCTTGCTCGAACATCGCTGTGGCGCGCTCGTAAACACCGTTTTCAACCTGATGCACAGCCGTTCGAGCCACTTCGTGGTCAAGGGCAACCGGTGGTTTTATTTCATCGGTGGCTGGGCTAGGTGAATTAAGTGCGGGGGAATTAGCAGCGAGTGATGCATTGCCCGCTGATGGCATAGGCGGAATTGCGCCATCCCCTTCAAACGAATTATTCGTGTTCAATGCGCGAGGGAATTCGGAAGGGATGTGTGACGATTGGGTCAAGTGGAGATAAAGCGCCAGTGCCAGTATCGGCACCACCAGCAAAGCACCCCACAATGACCAAAGATTATTGGAGCCTTGTCGATTCACACCCACCTCAAAAAGTTTGCCAGTCATTAAAGCAGCGGGAATCTGGCGACTCCCGCTACGTACTACGCCTGCAGTTTTTACCTTTCACTCAGGTAATTATCGGCATGTAACCACTGGCGCCTCTACGCTGCCGCCATTGGTATTACCCTGGAAACCGAACTCAGCAGTTTGCCCTGCACCCAAGCTGCCGTTCCAACCAATGTTGGTCGCCGCATATGGGTTGCTACCGGTCAGCGTGGCATTCCAGGCATTGGTAATCCGGTTGCTGCCCGCATATTGCCAATTCGCCGTCCATCCGGTGGTTGCAGCAGTGCCGGTGTTAGTAACACGAATAACGCCGGTAAAGCCTGTGCCCCAGGAGTTAGTAACCGCATAGGTGCAACTCAAGCCCACCGTAGTAGGAACACTGCTGGATGAAGCCACTGAACTGGAAACAGGCGTCGAACTCGATGCAACACTGGATCGGCTTGATGAGCTGGACGCAAGGCTGGAGCGACTCGACGAGCTGGAGGCAGCACTGGAACGGCTTGATGAACTGACCACCGCGATGCTTGAACGGCTCGACGAACTCAGCGCACCAATGGAGCTGCTCAATGCGCTGGACGCGATACTCGAACGGCTCGATGAAGACGCTGCGGTTGAACTGGTGCCGCCACCACCGACTTGCACATCGATACAACCGTGGAAACGCTCATAGGTCGGCGGTTCACGCCCCCATTCGGCATAGATCACATGGCGGCCGGTACGTGCCGGAACAGTACAGGTGGTGTGGATATGCGCCGTGGCTTTTTCGGCACGTACATTAGGATAGGCGCTTGGATTATCGTCGTTGTAGGGCAAATCGCAGAAGGGTTGGTCTTCGAAATCCGCCCATGTCAATTCGCGCCCGACCTGATAAACAAAGCCAGGCTTGGTGATCCAATAGCGGAAGTCCGAAGTGTCATCAAAATGCGGGCCGTTGCTAATATCCCATGAGAACACTAACGAACCCGAATTGATGTTATTGACTGGCCAGTTGATGGAGTTGTCCCACGGCGTTTTGCCGCCCTGCCAGGTTTCGCTGTCAAATCCGCACACATTTTTGGTCACCGGCCCAAGCACTTTGCGGCCCTGATGATGATTCAAAACGCTCATGTAGGAGTAGCCACCGTTGAAATCACTCGCAAAAGCGTCGCCGCAAACAGGGTATTTGGCCGTTCCGTTAAGCACTTGATCGGGCTTGGTTATATTGCCGCAAAAATAATTACGCGCGCCGGGACTATCGACAAAACCATGCCCAAAACTCATTGCAGAAAAGGCCAGCAACACAGCACCCAGCCCACCAGATTTGATGAAATTCATATTCATTATTGACGTCCTCACTTTACCGGATTTAGAGACGGCCCCCGCAGCCGGGAACCACCGTCGCCATCAGGCCACCTGTATTGCGGCGCAACTACTTGGTTAACGCAACCAAAGCGCCTCAAGCGAACCAAGAGGCGATGCACAACCAGAAGTCCAGCGAGTGCTTATGAACAGCAAAATCATAGGAGAGAGCACATGCAGTTTTATTATTATTTTGTCAGCCACAACTTGAAGCACGCAGTGGTAGACAAGTGGACAACCGAGCGAAGGATGTTCCACCCATGCACCAGCACTGTCAAACCAATGGAAAAGTGAGGCGCCAGAGAAATTAAAAGCGGCGAAATCTACCCACTTGTCGCGGACTGAAGCGCCATAGCAGTAACACCCGTCAGTTATTCGGCAGAACTGGTTGGGGCAGATGGCGCAAAAACGCCAGAAAAATTGGCGGCATCGACACTGCCGTCTAAAAGAATCCGCAGATACAGGGTTTTCGCCTGCGCGGGATTTGCAATGCCCACCACATAATAACCGCGCCCATTTTCGTGAATCTGTGCTGCACTGGCAGGCAAATTGCGCCAGCTCTCATCTAATTGCGGCAAGCCAAACGGCGGCGCTTTACGGGTGTAATCCGCGGTCGTCGCCAAGGCAATTTCCACCGCTTTTTTCATCGTCACCGGCATATGGTTATGACCTTCATGAGCCTGCACCCAAGGCATAAACGACAACACAATTGCGAGAAGGGAAAACTTTAACAGCCTGTTCATAATGACCTCACTGGTTATTAATTATTCGTCTGGCTATTCGAGCAAAATTCATGCGCCGCAACCAGTATCCAGTTGGCAGAAAACAGTGTCGGGCACGCGCGCCAATAATGGGGGAGTTTGCTAAACTGCCGCATCTTAATTTTCCGGCAGATCGCTGCCGATGCAGGAATGATCAAAACATATGAATGAAAAACTGTTCATCCGCTCGCAACATCTGGCGCCACAACACGGCCTTTCACGCGCCGCCGGTTGGTTAGCGAGCACCGAAAACACTCTCATTAAAAATACATTTATCAGCTGGTTTGTAAAACGCTACAACGTCGATATGAGCTTGGCCGCTGAAGAAAATCCGCTGGCCTACGCCTGCTTTAATGATTTTTTCACCCGTGCATTAAAACCCGGTGCGCGCCCGATCGATAGCACTGAAGATGCAATTGTCTGCCCCGCTGATGGCGCCATCAGCCAACTGGGCAAGATTATCGACGGCCGTATTTTTCAAGCCAAAGGTCAGGATTACACCACTGTGGAATTGCTCGGCGGCGATGCGGAACTCGCCGCAGAATTTACTGACGGCACTTTTGCTACCGTGTATTTATCACCGCGGGATTATCATCGCGTACACATGCCCTACGGCGGCAAACTGCGCGCGATGGTGAGCATTCCTGGCGAATTATTTTCGGTCAATACCGTCACGGCTGAAAATGTACCGCGCCTGTTTTCCCGCAACGAACGCGCAGCTGCCATTTTTGATACCGACATAGGCCCTATGGCCGTGGTATTAGTCGGCGCCATGATTGTGGCGGGAATTGAAACAGTGTGGGACGGACAAATCGCACCCTTCGCCAGCCGCGACATAGCCACCTCACTCTATCCTTACCAAAACATCACCTTAAACAAAGGCGATGAAATGGGTCGCTTCAAATTGGGTTCAACGGCAGTGGTGTTATTTGCCAAAGATAAAATGCAGTGGGACGAAAAATTCAGCGCCGGAACCCCAACCAAAATGGGCGAGCGCATGGGCAAGAAAATCTAAGCTACTATTTTTACCCTGCGTTTTTCTATCGCGCACAACAAAAAGGCCAATCTGAGATTGGCCTTTTTGCTTTTTACATACCGCACTATTTATTGCTGGTCGCCGGGATAGTCTTTACGCAATTCCAGCGGTTTATCCTGATGTTTGCGCAATTTGATATTGATCATCTCCACTCCGAGTGAGAAGGCCATCGCGAAGTAGATGTAACCTTTTGGCACATGGACATCAAAGCCCTCAACCAACAGGGTGAAACCAACGATAACCAAAAACGACAAAGCGAGGATTTTGATGGTGGGATGCGCATCAACAAAATCGCCGATCGGTTTCGCAGCAAACAACATCACTCCCACCGCGATGATAATAGCCGTTGCCATAATCGGCACCTGACTAACCAAACCTACCGCAGTGATAACTGAGTCGAGCGAGAAGACGATGTCCAGAATAGCAATTTGGATCAGCACTACCATCAAACCGTGTGCGGCAACATTGCGCTCCGCTTCGACTGCACCTTCCAAACTACCGTGAATTTCGTGAGTCGCTTTGGCGATAAGAAATAATCCGCCGCCGATTAAAATAATGTCGCGTCCGGAAATCGCCTGCCCGAGCACGGTAAAGAGCGGATCCACCAAGCCCATAATCCACGCCAGGGAAAAGAGCAGCGCCAGACGGGTAATCATCGCCAAGCCTAAACCGACATTACGTGCAAACTTGCGCTGCTTCTCCGGCAAACGCCCCACCAGAATCGAAATGAAAATAATATTGTCGATTCCTAACACAATTTCCAACGCCGTCAATGTTGCCAAGGCAACCCAGGCCTCCGGGCTTGATAACCATTCAAACATCATTCAAATCTCATTGATTAATTACACGCAACCTCACCGCCCACGCTTGTCAGACCGATGAATATTGCTCATGAAAACAACCTGTCAGCCGCTAGCCAAGCAGGTGGAAGCGCCGATTGTACCTTGTCCACTTAAGCGATAGGCAATAACTTCGGTGCCAACAATAGCGACAAAGAATCAACCATCCAAGGCAACCTTGGGGCGAACCAGCGTATTTCCAACCCACCAACACATAAAAAAACCGCATGTGGTACGCACATGCGGTTTTCAGCTAAATATCATTTTTCAAACCGACTAACTTTACTGTTGCGAATGCCCGTTCACGTAGGTATCAGGTGCGCGTGGTTAAACGGCTTAACAAGGCCATCAAGCCTTTCTTCTCATTTTTCATTAGATAGTGATCGCGAATACTGGCGATATCCACGTCATAACTTCCCGGCTCCAGATCCCGTGCAATTTCAATTTTTTCAATTTCATAACGGGATTTTTTACCCGAATCGAGTAACTCTTGCTTGCGCTTATCGTCTTCAGACAAGTCCAGCAACAGGTACTCTTCGATGGGTTGTTTATAGGCATCCAAAACCACAATGACACGCGGCTTCAAGCGGCGCTCAAAGTTTTGTTCGACCACTACGGCAACTTCGCCGGTACTTAATTCCACTAAGGTGCCGGTGGGGTACAAGCCAATGGCGCGAATAAACTCAACCACCAATTCTTCCTGAAATTGGATGTTGCGCAGTTCGTACAACTTGGCGACCGCCTTTGATGGCGCAATCGGATGGCGTGAGCCGCGCGGATTAGTAACGTAATCGTAGTAAGTGACTATGCCGGCGATCTTACCGAGCAGCGGGATTTTATCGCCCGATAGCCCCTGCGGAAATCCGCTGCCATTCAACCGTTCGCAATGTGTTTTTACTACGCTGATTACACGAGGTTCGACGCCGGGAGTTTTGCGCAGAATGTCACAACCCAGCTCCACAAACGTCTCATAGAGATGCTCTTCCTCAGGGCTGCGTTCGGCACTTGAGAGCAGCGCCAGATCCAGCATAACTTTACCGACATCTTTCAATAACACACCCATCGCCAGCACATCCAGATCGCGCTTGGGCAACCCGATATGGCGGCCAAACAAAATCGCCCAGACCGATGAGCGCACGGCGTGACTGTAGGTGTATTCGTCTTTTTCCTGCACGCGGGAGAGCCAGGTAAAGGCATCGGGGTTACGCAGTACGCTGTCTACCATTTCGCTGGCGACACGCTTGGTTTCGCCCAACGACATAGTGTCGAATTGGTTTTTTTCCAGCTGATCCATGACTTCAACTACCGCGCCATAGACTTTTTGATGCAACTGGCGGGCTTTTTTGACTTCGCGCTGCAGCGGTTCTACTTCGCGATAAAGGCCGCGCTGGATTTTGAGTGGCGCTACTGATTCGGTGAATGAACTGACGCGTTCGCGTGTGCTGGCTTTTTTGGCCGAAGGAGCGATAGTTTTCAGGTTAGCGGCGATAGGGCCGCGACCTTTTTCAATATCGATAAAAACGTAGTTACACAGTGCCTTGAGCTGATTGATTTCGCCCAAATCGCGCAGGTAGAAACCCTGCAAAGGAAAAGGTGTTTGCGACCAAGGGCGATCTAACCCAGACACAAACATGCCGATGGTTAACTCGTTGACATCGACCTTAACCTGCTTTATTCCCACGCCTATTCCCCACATCACCCACAGGTGCTAGTTATCAGCCTTATTAGATCGGGATTTGCCAATAGTAAATCAGGTGCGCAGAAACCGTTAATTGCGTTGCGCTACCAGACTCAGGTACTGAATTTTCCTAAAAAACCCCTTGATATTGCATGGAGTGTAATCAAGAAATAGGCGCCATGCCAGCGCCAGCGGATTAAAGGTGCGATAACAAACCTGCAAGGCATGCTATTGGTGATACTGCCCCGACAACTCATGTACTGCATTGATAAATGCACCCGCATGGGCTGGATCAACTTCTGGTGTAATTCCATGCCCCAAATTAAAGATGTGACCTGAGCCACTACCATAAGCGGCGAGGATAGTGCCCACTTCTGTGCGAATACGCTCGGGAGAGGCATACAAAATCGTCGGATCCATATTGCCTTGTAGCGCAACTTTACTGCCGACGCGCGCCCGCGCGGCAGCGATATCAGTAGTCCAATCCAGCCCCAAGGCGGTAGCACCAGTGGCAGCCATAGATTCCAACCATTGGCCACCGCCCTTGGTAAACAGGATGACAGGAACCTGACGACCTTCGTGTTCACGGATCAATCCACTAACGATTTTCTGCATGTACTTGAGCGAAAACTCTTGATAAGCAGAATGTGACAGCGCGCCACCCCAGGTATCAAAAATCTGCACTGCCTGCGCACCGGCGATAATTTGCGCGTTGAGATAAACCGTGACCGAATCGGCCAATACATCCAATAACTGATGCATTACTTGCGGCTGGTTGTAGAGCATTTCTTTGGCGCGACGAAAATCGCGGCTGGAACCGCCTTCAATCATGTAAGTCGCCAAGGTCCAAGGGCTGCCGGAGAAACCGATCAGAGGCACACGGCCATTTAATTCGCGGCGAATGGTTTTTACTGCGTTGACTACATAGGGCAGATCTTGCTCTGGGTTGATCACTTTAAGCGCATTTACATCAGCTTCGGTGCGCACAGCTTTTTTGAATTTCGGACCTTCGCCAGTCTCAAAATAGAGACCTAAACCCATGGCATCGGGGATAGTGAGAATATCGGAGAAGAGAATTGCCGCATCAAGGCCAGGGTAGCGATCCAATGGCTGCAAAGTCACTTCACAGGCCGCCTCGGGATTGGTACACAGCCCCATAAAATCGCCGGCTTTTTCGCGGCTCGCGCGGTACTCGGGAAGGTAGCGTCCGGCCTGACGCATCATCCATACCGGAGTTACATCAACCGGTTGCTTGAGCAATGCACGCAGGAAACGGTCATTTTTGAGTTCTGTCATTCTCTTATCCTCAGGCTCAATGCCTTGCTTGTGTTGGATAAAACAAACCCCGCAAAGGCGGGGTTATAGGGGCGCCACTTACTGCACCCAATGGATATGAGTAGGGGTGCCGCTTGCTGCGCCCAACCACCGCGCCCTGCTGCACCTTAACGCCGGTCTAAAACTATCAAAGGATCAGGGCGCGGCAAGCAGCACCCCTACAGGATTAAACCTGCAAATAATCCAGGATGCCATCGGCCGCTTCACGACCTTCCCAAATCGCCGTTACTACCAAATCTGAACCGCGCACCATATCACCACCAGCAAATACTTTGGGGTTGCTGGTTTGGAATTTGAATTGTTGTTGCTCAGGTGCAATTACCCCGCCCCAATCATTGGTTTTTACGCCGTTGGTTTCAAACCAGGGCTGTGGGCTCGGGCGGAAACCGAAGGCGATCAAAACTACATCGGCGGGCAGAATTTCTTCTGAACCGGGAACAACGACGGGGCTGCGACGGCCTTTAGCATCTGGCTCACCCATTTGGGTGGTGACCACTTTAACGCCTTCCACTTTGCCGTTGCCAACCACTGCAACCGGTTGGCGATTGTAGAGGAATTGCACACCCTCTTCTTTCGCGTTAGCCACTTCGCGCTTGGAGCCGGGCATATTTTCTTCGTCGCGGCGATAAGCACAGGCTACGCTGCTCGCGCCTTGGCGGATCGAGGTGCGGTTACAGTCCATGGCAGTATCACCACCACCGAGTACCACCACTTTTTTGCCGTTAACGCTGATGAAATCTTCCGGGCTTTTTTCAAAGCCGAGATTGCGGTTTACGTTGGCAACCAGAAATGGCAGCGCATCGTAAACGCCGGGCAAGTCCTCACCGGGAAAACCGCCTTTCATATAGGTGTAAGTGCCCATACCCATGAATACCGCGTCGTAATCGCGCAGCAATTCTTCCATGGTGATGTCTTTGCCCACTTCAGTATTCAGGCGGAATTCGATACCCATTTCGGTAAAGATTTCACGGCGACGGCTCATCACTGATTTTTCCAGCTTGAACTCGGGAATACCAAAAGTCAGCAGACCGCCGATTTCGGGATACTTATCGAACACTACAGGTTTAACGCCGCTGCGGACTAATACGTCAGCACAGCCAATACCCGCAGGGCCAGCGCCGATGATGGCTACTTTTTTATTCGTCCAAACGACTTTGGACATATCCGGCTTCCAGCCCATGGCGAAGGCAGTATCGGTGATGTACTTCTCGGCATTGCCGATAGTCACGGCACCAAAGCCATCGTTCAGAGTACAGGCGCCTTCGCACAGACGATCCTGCGGACATACGCGACCGCAGACTTCTGGCAGCGAGTTGGTCTGATGACTCAACTCGGCCGCTTCAAAAATATTGCCTTCGGAAATCAGCTTCAACCAGTTGGGAATGAAGTTGTGCACCGGGCACTTCCACTCACAATAGGGATTGCCGCATTCCAGACAACGGTGCGATTGGCCTTCTACTTCTTCTTTGGCAAAAGGCTGATAGATCTCCACAAACTTGTGTTTGCGGGTATCCATATCTTTCTTGGTGGGGTCTTGGCGACCCACATCGAGAAACTGAAAGTCATTATTTAAACGTGCTGACATGATCTTGACCTCACTCGTCACCAAGTATTATTCGCCGCGCTTGCGGAAACTGACCAACAAACTGCCCAAAGACGCTGCTTTAGGTTTTACCAACCAGAATCTGCCGATGTAGTCATCGAAGTTATCCAGCAGGTGTTGGCCCCATGCACTTTCAGTCTCTTCCACAAATTCTTCTATCACGGTGCGCAAATGATGGCGCTGCGCTTCCAAAGCTTCAGTATTGATGCGATGAATATCGACCAATTCGTGGTTGTAACGATCCACAAAGTCGTTGGCTTCATCCAATACATAGGCGAAACCACCGGTCATACCCGCACCGAAGTTCACCCCGGTTTTGCCCAATACAGTTACTACACCGCCGGTCATATATTCACAGCAGTGATCGCCCGCGCCTTCCACTACCACATGCGCGCCGGAATTACGCACGCCACAGCGCTCGCCTGCAGTACCTGCCGCAAACAATTTGCCGCCAGTAGCGCCATACAAGCAGGTGTTACCCATAATGCTGGTTTTGTGCGATTTGAAGCTGGAGCTGCGCGGTGGGCGAATCACCAACTTACCGCCCGCCATGCCCTTGCCCACGTAATCGTTGGCATCACCTTCCAGATACATATCCAGACCGCCTGCATTCCACACCCCAAAACTTTGACCGGCGATGCCAGTCAGTCTGAGCGTGAGCGGCTTATCGGCCATGCCTTGGTTGCCATAACGCTTAGCGATTTCACCACTGATACGCGCGCCAATGGAGCGGTCGCAGTTGGTGATATGAAACTCAAATTCGCCGCCGGTTTTTGCTTCAATCGAAGGCAACAGCACTTTGATTATCGCTTCGGCAGTTTCGCCTTTATCAAACGGCTCGTTCCTAGTTACCGCACACAGCTGCGGTTTGGTCGCGAGGAAATCATCGGTATAGATGATTGGTTTTAAGTCAAGCTGCTGCTGTTTAACAGTTTCGCCTTCGAGGATTTTCAACAAATCAACACGGCCAACCAGCTCCCCCAAGGTGCGCACGCCTAACCGCGCCATCCATTCACGCGTCTCTTCAGCAACAAACTTGAAGAAATTCATCGCCATTTCGACGGTGCCGATGTAATGGTCTTTACGCAGTTTATCCTGCTGGGTAGCAACACCGGTCGCACAGTTATTCAAGTGGCAGATACGCAGGTATTTGCAGCCGAGCGATACCATCGGGCCAGTACCGAAGCCGAAGCTTTCGGCGCCGAGCATGGCCGCTTTCACTACGTCCAGACCGGTTTTCAAACCGCCGTCAGTTTGTACCCGCACTTTATCGCGCAGGTCGTTGGCGCGCAGGGTTTGATGGGTTTCAGACAGACCCAATTCCCACGGCGAACCCGCGTATTTGATCGATGTCATCGGGCTCGCCGCAGTACCACCGTCATAACCGGAAATGGTGATCAAGTCAGCGTATGCCTTGGCCACACCGGCAGCGATAGTCCCTACACCAGGACGGGATACCAGCTTCACCGATACCAGCGCATCCGGATTAACCTGTTTCAAATCATAAATCAGCTGCGCCAAGTCTTCGATGGAGTAAATATCGTGATGCGGTGGCGGCGAAATCAAGGTCACACCGGGCACCGAGTGGCGCAGACGCGCGATCAGGGCATTTACTTTACCGCCTGGCAGCTGGCCGCCTTCACCGGGTTTTGCACCCTGGGCGACTTTAATTTGCAGCACTTCGGCGTTTACCAGATAAGCCGGTGTTACACCAAAACGGCCAGAGGCTACTTGTTTGATTTTGGACGATTTGATCGTGCCGTAACGCGCCGGATCTTCGCCGCCTTCGCCCGAGTTGGAGCGACCACCCAAACGGTTCATCGCTTCAGCCAAGGCTTCATGCGCTTCCGGCGACAATGCGCCGAGCGACATACCGGCCGAATCGAAACGCTTAATGACGCTTTCAATCGGTTCAACTTCCGACAAGGGCACAGGCTTGCAAGCATCTTCACGGATTGCCAGCAAATCGCGCAGCATGGAAACCGGACGCTTGTTCACCAAATCGGCATAGTTGCGCCACAGCGCGTAATTGCCGCTTTGTACCGCACGTTGCAGTGTTTGTACTACATCGGGGTTATAGGCGTGGTATTCGGAGCCGTGCACATACTTAAGCAGGCCGCCCTGCACAATTGGCTTACGATCCAGCCAAGCTGTTTGTGCGAGAATTTTTTGGTCGGCTTCCAGATCTTCAAAACGCGCACCCGCGATACGCGAAGGCGTGCTGTCGAAACACATGGAAACCACTTCTTCCGACAGGCCAATCGCTTCAAACAACTGCGCACTGCGATAAGAAGTCACGGTTGAAATGCCCATCTTGGACAGGATTTTCAGCAAGCCTTTATCAATACCCTTACGGTAGTTTTTGTAGGCGGTATCGACATCGCACAGCAATTCGCCGGTTTCGATCAGGTCGTTGAGTACGTAGTAGCTCAGGAACGGATATACCGCAGTCGCGCCGTAAGCAATCAAGGCGGCGATTTGATGTGGGTCGCGCGCGCTGCCTGTTTCCACAATCAGGTTGGCATCGCAACGCAGCCCAACATTCGTCAAATGCTGGTTAACGGCACCGACTGCCAATAGTGCCGGAATAGGCAAAAGACCTTTTTCAAAACCGTAATCGCTCAACACCATCAGCACTTTGCCGGATTTAACGGTGGCGGCAACATCAGCGCAAAGCTTGGTCAGCGCTGCTTTCAGATTGGTTTGTTCCGCATCGTAGTAGAGCGAGAACTTAACCGCGCCGTACCCGGGACGATCAAGGCTCATCAAACCACGGAATTTCTCTGGCGAGAGCACCGGCGACGTGAGGATCACACGGTCGGCATGCTCGGGTAATTCGTCGTACACCGGCAATTCGCGGCCAAGACAAGTCTCCAGCGACATCACAATCGCTTCGCGCAGCGGGTCGATTGGCGGGTTAGTCACCTGCGCAAATTGCTGGCGGAAATAATCGTACAGCGAACGCTGCTGGCGCGAGAGCACAGCCATAGGCGTATCGTCACCCATGGACCCAACGGCTTCTTGCCCGCCTTCGGCCAATGGGCGCAATAGCTGGTCGCGCTCTTCAAAGCTCACCTGGAACATTTTCATGTTCGCTTTAAGCGCAATACCTTCGATGCCGTTTTCTTTGGTATCTCTATTGAGCGTGGACTCAACCCGCAGCGCACGTTCTTTCAGCCACTTTTTGTAGGGCTGGGTCGATTTGAGCTGATTATCTACATCCTGGGTGTTGTGCAGAGTACCGGTCAGGGTATCGATCGACATAATCTGGCCTGGGCCAAGGCGACCTTTCGCTACCACATCGGCTGGATCATAGGCATAGACACCCACTTCCGAGGCGACGGTGATCATGTCGTCTTTGGTGATAACCCAGCGCGATGGACGCAGGCCGTTGCGATCGAGAGTACAAACTGCAAAACGACCATCGGTAATTACCAAGCCAGCGGGACCGTCCCATGGCTCGATATGCATGGAGTTGTATTCGTAGAAAGCACGCAGATCCGGGTCCATATTCTCCACGTTCTGCCAGGCAGGCGGCACCAGCATACGGATGGCGCGATGCAGCTCCATCCCGCCGAGTGTCAAGACTTCCAGCATGTTATCAAGGCTGGATGAGTCAGAACCGGTGCGGTTAACCAATGGCGTAACAGAGTGCAGATCAGGCAACAGCGGCGTCACGAATTTAGGAGTACGCGCTACTGCCCAGTTGCGGTTGCCCACAATAGTATTGATCTCACCGTTGTGCGCCAACATGCGGAACGGTTGCGCCAGCGGCCAACGCGGCGAAGTGTTGGTGGAGAAACGCTGGTGGAATACACATATCGCGGTTTCCAAACGCTCATCATCCAGATCAGAGAAGAAGCGTGGTAAATCCACCGGCATCATCAATCCTTTATAGGAGAGGATTCCGGTGCTTAAGCTGGCTACATAAAATGACTTGTCGTCTTGCAGGCGTATTTCGGCCTTGCGACGCGCCATAAACAACTTCGAGTTGACTTCTTGCAGCGTCAAATCCGGGTTGTTAACAAATAGATGGTTGAACACTGGTAGCGATTTAAGTGCGAGAGGGCCGAGGCAGCTCGGATCAACCGGAATTTCACGCCAGCCAGCTACGATCAAACCTTGGTTGGTCAACTCTTCTGCCAGCACCGCGCGCGCTGTATCAGCCACAGCGACATCAGGGCTCAGCATAATCGAGCCCACACCATAAATAGAGGTCAGCTCAACACCGCAGGCTTCTTTGGCCACAGCACGCAAAAAGCTATCGGGTTTTTGCAGCAAAAGGCCGCAACCGTCACCAGTTTTACCATCCGCGTTAATACCACCACGGTGAGTCATGCACGTCAGGGCTTCAATGGCCGTTTTGAGCAGACGATGGCTGGTGTTGCCCTTTAAATGGGCGATCAAACCAAACCCGCAGTTATCTTTAAACTCATCTATCTGGTAGAGGCCAGTGGTCATAGGCTGATTCTCAAAAAAATCACTATCAAGGGATACTTAGGGTTTAAATACAAAGCTTATGCGAAAGCCGCGCCAAATCGCATCCCAGACAAAAAAGCCTCTGGTGATTCAGAGGCTAGACAATTGGGCGCGGGATATTACCCCCTTGGATGCCCATTGGCAAGGCGACTACTGGCGCGACGAATGAGGTTTTATGATCCAGCGTGGTGCAAAAAAACACCTATCCACAGAGATTATATTGCCCTGATTGTTGGCATGAGCCCTAAGAAGGCTTGCGCCAATACTCGGGGGTGAGGGTCTTATTGGTGCCAAATGCCTGTTGGTCGGCGGCATTTGCGCTGTCTTTGCATTCGCCACGCACCCAGAGGTGATAGCGCGAAATGCTGCGATCCAGCTCAAAAAAACCATTGCGGCAATAGCCTGCATGCTCGACTACATAGGCGGTATTTTCCACCAGACGTTCATAGGTATCGCGCCCCAGATCAACTCCACCGCGCGCATAGGCGCGGCCAGGATTACTGCCGCCGCGCGCCACCTGAACATGGTTGGGGATATGTGCTTCAGGCCAGCGTAAACGATAGGTAAACATCTTGCTGGTATTGGGCAGAATCTCCACTTCCAGCGTCTCGGCCATTTCGGTCTCGACATAGCTGCGCCCAGCTGTCTGGCAGCCGCTTAACATACTCGCACCAATTAAAAGCAGGGTAAGCCATTTGCTCATGCAGGAATTCCAGACTCGGTTTCAGTTTTATGAATTTTGATGGGGAAGCCAATACAAGCGCGGGCGACATAACAGCTCATTAAAGAATTCGTCCGACTGGCCGACAGCTAGCCATAGCGATTTAATTTCCTGCGCGCAGCACACTATACGCGCTTAACACCGGAGCCTGCCATGGGTTCGCCACACCTACACGTCCACTTACGTCAGCGCCTGCTGTTGACCTGCATTCTCAGCGCGAGTTCAGCCGCTTGGGCCAACTCGATTGTGCCCGATGATATCGCCTACAAACCCGCACCTGCGACTACCAGTGATGCTGCATCGGCCGTGGTGATAGGCACTGCGGAGCTACCTGGATCTGGCACTTCAGCAACTGCATCGACATCGACCACAGTAACCACGCCAACCACTGCCGCGCCACCACCCGACACCCAATACCTCAGCAGTGGCCAGTGCCCCGACCAAACGCGCAGCCACGACAACTTGCAAAAATCATTGGTAATTACCCGCTTTTTGCGCAGCGCGCCGCATACCGCCAATGCCGGTAATTTGTTTGCGGCAGAATCTGGCTTACCCGACCTGATCCGTATGCAACTCAGTAATCGCTACCAAACCATCGGACCCGCAGTGTTACCGCTGGGGTTTGCCTCCGCTAACCTCAACGACACCCAACTCAAACAGCAAGCGCAAAAAATTGCCCGTCAGGCGCGCACCCAATTTGTCCTGAGCGGCACTATTGGCGATATGGCGATGAACGCACAAGAGACCACCTACAACCCCAATCTTTATCGCCAGGCGGCCAATGTTTTTCACGATGTCACAACCGTAGAAATGTTTGATAAACGCACCCGCACGCTAAGCATGGAAGTGCAATTGCGCGACGGTTTTACCGGCGATTTATTATTCAGTAAAAATTACACCGCGAGCGGAATCTGGAACCAACGTAAACCGGTCGGATTTGAGTCGTCCGCGTTTTTGAAAACGCCCTACGGTAAGCAGGTTAAATTATTAACGCAAACAATCAGCGCGGACTTAGCGCAGGTTATTCACTGCCAACCGTTTATGGCGGCGATCGACACTCACCCCGGTCAAGCACAAATTGTATTGCACGGCGGCGCTAACAATGGCTTGCATGCGGGTGACAATTTAAACTTGTATCAAGTGATTGTGGTGGGTTCCAACAGCGAATATCAGGTGGCCAATACCCGCTTGGTAAAACGCCCCACGCGCCTGCATTTAAGTGAGGTTTATCCCTCGCACAGTATCGCGGTGATTGAAGACGGTAGTTATTTAAATGGCAGTTATTTAGCGGGAAGTGAATAACTTAATTCTTGGGCGGCTCGGGTTCTGCACCATAGTGCTCGGCCAAATAGGCATCGTGCGTCGGCAGGCTTTTCACCATATTAAAAATCGCCGAGCGCGCTAATTGCAGCGTTTCATTGATCTGATCAAAATCGAGATTATCCACGCGCGGGCTGTATTTTTGCGGGCGAATCCCCATTCCTTCAAATACCGACTGCCAGCTGGTGCTGCGAAACAGCTCGTCATTATCCTCACGTAAAATACCGTGGCCTTTAAATAAATCGATGCGCTCGCGCAGCGATTCGGGCAACTCCATGGTTTTACACCAGCGCCAAAATTCGCTGTCGTCGCGTTCGGTTGCGCAGTAGTGCAGCACGATAAAATCGCGCACTTCAGCAAAATCCGCCGCCATGCGGCGATTGTATTCGCGCTGCAAACTCGGCTCGCAATCGGCATCGGGAAAAAACCGTAAAAAGAAATCCATCCCGCGTGCGATCAAATGAATCGCAGTGGATTCGAGCGGTTCAATAAAGCCACCCGACAAACCCAGTGCCAGACAATTACCTTTCCAAAACTCTTTGCGCCGCCCGGTGTTAAAACTGATCACACGCGGATCATTAATGCGCGGTGCATCGAGATTTTTCAGCAACGTGTTTTTTGCTTCAGCATCGCTGCAAAATTTACTTGAATATACATAGCCGTGACCGGTGCCATTGCGCAGCGGGATCCGCCAGGCCCAACCCGCTTTGCGCGCCGTTGCGGTGGTGTAAGGCATGCGCGAACCAGCGACTTGGGTTTTCACTACTATGGCGCGGTCACAGGGCAAATAGTGTGACCAATCTTCAAACTCGACGCCGAGCGTCTTTTCAATCAACAGCGCCTTAAAGCCCGAGCAATCGATAAAAAAATCACCCTGGATTTCGCGCCCGTCGGCCAATACCAACGCCTCGATAAAGCCGTTGTCTTTGCGTAGTACATTGACGCAGTTGCCTTCGCTGCGCACCACACCGCGCGCTTCGGCATAACGGCGCAAATAAGCCGCGACTAATTTTGCATCCAGATGCACTGCATAACCGGCGCCGCCGATCGGCGTGTTCATTGCCTGCGACGGAGGGAAAAAACGCTCCTGCGCGGCCATCACTGCGCAGGGTGAAAAATCCTGCAAATTGTAGTGCTCGCCTTCCATGGTGGATTTAAGCCAGCACTGATAAAAATCCTGCGAGCCTATTCGTTTGCCGAGCGCACCGTAAGGGTGAAAGTAGGATTGGTTTTTGACCCGCCAATCGACAAATTTAATGCCCAACTTGTAACAGGCTTGCGTCTCGCGGATAAATTCTTCTTCGTCGATACCCAAGCTAGTAATCAAACGCACCACTGGCGGAATGGTGGATTCGCCCACGCCGATAGAACCTATTTCATCCGACTCAACCAACTCGATCTCGCACAGCTCGCGCTTTAAGTGCGCGGCGAGCATGGACGCGGCAATCCAGCCGGATGTGCCGCCGCCGAGGATGACGATTTTTTTAAGCGAATTCATGCTCGTACTCATAGCTACATCGTTCTCAATAATTACCAGCGCTGCACCGGGAGCACTGTTTGCTCAGCCGTTTCCGGCTCGGTAGTAAAATTCCAGTAGGCACCGCTGCAGGTCAGAATTGCTTTGCGCAACACATCGATAGCTTTGTGACGCGGAAAACTCGTTCGCCACGCCAATGCCAAAGTGCGGCTACCGCCCAAAAGTGGCCGCGCCACCAGCCGGTTGGCAGTGCACAAACTTGGCGCCGCTGCCGAACGCGGCAATACGGTTAACCCTAACCCGGCGGCAACCATATATCGCAGGGTTTCCAGACTATTACCTTCCGCCGCACGCCGCCGCAATTGGCCGGCGCCCTGCAACCGCCAGTCGCTATGCAGCGCCAATACTTGCTCGCGCAAGCAGTGCCCATCGCCCGGCAGCAGCAAATCCTGCGCGGAAATATCGCTGGGGGCAATCACTGCCTTGCGCGCCAATGGATGGGTTTGCGGCATCACCACGACTAAGGGCTCATCAAACAATTCTTGCGTCACCACATCGGATTCACTAAACGGCAGCGATACCAGAATCACATCCAGATCGCCATCGCGCAGTTTTCTGCGCAGGCTTGCGTTGTAATCCTCTTGCACGTAGAGCGGCATATCCGGCGCTTGTTTTTTTAGATAGGGGATAAGCTGCGGCAGGAGATAAGGCCCCATGGTAAAAATCGCCCCCAGTGCCAAAGGGCTATTGAGCTGATTTTTCCCCGCTTCCGCGAGCGATTTAATCGCAGTGGTGTTCACTAGCAGCAGACGCGCCTGAGCGACAATTTTTTCGCCCAACAGGGTTGGTTGCACCTTGGTTTTGGTGCGCTCGAACAGTTCCACCCCCAACTCCTCTTCCAACTTGCGCACCGCAATGCTGAGCGTTGGTTGGCTTACATGGCAACGCTCGGCCGTGCGCCCGAAATGCTGCTCCTCCGCAAGTATGACGATGTAGCGCAATTCGGTCAGGGTCATGGATAACTCGGCAGGCAATAAATGGTGTCCAGTGTGCCCGTTTGCGATGCCCGAGGTAAAGCGGCGCACCGCCCCAAAAAGCCATAGACAAAAACTATAGGGTTTGAATTGCCAACCAGCGCCATGCCCCCGTTAAATGCCGCCGTGACTGTGCATCCACGGCAATGGGTGCCCGACTACTGCTATCAACAAATAAAAAAAATCGGATGCATCTCATGACCACAGCTCAACTTTCCGTTGTATTTTTCCTCCAGATGTTCGTCATCCTTGCGGCCTGCCGTTTGGTGGGTTGGGCGGGACAAAAATACTTTCAACAGCCGCAAGTCGTCGGCGAAATGATTGCCGGTGTGATTCTTGGCCCATCACTGTTCGGCCTATTATTGCCCGAACTACAAAAAACCCTGTTTCCCGCGGAGATGAAAGGTGTGCTTTATGTAGGCGCGCAACTGGGCGTAGGCATGTATATGTTTCTGGTCGGGCTGGGCTTCCGGGGCGACCACTTTAAAGCCAATTTCAAGAGCGCTGCGGCAGTGTCCATCTCGGGGATGGCGGCGCCATTTCTGGTTGCGATTGCGATTACACCATGGTTGTTGACTGTGCCGGGGCTTTTCTCGGATAAAGCCACCACCTTCAGCGCAACCCTATTTATGGGCGCCTGTATTGCGATTACCGCTTTCCCGATGCTGGCGCGGATTATTCATGAGCGCGGCCTGAGCCAAACCAAACTGGGCACCCTTTCCCTTTCTGCTGGCGCGATTGATGATGCCGGTGCCTGGTGTGTGTTAGCCGTTGTTCTAGCCACCTTCGGCGCTGGCGTTGAACTGGCCTATAAAACCATCCTGGGCGGCATGGCCTTTGCGGCATTCATGATTTTGGTTGCCCCGAAATTGCTGGCCCCTCTGGCGCGCGCTGCCGAGAAACAACAAACCCTTAGCCCCACACTCCTGGCATTAGTGCTGATGTGTTTTATGTTGTCTGCCTTTGCTGCCGATGCGATTGGCCTGCACGCGGTATTCGGTGGCTTCTTGCTGGGTGCGGTGATGCCGCGCGGCAAACTGACCCAGGAAGTGAAACGTCAACTGGAACCCTTTGTCGTTATCGTTCTTATCCCCATCTTTTTCACTTATTCTGGTCTTAACACCCAGCTGACGGTAGTGAATAACGTCGAACTGCTGGCGATTGCAGCGGTAATTCTGGTTGGCTCTATCGCCGCTAAAGGCCTTGCATGCTGGGGTGCCGCCCGTTTATGCGGCGCCGATAACCGCACCGCTATGGGCATTGGCGCCTTGATGAATGCCCGTGGCTTGATGGAATTGATCATCATCAACATCGGCTTGCAAGCGGGAGTCATTGGCCCTGCCCTGTTCTCCATCATGGTATTGATGGCGATCATCACCACGCTGATGGCATCGCCTTTGTTTGAACTTGTGTATGGTCGCCACGCGCGCAAAACCGGCGAACTGGGTGCTGTAGGTGAAGAGCAACAAGACCCGGAAGTGAGCCCGCCGGTTAAGCCACAGGTGGCCTAATACATTTTTATCGCACCAAACCCTTTGTTCGACCCTCCTGTTTTATCGTAAGCCCTTTAGCCCGAGCCAGTCTCGGGCTTTTTTATGCCTGATAAATGCACCAAAAAACGTCGATAATCTTGTCACTCCTAGCAACAAGCACCTCAAGATGGCATCTATGATCAGAATGAAATCAACTGCTTGCTGTTTTCGGCATCAAAATTGCCTTTCAAAGTTGCTCTGTACTGTTGTTATGCAGAGTTGCGAACACTCACTTTGTCAGGGACACAACCATGCATAAACTCATATCAAGCATATCCACAACAGTACTTGGCCTTGCATTTGCTGCAAGCGCCCTTGCAACACCGGTCACTGTTAATTTGGCACCCAATACTACGGGCTATGTCAATTCCTTCAGCTACACCTCTACCGAGGCCAATTTTGGCGTCACAGGTTGGTCAAATAAGGCCACCGGCAACAAAGCCATTGCACAAGATCAAATCGCGCGCTGGGCTGGCTCGGGTATCGGTGTAGAAAATCAGAACAGCCCGCAGCATGCGGTGGATAATTCCAGTGGTGATTACGATGCATTGCTGTTTTCGTTCAACAAAGTAGTTGATCTCAGCGGTTTGGGTATCGGCTGGTACAGTGGTGATGCCGATGTATCCCTACTCGCCTACACCGGCGCGGCACCGTTTTCAGGTGGCTTGACTGGATTTGGCAGCAGTTGGAGCGCACTGCTCGGCGCTGGCTGGAGCGTAGTCGGTAACTACAATCGCAATGGCACGGGTAATTTCAGCGTTAACGCAGCTGACACCCAATCGCAGTACTGGCTTGTCGGTGCCTACAACAACGATTTTGGTGGTTCACTATCGACCAAGAACGACTACTTCAAACTCAACTCCATTAGCTTTGAAGCAGTGAAAGTACCTGAGCCAAGTGCTTTTTTCCTGATCGCCTTGGGTTTGCTTGGATTGGTCGGAGCGCGCCGCCGCGCCGCCTAGTTCTCACCGTGGAAAACCCGATCCTAAAAGGGCGCATTCAGCGCCCTTTTTTATTGCCTATAAATTTGTATCGCTTATGATGACGCCGGTTTAAAAAGCTAAGAAGCCAACAGGGACAACAATAACAACCCATTAGTGAGGCCATTATGGTTAGACGATTCGCTTTATCCCTTGCACTAACCTGCACTTTTATCTGCTCCGCCTTGAGCGCCCAGGCGCAGCAGTTCAATGTATTGCTCTTTACCAAAACCAACGGTTTTCATCACGAATCGGTCAACGAAGGTGTTACTGCCATGCGCGCGCTGGCCGTGCGCCACCAATTCAGTGTCGATTGGCAAGAAGACGCCAGTATCTTCAATGATGAAAAACTCAAAAAATATCAGGCTGTCATTTTCCTGCTAACCACAGGCGATATCCTCAACGACGAACAACAAGCCGCAATGGAGCGTTTTATCCGTTCAGGCAAAGGCTTCGTCGGGATTCACAGCGCATCGGATACTGAATACGATTGGGACTGGTACACCAAAATGGTTGGTCGCACTTTTCATATTCATCCTGTTATCCAAACTGCCGAACTCACTGTGACCAACCGCAAATTTCCCGGCGTCGAACGCATGCCTGAGCGGTTTTTATGGACCGATGAATGGTATGAATTCGGCGCAGAGCGCATTAAAGGCCTGAATTACATATTGGCTGTCGATGAGCAAACATTTGATCCAAAAGTAACCTGGGGCGATAAAAAAGGCGAAGGCATGGGCAAGTTTCACCCCATCGCCTGGTATCACGACTATGACGGCGGCCGCGCGTTTTACACCGCACTGGGGCACATGCCTGCTACCTACAGCGACGCACTGTTTCTTGAGCACATCTATGGCGGACTTTATTGGGCAGCAACCGGCAAAGGTTTGCGCAAAAAATAATTCCTGAAAATCACCCTAACCATAACTACCGACATTATGAAAAAATTCTTACAGACCTACGCACGCTTTATTTATCCCGCCGTTATTTTGGTTGTTTCATTGGGAGTTTATTTCCCTCACTACGGTTCGCCCCAAGCAATGTTCTGGGATGAAAATTACCACGTACCCAACGCGCAAAAGTATGTCGATGGCGTAATGTATATGGAGGTGCATCCACCGCTCGGCAAACTGCTCATGGCGGTCGCTGAAGTAACTTTCGGCGGCAATGAAAACGTGGATAAATCCAAATTATTGGAAACGGATTATTTGACGGGAGAAAACGCACCACCAGAGATGACCTACAAAGGTTTTCGCTGGCCATCGGTAGTGCTAATGTCGCTATCGGTGTTATTTTTCTTCGGTATCCTCAACCGCATTACTCAACGCGCGTGGCTCGCTGCCGCGTTCACAAGTATGGTGATTTTTGACAACGCTTTGGTGATTCACTCGCGTGCAGCACATCTGGACGGCATTCAACTCTTTTTTATTCTAGGTGCGCTTTATTACTTTACCCGCACCGTCACCGGCTATATCCAGCAGCAAAAAGCGATCAAGTGGCAGCATTACGCAATATTGGGCGCTCTAATTGGGTTGGGCATTTCCGTCAAAGTGACGGCAGCTATTTTGTTGTTGCTGTTTGTAATGCTCTACGGCGTAGACCAGTGGGAAAATATTAAACGCTGGAATTGGCTTGCACTCATCAAACGGTTGGCAATTACCGTACCTGCTGGCGTAGCTCCCCTGGCGCTGATTGTGGCAGCGGTGTTCTATGTTCATATAGGCATAAGCACCAAAGTACAGCAAGTTAACACCTATAAAGCTTCACCCGAATATCTCAATCAAATTCGTATGGGCGATACATGGTCGCTCAAAACGTTTTCGCTAGGCATGCGCGACAACTGGAAATTCATGTCCGAAAATGCCGACGGTGTACCACGCTTGGACGAGTGTAAGCCGGATGAAAACGGCAGTTACGTAATGAACTGGCCATTGAGCAGCAAAACAATTAGTTATCGCTGGGATAAAAATACAGTCGATGGAAAAAGCATCACAAAATACAAATACCTGATCGGCAACCCGATTGTGTGGCTATCGGTAGTTGGGGGAATTATTTTGTCAGCCGGATTAATCATCGGCCGCTTCGTCTACAACCATCCAATTAAAGATGAAAAATTATTTTATTGGGTCTGTGCATTTACCAGCTTATACATCTGCTACATGGTTGGTGTATTACAAATCGAACGGGTTATGTATCTCTACCACTACCTGATCGCGTTGATATTCGGTGCCATTAATCTCGCGCTAGTATTTAGCTATATCTACCGCGACGAGGTTATCGCCAACAATAAACACACCATTATCAATGTCAGCCTGTTTGCACTTGTGGTGATCGGTGTATTTGCGTTCTTCTCTCCCTTCACTTACGGCTTTGGTTTAACCGAAGACCAATTTGAATTGCGCAACTGGTTCACCTTCTGGAAATTACAGGTAGTGAGATAATCATGAACATGCAGAACCTTCTAAATAAAAACAGCATTTTAACTGCGCTTATTGCGCTCACCGTTATCATTATTCTGGTGCGCATTACACCGGTGACAGTAGATCCGGTAGTGAAATTGGTTATCAGCAAAAATCGAGTCGGTATTGCCAATATCCACCAACCACGCGATATTGAATTTACTCGCGAGGTGATGGTTGATCGCTTAAATCTGTTCCAAAAAAATCGTTTCAGCCATCCAAAACTGGGGAACGTTGCCACTTATGCCGATGACTTTTTTGTCGATGTAAACCATACCATCACCGTTAAAGAAGCAGACACTTACCGCTTTATTTTGGGTAGCGACGATGGCTTCACAATAAATATTGATGGGAAGTTGCTGTGCGAATTTGCTATTGATCGGCCATACATCGCACAACCTTGTTTAATCTATTTAAGCGAAGGAAAGCATCAGGTTCAAATCTCGTACTTTCAAGGCTACGGCAATTCCGGCTTCACTGTTGAATATGCGCGCGGCGATGAAAAGCAGCGCTGGTTTGGTGATGATTCTGACAGCGTGAAATTTTAATAACAGCAACAAAATGTATAACAACAACGCCTGCATTTGCAGGCGTTGTTGTTTGAGGGATAACAAAAATCCACCACTAAAAAACCGCTGTCCTTAAGGTAAAGCATCAACCTCACGCTGCGCGCGCTCTGCGCTGGCACGTAATTGCCGCTGCCCTTTACGCATCCGCCGTTCACCCAACAATAAAACAATCGGTGCCGCAATCAGAATTGATGAACTGGTACCTATCACAATGCCAAATAACATGGGCAATGAAAAACTCGCCACAGCACTGCCACCTGCAATTGCCATGGGCAAAAGCGCCAGAAAAGTGGTGACTGAAGTAAACACTGTGCGCGTCAGGGTTGAGGTGATACTTTCGTTGAGTAATTGCACTAGGGGCTTGTCTGGCGTGAGACGTAAATTTTCGCGGATGCGATCAAACACCACTACTTTGTCATTCACCGAATAACCAATCAATGCCAATAATGCGGCCACTGCAGTAAGATTAAATTCCACTCCGGCCAGCGCAAAAAAACCAATGGTTTTGGTTAAATCCAATGCGAGTGTGAGTGTCGCTGCCAGCGCAAAATGCGATTCAAACCGAATCCACAAATAACCCAGCATGCCCAATCCCGCCAAAATAATCGCAAGAATAGTGGCATCGCCAAAATCGCCACTCACACGCGGACCCACCATTTCTACACGCGGAAATTCAGCATCTGGCGATACAGCTAACACCGCCGTTTTAACGGCCTGCACACTATTACCGTTTGCGACATCCTCAGCCGATTGCATTGGCATGCGCATCAAATAATGCCCCTCTGCACCAAATTCCTGAATCGCTACCTGCCCAATATTGTCTTGCCCACTCGTCTCATGAGTAAGTGCTTTACGCAAATCGGCAACACCCACATCTGGCGCGCTTACTTCAATTACAGTACCGCCACTAAAATCGACACCATAATCCAATCCCGGACTGAAAAATAAAAATACCGAGGCAAGCGACAACACGGCAGATGCTGCTAAACCAAAAAAGCGCGCACGCAAAAATGGAATAGTATTTTCACTGATGCGATCTAATAGTTTAATGCCAGAAATAATTAACGGCTGTTTACCCAACTTTTCAACGCGCCACTCCATCACCAAGCGGGTAAATGAAATAGCGGTAAACATAGAGATTAATAAACCCACGGCCATAGTCACTGCAAAACCGCGCACTGGCCCACTACCAAATAAAAACAATAAACTGATCGCAATCAACGAGGTTACGTTGGAATCCAGAATGGTACTGTAGGCGCGTTGAAATCCCGCACGCAGTGCAGTCATTGCATTTTCACCACGCCGCGTTTCTTCGCGAATACGTTCGTTAATTAAAATGTTCGCATCCACTGCCATGCCGATACTTAAAATAAAACCAGCAATACCCGGCAGCGTAAGTGTCGCACCCAATAAACTCAGCACACCAAAACTCAAACCAATATTGACCGCTAAACCAACGCAGGCAATAAAACCCCAGCGACCATAAATACCCACCATAAAGGCGAGTACCAGCAACGCACCGACAATACCGGTGCTCACGCCCATTGAAATTGCGTCGCTGCCCAGATCAGGCCCTACCGTTCGCTCTTCAATCACCTTTAATGGCGCAGGCAAAGCACCCGCACGCAACAGCAATGCCAAATCATTTGCGCTCGCACTGGTAAACGAGCCGCTAATTTCACCACTGCCGCCTTGAATTGCACTACGAATAACCGGCGCCGTTACTACGCGATCATCCAATACAATTGCGAGCGCACGGCCAATATTGTGTTTGGTCATATCACCGAAACGACGTGCACCTTCGTTGTCCAATTTAAAATTAACGACGGGCTCACCGGTGTCCTGATTAAATGCCAAACGCGCGTCGCTGATATGTTTTCCTTCCAGTGCCACTCGCTCTTCCAACTGATAGCGTTCACCGTCGGTATCGCCTTGCACTGAAATAATTTTCCCGAGCAAAGACGATTTTTCATTCGCCGCCCAATGAAAGGTCATGCGCGCGGTAGTGCCCAACAACTCACGAATATGGTGCGGATCATTCACGCCCGGCAGCTGGACTAAAATGCTATCGCTCCCCTGCCGTGTAATCATCGGCTCTACCATACCGGTTTCATCCAGACGGCGGCGCACCACCTCCAAACTTTGCTCAACCGCACCGCGCACTATCTGCTCATGCAGTGCCGGGTTTTTATTGCGCACCAACTCACTGGTGTCCACTTCCAACAATAAATGTGAACCCCCACGTAAATCCAATCCCAAGGTCAATTGGTTTTGTGTATACCAAGCGGGTAATTTTTCCAAAACAGAATCAGGTAATACATTGGGCAATGCACAGAGCAACCCAAATAGAATAATCAGGCCATAAACAATCGCCCGCGAAAAAAGTGTTCTCATCGCCAATACTCCACCATGCCCTTGCTCTTCAGCTTTCAATAAGGAAAGGAAGGAAGCAAAAGCAAAAAAAATAATTACATTGTTTTTAGCAGGAGTGATTAAACGAAAGGTGGCGCGCGAGCGGAATCCAAACCCTGCAATTGTTGCAGGTAGATATGTTGGCGATGAAATACAGGAACAGGAGGTTTAACAATAATATATGGTGCAATGTCCGCACCGATTAACAACAACCACACTTTGGGTGGCATATCTATTTGAGGATCAGCATTAACACGCGATGTCACACGCTCAAACGCGGATTGCGTTTCCCCACGCGCATGCAGCGGCATATCCCATTTCGCAAACGTACTATCTTGCGCGATGGATTCGGACACCCTATTGGCATCAGTGCCCCAATAAGACAATGCCAACAACCACAATGCACCCACAGCTACCAACCTGCTCAATAAAGGCATCAGCGGGTAGTGCTGTACGTTAGAAAAAGAAGGTGGCATGGGTTAATCGATGACAAAGAATTAACTACTAGATGGGGCATACAACTATGAATTCAAGTGAGCAACTCCACTACGCCTTTTTATTTTTCGCCTCAATCCACTGCCCCATATACTGGATACTTTTATGAGAGTGATGGCGGAGCATTTGACCGATAAAATTATTATTGCGTTCACGCTGGATATTATCTGCGAGTTGCGTCAAACGCGTTTGTAAAGCGAGAGCATTATCGTCACGATAAAAAAAATCGCGCAAAATAGTAAATCCCTGCTGCTGTTTTTGTTGCCACAGCGCTTCAGTTTGATAATGCGTAACGGCTTCAGCGGCAAACGCGCCAGCATTGTTCTCAACAACGCCGCCCCAAGGCAATCCACCACTCATGGACTCAACACCAATACTAGTAGTGATGCTCGGTGTACCGCAGCGCATAGTATCCATCAACTTACCTTTAATGCCCGCCCCGAAACGCAAAGGCGCAAGGCAAACGCGCGCGGATTGCATTACTGCTTGCGCATCTACCACCCAACCTTTGATATGAAATCCCTCTTTTGCGTTATGCAATTGAGTCGCTTTGGGCGGCGGATAGGCGCCGTAAATATGCAATTCTGTCTGTGGCAACTGCGCGCGGATCATCGGCCACAATTGATGCTTTAACCAAAGTACCGAATCCCAATTGGGCTCATGGCGAAAATTACCGATGGTAATAAAATGCTGCCGCGCCGAAAAATTCGGCAGCGATGTAAGATCAACTTTCTGCTGCGATAGAAATGGGCAGTAAAAAAGCGACTGCGATGGAACGGAAAAATAGCGCTGCAATAATTCGATTTCAACTTCGGAAATCATTAAGGACAAATCACAACGGAAAATAGCAGCAACTTCGCGCACAGCCATATCATCTACACACATTTGCTGATAAAGCGATTCGTTGTCCGCCGTGATCGGTTCCACAGATTGTTTTTCTTTCTCATTAGCGCACTGTTTTTGCGCCGCTTTTAATAATTGTTGGCGCGCATGACGCAGGCTGTGCAGATCTTCGGTGTCAAGGATGCGCAAAGCATTTGGGCAGGTTTGCTCCACACGCCACCCAAATTGCTCTTCGGTAAAAAAGCGATCAAACAAAACCAATTCCGGTTGCAGCTCGTGTACAAACTCATCAAAGCTGCTGCAGTTCAATGCAATCGGTTTTTCTACAACATCAATGCTATTTAAATCAAAACGATGCTCGGATAAAGCGGCTGCCGATGCAAAAGTTACCTGATACCCCATACGCACCAATAGCTGCACCAACTCCAACATACGCGTACCCGCTGCTGATGAAGCGGGTTCCGGCCAGACATAACCTATCACCACGGCACGCATTAGCTAATTTCTCGCAAATAATTCACCACACCTAAACCAGCGGCACGCCCACTGGCAAAACAGCCGGTGAGTAGATAACCGCCTGTAGGTGCATCCCAATCAAGCATTTCACCCGCACAAAAAACACCGGGGATTTTTTTGAGCATAAATGCCGCATCCAATTCTTTGGCGGCAATACCACCCGCACTGCTAATCGCCTCATCGATTGAACGCGTTGCTGTCAAGGTTACCGAGAGTTTTTTAATTGCCAATGCAAGCAGCGCAGGATTTTCAAAGGTTTGCTTGGTGGTGAGTTCACGCAGCATGGCCAACTTGGCGGGCGACAGGTTTAATTGCTTGCGCAAAAAGTTGCTGAGTGAATTTTTCTCGCGCGGTTTATTTAGTCGCTGCACAATTTTATCCAGCGACAAATCCGGCAGCAGATCGATATTCAACAATGCCGAACCATTTTGCTCCAACTGCTCACGCAAATATTTTGATAAGGCATAGATGCCAGTACCCTCAATACCGTAAGCGCTAATAATCGCTTCCGATAAAATGCTGCGCGGCATGGCTTGCGCATCAATACAACTTAGGCCGACTCCATGCAAAGGCGCACCTGCATGCTGATCGCGCAGCATTTCACTCCAAGTCACATCAAAGCCACAATTGCTAGGCACTAATTCATTCACAGTGATATTGCGCTCACGCAGCAACGGAACCCATGCACCATCGGAACCCAAGCGCTGCCAACTGGCGCCGCCTAATGCTAGGACAACTGCATCTGCAGTAATATTTTTTGTAACGACATTTCCATTTTCCAGTGTAGAGAAAATTAATTCTTTATTATTTTCAAAACCCAACCAGCGATGGCGTGGATAAATTTTTACACCCAACAAACGTAATCGATGCAACCAGGCGCGCAATAGCGGCGCTGCTTTCATATCGGTAGGAAACACCCGCCCTGATGTGCCTACAAAAGTTTCAACACCCAAACCATGCACCCAATTGCGCAGCGCAACCGAATCGAACTGTTTGAGGGTGGTGATGAATTGTGAACTCGCAGAATAGCGCGCGCGAAAATCTTCAGCAGGTTCTGCGTGAGTGATATTCATCCCACCCACACCGGCCAATAAAAACTTTCGTCCTACCGAGGGCATTGCATCGTAAATCGATACAGTATGGCCAGCAGAAGCAATCTCTTCCGCCGCCATTAAACCCGCAGGGCCGCCACCAATAATCGCAACCGTTTTGGTCGGGGAGGTATCGAAAATATCGAATTGTTTCACAATAAAAAACGCCGATGAGAAAATGATTTCTGCATCGACGTTTTTAAAAAATTAGCACAGAGCAAGCGTGATGGATACCGGCATACGGGGGAAAGTAATCCAATCACTGACTAACACTGGCCTCAAACGGCGATGCAGGCAGACCGGCGCTATTATACAGATTTGCCCCCTCAGGGTTATCAGCCCATGCATAGCGCACCCATTTTGGTTCGGTTATGGAATCAGCCCATACCACCAGCTTATCCTTCTTAACCTCTGCTCTTGCCCACACAAACTTCTTATCTACACCTGCAAGTGCAATATGTTTTAACTCACCACCAGTTGCATGCAAGCCTTTACCCACATCTGCAAACACCAATTCCACTTTGTTGCCTTTCGCTTTCACTTTTTTCAGCGACGGCCCGGATGCCAGCAGCGATTTTTTACCGTAAGCCACTTTCAATGCACCGAGTGCCAAACGCTCACCGACTTTTTGTTTATCCAGCGGATGAATATCGTTCCACTCCCCAGCATCAATCGCCACCGCCATTGCTGTATTTTTTACCGCAAGTGTCTTGCGCTGTGCTTCACGCAATTCAGCCCAACCACTTTCACCTGGCTGGCTAACTGCCGGAAGAAAATTGGCCAGCTGGGCATACACAAAAGGCAAATCGGATTGTTGGAATTGTTTGCGCCAATCACCAATTAAATCCGCCATCAATTGTTGATACTCCGCAGCGCGCCCAACATTGGATTCACCTTGATACCAAATCACCCCTTTAATTTTCAGCGGCAATGCCGGCGCTAATTTGGCGTTAAACAATGACGATGGTAGGTAGTGCAATGTCGTACTAGATTGCATAGCGCCAGCTTGCGCAGCGATTTTATATTGCCACTCACCGCGCAACGAAATTTCTTCATCACCCGAATAACCAGCCCCAAACTTACTCTCACCCAACATGAGCGCGTAGCGCTTATCTTTAACAAAACCGGCATTACCTGAGTAGCTGGTAATACGAATCGCAATGCTATTTTTACCGGCTTTTAATAGACCCGCAGGTACCGCATAAATACGCGGAGGATATTGATACCCCGTTTGCCCTATAGATTGCCCATTCACAAATACCTGATCACCATCCACAATAGCGCCCAACCAAAGCACCGCTTTTTTTGCGGCTTGCGCCTGCGTCAGCTCAATGGTTTTACGTACCCAAAAAGATCCATTAACCAAATCACTACCTTGCTCTTTTAAAAATCCCGGCACCTGCATTGTTTTCCATGTGGCGGTATCGAGCTTTTCTTGCGCCCACTTATTTTTTAAACCACTATCAGCCGCGCCCAATTCCGCAAACCACTTATCGCTATTGGTTTTGTCCTTTGCGATAGTCGCTTGCACATGTGCATCATCTTTAAAGGGTTGCAACTTCTCCACATACTGCGGATATTTTTGCAACACAGATTCACTCACCCAAGCCTCAGCCGGTGAACCGCCCACAGGAATTGTAATAACTCCTACCGGCACTTTATTTTCTTCCAATAATTTTTGCGCGAAGAAAAATCCTACTGCAGAAAAATTTTCCAAATTTTCCGGCGTCGCTGTTTTCCAATCACCTTGTGTGTAATCGCTCAATGGCCCTTTAAACGCATAAGCGACCGGCACATTAAATTCGCGGATATTTGGTTGCTGCGTAGTTTCGACCAACCCCGGATATTGATATTTCACCCGGCGCAGCGGCAGCTCCATATTGGACTGCCCTGCAGCAATCCACAGATCACCCAACAAGATATTGCTGCGCTTGAGCTGGTTTTTTCCCGTCACCACCAACTCATAAGGCCCACCGGCTTTGCGCGCCGGAAAAGTCACTTGCCACTTTCCATCAACCGCCTGGATAGATTTTTCCTTACCCGCAAAACTCACCGTCACCGTCTCGCCCTCCTGCGCCCAACCCCAAATCGTCAGGGGTTTGTCGCGCTGGAGAATTGCACCGTTATTTAACAGGCGTGGCAGAGTGACATCAGCAAAGGCATTGGAAACAGATAGAAAAGAAACACAAAGTAGCAGCAATAGCGACGAATAAACGGCTCGTGGATTTCTCATAGTTAGTAGCTTTTATGGTTATTGATGGGACAAACGAGAAAATAATGTACTTGTATACAAGGAAAAGCATAACGTCATTTTGATGAGCCAGGTGGGATTTTTACAATTATTTAACTGCATCACCAATTCATCCCAATAACTCATCGCAACAACTGGTTTAGATAGCCTTTTTATAACCACAGATAGCAAAAAAGCAGCCGAAGCTGCTTTTCAATTCAACAACAAAATTACTCTTCGGGTAATTCCCGCACACCAATCAGAGCCGAATAATTCTCGCGATAATCATCCATATGCTCTTTGAGAAAATCGCGATAGCGGCCCGTGAGATAATTGGTTGTACCTTCTACATCTTCGGCAAATTCATTTTTATCGATGGAACTTTGCGCTACGACAAATGCATTAAAGCGCGCAGTCGCGTTCATTAATGCTGCACTGACGATGCCGGGATCGGCGTCTTCGCAAGCATCGTTCGCTTGCTCGATAAATTTTTCTACCAAACCCCAAAAAATATCGTCGTCGTTTATTTCGCTCATGATTCACTCACAAAAAATTGAAGGTAGGCGCGCAGTCTAATCCAATAGCCCCGGCAAATATATCGCCGGGGCTATTGCAGAATTACTTTACTGGAGCAAAAGGTTTGGCTTTAAAATTAGTGCCGCGCAACTGCAACAGCACTTTACCGCTTTTATCATTCAGCAGTAGTTGCTCATAGATTTTAAGCAGATCCTCTTTAGTCACTTTTTGCAGCGCCGCCAAATAACGGTCACGGCCATCGAACTTGTATTTAGCATTCCAGAATTCGCTGGTGTATAACCCTGCTTCGGCATAAAAATCGGTCGGCTTTTGCAATACATTTGCGATCATCGCCTGCTTGGCCTGTTCGATTTCGGCAGCATCAGTCGCTTTCAGAGTAGCCAAATAATCTTTGCGGAATTTATCCATGCGCGCCTTTATGCCAGGCAGATCAGTATTGGAACTCTGCACCACCATGATAAAACCGGGAATATCATCGACCGGATAATTGAAACTGGTCACCACATAACCCAATTGTTCATGGGTGCGTAACTGCATAAAAAACGCATTGCTGAACAGAGAATTTAATACCGCGAGTTGCGCTTGTTCATCATCAGATTTTTTACTGGCAAACCAGGCTTGCAATACTGCGCTATCGGCCAGCTCAACATCGTCACTATAGTTAATCGCCTTACCGGGCGCTGGTGTTACATAGGCATTAACCGCACGCTGCTCAGGCATGCGCTTACCCGGCAGAATTTTTGCGGCCGCCAAGGCAATTTCTTTTACTTGCGCCTCGGTGTAATTACCTACGGCAAACACGCGCAGCAGTGGATTACTTTTTACTGCAGCGTGATAGGCAATTACATCGGCTTTGGTAATTTTTTGTGCGGCATCGGCCAAGTCTTTATCCAACCATTGCGCTTTGCCAGTCACACGCTTGGCGTGACTAAACAACTGGCGGTATACATGGTTCTTTTTACCGTTGGCCAAGGCCTCCTGATAACTATCCAGCGCCTCATGGAAAGCTTTGTCATTAATATCCAGTGCGACAAATTCCGCTAACATGTTTTGCAGCAATTGCGGATGCTTGGTGGTGTAGCCAGAGATGAAGATTCCCTGCGCATTAACATCCATTACTGTGGCAGTTACACCTAATGATGCGCGTGACGCGCGATCAGACAAGGTCATGGTTTGTTTGTTGTAGATATCATTTAGCAATTGCGACAACACAATTTCTTTCGGCGAATTTTGTGCAAAATCTACATTAATTTGCACTGCCAATTGGCCTTTATCTTCACGATAATGCTCCGGATGAGTCAAATAAGCTTCTACACCTGCCTGGCTTAACACCTGATGCGGTTTTAAATAAACATTATCTACAATCGGTGCAGGCTTGTCGGTAAACAAATCATTGAGTGGTGGCAAATTAAACGTGTGTTTACTGGCAAGGGAATCCCAGCGCGCAAATTCTTCCGCGCTGATATTGCGAATGGAATACTTTCCATCAAAAAACGGCACCGGAGTTGCCACTTTTTCGCCAGGGCTGATATACCACACACGGGCATTTCGCTCATCCAATTGCGCCAGTAGATTTTTAATTGCTTTGGCATCATAGCGATCATAAACATAATCAGCATTGAGCAAATTTTCTACCGGCAAATCAAATTGCAACATTGTCAGCTGCACTGCCTGATCAAGGGGCTCGGCTTTGGATGCATTAGCGAAATCTTTGCTGCGCATGGCTTGCAGTTCACGGTAGTAGTTAGGATTCAAACCATCGCGTTTTATCAAATCAATATAGGAAAAAATGGCGGCAAGGATTTCATCTTGTTGTTGTAAGCCGGCATCGGTTAATTCCGCTTGCACACGCAAAAATCCATCGGGACCATAGCCTTCGGCATCAATATAGGCGGTAATCATTTTTACCAAACCTTTACTGCGCAGTTGCTCGCCCAGCGTGCCCTTTTCTTCCGAGGTAATTAAATTGCGTACATATTCGTTGGGCTTCAAGCGCCACTGCTGTTTGTTAGATTTAATGGGAAAGTCTACATAGAGCGCCTTCAAATCTTTAATGGGTTTGTAGTGAATACTTTTGCCCATTTCTGCTTTGGTTAAACCCGGCACAGTGACTTCAGGCAAGGTGACATTTTTATTGGGAATAGAGGAAAAATGTTTTTCGGCAAGCGCTTTTAATTCAGGCAATGACTGTTTACCTACCAATGTTAGCTTCATGATATTGGCGGAGTAATAGCGTTCATAAAATGCTTTTAATTCATCTTGTAATACTGAACCTGGCTTGTCCTGCAGAGTATCCAAGTTGCCAATATTAAATTTGGCGCTAGGGTTTTCCGGATTAGCGGTAAAGCCTTGCAATGCAAATAAATTCCATCCGTCCTGCGCTTTTTGCAGCGACCACTCGTTATTTACCGCATTGCGCTCTTTATCGCTGAAATGCGGATCAAAGGTGGGCTTTTTAAAATAATCGCTGAAGCGATCCAAAGCATCGTCAAATTTTCCGGCATTAATCTGAAATAAATAATTGGTTTTATCGTAAGCGGTAAAGGCGTTAGTCATGCCGCCATTGGCTTGCGTGTATTTCATAAAGCCGTCTGGCTCAGGGTATTTTTCAGTACCTAAAAACAACATGTGCTCAAGATAATGCGCTAAACCTAATTGTTCTTTGGGATTGTGCGCACTGCCCACACCGACCGCAATCGACGCCGCTGAGTTCTCTAACGTCGGGTCTGAAACCAACACCACCTGAAGGCCATTAGGCAAGAGCAGCGCGGAATATTGGCGATCATCATTGGGGCTTTTAATAATGGTAACTTGTTCGAGGTTTTGTACTACCGGCTTAGGGCTGGTTGTGGATTCACAGCCCACCAAACTTATTCCGCCGAGCAACAGTAAACTGCAGGCATAGGCTGAGTAGCGCGTTAACATAGCGTAGTTCCCTTTAGAGTTAGAGTTGGTTCTATAGTGCGGCCAAAGCCTATCAGACTTTGAGCCGATTCGCACCGACATGAGCCGCTCTTGGCGCCTGCATTTAGGTGCGTTGGTGGAAGAAAATTGAAGTTGGTTTTATTGGATGGCTTTAGCCTGCACGATGAAATGTCGGTGGCTTTGCATGGTCGCGCCGGAGCTCTCGCTTTTTAATTCACGTAACACCGCGACCAAACGCTGCCCCTGCTGCTGATACTCGGTGCGAATGGCATTTTTAACAGTAAACCCAATCACTATAAATATTCTGCCTGAGCCTTCCTCTGTTAATTGGCTAGCAAGTGGCACGCCCTTATCATCAATCCATACTTGTAAGTGGTTGTGATATTTTTTTACATACTTGCGAAATTCTTTATCGATTTTTTCTTGCGGCAGGCTAAAAGTGAGCAACCGCGTTGGGCGCTCACCGAACACATCCATTGTTTCACCGACAAAATTATATCGCTCCAACACCAGCTCCATTTGCGCCGCAGGGTACAATACCTCGCGCCACTCCCAAAAGTTAAACTCGCCCACCGCATTGAGAGCTGAATTCTTAACATTTTCATCAATAATTTTTGCCTGCTCTTCCTCATGCAATAGTGCGATAAGCTCTGGCGAATAGGTTGCACGCAAGCCGCCAGCACCATCTTCTAACCGATGATTAATCAAACCTTCACGCTCGATTAATTCATCGTGCTCGCCACTGCGACCAAATAATTTGAACTGTACATCGAGCGCGATGGGATCGGTTGATTGCAATTGTTTTAGTGCACTGCGGAAATCTGCCAGACCATCGGCCATTACCTTATCGGGCAATACCATTGCCCAAGATAGGATGAGTGCAAGGTATCCGCACTGCAGAAGAGATCGATTCATCATTAACATTACCTTATTGTCGCCAGATCACCTTAGGGTTTAAAGCGCCTCACACGCATATCCAAAAAAGGCGCAAGAATGCCATTTTGACAACAAGAAATACCCAATGTTGCAATAGGTATTTTGACTAACTAATCATTCCATTGATTTTGTTTAAAAAAGAATTAAAGGTTAGGCAACCACAGCCCCATAAACGCGCCAAAAATTCCTGCCGCCATCGCCAAGGTTAATACTGCTAACAAAATCGCCATCGCAAACTGCCAGCCGCTATGAGTGCAATTCTGCGCACGAAAATACAGTTCAAGCACAAACAGCGGAATAAGATATTGCGCAAAAGCGATAAAGGTAACAAAAGGGCCAGTGAATGTTGTTGGATCAAAACCCACCGGCGCTTGATGAATGACCAACCACAACATCAAGCCGATACGAAAAAACCAGACCGCACTCACCACCATAAATAAGCGCAATGCCCATTGGCGATGCGTTTTAAAATCGCGCAACAAAGCAGCGCGCAAGGCAAAAGCAGCAAACACCAGAATCAAGACCGCATCCAAGCTTTGTGCAACAAGCAGCACTGTGCCACCCACAGTGCCGTGCACAAACAACATATAAAGCCCGGCAATACTTGTGCTTGCTACCGCCAACAAATAAATCCGCCCATTCCACCGATGAAATACAGGCAGGCGCGCACGTATTTGCGGAACCAGTTGCAGCGGCCCCAACACCATAATGATAACGGCCAGTAACAAGTGCGCAGCTACCATAGTGTTACCAACAAAATCCCCAGCCACATATCCATGGGTCAATTTTTCTTTCCACAAATGCATTTCGCCGCGCACGGCAGACCCGCCGTAAAACAGAATCAAATAAGTTGCGAACAACCACTGCCCAGCAACGGCGACGACAAACCAAAACCTAGCGGCAACCTGCAACGCTTTTTGCCCATATAAACCGGATGCGCTCATGTTCAATATCCTTGAGTGTTATTCGGGAAAAATAGTTATATTTCGTAACGGTTATTGCGCAACCATAGGGTCGCAGCAAGAAATGTCAGCGACACCGACAAGGAAATCAGCATAAGCCACCAGAATTCACCATCTAGTTCAAACCACCTAATTATGCTTTTTTCATCGAGTCCGCCCATGTATGTACTCAATGAATCCAGATAGGAAGATATTGCCGATCGAATACCTAACTCAATTCCCATGTAGCGCTTGAGTAATAAATCGACCACTATTAATAAAGCAGGCAGTAATATTCCCAAAACTCCGGGATGATGCCGAACCAACGCCGACATAAACAGTGACCAACATGTGAAGGGTAATATCAGGAGCGCAAACAAGAAGGAAAGCAAAAACCACGGCAACGAAGAGCCTTTATTTTCCAGCAACCAATAACCTACTAGCTTAAGGTCCCCCGCGTAGGCAGCACCACCAACCACTAAGACGCACCACACCAATAGACTGGCGAGCGTCATCAACAAAGGCAAAAAGATACAGAGCACCATCAGCTTGCCACCAATATTTTGGGCTTCACTTACAGGTAGTGAACGCCAAAATAATATTTCGCGGCTTTTTCTGTCTGAAAACAAACTTCCAAATCCGTAATTTACAGCGCAAATAAAGTAGATAAAAAAATAAGACGCTATGCTAATGCCACAGGCAACACTGGCAAAGAACGAAAATGCATTTTCTTTATGAAAATGAAAATAGGGATAATTCGGCTCATTTGCAGGGACAATAAAATCTTTAATGTATGAATTATCAATATGTATATTGATTGCCCCATTTAGTATTAACAGTGGGCCGTAGTAGAAAATATAGATCGCGACAATGATTGGTAAAACAATACCCACCAAGGGAGTCAAGAAAAAGGCGAACCTGTGCTCCCATACTTCACGTTTTAGTTGCAAAAATTGTTGGCTAGCAAACATGATTGACTCCTTATACGGCAAGCTTGGGTTTAATTTTGGCAACAAACAATTCACTTAAACCAGGCACAGTTAAACGCCCTAGTTGCGCCAGCGATTCTCGCTGTTGTGCAGCAGATTCATACAACATACTAAAACCACCCAAGAGCCGACGCACATGAATCGGATTATGTGCGAGTGCGTGATCCTTGTAGCTATCATCCACTTGCAACTCTAAATAGTTTTCTGCAATTTGCTCCATGCTCGCCGTCAATATGATTTTTCCCTGATTGATAAAAACTAAATCCGTCAGGATAGTTTCGACTTCTTCCACCTGATGCGTGGTAATTAAAATCGTTTTTTGTCCATCGTAAAAATCGTTGAGCAAGTTTTCGTAAAATTGTTTGCGGTAGATAATATCCAAGCCCAAGGTTGGCTCATCTAATACCAGCAATTCACTATCAATCGCCATTATCAACGCAAGGTGCAATTGGGTGACCATGCCTTTGGAAAGCGTGCGAACTTTATCGGTAAGTGAAATGGAAGTTTCCGCGAGATACTTCATACACTGGGCACGACTAAAGCGAGGGTGAACACCTTCGGTATATGTAATTAATTCACTGACCTTAATCCAGCTGGGCAGTATGGCGGTATCGGCAATAAAAGAAACTCGCTCCAATAATTTCACCCGCTCACGCTGCGGATTCATACCCAGCACAGTTAGCTCACCATCCAACGGCGCCAAACCTAAAATTCCTTTTAGTAAACTGGTTTTACCTGCGCCATTGGGGCCAATCAATCCAACTATTTTTCCTGGCTCGATAGTTAAATCGATATTATCCAAGGCGATTTTTTTACCATAACGTTTGCTCACACCGCGCGCACTAATCACTGCATTCATCTTATTCTCCTTGCGCTGCTTGCAGCGCTGCGATCAATTCTTTTTTGCTAACACCCAACTGCCGCATACGTGCTAAAAGCGCGGGGATCTCAGCGGAAATAAATTTATCTTTTTCGCTGCTGTGCAATTTTTGTTGTGCACCTGCCAGCACATACATACCCATACCGCGCCGCGCTTCAACCAGCCCCATATCCACCAGCTCCTGATAAGCCTTGCTTACAGTGATGTGATTAATTTGATAGTCGCTCGCCACCTGCCGCACTGATGGTAAGGGATCGCCCTCTTTGAATACGCCCGATAAAATCAACGCCACAATTTTCTCTCGTAGCTGTCGATAAATCGGCTGATCATCATTCCAATTCATAGTGATTTAAACCCCGCACTTTTTTTAAGGCGATTTTCCCAAGCAGAAAGATTCACACCTTTAATTAGCAACCAAAGGGAAAATGACAATTCAGCCAACAGGCAGATACCAAGAATGGGAAATACGAAACTTGATACCGCAGGAGCAACAATCAGGACAACACTGTTGATCACATAACACAGCCCCGCAGCAGCCATTAATATGCCAATTAGCGTGGGAAAATAGTTAGATTTAATGATCAGATAACCGTAGGCCAAACAGGTACAACCAAAAAAGATTAACCCCAAACCAAAACCATAATTATGAACTTCAATTAGCAGCATAATTTGCTCATGCAATGCATGGGTTTCAGTTGCCGCCTGATACTCAGTGCTACCCAACATAATCAGTGGCACCATTAACGCCAGCTTGTTAGTGGCAAGTACTGCCGTTTGAATCAGATTAAATGCTAGCCCCATTAATGCGACAGATTTATTCACAGTGCTGAGTAGCAAATACAGAATTATCATTACCGGAATATCCAGCAAGTGCATGGCAATATCACCAATAATTCCCAACCGCCACAGCAGCGGCGACGCCGTTAAATTTGCAATGGTTGCTGCAGCATCGCCCGGCACCAAGAGAGAACCGCGCACCACCAGTTGCCCAAAAATTCCCAACAAAATAATCAGCAAATAACAAATTCCGGCAATACGTGCGTACATCTGTGGAGCTAACTGTTTTTGCATTTCCATTACCTGACTCCTGCGCCAGATTAATTGTTACGGGATGAAGACTACCTTATCACTGTTATATTTAACTATAACACCATATCAATGAATAACAAGAGCCAGTTTGCGATACAGCCCAACCTTGTAGTGATGCCTGAGGGAAAATATTGCAACTGCTATGCTATTGTTGCTCGGCAAACAGATGCCGCTAATGGATAACCGCAATGAAGCCAGTCACTTTCCCCACCCTCGGCAAATACATGGATTTGTTAGTGGATACCGTATGCGTGGTCGATAAAGAGGGATTTTTCTTGTACGTCAGCCCCAGCGCTGAGCGCATTTTTGGCTATACGCAAATGGAAATGATGGGGCGGCAGATGCTGGAGCTGGTTCACCCTGAGGACCGCCAACGCACTTTGGCTGTAGTAGATGAGATTGTCGGCGGGGAATTGCAACCGCATTTTGAAAACCGTTATATCCGCAAAGACGGCGAAACCGTGCACATTATGTGGTCGGCGCGCTGGTCTGAAAAAGACCAATGCCGCATTGCGGTTGCGCGCGATATTACCCGGCGCAAACACGCTGAGGCAGTGCAAATGGCAATGTTTGCGATTTCCGAGGCGTCGCACAACACCGAAGATTTACATGACCTGTTTGAACAGATTCATCGCATTATTGGCAGCTTGTTACCTGCAGAAAATTTTTCGATTGCGCTTTACGATGCAGCCTCGGCCGAGGTGAGCTTTCCTTATCATGTCGATGAATTTAATGCGGCGCCAGCTAACCACACAGTCGCCGCCAACACACCTTGCGCACAAGTGATTCGCACCGGCGAAACACTTTTACTCAGCCCGAATTCAACCACACTATTATTAAGCTCAGGTAATAAAGCACCGCACAGTTGGTTGGGTATTCCACTTAAATCCTACAGCCGTACCACGGGTGCTTTGGTATTGCGCAGTTATTCAGAAAACACTTACTACACCGAAAAAGAAATGGAGGTGCTGCAATTTGTATCTATGCAAATCGCAGCTGCAATTGAGCGCAAACAAATGATCGCACACTTACAACACCTCGCCCTTTACGACCAATTAACCAAACTACCTAATCGCGAATTATTTTATGATCGCATAGGCTCAGCCATGGCGCGCGCAAAGCGTAACCATGGCATTTTTTCGCTGCTCTATTTGGATTTAAATAAATTCAAAGCCGTCAATGATATGCATGGCCACACCGTTGGCGATTTGCTATTGGAACAGGTAGCGCGCCGCCTTGAACACAGCCTGCGCGAATGCGATACCGTCGCGCGCTTTGGTGGCGACGAATTTGTGGTACTGCTGGAAAAAGTTGATCGCCCGGAACAAAGTGCAGCAGTAGCAGAAAAAATTTATCACTCACTCAGCGAGCCGTTTACTCTAGCCGAACACAGTGTGACAATTTCACCGAGTATTGGCATCGCACACTTTCCGCAGCACGGCGATAACGAAAAAGATTTGTTGCGCCATGCGGATGCGGAAATGTACCGTAAGAAAAACCAGGAATAATTTTTATATTTAGTCAGCGTTGTGTGCATTCACATGGCTTGCACCGCTCGCATCGGTTTTCGCTTTGGGATTTCCGTAATAATCCACACTGGATGCACCACTTGCATTGGCATCCAGCATTTCGGTTACTGTTGCCTCGATATGTGATGCACCGCTCGCGCCCAGACGAGCTTGTTTAGCAATGAGGTTTTTCGCGCGAAAATTACTCGCGCCACTCGCACCCACATCCAACTCCAGGGTATTGCTTGCGGATTGGATTTCAATATCGGATGCGCCCGAGAGGTCATAATCCTGCTCCTGGCTATTCACACTGTTGATACGCACATTGGCGGCGCCCGATAATTCCATGCGCAGCAGATTTGCATTTAACGCGGAAAAATTAACATCGCCTGCACCACTGACATTGAGCTGAAATTTTTCACCTTTTATCTCGCCAAGCCTGGCCTGTGCACTGCCGGATAGCTCCAAATATTCCAACTGTTTTACGCGCAAGACGATGCGCACAGAGTCATTGCTGTGGCCAAACCAATTAAAAAATCCACCTTCGCTTTTTACCCATACGCTGACGCGATCTCCGCTTTGATCCACTTTTACTCGCTGCATGATTTCCGCATCGGCTTCAATACGCAAATACTCGGTGCCATCCTGACTGATTTCTACCGAGGTATTCCCACCAGCTACAAACTCAGTAACGTTTTTTACCGGGTAGGTCTTCGCTATTGTTTCAGCTAGAACGACTGGCGCAACTAAAAAAACCATAGCGGGTATTACCAAGAAACGCGCAAACATAATGGGCTCCCTATTTTTCAAAAATAGTAAACGTCAGGAATTAAATTTTTTGTTGGGCAATATGTTTTTCAGCTGAATTCATATGAATCATATCGAATGATTCAACCGCCGGTATCGCCTGTTTAAATTGCTCTTCATGCGCATCAACCGCCTGCATAACTGTGCAGAGCTTTTCGCCGCGCGCTTCCATAGCGGACGTTCTTGCATTCATCTGCTGCTCTATTTGCTCACCAAATTTATTCATGCGCGCCTCAAAAGCTTGCATATCGCCACCTGACTTTAAAACCTCTCTACCGACAGCAAACATTATGCTGCCGATAGAATTTTGTACCGAGGTTTCCATAATCCGTTCAATACGGGTTTCAAATTGCTTGCCTAAAAAATCCGGCACACTTTTATTCTCGCGATTGAAACTGATTGGCTTACCCGATGAGAAATAGCGATTCACATCACTTTTTACATTGGTCAGTTCAGTCATTAATTGTGCCGAGACCTGATTGTTTTCGCCGAGCAAACCATCAAAGGTGATGGTGATAGCGTCAATCGCCAAATCAATTCCATCGAGCGCCATACCACGCACTTCCGGCACGGCAGCGCGAATGCTCGCCGCGTAATTTGCCACCGCAGTTTGCTGCGCTCCGGTTAGCGCGAGCTGCTGCCCATTCACCTGTAGATATTGATCATCAACAATCGTGTAAACAGCATCGTCGGCATCATAAACCTCAATGCTATCGCCACTGATGCGCAGCCCTGCGTTCAGTTCGAGATCACACGAGGTGTGCGCCGCCGCTGAACCTGCGGCAAACATTAACACTGAGGCGATAAACGTTTTCATTGCCAGCTCCTTTCCATTATTAACAGCACGTTACTGAGAGACATCATTAATACCGGTTATTGGTTAAGACGCAGGTGCCGCCGAATCAGATTCACCCCGCGCAAAATATTGTTTTCCGTTCATAAACACTGGTTAAAAACAAGTCTGGCAGGCGCCCTCAATTTGGGGATAATGGTGCCCTTTCGCTACGAGCCTGCCACACGAGCCTTTCTGTTATGACCAGCCTACCCAGTATTGCCAAACGTATTGCCGATGAATTAAACGTTCAAGAACAACAAGTTAGCGCCGCCGTCGGGCTACTCGATGAAGGCGCCACCGTGCCGTTTATCTCCCGCTACCGTAAAGAAGTGACCGGCGGATTGGACGATACGCAAATGCGTACACTGGAAGAACGCCTGCGCTACCTGCGCGAATTAGAAGAGCGCCGCGCCGCGATCCTCAAATCCATCGCTGAACAAGAGAAGCTCACGCCGGAATTGGAGCGCGAGATCCAGATCGCCGATACCAAAAACCGCCTCGAAGACTTGTATCTGCCTTACAAACCCAAGCGTCGCACCAAGGGCCAGATCGCCCGCGAAGCTGGTCTTGAGCCATTGGCTGAAGCGCTGCTGGGTGATCCGACGCTCGCACCCGAAGTGGAAGCGGCAAAATACTTCAACGCCGAGCACAGCATTAACGATGTGAAATCTGCACTCGACGGTGCCAAGTACATCCTGATGGAAAAATTCAGTGAAGATGCAGAATTGCTTGGTCGCCTGCGCCATTTCTTAACGCAAGAAGCGACTTTTTCTGCGCGCGTATCTACCGGAAAAGAAAGCGATACTTCACAAGAAGTACAAAAATTCCGCGATTATTTTGAACACGACGAAGCACTTAAATCCGTACCATCACATCGCGCACTGGCAATGTTCCGTGGTCGCAATGAAGGTGTACTCACCATCACTATTAAAGTAGGTGATGAGGAAGCGAAGGTCGGTCACCCATGCGAAACCATGATCGCCGACCACTGGCAAGTAAAAGACAAAAGCCGCGCAGCCGACGGTTGGTTAGCAGAAGTTGTGCGCTGGACTTGGCGAGTAAAACTGTTAACGCATTTGGAAACCGATCTGCTCGGCGAGCTGCGCGAAAAAGCGGAAGAAGAAGCGATTAAAGTTTTTGCATCTAACCTGAAAGATTTATTGCTCGCTGCACCGGCAGGGCAAAAAGCCACTATCGGCCTCGACCCAGGTATGCGCAGCGGTGTAAAAGTGGCGGTAGTCGATGCAACCGGTAAAGTGCTCGACCACTGTGTAATGTACCCAACACCGCCATTAAATAAACTTGCCGAATCAGAAGCAATTTTGGTTCACTTATGCAAAAAGCATAACGTCGGTTTAATCGCCATTGGCAACGGCACCGCATCGCGCGAAACTGAAAAATTCGCTAAAGACGTCTTAAAACGACACAGCGACATTACTGCCAGCACGGTGATTGTAAGCGAAGCAGGTGCATCGGTTTATTCTGCATCTGAATTTGCGGCAAAAGAATTTCCGGATTTGGATGTAACCATTCGCGGTGCAATTTCCATCGCGCGCCGCTTGCAAGATCCACTCGCAGAATTGGTAAAAATCGATCCTAAATCTATCGGCGTTGGCCAATACCAACACGACGTTTCCCAATCACAACTTGCGCGCTCACTCGACGCAGTTGTTGAGGACTGTGTGAACGCTGTGGGTGTGGAAGTAAATACCGCATCAGCAGCGTTACTCGCACGCGTATCGGGTTTAAACACCACACTTGCCAATAACATTGTGGAATTTCGCAACCAGAACGGCGTATTTACCTCGCGCTCATCGCTGAAAAAAGTGCCGCGCTTTGGTGAAAAAACCTTTGAACAAGCCGCAGGATTTTTGCGTGTTGCCGGTGGTGAGAATCCACTCGACTCCTCTGCGGTGCATCCGGAATCTTATTCCATTGTCGAAAAAATCGCGCAAAAAAATACGCGCGAAATTAAAGGCTTGATTGGCGATTCATCGTTCCTGCGCGGATTAAAAGCAGTGGACTATACCGATGAAAAATTCGGTGTTCCCACCGTGACCGATATCATCAAAGAATTGGATAAACCCGGCCGCGATCCGCGCCCTGAATTTAAAACCGCGCAATTTCAGGAAGGCGTGGAAGAAATTACCGATTTGGTTCCCGGTATGATTTTGGAAGGCACCGTCACCAACGTTACCAACTTCGGTGCGTTTGTGGATATCGGTGTGCATCAGGATGGTTTGGTACATATCTCCGCGCTCTCGCACAATTTTATTAAAGATCCGCGCGAAGCAGTTAAAGCCGGTGACATCGTAAAAGCCAAAGTGATGGAAGTGGATGTGCCGCGCAAACGCATCGCCCTGTCATTGCGCTTGGATGACACACCCGGCGAAAAGGTAGAAGGCAAGAAAGGCGGTGAACGTCCACCATCGCAAAATCAACAACGCGCGGCGCAGAAAAATAATCCTGCACCGGCAGCTATGGGCAGTATGGGTGCGTTGTTGCAGCAGGCGTTGAAAAAGAAATAGATCGATTTATCAAATCCTTGCTCCCACGTTCTACTTGGGAGCACCTCTCCAATTTAAAGAATTTTATATGAGTACTTTACCCGCCTGCCCTAAATGCAATTCCGAATATACTTACGAAGACGGCGATGCATTAATTTGCCCCGAGTGCGCGCATGAATGGCCAAAAAATGTTGCTGAAGCGAGTAGTGACGATGCATTAATCGTGCGCGATGCCAACGGCAATTTATTAGCTGACGGAGATTTTGTTACGCTGATTAAAGACCTGAAAGTGAAAGGTTCATCTTCTACCTTAAAAGTCGGCACCAAAGTGAAAATCAATCGCCTGGTAGAAGGTGATCACGATATCGACTGCAAAATCGATGGTATAGGCGCGATGATGTTGAAATCTGAATTTGTTAAAAAGGCGTGAATAATCCGGATCATGGATAAAAAGCAGCGAGCCATTCAACTCGCTGCTTTTTTATTTTCCGGAAAAAATAACTGGAAAAATTTTCTGTTCTCAACCAACTCCGCCAACCAGGCGAGGTCATAACAACTACACCTTGTGCTACCTTTAATCACAACCCTTGCATCCTATCCGTCACGGTAAAAATTTGAGCCCCCAAGGAGACACAATGAAAGCGTCCGCTGGAGCATTATTGACGCAACTTTGGCAGCAGCGCGCGGTAAAAATACTGCTGCGCACCTATCTGGTTTATCTCGCCATTTGCATACTGATATTGCTGCCGCTGCTCAATTGGGGCGTAGGCGCGGGCTACCAGCAACAGACCGGACGAGTGCTGCAGTACGATCTGATCCATTTCAATCCATTTACGCTATCAATCACCGCACGCAACATCCAAGACAGCAACGCCGATGGCAAACCGCTCTGGTCGGTGAAGCGCATCCATATCAACCTGTCGCTGCTGCAAACCTTGTTTCGTTTTGCGCCTACGCTGGATGAAGTAAATGTTGACGGTTTTTGGGCACATCCGCAAAAGCTGGCGGATAAGCGCTGGAACTTTGATGACATTATGCAATACCGCACGGCACAAGCTGCTGCCAACCCACCGCTTGCCCCCAGCGCCGAAGAGGATGAGCTGCCAGCGCTGATCATCAATAAAACCCTGGTGGCGATCGACTCGCTGCAATTTACCGATAGCAGTAAAGCCGAACCCTTTCACACCAGCCTCGATAAAGTGCAATTTGAGCTGAACGATTTCTCTACTCTGGTTGAAGAAGGCCAGCCCTACCACTTACAAGCCGCAACGGCCGATGGTGGGGAATTGCTCTGGACTGGCAGCCTTTCCGTCAAAGGCGCCAAGAGCCAGGGCACCCTGGCGCTCAACAAGATTGCGCTTAAACCCGTCTGGCAATACTTTAAATCGCAACTCAATTTCACTCTGCAAAATGCACTGCTTAATCTTAGCGGCAACTATTCAGTGCAATGGAAAAAAGACCTTATCTGGTCATTTGAACAAGGTGAGCTGGCACTGCACGATAACCAATTGCGAAGCGGCAAACGCGATGCACGCGATGTTGAACTGACACTGGCAGAACTCAAACTCAGCGGCATTAGTGCCGCCAGCAACACCCAACAACTGCTAGTGAACGATGTGCAAGTCAACGGCTTGCACCTATCCAGCTGGAGCCAGGGTAACAGCACCGGCTTGACGCGCGCCTTTATCATAAAAAGTTTGGAAGGTGATACTGCCCCCACCGAGGACACCAGCAGTACACCTTGGGTGGTACTGGTTAACAACCTTGCCCTCAACAATGGCGCTATCGATTGGCGCATCGCCGATCTGGATCAGCATCTAATGAAAGCGCGCCAGCTGAATATCACCGCCACCGGTATCGACACTAGTGGCGCCAGCGCGATGAAGCTCAAGCTTGCCACCGACATCGACCAAGGAACGCAACTCGCGGTCAGCGGTGATTTTAATCTCGCCAGCCTCGACGGTGATTTTATTACCGAGCTAAGCGCCCTGCCGCTAGCGCTGGCAAAACCGCTGCTCACGCCCTATGTACGCGCCGACAGTGTCAGCGGGCTGGTGCAGGCCAGCTCTACCTTAAAGGTGCGCGATGCATTGCTGACGCAGGTAAAGACCAGCGGCACATTGACGGATATGAAACTGCGCCCTACCGACGCAACGCAAGAGCTGCTGACATGGAATAGTTTGAAATGGAGTGATGCGCAGTTGGATCTAACCACTCAACACGTGGAAATCCCACTGCTGGAATTAAGCGGCTTCGACAGCCGTTTTGTGATCACCAAAGAGGGTAAAACCAATTTGCAGGCGCTATTCCCTGAGGAGCCCATCACTGCAACACCCGATGCGGCAGCCCCCAATGGAGCAGCACATACCAGCGAACCCGAGGCGCCCTGGCATTTTAACCTGCACAAATTTGTGCTGGATAAAGCCTCGTTCCGCTTCAACGATGAAACCCTCACCCCCAACTTTACCGCGGCCGTGCAAAACTTTAGCGGCACCATGACCGGCCTGTCGTCGGATACCACAAAATCCGCCCTGTTCAAATTCCACGGCGATGTTGACGGCTACGCTCCGGTTGATCTGCAAGGCAAAACTCAGCCCTTCCTCACCCAACCGTTGCTGGACGCGCGACTCGATTTTGAAAACCTCGACCTCGGCGGTTTTAGCGGTTATTCCAGCACCTATGCCGGTTGGCGCATTGAGCGCGGCCTGCTCACCGCCAATTTGCACTACCGTTTGAACAAAGGCCTGATCCAAGGCGATAACCATATCGAGATGGATCAGCTGCTATTGGGCGAGCGCGTGGAAAGTGCAGGGGCGATGGATGTTCCGCTACGCTTGGCGCTGGCGTTGCTGACCGATGAAAACGGCCTCGCCACCCTGGATATAGGCGTGAGCGGTGACCAAAATGACCCGAGTTTCGATATCGGCAAAGTCATCCGCCAAACGATACGCAATACATTGGTCAAAATTGTGAAGTCACCCTTCAGCCTGCTCGCCAACCTGGTCGGCAGTAAAGAGGATCTCGGCTACCTGCCGTTTAACTCCGGCTCATCGCAACTGCTCACCACCGCCACGCGCAAACTCAACGCACTACAACAAGCGCTGAAAAAACGCCCCGAGTTGCGTATCGAACTGCGCGGCAACTACGACCAAAATACCGACCTGCGCGGCTTACGCGCTGCGCAAACCAAGCAGGTGTTACTGGAGGAACAGGGACTGGATAATAAAGACATCAAAGCGCAAAACGAGCGCTGGCAAAAAGCGATTGTGGCGGAATATCGCCAGCTGGGTTTGAAGAGTGATGCCGAACTAACACCGGTGCAGATGCATGAGCAGTGGTTGCAAACCATCGTGATCGCACCGGAAGCGCTTATCCAATTGGCAGCGCAGCGCAGCATCAACGCCAAACAATTTCTGGTGCAACAGCTGAAAGTCGATAACAGCCGCGTATTGATCAATTCTAATCTGGATTGCAGCGAACCCGACGCCTGTAGCCGCCGCATAGTGAAACTGGATCTCTCCGATTTGAGCCAGACGGTAGCAACGCCTGAGGCTAGCGCACCAGTAACAAATACACCAGCCACGCCCGCACCAACTGCTCCTTGAAAATTATTCCCGCGCCCAGTCATCCCCTCTTTGCAGAAGGTGTAGTGGCCATCCATAGTGCTGCATGGGCACGACAAGCCCGAGGTAGTGAACTACATTCATAGCGTGGTCGCCCCGCGCGGTGGTTTTTGTAATTTGTGACGCAAGTCAGTATTATCGCCGCCCACACAAGTGCCAGTTTAGTTATTGATGATAGGAGAAAAGCACAATGGAGCCAGACATTAAAATGATCGCTGGCGGTTTGGTATTGTTTGTTCTGGGTGGACTTTCGGTTTACTTCATTACCAGCCGGCCCAACGCCGACACACACACCACCACCACCCCCATGCAAGCTACACCTGCTGTAGAGATGTCATCAGCTGCAACATCCGGCACGGATACCAGCATCACCGATGCGGAATCTTTTTACCAAGCAGCCGATGCCCGCCGCGAACAACAGCTGATCGATAAGGCAGAAGCTGACCGGCTCGCCAAACTTAAAGCGATTAAAGAGCGCAGTGTGGAATGCAAATTCTGGAAGCAACAGCAAAAAACCTCGAGTGCTGCCGCTAAAATCGATGAAAAAATTGACGAGCACTGCAATCTGCCCAGCTCTTCTGCGGCGAGTGAATCCAGTAGCGCAAGCGAATCCAGTACTGCCAGTGCAGCCTCAGCCAGCGCGACAAATTCTTCAGGTGCAAGCAGCGTGATGGCAGCACAATAACCAGCGAGAATGATCAACCAGGGTGGATTATCAGAGGGTTGGACGAGCAAGAAGTAAGCCGAAGGAATAACACGTGGGAGGTTTTTGCCCAACAACCCGAATAAGGGTCATTGGGCAAACACTATCAAATAGCGGGATTAGAAACGGAAATCGATACCAGCACTCAGCGCCATCAAATCGATATCGTCATCATTGTCTTTAACCAACTGGCGCAATTCCACATTGAAATTGATGCGGCGGTTAATCACAAAACCCGCACCGCCACCGTAGGAAAGGCCTTGATAATCGCTAGAGTTATCATCATCGCCAGAAAAAGTAGTCACCGCATAACCTACCAGCAAGTAAGCTTTTGCTACGTCGTTGGCACTTTCTACACGGTAGTAAGCAGCGCTATAAGCATCCAGATTCGGCGAACCTTCACCAGCCGCGCCAACACGTACCTCACCACCAACATAAGGATTTAATTTATAACCACCGACTGCTTCAATCGCAGTCCAGTTACCGAGGTTACGGTTCGCTTCAACCTCAACCACATTGCCGCCCACATAAAAACCACTATTCGATTCAATATCCGCAAACGCCGATACTGCCGCCAGAGATAAAACCGCTGCAACTAGGCTTTTCATTCAGTGTGTTTCCTTTTGTTAAGTAAATTATTGTCGCTATAAAGTGCTGGGATTCTACTCGCTGCACCCGCTATCTTTCAACCGCAGCCAATTGAACCACCGCACACCCATTGACGACTGATTGCCGATAATCAGATTAGCTCAATAACAAGCCGATCAAGCCCTCATAAGTCAGTTTGATGCCAGCCAATAGCAAAAATCCGTAACTGACCCAATAAAAAATCCGATCCGAGACCCGGTGATGCAAATACACGCCGAGCAAAACGCCGAGTGGCGCCAACGGCAAGAGCGCGAGCGAGGTAAAAAAGGAAGCGCCTGTTATTTGCCCCAACCAGACATAGGGGATCAATTTAATAAAATTGATAATCGCAAAAAATAAAATCGTGGTGCCCGCCAATACCGACTTGGATAAATGCTGCGGCAATAAGTAAATCGCAATCGGCGGCCCACCGGCATGTGCGATATAACTGACATAACCCGCAATTGCGCCCCAAAAACTACCGGCGGTTCTATTGGGAGCGCGCTGCTCCAACCGCGCTAAAAAATGCCTGCCCCATAAGTAGTGCGCAACAAAATAAATCGACAAGATACCAATAATCAGCCGCACCCAATCAGCATTGGTCATTTCAAATGTCAGTGCACCCGCGATGGTACCCAGCAGCGCACCGGGTAACAGAATTTTTAAATTGAGCTTGTCCCAGGTGCCACGAAAACTCCACAGGCTCACCGCATCCATACTGCACAAAATCGGTAATAAAATTGCAGCGGCAAGGCGTGGATCAATCATCAGCGATAATAGCGGTACCGCGAGTGTGCCAAAGCCGCCGCCAAAACCACCTTTGGACATGCCGACTAAAATGATGACGGGAACAGCGAGAAGATAAAAGGAGAGGTCGTTGATCATGAAGGCTACTGCGCAGAATGATTTAGCTATGAGCCGGGCAGCATGAAGATATTAAGCGGATTTATCCAGCGCTTCCCTGCGCCTGAAAAAATATTCCAGTCTTTTATTACTGAATTTATTATTCCAAAGTCACCGGATAGTAATCGTATTCACAATAACCGGAATTAGAATCGCAAATCTCAATCAGCAAATACACTTTTTGTGGCATTTGGCGAATCAAGGGATAAATATCCAACTCATTCGCCGAGCCATCGCAGGACATAAAAAAATCGGTCGTGTATTCGCACACCCAATTGCCCGACTGATCACAACGACGCCCCGCCCCGCACACCTGCGACTGGATTACCAAGCTACCCGCTAAGCTGGCGCGGTCATTAATACGCAGCGATACGGTGTAATCCTCCAAGCTGTTTACATCCCAAAAAATTTCATAAAGCCCCTCGTAAAGATAAGGGCTAAGTGCAAGGGGAGGATGATTAGGCGTAGCGGTATCCACGTCATAGCTATCGATAATATCGAAGGCGAGCAACTCGGGAACATAATTTTCGTGAGGATCATCGACTGCAACAGAACCGCCGCCGCAGCCAGACAACCCAATAGAAAGGAATAACACAGTAGCGGCAGACAGAACTTTTAGCATGATGGTACTCCGTAGAAAGTTTACGAAGTTGATGCTAGAGCTGAACCACTGAATCCCGCCTGAATGCTCGCGTAAACTTAATGCCGTAAATGCAGCGGCGGTTTTAAATTTACCGAACCGTCCTCTTCCAACTGCGCGTGCTGGGTAGATTCCGGATTAGACACAATTACAATCGGCGACATAAATAATGGCCGCCGCACAAACCACAAGTGCCAACCAAAACTTTCGAGGCTATGCAGTGCGAGTAATTGGCATTCATTAAGGTAACGCCCCAAATCGATCGGGACTGCTTTTTGCGCACCGCGCCGGTCATCGACAACCTGTTGCAACCGTTCGGCAAGTGATGATTTTTGCGGTATTTTTTTGGCTGTATATTCGGAGGTTCTAACTTCCGAGCGTCTCAGATCAGATATTCTAGGTTCCGACATGGTGTAACTCCTTTAATCCATTAACTAACACTGGCGCTATCGCGGTTGCAATACGTGACAGAGTTAACGCAAGTGTCGTGATGTATATCGCTTTTGTCAAAAACCGAGTTGGAATATATAGAGGGGTTCATCAGCATGCTTTTACATAATTGATATACCCAGCGCACCCCGCTAGCCGCTAGAATCACTGCCCATAATAAGAACGTTAACTCGGTCGCCCCACTTATCCCAGAACGGAGCTTGCACCATGATCCACAACTGCTTACACAATTCAGCTATCAAAAAAATCGCCTTCGTCACCAGTCTATTTATTGCCAACCTATGCCTTAGCCCCTTGGCACTAGCTGATACCAGCGAAACAGAAGTACTCAGTAAAAAAGTCACCGAGCTTAGTAAGGCGATGATTGATGCCGACGGCAAAGCATTAAAAGCGCTTTCAGCTCCACAACTTAGCTACGGACACTCGGGCGGCCACGTTGAAGATCAAGCAGCCTTTATCGAAAAAATTGTCAGCGGCAAATCCGACTTTGTCACCATCAACCTGAGTGGACAGACAATTGCAATCAGTGGTGATACCGCCGTAGTCCGTCACGACCTCAATGCCGACATTAAAGATGGCGGAGTCGCCAACTCCATTCATTTAGGCATATTATTGGTGTGGCAAAAACAAGCGGGCGAATGGAAATTACTCGCACGCCAAGCGATTAAATATCCGCCGCAAGCGAAGTAATCGCGCAGAGAAATTGCTATGAAACTTTACGGTAGTTACACCTCACCCTTTGTTCGCCATGTGCGCATAGTGTTATTGGAAACAGCGCACGTCTGTGAATTCATTGAAACCGATCAAGCGGGCAGTACTGCCAAATCGCCGACCCAACGGGTGCCCTTTCTTGAGGATGGTGAAGTGTTTCTAACCGACTCTGCGTCCATTAATAAATACCTACGCGAAAAAGCCGGGCAGGATTATTGTAAGAGCGCAAAAGAGTTGGATGATTTGTGTTTGGTAAGTACGGTGATGGATGCCAACGTGAATTTATTTTTCATCAAACGCGATGGTGTCGATATAGAATCAGTGCCCTACCTGCAACGCCAAGCGGCGCGCATGCGATCGACACTTGCTGAACTTAATCACCTCACGCTGCCCGCAGCAGCACCCTATAACGATGCACAGTTACGGCTCGCTTGTTATATCGGCTGGGCAAAATTCCGCAATCAGATAGATTTTTCTGCTTTTGAAAATTTGGAAAAGTTTTATACTGGGGCACTTAACTATCCACACTTTTTAGCAACACGGCCGCCGCAAAGTTAAACCGTTTTTTATGGCAAATCCCCCCAATAACAAAGGCGCAAAAATGCGCCTTTGTTATTTATCCACTGATCTATGGCTAGTCCGCATAACCACGAAGTAACAATCGACGCACTTGGCGATTATGTGCACCCACTGAAATCACGGTCACCACATAGCGCTCCCGCCACGCGTTTAAGGCAAGATCGTGAATGGCACTTTCGCGGCTGAAAAACCGGCTATGCGCGCCGCCATAGGTTTCCAGTGTAAAGCCTTCAAAATCCCCGAAATGATCAAACAAGAGTCCGCTGATCTTGCCGGACCAGATATCCGGTTTGGCATCGGCGGGAGCATCCAAGCCTAGCGTGCCGCCCAACCAGTCATCGCCCGAGGATTCAAAAAAAGGATCTTTGGGGTCAACTGCAGCGCCATCACCGGGGGTTGGACCGCCACCGTTATCACCACCATCAGGGTTGCCACCGGTTGGTTCGGGCAATTGCGGAATAATGCCATCCGGTGTTGCCGGGATCGAAAAGGGATCGCCGCCCAAGGCGCGCACTTTGTCGGTTAACAGCTCAACGTAGCGTGTAAAGGTGGCATACCAGCGGCTTTTTCGGCTCAGTTTGGCCGCGCGCCACGTCATTACTGACAATAGGCGCAGGTGATGCAGAAGCATGTCGTCTTTGGTCGATACCGGTATACCTATCTGGAAAGCACCCAGAGTTTCACGCCACATTAGGGCTTCCCGGCGTGCAGCTTCCACCGCTTTCGGATCTGGATACTTTATCAAGAGCGCGTGGTCGCCCACGCCATCTAGCACTGACAGATCTGTGACCAGTGAGAGGTTATTACCCAAATCAAATGTGCCGCCTTTCATCGCCATCAAATCGCGCACTTTAGTGCGTGTCTCGCCTTTTTCTTTGAGCAATCCAGAGAGCAATTTTTCGGCCTCTTTACGTGAAATCTCAGTCACTTTAGGTGCTGGCATTCGGACATTGCGACCACGATTGGTAATTTGCCGCATTGACACATCAAACCGCTGGCCTTTTTTGATCCCCAGTGGCAGCTCCACGGCAATCACACCGGTCTGGCGAAGCAGGCTTTTAGGGATAGGAACATAGCGTGTGCCGCCCGCTGGTAACTGAATCGTGTGTGCATCCAGTGCGCGGATTTCATGGAGCGGATAAAAGCGGTCGGCAAGCGCCACTACGTCGTGCGCATTCCAGCTGGGAATCTCGATGTTGACGTAGGTGTCGGCCACCAAATTGCGCGACCAGTCCAGCAGCAGCTCATCGGGTAGTAGCGCATCGGTGATCGGATGTGGTGTCGCCTCTATCTCGAAGGTATGGACGGCGACACGCGATGCTACCAAACCAGGGTTGGCAACTTCACTCAGCGCGATATTGCGCTGCGCCAACTTATCGGAGGTACTGGGGTTAGCACCGCTGGGGATAGGTGTTCCGCCAAATTCAATTTGCGCCACTAAACACTGATGCTCGCCCAACAAGAGTTCCGGCAATGGAACCGCGCCACTGGCACTGGGAGAAGGTGGTAAGTAATTGCCACTGAGATTGGTATCGAGCAGCACACCAAAAAATTTATTGTTTTCGGTATTGCTTATGTCCTTCACATTATTGCCATCAGCTTGGCTGTTTGGGCTTGCAGCGCGCGCCTGTGCAAAGCAAGGGAAAGATAACCACTCACCGCCCGCCTGCCCTGGCAGCGCAATCGGATTGGCGCCGCCCGTTTTCAGGTAGCCTTCTAAGGGCGCGCCCATCGCCTCCCGATAAGTGAGTGCGGCTGTGGTTTGTGAAGTGAAAATCCGGAAAAACACTCGCACATCTTCCGCCGCCAATAAGGTGCCGTTGCGTCTTACCCGAGCGACGGCAAAATTGTAAATATTTAAGCCGCTATTGGTTGTAGGAAGAGTGCTGAGCGCCGATGCTGATTGATTACCCGTGAGCGCCTCAAACTGTGCGACCGTGATCGAACCCGTCAAGCTATTGATGAACGCTAGTGCCTGGGTACGTGTTGCCGCTGCAGGAAGAGTGACGCCAAGCACCGTCTCCCCGGCAACGACACGGAACACTTTCAAATCAGAACTCAACCAAGAGGTGCTATTACCTCCCTCCAGATCGAGCATGAAAGGATTGGCTGATTTTACTAGCTGAAGCCAGGCGATATCGGTTAGCGGTGCAGGGGTAATTATTGTCGCCAAGGACGCATTAACTGGCACTGTTTGATTAGGTTCTGCAAAGCCAAAAGCATCGGCGACAAACCTGACCTGGTAAGTGAAAGTAAATCGTTGCAGGCGTTCAGCCAGTGCCGGGTCGTCACTGGCAACTCCGGTTGCGACTATCTCGATAGCACCCGCAGCCGACAGGCTGACTAGCGGCGCCCAACTGGCTAACTGGGCGGCCGAAGGGGTCAAAGTGGTAATACCGCCACCGGGAAACTGGCTAGGTTTGAGTCCATCAACAGTGACTAGAATCGCGCCATTAAACTGCGGATTGACTGTTACCTCATCTTGGCCAAAGGTGCTGCGCTCCAGAATCAATCTGATCGCTGGGCGCGGGCGCGCTAACCAATTGGTGATATTAATGAATACTGTTTTTATATCGTCGAAGGTCGCCTCAGCACCGGGATGCGCAAACCCGTGGCCTTTGGCAGCATCGGCGCCCGCCCGTGTTTGAGATACACCGGCCACAACATCGGTATCGCCGGTCAAGTTGATATCAACGTAATGGTGGAAGGTCGCCCCCGTCACCACTCGCCCGACACCAACACGGCGACCGTTATAGACACTGAGTGTGTTAACCGATTTCGCAGCAGCGATTGCATTATCGGCAAATGAGCCAGAGACAAAGCGCGACGCATTTTCAAGCGCTTGGCCAGTTGCAATCACCTCTGGCTTTGGATGCTCACCAGCAAGGGCGGGAAACTCAACAAATGTCTCACCATCAAACTCCAGTTCCTGCCCATAGTCATAACCCGGCACCTCGCCTAAGGTGTTGCCTTCATGCATATGGTCTGGATAAAGGACTATATCCCGATCGCCACGGCGCAATATGGGATGTGCAGGTGTTGTGACTGGAGTAATCACTTGCGGGACTGAGTCCGACTGGTTTTCAAACCATACAAACGGCGCAGGGAATTCACTGTAATCACTGATTGGATTGGGACGTGTGGTATCTGCCCGAGCCGCACTCAAGGGTGGAAAGTTCTTGGGGAAGTCAGTCGGCATTGGCGAGTGGTTGTCGGCGGGAAAACTACTGTTACCCGCACCGTACCAACAACGCGCAGCGCGCAGCGCGCACGCGCGGAATATGCCCGCTCAGATCTGAACCAAGGCTGTCATGGTCGCCGGTCGCAAACACACCGCCACCAGCGTCCATAAAGCGCGTAATGGCAGCAATTTCCGGCTCGCTTAAATCACGGCTGCCGCTGCTGCCGGTAAGGTTGCGCCCATGCAAGCCAATCAACCAGATAACGTCATAAACCAGCAGATCAACCCCTGCAGCGGCAAAGTTGAATGACTGTAGTACGCCGGGAGTTGCGTCACTCTCGCGATGGGCGCGGGTGACCTCGAAGCCAGCGCCAGTCAATGTATTGACCAGCGTGGTGTAGGTAAAATCGGGAGTTCCGCCGGGGGCATCGAAGCGGTAACCACTTTCGAGAACAATCAAAACTTTGGTAGCCATGACACACCTCCTTGATGGGTAAGCTAGGGAACGAGTAAATAGCCTAAAACAGCTACCTGCACGTGCTACCTACAGCTTCCGCTCTCTTGTCATGCCTTTCCTAGGACTTTTGCCCCCCAACGTTGTGATATTTTCACTTTTGGTAAAGCAACACCTTGGTATTTAACTTGCGCCATACACAATTTTGGGTTTGCGTAGCTGCGCGATGGTATAAGCCAAAAAGATCAATGCGATCACGCCCGACACCAGCCACACCTGCGCAAAATGAGCCGCCGTAATTGTGTTGCCCAACAATAAATCTTTAATCAAAACCTGATGCCCCAACACCGGCACCCAACGAAACCAATCGGCGTAAGCACTTGGGTTAAACACGGTATAGAAGAGCGGCACCATGGGGATAAACACCATCAAACCCATATAGGTTTGGGCATCTTTAAAACTGCGCGCGAATAATGAGATTAAAAATTGCAGACTGGTCGATAAAAGCGCGAGCGATGCCAGCACCAAAAATACACCCGCCAATTCCAGTGGTGACACATCAACACGCAAGCCCAATTCTTTAAAGGGCACGTAGGCAAATGCGGCAATTAACAGCGTCACTTCCACCAAAATAATTAATAGCGTAAGTGAAAAACTATTGAGCCATTTGCCCAATACCAACGCAGAAGATGATGCGGGTGTAATTAATAAAGACTCAAACGAACGACGCTCGCGTTCACCCGCAGTCATATCGGCACTAAAACCAACGCTGGCCATAAAAGCGGTAAGAATTAACAATAGCGGCAAACCGCCCATTACCAGAAAGCCCATTTTTTCATCGCTGGCAATATTTAAATCGCGAATATAAACCGGGTTGGCGATGCCCGGTGAAATGCCGCGCGACAACAAACGCAAACTGCCCATGCGTCCATTCCAGTTCCAAATTTGCTGCCGCACAAAACCAATCGCACCTTGCAATTTACCGTTGGTTGCATCGAACACCAGCGCCAACTCAATCGATTCACCTGTGGCAAATTTTTCGCGCGCATCCTGCGGGATAATCAGCGCATAGCCCAACTCACCAGCCTCGACTTTTTGATAAGCATCATCACCCACCGCATCAACTTGCACACCGCGTTCTTCTAACCAATCGACTAATGGCGGCAAGCGCTCTGCGCCCACTACTGCGAGTTTAATTGGCTCGTTATTTGTCCCTTTTGATTGGTTACTCATATGAATAATAAACAACGACGATGCGACAAATACACCTACAAAATATATTGGCATCAACAACGTCATGCGCAGGCTTTTTTTATCGCGCAATGCATCGCGCCACTCTTTGCGAAATACTATGGCAATTTTATTTAATAATTCACGCATGCTGCAGCTCCTGTTGCGGCTGGACTAAATTGACAAAAGCCTCTTCCAGATTATGGGATTTTCCCGCATCAAGAATCGCCTCCAGATTACCGTCAGCCACAATTTTTCCTTGCGCAATGACAATAATACGGTCACACAAACCACTCACCTCATGCATCAAGTGACTGGAAAAAATAACGCAGCGCCCCTGCTGTTTTAATTCGTGCAATAACCGCCGCACTGCGCGCGTGGTAATCACATCCAAACCGTTGGTAGGTTCATCCAACAATATATGCTGCGGCTGATGCACAATTGAACGCGCCAAGGCCGTTTTCATTCGCTCACCCAGGGAAAAACCTTCCGCGCGGCGCTCAGCAATGGCCTCCATACCCAACCAATTAATTAACTGGCTGATTGATTGTTCCAATTCAGCGCCGCTCATTCCTTGCAACTCACCAAAGTAGCGAATATTTTCGCGCGCGGTTAAGCGTTTGTATAAACCGGTGTCGTCCGGCAAGACACCCAATTGTTGGCGCGCAGCATTAGGGTTTTTACTTACCTGATACTCATTGATCCACACCTCGCCTGCATTCGGCTGCAACAAACCATAAATCAACCGCATAAGAGTGGATTTACCCGCGCCATTTAACCCAAGCAAGCCGGTAATCTCACCATCATTCAAAGTAAAACTGACATCGTCCAGCGCCGTAATTACACTTGGCGCAGTCGATTTTTTTGCTCCGGGAAAATGCAAACTGCTACGTTTTTTTGTCGCAAAAGTTTTACTTAGTTGCTCCACACGAATCATTATTCTGCACTCCCGGTCGAAGATGCGCTCGACGATGGCACACTTGCCGAACTGGAACTAGTTGATTTTTTTTGATTGGCGCCCAGCACCAAAGGCAGTGGCTTTATTTTTTCCACGCAATCTGCTTTTACATCTTGCATAGACGCGCGTTCGATAAACTGCGCGATCAATTGCGGCACACAACCTTCGGTAGAAACAATATGATTGCCGCCCGCTGCAATCAGATTTGTTGCATTGGATAAATGTTCTGCAACATTTTTCGCCCAGAATTCCGGCGTAACCGGGTCATGTTTACCCGAGAGCAACAGCGCAGGCACATCACTTTTTATCGGCTGCCAATAGTCGTCCGGCAATTTTGCCTTTGGCCATAGGTCACAAATAGTTTGCATGTCTGTTACAAACTGCATACCAAAAAAAGGTTTGCTCTGGGAAATGTCATCCGCCGACAGCAGCGGCCAATCCTCATTACATAGCACGCTGTAACGCATACCTTCGGCAACATTCAGCAACTGTGCTTGATCATTAGAAAGTGCAGACAGCGCCGCGAGTAAACGATAATCTTCTTTTTCAGCAAAGTGGATAGCGCGCGGCAACAACACGGTTAAATCGCGCGAGTAAAGCGACATAAATAGTAGCGATGAAAATGTACGCGGCGTTAAATTAAGTGTTTCAATTTGCTGGCTGCGCGGATGCTCGTAATTAATTGCCAAAGGTTTTTCTTGCGCCTGCAGTGCATTCAAGCGCTGCAATACGGTATCGGCTTTTTGTACTATATCGCCAAACTCTGCCGCACAATCAGTTTGTGCGAGGCATTCATTATTTACCGCCACCAATGCCGCCATAGCATCGCGTGCAAAATATTTAGGTAGCGCAATACTGACTGGCGCCACACCATCCAACACCATGCTGCGTGTTTGCTGCGGATAACGGCGCGCATATTCAAGCGCAACACGAGTGCCGTAAGAACCACCCCATAAATTAATTTTTTCGTAACCCAGTGCAATGCGCACCGCATCCAAATCCTGCACGGCATGCACTGTGGTATAAAAGGCCCCATTGCGTTGATATTTTTCTGCACAGCTTTTCATTAGCGCGATATATTTTTCCGTCTGCACCGCTTCGGGTAAATTCAAATCCTTTGGCGCTGCCTGCTCACAACGCAACGAGTTGGATTTACCGGTTCCACGCTGATCCACAAATACTAAATCGCGATTTTTTCGCACATCGGCTAAAAATCCATGAATCTGGATGGCCATATCAATGGAGGAACCACCGGGCCCTCCTTGAATCAAAAACAGCGGATCGGCATCAGCTACCGGGCTGATCGCCGGCAAACGTAAAATCGCCACATTGATGTTATTGCTGTTGGTATCTGCCGGGTTTTCTTTCAAACTCAATTCACCGCATTCGGCGCCGTAGACCAATGGCGGCTTACCGGTTTCAACAAATCCGGGACAAGGTTTGAGAATTGAGGCTACGTTGGATTCCTGATTCGACTTCTCATCGCAGCCAGATAAAAATCCCAGCAGCAACAAACACAGAATTCCGCAACCCGGTTTAAATATATTCATCCTTTAATTCCTTATCGATACCAGAGTAAATTTATTTATCATTCAGAAATTATTTATCTGCAAGCAAATCGCGCAAACTGGCGAGCAATACTTTGTCGGGGATTTCCAATTGCTGCGCTGCAAACACTAATTGCTCCAACTGCGGGCGCAAATGTTGCAATCGTTCTTGCTCTGAATTTTTTTGTTTATCCTGCGGCGCAATTTGCATCGGCTTACCACGCTGCCGCACCAGCAACCCTTCAACCTCCAACAAACTATAGGCTTTGGAAATCGTCATAGGATTTACTGCATGCATCAACGCCAACTCACGTACCGAGGGCAATTCATCACCTTCTTTTAATTGTCCACCAGCAACCATACGCCGAACCTGCTCAGCGAGTTGGCGATATATGGGGATGCCGGATTGGGGGTTAAGGGTGAACACTAAAAAAATCCCCCCGAGAAATTATCGGTATGATTTTTTTCATTTCACACCGCCGGCAAAAAATTAATACGAGAAAAACTATTTTTAAGCCAGTAACGAGTCACCAAAACCGCACCAGTCAAGCACACCAAAATCGTTACAGGCGATAGTGACTGAATATTAAAAGGAAGCTCAAATAGTTGCCCAGACCAGCACACTAAGATCACCCAGAGCAGCAGGTTTACCAAGATGATTGCTCCCAGCCAAATGGTGCTTGCTGAACTCTTTTGATAGACAATCCACACCAAATTAAAGATTAATGCTTGATTAAGCAAAGCAGAGGCTAAGAGAAATGACCAGACCATAGGCGTGTAACTAATACGTAACAAAATAGCTAACACTACCACACCGATTAAATTGATGAATGTTGCTGGCAGAACGGTTAACCAATATCGGTATTCCACATAACGCAACAATACCTGCCTATTACCAGATACAGCTAACCATATAAATTTAATATGGCGACAACACATAGGCAGAACCACAGACCCGCTAAACGCCAATACAAACAGCAGCATAAACACAAAAAGAAATTCACGCACCAAAGGATCTCTCGGCAGAAGAAAATATGCGGGTACGAATGACAAGACTAAAATAGGTAGTGACACTAAAAATCTTTGGATATGCGCACTGAAACTGTCAGACACACCTAATAGACGCGAACCAATCCAGGTATCTGCTTTACCCCAGAGAAAACTCCAACCGCTAACGGACTGCTGCCCTCTAGCATCTATATCCCTGAAAGAAAGAAGCATAAAATTTGGCTGATGTTTTTGTGGCCTCCAATTTAACCACCATTGCAGAAAAAGACTCCATACCACCACCGCAGCACTGAACAACCAGAGAGGATGAATCGGCAATAATGATTCCACTAATTTTGGCAATAAGAAAAAGAAAGCAAACAAAAAACCCTGCCCACCAGGAATTCGGCTCGCACACACTACCGATAGACATACGAAAGATGATGCCAGAAAAAATACTATTAATAGTAATGATGGATAATCATTACTGGATTTACTGCTGAGCATAATAATAAATATTACAAAAACAATTAGTAACGAAAACAAACAGAAAATCGCAGCCAAAATCCAACGAAAATTGCCCAGTAGGATTATATGCCTGCTCGTAACCAATGCCAGAGCTTGCGCAGGCAAGCTCATTGCAGCAATCAAAAGCAAGATCGAAAAAATCCCCATACAAATTACAAGTAGCACATCCGAATCGTATACCCAATAGGTTAATGCCCCAGCAAAGACCAATCCTATGAGTAAAAATAGTAGTTTACGGGCAATAGCTAATGGTAGCAAAAGCTTGTATGCCAACATTGCATAACTAAAAAAGGTATTTACCCCACTCATTGATTCAACTCCAAAAAAATATCCTCCAAGCCCAAGAATTCCACCTGTACCTGCGCCGAAAATTCTTGCGCAAGCTGCTGTTCCATTTCCGGAAGCCAGCGCTCAAAGGTGAGCTGGGTTTGGTTGCCGTTATTTTTTTGTTTGATGAGATGCGGCCAATTAATTTTTTGGGTGATGGGTTGCGTGGCGATGAGCGTGACGCGGGCGAAGGATTCTTTGAGTTCGTCCAAGCCACCTTGATAGGCGAGCACACCATCGCGCAGCATCCATACCTGATTGGCGACACGTTCGACATCGCTCACTATGTGCGTGGAAAAAATAACTGCGCGATTTTCGTCTGCCGCAATGTCTACCAATTGCTGCAAAAATTGGCGGCGGGCGATGGGGTCGAGACTGGCGACAGGCTCATCCAGAATTAATAATTCCGGTTCGTGCGCCATGGCGAGCAGTATGGATAATTTCTGGCGCTGGCCGACAGACATTTTGCCTACACTAATGTCCATTGGAATTAACCATTCGGCAATTAATCGATCCACCAGTTGCTGGTTCCAGTGTTTGCGAAAGGCTTTAAATAAATCCAGATGATCTTTGCCATTTAATCCGGCGAGCAATTCATCTTGTTGCGGTACAAAACCCAGGCGTTGTTTGATATCGCCGTCAATGTCCGTCGCATTAACATTCCAAAGTGTGGCTTCACCCGCTGAAGGAAAACCAAAACCTAAAATGGTTTCCAGCAGCGTAGTTTTGCCTGAGCCGTTTTTGCCAAGCAATGCAATCACTTGCCCCGGTTGAACTTGCGCAGTAATGCCTTTTAATATGGTGACGCCGCCCAATTGGCGTTGGAGATTGGTTAAGGATACTGGGGCTGACATAGAAACTCCTTGCAGAAGATGTGCGCGCGAAAAACTTATTTGGTTAATTGATAGGGTTTGATTTTGTAGCCGCGTTTTTTCAACTGCGCGAGCAAACCGTCCTTACTGCTCAAATGCAAGCTACCCACTAACACCAACTCAACATCCGCCGTCGCAAACATGGCTTCAATTTTTGGTAGCCAGGCTTGATTGCGTGCAATTAATAATTGCTGATAAATTTCAGGCGTTTCTTTGCGCATATCTGCAGCCATTTCTTTATCTAACTTTTCCAATTCACCTGCACGCCAATAGCCGACGGATTTCCCTAACATGTCATCCATTTTGTGCAAATCGCGCAACGTGGTTTTGATGATTAAATTGGCATCTACATCGGCGAGCGCTTTCAGATGTTTTAGTACTTCATCGGTCGTTTCCAATTCTTGCGTGGGTTTTCCACCGAGAACGGCTTTTTGATAAAAGTAGGAATCTACCCCCTGCCCTACACCAAAACCTTTGCGCTGCATTTCGGTGACCGACAAGGTGAGGCTGACAAACATGGCTTTGAACATACTCAGTTGCCCGAGCGGAAATTGACGCTCGTCAGACACTTTTTGCAATTCTTGCCAGAGTGCCGGTTGCAAATCCTGGGATAAATTTTTGCCCCCGCCATACATAAATGCCTGTGCCATTTGCTGGCCAAACTCGGGTGAGCTGGCTTTTTTCATATCGGTTTCGAGTACGAGAATTTTTGCGCTTTCGTAAGCCTGTTCAAATTCAGGCGGGAGCGGGTAATCGCTATTGCGCAGCACATGGATAGTGCCGCCGAGATAAATTTTTTGATCGCCTTTGGTAATTTCATAAAGGCTGGTTTCCGCGCTGGCGGAACTGCTGATTAGCACAAACAAACCAGCAATTAATTTGAGGCAGGATTTCATCACTCGCTCCTTGGTTAAGGGTTATTTATTAGATGGGCACTTATTCGGTGTATTGGAGACAACTCAATGTGTATCACTACACTAATACACAATTGATGAGTTGGCAACAAGATGGAGTGCGATTTATTGCGCTTAATCAGGCGCTTTACCTGCGGCATACAGCAATTTGCTGATCCAATGCCAGACGCGGCACGTAAAAGCCTATTCAAAACTAACCGGTAAGCGATAATGGGACTTCACCTGACGACTAAAAAGGCCGTTTCAATGAACGACTCTACCGCCGCACATGATGCGCCCGACTGGGGGGCGTTGTTGGTACGTGTAGCAGAGAATGACGACAAAGCTGCATTCCGCGCGATCTATCAACACTTTGCGCCGCGTATCAAAGCTTATGCAATTAATCAGGGCTTTAGCCAACACGCCGAAGTATTGGTGCAAGAAGTGATGACCAGCGTGTGGCGCAATGCCGATAAATATTCCGAGTCACTCGCATCGGTATCAACCTGGATTTTTACTATCTCCCGCAATCAGCGCATTGATATTTTGCGTAAATTAAATCGTACGCGCGCAGAGATTGTGATTGAAACTGAAGACCTGTGGCAAATTCCCACGGAAGACACCACCATTTGTTCAATCCAAAATTTATCGACTGAAAAATTTGTAAAAGCCGCCATCGATAAATTGCCCGAAGAACAAATGATCGCGCTGCGCAAAGTGTATTACGAAGGTAAAACCCACGAGGAAGTGGCAGAGGAATTAAATATTCCTTTGGGTACGGTGAAGGGGCGCTTGCGTCTTTCGCTGCAAAAATTACGTGTTATGTTTGAGGCTAAAGAAATATGAGTGCCTATCATCCTGATGATATGACCTTAATGAATTACGCAGCGGGAAGCTGCAGTATTCCGGAATCACTCGCAGTGGCGATGCACTTGTGTTTTTGTCACGACTGCCGCCAGCATGTGAAAAATTTGAATCACTTGGGCGGCGCTCTGCTGGAAACCATCAAGCCAGCCAGTACTGATGAGAATGCATTTGATACGCTCATGGCATCGCTGGAGCCACACGACCATAGCGCACGCGCAAAAGTAAAAATGGAGCCAACCCAGAGTGATAAAATTACGCAGCAGTTTACTAATCCACTGCTACGTTATTTACCCACATCCCTTGCGGACTTACCTTGGCAACGCCAAACGAAAGAGATCAGTAAGTTTGACTTAACCGCGCTGATCAACACCGAAGGTTTTCGGGTTGCGCTGCAAAAAATCCGCGCTGGTGCAAAAGTTCCCACGCACACGCACAAAGGTTTTGAATACACCGTCATTTTAAGTGGAGGATTTTCTGACGAGCTGGGTGTGTATCACGAAGGTGATTTTATCGCGCGCGATGCTAGCCACCAACACAGCCCAACTGCATTGCAAAATGAAGATTGCATTTGTTTAACGGTGTTAAACGCGCCGTTGAAATTCACCGGCTGGTATCGAGTGTTGAATCCGTTTATGGCGTGGAGTTGAGAACAGAAAATATTTTATATCGTAGATTGTGCAAGACTACATAACCCCGATTTTTCGGGGTTTTCTTTTTAGCCAATCATACGCAACTCACCACCGCCCTCAACCATAGGGCGCCGCATATTGTTCTTCTATTTGTCTTAAATCCTTCATCAAGTTTTCATCTGCGCAATTTAAGGTGCCGCCTGCCGAGGTATGGCATACCCAAAACAACAATAGGAAAATTTTATGCGCACCTTTTCTCGCGTTTCTTTACTCACCACCAGTCTCCTCAGCTCCATGCTCGCTAACGCATTACAACCCGGCGATATTGCCCTGCTCGGCATTTACAGCGATGCACCCGATAAAACTGCATTTGTCGCGCTGGTTAATGTGCCCGCCGGTATTAGCATTAACTTTACCGACGAAGGCTGGAAATCATCTGGCGGCTTTCGCAGTGGCGAACATCATGTGAGCTGGACGGCGCCCTCTGGTGGCCTCGCCGCTGGTAGTGTGGTTAGTTTGGATATTTCGGACATTTCCAATAGCGGCGACCAGATTATTGCGTATACCGGCTCCGCCAGTAATCCGACATTTTTGTTTGCACTGAATAACGATGGCAGTAGTTGGCAGAACAATGCCACCAGCAATAATAACTCAGCATTGCCGTCTGGCCTCACCAATGGCGCCAATGCAATTGCCCTGAACGAAAAAGATAACTATGCCTATACCGGCACCAACTCGGGGACAGCAGCAATACTGCTCAGCGCTATTGCCAACAAATCCAATTGGACGGGCATTGACGGCAGCTATCCCGTTTGGCCGGGTTCATTCACCATCAGCGGGACTAGCAATAGCAGCGCAGGTTCCAGTAGCTTGACCAGCTCCAGCAAAAGCTCTATGAACAGTTCCAATTCAAGCAATAGCAGCACCGTTATTATCAGTAGTTCAAGCAGCATCAGCTCCAGCGTCTTGAGCAGCGCTAGCAGCAGTGTCGCCTCCATTCCTGGCACTGCCATTTATCAATCAACGGCAGACGGTTCTGCTGCCGTTTGGGCGGGCGATCATTTCATCAACTTTGATGATGAAACCAATATCGCGCGCCTTTATAAAGCGGGCACTGGTGGCTCATCAGTCAAATCCTGGAACCTGACCAGCGCACTGGGCTTATCCAAGGAAGCAGATTTTGAAGATGCCGCGCGCATCGGCAATAACCTATTACTGATCACATCACACGGCCGCAATAAAGACGGTGAGTACAAAACTGATCGCTATCGCTTTGCCAAATTAACCGTGTCGGGCAGCGGCTCATCAACCAATATCACCGTGGCTGGTTATACCAAAACGCTGGTGCAAAGCCTGTTAACCAGCAGCAATTGGCAACAGCCAGACGCGACCATTATTAGTTTGCTTGCACAGCGCACCCAACTGAGCAAAGCGACGGTTGCCAATCTCGCGCCCAAAGAGGAAGGGTTTAATATTGAGGGATTAGGCCAATTGCCCGGTGCGACAACGCGCGTTGCCATTGGCCTGCGCAATCCACTGATCAACGGCCAGGCAATTGTGATTACACTGGAAAACCCGCTCGAAGCCGCAACCGGCAGCACGCCGATTTTCGGGCAGGCAATACGCATGGATTTGGGTGGTTGCGGGGTGCGCGCCATGAGCTGGTCAGCCGCCGACAACACTATGTATATCCTCGCTGGCCACATCAATTCCGATCCGGAAGCCAATTTCTTTCTCTATCGCTGGAATGGCCAACCCACATCAGCACCTGAATATTTGGCGGCGTTACAACATTCAAGTGGCGGCTCACTGGAAGCCATATTGCGCCATGAAGGCAGCAACAAATTGCGTATTCTGGTTGATGAAGGCGCGGTGCTGATCAACGGCACGGAAAACAAATCCCTGCCAACAGCCGACCAACGTTTCCACGACATGCTAGTGACGCTGCCGTAACAACGATCTGCAGGATTTACAAAACAGTAATCTATTTTTGATGCACAAATAAAAACGCCCGCCTCTTTCGAGGCGGGCGTTTTTTTAGCGTAGCGCAGAGAAAAATTATTCTTCAGTAGTTTCCGCTGGTGCTGCACCTGACTCTTCTGCCAACGCTTCTTTGATAGAGAGTTTGATACGGCCGCGTTGGTCTACGTCGAGGCATTTTACTTTTACGATTTGGCCTTCTTTCAAATAATCGCTCACGCTGTTTACGCGCTCGTCGGCGATTTGAGAGATGTGTACCAAGCCGTCTTTGCCGGGCAGGAAGTTTACGAATGCGCCGAAGTCTACGATGCGCACTACAGTACCTTCGTAGATCGCACCGATTTCCGCTTCAGCAACAATACCCATTACACGCAGGATCGCTGCTTGTAATGCGTCGTTGTTGTCGGCGTAAATTTTAACGGTGCCGTCATCATCGATATCGATAGACGATTTGGTTTCTTCGGTGATAGCGCGAATGGTTGCGCCGCCTTTACCGATGATGTCGCGGATCTTGTCCGGATGAATTTTGATGGTTTCAAAACGCGGTGCATTTTCGCTAACCACGGTACGTGATTTAGCGAGCACTTTGTTCATCTCGGCGAGAATGTGTAAACGCGCGGCCAGAGCTTGCTCCAGTGCGATTTCCATAATCTCTTCGGTGATGCCTTCGATTTTGATATCCATTTGCAGTGCAGTTACACCGCTGGTGGTACCCGCTACTTTAAAGTCCATATCGCCGAGGTGATCTTCGTCGCCGAGGATGTCGGTCAATACCGCAAAGCCGTTGGCTTCTTTTACAAGGCCCATAGCGATACCCGCTACTGGCGCTTTAAGTGGAACACCGGCATCCATCAACGCCAGGCTCGCACCACACACAGAAGCCATTGAACTTGAACCGTTAGATTCAGTAATTTCGCTCACTACACGCAGGGTGTAAGGGAAATCAGATTCTTTTGGCAATACAGAAGTCACACTGCGACGCGCCAAACGGCCGTGACCGATTTCGCGACGACCAGTAGCGCCCATACGACCACACTCACCTACCGAGAAGGGTGGGAAGTTGTAGTGCAGCATGAATGCGTCTTTTCTGGAGCCTTCAAGGAAATCGATGATTTGTGCATCGCGCGCGTTACCCAAGGTCGCTACTACGAGCGCTTGTGTTTCACCGCGAGTGAACAATGCAGAACCGTGCGCTTTACCCAACACGCCAACTTCGACTTGAATTGGACGAACGGTTTTGTTGTCGCGACCATCGATACGTGGCTCGCCCGCTACGATGCGTGAACGCACCAAACGGTATTCAACCATACCGAATTCAGCTTTTACTTCATCGCTAGAGAAACCAGTGGCTTCGGTCGCCAATTCAGCAACCGCTTGATTGCGCAATTCGCCCAGACGGTCGTAGCGTTTTGCTTTATCGGTGATGCGGTATGCCATGCCGATTGAATCGCCAAAGTCTTTTACCAATGCATCAGTCAATGCCGTTTTTGCAGCAACTGGCTGCCAATCCCAACGCGGCTTGCCCGCGTCGCGCGCTAATTCAGCACAGGCTTGTACAACAGCTTGCATTTCCTGGTGAGCGTAAAGAACAGCGCCGAGCATAATATCTTCAGGCAATTCTTTTGCTTCAGATTCCACCATCAACACGGCGTCTTTGGTACCGGCAACAACCATGTCCAACTCGGTAGTTTCCAATTGCGCAAAGCTTGGGTTAAGGATGTAGCCTTCTTCTTGTGTGTAAGCAACACGAGCGCAACCGATAGGACCATTGAATGGGATACCGGAAATAGCCAGTGCAGCTGAAGTGCCGATCATGGCAATGATATCGGGATCGTATTGTTTATCGGTTGATACAACGGTACAAACGACTTGCACTTCGTTGAGAAAACCTTCAGGGAACAATGGACGGATCGGACGATCGATCAGACGTGAAGTCAGGGTTTCTTTTTCTGAAGGACGACCTTCACGCTTCAAATAACCACCGGGGATACGGCCAGCGGCGTAGCTTTTTTCTTGGTAGTGCACAGACAGCGGGAAGAAATCTTGGCCAGCTTTGGCTTCTTTGGAACCAACAACGGTACAAAGTACGCTGACTTCGCCCATGGTTGCCAATACTGCGCCGGTTGCTTGACGAGCAATGCGGCCAGTTTCGAGGGTTACGGTTTGGTTGCCGTATTGGAACTTCTTAATAATCGGATTCACTCTTTTATCCTTTATATTCACTAAAAATCAATTGCGTTAATTGTTACGCGTCTATTTAAGTTTGCTCATTCATATCATTACAACAACAGTACAAACGATGCGTCCTGCATGAGCGCCAAGGTTTACTTTCATCAGCGCAAAATCCCTGCTTTCTTTCTGCTCTTAAAAAAATTAGCAGCAACTTTTCTTACCAGTAGAAAAAAAGTGCCCGCAAGAGCGGGCACTGGACAAACTTAACGGCGCAGACCTAATTTTTGAATCAGAGCAACGTAACGCGAAGAGTCCTTACCTTTCAGGTAGTCCAACAATTTACGACGGGCGTTTACCATACGGATCAGGCCGCGACGTGAATGGTGATCTGCCTTGTGGTCAGCGAAGTGACCTTGCAGTTTGTTGATGTTGATAGTCAACAACGCTACTTGGACTTCGGGCGAACCAGTGTCGCCTTCTGCTTGTTTGTATTCGTTTACGATTGCAGCTTTTTCAGAAGCACTCAGTGCCATGATGTTTTCCTCAGTTAATATGCAATTCAATTACAGCCCGCCCGTGCATATTTACAGGTGGGTTGTTGCGGTGATTATCCTGCTCCTATTAAAGAACAATGGATGTCATCCGCGGCTTTTTACCTGAACAAGCAGTGCTTGCGGGTAAATTCTTGCGGCTTATTGCTCGCCTCTTACTATTCGCCTTTTACTGCTCATTAGGCGAGCGGTTCGCCAAAATTCGTTTTGGGGCCACGCCACCTTCATCGGTGATACTGCCCAAACCGAGAAACGCACGCGGCGATTGTTCGGTTTCTGCACAAAAGACGCGCACAATAGCACCTTGCTCGCCAAATCGATAGACCTTGGACACCATCACCGGATTGCCCAAACGGAAGTAATGCGCGCTGTTGGCGGGCAAGTCTACCGCTGGCAGACTTGCGACTGGCGCATCGGCGCTGAGCAAGTACGAATCCAATGCAGCATAGCCTGCATCATCACCTGCCGCTGCCTGCCGCTCATCAAAGCGCGCCTGCAACTCTTCGAGCGTGATGCATTGATTTTCATTAAACAGACCGGCAGACGAACGATGCAGGGTTTTGACGTGGCCGCCGCAGCCCAACGCAATGCCCAAATCCACCGCAATCGAGCGGATGTACGTACCCTTGGTGCAGCGGATATCCAATTCAACTTCAGCGTCTTCACCCTCGCGAAACGCGAGAATATCAATACTGTGAATCGTGACTGGACGCGGCGCGCGCTCCACTTCAACACCTTGCCGTGCCATTTTATACAGCGGCTGACCGTTAAGTTTAAGCGCGGAATACATGGGTGGGACTTGTAGGATATCGCCCGTCAGAGGTTTGAGTGCCGCTTCGACTTGTGCAAGGGTGATGCCTGCAGTGGACTTTTGTTCAAGGATTTCTCCGTCGGCATCGCAAGTATCAGTAGTCGCACCCAAGCGAATACATGTGCGATAGCCTTTGTCGGCATCCAACAAAAACTGCGAGAATTTGGTCGCTTCGCCAAAGCACAGCGGCAGAACGCCGGTTGCTAAAGGATCCAGCGCGCCGGTATGCCCGGCTTTTTCCACAAAAAATAACCGTTTAGCACGTTGTAATGCATGGTTGGAGGTCATACCAGCGGGTTTGTGCAACAACAATACACCATCGATGGGACGGCCTTTTCTACGCGCCATCAGTGCTGCTCGCCCTTGGAATCATCTTCTGCAGAAGGTTCATCGTCGTGCTGATGCAGACTGTCTTCTTTTAACGCGCGCTCGATCAGCGTGGTCAAGGTTTGACCCTGGAACGAGGTTTTGTCGTAAATAAATTGCAGCTTGGGCACAGTGCGCATGCTCAATTCTTTCGCTAAAAAGGTGCGCAAAAAACCGCTCGCCTTATTCAGGATCGACGCGGCGGCAATACTTTCTTTTTCATCATCAACGCCGACAAAGGTCACGTAGACTTTGGCGTAAGCCATATCACGGGTGACAGTAACTTCATTGATATTGACCATACCAATGCGCGGATCGCGGATTTCATTGGGGATCACCTGCCCCAGCAAACGCTGGATGGCATCGGAGACGCGGTCTGAACGGGTAAATTCTCTTGGCATGCGCCACTAACCTCTGGTTTGCCCCTGAATCGGGGCAGACAAAAATAACAAAGCCCCACCCCCATGACAGGGGTGGGGCGCAGGTGTTGCGACCGACTTAGAGCTGGCGCGCGACCTCTTTCACTTCGTAGACTTCGATCTGATCGCCGACTTTAACATCGTAGTTCTTCACGCCGATACCACACTCGAAACCGTTGCGCACATCAGCAACATCGTCTTTGAAGCGACGAAGGGATTCGAGTTCGCCGGTGAAGATCACCACGTTGTCGCGCAGTACACGGATCGGTTTGTTACGCGATACAGTACCTTCAATCACCATACAACCAGCAACCTGGCCGAACTTCGGTGAGTTGAATACTTCGCGCACATTGGCGATACCAACGATGGTCTCAACACGCTCTGGATCAAGCATACCGCTGAGCGCCGCTTTCACTTCGTCCAGCAATTGGTAAATGATGCTGTAGTAGCGAATATCAACACCTTCACCTTCCGCCATGCGACGGGTGGTGCTATCGGCACGTACGTTAAAGCCAACAATGATGGCACCGGAGGTAATCGCCAGGTTCACATCATTTTCGGTAATGCCGCCGATTCCAGAAGAGATAATGTTCACTTGCACTTCATCGTTACCGATGTCGTTGAGTGACGCCATGATCGCTTCAAGTGAGCCACGTACATCGGCCTTAACAACCACGGTAAGATTTTTCTTCTGACCCGCTTCCATGTTGGAGAACATGTTCTCCAGCTTGGATGCCTGGAAGCGCGCAAGCTTCTCTTTACGCTCTTTCTCGGCACGGAACTGGGCAACTTCACGCGCTTTACGCTCGTCGGTCAGCACCACAAAATCATCACCGGCGCTTGGTGCCGTATCCAGACCCAGAATTTCTACCGGAGTCGATGGACCTGCTTCAGTTACCACCTGACCGCGTTCGTTGCTCATCGCACGCACACGACCATAACTTTGGCCAGCCAGAATCAAATCGCCCTGCTTTAAAGTACCTTGCTGGACAAGGATAGTAGCGATGGTACCGCGGCCTTTATCAACACGCGCTTCAATCACCACACCTTTCGCTGCCGCATTGGGTACAGCTGTCAGCTCAAGTACTTCGGCTTGCAATGAAATTGCTTCAAGCAGCTCATCGATACCTTGGCCAGTATGGGCAGATACCTGGATAAACTGGGTATCACCGCCGTAGTTTTCAGGGATAACACCCTTCACTACTAATTCATTAGTAACACGATCCGGATCAGCAGATGGCTTATCGCACTTGTTGATCGCCACAACGATAGGCACACCAGCAGCACGGGCGTGAAGAATCGCTTCTTCAGTCTGCGGCATAACACCGTCGTCCGCTGCTACTACCAGGATCACCACGTCAGTTGCCTTGGCACCACGGGCGCGCATCGCGGTAAACGCGGCGTGACCAGGGGTGTCGAGGAAGGTGATTTCACCACGCGAAGTAGTCACACGATAAGCACCGATATGCTGGGTAATACCACCTGCTTCGCCTGCCGCCACTTTCGCTTCGCGGATGTAGTCGAGCAATGAGGTTTTACCATGGTCAACGTGACCCATAACGGTAACCACCGGAGCGCGATGAAACGAATCCCCTTCGGTTTCGAGAGATCTTTCCAGTGCATGTTCGATATCGTTTTCGCTAACCAGAACAGCTTGATGCCCCATTTCCTCAACCAACAACACCGCAGTGTCCTGATCGATAGATTCGTTCATCGACGCCATTACGCCCATCTTCATCAGGCGCTTAATCACTTCGCCCACTTTAACAGTGAGGCGCTGCGCCAATTCCGCCACCGGAATAGTTTCCGGCACATTCACTTCGTGAACGATTTTAGAGGTCGGCTTTTTAAAGGCGTGTTTGTTATGCTTTTTGTGGCTCGCACGCAAATGGCTGCGACGCGCTAATACATCACTGTCTTCGCCATCTTCGGCAACAAAATCTAACAGATCGACTTTAGGTGCTTTCTTAGAACCTGGGGCGCCTTTCTTAACGGCTTTACCCGGACCACGCTTGTTGCGATCCGAATCTTCCGCATCGTCATCATCGCGCTTATGGGTTTTCTTATGGCCGTGGCCGTGTTTGGTATCTTCTTTGTCTGCTGGAGGCGCAATCACGGCAACTGCTGGCTTACCTTTGGCTGGACCGCGCGCATCAGGGCGAGCAGTTTTAGCAGGTGCTTGTGCGGCAGGCTTTTCGGCAGGCTTCTCAGTGCGCACGGGATTGCGGCGCGCTTCTTCAGCGGCACGCTTGGCGTCATCACGGGTTTTGACATCAGCCACGCGTGCTGCTTCTTCAGCCTGACGACGCTCAATTGCAGCGCGACGCTTCTCTTCAATACCATCAGTAAAGGAGATGCGATGGGAATGGGGATCTGCAGCAGGCGCATCAACAACGGCGTCTTGCACTGCCGATTCAACTTCTGGCGCTGTCGCTACAACAGGTTCAGGCGCGAGCACAACCTCAGCGACTACCGGCTCTGGTGTCACGTCAATTTCTTGCTCGACATCTGGTTCATTGTCTGCAACGGCGGAATCGCCCACTTCGTCCTCACGCTTCACGTAGGTGCGTTTTTTACGCACTTCAACATTTACCGTTTTACGTGCATTACCCGTACCGGTTTTGATGGTCGTGGTCGTTTTACGCTGCAAAGTGATTTTTTTAGGTTCCAGCGCGGCTTCGCCATGGCTGCTCTTTAAAAAATTAAGCAGGCGCTGTTTCTCATCGTCAGAAACTTTCGCCTCGGCGCTTTTGTGCTGCAAACCAGCCTCGTTCATTTGCTTAAGCAAACGCTCGACTGGTGCGCCTATTGATTTGGCGAGTTCATTAACGGTTACTTCTGCCATTGTTCTTCCTCAGGGATTGTTCGTTGCCTACAGGGTTTCGCTCACTAGAGTGGCTCACACTCAGGCAAACCAGGGCTCGCGCGCTTTCATAATCAGTGCGGCGGCACGAGTCGCATCAACACCTTCAATTTCCAACAATTCATCAATCGATTGTTCAGCCAAATCTTCCATGGTGACAATGCCACGACGCGCAAGATTTGCGGCCAATACATCGTCCATACCCTCCATCGACAACAAATCTTCTGCTGGTGCAACACCTTCGATACGCTCTTCCGTTGCCAGAGCTTGCGTCAAGAGTGCATCTTTAGCACGCGCACGCAATTCTTCAGCGACATCTTCATCAAAGCCATCAATAGCCAACATTTCTTCGAGCGGAACGTAAGCAACTTCTTCGAGAGTGGTGAAACCCTCCTCGACTAATACGCCAGCGATGTCTTCATCGACATCCAGCGCACTCATAAACATATTGATGTAGCTGCCAGATTCCGCTTCTTGTTTGGACTGCCATTCAGCAATACTCATGACGTTGATATTCCAGCCCGTCAATTCGCACGCGAGACGCACGTTCTGACCGCCGCGACCAATCGCCATTGCTAAATTTTCTTCGTTCACCGCCAAATCCATTGAGCCGGCATCTTCATCGACCACAATTGATTCAATTTCAGCAGGTGACATAGCATTGATAACAAATTGCGCCGGATTATCATCCCACAACACAATATCAACACGCTCGCCGCCCAACTCATTGGATACCGCTTGCACACGCGAACCGCGCATACCTACACAAGCACCCACTGGATCGATACGACCGTCGTTAGTTTTCACTGCAATTTTTGCGCGCAGACCTGGATCGCGTGCAGCACCTTTAATTTCAATTACTTCTTCAGCAATTTCCGGCACTTCAATTTTAAATAATTCCACCAACACTTGCGGATTCGAACGGCTCAACAATAATTGCGGGCCGCGCGCTTCAGTGCGTACTTCCAGTAAGAGTGCGCGAATGCGATCGCCCATGCGGAAAATTTCGCGCCCAATTAATTGATCGCGCGGCAAAACGCCTTCAGCGTTGTTACCCAAATCGACAATAATGCTATCGCGGGTTACTTTTTTCACGGTACCGCTGATTAACTCGCCCATGCGATCGCGATATTCATCAACCATTTGCGCACGCTCAGCTTCGCGTACTTTTTGCACGATAACTTGTTTGGCTGTTTGCGCAGCGATGCGACCGAATTCGGCGTTATCGATTTTTTCGCGGCAGATATCGCCCACAACGAGCGACGCATCTTTTTCGCGCGCCTCATCCAAATAAAGTTGGGTTCCCAGTTCTGCCATAACGTCATCGGCAACCAATTCCCAACTGCGGTAAGTTTCGTAATCGCCAGTAGCGCGATTGATAATAACGTCGATGACGGAATCTTCATCGAAACGTTTTTTGGTAGCAGTAGCGAGTGCAATTTCAATCGCTTCGAAAATTAATTCTTTATCGACGCCTTTCTCATTGGATACCGCATCAGCGACCAGCAAAATTTCTTTGTTCATTGGTTTGCCTCTGTTAACTCCTAAAGCCAGTGCGCTGCACACACCAGATATTTACATTTTCCATCCCGTTCGCCACAACATGTTTTGCAAGCAACCGGTTCATTTATTCATAACAAATAATGCTGTGCGTTTAACTATTCTTTATCATTAAGTAAATTGTGTTCACGCATCAAATCGTCGTAGCGCGGCTCCACATTGGCTTTATCGATCACATCAATCGACAATTGCACTTCCTTATTATCGACCTGCAAAAACACATCACCATTTTCTACTTTAGTAATCACGCCTTTAAAACGACGACGACCATCACGTGCGATACGCAAACGTACACTAATCGTTTCGCCAAGGTAGCGCACATACTGCGCTTCTTTATAAAGCGGGCGATCCATACCTGGCGACGACACTTCAAGCGTGTACTCACCATCAATCGGATCTTCCACATCGAATACACTGCTCACTTGGCGACTAACGCGCTCGCAATCTTCCAACGACACGCCATTCGGGCCATCGATAAAAATGCGCACTGTGGTGTAGCGCCCTTGAGTCAAATATTCCAATCCCCACAACTCACAACCTAAAGCCGTCGCGACGGGAGAGACCATTTGTTCTAATAATTCTTGCTTGGAAGCCATGCTTTAATCCGGATTCAAACCAGCCCTGCAAAAAGCAGAAGCCCAAAAAACAAAAATGGGCACAAGGCCCATTCGAACGTTTACTGCATTCATCGCACAGGCCTGCACGATGGGGGCAAAGCCCGCAAACAACAAATACAAAAAAGCCCCAAAAAGGGGCTTCTCGACAGAGATTGCCTTGTAAAAAAGCAACCTCACAACCTCTTAATATCTGGCCAGAATTGGGAAATCCCTTTTCTTCACCCGCTTCCCGTTGAAGTAAAAACAACAAGAAACAATAATTTTGGTTGCGGGGGCAGGATTTGAACCTACGACCTTCGGGTTATGAGCCCGACGAGCTACCAAGCTGCTCCACCCCGCGACTACAACTCACATTTGCTAACTGCTCAAGTGAGGCCGCGAATTATAGGGAGACAACCAGACACGGTCAAGGAAAATAAACACTTGAGCCTAACAAAAACCAATCTGGTTGCTTTATTGAACGATGCGATCAATAACAGTACGCACAACGATAGCACCGCAACATTAACTACAAATCATGACGATTTCATTAAGCTTTAAACGGTTTTATTGAGGAAGCTACCAATGCTGGAGCTAGAATTGAATACACCAATTTCCATCAATCGGCGATTGATGTCGATGTTGCGCCTAGCACTTTCATTAAACAGTTCTGCGCGTGCCTGACGCTGATCCAACTGCCGTTGCTCTGCTTCGAAACGTTCCTGATCCGCGCGAAGTCGCGCTTCCTCTTCCGCTAACTGCTGCTTCTCGCCGGAATTTTCTTGCGCAAGAGTATTATCCTGCTGCTCATCAGCCGCCGCCGCCGTTTTTACCTCCACCCCAGAATTTGGCGTTTCATTGTCCTGCCCAGATTCTATTGCCTGCTGTTCACGCAACTCAGCGCGCGCTTGTTGCTCCATCTGTGCTGCCTGTGCCGCTACACTGCCATCTTGTGATGATGGATCAGCCGGGGCATTGGCGGCGCGGTGCAATTGTTGTGCCTTGCGCAGGGTTGCTTCAGGATCACCAGGAATGGGGGAAGTATCAATTTTGACCTCACCACCTACAGCGTAACTAACCCCATCTGGACCGCGCACAAAAGAATAAGTAGGGCTACTGCCATATTGCCCTGCGACAGCAGCATGTGCCTGTTCGTGGGAGCGCACTTCGCGGTCGCGTGCAGAAAGTGCTTGAATTTGATCGCGCTCAATTTGTTGGCGCTCCTGTTCCGCACGGCGTTTCACTGCCGCATCTTGCGCAACCTGATCACCACCCTGGGAGCCGCGCTCAACGCGTTCACGCTCGATATCATCGTTAGGGCGCTCATCCGGCAGGCGACGATTTTGCCCTCGCCCAGACTCTGCCATTTGCTCGGTTGGCCGAAAGCTAGACGATTTAAGATCGGTAGTTTCCTGCCCAACAGGTACGCGCCCCATAGGCACATAGAGCGCCAAAGAACTGCCAGTGTTAGACGGGATATTATTGATCACTCAAATCACCTCACAACTCACAACTCACAAAACTCATTAGAAACCAGGCCTTGCTATCCAAGCCTAGGCTTTGACATCCAATAAAGTACCGATAGTTTCATCAGCCGCTTTGATTACCCTGGCCGAACTATCAAATACCTGACTTTGCGCTTTGATGTTAATCAACGGTGCAACAACATCATTCGCAACAGGATTGTCGCGCTGGGTGGTGCCCGCTTGCGCAATTTGCTGTGCCGACTGCAGCATCGATGACTGACTTTTTTGCATTCCAATCAGACTTTGGTTGACCACAGAACCTACGTCCATCAGCTTGCCCTCTTGAATAGCTATCAATAATTAGACCAAGGAGAAATAGTAGAAAACATTTCCTCCGACAATTGATGATAGTTTACGCCGGGAACCGGCTAAAAAACAGGCGATATTGCCGGAGAAGTACGGCATTTTAAGACGAGTTTGATGTAAGAAGCGCCGTAATATAACCCGTCATTATTCGCTTGATGCGGCGCCCGCTTCAACCAAGCCAAGGCTTTGCTGATAATCTGATATGTATTTAGCCTGCTCAAAGACGCTTTGGGGGGTTAGCTGCAAGCTACTACGCACAGGCAATTTTGCTGCCTGCAGTGCGCGTCCGCTCCAGGTATTACAGTTGCTAAACAAACTGTAATGGCCGCTCGCCTGATAAAAATTGCCCGCATCAGTCACATAAGTCTGCAAGGGAATTATCTGACCCGACTCATCCAGCGTAAACGCCTTATCAAAATAGTGAATCAACTTTCGCATTCCCTTGTCGGTGATAACGATGGGAACGCGGGTTTCCGATGGGATAGATGCGAAAGGCGGCTGCGTATAGGCAATCACCTGCAGCGCCGAGTGGCTTGATGCAATCAGCGCCTTGGTTGCCGAACCAAAGGTTTTGCTTTTGCCGGTGAAGTAATTTCCATCACCCCAACCGATGCGGATATAGCGCTTATTAGCCGCCTCTTGCTGCAAATAATCGCTATGGCGCGCTACCGCTTTTGCATCGATTAAAATACTCGTATGCCATTCGCGATAAATAAAATAAATGGTGTGCTCGGTATTAGCGACTGGAATTTTTTGTTTGGAAGGCATAGACGTACAGCCCGCAAGCGCAAACAGGATAAAAAAAACGCAGGCAAAATACCGAACAAAAATAATCATAATTAATGAAAATTCACATGGAAAAAAAGTGCGCCAGCACTTCAGCATCAAGTCCGCTCGCAACAGACTCAGGCGCCACATTTTCCAACCAAGGCACCACCCCCAAACAGGGAGCAGGAATGCGCACCATTAAACTGTGAATATTTTCTTGCAACGCAGGCATGTCAGCATCGATGCAATTGGCAACCCAACCCGCCAATGGCAAACCATCATTGCGAATCGCCTCCATTGTTAAGAGCGCATGATTGATGCAACCTAAACGCACCCCCACCACCAAAATCACCGGTAAGCGCAAAATTTTTGCGACATCAGCCAGAGTCTCTTGCGGATTTAATGGCACGCGCCAGCCGCCTGCACCTTCGACCAAGGTGAAGTCAGCCTGATTCAAGCTGCCGCGACAAAACCCGGCAAGACGATCGGCGGATAAAACACGCCGTTCTTGCTGCGCAGCAATATGCGGTGCAATCGCCGCTTCCAAGGCAACAGGATTTATTTGTTCATACGCTAACGGCAATGTCATTACCGATTGCAACAAAAGCGCATCAGCGTTGCGCAAACCGGCGTCGGTTTTCTCGCAACCGGCCGCCAGGGGCTTCAATGCAGCGGTGGTTAAATCGTTGTTTTTTGCAGCGATTAATAAACCAGCTGCAACCAGTGTTTTACCGACATTGGTATCGGTACCGGCAATAAAAAACGCTTTTCTAGCCATGGGGTTTATGTGTCGCTAATTTTTGTGCGGTTAAATAAATAACATCATAGGTTGCAGGTAAACCTTGTGAGTCACGAAATGTTTCATACGCATTTTTAAACGCAAACAAACGCGCTCGCCCGGTTAGCCCTTCCGGTTTTCCCACATTAATATTGTGCGCGCCCAGCGCTTTCAATTCGCGAGTCAAGTCGATTAAACGATCATAGTAAAGAGTTCGATTTTCCTGCTGCATATTATCCACGACTAATTGCGATGAATTAACGGCAGCGACAAGAGCTTGCTGTGACTCAAAGCGGTTTACATGCACGTAATTATCCACCTGCTGCCACGCAGATTTTAATTCATACAATGTCTGCGGCCCGAGCGTTGCAATATGTAATTGGCCACCCGGTTTAAGCACGCGCGCTAACTCCGCCATCAGCTGCGGCAAACTGTTGCACCATTGGATTGCCAAGCTGGAAAAAATAATATCGATGCTATTATCCGCCAGCGACAACAACTCGGCATCAGCGCACAGCCAGCTAATTTCACTTTCCTGTGCATTAGCGTAATGCACCATACCTTCCGCAATATCCACACCTAGAATTTGCGACTCCCGATATTTCACTGCTAACTGCCGCGTAAAAAATCCTGTTCCTGAACCTAAATCCAATACCGATGTTTGCGCAGGCAATCTATCGGGTAACTGCACAAATAATTGCGCACCTATATCACGCTGCAATTGCGCGACGGAATCATAGGTTGTCGCAGCGCGACTAAATGATTGGGCGACCTTTTGTTTATCTAAATCCAACACTACTCTAGCCTGCACTTTTAAAAACTGCATAACTGAGCGGATCACGGCGTGTGGTTGGCTCCAATGCAAAGCATGAGCGGCATGTTCGAATATCTGAATCTGTTGTTGTGGATTTATTTGCTTTATCGTTTCCGCAGCTGCCACAGGCACCAGCGAATCTTTTTCGGCAAGCAAATGTAAACCCGGTTGCGTGAGCTGTGCAAAGGCCGTGCGATTATCCAGTTCCGTTAACATCTGCAATGCTTGCAACCAATTATCAGTAACTGCACCCGTAGTATTGCGACGCAATTGCTTTAACAGGCCGCGCTCATCTGCATCACCCTGTGCCAGCAAGCCAGCGAATAATTTCAATGTCGCTTGCGGATCTTGCGCAAAGCCCTGATTGAATTGGCGATTGATTGCGCGCGGCATAGCGTTGGGATAATCCGGTGCAGCGACGAATTTCATGTTGGCAGCAAGTGTGATCAGCGCGCGAATGCGCTGTGGAAAGCGCGCTGCCAATTGCACCGCAAGCATGCCGCCGAGCGACCAGCCGATAAGGATTGCATCTTGCGGAATTTGTGGTGCGATTTTGTCGAGCACCTTATCGAGTGTAAATTCCGGCAAGCTTGGACTCGCGCCAAAGCCAGGCAAATCGATCAAGGTGACAGAGGCAAATGTTTGCAAAGATTCCAACAGTGGTTGCCATGTGCGGCTATCACAACCCCAGCCGTGGATTAACACCAGATTAATCATGCACAACCTCGTGCTCCATTCCCTGCATGACATCTGCCAGCGCGGTTAACAACTGATCCACCTGTTCGATGCGGTGTTCTGCCGAAAATGTAATGCGCAAACGCGAACTGCCCGCAGGAACTGTGGGTGGGCGGATCGCAATAATTAAAATTCCACGCACGGCAAGCTGCTCGGCAATTGCCAGTGTTTTTGCTTCATCGCCAATAACAATCGGTTGGATTGGAGAAAACGAATCCATTAATTGTAGATTCAGTGCCTTTGCGCCCGCACGGAAATGCGCAATCAATTTATTAAGATGTTCGCGTCGCCAGTGTTCGGTCTGGATTAAACGCAAACTCGCGCGCGTTGCCGCCGCCACTGCTGGCGGCATTGCTGTGGTGTAAATATAAGGACGTGCAAATTGGATCAGCGTTTCTACCAAGATTTCGCTGCCCGCGATAAAAGCACCGAAGCTACCCGCTGCCTTACCTAATGTGCCCATCAAAATCGGCAGCTGATCTTGCGTTAAGCCAAAGTGTTCAGCACAGCCCGCACCGGTTTTTCCCAAACATCCAAAACCGTGGGCATCATCCACCATTAGCCAGGCATTATTTTTTTGCGCAAGTGAAGCGAGTTCAGGCAACGGCGCGCAATCGCCATCCATGCTGAACACACCATCGACCACAATTAATTTTCGCTGCGCATCGGTTTTATCCAAGCGGCTCTGTAGGTTTTCCAAATCGTTGTGCAAAAACCGTTGGAAGCGCGCACCGCTTAATAAGCCGGCATCTAATAAGCTCGCGTGATTTAAACGGTCTTCAAATACTGCATCGCCTTGGCCGACCAACGCTGTAATTGCGCCCATATTGGCCATGTAGCCGGTAGAAAATAATAGCGCGCGCTCGCGCCCGGTAAATGCAGCCAGCTCTTCTTCTAAAGCGTGATGCTCACTTGAATGCCCGGCAACCAAATGTGACGCACCGCTACCCACACCAAATTTCGCTGCTGATTCTTGCAGCGCGGCAATGACATCCGGGTGATTTGCCAAACCTAAATAATCATTGCTGCAAAATGCGAGGTAATTTTTCCCATCCACCGTAACTTGTGGAGTTTGCGGTGACTGCAATAATTTGCGCGTGCGATACAAATGCGCCGCGCGACGTTCAGCAAGAGCAGGTGAGAGAGTTTGATCGAGATGAGAAGACATGAGGAGGCACATGTAGGGCGGCTTCGTAGTAGAAACCGCCGAATGGACAATCACGAAAATTATTTCGCGGCATTGTAAAACATCGAATCCATTGCCGCTTCTTGCAACTGATGCACTATCGACGCTTCCTGTTCGCTTTCATCTTCATGCACCTCGTAAGCTTCCGGTTTAATGCCGAGCTTTTTGAACAATTGCATATCTTTGTTCGCTTCAGGATTGGGCGTGGTTAATAATTTTTCGCCGTAAAAAATCGAGTTGGCACCAGCGAGGAAGGCCATCGCCTGGGTTTGCTCATTCATTTGCTCGCGGCCAGCGGACAGACGCACGTGGGATTGCGGCATCAAAATACGGGCAACGGCGATAGTGCGGAGAAAATCAAAGGGGTCAAGATCCGCTTCATTTTCCAGCGGCGTGCCACCCACTTTGACCAGCATATTAATAGGTACGGATTCAGGATGTTCCGCCATATTCGCAAGCTGTTGCAACAAACCAGCGCGGTCACTTTCCTCTTCGCCCATACCGACAATACCGCCACAGCAGACTTTCATACCCGCCTTGCGCACATTGGTGAGCGTTTCCAAACGGTCTTGATAGGTGCGGGTAGTGATGATTTCGCCGTAGTATTCAGGCGAGGTATCGAGGTTGTGGTTGTAGTAATCCAGACCGGCGTCGGCCAATTCTTGCGCTTGTGACTCGTCGAGCATGCCGAGCGTCATACAGGTTTCCAAGCCGAGCGCTTTCACGCCCTGCACCATGGTGGTCACATAAGGCATATCTTTGTTTTTCGGCGAACGCCAAGCGGCGCCCATACAGAAACGGGTGGCGCCGGAGGCTTTGGCGGCTTTGGCTTCTTCAATCACTTTTTCCACAGCCATCAATTTTTCGCGCTCAAGGCCGGTGTCGTAACGGGCTGATTGCGGACAGTAGGCACAGTCTTCCGGACAGGCGCCGGTTTTGATCGAGCAGAGTGTGCTGACTTGCACTTCATTGGGATTGAAGTGTGCGCGGTGCATGCTCTGCGCCTGAAACATCAGGTCGCTAAAAGGCAGGGCAAACAGGGCTGTAATCTCGGCGCGAGTCCAATCGTGTCTGATCGTAGGAGCAAGGCTGGCATTCATAGAAGCATTCCGTGTTGTTTCTTGACTTAAATGTCTGGGCTTGGATTTTCAAGCCTAGGTTTTGGGCTATGACCGCATCTTAGCGGAGCAAAAAAAGCTGTCAACCCAAAAAGGGTTATCAGGTTTACAACTCTCACTTTGACAAAGCCGACGCCACTATCGACAATGCGACCACCAAGGATGCATCTGATAGGGATTTTTATGCTGCGTTTGACTGCGACTAACCTGCTCGACCACCTATTGCCCGCGCCCTGCTTGATGTGCGGAATCGCCAACTCCGATTACCAACTGCTTTGCCCCGAATGCGATGCCGCTTTACCGCGCTTGAATCGCGAACCTTTTTTATGCCGCTGCTGCGCATTGCCACTTACCAGCGATGCCCCACTGTGCGGCAAGTGCCTGCAAAAACCGCCGGCGTTTAGCCAATCGAGTATTGCCTTTTGCTATGTGCATCCGCTTGATCATTTAATCCAGCAGTTTAAATACCGGCGCCAATTGAGTAGCGGCAAACTGCTCGCGCGCCTATTGGCGGATACCTGCCAGCAAAGTGAACGCCCCGATTTTTTGATGCCAGTACCCGTCCACTGGCGCAAACGTTGGCAGCGCGGGTTTAACCAGAGTGAATTGCTGGCGAACTGGGTGGGTAAACATTTGGCGATTCCGGTGCTATCGGCCTGCCAACAAGAGCACTACCATCATTCGCAAAAAGGCCTGAGCCGCGCCGAGCGGTTAAAAAATCTGCGCCAGTCTTTTAGTGTCAAGCCGGGAAATAAATTGAAGATCCATAACGCTCATATTGCGCTGGTCGATGATGTGGTCACTACCACCGCGACCGCGCGCACCTTGAGTGAACTATTAATCAACGCTGGCGCCCAACGTGTGGATATTTGGGCATTGGCGCGCACGCCGGATCATTGAACGAGTTACAAATCTTTCTACCTGAGTGCAGAAATAGTCGCTACTATCCTTTTTCAATTACCCTTTCACTTCTACCGTTAATTGCTGCAAGGATCTTCATGAGCTTTCCCTATCGTCTGCTGACCCCTGCGCTTGCTTTGGCAGTCAGCTTGAGCTTGCCCAGTCTGGCCGAAACCACTCCCCCACTGCCATCGTCCGCCGCCCAGCAACTTTATGCGTCTGCCCAGCAGGATTTACTGCAACTGCGCGTATTGCTGAAAAACGGCAATAGCCAATCCTCGGTTGGCTCGGGCTTTTTGATCGGCAATTCCAATCTGATGGTGACCAATTTCCATGTGGTTTCGCAAATTGCGCTGGAGCCGGAAACCTATTTTGGTGAGTACAAAGATACCAGCGGCAAAAGCGGTGCGATTGAGTTGCTGGCGGTGGATGTATTGCACGATTTAGCCATAGTGCGCATCGACCGCGCGGGTAGTGGTTTTTTCAAAGTGCCACACGCTACTGCAGGCACAGCGCAGCCAGCGCTAGTAACCTTAAATCAGGGTCAGCATTTATATTCGCTCGGCAATCCACTCGATTTGGGCTTTACCATTTCCGAGGGCACTTATAACGGTATCAGTGCGCGCGGATTTTCCGATCAACTGATGTTTACCGGCCCGGTCAATGCCGGTATGAGTGGCGGCCCGAATGTGACGGCCGATGGCCAGGTCGCGGGGGTGAATGTCGCTCATCGGCGCGATGGCGAATTGGTGAGTTTTTTAGTGCCGGTGCGCTACGTGCAAGCCTTGCTGGCGCGCGTGACTGGCGATATGAAACCGCCCACCGATTTCAAACCCATCATTGGTGAGCAGTTGCTTGAACATCAGGCAGTGATGGTGGATAAATTATTGGAGAAGCCGTTTAGCATTAAAGATCTCGGCCCTTACCGCGTACCGGTACGCGAGTCTGAACAAGTGCGCTGCTGGGGCAATACCGACAGCTCGGCGAAAAAAGCCTACACCATCGCCACTATTAATTGCTCAATGGAAGCGGCGATTTTTGTATCGGGGGAAATGCAAACCGGTCACATCAGCATGCATCACAAATACGCGCACAATAAAAAACTAAACGCGATGCAATTTGCGCAGCTCGCTACCAATATGTTCAGCAGCCAGGTGTATAGCACAGCCAAAAGCGACACCATTACTCCGGCCGCTTGTACTGAAAATTTTATTAAACACAATAATATTTCGTTGCGTGCGCTGGTGTGCGCTGAGGCTTATCACAAATTTAAAGAGCTATACGATTTCACCTTGATTACCGCGAGCACGGATGACAGCGAAAAAAGTTTACAAAGCATGATTAATATTCAAGGCGTGTCTTACAGCAACGGCATGAAATTGATTAATCAATTCTTGCAGGGAATCGATCGCTCAAGCGAAACAGATACAGAAATAAAAGCTGACCCCGACAATCTCATTAATACCAATGCGACGGATGCAAGCGACATTGAACTAAACAACATTGACCCAAATAAAAACAAGCCCGACCCAATGGAGGACGCGCAATGAGCCACTCCATTTTTATTGAGCAATTAACGCCGGATGGCGACGTATTGCATCGCAGCAAAATTACGCATTTGCCGATTACCATTGGCCGCGCTTACGATAACGATATTATTCTCGATGACCCGCACACCGCGGCGCACCATGCGCAGCTTGAGTTAAATCAATTGGACGAACTGATTATTACTGATTTGGGCAGCCACAACGGCATCACCCACGCCAATACGCGCGAACACTTTTTTGTCGTTAATGGCGATAAAACTTATCGCCTCGGCCACACGCGCTTGCGCATTCGCACAGCCGATTATCAAGTGGCAGCAGAAGTGACCGACTTAACCAATCATCGCTGGGAAGGCTTGCTGCCCGCACTGACCGGTGTGGTGTTGCTGCTGATAACGGGGTTAGTGAGCACTTGGTTGGCGGATTTAAATCAGGGCACGCTGAGCAAATATTTATTGGAGCTGGTGAGTGTGCTGGGTTTTGCGCTGGGTTGGAGTGGCATCTGGGCGCTGTTCAGCAGGCTATTTACCGGGCACGCGCGTTTTGGGCGCCACTTATTTATTGCCAGTGCCGGGCTTGCATTTCTGGAACTCTGGGAACATGTAAGCGGCCTTATCAGCTACGCGTTTAGCTGGGAATTTTTGACTACCTTCAGCTCACATCCGGTCATTTTTATCTGCGCCATTGTGTTGTATTTTCATATGCTCACCGCGGGCAACAAACGCCCCGGTAAATTAAAAATCTACCTCCTTGCGCTGGCAATTCTCGGCTCGGTGATCACCATGACCAAAGAATATCAAGCGAGCAATCATTTAGCCGACGAGCTTTACATGAGCCGGATTTATCCACCTGTGGTACGCATCAGCCGCGATCACAGCCTGGAAGAATTTATGACGGACATGCAACGCCTGAAAGAAAAAGTCGATGAAGAACGCAAAGAAAATCCTGAAAAAGATGACGACGATGCAAAGCCGGATGTACCGGCCGATCTTCCGGTAGCACCCGAAGAATCTGAAAAGAAATGACTGCAACAAACTGAACTGACAATAAGGAGCACATCATGTTGAAACAACGCAGTGTAAAAATCGCGCTGGGATTATTCAGTGCATTGGCATTTAGTAACTTGGTCGCAGCGGCCGATTTTCAATTGTCCAGCCCAACCATCAAATCAGAAGCAACCCTAAGTTTGGATCAGGTGTTTAATAGTTTTGGCTGCACCGGCAAGAATCTTTCACCCGAGTTGGTGTGGAAAAATGCACCGGCAGGTACCAAAAGTTTTGCCTTGACCGTGTACGACCCGGATGCGCCCACCGGTTCTGGTTGGTGGCATTGGGTGGTATACAACTTGCCCGTTACCACGACTAAATTACCGGCAGGCGCGGGAACGGCCGATGGCAAAAATCTGCCCGCAGGAACACTACAAGGTCGCACCGATTTTGGTGCGCCCGGCTTTGGCGGCGCCTGCCCGCCAGTAGGCGACAAACCGCATCGCTACATTTTTACCTTGCATGCACTCAATGCAGAAAAACTGGAAGTTCCCGCCGATGCCACGGCTGCATTGATCGGCTACATGATAAACGCCACACGTATCGACCAAACCAGCTTCACCGCTTACTACGGGCGTTAAACACCGGCGTGGCGCGGGCATTATTGTCGCCCGCGCCGATTCGTTGGACAGCCTCTTTGCACCCGCCTAGAATGGCGCCCTTTTTCCACCCCCACCCTTCTGCGCAGGTAATCCAATGGGCAACAAAACCGCTCTTTACGCAACCCATCACGCCATGGGCGGCAAACTCGTAGACTTTGGCGGCTGGGATATGCCACTGCACTACGGCTCGCAAATCGAAGAGCATCACAAGGTGCGCCAGTCGGCGGGCATGTTTGATGTCTCCCACATGACGGTAGTCGATGTGACTGGCATCGATGCCAAAGCTTATCTGCAATACCTGTTGGCTAACGACGTCGCTAAGCTCGATTCACTGTGCGGCAAAGCCCTCTACAGCGGCATGCTCAACCATGAAGGTGGGGTGATCGACGATTTGATCGTGTACAACCTGGGCGATTGGTATCGCGTGGTAGTCAACTGCAGCACCCGCGAAAAAGACCTCGCCTGGATGAACCAAATCGCAACAAAATTTGCTGTCGCAATCACCGAACGCCCCGAGTTGGCGATGATCGCGGTGCAAGGGCCAGAGGCAATTCGCATAGCTTCTTCGCTGCTCAGCGCCGAACAAGCAGGTGTAGTTGCCAGCCTGAAAATATTCCAGGGTTTGCCTGCGGGGGATTTTTTTATCGGCCGCACCGGTTACACCGGCGAGGACGGTTTGGAAATCATGCTCCCTAATGACGCTGCACCCAGTTTTTGGCAAGCGCTGGCCGATGCTGGCGTCGCACCTTGCGGTTTAGGCGCGCGTGATACCTTGCGTTTGGAAGCGGGGATGAATCTGTACGGTCACGAGATGGACGAGGGGATATCGCCACTCGCTGCCAACATGGGCTGGACTATTGCATGGCAACCAAGTGAGCGCGATTTTATCGGCCGCGCGGTTTTGGAAGCGCAAAAAGCAGCAGGAAATAGCCCTAAATTGGTGGGATTGGTACTGCGCGAACGCGGTGTATTGCGCGCGGAACAAGTCATCACTGTTGAAGGTAGCGATGAAAAAGGCGTGATCACCAGCGGGACATTTTCACCTAGCTTGGGCTATTCTATTGCTTTAGCGCGTGTACCCCGCAGTATCGGCAGCCACTGCCAGGTAGATATGCGCGGCAAACAAATCACGGTTGAAGTAGTCGCCCCTAATTTTGTACGCAACGGCAACGCTGTTATCTGAATGTAAAAATTAATCGTTAAAAATTCCCATAGGAACTACCACAGGAACCTCACCATGAGCGATATTCGCAAAGAACTGAAATATTTGAGCAGCCACGAGTGGGCGCGTGTTGAAGAAGACGGCACTGTGACCATCGGCATTACCGACCACGCACAGGACGCACTGGGCGATGTGGTTTATGTAGAGGCGCCAGAAGTCGGTAGCCGCGTTGTGCTTGGCGAAGAGGCGGGCGTAGTGGAATCAGTTAAAGCGGCATCTGATATCTACTCGCTGGTCTCCGGCGAAGTCGTCGCAGTCAATGAAGCACTGCAAGATGCACCGGAAACCGTGAACAGTTCACCTTACGACGATGGCTGGTTCTTCCGGGTTAAACCCGATGATTTAGCTGAACTTGAAGAAGCGCTTGATGCTAGCGACTATCGTGAATTGTTAGAAAGCGAGGAATAACTTTTATTTATCGCACCCTATAAAAAACGCGGCCAATGTGCCGCGTTTTTTATTGCCCGACTTTTCCAGCAGCTTTACATCGCCGATTTGATTTCATTTTGGATTGTTTTTATATCGCGCTGCCAAGGCCCGGCATCGCGCTGCGCGGCAGGTAAACTGGCAATCGCCTGCCGCGCCTGCGCTGAATTGGCATAGCGCCCGGTAATCACAACAAACCAATCTTTGCCTTGGCGCTTACTTTTAAAAACCAGTAAATCTTTTTTATTCGGCTGCGCGGCAACAAAATCGCGCGCCGCTTTTTGCGTACTCACACCCAACAACTGAATCGTGTATTCGCTCGGCTTCCACGCCAAAATATCCCGCTCTTGCTCACTCCCACTAACGGCTACTGTAGGTGTTGGTTTTTCTTCTACACTCACTACTTTAGGCGCAGGTTGCGTAGCTGTAGGCTTTACAACTACAGGCTCCGGTTTTACCGCCACTGGCTCAGGGACGGTTTGTGGCTGGGCAACTTGTACTGGTTCCGGCACAGGAATTGACTGCGATTGTTGCGGCTGCGAAGTAGGTAATTGCGCCAAAGGAACAATTTCTTCTTTTGGCAAATCAGTACTCGCCACTTCTGGCTGTACTTGCTCCGATTGCACAGCTGGCTGAACCTGTTGGTTGGGCTGCAAGGGCTGGGGCAACGACTGTAACAACGGCTGCACGGGAGTCTCAGTAGAAGTCAATTCCAAACCGGCTGCGACTGACGAAGGCTGGGTAGCAGGCTCCGGATTTGTCACTGTTGGGGTAGATGTCGCCACCGGAATAGGGGCTGTAGTTGTGGACACAGTATTAGCGAGCGGCGGATTAACTGATTGTGCCGCGTCATCATCCCCCATATACATAACCACTACGGCAACCACAGCAATTAATGTCGATATCGCAACAATATGAGCGACCGGCAAAGGCCGTTTGTGCGTTTGCGGCGAAGGCGTTACCGACTGCAGCAGATGCTCTTCCGCCAAACCCTGGAGCACATGTAATTGCCCCGGTGCTTGACGCCACCATGGCTCCACCATCGATTCGGTAAAAATTTCCGGACCAAGATAATCCGCCATCTCCATACGGAAATTTAAATATTCCACCGTCTCTAACAAACCAAAGGCGGGCAGGTGCAAATCATTAATTAATAAACTTTCCGGGCTCAAGCGCTCAAGGCGCTGCATTAATTGTGGTTCACCAAAGAGGGCTATGTGCAAACGATTTTGCTGCGGAAAGTTATTCAGCAGGGCGGTCAGTACGGCGATTGATTGATCATCTAACAACTGGGCATTATCCAGTACTACTACGGCCAAACCATCATCTTCAGACACCGCCTCTTCAGCGATAAAGGCTTCCAAACTGGCCAGCAAATTTTCAGCTGATGGCATCTCGTTTGTTTCAATCTCAAAAGATTGAATAATCGCCAATAATATTTGCTCAAGTGTTTGACCGGAGCGCAAGGTCAGAAAACAAATCTGATCCTGATCTGACAAGGAATCCATAAACGCATGCGCAACACGCGTTTTACCCACACCATAATCGCCCAACACGGCAAGCAAGCTGTTACTGAATTGGCACAAATGCAGTAGCTGGTCGAGTAACTGACGGCGCCCGGCACCGGTGAATAAAGGAAAAGAGTAATCGTGTGCGAAGGGGTCTTCTGACAAACCATAGCGCTGGCGATAATCTGCTAGCAGCTGATCTTCATCCGCATCATCGTGCGCATCAAACAGATGACCCTGCTGCACGCTATCGTGATCGAGTAGACGACTGTCCGGTTCAGCCCGCAGCGGTGACTCTCTCGTCATGGTGTAATTCTCTTGTAACCTGTGATGTTAATTGGCTTTGCAAGCATCAAAGGTGCGTTGCAGCATTAGGGTGTCAATGTCGCTGGTAATAGTTGCTTTGCCCATAGACTCCAACAATACCAAACGCAAACGTCCATCGAGTACCTTTTTATCGACACCCATTAATTCCATAAATTGCACCGGGGTCATATCGGCCGGTGCTTTTACAGGCAGATTCGCGCGCTGTAATAACTGCACTATGCGGGATAATTCTGCTTCGCTAATAGCACCGCGACGCCAAGATAAATCTGCTGCCATAACCATACCTGCAGCGACTGCTTCGCCATGCAACCAATTGCCATAACCCTGTGCAGTTTCAATCGCATGGCCAAAGGTATGACCTAAATTCAGAATTGCACGCAGCCCGCCTTCGCGTTCATCTTGTGCAACAACATCGGCTTTGTTTTCACAGGAGCGTTTTACTGCGTAGGCAAGCGTGGTCATATCACCCGCAAGTAGTAAATCGATATTATTTTCCAGCCAGACAAAAAAATCGTAGTCAGAAATTAAACCGTATTTAATGACTTCCGCAATACCGGCGGATAATTCACGCGAAGGAAGGGTCGCTAACAAGGAGGTATCGGCAAGCACGCAGAGCGGCTGATAAAAAGCGCCGATCATATTTTTACCAAGCGGATGATTCACGCCTGTTTTACCGCCGACAGATGAATCGACCATCGATAACAAAGTGGTCGGGATCTGAATAAAATCAACGCCACGCTGATAACAGGCCGCGGCAAAACCGGTCATATCACCGACTACACCACCACCCAAGGCAATCAATGTAGTGGTACGGTTATGGCGTGCACTGAGTAATTTATCAAAAATACTTGCCCACACCTCTAGTGTTTTATGGCTTTCGCCATCCGGCAAAATCACGCTATCTATTTGATAGCCACTAAGCACCGAGCAAAGCTTTTCGAGGTATAAAGGAGCAACAGTTTCATTGGTAACCACGCATATCTGACGCCCACGAATATGCTGTGTGAGCAAATCTGGCTGCGACAACAATTGCTCGCCAATATAAATAGGGTAACTACGATCACCTAGATTAACGGTTAAAACCTGCATAAAAATAACCTTTGCAACAACATACGAAATCAGCCGCACTTTATCACAAAGCACTAGCCGATATCAGAAGCGAGGGGTTGGGAAATGTGCGCAAATAGGAGAGGCAAGAATTAATCTGGATGAGAGACGCAGTAATCCCCTATGCATCCTGCACTAACGAAGCAATTTCCTGCGCTACCGATTTGGGCGAACGACGGTCAGTACTAACAACAAAATTGGCCGCATCCTGATACAGCGGATCGCGCAAAGCGAGTAGATCGATAATTTTTTGACGCGGATTTTCAACTTGCAGCAAAGGGCGTTTTTTATCGCGCGCGGTGCGCTCAACCAATTGCTCAATAGAGGCTGTGAGATAACAAACATAACCGGAAGCTTTCATCAACTCACGATTTTGAGGGCGTAATACTATTCCTCCACCAGTTGCGATCACTGCATCGCGCTCATTAGCCAACTCAATCAAGACAGCAGTTTCACGCTCGCGAAAACCTTCTTCGCCTTCCATATCAAAGATCCAGGGTATATCAGCGCCGGTACGCTCTTCGATGACACGATCACTATCACGAAAACTGAGATTTAATTCGGCAGCCAACAAACGGCCTATCGTAGATTTGCCGGCCCCCATGGGGCCGACAAGAAAGACATTAGGTTTACGCATTAGTTTGCAAGAGTATCCGACATCAACTTGGGAGTAACAAAGATCAACAGTTCGGTTTTGAATTGACTATCAACAGTTTTCTTAAACAAGTGACCAAGATAGGGAATATCACCCAATACCGGCACCTTGCTTTCACCCTTGGTTCCCTCTAAGGAGAATACACCACCCAAGACCACTGTCTGACCATTGTTGACCAATACCTTGGTCTCTAATCTTGTAATATCAACGGTTGGAACACCTGTTTCAGTCACCTGTCCAATAGAGTCTTTCCACACAACCAAATCCATAATGATGCGATTATCTGGTGTTATCTGCGGGGTAACCTCAAGCTTCAAAACAGCTTCACGGAAACCGGTGGTAGTGCCACCACTAGGCGCACTTTCCTGATATCCAATTTCTTTACCCGATTTAATAATAGCAAGCTGCTTGTCGCTGGTAATAACTTTGGGTTGCGACACAATTTCTGCATAACCCGATGTTTCCAGCGCGCTCAATTCCAAATCAAGGAAAGCGTTATCAGTGAGCACACCTATCGCCGCTGTAGCAGCATTGGTGTTATTCACAGCAAGATCGACTGCATTATTTTCGGTAATATTCAGTGATTTATCGTCACCAGGTTGCTGATTGAACCAATTGTAAGGGCTTGTACCATCCTCATCATCCAAACCTTCTTGAGAGCCAGCAAAATCAATAATCCTATTGTTATTTGCTGTGAAACCTACCCCCCCCCAACGCACACCCAATTCACGCTCGAAATCGGTATTAGCGATAACAATCCGCGCTTCAATCATTACTTGGCGAATAGGAATATCTATCTGATCAACCAAACGTTTAAATGCTTCGATACGCTCAGCAGTGTCAGTAATGATAATAGAGTTAGTTCGTTCATCTACCACACCTTGCCCACGCTCTGAAAGTACACTGCCAGTAGCTCGACTGCCACCTTGGCCACCACTACCGCTACCGCTACCGCTACCACTCTCACCGCGGAACAACTCAAACATTTCTTTAGCGTTGGCATAACGTACACGAATATATTCAGTTCTTAATGGAGCAAGCTCCTCAAGCTGCTTCTTGGTCGTAATCTCCTGACGCTCACGCTCAGCAATTTCTGCAGCTGGCGCAACCATGAGCACATTTCCTACCTGGCGCTTATCCAAACCTTTATTTTTTAGCACCATTTCTAATGCTTGATCCCAAGGAACATTTTGCAAGCGTAGGGTAATGCGCCCTTGTACAGTATCGCTGGCAACTAAGTTCAAATCGGTAAAGTCAGCAATGATTTGTAATACTGCGCGAACCTCAATATCTTGAAAATCAAGCGATAACTTTTCACCGGTATATTCGAAATCTTTTTTCTTTTCCTGCTTTTCTTGCTCAGTTAGCGGTTTAATGCTCAATACATATTCATTATCTGTTTGATAGGCAAGGTAATCAAAATCACCGCCTGCACTTACATTAAGTACTGAACTTTCACCTTCTTGGGTAGCACTCACCAGAGAAACTGGTGTAGCGAAATCAACCACATCCAAACGACGACGCAGCTCTGGCGGCAACCATGCATCCTTGAATGACAACTTCACGCCCGCACCAGTACCAACCATATCAGCACTTACTTTAGGGTTAGACAACGTAATGACCACGCGCCCCTCGCCTGCGGTACCGCGACGGAAATCAATATTGGTAATTTTAGTTTGATTGCCAATTGCATTACTTTCTTTATAAGCAGACTTTGTTGCAACTTCAACAGCTGGGCGAGCTGTTTGCCCAGAGTCAGCACCTTTTGCCGCACCCACTTCAACGATGAAACTATTGCCATCAGTACGCGTTGTATAGGAAGCCAAATCATTGAGATTCAAAATAAGCCGGGTACGCCCTTCGCTCGTCAAAACCATCGCACTTTGACCGTTATCAACTGCTAGCGGAAAACGACGCTCTTTAAGCGCACTAACCACATCAGGAAAATCAAGCACAATGCGCGCAGGTTTTTCGATGGTGTAGCCTTTAGGCTCTGCCGGGAGAGTATCGAATACCATACGCACCTCAAAACGCTCGCCAGGCAATTGGAAAAAATTAATCTCACTTAAAGTGCTCGCCCATGTTAACGGCGAAACCACTAAACCCATTAATGCAACAACAAATTTACGCATATTCAACCCCGGAGTGAATAGAGCACGCATGTCCGCTTATTCCTTCTCTTCTAATTTAATAATTCTGGGACGTTCAACCCAGCCATTGGAACCATCACCCACGATTTCCATCACCTCAAGCTGCGTTGAGCTGGTGGCTATAATTTTGCCGTGATTCATCCCCAAGTAATTTCCAATGGTTGCAGGTACGACACTATTTGCACCATCATCAATCAATGCCCAAAGCTGACCACCTTTACTTATAGTGCCAACCATTTTGAGCGAGGTAATATTAAAACCTTCAAGAAATTCTTTCTCTCTGGTTAAATCCGGCGCGACAGCTCTACCGCCCTTTGCCGCCGATTCATCTATCGGAATCGGCTTTTCAAATGGGCTTCTCAGCGTCATAGCACTATAGGTAAATGGCTGGTAAGGGCTAAACGTAGGTAATGGCTCAATCTGTCCTTTGGGCCTACGTTTTGTATCTTCCATAAAGTCAATCAAGTCCTGTTGTGAAGATTGACCACAGCCCACTAAAACCAACACACAAAGTAATTGTGAAATTAACAGTGACCGTTTCATTTCGCGGCCTCCTGTGATTTATAGCGATAGGTTTTCGCTAAAATTTTCATGCTTAAGGTTTTATTCTCTTTAGACGCCGTAATAGAAAAATCATGCAGGGTTACGATACGCGGCATACCAGCAACACCACTTACAAAACCACCCATATCATGATAACCACCATCGGCTGATATATTGATAGGAACTTCAATGTAATATTCTGCAATCACATCTGGCTGAAAGTTAATGTTGATATTAGTTAAGCCACTTTCACTACCGCGGGTTCCGATATCTTCTAATAACCCTGGGACTTCAGTTTTTGCGGGCAAGCGCGACAACAAAGAATCAAACGTTACTTTCATATCCTCCATCTGCGCTTTATACGCATCCAGATTCGCCGCCTCAAAACTACGCTTCTCAAACGTCCCTCGGAGCGTTTGCTCTTGCGCCGCCACGGACTCAAGCTCCAAATTTAAATCGCTTATTTTCAGGTAGTAGGTTCCGGCAAAAACCAACCCAATTAATAATAAACAGACAAATACTTTGGCAGGCCAAGGCCAAACCCCAATTTTTTCAAAGTCGATATTATTAACATCAAACTCTTTCATCTGTTCGAGAGTATCTTGAAATGACATTTATTTTGCCTCCCCCGTAGATTTAGCGGGATCAGCAGCAAGATCAACCGGCGCTGAAGTTTCAACTGTCATCTTAAATATGCTCGCATCTTCACCTTCCTCAGGAGCTGCATCCACCGAAATTAGATTGTGCGATGCATACCAATCAGATGCTTCCAAATTCCGCAAAAAGCTCGCGATCCTATTATAAGACTCTGCCACACCTTGAATCGTTACTACGTTACCCTTGCGCTCCGCCATGCTGATCCACACACCATCCGGAATAGCTCTGGCAAGCTCATCAAAATAACGGACTATCACAGGGCGAGTACCTTCCAAATCGGTGATGACTTTGATGCGTGCTAACAAATCATCACGCACCTTTTTAATATCACTAATTTCTTTTACTTGTGCGTCAAGCTTGGCAATTTCCTGTTTCAGCAGTTGATTTCGTGCATTCTGGCTTTCGATCGCCGCCTGAACACTCGACACCCAAAGATAGGCTCCAAATGCAGCGGCTAGCACCACACCAATAATGACACCAAGGAACTCGCGCTTTTTCTCTTCGCGATAGGCTTGGCGCCAGGGCAATAAGTTAATCTTGGCCATCAGTCAAAACTCCTCATTGCCAAACCGGTAACAATCATCAATGCAGGAGCGTCATTCGCGAGCGAAACAGCGTTTACTCTGGATGAAACTGACATGCGCGCAAAAGGGTTGGCAACTACTGTTTGCGTACCTAATTTTTCTTCGATCAACCCCACCAACCCCTCCAGTGAAGCAACACCCCCAGCAAGAATGATGTAATCGACGTCGTTGTATTGACTGGCGGAGAAAAAGAACTGCAGCGACCGGGTCACCTGCTGAACAACGGCATCTTTGAACGGAATGAGCACCTCCATGTCATAGTCATCTGGCAAGCCGCCTTGTTTTTTGGCTAAGCCAGCTTCTTCACGCGATAAACCATAGCGGCGTTGGATTTCTTCAGTCAGTTGACGCCCACCGAATAACTGCTCGCGGGTGTAAACAGTTTTGCCATCTACTAATACACTCAGGGTCGTCATAGTGGCGCCAATATCGATGATCGCCACTACTTGCCCTTCCTGATCCTCTAATTGCTCGGCGATCAATTCGAAGGCGCGCTCCATGCAATAGGCCTCTATATCCACCTTTTCGGCAATCAGATCAGAGTCTGCCAAGACTTGCTGGCGCACTTCGACGTTCTCACGGCGGCAGGCAGCCAGAAGAACTTCAACCTGATCAGGATTGCGCGGAGAGATACCCTGCACCTCGAAATCGAGCGCAACCTCCTCCAACGGAAAGGGAATATATTGATCGGCTTCTGCCGCGATTTGACTTTCCATTGCATCGTCATTCAAATCCATTGGCATATCGATCATTTTAGTGATCACTGCCGACCCAGCAACGGCGACAGCCGCATGCTTAAGTTTGGTTTTGGATTGTTTGACCATGGATCTGACAATCTCTGCCACAGCGGCAGGGTCAGCGATATTTTTTTCTACCACCGCATTAGGAGGTAGCGCTTTTACGGTATAGGACTCAACGCGGTAGCGATCGCCACTGCGACTAAGTTCAAGCAATTTGACCGAGGTGGAACTAATGTCCAGCCCGACCACCGGCTTAGCCTTCTTATCGAGGAAACTTAAAATGCCCATTTTTCTATCTATATCCGTAACTTAGACGTTGTTTATGTTATAGCACTTTAACTTAAGCCTGCAACAAACCGATGAATATGTAAACAAGCAAAAAGCCCGTATAATGCCCGCCACCTGCGACGATCGCGCTAACTCATTAATTCACATAGAAAAAATGTTCAGTAAAAAATCCTTCTTCGGCATTATTTTCTGGCTGTTACTGGCCGGTTTCAGCGCTACTTTGGTGGCATTCGCCGGACTCTATCTTTATTTGAGTCCTAAGCTGCCCTCTGTTGATTCACTTAAGGAAGTTAAATTACAGACCCCTTTGAGGGTTTATTCAAGCGACGGCAAGCTAATTGGTGAATTTGGCGAACAGCGTCGCACTCCGCTTACCTATAATCAGATCCCTGAGCTATATATAAAAGCTCTCCTCTCCGCCGAAGATGCAGAGTTCTTCGAGCATCATGGAGTTTCTCTAAAAGGCATGTTGCGCGCCGCTTCACAAATTCTACAATCCGGCGCCATTCAATCAGGCGGAAGTACTATTACTCAACAGTTGGCGCGTGATTTCTTTCTCAGTCGCAAACAAATCTTCTCACGCAAGTTTAACGAAATCCTCTTATCCCTTGAAATTGAAAGGAAATTTACTAAAGAAGAAATTCTTGAACTATTCAATAACAAAATGTTCTTCGGCAACCGTGCTTACGGCCTACAAGCTGCTGCACAAATCTATTACGGCAAGGATATTCACCAACTGAGCGTAGCTCAATACGCCATGATCGTCGGAGTATTAAAAGCACCATCGGCTTATAACCCTCTTGCCAATCTCAAACGGGCGATGATTCGTCGCAACTGGATTATCGGGCGGATGTACGAACTCAGGCACATTGACCAAGCCACCTATGAAGCCGCCATCAATGAACCCAACACTGCCAGCTATCACGGCACCACCTTGGATGTACAGGCACCCTATATTTCTGAAATGGCGCGCCAGGAAGTGCTGGATCGTTTTGGCGCCAAGGCTTACACCGAAGGTTACAAGGTGTACACCAGTGTCGATAGTGCCATGCAAGCTACCGCGCAAGCGGCTGTACTCAAGGGTTTGCTGGGTTACGACCAGCGTCATGGCTACCGTGGCTCAGAACTGCACCTTAAGCCTTCACAAGTTGCAGATCTGACTGATTGGCAGGATCAACTTCAGACAATCCCCAGCTTGGGCGGACAAGAACCGGCAGCAGTGATGGATGTGAAAGATAAATCCATTCAAGTATTGCTGGGTAATGGCGATTTTATTGATCTCGGCTGGGAGCAGGGGCTGTCTAACGTGCGCCCTTACATCACCGAAGATAGTCGCGGCGGCGCCTACAAATCCGCGGCCGAATTCCTCAAACCTGGCGATGTTGTACGCGTCACCAAAGACAACGACGATCAGTGGCGTTTTAGCCAGGTGCCTGCCATCCAGGCGGCACTGGTATCGCTTGATCCAATCGATGGCGCGATTCGCTCATTAGTCGGCGGCCTCGATTTCAACCAAAGCCATTACAACCGTGCAATCCAGGGCTCGCGCCAACCCGGCTCCAGTTTTAAACCGCTAATTTATACCGCCGCACTGGAGAATGGTTTTACTCCGGCCTCGATTATTAATGACGCACCCATAGTGATTGAAAACACCAGCACCGGCATCGCCTGGCGACCAGAAAACGACGATGGTAAATTTACCGGCCCGATGCGCATGCGTCAGGCACTTTATCGCTCACGCAACTTGGTATCCATCCGCCTACTGCGCAGTATTGGCATGCAAACCGCGCTGGACAGCCTCGCCCGCTTCGGCTTTAACCCCAAGGAATTCCCGCGCGACCTGACACTCGCACTCGGTACTCACGCTCTCACCCCCATGCAAATGGCTACTGCCTATGCCAGCTTTGCCAATGGTGGCTTTAAAGTTGACCCTTATCTGGTCACGCGCGTTGTTGACGATAAAGGCAACATTGTTTACGAAGCGCAACCCAAACGCGCGTGCAAAGAGTGCGAGAACAACCAAGCTAGCTACGCTGACGATGGAACTTTATTGCAAGCAACACCCACGCTCGACAGCAGCCAGCGCGCGCCACGCATTATCGACGCACGGATTGCCTATTTAATTGATTCAATGCTGCGCGATGTAGTCGATAAGGGTACAGGGCGCTTGGCCAAACAGCTCGGCCGCAAAGATATCGCCGGCAAAACCGGTACCACCAATGGCCCGCGCGACAGCTGGTTCTCAGGCTACAACCCAAACATCGCCACCAGCGTCTGGGTCGGTTTTGATGCGAACACTCTGCTGGGGCGCAAAGAATTTGGCAGTTCGGCCGCATTGCCAATTTGGATCGACTTTATGCGGACCGCACTGGAAGGTATGCCCGATCAATTACCGCGGCAGCCGGAAGGCATAGTGACAGTGCGCATCAACTCAGACACGGGCAAACCCGCCATGCCGGGCGATCCTGATGCGATTTTTGAAGTCTTTCTAGGAGAAGATACAGGGCGCACCTCGGCAGCTGGTACCGAGACAAGTGAGCAAGCAACCCTGCCCGAAGAACTGTTTTGATGAAATTATTCTGCGATTACTTTTAAGGATGAAGGTGATCGCAGCTGCACCACCAAGGGTTTGAACTGCTGTGATCGTTTTGACTTTTGCGCCGTTATCCAGCCGCGCAACTCTACTTTTTTACCCTTCAGCGCAAGCCAATCCGGTTTTTGCCAACCCTGCTTTTGATCGGCAAATAAAGGCCAATCTTTTTTAGCGACCCGAGCCACCAACTTTCCCTCGAACTCCAACCATACCGCCGAATTGATATCCACCTTAGTGATCCGCCCGCGTACAAACCTGAACCCGCCTTCATCTCCGCGCATTGATTGCGTCGGCAGCGGCTGCCAGTAATTATCGCGCCACAAACCCACTGTTTTTTGTCGCGCGCCCTGCTCCAGATTAAACAGACATTGCATCTGTAAATTATTAGGCGGCACCGCAATCTGCAATGCCATTCCCTTGCGTAATTGCGCGGCAGCCAAACTGCGGCCGCGACTGTCGTACACATGGGCGAGCAAGCGGCCGTAATGATCATGCGTCTCCCGCTCAAGCCCGAGGCGGACTTTTCCTTTGCTCGCATCAATAAATGCCTGCGCCGCAGCGCGCGATTCACGCCCAAATGGTTGGCCGGCTTTTTGGCCATGGGTGATTTCGGGGGCATTAATCCCCAGCACTCGCACCGAGCGGCCATCCTGTAATTTCAGCGTATCGCCATCCGATACGCGCGCTACCTGCAATAGCTCACCGGACGCCGACCCGCATTCGGCCAAAGCGAATACAGGAGCAAAAGATAAAAGGTACAGACATAAAAAAACGCCGGGAATCTTCATTCCCGGCGTTTTTACTAGCGCTGCTAGCAGGGTGCGAATCAAGAAATTAGTCTTTCTTGGCACCAGCGATACGGCTGCCGAAACGCTTGGTGAAGCGATCAATACGACCACCGGTATCAACAGTTTTTTGCTTGCCGGTGTAGAAAGGGTGGCAAGCACCACATACGTCAACGTGCAGGGGCTTACCCATGGTTGAACGAGTGGTGAAATTGTTACCGCAGCTGCAAGTTACTGCGATGTTAACGTAATTTGGATGAATATCTGCTTTCATGATGATCGCCTTGTGTGATCTGCGCCGCCACCCGGTCAGTTGCCGAGCACCGCACATAGGTTTAAAAAACGGCTGTTTTTGGGAGCGGCGATACTACCAGAAAACCCTAGTCACGCAACTGAAAAGCACCATTTCGCGCAAAAAATCATCACCTCTGGCGCATTTAACCCCAAGCAGACCCGGGAATTGCCACTCGTCTGTGCCCAATAAAAGAGGGATATACGTTATGCTGCCCGCCTTGTTTGACGATTGCCGACTTCATGACACCAACCTCATCGCTCCCACCCTCACTGCTGGAAATCGCGCTGCCCGTGCCGCTGCGTCGCTGCTTCGACTATCTAGCGCCCGCCGATATCCGCCTCGCGGGGCTACAACCCGGCGTTTTAGTGCGTGTTCCTTTTGGCCGTCAGGAGCTGATCGGCGTACTCATCAAAGTGAAAACCGAGAGCGAGCAAGATCTGGATAAGCTGCGCCATGCATTGGCGATTATAGACCCGCGACCCGCACTGGATAGCGAGCTACTCGACCTCTGCCTCTGGGCCGCCGACTACTACCAGTGTGCGCCCGGCGAAGCCTTGCAGACCGCACTACCCGTGCTCTTGCGCCAAGGTGAACCCGCGCAACTGCGCGGTGAACAAGCATTTCGGCTCACTACCGAAGGTAAAGGCCTACCCGAGGGAGCGCTTAAACGCTCACCCAAACAAGCCGCTTTACTCGCTGCCTTGCAAACCCGCCATCAACTCAGCCGCAGTGATCTTGATCTGTTGGACATTCCGCGCAGCATCGCCAAAAGACTGATCGACAAAGGCTTAGTCCTGATCGCCGAAGTGGTGCCTATGCAAGCACCGCAACCAGATCAGCTGCTGCGCGAACAACCGCTGGTCTTGAGCGATGAACAGCAAGCCGCGTTTGCACAGATCGACTACGATAGCTTTAAAACCTACCTACTCGATGGCGCCACCGGTAGCGGAAAAACCGAAATCTACCTGCAAGCGATTGAGCAAACCCTCAACCAAGGTAAACAGGCATTAGTTCTGGTGCCAGAGATCGGCCTCACTCCGCAAACATTGCAGCGCTTCCAACGCCGCTTTAACTTGCCGATTGTGGCTTTGCATTCCGGCCTCAACGACCGCGAGCGATTGGATGCCTGGCTGCAAGCACGCGACGGTATTGCGCGAATCATTATCGGCACCCGCTCGGCGCTGTTTACGCCATTAAAAGAGCCAGGCATTTTAATTATCGATGAAGAGCACGATGGCTCCTTTAAGCAGCAGGACGGATTTCGTTATTCCGCACGTGATCTCGCCGCCGTACGCGCCCATCGCCTCGGGATTCCGCTGATTCTCGGCTCGGCCACCCCTTCACTGGAAACCCTGCACAATGCGCTGCAAGGTCGCTATCAATATCTGCGCCTGAAAGCGCGCGCAGGCAATGCCAAACCACCTGAGATTCAGCTGCTCGATATTCGCGGCGAAATCCTGCACGAAGGGTTTGCGCAAGCCAGTATCGATGCGATTGGCGATACACTCAGAAAAGGCAATCAGGTGCTGGTATTCCTCAATCGCCGCGGCTACGCCCCCACGCTGGAGTGCCACGATTGCGGCTGGCTGGCCAACTGTAATCACTGCGATGCGCGCATGACCGTACATCAAACCCCACGCCATTTGCACTGCCACCACTGCGATCACCAGCGCGGTATTCCCAAGCGTTGTCCGAGCTGTAACAGCAGCAAAATCCAACCTATCGGCCAGGGCACCGAACGCAGCGAAGTTGTGCTCCAACAATTATTTCCCGCACACAAAGTCATTCGCGTTGATCGCGATTCCACGCGCAATAAAAATGGGATGCAAAAGCTGTTGGTCGATGTGCATTCAGGAGAACCTTGCATCCTTGTCGGCACCCAAATACTTGCCAAAGGCCATCACTTTGCCGATGTAACATTAGTGGTGATTATCGATGCCGACGCCGGTTTATTCAGCACCGATTTTCGCGGTGCTGAACGCATGGGGCAGTTATTACTGCAAGTGGCCGGTCGCGCTGGTCGCGAAGAAAAAACTGGCCGGGTGATTTTGCAGAGCCATCACACCGACCATCCGCTAGTACAAACACTGGTGCAGCAGGGTTATCACGCACTGGCCGATTTAATCCTGCACGAACGTCACATCGCCCAGTTACCGCCCTATCGCCATTTAGCGCTCATTCGCGCCGAGAGCAAACAGGCTATCGCAGCGGTGGATTTCTTGCAGGTCGCGCGGCAAATGGCGGAGCAATTGCAGGCACCACAGCCGCAATTTAATTATCTCGGGCCACTGCCAGCGATGATGGAAAAACGCGGCGACCGCTTTCGCTACCAATTGCAAATCAACAGTGCGCAACGCAAACCACTGCAACACATGCTCAGCCAGCTAGCGCTGCAATTGGAAGCATCGCCACTTGCTAAACGGGTGCGCTGGTCAATTGATGTTGATCCGCAGGAAATGGGCTAAACCTTAAGTGATGTAAACAACAGACACAGGCGCCAATTGCAGGCTTAGTGACTCACCCGCGCAATCCCTTTACAATCGCGCCCTCGATTTAGCCCAGACAAACAGATCCCATGAGTAGAGATTTCGCCAAAAAAGGCCGCACTCCAGCGCGTCGCACCTCATCCAGCAGCACCAGCGCGACACCACCTTGGCTGTGGTTCGTGGCAGGTCTGGTATTGGGTGCGTTTGCGGCTAGCCTCTATTTCATTAAAAATCCGATCACCGCGCCTGCACCTAAAGAAGAGCCCAAGCCCAAGGTGACGGAAAATAAAACGCCTAAGCCGCGTTTTGATTTCTACAAATTGCTGCAAGAAAGCGAAACGATTGTGCCCGCGAGCGAAACGATTAATGAAGAAAAACCGGCGCAAGAACAGACTACCGAGTACATCTTGCAAGTAGGCTCTTTCCCGCGCGCCGAAGATGCCGACAAACTGCGCGCGCAATTAATTCTGCTCAATCTCGACGCCAATATTGAGAAAGTGGAGATACGTAAAGGTGAAGTGTGGCATCGCGTGGTAGTCGGCCCTTTTAATAATCAAAATGCACTGACCACCGCGCGCTCACAACTCGTCAAAAACGAATATAACGCGCTGGTACTCAAGCGCGCCAAAACCAAATAACCCTTCACCCGCAGCACGCGCCTTGAAAAAGGCGGGCGCGCCCCCACTTTTCTGACTTCTCTGATGCAAATTAAGAAGGAAGTCCAGTGACAACAATTCTCTCTGTTCGCCGCGACGGGCAAGTGGTAATCGGCGGCGACGGCCAGGTTTCCCTTGGCAACACCGTGATGAAAGGCAACGCGCGCAAAGTACGCCGCCTCTACAAAAATCAAGTCATTGCCGGCTTTGCTGGTGGCACTGCCGATGCCTTCACTCTCTTCGAACGCTTTGAAGCCAAACTTGAAGCACACAATGGTCAACTAACACGCGCTGCGGTCGAACTCGCCAAAGAGTGGCGAACGGATCGCAGCCTGCGCCGCCTGGAAGCACTGCTCGCGGTTGCCGATAAAGAAGCCTCATTAATCATCACTGGCAACGGCGATGTCATCCAACCGGAAGACGATTTAATCGCGATTGGCTCCGGTGGTAATTACGCACAAGCCGCCGCGCGCGCATTAATGGAAAACACCCAATTGGATGCGCGCAGCATTGTGGAAAAAGGCCTGAAAATCGCGGGTGATATTTGCGTCTTTACCAATCAGACACACACCATCGAAGTCCTCGATTATTAATTCATTTTCTTAAGAGTTTTATATGTCCTCCATGACTCCGCGTGAAATCGTGCACGAATTAGATAAACATATTGTCGGCCAAGCCAACGCCAAACGCGCCGTCGCTATTGCGCTGCGCAACCGCTGGCGCCGCATGCAAGTGCCCGCTGAAATGCGCAATGAAATTACGCCAAAAAATATTTTGATGATCGGGCCAACCGGTGTTGGTAAAACTGAAATTGCGCGCCGTTTAGCCAAACTCGCTAACGCGCCGTTTATTAAAGTAGAAGCAACAAAGTTTACCGAAGTCGGTTATGTCGGCCGCGATGTGGAATCGATTATTCGCGATCTTGTCGATGTCGCTATCAAAATGCGCCGCGAACAGGCCACCAAAATCGTACAACATCGCGCCGCCGAAGCCGCCGAAGAACGTATTCTTGATGCACTCTTACCGCCCGCACGTAATTTGGCCGAAGAAGAAAGCAAACATGAATCCAGCACCCGCCAAATTTTTCGCAAAAAATTTCGCGAAGGCGAGCTGGACGATAAAGAAATCGAAATTGATATAGCTGCTGCCAGCGTCGGCGTAGAAATCATGGCGCCACCAGGCATGGAGGACATGACCAATCAATTGCAAAGCATGTTTTCATCGCTCGGCCGCGACAAAACCAAAAAAGCCAAACTGACAGTGAAAAAAGCCTTCAAACAATTACAAGATGAAGAAGCTGCAAAATTGGTAAGCGACGACGACATCAAAGCGCAAGCAATTGAAGCTGCCGAGCAAAATGGCATAGTGTTTATCGATGAAATTGACAAGGTTGCACGCAAAGGCAGTGTGAGCGGCGCCGATGTATCGCGCGAAGGTGTACAGCGCGATTTGCTGCCATTAATTGAAGGCTGCACGGTAACCACCAAACACGGCACGATCAAAACCGATCATATTTTATTTATCACCTCGGGCGCATTTCACCTGAGTAAACCGTCAGATTTAATTCCGGAATTGCAAGGTCGGCTGCCGATTCGTGTGGAGCTGAGCGCATTAACGCCGGATGATTTTGAACGCATCCTAACCGAACCCACTGCATCGCTCACTGAACAGCAGGAAGCATTGCTAAAAACCGAAGGTGTAGAAATTACCTTTACCAAAGACGGTATTCGCCGTATTGCGGAAACCGCTTATGAAGTGAATGAACGCACCGAAAATATCGGCGCGCGCCGTTTGCACACGATTCTGGAACGTTTGCTGGAAGATGTGTCCTTCGAAGCGGGCGATGGAAAAACCAACGTGGAGATCAACGCTGCTTATGTTGAGCAACATGTAGGTGAGCTGGCGAAGAATGAAGATTTAAGCCGTTTTATTTTGTAATCGAGTATTCGAACTACCATGAGCAAAACGCCCAGCAAAATTCAACTGCACAAACAATCACAGCAACTTGAGTTGCACTTCGGCGGCGAGCAATTTTTATTGTCCGCCGAATTTTTGCGCGTACATTCACCCAGCGCTGAAGTGAAAGGCCATGGTCCTGGGCAAGCGGTATTACAGTTCGGCAAGAAGTATGTCACCCTCAGCAAAATAGAGCGCGCTGGAAACTATGCGCTCAAGCTGGTGTTTGACGATGGTCACGACAGCGGGATTTATACGTGGGATTATTTTTACGAGCTGGGTACACATCAGGAAAAAATGTGGCGGGAGTATTTGGAAGATTTACACAACGCTGGTAAAAGTCGCGAGAAAGATACCAGCGTTGTGAAATTTATTCATTGAGTTATCTGATTGCACATGTACGAAACTTTACACATCCCAACTCACTGCGCCTGTGTAGGCGGTCAGTAAAATAATTAAACCGAAGGCAATGCGATACCAGGCAAAAATTTCATAACTGTGATTAGCCACATAACGTACCAACGTTTTCACTGCAATCCAGGCGCTGAAAAATGCAGTAATAAAGCCTGCGGCGAACATGGGGAAATCACCCATATCCAGCAAATCGCGATGCTTATAAATATCATAAACGGTCGCTGCCACCATGGTTGGCACAGCGAGAAAAAATGAAAATTCTGCAGCGACTTTGCGATCCAAGCCAATAAAAAGCCCACCGATAATCGTGGAGCCTGAGCGCGATGTGCCCGGAACCATCGCCAACATTTGAAATAAGCCCACTTTTAACGCATCCCGCCATGTCATTTGATCCACATCAAATACACGCACCTGATGCTGACGGCGTTCGGCCCATAAAATAACCAAGCCGCCGACAATCAACATTGTCGCCACTGTGATCACATTAAATAAATGGGTTTTGATAAACGAGATGAGCAACACACCGGCGATTGCAGCGGGAATAAATGCGATGAAAAGATTAAAAATAAATCGCTGCGCTTGCGCATCGCTGAACATACCGCAAGCAACTTGAGTAAATTTACGCCGATACTCAACCACCACTGCTAGAATTGCACCCAATTGAATCGCAATTTCAAACACGCGTCCGTCGTTATGAAAGCCGATCAAATCGCCGACAACAATTAAATGCCCAGTGCTGGAAATAGGCAAAAATTCGGTAACGCCCTCAACAATTCCCATGATGATGGCTTTAAAAATCAGCAGTAAATCCACAAAAACTCCTTGATCAGGCAATAATTTAGCGAGCGCAGTCTGCTGCAATTACTTTGTGATTGCAAACTCTGTGCCCATACTTGGATAAAGGCTAGGCTATACTCATTTCGACTTACTTTTACCCTCAAGAGGACAACGCTATGCGCCAATTAGTTTCCACCCTGTTGATGACAGGATTATTGTTGCTACTCAGTGCATGCACCAGCATCCGTTACGCTGATGACTATAAAGCGGGAACAAATTTCATCGGTTTAAAAACCTACAACTGGCGCGCTATATCAGTGGATATTGGCGGCATAGACAAAGCATTCCTGCAAAACCTCGCCGATGAGCAGTTGCGTTCCCAAGGATTTGTTCTTGCCGACACTAGTGCTGATTTATTGGTCGATATGCAGGTTTTTTCGCGCGTTAGCACCGGCGGTAATACCAGTATTGGTTTCGGCATCGGCTTACCGGTCGGTAACAATGGCAGCATCGGTTTGGGCACTGGTCAAACAATTGGGAAAGGCAAGCAGGAAGGAGTAATAGTGATCGATATCACCCAGACCAGCAGCAATACACTCATCTGGCGCGGTAACGCGGAGGGAATCCCACTGATTAATTTCTCATTAAAAGCCGAACAAAAGTTGCGTGAAAGCTTTAGCAAATTATTAATGCCATTTCCGCCGCAAGCACAAATCCCTGAAAAATAGTTTCATTCTCGAATGCTGGATTGCGCGTGCAATCCAGCCAGCCGCACAAAAAATCTAATCGAGTACCGGTAAACAGCGCTCCACTTCAATAGTATTTTTTTCTGGCTCGATGGTGGCCGCATAAGCGATGACCTCCACGCCCGCCGCGCGTGCCGCTTGCAAGGTCGCCGCATAAATAGGATCAATATGGGCTGCGGCACGTACTGATTGAATTCCCGTGTGTTGCACACAAAATAATAAAACTGCCCGGTGTCCTTGCTCGACCATCGCCATTAGTTCACGCAAATGTTTACTGCCGCGCTCGCTCACTGCATCGGGAAAAAAGCCTTCGCCTTCGGCCTCCATTAAGGTCACATTTTTTACTTCCAGATAACACAGTCGCGCATCATCATTGTGTTGGCTTAATAAAAAATCGATGCGCGATTTTTCGCTGCCGTATACCACTTCGCGCCTTAGTATTTTATAGCCGCGTAGTTCGGCAATCCTATACTCGCGTAATGCCTGCTCGACCAACACATTGGTGCGCGCGGTATTAATCCCCGCAAGATGACCGCCGGGGACGCTCACCACTTCCAGTGTCTGCGGATATTTACGGGTTTTACTGTCGCTGACGGTATACCAGCAGGGGCTTTCTGGTAGTACACAATTTTTCATCGAGCCGGTATTGGGGCAATGGATGGTTAATTCCGTACCATCGGCTAGCCGAATATCGGCCAAAAAGCGCTTGTAGCGTTTGAGCAGTAAGGCGGGATAAAACTGAGACATAGTGAGGGTACGGGTTAATAGATAGCAGATGGATGGCAAATTGAAGCACAAACACGCCAACTTGGGGCTATAGTTTCTGTTCAGAATGGGTTTGGATGGCAGGATCACAGGATATAACCAATCAGCAGCCAAGCACGCGAAAAAACGCTAGCACTCGCATTTGTTATCTGATAGCTTGCCTCCCCTTCTAATTCTGCCCACCTACTGGTGCAGATTATTGCCGATCCAGGAAGTTTTGCGAGGCGCTACTATGGCGAAAAAATCACCATCTACTGAAACCTTTGCGCTACGCCCCTTCTCTCCTTATGTGGAGAAAAAAGGCGAAGAGTATATGAACGAAAACCAGAAGCTGCATTTCAGACAATTGCTGCTCAACTGGCGTTCAGAGCTAATGGAAGAAGTAGACCGCACCGTAACGCATATGAAAGACGAAGCGGCTAACTTTCCCGACCCTGCCGACCGCGCCAGCCAGGAAGAGGAATTCAGCCTCGAACTGCGTACCCGCGACCGCGAACGCAAGCTGATCAAGAAAATCGACAGCACCTTGGAGCTAATCGAAAACAACGATTACGGTTACTGCGATGCCTGCGGTGTAGAAATTGGCATTCGTCGCCTTGAAGCACGCCCAACTGCCACCCTCTGCGTGGATTGCAAAACCCTCGCAGAAATCAAAGAAAAACAAATCGGCGGCTAATGCCGGTTTGATCGAGGCGAGCCACTGCTCGCCTCTTTCATCATGTCAGCAACACCTCCTGTACTCACCCCCTCTCGGTTACCCAGTTCTGATTTCTCAGGCTATATCGGCCGCTTTGCCCCTTCACCCACCGGCCCATTACATTTTGGTTCGCTGGTTAGTGCGCTTGCGAGCTATCTCGATGCCAAAGCCAACAATGGCCAATGGCTGGTGCGCATGGAAGATCTCGATCCACCGCGCGAACAAGCCGGTGCCGCCAGTGCCATTTTGCAAAGTTTGGATGAGCACGGGCTGCATTGGGATGGGGAAGTTGTCTACCAAAGCCAGCGCAGCGATGCCTATCACGCCTGTCTCAATGCCCTATTACAATCCAGCCTTGCTTATCCCTGCACCTGTTCGCGTCAGGATTTAACGGCGATGGGCGGAATTTATGATGGCCGGTGCCGCAACCGCCACGCGACTTCAGAACAGATTTTTTCGCTGCGATTGAAACTCTATGATCTGCCGCACCGCCACACCTCCGACTTGATTCAATTCGACGATTTAATTCAAGGCACACAAACACAAAACCTGCGTAGCCATGCAGGCGATCAAATCCTCAAACGACGCGATGGCTACTATGCCTACCAACTAGCTGTAGTCGTCGATGATATAGCACAAGGCATTACGCATATTATTCGGGGAAGTGACTTGCTGGAGGTAACTGGCAGACAGCTATTTTTCTTTGACGTATTGGATGCACCGCGACCACAGTTTGGCCATGTACCACTAGTAATACAGGCGAATGGGCAAAAGCTCAGTAAACAAAACCATGCCAAACCGATTGATAGCATGCTGGCCAGTAGGAATTTGTGGCGAGGATTAGTGTTTTTAGGGCAAAAACCACCCGCCAATCTGGCGGGTGCAGCAGTAGATAACGTGTTGGACTGGGCGTTAGGCAACTGGCAACGCAGTGCTATTTACGGGCTTAGTCATCTCCTCGAAGAAGAGTTCACCCCGCCCAATACCGACCAAACTACTTAATAACGGTTTTTGAAAAGATTGAATTGATCGGCATATTGTCTGCCACCATAGGTTGTCGTTGTCGCAACCACATCCCCAAAGCTGACAAATTCATTACCGCAGTCATCAAGAGTTCACCGCCATCCTCGATCAGCGTAAGCAGCGTTTGCGACGTATTACTACCCAACAGCCCGTGCATAGCATCGACGCCGACACCAAAGAAAATCAATATCGCAAAATAGGCAGTGAAGACAAAATATGCGCATAACTCATCGTCACCCTTCACTACACGAATCCCTAAAACCCAAAACACCATCGACAATAGCCCGGTCGAAGCAAATCCGATCAGATCACTTACCACAGATGGCAACCCGAGCTCCGAACCCAAAACATGCCCGATGGTTTCATGCAACTTGAATGCATCGTCGAGAAAAATTACAAACAGGATTCCCGCCCAAGCATACCAATGCGCTTTGTGATAAGCCCAGGCAACCCATAAAAATATTGTGCACGACAACAACTCCAAACCATAAGCGAAGAGTTCAGGATAGCCGCCATCCACAAACGAAAACTCAAGGCGACCATAAAAAAAGGCGTTTTCCAGATGATGCTTTTCAGCAAACGCAAACGCGATAAAACAGCCAATCAGTAGCGCGATGACACAGCTAACTACCAAGGCAAACCAGCGATGAAGACGATGGGGCAAAATTAAGTAATCTGATGCAATCCAGACACATCGAGTTGAAAGATGCGTCATTAAATAGGCTGCAGTGGGCATATCAACCTCCTTTTTATAATAATGAAAGGGCATCAATTTACGCGACTATCTGTAATGATACTGTCATATGGTTCACGCACAATTAAAGATTTTTCGTCTTTTAGGTGATTCAGGTTGAGGGTTAAACATGCATATCTGACTTACAAACCTTCGGATTTGCCGCCAAACAACTGAAGATAAGTAGAGGGGAGGGGGTTAAGTGCACAGCTCATGGATACTTGATATCCACGCAACCGATAAATAAAGCATCCAGGATAAGATTGAATACAGCGACGGGAATCGGTGGCACGGACTAACGTTTTTAGGGCAAAATCCCCTGTTAGATTGGCTCGATATATCCAGTGTTGAATTATTGGACTGAGCTTTGCATTAAGAAACGGTGTCACACTATTTGCGATCGAGCACTCGCATCAAGAAGAATAAAAAACATCAATCCACCTCGCCGCGCGCAAGGGAAGACACATTATGAACAATCAACGTTTGGTTATCTTGCTGTTGTTAGTGGCCTATATTTTTTCACCCAGCCTGTTTAATTGGATTATCAATCCCGAAGGTGCTTGGTATCGCCCCTTTATTGTCTGGGTAGTAGTGATTGTTGTCGCCTTTATGATGCAGATTCGCCGTAAGAATTATCACGAGTTCGATTAGCTGCGCAGATCAATTGCCCCCCCAATAAGACTGATAAGAATATAAAACAACATGACTTTTGATCTCAGCCAAGTAGCACTCATCGGCATCAGCTATTTACTGCTGCTGTTTGGCATCGCCTATATCACTGAGCGAGGCTGGATTCCCGAGGCCGTTACCTCGCATCCGATTACCTATATTTTGTCGCTGGGTATATTTGCCAGTGCCTGGGCGTTTTATGGGGTGATCGACCTCGCCTTCCAGTACGGCTATGGTGCACTCGCTTATTACTTGGGGACGGGCGCGCTCTTTCTGTTTGCGCCGGTGGCACTGGCACCGCTGGCGGAATTGGCGCGACGCCATCAGGTGCACTCACTCGCCGACTTGCTCGTGTTCCGCTACCACAGCCACAGTGTTGGTGCACTTACCACACTCTGCATGCTATGCGGGATATTGCCGCTGATGGCACTGCAGATTCAGGCCATCGCCGACACCATGCATATCCTCACGGTAAGCGGCAACCCATCGCTGCCGCTCGCTGGTACCGGCCTCAACTTCAAAGATCTGATGGCGCTCTGCTACTGCGCCATTCTCGCCTTCTTTACCATCTCCTTCGGCGCCAACCGCGAGCAACATCGCGGCCTGATTACCGCCATGGCATTTGAGTCGCTGCTTAAAGTCTGCGCCCTCTGCGCAGTGGGGTTGGTGTCGGTATTTGGTGTATTTAATGGTCTCGAAGGGCTGGATCAATGGTTACTCGACCACCCGGAAAATCTGGCACTGCTGCATAACCCCATCCATACCGATTCAGCCCACACGCTGCTGCTGGTGTTTGTTGCCACCGCCGTGACCATGCCGCACATCTTTCATTTGGGCTTGGCGGAAAATCCGCTAATGCGCAATTCACACACGGTGACCTGGGCGTTCCCATTATTTTTATTATTAATGGCTCTGCCCATTTTCCCGATACTCTGGGCTGGCACCGAACTCAGCGTGCCGCTGCCGCCGCAGTACTACACCTTGGGCGTGCCAATTTTATTCAACTCTCCGGGTCTAACACTGCTGGCGTTTATCGGCGGATTGTCTGCGGCAACGGGGGCGATGGTGGTTATTTCGCTCGCACTCTCCACCATGCTGATGAACCATTGGCTGCTGCCAAGCCTGAAACTGCGCGCGCGCTCCGATCTTTACAGTCAGTTGCTTTGGTTGCGCCGGATTTTGATCGCCGCGATTTTTCTGGGCGGCTACCTGCTGTATTGGCTACTGGATAATCGCCTCAGCCTCGCTGACCTCGCCATGACCGCGTTTATCGAAACCCTGCAATTTCTGCCGGGCACCTTTGCGATAGTTTTCTGGAGCAAGGGTAACCGCCGCGGGATCATTGCCGGGCTGATTGTCGGCACCAGCATTTGGGCGCTGGGATTATTGCTGCCAATCCTGACCGGTATGGAATATATCCAATTGCCAGTAGGGAATTGGACGATTCCCGTCGGTATTGAATACTGGAGTGAAATTACGCTCATCTCGCTCGGCCTTAACACCTTCTGTTTTGTGCTCATTTCCATGATGACCCGCCAAACCGAAGACGAACAATACAGCGCCGACCTTTGCGCCGCCGACGAGATCAGCCACCCGGTGCGTCAGGCGCTGGATGTGCACTCAGCCTCGGAATTCAAACATCGCCTCGCCAAACCGCTCGGCAAAGTGACCGCCAGCCGCGAGGTTGATATCGCGCTCAAAGAGCTGAACCTCAATATTGATGAGCGCCGCCCCTACGCCCTGCGCCGTTTGCGCGACCAGATTGAAGGTAATTTGTCGAGTTTGATGGGTATCCATGTCGCCAGCGAAATTATGGATAAATGCATTCCTCACTCTATTGCCGAAGCCCAGAACACAGTGGATATCAACCTCATCGAAAACCGCCTCGCCGAGTATCGCGACCACCTCACCGGTATGGCGGCCGAGCTGAATACCCTGCGCCTCTACCATCGTAAAACCCTGGAAGAGCTACCCATGGCGGTCTGCTCACTGGGGCGCGATATGGAAGTGCTGATGTGGAACCGCGCAATGGCGGAGTTGACCCAAACCCCAAGCGAAGACGTGACCGGCTCCTATCTGGAAGATATTCCCGAACCCTGGTGCAGCCTGTTGATCGATTTCAGCCAAAGCACCGAACCGCACTTCTATCGCCGCGAGATTGAACTGAAAAAACGTCCGCACTGGATCAGCTTGCACAAGGCCAATATCGAGGGGCCGATTACCACCGGCGTTTATGATCAGGTCATGCTGCTGGAAGATGTAACTGAAACTCAGCTGCTCGAGCAGGAGCTGGTGCACTCGGAGCGGCTGGCCTCAGTTGGGCGCCTCGCCGCCGGAGTTGCGCACGAAATTGGTAACCCGATTACCGGAATTGCCTGCCTGGCGCAGAATCTAAAGTACGACTCCAGTGACCCCGAAATACTGGAAACCGCCGCACAGATTCTCAGCCAGACTGATCGTGTCGGCCGGATCGTACAGTCACTGGTAAGCTTCTCTCACGCCGGGCACGCCAGTAAAACCGAGTTTGAAGCGGTATCGATTCGCGATTGCGCTAATGAAGCCATCCATCTTTTATCCCTGCAACGCGATAAAAATCAGGTGCTCTTCTCGAATGACATCCCTAAAACCGCCATAGTGGCTGCCGATGCACAGCGTATAATTCAGGTTTTTATAAACCTTTTATCTAACGCGCGGGATGCCAGCCCAGAGCAAGGGCGTGTTATGCTTGAAAGTAACGAAGATGAGGATTCAGTAACAGTTTCTGTTACCGACGAGGGGCATGGCATCCCTCCCGAACTGATAGAACGGATTCTCGAACCTTTCTTCACCACCAAAGAACCCGGTGAAGGCACAGGCTTGGGCTTGGCCATGGTGTACAGCATTATCGAAGACCATAGCGGCCACATGGACATTATTAGTCCTGCCGATACAGTTCACAATCGCGGCGCAAGGTTTGTTATCACCTTGCCGCGCCATCTCGATTCTTTCATGGATGCCTGACCTGGAAAGTGAACAAAACCAGCGACTTGCAGGTGCGCCCTGCAAGTTATTGACCAGTAACACTTAACGCAAACCCGGATAGCTATGAGTAAGATTCTGATTGTTGAAGACGAGACCATCATCCGTAACGCCTTGCGCAAATTACTTGAGCGCAACCAGTACGAGGTCAGCGAGGCTCCGTCGGTAAAAGAGGCGACGTCCAAATTCCAACTGAAAGAGTTTGACCTGATCGTCAGTGACCTGCGCTTGCCCGGCGCACCGGGTACTGACCTGATCAAGTTAGCGGGTGATACGCCAGTACTCATCATGACCAGCTATGCCAGTTTGCGTTCAGCGGTAGATTCCATGCGCATGGGTGCGGTGGACTATATCGCCAAACCCTTTGATCACGACGAAATGGTCAACGCCGTTAAACGTGTAATAGGCAAAGCCAAGGCCGCCAATAAGGCTGTTGTCGGTGCTATCACCGCCAGCACTGCTATCGCGGGGATGATTGGCGCCAGCGATGTAATGCAGGATTTATACAACCGCATTCACAAAGTCGCCCCCACTAACGCGACCGTATTGATTCACGGCGAAACCGGCACCGGTAAAGAACTGGTCGCCCGTGCACTGCATGAAGAGAGTAATCGCAATAACCACCTGATGATCTCGGTCAACTGCGCCGCCATTCCCGATACGTTGATCGAATCTGAACTCTTCGGTTACGAAAAAGGCGCCTTTACCGGCGCTGCGACTAACCGTGAAGGCTTGGTAGCCGCTGCCGATGGTGGCACATTATTCCTCGACGAAATTGGCGAGTTGCCGCTGGAAGCACAAGCGCGCCTGTTACGCGTACTGCAAGAGGGTGAAGTGCGCCCACTCGGCTCGGTGGAATCGCGCAAAGTGGATGTACGCCTCGTCGCGGCAACTCACCGCGATTTGCGCAAACTATCTAAAGAAGGCAAGTTTCGCGAAGACCTTTATTTCCGTATCAATGTTGTGCAACTGGAGCTTCCGCCATTGCGCGACCGAGGCCGCGATATTATCAACATTGCGGAGTCCCTACTGCAGCGCTATTGCGCCCAGTTTGGCAAGTCGCAACTCAAGCTTTCCTCTGCCGCTAGCGATGCCATCATGAGCTACAACTGGCCCGGCAATGTGCGCGAACTGGAAAACGCCATGCAACGGGCCGTTATCCTGTGTGAAGATAGTAATGAGATAGGTGCGCACCTTTTATCAATAGATTCGGATTATCACGATCTGGATGACAATACTGGCAGCTCGCTCTTCGAGCCAGCACGCCTCGCCAACCGTTCACCGGGTGGCGCACCTGCGGCACAAGATTTATCCTTGGAAGATTACTTCCAGCGCTTTGTTCTGGAACATCAAGACTCCATGAGTGAAACCGAGCTAGCCCGCAAATTAGGCGTGAGCCGTAAGTGCCTCTGGGAGCGTCGTCAGCGTCTTGGCATACCGCGCTCCAAATCTACAAATGCGTTGAGCAGCGCCAAATAACCACCTTACACCAATGCCAAATCAGAAATCCCCGGTTAGCCCACCAGCACCGGGGATTTTTGTTTTAGTGACAGTTTTTTTGATTGAGACGCCATATTAGTGGGGATAGATGCCAAATCGTTACCCCCAAACACGAGTGTGTTACCACGCAAATACTGTTACCGGGATCGCACGCCGTAACAAACTCGTTACAGTTATGTAACCTATGGAAATAACAAAAAGAAATAAGGAAGCCAACAAAAAACTCAACCTATTGTTTTTATTGAACATTATTAAACTGGCACAACTCCTGCTTTTAGAGCGCCATAACAACAATAAACAATAAGAATTAAATGTGAAAATCTAATAACAACAACAAACAATAAAAAGCGTAACGAACCTAAAAATAACAACAATAGACAATAAGAAACTAGAACAAACGAATAACAACAAGAAACAATAAGAAACTGAAAATAAAAGAACATAACAACAAGAAATAATAACAATAGAAATTGAATAATAATAACGAAAACAATAACTTAGACTGACAACGCTAGAAGACAAGAGCAATAAGACAGTAAAATAAAGCGGATAACTGACTAGGCACGGGATGGGATAGCACGCGAGATTGGATATGGGCACGGAAGCACCCATTGAATGCCGACTTAAAGCACTCCGGTGCTCCCTCCTGCGGGAAAGCGAAAGCTTTCCCGTTTTGCTTTTCGGGCAGAGTTAAACTCCCTGGCTTATCCAAAAATACTGACTCACACCTTCACAGCCAAGCCCTATGCCAAACCACCCAGAGCGGCAGGATTGTCGTAAAAAATACCCTGCTTCTGCTAAACTCGCCGCTCTGTGCAACTGACTGCCTAAACACCAGCGAGAAAACATGCTCAAACGCTTGCTAAACCTATTCACCTCCGGCACCAAGGATTCCAGCAAGGCATCCATTACCCGCAATAGCGACGGTGCTGCTTTTATTCCGCGCGATCAACACAGCATCTCCCGGAAGAATATCAGCCCTGCCGCAATCAAGATCATCAAACAATTGGAAGATGCCGGTTTTGCCGCTTATCTGGTTGGCGGTGGCGTACGCGATTTATTACTCGGCAATAACCCCAAAGACTTTGACGTCGCTACCAATGCCAAACCGGAAGAAGTAAAACGCATCTTTCGCAGCGCACGCATCGTCGGCCGCCGCTTTCAAATCGTCCATGTGCGTATGGCGCGCGAGATTATTGAAGTGACTACCTTTCGCGGCCATCATGAGGAATCCTCCAGCACCCGCAGTGAAGATGGCATGCTGTTGCGCGATAACGTCTATGGCACACTCGAAACCGATGCCATGCGCCGCGACTTCACCGTGAACGCTCTCTATTACACGCTTAAGGACTTTTCCGTCATTGACTACTGCAATGGCATGGAGGACCTCAAGCAGCGCACCCTGCGCATCATCGGCGACCCAGCCACGCGCTACAAAGAAGACCCTGTACGCATACTGCGGGCGCTGCGTTTTGCCGCCAAGTTAGGGTTTAGTCTGGAACCCAAGACTGCCAAGCCAATCCGCGAGTTGGGTGGCCTGCTTCTAAATGTCTCCGATGCACGCTTATTTGAAGAAGTGCTGAAGCTATTTTTGGGTGGCTCAGCTACAGCAACCTTCCATCTAATGCGCGAATACGACCTGCTCGCCCATCTTTTTCCTGGAACCGATAAAGCATTGAAGGCAGGGGATGAACTTGGCGCCAATTTGATCGAACAGTGCATGATCAATACCGATAAACGTATCCGTGGCGATAAAACCGTCACGCCCGCGTTTATTTATGCCGCCCTACTCTGGCCCGCACTACAACAACAATTCGCGCTGCTCAGTAGCCAGATGACAGCAACTCAAGCCTGGGGACAAGCGGCGCAGAATGTCATCAACCAACAAATGACACGCACTGCTGTGCCGAAGCGCTTTTTGATTCCAATGCGCGAAATCTGGGATCTGCAACAGCGCTTGCCGAGCCGTTTGGGGATGCGCGCGCTGCGCACCTTGGATCACCCGCGCTTCCGCGCCGCCTACGACTTTTTGCTGATGCGTGAAGCTGCAGGCGAAGCGCTCGATGGCCTCGGTGTGTGGTGGACAAATTACCAAACTGCCAACGACGAAGAACGTGAGCAAATGGTGAAAAATATTGGCAAACAAGCGAGCCCAAAAGCAGCCAGTAAACCGCGTCGTCGCCGTGGACCACGCAAACCCAGAACCGATGCCGCACCCGGCGGGAATGAATAGCCAATGGCGCTGGCCTACATAGGTCTGGGCAGCAATCTGGAAGAGCCGCTTGCGCAGGTACAGCGCGCCTTTACTGAGCTGGCGCGTATTCCCGACACTGCATTGTTGGCGCGCTCAGCGATTTACTCCAGCCATGCCGTCGGCCCCGAACAGCCCGACTACATTAATGCAGTTGCCTTGCTCGACACCCAACTCGCGCCGCTGGCATTATTGGATGCATTGCAGGCATTGGAGCAAGCTCACCAACGTGTGCGTATCCAGCATTGGGGGCCACGCACATTAGACTTGGATCTGCTGCTCTACGGCGACCAAATTATCGCCGAGGAGCGTCTTACCGTGCCTCATCCCTATCTTGCCCAGCGCAGTTTTGTGCTTTATCCGCTTGCGGATATCACCCCCACTTTGCATTTGCCCGATGGTACTGCACTCGCGGATTTACTTGGCCGCTGCCCGGCAGATGGGCTGCTGCGTCTGCCATCACAGGTGTAACGAATCAGTTTCAAGGAGTTGCCGTGAACGCTATGTTTGAAGAACTCGGACTGGATTTAACCAACGTCAAACTGCCGCGCTATATCGCGGTTGAAGGTTGTATCGGTGTAGGTAAAACCACACTCGCGCGCAATATCGCCCAATTATTTAATTACGATATGCTACTCGAGCAACCGGAAGAAAATCCGTTTTTGGAGCGCTTTTATCGCGACCCGAAATCCACCGCATTACCCACGCAATTATTCTTTTTATTTCAACGCGCCAATCAATTACAAAGCCTGCGGCAGGACGATATTTTTGAACCGGTGCGCGTAGCAGATTTCCTGATTGAAAAAGATCAACTCTTTGCGCGCACAACACTCGATGATGACGAACTCAATATTTATCGCCAGGTGTACGACAAGCTGGTGATCAATGCACCGCGCCCGGATTTGGTGATTTATTTGCAGGCGCCACTCGATGTGTTACTCGATCGCATTCGCCAGCGCGGCATTAGCGCCGAGCAACATATCACCGCCGATTATTTAAAAGCGCTCAGCGATGCCTATACTGAATTTTTCCACTTTTACGATGGTGCACCTTTATTAATTGTAAATGCCAAAGATTTAAACCTGGCAAACAATCGCGATCACTTTAAACAGCTGGTGGAATATATCCTCACCATTAAAAGCGGCCGCCACTACTACAATCCAGTGCCTGCGCTTTAATTCAACAGCATCACTGATTTTTATTTTTTGCAGCGAGAATTGCCATGCCCTACGCAACCCTTAATAGCACTTCCACGGCGAATACCGCGCTCATCAAAAATGTCACAATTAATACCCTGCACAAGCTTAAAAGCAGCGGTGAAAAATTTGTGGTGATCTCGCTTTACGACGCACACATGGCTGCCATGGCGCAGCGCTGCGGTGTAGAGGTCGTGCTGGTAGGTGATTCGCTCGGCATGACCGTATTGGGTTACGACAGCACCATTCCCGTCACCATGGAGCAGATGATTTATCACGTTGAAGCGGTCGCGCGCGGCAATAAAAAATCGCTGATTATCGGCGACTTACCCTTTATGACTTACGCCACGCCCGACGAAGCCATACGCAACTGCACGCGCATCATGCAAGCCGGAGCGCAGATGGTAAAACTTGAAGGCGGCGCGTGGCTTGCAGAGACAGTGCGCATGCTTGCTGAACGCGGTGTACCTGTATGCGCACATTTGGGTTTAACGCCGCAATCGGTGAATAAATTCGGCGGCTTCCGCGTGCAAGGGCGCGACGAGGCAAGCGCAGAAAAAATTCTCACCGATGCCAAATTACTCACCGAAGCCGGTGCCGATTTATTAGTGCTCGAATGTATACCCGCTGCATTAGGCGCGCGTATTACGCGCGAAATTGCGATTCCCACCATCGGCATAGGTGCTGGCCGCGATACCGATGCGCAAGTATTGGTAATCAACGATATTCTCGGCCTCACTGAGCAACCGCCGAAATTTTCCAAAAACTTTTTACTGGAAGCCAATGACATTCCCGGTGCGATGCAAAAATATGTCGCCGATGTTAAAACCGGAATTTTTCCCAGTGATGCGAATATTTTTAATTAATTCTTTTGCTTAACAATACAAAAATAAACAAAGGGAATTTTTAGCAACAGCAACAACGCGTTGCTAGACGCGCAATAGTTCAGCATAAAATTCGGTCATAGCGGCTGCACAACAAAAAATAGCAGCCTCATCAAAAACATGAGAGAAGGTTAACGTTATGATCACCAAATCCGTATTGATCGCTGCCCTGCTTGCCAGTGGCAGTATCAATCTCTATGCCGAGACAACGCCACAATCCAATCCAGTTACTGCTAATCAATCGCACATTGAACAAAGTAACTGGGAAAGCTATCTCGCCACCTCCAAAAAATTGCGCCGAGCCGATCAGGATTTTATTAACGCCGAATTAAAAACGCTCGGCCAAAAAAAACCGACACTACCTGCGTACACAAAAGAATTTGGCTTTGAAGTAAAACAAAATACGGATTGGTTTAAAAGCGCAGAAGGCAAGCGCGTAATGGACGTTATTCTTTCCTTCCAAACGCCTTCTGGTGGCTGGTCAAAACGCACCGATATGAGCAAGGAGCCGCGCAAACCTGGCCAGGCATTTGGGGTCGAGAAGGGTTATATCCCCACTTTTGATAACAGCGCTACCAGCACTCAACTCCGGTTGCTGGCACAAGCGCACTACGCCACTGGCGACACGCGATATATCACTGCCTTTGCCAAGGGCTTGAGTTTTATTATCACCGCCCAATACCCCAATGGGGGCTGGCCGCAAAACTATCCGCTAGTGGGTGGATATCACGACCACATCACTTATAACGATGCCTTAATGCGCGATTTAATAGCGGTACTTTATGGCGTAGCGCGTGCCAAAAATGAATTCGCGTTTGCCACTAAAGAACAACAGCAAGCTGCGCAAGCGAGCCTCGCTCGCGCCTTGGACTGCGTGCTAAAAACCCAGGTTGTAGCCAACAACACATTAACGGTATGGGGCGCGCAACACGATGCAAAAACGTTACAGCCAGCCAAAGCGCGTGCCTACGAAATGATTTCGCTCGCCAGTGCCGAAAGCCAATCAATGGTGGAATTTTTAATGAGCATGGATTCACCCAGCCCTGCCATTATTAAATCGGTACACGCTGCAGTAGTTTGGTATGAGCAAAGCAAAATTGTGGGCAAAGTATGGGAACGTGGCGCGGCAACTCTGACTGACGACGCTAAAGCACCGCCACTTTGGGCGCGCTTTTACGAGATAGGCACCAACAAGCCCTTATTTGGGGATCGTGACGACACTGTCTTTTATGATTTGAGCAAAGTATCAAAAGAGCGGCGCGAAGGTTATGCCTGGTACACCACCGGGCCAAATAAAATTCTGACGAAATACGCCAAGTGGGCAAAAAAATATCCGCAATAATTAATTCTTCCTGGCGGGTTCATCCACAGGATTTTTTACCAAGGCCCCCGAACAAAATAATCGCACGACAAAAGCCCTGGCTGTAAATTTGCATTTCTAGTGGCTAGCTGCGAAGCAGCGCAAACCACGCAGATTGACAATGTGCTTAACTTCACCCACGGGTTAGGTCACTTAGTGACTAACCCGCTATTTACTCTATTACCATAGGGACTCTGCGCATTATTGCATCCCAACTGGCAGAGAATTACCCACGGAAATAACGGGCGGTTTATCGCAATGTGGCATAAATATCGACACAGATATTTATGCGCCCGAGCAATATGCTGTAGCAATTATAGATACGGAATACGATTACTCATTTCACTTTTGTACGCAAAGTAATCTATTTGGTCAGCTACAAATTAGACACCATAGCGTGTATATTATTTAAGCAACCAAATTCTGGCACAGGGTGAGGGTGAAGTATTTATTGCGTGCGCATTGAGTTGAGGTGACTAGTTCGCCTTTTTCTAGTCCTAGGAGGGTTTATGTTAAGAATGCGTTTATTGTTGTTAATTACATCGCTATGGTCGTCAGCTGTATTAGCGGGGCCTATTTTACATATTGAAAATAATAAATTAATCGGTGTAGAGGGAGTAACTGTCGGCCGTTATTCTTATGATGTTTCATTTGTGCAAGGCTCTTGCACAGAAGTATTTAATGGATGCACTTCTTTCCCATTTGAACTACTGGATGATCGAACAAACCGCTATGGCAATCTATTCGCGGCTTTACGGTCATTAAATAAAGCGATTTACGGCCCTGATGACGCAAGTACTGATCCTTTGCTGTGGTATGTACCAGAACTTAAAATACCTGCCAATAAATGGTTTGGATTGGCAGATCAGGAAGCATGGCACATTTCATATGCGCGTTTTTTTGATGACGGTGACATTGGCGAATATTCGGTGGAATTTAATTTAATAGAGACCGATGATTTATGGACCGTTTGGTCTAATGCGCGTCCTGTTCCTGAACCTTCTGGCCTGATGTTGGTTATTACTGCACTTTTGGCCGGCTATTTATTTCGCCAGAAAAAATATCTTCAGCAGTAAACTTTTTTAGTGGCTGGATATACAAAAAGCCTGCAGCTCATGAGCTACGCAGGCTTTTTTATTACTTAAGGCCGACTACTTCAACTCAATCCCCCTCGCTCGACCACACTTTCATCGTTTGCACCGCCAGCAATTTGCACTCGCCTTTGTCCTCGACATAAGTGCGCATAAATTGATAGCGCGAGGTGCGAAAGGTTTTACCGTCCGGATTCCATTTATCCACACTGCTCAAACCTTGCAACACCACCGTATTGCCTAAGCGCTGCGGCGTAATATCGTGTGAGCGTCGCTCTTTGGTTCGCTCCTCGGGTTTGGGAATACGCACCAGCAATTGAGCCTTGCTCTCTTTTAAGCTGGCGAGGTTATGAACCCACATAAAATCCGGCGCCAGTAGCTTGTCTAGAAATGTCACATCGCCCAGCTGCAATGCCGTTTCATATTGCCCATCCAAACGCGCGATTTTTTCCGCCGTCAAACAACTCTCTGCCTGCACAAGCGCGCAACTTAATGCGCTCATCCACAAGACTACAACAAGCATTTTTTTCATCGCCCGCTCCGCCACACGATCTCTCAGGAGCGAAAAGTAGAACACAAAAACAAAAAAAAGCCGACACCAAAAAGATGCCGGCAAGACCATACTAGATAACAAATAAAGGGGAGTTCCAAACCGGGCTATTAAACCCATCGGTAAACGTACAACCTTCCTAAAACAATGAGTCAACCAAAACTGAGTGCCGTTGCGCTCACCGGAAGAAACAGTTACCGGTAGCTTTAGTATTGTTCAGTTTTCAGCCACTGCCAGTTTTTTTATAGCTCTGTTTACACTATTTGGCAATAACCTCCCCAACCTCATTAGAAATGGCTATAAACAGCAATTAGACTGGTAAATTGCGTCCCATCAGTACCGTAGCCTCATTAATAAGATGCTCCAAACGCGTTGCTGTCGTTGAGCGCAAGGCAAAGTCATCGACCAACTTCCGCAAGCGGCTCAGCTTGGGGCGCACTGCGCGAAATTCTTCGGTAACCGGTTCATATTCCAAATGATGATCCTGCACACTCAACTTGCCCAACTCGGATAATTCCGCATGCAGCGCACTGATCAGATCGTAAAAAAAATCTTTGCGGTCGAGGCTGTTAGCCTCCCAATACGCTTGGTTCAAACCACCCAACAAATCCTCAAGTACCTTGATGGCATTAGAAATACTGCTACTTGACATAACACACCTTTATATTTCACTTGTGATTAATCGCTTGAGTATAGAAGACTTTAACGACGCTGCCGGAGCCTCTGCTAAACTCCGCTTTCCCGCTTCAGGACGCTTTTATGCCGCTCGAACAACTCTGGCTGTTTACCACTATTACACTCGTACTCTCCGCCAGCCCCGGTCCGGTGATGCTCGCCTGTATGATTGATGCGGGGCGCTACGGTTTTGCCAAATCGGTTTACACCATGCTCGGCGCCAGCGTTGGCAATTTAGTGTTGATGCTGTTATCCGCATTGGGTTTGGGGTTATTAGTCGAACAAGCCGAATGGATTTTTCACACTATTAAGTGGATCGGTGCAGCTTATTTAATTTATTTGGGCATTCAACTCGCGCGCGCGCCAGCATTGAATGTTGATGTCGAATCGCGCCAGATACGCAGCAGCCATCTATTTGGCAAAGCCTTTATCGTCGCCGTGACTAACCCCAAGGGGCTGATTTATTTTGGCGCACTTTTTCCGCAATTTATCGATATCCACCGCAGCATGCCGCCGCAATTTGCGCTGCTCACGGTGATTTTTTTAGCAATGGATTTTGTATGGATGAGCGTTTATGCACTGGGCGGACGCAGCATAATGCGCTGGTTAAAATCACCCGAGCACCAACGCTGGTTTAATTGGATTTCCGGCGGCGCATTAATTATTGCGGGTGGCGCTTTAGCATTTACCAAGCTGTAGCGACAACGACAGGGGCGCATTAAAGAGCTGCGCCATTTTGATATAAGCAAAGAAAAAATGATTCTTTTTCATTCCCGCTAAAAATCCCTAAGCTGCCTCCATACACTTTTTGGAGGCAGCACTATGTCATTTACTCATCCACCTCATTTCCCCGCATTGCTTGCCGACCAGCCAATCCTGATCGTACCCGGCCTGCGTAATAGCGATGAACAGCATTGGCAGACGCTGTGGCAATCCCAGTTGCCAAACAGCAAACGTGTCCAGCTTGATAACTGGAACACGCCCGATCTGGATAAATGGAAAGCGGGGATTCGCGCTGAATTAAATAAAATGGATAAACCGGCCGTCATCATCGCGCACAGTTTTGGCACGCTCGCCAGCGCGAGTATTGCAGCAGAGTTTCCCGATAAAATCGCCGCCTTATTTTTAGTAGCACCCGCCGACCCGGACAAATTCAACATTGCCGCACGTTTGCCGCAAACACCGTTACCGGCACCGACAAAAATCATCGCCAGCAGTAATGACCCTTGGCTCAGCGACAGCAAAGCTGCGTATTTGGCGTTGCAATGGGGCGCAGACTTTTTGCGTTTACGTAACCTAGGGCATATTAATAGCGAATCGAATTTGGGATTTTGGCCAGAGGGAATTAACCAATTGCAGCAACTACTACGCAGCGCTAACAAACACTCCGCATCTACACATAAATTTCATCGCGCGGCATAACGCTGCCATGAAAGCTTAATGATATGCGCGCCAAAAATCGCCGATTTTTTTTGCAATTAAGTTATCAATTACATAAGCAAAGTGTTTAATCTTTTGATAAGCAAGTAATTATTCTTATTGGCATAGTCCCTGCTGCATCCTTGAGCCTGCTAAAGCACAGGCTTTTAATTACTTATATTTACCAAGGATGCTAACTACAATGAAAAAAATTCTTTTTAACAGCTGCATCATTGCGGCGATTGCCTTGTCTGGCGCAGTACAAGCAGCTCCAATAACCGTCAACTCTATTTTTTCCGACTGGTCTCCTACGAAACTTGATAATGGCGCTCAAGCCAGTTACTTCAACACTGATGGTATCGCAGGCAATGAAGAAATTCGCTGGGGTATTCCAGATACCTCTGCTGGACAAAGTGGTTATCGCTTTGCCTCTTCTACCGTGCCAATTAATGCCGAAGTAGATACTGCATTCTCGCTGGGTACATTTACCCACTTCAATTTCCCGGTTTATGCCCCATCACTCGTTAACGCCCAACTAAACATAGGTATGGACTTCACTCTGAATGATGGAACCAACCTAAATAAAACGTTCAATTTCTTATTTGGTCACGATGAGACATCTAACTCCGGCAATAATAATTGCTGCAATGATGTGGTTAGTATTAGCAATTTAATTACCACCGACACCTTTCTCATCGATGGTACTCACTACACCTTGTCGCTCTCGGGCTTTTTGCAAAGCGGTGTAATAGTTGATTCATTCAGCACAGTAGAAAATAAGGTGAACCAAGCATCACTGGTTGGTCAGTTTACTGAATACCGCCAAGCTAACGTTCCCGAACCAGCGCCATTATTGTTGTTCGGCTTAGGTTTACTAAGTCTGGTTGGCGCACGCCGCTATAAAGCCAAATAATTTTTTCCTGCAATAAAAAAACGCGCGACTTAACATCGCGCGTTTTTTTGTTTCAGCATTTTACAATTACGCTAGCGCATTGGTGCAAACACCTAACCCGTCGCTTTTTGCCTCAAGAACTTCGGGAATCAATATCCCTGATCCACCATTTCCTGCACTCGCGCCAAGCCTTGTGCGGTATCAGAACCCGGTGCTGCAAAACGCAGCCCCTGTTGCACAAACATTTTGGCTTTTTCCGGTAGGGCTAATTGCACATAACTTTGCGCGAGCACCAAATACAAATCGGCGGCGCGACGTTCAATGCGCAGGCCGCGTTCGGCGGTGGCGATGGCGCCTTGGTAATCCTGGGATTGATATTGTTGGCGCGCTTGCTTGGCGAGGCTTTGCGCAGCCGGATTCAGCGCGACACTTGGCACAGGTTTGGGCACGGCGCCTGGTTGCGGTTGCACTATCGCTGGCTCACCGGGTTTTACTACGCTGCCGGGTCTTTCAACCACTGGCGGGGGAGTTTGTGGCTGTTGGGTGCTGGTGGCGCAGCCGACAATGGCAAACACGCCTGCGAGTACGCAGGCGCGGGTCAATGAAGTAATCATGGATAACTCTGAATTCGGGAGGTGAAATTTAGGCGCGCGATTTATTCAATGCTTCTTATTCAGAATCTTTCGCGGCCGCCTTTAACAAACGCGCCACTTCTTTCCACATATCGATGTAGGCGAGTGCCGCGCGGCTGCGCTGATTGTAGCTGGTTAGTGGTGCGCGGCGCAGCCCCATTTGCTCAACGGCGGAATCGTTGGGGATATAGGTTTTAAGCATGGGCACTGGCATGGATTTACTGTTTTCTATCGCCTCGTGGTGCAAGCGACGACGCATATCCACCTGATTGAAAAATCCGACGATACGTGGTGGAGCCGTTTTTTTGCTTTTGAGAAACTCCACCACCTGTTCCATCGCACGGATCGATAAGGGGCTCGGAATCATCGGGATTAATAAAATATCCACTTCCAACAAGAGCTGCTCAACGCTGGGCGAGAGTGTGGGCGGGAAATCAAAGATAAGAATGTCGGCTTTTTCGCTCAGGGGTTTGATGAGTTGTTTGAGGAATTTTTTGTCTTTACTCAGCTCATCGAATTCGCTATCCAAGCTGCGCAGGCTGAGATCGGCGGGAATCAGCAGTAAGCCTGGATAGGGGCTGTAGAGTTCCATTTCGCCGATGGACTTGCCTTTACTGAACAGTTTGATCGCTTTGGCGGTATCCGGCTCCTGCTGGCAAAACCAGCTGGCGGCAGCTTGCGGATCCAGATCCCAGAGGATCACATTTTTTTTCGCGGCGGCAGCCATATAGGCCATGTTAACTGCGGTTGTAGTTTTACCCACACCACCTTTAAGGTTATAGAAAGCGATTTTGATCATAACAATCCCATGTAGTCCGTGTTGAGTAACGCCTATTTTTATATGGATGTAAAACAGTCAACGGCGAAAGTTAGTTGTAGCATTTTTAATCGAATCCTACAAAATTTATACGTTATACAGTGCGTTAAAAATGGTGCAGCACGCGGCTGATTGCATACCCAAGCGCAACCGACCGGCGGCAGGTACAATCACCACTCATTTTAACGAGCAGCGGTTATGACCCAAGCCCATCCCTACGAACAACTCACGCCTGACATGGTGTTGGATGCGATTGATAGCACCGGCTTCCTCACCGATGCCCGCATCCTCGCGCTCAACAGTTACGAGAACCGCGTCTACCAAGTGGGGATTGAAGGGGCGAGCCCGCTGATCGCCAAATTTTATCGCCCCGAGCGCTGGACTAACGCGCAGATCATTGAAGAACATGAGTTCACCCAAGCATTAAAGGATTTGGAGATTTCCGTGGTGCCGCCAATGGCGGATGACGAAGGCAATACCCTGCGCGAATTCCAGGGCTTTCGCTTTGCGCTTTATTTGCGCCAAGGCGGCCATGCGCCGAATCTGGATGACTTTGATGCGCTGCTATCGCTTGGCCGCACGCTCGGGCGCATCCATGCACTCGGGCAGGCTCGATCGTTTGCCCATCGCCCGCCGTTGGACATCCAAACCTTTGGCCGCGACAGCTATGATTTTTTAATGGCGAATGATTTTATACCCGCCAGTTTGCGTGAGTCTTATCGCACGCTTGGTGCAGATTTGTTGGCGCGCTGCGAAACCCTATTCAAGCGCGTGGATTACACCCCCATCCGCCTGCATGGCGACTGTCATCCCGGCAATATTTTATGGCGCGAAGATGTGCCGCATTTCGTCGATTTTGATGATGCGCGCATGGGTCCGGCAATTCAGGATTTGTGGATGTTGCTCTCGGGCGAGCGCGAGCAACAGACATTGCAACTTGCCGAAGTGCTGGAAGGCTACCGTGAGTTTTGCGATTTTGATTTGGCCGAGCTGGCGCTGATAGAGGCGCTGCGCAGCCTGCGCATCATGCATTACAGTGCCTGGCTGGCGCGGCGCTGGACTGACCCGGCCTTCCCTCGCCACTTCCCCTGGTTTAATACCGAGCGCTATTGGGGCGAGCATATTCTGGAATTGCGCGAGCAACTGGCCGCTATGAATGAACCACCGCTGGTCATTTATTGAGGTTTGCTTGTTGGAAATTCAGCAACTACACCCAATAATGGCTCATCAGCGCTTTTTTATTTACCCGTTAATCTTATCCGCGTAAGGATCTGGCCATGAATGCCACCGTCACTGCCACTACTCCAGCCCTTGTTATCGACAGCCTGTGGGAATCCATCCGCCTGCAAACCCGCAAACAGGCGGAGACTGAGCCGGTGCTGGCCAGCTTCCTCTACTCCACCATCCTCAATCACGACACGCTTGAAGCAGCGCTAAGTTTCCACCTCGCCAACAAACTCGACAGCCCGGCATTGCCCGCCATGTTGATCCGCGAAGTAATTGAAGAGGCTATGACGGCCGACAAGACGATTGTGGAATCGGTACGCGCTGACTTGATGGCCGTGAGCGAGCGCGACTCAGCCTGCTGCTCGCTGGTGACACCGCTGCTCTACTTCAAAGGTTTCCACGCGCTGCAGGCCTATCGCGTTGCCCATTGGCTATGGAGCCAAGGCCGCAACTCGCTCGCATTGTTTTTGCAGAACCGTATCTCAGGGGTATTTGCGGTGGATATCCACCCTGCTGCGCGCATAGGCAAAGGTATTATGTTTGACCATGCCACCGGCATTGTGATTGGTGAGACTGCAGTGATTGAGGATATGGTCTCAATTATGCAGTCCGTCACCTTGGGTGGTACTGGTAAAGAAGCGGGAGACCGGCATCCGAAAGTACGCAAAGGTGTGCTGATTGGGGCAGGCGCCAAGATTCTTGGTAATATCACCGTGGGCGAGTGCGCCAAAATTGGTGCAGGCAGCGTGGTGCTTAAAGATGTGCCTGCGCGCGCCACTGTGGCGGGAGTACCGGCGCAAATCATCGGTGAAACCCTCTGCAATCAGCCCGCGCGTGAAATGGATCATCTGATTCGTTAACCCCATTTGAGCAACGGCACTTTGTTATTTGGCACGACAAAGTGCCCCGCAATGACTCTTCTGCACCAAAAAATACCGCACTTTGCCCTATTGCCATTCAAAAACAGCCTATATAACTGATAGTTCGCTCTTGGTCTGGATTTTGCTCAATAAAGAATTCAAGACTGAGGAAAACAACGCATGCAATACACTAAACCCATGATTGATTTGGTGTACGAAATTCGCCGCCGCGTAGAGGCTGATATTAAGCCGAGCGTAAAAATGGCGAATCCGGGCATGCTGAAGGAATTAGCGGATTACCACCATCAAGCGAAAGACACTATTACCAAAACCCTGATTAAGGAGCTGCTGTCCTTAGCGGGCGGCCAGTGGTACCAGTTATTGGAACCTGTAAAAGTTGAGCCAGTAAAAACAGAAATGGCGAAAGCGGTGGAAATCCCTAAACAGGTCGTTAAGGTCTATCGCGGCCAAACTATTTTGGTAGATGCACGGCATTCCGCCAAAGCAAATGCTGCGCTGCACAATGAACTACTGGTTACGGATATTCCTCTCCCCAGCAAACCCGTGCGCATGTATCGCGGGCACCCTATAGTCTAAAACAGGGACATCGAGCGAGATGTTTCCATCCTGATAACTCAGGATGGAAAATCAGGGAAACAAAAGTGATTACTTTTGTTGCTGCTTTAATAAATCGCGGATTTCAGTTAATAACACTTCTTGCGCAGCAGGAGCGGCGGGCGGCGGAACCTCTTTCGCTTTAACTCTGTTGATCACCTTCACCAACATAAAAATTGCAAACGCGATAATCGTAAAATCAATAATCGTTTGGATAAATTTACCAATCGAAATCACCACTGCTGGTGCTGCGCCTTCGGCCTCCTTGAGGGTGATAACCAAATCGCTAAAATCGACCCCACCAATCAACAATCCAATTGGCGGCATGATCACATCAGCAACAACCGAGGTGACTATTTTGCCAAATGCTGCACCGATAATAATCCCCACCGCCAAATCCACCACATTGCCTTTTACCGCAAAATCTCTGAATTCTTTTGCAATGCTCATCTGCATTCCCCATGTTTGAATTGAATTAATTAGTGCTCAGGAGCGCACTGAAAGTTTTATAACCCATTACCCAATTAAAGCCAAGATTACCAAAACCAAAGTACTGCTATTCGTCTTCGCGGAGCGCGTAAACGCTAGGCACACCATCCTCGTCAACGGCTACTTGAACCACCATTGGCTGGCAACACACCTGACAATCTTCTACGTAGGTTTGCTGCTCCAGAGAACAGTCAACCAACACACTGATCGGTTCGCCGCAGTAGGGGCAATCCAGAAAACACTCTTCTTGTAAACTCATCATGTGCTCCGGCGATTAATAAGCAGTGGGCGAGTCGATGCCCAATTCATTCCACAATTCATCAACGCGATCTTTTACCGCCTGATCCATCACAATCGGCGTGCCCCACTCGCGCGTAGTTTCGCCCGGCCATTTATTGGTCGCATCAAAACCAATTTTGGAGCCCAACCCAGAAACCGGTGAGGCGAAATCGAGATAATCAATCGGCGTATTTTCAATCATCACCGTATCGCGCGCAGGATCCATACGCGTGGTCATCGCCCAGATCACATCGTTCCAATCGCGCGCGTTCACATCATCGTCAGTGACTATGACAAATTTGGTGTACATAAATTGCCGCAGAAAACTCCACACCCCCATCATCACGCGCTTGGCATGACCGGGATATTGTTTTTTCATAGTAACGACGGCCATGCGATAAGAGCAGCCTTCCGGCGGCAAATAAAAATCCACAATTTCCGGAAACTGTTTTTGCAAAATTGGCACAAACACTTCGTTAAGTGCAACACCGAGAATGGCAGGCTCATCCGGCGGACGACCGGTGTAAGTGCTGTGATAAATCGGATCGCGGCGATGAGTAATTCGCTCAACGGTAAACACCGGAAAATTATCCACTTCATTGTAGTAACCGGTGTGATCGCCAAATGGTCCTTCGGGCGCTATATCATTTGGTGCGATGTAACCTTCCAAAATAAACTCGGCGGATGCGGGCACTTGTAAATCACTGCCAAAACATTTCACTACTTCAGTTTTATCACCGCGCAGTAATCCGGCAAAGCCATATTCAGAAAGCGTATCCGGCACTGGAGTGACGGCACCGAGAATCGTGGCAGGATCAGCGCCCAGCGCAACGGCAACCGGAAAATTTTTGCCCGGATTTTGAATTTGGAATTCACGGAAATCCAACGCACCGCCGCGATGGGAAAGCCAGCGCATAATCAGCCGGTTTTTGCCGATTTTTTGCATACGGTAAATACCGAGATTTTGTCGCTCTTTGTGCGGGCCGCGCGTTACAACTAACGGCCACGTCACTAAAGGACCAACATCACCCGGCCAACAAGTCTGGATTGGCAACACATCCAAATTTACCGCGTCACCTTCCAACACCACTTCCTGGCATTGCGCTTTGCTCAATACTTTGGGTGCTAAATTCAAAACCTGTTTGAAAATCGGCAATTTATCCCAAGCATCTTTAAATCCTTTCGGCGGCTCCGGCTCTTTCAAAAACGCGAGCAGCTTGCCCACTTCGCGCAATGCCTCAACCGATTCTTGCCCCATGCCCAATGCCACGCGCTCGGTGGTGCCAAATAAATTGGCAAGCACGGGAATCGAATAACCTTTAGGATTTTCAAACAATAACGCGGGGCCACCGGCACGCAGGGTGCGGTCGCAAATTTCGGTCATTTCAAGGTTGGGATCAATTTCCTGTTTGATGCGCTTTAATAATCCGCGGGCTTCAAGCAGGGCGATAAAATCGCGCAAGTCTTTATATTTCATTTTTGTAGAAAGCCAAAGTTTAAAAACCGAAGTTTTAAAAAAAAGAAAACCCGTATGTATCACAGCGAATTACGGGGTTTAAATTTCCCGCATTGCGCTGTGCTCCATACGGGCTACAAGCTTACAATTTTTTTCTTAACGCTTATTTGCGTTTCATCGACATAAAGAATTCGTCGTTGGTCTTAAAGTCTTTAAGCTTGTCGAGCAAGAACTCTGTTGCCGCAACGTCTTCCATATCGTTTAACAAACGACGCAGAATCCACGCGCGTTGCAACTCGTCTTCACGCATCAACAATTCTTCGCGGCGAGTACCGGAGCGACGCACGTTGATTGCAGGGTAAATACGCTTTTCAGCAATTTTGCGATCAAGATGCAATTCGAGATTACCCGTACCTTTAAATTCCTCGTAAATTACTTCGTCCATTTTGGAGCCGGTATCAACGAGTGCGGTGGCGATAATACTCAAACTGCCGCCTTCCTCGATATTACGCGCAGCACCAAAGAAACGCTTTGGCCGCTCAAGTGCATGGGCATCCACACCACCAGTTAACACTTTACCGGATGAAGGAATTACGGTGTTGTAAGCACGCGCCAAACGAGTAATAGAGTCGAGCAGAATCACTACGTCTTTTTTATGCTCGACCAAACGCTTGGCTTTCTCGATCACCATATCAGCCACTTGTACGTGACGTGCGGGCGGTTCATCGAAGGTTGAGGCAACCACTTCGCCGCGCACCGAGCGCTGCATTTCAGTTACTTCTTCCGGACGCTCGTCGATCAACAATACAATCAAATGACACTCGGGATTATTGCGAGTAATGGCCTGCGCAATATTTTGCATCATGATGGTCTTACCGGCTTTTGGTGGCGCCACGATCAAACCGCGCTGACCTTTACCGATGGGGGCAATCAAATCGATGATACGGCCGGTGAGGTCTTCGGTAGAACCGTTACCTGCTTCGAGTGGCAAGCGAATATTGGGAAACAGCGGTGTGAGGTTTTCAAACAGAATTTTATTGCGGGAGCTTTCCGGTTTATCAAAGTTAATATCGTTAACTTTTAACAGTGCAAAATAGCGCTCACCTTCTTTCGGTGGGCGAATTTTACCGGAGATGGTATCGCCCGTGCGTAAATTGAAACGGCGGATCTGACTGGGTGAAACATAAATATCGTCAGGGCCTGCAAGATAAGAACTGTCGGCTGAACGCAAAAATCCGAATCCATCCACCAAAATTTCCAGTACACCGTCGCCGTAAATATCTTCTCCGCCTTTTGCGTGGCGCTTGAGGATATTAAAAATAATGTCCTGTTTACGCGAGCGGGCGATATTTTCTAAACCCATTTCATGGGCGATATCAATTAATTCTTCAATCGGTTTCTTTTTAAGGTCGGTTAAATTCATAGGAAAGACTTTATGGATGGATGTGAGTTGTTGCAGATTGTTCGCCGGAAGGCGCTGTGTTGAAATTAAGAAGTACGATTGCGTTTTTTTGCTGTTATTAAGCCGCTAAATTCAGGTTGCAGGCGTAACGCCCACACTCAATCGCCCTCAGTATTGTTCATGAAAATTGACTGGTCGATTAGCTAATCTGGATATATCAGGTGCCGGGGCAAAAACAACAGCAGGGAAATTAGGGTTTGTTCGTCTTGATTAAGGGAATCGGGAAGGTGATTCTGGGAGGAACAAACATCAGATTTGCCTGAGTATAGCGACAAATATCGCCCAGTGCAAAAACAAATTAGGCCATCTTGCGATGGCCTTTAGTAATTATATTGCGGAGTTAATAAAATCAACCAGCTGTGGCTTGCTTACGGCGCCTACTTTGGTAGCGTGAGCTGCACCGTCTTTGAAGAGAATCAGTGTTGGAATACCGCGCACATTAAATTTAGCTGCTGTTTCTTTGTGTTCATCAACATTGAGTTTGGTGATTTTCACTTTGCCTTCAAATTGCTCAGCCAAATCATCCAAAATAGGGGCAATCATTTTACAAGGGCCACACCAGGGCGCCCAAAAATCGACCAGCACAGGCAGATCAGCACCTATTACTTCCTGTTCAAAGCTGGCATCGCTAACGTGAACAATAGCATCACTACTCATAATAACTCCAAACCTGATGGTCATTTAGTGGCGGGATGATCCCGATTAGTTGCAGTCATCATAAGGATTGCCCCAGACACAGGCAAGGAGAAAAAACCAATTATTGCCATAGGGCGAGGCTATGCGCGACATGTGGTAGAAAGCGTTTACTGTTTAGCGCTCTCAACCAAGCCTGCTGACTCAAAAGCAGAATACAGATTGTTAAAAGTAATAGGTTTAGATAAATAGTAATTCATGCCGCTAGCGAAGACTGCCTCACGATGCTCCTGCAATGCATGTGCAGTGAGTGCGATAATCGGGGTAGGCGATAAGCCTTCGCGCCTTTCGTAATCGCGAATACTGCGCGTAGCTTCAAAACCGTCCATTTCCGGCATTTCGCAATCCATCAAAATAAGATTAAACCGTTCGTTCGCTGCTCGCACCGCGTCGCAAGCCTCTGCCCCGTTTTCCGCAAATGTCGGCACTATGTTGAGCTTGCCCAGCAGACCTTTAATCACCATGCGATTAACGGGATTATCTTCTGCGACTAGCACACGTAAATGTGCAAATTTATCCAAGTCCCGCGCTTTGCGCTCCACTGCGACCAGTGGAACCGGCTCATGACCAAGCAGCGCAATCAATTCCTGCCGCAGTAATTTTACCGAAATAGGTTTACGCAAAACGGTATGAATCGCGAGGCTGCGAATTTGTCCTTGATCGTGATAGATATCGCCCGCGCTAAACATAAACAGCGGTAACTCGCGAAATTCTGGTACATCTCGCAACCATTGTGCAAATTCGAAACCGCTCGCATCGGGTAGCGCGTAGTCGAAGCCAACAAAATCATAGGGCTCCCCCGAATGCATCGCGTGCTTTAGTTGTGCCAAGGCGATTTTGGCTGAAACTGCCGATTCTATATTCACCCCCCAGGCAGCGCAGTGATGCGCAATAAATTCACTTAAGTTGCGACTGGATTCAACCAGCAACAATTTTTTACCTGGCAACAAATCATTATTGGATTCAACTTGTGCAGAATTCCAATCGCAGACATCCTCTTTATCTAACCGCGCAGTAAACCAAAAGCTTGAGCCGCGGCCTTTTACGCTTTCAACGCCAATTTCACCGCCCATTAACCCCGCCAAGCTTTTGCATATTGCCAAACCCAAACCGGTGCCACCATATTTTCGCGTGGTGGATGCATCAGCTTGATTGAAGGAATCAAATAAATCTTCAGTGCCACTCATTTCTATCCCTATACCGCTGTCTTGCACGATAAAGCGCAACTCAACTTTATCATTCGGCAGCACTGCCCCCAGGGTGACGCGCAGGGAGACAAAACCTTCGGTGGTAAATTTAAATGCATTACCTAACAAATTAATAATTATTTGCCGCAGACGAGTAGGGTCACCTTTCACCCACTTGGGTACATTGGAATCAAGGCCGCCAAATAATTCAATTTGACGTTTATTAGCAGTAGCACCAAATAATTGCACACAACTTTCGACTAACTCATCCAACTCAAAGGTAGTCTCTTCGAGCTGCATTTTTCCTGCTTCGATTTTTGAGTAGTCGAGAATGTCGTTGATAATAGTGAGCAGGGTTTCGCCGGAGCGATGAATCACATCGATATAATGTTTTTGATTGTCGTCGAGCGGAGTATCGCGCAGCATTTCCAGCATACCGATGACACCATTCATCGGCGTGCGAATTTCGTGGCTCATGGTTGCTAAAAACTGACTCTTCGCTCGGCTTGCATCTTCAGCTGCATTTTTTTGGCGACGAGTTTCAAGTTTCTCTTCTTTTTCTGTTAACAGCGCCGTCTCAATCGCGTGGCGCTGTTCAATATCGTCAAGTAAAGTTTCTCGCATGTGATTAATAGCGTTGACTACATTGTCCAATTCATCGGAAGCGGAATTGACTTTAAGACGCTTGAGCTTGAGTGGTTTGGTGAGCGTTTCCAAATTGAGGTGGCGCGCATAATTGGCGATAGTTTTCATGTGGCGCGTCAGCAAGGTATGCACCAGCCAAACAATAAATAGTGCAATCACTAATGTTTTAGTGCCTTGCACCAGCGCGATGAAAAATGCGCGCTCCCACAACTTATCGTAAATACTGCTAAGACTGGCGGTGACTGTGAGGGTGCCCAACTGCTGCTCCGGCGTACTTGCATCCTCATACACCAGCGGATAACTGCGTACTAAAAATTGGCTGCGTTTATTTTCCAATTCTTTAGGGTCATAGCTGCTATTACTTGCAACTAAAGTTTGCTCGCTATTATTCCAGTCGTGCCATACAACTTTGACCTGCACAACATCATCCACTGCGAGCACACTATTGATCTGGATATTTAATTGCTCCTGATCAAAACCCCACAAGCTCTTGGTGATACTAGCCAAGGTACTGATACGCACCTGATCCAGACGTTTTTCAAGCGCCGCGATATCGTCGTTAAAGTTGCTGTGCAGCTGCAACAAAATAGCGACCAAGGTGATGATCGAGCTGCTGATAATAATCAACCCTAACAGCCGCGCGGCTATGGGGTTTTCACGCATGTAAGTTCTAATGTTGGGCATCTCAACCAACCGCAGCAAGACGAATAGAGAGTAATGCCCTTGAGTGTAGCAGCAAAAAATACTTACCCCATGGCTAGGTACAAGTAAAAGGCGGGGTGACGAAAGCTTTTCGTTCAGCTTACATAGCCGGACTGAAGATGAAGCAGCAAACGTTCAGCGCGTTCGGTGAAATCCCTGCGCACCGAGGGATCATCCAATTGCACACTAAGTGCGTAAACATAATGGCGCAGACCGGAAGGTTTGGTTTTGCCCGTCTGCAACCATTGTTTAAAAACTTCGTTGGCGAGACCTTTTCCTAATCGGCCATAAAAATTAACAAACAACTGATCCAACTGTTCTATTACGCGCCTCACAACGGGCAATAAGTTAGGTTGGACGTGATGACGGGGCTGCGCGAGTGAATTGCTCATATACATCTCCTTGAGGACTATTCTTGAGTTAAGCTGATGCCCTATGAATCGCAAAGACTGATTGGGAATAACCTGATAATTTGAAAAAGCTGCTGCGCGCAATTGCACTTTGCATCGAACAGTTAAAAAAGCAGGGGTGGCAGGCGTTCAACACGCTATTTTTCAATAGCAGATGGTTTACAATGCGCGCAATTCCTGTGCATTGAATGCATGCACGCGAGGAACAGGACTCCCGCCCGAACCAACCAATCCAGACATCAGTATCAACACCTCTGCTACAGGGTGAGATTGAGCGTGCAACGGAAAAATGGACGAATTACCTACCCTGCCACCGAATACCTAAGGCTATTCAGCAGGTATATGTGCAGGCAGCAACTACACTAAACAAGCCTTGGCGACTGCAACACAAGTCCAAGGCTGTTTGAATTTAATCTCAACAATCCGATGCGGAGAAAGAGTGGATGAGCGTGTTGTTTAACACCCAAAAGGCTGGTAGCCGATTATTTACCTGCAGCGGTTTAACCGCCCTGGCGATGAGCTGTGTATTAAGTGTTAGCTTTGTCGGACTTGCCAATGCGCAACAACCCGCGGTAGCAGCCGCTACCGAAATTGCCCAACCCGCGCTCTTTGATGCAATTGCCTCGCGCGCCAAACTACTGGCACGCCGCGAGTACAAACCGATACAGGCCAATATTCCCGAAGCTCTCGCGAATATGAATTATGACCAGTACCGCTCGATCCGCTTTCGGCCGGAATCATCGTTATGGCACAACGAATCCTTGTTCGAGCTGCAATTATTCCACCCCGGCTTTCTCTATCGCGAACCCGTCACACTGCACATGGCCACCGACGGCTCCGACGCCTTTGTGCAATTCAAGCAGGAATACTTTAATTACGACGGCCCCGCTGCGCCGTTGGCAGGTGTTGCACCGGGGAATATCGGCTTCGCTGGTTTCCGTATCCACTACCCGCTTAACAGCAATGAATACAAAGATGAATTTATCGTTTTCCAGGGCGCATCCTACTTCCGCATGGTTGGCCCAGGCTTGGCTTACGGCTTGTCGGCACGCGGATTGGCCATCGACACTGCTGAACCCAAGGGTGAAGAATTCCCGGTCTTTCGCGAATTCTGGCTGGTCAAACCCAGCCCTACCGATACCCGCATGGTGATGTACGCATTGCTCGATAGCCCATCAATTACCGGCGCTTACCGGTTTGAAATCTTCCCCGGCGCACCCACTGAAATGGCGGTAGAAGCCCGGTTATTTGCGCGCAAAGACATCCAAAAACTCGGCGTTGCGCCACTCACCAGCATGTATATGTGGGGTGAAAACCATACCCGTTTCGTTGATGACTTCCGCCCCGAAGTACACGATTCCGATGGCTTGTTAATGGCCGCTGCTAACGGCGAGTGGATCTGGCGCCCAATCAGCAATCACCGCAGCCTGCGCGTGTCCTCGATGATGGATGAAAATCCACGCGGATTTGGTTTACTGCAGCGCGACCGCGATTTTGATCACTACATGGATATGGAATCGCGCTATGAAATGCGCCCAAGTATGTGGATTACGCCCGAAGGCAACTGGGGTAAAGGCCGCGCAGAGTTGGTAGAAATTCCAAGCGATAGCGAAACTAACGACAACGTGGTCGCCTACTGGGTGCCCGCCAAAGCAATGAAAGCGGGCAGCAACGCGACCTTTAAATATCGCCTGCGCACCTTTGATGATCACTTGCCAGAGAATACTGGCGCCAAGGTAATCCGCACCCGTATCGGTTGGGGTTCCAACCCCGGTCAAGCCAATCCACCACCGGCGAGCAAGCGCAAATTTGTAATTGATTTCCGTGGTGGCGAATTGGACAACATCTCCGGTGACGCACCATTAATGGCCGAGATGCAAAAAAATTCCGGCACGATTAGTGAGTTGGTCGTGCGCCGCTTACCCGATGGCCGCACCTGGCGCGCCTCATTCAAGCTGGAGCCAGAGGGTAACAAGGTGGCCGATATGCGCCTCTACCTGAAATTGCGCGACCAACGCTTGAGCGAAGTGTGGAGCTATGTCTGGTACCCGGATGCAATCTGATATGAGTCACGAGTTTCGCGCCCCCGCTGATTTAACGGTACTGCCTGCGGATGCCATACGCATCCCAGGCCGATCCGTGCGCCGCTATATCTACGTCATCCTGAGTGTGCTCACTGCTATCAGTGGGGTGTACATCATGTTTGACATTCTCAGTGCCAATGAACTTACCGCGCTGGAAGCCGTCATTTTGATGCTGTTTGGCATCAGTTTTACCTGGCTTGCACTCGCCTTCTGGAGCGGCCTGTTTGGTTTCTTCCTGCAGATGCTGAGGATTGATCCGCTCACGCTGAAATCCACCAAGGGCATGCTGGAAGATACATCCCCGATCACCTGCCGCACTGCCGTGGTGATGCCGGTGTACAACGAAGATACCCACCGCGTAGTCGCCGGTTTTGAGGCAACCTTGCGCTCGCTGGAAAAAACCGGCGAAATCGCCCACTTCGATTTTTTCCTGCTCAGCGACACCACCAATCTGACTATCGCCCAAGCCGAACGCGATGCCTGGCAATTGTTGCAGGAGCGTCTGGGAGACTTGGGCAAGCAGGCCTTTTACCGCCGCCGCGAAAAAAATACCGCGCGCAAAGTGGGCAACATCGCTGAGTTTTGCCAGCGCTGGGGTGCCAACTACGAAAACATGATTGTGCTCGATGCCGACAGCATTATGGCGGGTGATTGCCTGCTAAAAATGGTGCGCGCCATGCAAGCCAACCCACGTACCGGGCTGATCCAAACCATCCCGATTCCCGTGCGCCAAACCACTTTTTTCGGTCGCTTTGTGCAATTCGCCGCCGTGCTCTACAGCCCCATGCTCGCCACCGGCCTCGCCTTTTGGCAAACCGACGCCGCCAACTATTGGGGGCACAATGCGATCATTCGTATGCGCGCGTTTATCGATCACTGCGGCTTACCAACCTTACCGGGCAAAGCCCCGTTCGGCGGCGATATTCTCAGCCACGACTTTGTTGAAGCAGCAATGCTGCGCCGTGCGGGTTGGGATGTATTTCTGCTTGCCGATCTGGAAGGCAGCTACGAAGAAGTGCCATGCAATATCATCGATTACGCCAAACGCGACCGTCGCTGGGTGCAAGGAAACATCCAACATTTAGGCATAGTCACCACCAAAGACCTGCACCCGATCAACCGCATGCATTTTTTGTTGGGAGCCATCGCCTACATAACCTCACTGATTTGGCTGCTGATGCTGGCCTTGAGCACTGCCGACGCCGTTGTCCGTGCAATCAATTCCAACGTCTACTTCACCGAGACTTATCAGCTTTACCCCACATGGCCGATCGCCAAAACTGAATTGATTATCGCGCTGATCTTACTGACCACCACCTTATTGATGGGACCAAAACTGCTCGGTGTAATAGTCGCGCTCACCCACAGACGCAAACAATTTGGCGGCGCACGCGCGATTATCAAAGGCACCATTATCGAAACGATTTTTGCAGTATTAATCGCGCCGATTATGATGATTTATCATGCCTATTTTGTAATTTCAGTGCTGCTCGGTTTTAAAGTGAACTGGGATTCACAAGACCGCGAGGGTCGCTTATTACCGTGGGGTGAATGTATTGCGCGCACCTCCAAAATGACCAGCGCCGCCATCGCTTGGGGAGTCCTGACGTATTTTTACGCACCGATTTTTTTCTGGTGGTTATTACCCGTCATCACTGGCCTGGTATTAGCTGCACCGCTGGTGCGTTACTCCAGCAGCCTTGACTGGGGCAGAGGCACACGCGCGCATAAAATTTTTATCAGCCCCGATGAAACCAGCGAAGACCCTGTATTGGCACACTTAAATGAATTGCTCGCGGTTGAACACCCACCACTGGCCGCACCGGCGCCCATTCCTGCGTTACCGGCGGATAATTGGAGCGCCATGACGCACCGTGATATAGATGAATATGTCAGTGTGATCCGCTAGTTTTGAAATTGTTTGCATTAAACCAGAAGGAGATTTGTATGAAACATACACTCGTAATTGGCATGATGCTGTTGTCGCTGGCGACATTTAGCACTGCCGCCGAAAAAAAACATGAGCAGTTAATTACCGCGCAGGCGGAGCCGCTTGGTTTTATCAAGAATAAGAGCCGCTTTTTGGATCGCGTTTATCTTAAGCCGGGCGTTAATTTCAGCGATTATCCTGCGGTGCAATTTGCCGAGTTGGATACCAGCAATGTCAGCGTGCGCCAACCGCCGTCATCCAATCATGATTTTAATGAGGAGTGGGTGTTAACGGATAAAGATAAAACCAGTTTGCAAAAAGAATATTTGGAATCGGTTAATGAAGAGCTGATTGAATCAGGGAAATTTAAAGCGGCTAGTAGCGGAGGAAAAACTCTGCTGGTAAAAACTACGCTGTTGGAAATCGCCCCTCTGGCCGTGAAAGATGATTTCAAAAGCCGCCCGATCATCAGCAAAATCTACACTGAAGGCGCAGGCACTATGACGATCAAAATAGAAATTTACGATGCGCAAACTAATACCCTGATCGGCGTTATTGGCGACCGGGCAGACCTTGGCAATCGTCGCTTGGAAGAAAATAATCGCGTGACAACCAAGCGTCAGGTTTCACTCGCATTTGATCGCTGGGCCAGCTCATTGGGTGAGGCGCTGGGCGCTAAATAAATCACTCTATCTGTTGCGATATTTTTTATCGCGATAGGTTGCCCATAAAAAAGCCTGAATTCTCACAAGAATTCAGGCTTTTTTATGCTACCAATTAAACCTTGAATAGGGCATCAAAACCAAAAGGAGAAATACAACCGGACCACATCTGCTTGCAAGCTGTAGAGTGGCTCTTCACCCGCCGCATATTCCGTGGGTGATGCCCGCGCATCGCGGAAATCATCGTAGTCGATGTCGAACTTATCCCAGTACAAATTGGCGGTGCTTTTTTCGAACCAAGGAATAGTGCCCACAGGAATTTTGTAGGTCACACCCAAACCAAACGTGGTGGATGAAAAAGGGCTTAACTCTTTATCGCGCGCCAAAAAGTTTTGCGCATCGCGATAGGGAAACATATCGGCGTAAAAATCGGCGCCGGTTTGTTTGTAGATGCGATATTTAATTTCAAACAACCATTGCTCACGGTAAGGATGTAAATACCGCAGTTCGATGTTATCGGAATCAATACCCCAGCTATCAGAAAACTGGCGCACCTCTGCGCGTACCGATGCGCGATAGGGTAAATAATAAATCGCGCGCACACCGAGCGCATCGCTATTGCGAGTGTGCGGATAAAGCTCTGCCTGATAAAGATAGCCGCCAGTACCCGTCAAATAGCGCACCGAGCGATAAGGGTTATTCAAACAACTTTCTTCTTGCGTGAGATTCATACATTGGTCACTCACGCTATCAAAACTCAGCGAGGCCAACATATTTTTAGTGACAATTTGCGACGCGTTAATGCTGTACTTACGCCGTTCCAAATTGCGTTTGAAGGTCGGATCAGTATTTTGGCCGACCATATCATCACCAAAACTCACACCGAAACCGAGCGTGGTTAAATCACCAAAAAAACTTTGGTTTACACCGAAGCTATAGGTCGATGCATCGTAATCATTTTCTTTGCTGCTCACATAACCGAGCGAGATAGTCGAACGGTCAATCATGTATTGTCCGCTCAAGCCATTTTCTTTCCTTTCTTCCGAATATTTACTGCCTTGCGTCACCACATCAATCGAGGCGCTGCTCACCATATCGACATAATAATTTGCCGCAAGTGAAACGGAGGCGCTGACATTTTTTCGCACCAAAATTGAAGGGCCATCAATTTGCGCACCGCCACCATCGTAACCGTGATAGAGCACATCGATGCGTTCATCGGGCAATACGGCAGCTTGCGCAACACTACTCAACAGCGCTACTGCCACTAGCAGCAAACGATTAATTACAGCCACAACCACCTCCCGATGCACCGTCGCCACCGCGTGCTGCTTCGCGCGCGTCGTACACGTGATGCAAATAAGAATCGGCCACCGGGTCGCGTTCAAAACTCATAATTTCATCGGCGATTTTTTGCCGCTCATAGGGTTTCACCCAAGGCTTGACGGGGCTACAGGCGGCGATGCTAACCAGCAGCGCAATGAATAGCAGGCGGCGCAACATCATTCTTTAATCAGCTCGCGGATTTGGTCGCGGTATTTATTTTCATCGCCCGCTTTGTAGCCGCGATTGATATAGCGAATTTCGCCTTTTTTATCGATCACTACCGTGGTCGGCATTGCATCGACATTGTAGAGGCTGCTCGCTTTGCTTTCGGTGTCATACAAAATCGGAAAACTAACCCCCAATTCTTTGATTAATTTTTTCGCATCGGTATTGTCTTCTTCCACATTGACACCGTAGAGGATAAAACCGGCAGCGCTGTAGCGTTTGGACATAGCATCCAGCAGCGGCATTTCTTTGCGACAAGGGCCGCACCAGGATGCCCAGAAATTTAACATTACCACTTGCCCGCGCTGTTCTGCCAAGCGCACATTTTCACCTGTACTGCTAAGGAGTGTGAAATCGGGCGCAGGATCAGCAACGCTATGGGTGCTGATAAAACCAGCGACCAGTACCACGCCCACACTGAGTAATTTTTTAACCAACCGCGTATTCAATGACATGTGTAACTCCACCAAAAAATCTAGAAAAATAACGATAAACCCAAACGCGATTCCAAATTGGTCACGTTTTTACTTTCACCAAATAACTCATGCTCAAAAGTATGGCCGCGCATACTGATATCCAGAGCCATCCAATCGGTAGCGTAAAAGCGCAAGCCCGCACCCAAATTAATCGTGAAATAATCTTTTGCCGCAAAATCGGTATTACCTGCACCGGCAATAATATAAAAGTGATTATTGAAGGTCAGCTTGTCAGAAAAGAACACCTGGCCATGCAAAAAATTGTAGCCGAGCGAGAGGTTGTAATAACTCAAATCGCGCTCGTCGTCGGTGAGCAATTCAACGCCACCGCTCAATATTTCGTAACTGGTTTTTTCAGTTTCGCTCACGCCATAGGCAGCTTCAACAAAAAAATCTTCGGTGATGTGATACGCGAAGGTAATGCCGATTACCGGATTAGTGCCGAAATCTTCAATACTGAGCAGGCCATAAAAAATGCCTGCTTCAAAATTTTCACTGTCCAGATCATCTTCTTTAATGGTGCGCCGTTCAATATCGGGCGTGATGATTTGCTCCAGCTCATCGTCGTCGCTGGTGCCGTCATCTTGCGCGTAAGTGCCGCTGCCAATGCTGGTTAAACCGAGCAGCGCGAGAATCAGAAAAAGATGTTGAATCCGACTTTCCATTCATTAACCTCTTCGTTGGTATTGCGGCTGGTGAGTATGTAGTGATTGGTGTATTCCACCCGCAGAAAAAAACGGCCGGTGATATGCACATAAGTGCCTAAACTGGCCTGTAATAAATCGTCGTCGCGGTCTTCTGTTTGCACCAGTGTTGAACTGGGAAAGGTTTTGATAGAACCGCTGCCGACACTGAAAAACGGTGACGCGCGCAATTCCGGAAAGGGCTGAAATACTATGCCCGCTGCGATAATTTGGCTGTCAGAAAACTGCCCGGTATTTTCCGCGTAGCGCAACTCGGCCGATAAGTTTTTAGTGAAGCGATAACCGAGATTCATACTCAAACTGTCGGCGCCAGCAAAATCGCCATAGGCGGCACCCAGCTCGATTCGATTAACCAAATAATCCACTTGCGTGCTATCGGGAAATTCCGGTTTGCTGCCATCGAGTGCGAGCGTAAATTGCATATCATCGCGCTTGATCCACCCCACCAAACCGCGTTTGGTTTTAATTTTGATCCACTCAGTACGGCTTTTTAATAACTCAATTATTTCTTCGCGTTCCACTACATGAAAAATGGGATAGCCGCGCCCCGGCCCGGAATAGACGTTGATAAATGCATCATCGACGCTCACGAACAACGGTGCTGGTTCAGCAAACCAATCGCTGCCAAACCATTGCGCTTGTGCCGGTAGAGCAATACTAAGCATTAAAAAAACGATGCAGTTGCGCAGCCACGTTTGCCCCCTTGCAAAAAGGCCAGACGCACAAAGAATTAAACAAGCACACGATGGTAATGGCTTAATGGTTCGCTGCTTAAATGATGCGTGTAAATTACAGTAGCCGATCAAGTGGAATGCCAGCCTCGTCTTCAATGGTTTTATATTCTTCTTTTATAAATTCAAAAAACTGCGTTAGTTGAAGATGATGTTCTTCGTAATCCGCCCGGTTACGCAAAGTTTCACTCTGCAAAAGCTGCTCTTGATATAAAACAGAATCCCTTACTGCAGAGACCAACAAAGAAGCCCACACATTTGGAATTTCCATTACATCGCCTCTTTAATGAGCTTGGCTGCAAGTTGCGCCAGTTTGGATTTAAATTGATCCAAAGGCATGTCGTATGCGGGCGCTATGGTGTAGTGAGTTGCACCGAAGCGCGTGTTGTATTCATCTTTCACTACCGCAATGCCCTCAGGTAATACTGTGCCTTTTGGTATTTTGTAATATTCCCAATCTTTGCCCTCTGGCAGACCGGGCTGATCAAATGTGCTTAGGCCTCTTGGGCGATCTTTAATGCAGACCCACTTAACGCCTGCACGAGACTCTATTTTTATATCGGCTGGCCAGGGGCGACCATTCGAAAGCATCATCGGTTGCTCAATAAAATCGAATACGTTTTGATTGGCTTTGCGATTTAACGCACGCCAAAGCGTAGTAGGTACAGCACCTTCAAAATAACTTTCCAATTTACCTTTTGAAATCAACACATCTTTTAGCAGTGTAATGCTCATAAATTTTCCTTAATTAATTGGGAATGGCCAGTTCAAACGGATTGGTGTAGTAGCGACCATTGGTATCGAGCCATTCCGACAGCAGTTTTAATTCGGCGCCATTGAGAAAACCTGCATGGCTGCCGGTTGCAAATATAGTGAAAAAGCGTGTGCTCGCCCGCGCGCCGTTGCGCGACATACTAGCCTGAACAGGAACTGTGACCAACACGGGATCGGTGCACACGCCGTTTTCATCCACAATCGGGTTGCCATCAATATCGACATTACAGGCGCCGGTAGGAATTAATTCATCTTCCAGCAAACCCGTTTCGGCATTGAGGATTTGGCGGTTGTCGGTCACCGTCAGCTCAGTATAGGAGGCCATGCGGGCATTGGCTTGCAGTTTGACGCGGGTTAGATCCAACTGTCCATCAGGTACTCTGATTGTGGTGGTGCCGTCCACATCCACACTCGGCGAATGGCAGCCGATGCAGGTTGTCGCTGTGCCAACGCCAACCGTCATAGCAACGCGTTCACGTTCCCAAAAGGGCTGGATGTGATATTCGTAGTTAATCACCACGCGGCAGTTTGCATTCCAACTCTCTTCCTCACGGCAAGACGCGGGTGTGGGTGCAGGCACAGTATCGGCGCCAAGTGCAGGGTCAAGCTCGTTGTAGCGATAGGCGAAGGCAGGTGTTCGCGTCAGGTTGGGCGTAGACCATTCATCGCGGTAGATAAGGTCAACCGAGGGCGCACGCAAATTTTCGTCTGCACCTGGGTCTGCTAATGCTGGGCACGTAGTACCGTCAAAAGGATCGGCGCAGTAAGTAGTGCGAGCAGCAAGCTCTGCCATAGTCTCTCCCATATTGGGAACAACAACACTAGATCCTAAGGCGGAATAGCGCTGGGTATTGGGAAAGCTAGCCGCCGTCGCAGCACCAGTGTTTACCGGCAAAACTACAGGATTTTCACGGCCAAGCATGGCCACACCATTACTGTCGCGCCGCTCGCCGGGGCGCAAGCTGATCAACTGATCAACACGCGTACCAATTCGGCGGCCATTCACATCAAGCACTTCCAGATTAAACGCGACATCGGATGGCACAGTGACCATCACTGAACCATCCGGCTCTACCGGTGAATAACCGAGAATTTCCATGATGCCGGTATTGTTGTTAAAGAGATTGCCGTAAACATTGTCGTCTTGATCGTTGAGCGTTTCGTTATCGGGTACCGACACCGCCTTTATCAGCCGCACAAAACGGGCGGGGCGCTGATCGGCCGGGAGAGCCGCCATTGCCGCCAGATTTGCCGCACTGCCACCCAGCGCATTAAACGCACCATCCACGTCATAAACGCTGCGGATATGCAGTAACCCCAGATTTTGCGCGGCGAGATCCGGGTCAGTGGCCGGGGCGATATAGGCCGGTGGCGCCGCCAGTTTTTCCAGTGCGATGGCCTCGGTAAACAGCTTGCCCGCTTCGGCCAGCACTACCGGCTGCTGGGTTTGGCTGGTGATGTCGTAAATCCAGACACCGTAAAACGGTGGTGCTTCTTCATAACCCTCAATGGGTTCACCCTCGAGCAGCAAATTGCTCAAACAAGGCTGCAATCTCTCGGTTGCCACCACTTGCAAGCGACATTGGCTCCAACTCACCAGCAGGCGATTGGTGCCATCGTAAAGCGGCGACAGCGAGGCAAAACGCCCGGAGAGAGAGACCTTGTCAGTCGCTATATCTACCGGCTTGATCGAGATGGATTCAATCTCGCCTTCGGCTTCAACCGAGCCATCCACCACCACCATATCGCCCCCGAGCTGCAGGGCATTTTGCATATAAATCGCTGCGATACTGCCATCGGGCATGACTTGCGGGCGGAACAGGCGCGGCGCTTCTTCCATATTATCGGCCGGTTCAACATTCAAACTGTCGTAGCCAAAATAGCGCTGGATGTCGGTGCCGTCGGGGTTGGAAGTATAAAAACTCAGCCGCTCCGGGTTAGTACCCTGCCAACGCATAAACAGCAAACGGCCGTCGGGCATTACGCTGGGTTGAATATCGTGGCTTTGGTTGTAGGTGAGTTGTTGGATGTCGGTGCCGTCATCTTTAACGGTGTGCAGCAAAAAGCTGGTGAGGTCATTGTCCTGTTGGGTGGTGGCACCGAATTGCGGCTTGCCTTCGTCGAGCAAAATTTCTTTGCTGCGTTTTTGGCGATTGGAGCTGAACAGGATGCTGCCATCGGGCAAATAATGCGGCGCTACGTCATGGCCTTTTTCAGCCTCAAAATCAGAGGTGATAATACGGCGTAGCAGTTTGGATTGCAGGTTGTACTCCCAGATATTCCAGGTCGGCTGCTCCGGCTCATCCTCATCCATATTGGGATCGAGGGGCGCGCGCATGGCAAACACCAAGCGGTCGCCAGCGGGGTGGGCAGAAACATCCTTCACATCGTAATTAGGGCTTTCAGGCGTGTAGTCGGAGTATTTATCCAGATGGGTTTCGAACTCGACGCGGGTGATGTTGGCCACTTCCGCTTGCGCAGTGGCGCGCGCTTTTATATACAGCTCGCCACCGGGATTAAACTCATCCGGATCAAACACATCGGGGTAAATGGGCTCACCTTCTTCATCAAGTGGAATAGGGCGCTGGATATAAGCAATCGGTAAATCTACCACCACCGGGTCAGGCGCCTGACCTGAATTGCCACCACTATCACCCCCACCACCACCGCAGGCCACTAACCCGAGTAAAGCAGCAAGCGACAAACAGCTCGGCACTAATGCGCGAGCCGCGAGCCGCTGGGCGATGGAATAAAGTGAGTGGCGATTTAAAAAATGCGTCATAGCCTGAACTGCCAGATTGGGTGGTGAACCGCTTTGTTATTCAAAAGCCGCGCCAAGCAGGCGACAAGTACTAAGAGTAGCCAAGGGCATAGCTTTCAACCGGATTTATGATGAATCAATGTGAGCCACGTCTCGAAATGATCACGATCCACTAAGGTATAGCAACCCAAGCCATTGCGCGAACCAGATCACACTTTGCCCCAGCTGGAACCAAACTGACATTTTGCGCCAGCCAGCCGCCAGATTATTCACACCGCTCATCTGCCCAGACCCCGCCAACACTGGATTTGCTGGCGGCGCAATCTAGACTTCAGGCGCAATTTAGAGAACTGTTTCAGGTTTCTGACAAACCCTTATGGCGCAGCTCACAATAAGCGATTTTCGGCATATTCACTGCATAGCAGGATAAATAGCGCCAAATAAACCGCTACTTGCGGACAGATCACCGCCTACAGCAATGCCCTGTCGGCGCGCAATACAAATTCCCGGATACGAATTTGGATCGACCAAGGATTGCAGTCAGGCAACCTTGCGGCGGCCTCGTCGCTTCAAAATAAGCTGTATCAACCCAGAATGTATTAACCCAGAACGTATTAAAAAGTAGCTCACTGCGCAGTGCGCGGTTCATTATCAGGAGTCTCTGTGACTAACCCCTTATCCCACTTTTTAGGTAACGCGTTGCAGCGCCTACCCTACCTGGGGCTGCTGGCACTGGTGCTCATTGCCAGCGACAGCTACGCCGGTTCGCGCGAGCAGGCACTGCAAATCCATAACCGGATTGCCGGTGTGCCGCCAAGCCCAGCGGTACTAGCTGAAATGGCCACAGAAATCGACGCTGGTCGCGTGGCCGATGCGGTGCTTATCGCCATGGATAACGAGGCGTTTTACAGCGTCACCCTCAAAAATCTGGCGACACCCTGGACCAACCGCGACCGCACCGTATTTGCACCGCTCAACGACTACACCACCACCGTGATCGGGCTGGTCAAATACGATGAAGATTTCCGTACCCTGCTTTACGGCGACAAGCTCTACACCAGCAGTGCGCCCGGCCTGCCGCCTTACTCGATCAGCAACAACGCTCATTACGAAGCGATTGAAGCGCAAGGGGTGAGTTTGAAAGACACCTTGGTCGCGCGCGACCAAACCAGCTTGAATGGCATTCCCACCGAAGCGACCTCTGGCGTCATCACCAGCCGCGCCGCCGCCAAGGCCTTTTTTATCGCCGGCACCAACCGCGCCATGTTCCGCTTCACTCTGCTCAACCACCTCTGCCGCGATTTGGAACAAGTACACGACACCAGCTTAACGCCCGATTTTATCCGCCAAGATGTAAGCCGCAGCCCCGGTGGCGATAGCCGTGTGTTCCTCAACAATTGCATCGGCTGCCACAACGGCATGGATCCTATGGCCAAAGCCTACGCCTACTACGATTACGAATTTGATGTGGATGCCGACCCCGATGGCCTCACCGGCAGCATCCACTACAACACCGAAAGCACCATCGACCCGGATACCAACAGCCGCGTCGAGAAGAAATACCGCATCAACTCCAACACCTTCAAATACGGTTACGTCACCACCAACGACGAATGGCACAACTACTGGCGTACCGGCATGAACACGCATTTGGGTTGGGATAACAGCCTGCCCGGCAGTGGCACCGGCGCTAAATCGATGAACCGCGAGCTGGCACACAGCCAAGCCTTTGCCAGCTGCCAAGTGGAAAAAGTGTTCCAAAACGTATGCCTGCGCAAACCAGCCGATGCCGCCGACCGCAGCCAAGTGAGCGCGATAACCGCCAACTTCGCCAGCTCCGGATACAAACTTAAACAAGTGTTTATCGACACTGCCGACTACTGCAAAGGTGAATAAGGTGATGAATATGCGCGCTCTTTCAGCATCGTCACGTTTTCAGTGGCGCACATGCAGTTTGCTTGGACTGGTGTTGGTAATCGGATTACTTGGCGGCTGCGGCGGCTCAGGCAGCGGTAGCAAAGTTACCCCCAACCCCGCGCCACCGCCCTCCACCGGCGGCAACAATTTTAGCTATCGCGGCGAAAAACCGGCCAGTACCGCCGATATCACCAAATTCCAGAATGAACTCTGGATCAACATCGCTCGCGAAGACCGCTGCGGCGGCTGCCACAAAACCCAGGCGCCCACCTTTGCCCGTGGCGACGACATCAACCTTGCCTATGCGGCGGTGATCGATGGCGGCCTGGTGTCGCTCTCTGACCCGGCAGCATCACGACTGGTTGCCAAAGTATCCGGCGGCCACAACTGCTGGACGAGCGACCCGGTGGCTTGTGGCGACATCGTCACCGGCTGGATTAACAAGTGGGCAGGCCCGCGCGAAACTACAGCCAACGATGTAGTGCTCAAAGCGCCAGACGATAAAGAAATCGCCAACAGCAAAAGCTTCCCCGTTGATAACAGCGATTTCGGCAGCACTGTTCACCCATTGCTTAAACAATACTGCGCTGGCTGCCATTCGGAATCTGCCGCCACACGCCAGCAACCCTATTTTGCTAGCGAAGACTTGGGTGTTGCCTATCAAGCTGCCAAAAGCAAAATCCGGTTAGACACGCCAGCACAGTCGCGTTTGGTACAACGCCTGCGCGCCGATGCCCACAATTGCTGGAGCGACTGCGCCACCAACTCCAACGATATGCAAGCCGCGATTCAGGCATTTGCAGATGGATTGGATGCGGTAGAAGTTGATCCGGATTTGGTTATCAGTAAAGCCGTTGGCTTGGGCGATGCCTTTGTACTCAGCAGCGGTGGCCGTATCGATACCGACATCATCGCCAAATACGAATTCAAAACCGGCAAAAACACCGTCGCTTTCGACACCTCTGGCATAGAACCCGCCGCCGACCTCAGCCTGATCGGCAATGTGGCCTGGAGCAGCGCTTGGGGTATTAAACTGGCCGATAACGGCCGCGCGCAAGCGACGGTCAGCGGCAGCCGTAAATTCTATGATTTGCTGCGCGGTTCAGGCGAATACACTATCGAGACCTGGGTAATTCCCGACAATCTCGACCAAGGTGCCAACGACAGCAACCCGGCGCGCATAGTGAGTTATTCCGGCAGCACTGATGAACGCAACTTCACCCTCGGCCAATACGACTACAACTATGTGGTACTCAACCGCAGCGACAAGAGCAATGCCAACGGTTTGGTGGTGTTGGCGACCGATGATAACGACGAGCGCGCGCAGGCATCCTTGCAGCATGTGGTCGCCACTTTTGATCCGGTGAAAGGCCGCCGTATTTACGTCAACGGCGAATTTACTGGCGACACCGATCCACTCGCGCAAGCAGTGCTCAAAGATTGGGACAACGGCTACGCATTAGTCGTCGGCAATGAAGTCTCGGGCAATCGCCCTTGGGCGGGCAGCGTGCGCTTCCTCGCCATTCATAAACGCGCCATGAGCGCGGTGGATATCCAGACCAACTTTGAAGTCGGTGTCGGTGCGCGCTACTTGCTGCTCTTTAACGTATCCGAGCAGATCGACGAACCGGCGTGCTTTCACAATGACCCAAGCGATAGCCCGGACAAAGGCAACATCGGCGATTGTTTTATCGTCTTTGAAGTACAGCAGATTGACGATTACGGCTACCAATTCGCCGCGCCTTTCTTCACCGTGCTCGGCGGCGGTTCACTCACCAGCCCGGTACCGCTTAAAGGCATTCGCATTGGCGTGAATGGCACTGAAGCAGTGGCTGGCCAAGTGTTTGCAAATTTGAATACCCAGCTGAGTGTGACGGCGGGCGAACGCCAACAATTATCGCCACTGGGCACAGTGGTGGAAGCCAAAAGCGGGCCGGAAGACGATGTGTTTTTCCTGACCTTCGACCAAATCGGCAGCAAGACTTACACCCGTGTCGCTGCAGTGGTTCCACCACCTGCCGCACCAGCGGATATCGCCGACCAACCCAGCCTCGGCCTGCGCGACTTTGCCGAAATCAACGCCAGCCTGGCGCAGATGACTGGCATATCGGCGGTGAACCCGCTGGTGTCATCGACCTACGAGAAAGTGAAACAACAGTTGCCAACACTGACGAATCTGGACGGTTTCCTCGCCGCGCAGCAAATGGGCATCACCCAGCTGACTGTGGCTTATTGCAATGCGCTGGTCGGCAGCAGCGGCGCTGGCGTTAATCCGGCGCGTGCCGCCTTGTTCCCCGGCTTTGATTTTGCCGCCGCTGCCAACGTCGCCTTTGATAGCGACATCAAACGCGCACAAATCATCGACCCATTGCTCAACCGCCTGCTGGCCGATGAAGTCGCCGATGGCAGCAACCCGCACAGCAAACTTAGCCAGCAAGCCGAGCCGGCCGAATTGCGCCTTGAGCTAAACCAATTGATCGACAACATGACCAGTTGTGGCAGTGGCTGCGCCGCTGATCGCACCCTGACCACCGTCAAAGCCACTTGCGCCGCTACCTTGGGTAGCGCCGTGATGTTGTTGCAATAATTACCGGAGCGAATCAGAAATGGCTAAGTACAAAGCACCTTTACACCCGGACGCTCCGCTTTACCTCAACAACCATCGCCGCCCGGTTACCCGCCGCGAGTTGATCGCGCAAGGTTTTAAACTCGGCACCGGCACACTCATCGGCGGCTCGCTGATGAGCATTCTCACCAATCCGGCGGCAGCGGCAGAAGTGACGTTATCGAGCGATATCGCCCAAGTGCGTGACGCCTGCGGTATAGCCGCGCAAGGCGCTGGCAAGATTCCGTTTATCTGTTTCGATTTGGCCGGCGGCGCCAACTTTGCAGGCTCGAATGTGTTGATCGGCCAACGCGGCGGCCAACGTGATTTTTTAAGTGCAGGCGGCTACCAAAAACAAGGCCTGCCTGCTGATATGGCGCCCAGCGCATCGACCGCTGCCACGCTGATTAACGACAGCCTCGGGCTATTATTCCATGCGGATTCTGGCCTCCTCTCGGGTATCAACACCAAAGTACAAACCACCACCGCCGCCAATACCAACGGCGCTGTTATCGCCGCACGTTCAGAAAACGACACCGCCAACAACCCGCACAACCCCATGTACGGCATTTATAAAGCTGGTTCGGCCGGTTCACTGGTGGATCTGGTTGGCTCGCGCAACAGCGATTCCGGCGGCAACTCCATGGCGCCCGCTTCGCTCATCAATCTGGAAGTGCGCCCCACTAAAGTCGATAACCCGAATGACGTAACCGGCTTGGTCGATGTGGGCGATCTGGTCGATTTAATGAGCCAGGAAGATATCGTTAAAACCATGGAATCCATCTACCGCATCAGCGATGCCAAACTCAACGCCATCAACAGCTTGGGCACCAGCAAAGACGCCCAACTCAAAGAAATGCTGCGCTGCGGCTATGTGAAAAGTGCTGATCTGGCGGCGCGTTTTGGTAACCCGGCTGACATAGACCCGATTGCCGATGCCGATATCGTCGGTGCCAACGGCGTATTCTCTTTTGCTGAATTTGATAGCGATGGAGAATTCCGCAAAACCGCCTCGGTAATGAAACTGGTCGTCGGCGGTTACGCCGGTGCTGGCACCATCACCATGGGCGGCTACGACTATCACACCGGCGACCGCGCCACCGGCGAAAGCCGCGACATCCGCGCCGGTAAATGTATCGGCGCCTGCCTCGAATACGCCGCCCGCAAAGGCACGCCGCTAATGATTTACGTGTTCAGCGATGGCTCGGTGTTCAGCAACGGCATGATCGACGATTCAATGGGCGGGCGCGGCAAAGGCGTCTGGACCGGCGACGACCAACAAACCGCCTGCTCCTTCTTTCTCGTCTACAACCCCGGCGGCCGCCCGCAATTAATGGGCGCCAGTGTGGACGAACAAGCGCGTCACCAACAAATCGGCTTCATGCGCCCCAGCGGCGACGTGGAAACCTCCGGCAGCCCCGCCGCCAACAACGTCAATTTGCTGGTGGAAACTGTAGTGCTGAATTACATGGCACTGCACGGACAACAAGCAAATTTCGGCACCTTATTCCGAGGCCACGGCCTCGGCTCCGCCACCATGATCGATAGATTGACGGCGTTTCAGCCGATTGTGAGTGGGACAATTAGTTAATATTTTGTACTAGCCATTTCGCAAAAAAAGCCGATACTTTCTATCGGCTTTTTTTTGGTGATAGCATTCACACCAACAATCATTGCAACAATGAACGTTGATAATTAATTGAAAGGAAACTGGAAGGGACTTTATATGATCAAAAACTCAGTAGGAAAAATGGGCGTCAATAAAAAATCTGATGTACTGCTAGTACAAGAGGCACTAAATAGATCGATAACACAGCCACAAAAACTTTTAAAAGTTGATGGACTTGTAGGTCTACTCACCATCGGCGCCATAGAACGATTTCAGAAAAATATCGTCGGTTTTTCAAAACCTGATGGTCTTGTGGATGTAAGTGGAAAGACTTGGCCTAAGATAGCCAGATACTTGGTGGACTCACCCCCCGCAGAAAACAAGAGACTTTCAGGTTTTTCCTGAAACCAAGGAAGCTGAGACAGCGACAGCCGTTTTAAGCCAGCCGAAGAAAATCGCCTGGGGCAAAAAAGTAACAGGCGCATTTAAAGATAAAGTCATTCAAATTTCTATTCACCTTGATATGCCTCCCGATTATCTAATGTCATGCATGGCATTCGAAACAGGTGGCACGTTCAGCCCAAATATAAAGAATGCTGCAGGCAGTGGTGCGATTGGCCTTATTCAATTCAAAATAAAGGTTTCGATGCAAATGCAGACAAAAAAATATCACTAAAAGAAATATCGTCAAAAGTGCGGGCGATGTATGAAAAAGGTTTAAGCAAAGGATATTTGGGTTAAAATATGAAAAAAAATTATTTATCGGGTTGCATGTTGATCTCTTTATTTTCGTTAAGCGCATGTGCTCAAACAAATAACTGGAATGGCACTTATACCTACCATGCTTTTTTAGGTGAGAACGTTGCGGAAGATAAGATATTAATAAAGTACATTTTTACACTCGAGAAAAATAAATGCGTTGTCGCCAGCCAAGGCTATCAAACAGATGAAAAAATTCTCTGCTATGCGGAAGAGGCTGCGGGAAGCCTTGCAGTGAAATTTGTGTCATATGAAGACGGATCGACCAAAAACATATATGACGTTGAGGTTTACCCGTCCAAAAGTACACTATTCAAATTAACGCCAAAAAAATCAGCGCTGATAACTACATGGGAAGCACTGGCTCCCGATGAGACTCACTCTTCTGGAGAATATTTCAAGAAAGTGGGCAATTAATACGGCGCACAGCAGTGATTCCCTAATCCCCAAACAGCTTGCCTGTTTGGGGATTTTTTATTTAATGAGCACTCCACGCCGAATCCAGATTCGGACAGTTGTGTAGACAAGCAATGCATCCCCCCATCCTTTCTCACATAACAATATGCGAACTAAATCATTGTTTGGCAAAGCAATGATAAAGCGCTCGCTGTCTGCCGTAATAATTACGACTTGGCGCCCAATTTCACTCGTGTCAGTACCGTACACTCCCGCCGGTGAAATATTCCTAAGTCGCTCAAACGATTGTAGTTAACCATCGTCAATTTTGTCCCACTGCAGCTATGCGGTGGCTTTTGGATTAGTAAATTCCATCACAACACCTCTATGGAGAAATCATGAATTTAGTAAAGCGGGTAATGGGTAAAAAGAAGCACTTGAGTCAAGCGGGGTTAGCGCTACTTTCGCTATTACTGCCACAGCTTTCTTATGCTGCTTTCGGTTTAACTAGTACTAGCGATATGTACACCATCGATACCGGTGCAGGTTTGGTTTTTAGTGTACGTCGCACCGATAACGGTGTAAGTACACAGTCTGCTGGTGATATAGCATCGTTAAAATACAACGGCATTGAGTATCAAAATAAAAGCCGCGGTACGCAAATTAATGCTGGTTTTGATTGGCTCTACAACGGTGTGTCTGCAGTCAGTGTTGCGGCAACACAAGTTGATAGCAACTCGATAAAAGTGACGGTGCAGGCAGGCAACCTTACGCATTATTATTTGGCGCGTAACGGCAACCCACATATTTATATGGGCACCTATTTTACTGAAGAGCCAAATATTCATGGCCACGTGCGTTACATCATGCGGCTTAGTTCGAGCTTGCTGCCCAATGGTTCTGCAGCTGCAGATTTACGCAACACAACCAAAACGATTGAATCGAGTGATATTTTTGGTTTGGCAAATGGTGAAACACGTTCCAAACATTATTCTAATAAGCGTTTAAAAGATTGGCGTTATTTCGGCGCCACTGGCAATAACGTGGGCATGTGGATTGTGCGTGACAATCATGAAGGCGGATCAGGCGGCCCCTTTTATCGCAGCCTACTAAATCAAGTGACCAGCACCGATCAAGAACTCACTTACATTGTGAATTATGGTGAAGCGCAAACTGAAGCCTTTCGCACATCAATATTAAATACCTACACTTTTGTGGCCACGAATGGCCAAACACCCGCCACCACTATCGATACCAGCTGGTTTAGCAGTATGGGTTTAAAAGGCTACGTTGCTCCTGCCAATCGTGGTCGCGTTGCGGGTGTAGGAATTAAAGGGCGCGATGCACAATCGGCTTACACTGTTGGATTTGCCAATAGCAAGGCGCAATATTGGGCCGATGCCAACGCTAACACTGGTTACTTTAATAGCAATAATATGTTGCCCGGCACCTACATCATGACCACCTACAAAAATGAACTTGCGGTTGATTCACGTAGCGTGACAGTGCAAGCGGGAGCTGCCGCTATCGTAAATAGCTACACGCCAGCAAATGATCCCGCCAGCAATAGTGCTATTTGGCGTATCGGTCAATGGGATGGCTCGCCTACCGAATTTTTAAATGGCGATAGACTTACAACCATGCATCCGTCTGATGTTCGCATGAGTATTTGGGATCAATCTAATTTTATTGTGGGCACTTCCGGCAACCAACACTTTCCTGCTTATATTTGGAAGGATATTAATAATGATCATCTGATTTATTTTAAATTAACCGATGCACAACGCGCGAATGCACACACATTACGCATTGGATTAACTTGTGCATTTGCAAATGGCCGCCCCAAAATTTCTGTCAATAATTGGACATCAGCTAACCCGGCCGCGTCGTCCCAACCCAGTACACGCACACTGACGGTAGGAACTTACCGCTGCAATAACACCACCTACAGCTTTAATGTGCCCGCCAGCGCATGGAAAGCTACTGCGGGGGATTGGAACTTGCTGCAACTTACGGTAATAAGTGGTTCTGGTAGCACAGGCTTTCTTTCTGCCGGAATCAGTGTGGATGCGATAGATCTGCTTAATTAATTCATCACTATTCAGTGCCGTATCAAGACAGTCGCTTTACTTCTTTTAAACGCTCCCATCCGGGAGCTTTTTTTTGCAATAATCGGCAACCCCTATAACAAAAGAAATAACGACATATGAAGCCTCTACTTAAAACAGCAATCATCTCGCTTTGCTTGTGCACGCTAAACACTCACGCCAGCATCCTCTGGCAGGGCGATTTTGAAACCGGTGATATTTCCCAGTGGAATACGCCAATCAATCCGGCAGGATTATCCGTAACGAGCGAATGCGTATTCGACGGCAAGAACGCGGGCAAAGTGCGTTTGACTGGTGATGAATCATTTTTGTGGAAAGGCAATAAGCAGTTAAATCGCAGCGAATTTCATCATCGCAATAGCGCCGGTATGACGCACGAAGGTAAAGACACTTTTTTTGCGTTCAGTTTTTATCTGCCGAAAAAACTCAGCGAGCACAAACACGAATTGGGTTATTGGGAATCGGATAAAAGCTGGCAACAAATGCTGCGCTTTAATATCACCGGCAGCGAATTGAGTTTTCAGGAAACGGCGGCAAAAAACGTTTTATGGAAATTGCCGCAAGGCGCAGCTCCGGGGCAATGGCATCGCGTTGCGCTACATATTCACTGGTCAACCGATCCGAAAAGGGGATCAGCGGAAGTCTGGGTGAATGGTAAACATATGGGCAAAAACCAGTTCAAAAACCTGCCGACAAAAGACGCGCTGATGTTTACCCAAATCGGCATTCTGCGCACACAGGAAGCATCCGTTGAAGAAATCTTAATTGATGGCGCCATGGAGACGGATAATCTGACTGAGTTGTTGGAGCGTGATAGGCATCTGGTTGGTAAAACCTGTAAGCCGTAATTCACAGAAATCATTACTGACTTAATGAGGTGGATGATTTGTGCGTGTAGCTCAATCCATCTGACCGCAGCAAGCGATGACAACATGTGAAGCTTGATGAACATCTCTCAAAAATTATATTTCCCCATATACTTTTCTTTGTTGAGAGGTAACAGCTATGCCGCAAATCACACTGTACTTAGATGACGCTACTCAGGCGCTAGTAGATCAGGCGGCGCTGATTAATGGGGTATCAAAAAGCCGTTGGGTTGCGGATATCATTCGTAAATATACCTCTCATGAATGGCGGGGCGCTTTACCGATTTCCCTCTGCGCGACGATAAACCCATTGTGCTAGAGGACGATGCATCGTCATTGAAGTTTTAAAGATTTTCCATACTTTCTATTGCCCTATTATCCACCCACTTATCCCACCCAAATAAAGTGCAGTTTTTTGCGGCTGCACTTTGTTTGGGCTGCGCGCGCAATCTGCACACCATTGGTGTACTAGTACTTTGGTGATTTGCGTCACTAAAACCTTTGTTTATCAGTAGTTGCCCGTTTTAAAACTAAAAAATACAACACATTCCAACCAACGCTTTTAGCATCCTTTTTCGTGCACTTTTCTGCATCACTGTTTCAGCTCCGCACAAATTCGGTGCGAAAGAATTGCCGGCTACGTGCAAAATCGCGCGAATAGCGCCACGGCAATGACTTTTCTGGGGATGGCACATGAGTTGCAAAACCCTCGTTATTCTCATCATGGGTGCGGGTTATGCGGTTACTTTCGTGGATGATTAGCGCGGGTGCAGTGTTGTTAAGTGCAGGGGCTGGTGCAGCTGAACCTAGTATTACGGATGTGAGTTTGTCATTAAATAGCAGTTGGGTGGTGATCACCGGGGTGCTGGTATTTTTAATGCAGGCTGGCTTTGCACTGGTGGAAAGTGGCATGGCGCGTGCGAAAAATTCCGTCAATGTGATCATGAAAAATTACATGGATGTGTGCGTGTGCAGTTTGATTTTTTGGGCGATTGGTTACGGTTTGATGTTTGGCGCTAATAGCACCGGCTGGTTTGGCGCGAGCCATTTTTTCCCGAGCGATCTTGCCGGTTGGGATTGGACGTTTATCTTTTTTCAAATGATGTTTGCCGCAACGGCTACCACCATCGCGAGTGGTGCCATGGCGGAGCGTGTGCATTTTCATGCCTATTTAATCGGCGCCTGTGTGATCGCGGGATTAATTTATCCCGTGTTTGGCAGCTGGGCCTGGGGCAGCGCGCACGGTGGCAATGGCTGGTTAAAAGACTTGGGCTTTATCGATTTTGCCGGTTCGACCGTGGTTCATTCAATTGGCGGCTGGGCGGCGCTGGCGGGCATTATGGTGCTCGGGCCACGCTTGGGGCGTTTTTCTGCGAACGGCGAATCGCGCGCAATTCCCGGCCACAACTTGAATATGGTGGCACTGGGCGGATTTATCTTATGGTTCGGCTGGTTTGGCTTTAATGCGGGTTCGACGCTCGCTGCCAACGTCGATATCGGCAAAATCGCGCTCAATACTCACCTCGCAGCCTGCAGCGGCGCGCTGGGTTATATGCTCACCACCAAAATATTCAAACACCCTATATTGTTAACCGGCACCGTTAACGGCAGCCTCGGCGGTCTGGTGGGTATCACCGCCGGATGCGCGACTATGGATCCGCAATTTGCGATTGTGACAGGCGTAATCGCCGGTTTTATCGTGTACATCGCCCCGCGTTTTATCGCCAGCTTTAAGATTGATGATGTGGTCGATGCAGTGAGCGTGCACGGTTTTTGTGGCGCTTGGGGCACGCTCGCGGCAGGCATTTTCTACGCGGGGGATTTATTCAGTATGGCGCGCTTCAGCGTCCAGGGTTTGGGCGTTTTAATCGCCCTCGGCTGGGGTTTTGGTGTGGCATATATCTGTTACATGCTGATCGATAAATTGTTCGGCATGCGCGCCAGCACTTTGCATGAACAGCGCGGTTTGGATTTTACCGAGCACGCCGAAATCGGCTACCCGGAATTTCAGGATACCCGCGCACTCAACGCTGAAGCGCTCAACCACCAGCGCTAACGTCCAATAATGATTAATGACATACCAAGCTGCACTGCGAGTATCGCAGACAGCGCCTGGAGCGAGGCTACCGAGTGAACCCCAATCAAAAGCGCAAAGCAGTTGAAGAGGCGTTAATGCCATTTATTCAAGGCAAAACGCTGGTCAATGCCTTGATCTTGTGGGATAAAAAATACTCCCACCAACCCACTTTTGCCCTGCAACATTATCTGCGCGAGCTGTGTAGCGACCTCGAACTCGCCCATATGCGCTCGCGCATGCTGCAAGCCTTGGTGAGCGCATTTTCCTCTCTGCAGGATGATCGTCAGGGACGCGCGGCAGCGGATTATGCCGCCAAACACCAGAGCGCCAATGGCAACCATAAAACGACCAGCTCCCCGATACTGCTGATGTTTATGGCCTTGGTTGAACAACTGATTGACGCACCCGGCGGTGATGCCTCTACTCGCGTGCGCCTGTATATATTGGACAACCTGAGTAAAATCCCGCTGGTAACGCAAGAGCGCTGGGCATTTCACGCCTGGCTTAATCAGATGACGCCGCTCACCGGCACTACTCCCAACATCACCACCATGCAACAGGTTATCAACCTTGCCTATGTGGCGCTGTGCGAATATCTGGGGCCAGTCAAAGCGGATCTGCTGCTACAAAATACGGTCGCTGCCGTACAGAAAAAGCATCCTTCCACCAATGTGACTAGTTTGTTATAGCGCCCACACCCGCCATCGCTCACCCTGCCCAACAAAACTCACAGTTATAAGTACCAAACTAATAAGCATTAGTAATAGTGCTTTTTGACTGTTAGCCTGCGCGACCTGTTTATTTATCAACATTTTTGGCACATAACTGTTTTTTATCGAACAGCTGTGCGGAGCTTTATGGATTTTCAACTGGGTTACATCATTGCCGGGCTAGTGGTGGGTTTTATCGTGGGTATGACCGGTGTGGGCGGCGGTTCGTTGATGACGCCAATACTGCTCTATTTCGGTGTAAGCCCCGCTAACGCGGTGGGCACCGATCTGCTTTACGCCGCCATCACCAAAGCCGGGGGCATTCACGTCCATCACAAGAAAAAGAATATCGACTGGAGAATTACCGGCGAGCTTGCCATGGGCAGCCTGCCCGCTGCTGCACTGACGCTTTGGGCATTGCACAGCATCAGCATGGATACCGACACGCTCAATGCGATTATCCGAACCACCCTCGGCTATGCCTTGATCCTTACTGCTATAGCGATTCTGTTCAAGCGCAAGATTTTTGACTACAGCCGCAAAAACGACGCTTGGATCACCCGCATGAGCCGCCGCGACCAAATGATCGCCACCGTCATTACCGGCATTATCCTGGGCGCGGTAGTCACCATCACCTCCATCGGCGCTGGCGCACTCGGCACTGTCGCGCTCTTTATGCTCTACCCGCTGCTGCCAACGGTGCGCTTGGTGGGGACTGAAATCGCCCACGCCGTACCGCTCACCTTGGTTGCGGGTATGGGGCACGCTGGTTTGGGTAATGTGGATTGGCATTTACTCGCCAACTTATTGATCGGCTCACTGCCGGGAATTTACATGGGTAGCCATCTCGCCCACCGCGTCGCCGACCACTATTTGCGCCCGGCGCTGGCGATTATGCTGGTGTTTGTGGGAATTAAATTGCTGTTCTAAGCGGCGATTGGGGTTTGTAGATAAACATAAAAAATGGCGACTCTCGGGTCGCCATTTTTATTGCCGGGATTTATTTAAGCGCGCGCCGCTTAGCGATAAAAAAATCAAGGGCGATATAAATAGCAACGGCCACAAGCGCAATCTGTGCCGAAAATCCAAGCTCGGCTCGGCTGCTTTGTGAAAGGGATGCAAAACCACAAAAAATAGCGGTAGCGATAAATAGCATTTGCACGGCGCGCTTTAGGTGCGACGGATTTTTCACTGCGCCGGTAAAGTACCAACCAAACCCTGAATAAATAGAAAGCGCAATCGTTGCCATGAAAGAAAGTGAAACGTAGTTATTGAATGCTGCCGGCATCACACCACCAAAACTGAGCAGAACCGGGATGAGTGTCAAGCAGGCCAGAGCGCCAGTAACCTTGTAGAGCACCAGAGGCGCAACAGAGCCTAACGGCTGAGCAGCGACGGGTTTATCCGCTACTGACTCTTCAGTAAGTTCGGCGAGCACTACCTCAAAGGTAGCGGCGAGGCATACATGGGTTTCGCGCGATGCATTGCCCTCCGCCTCAACGCGCTGGATAGTGCGCAAACTCAACCCTGAGGCGAGCGCCAGCTGCTCTTGTGACCAACCGCGCTCACTGCGCAGACGGCGGATTTTTGTGGACGAGATTTTCATATCTAACTCGGAATGTTCCATAAGTAAGGCTCCAGTGGTGGATTAAGTTCAACTGGAGCCTAGCGGTTTGGGCCGATGAAGCATTACGACAAAGAGCCGCCAATGCCGCCAACCATCCGCCACGAGCAAAAAACACGGGTTTTCATAGAGATATTAATTCGCTTTTTCCGGCGGTGGCGCCACACGCAGTACTTCCTCCATAGTCGTCAAACCCGCAGCGACTTTTTGTGCGCCCGACAAGCGCAGGGTGCGCATGCCCTCTTTCATCGCCAAGCGGCGCAAGTCGAGCAGGTTGCAATCGGGAACGACTTTTTCTTTAAGGTTTTCAGACAGCATCAAAATTTCATATAACCCCTGGCGCCCCAGATAACCGGTATTGCGGCACTCAAGGCAGCCGACCGGACGAAAGACTTTGGCGGGCACATTCACCTTCCAGGGCGCGACTAATTCCTGCCAGTGTTCGCTGGTGATCTGCCCCTCTTCTTTGCAATGCGGGCAAAGGGTGCGCACCAACCGCTGCGCCATTACACCGAGCAGGGTGGCGTTGATAAGGTAGGAGGGAATACCCAAATCCAACATCCGCGCCACGGTTGAGGGCGCGTCGTTGGTATGTACGGTGGAGAGCACCAAGTGGCCGGTGAGTGCCGCTTGCACTGCCATTTGCGCCGTTTCCAAATCGCGGATTTCTCCCACCATAATGATGTCCGGGTCTTGCCGCATAAGGCTGCGGATACCGGCGGCGAAATCCAGTCCGATTTTGTGGTGCACCTGCGTCTGGTTAAAGCGCTCTTCCACCATTTCGATCGGATCTTCAATGGTGCTGACATTGACCTCATCGGTCGCGACCTGCCGCAGCGATGAATAGAGAGTGGTGGTTTTACCGGAACCGGTCGGGCCGGTGACCAGCAATATGCCATTGGGACGGGTGAGCATGCTGTACCAGCGGTTGTAGTCGTCGCCCACCAAGCCCAAATCGGCAAAGGTGCGCTGCAGGACTTCCGGGTCGAAAATACGCATCACCAGTTTTTCGCCAAAGGCGGTGGGCAAAGTGGACATCCGCAGCTCGATTTCACTGCCATCACTGCGCCGGGTTTTCAGGCGACCGTCCTGGGGTTTACGTTTTTCAGAGATATCCATGCGCGCCAATACTTTGAAGCGGCTGGTAACAGCGGTAGCCACGTTGGAGGGCAATTCGTAGACGTAGTGCAAGACACCATCGATACGGAAGCGAATGCGCCCGACTTCACGGCGCGGCTCGATGTGGATGTCGCTCGCGCGCTGGTCGTAGGCGTATTGCAGCAGCCAATCCACAATTTTGACGATGTGCTGGTCATTCGCATCCGGATCGCTGGCCTTACCCAATTCCACCAACTGCTCAAAATTGGTAATCGCCGAGGCCGACGTCGCCCCGCTCGCGCCCGAGACTGAACGCGCAAGGGTGTAAAACTCCACCATAAAGCGCTCGATATCCGCCGGGTTGGCGAACACGCGTTTTACCGTGCGCCGCGCGACATGCTCAACTTGTGGTTCCCAACCGGCCATAAACGGCTGGGTACAGGCGATGACGACATGATCCGCCTCGACTTTGACACAGAGAATCCCATGGCGTTTGGCGAAGGCGTAACTCATAACCTCGGTGCATTTGGCGACATCGATTTTCATCGGGTCGATATGCACCAGCGGCAGCCGCGCCTTGGTGGCGAGCCATTCGGTCAGCGTTTCGCCATCGAGAATTTTGCCGGGGCGCTGTACATCCTCAAGATTTTGGGTGGCGACATAGGCGAGCGGGTGCATGATCGCCTGCTCGCGGGTGCGCGAGGCACCGAGTAAGACATTGGCATCAAACTGTCGCATGCGGCCATCGGCGACCAAATCCTGAATCACGCCGCGCAAATCCAATACCCGATCCAACACCTGCACCATCTTATTATTCCTGTTCATTTATAGAAGCGATGGAAGGATTGTAGCGCCTCCAAGGTTAAGCGTCTGCCCAGTAGCGCCCAGGCTGATAGTTAGCGCCGCAGCGGCGATTCAATTCGCCCTTGGCGCCGCGCTTTAAACCTCAGTTAAACCTCAAAAAAAACACATTCATACTGCAATACAATCGTCATAAAAATGTAACAAAGCCGCGTGACCCTGATGGTGGTTGTTTCTATACTGCATTCACTTTTCACCGGAGCGTACTTCATGGCGTTTGCTAACCTGTCCAACCTGTTTGGCCGTTCACCCATCAAGCCGATGCAAGAGCATATGGCACTGGCGGTAAAAGCCGCTGGGGAATTGGTTAGCTTCTTCGAGGCGGTTACCGGCGATGATTGGGCGCGCGCCAGCGAAATCCAGCAGCGCATAGTGAAATTTGAAAACGAAGCCGATGCGATCAAAAAACAGCTGCGTATGCATCTGCCCAAGAGCCTGTTTTTACCGGTGCCGCGCACCGACTTGCTCGACTTGCTCACTATGCAAGACCGCATCCCCAACCGCGCCAAAGACATCGCCGGTATTATCATGGGGCGCCGCATGACCATCCCCGCCAGCATGAAAGAGCAGATGAATGAATTTGTGCGCGTCAGTGTCGCCGCCGCCGAACAATCGCTTACCGCCATCAACAAACTGGAAGAACTGCTGGAAACCGGCTTTAGCGGGCGTGAGCTGGCGATAGTGGAAAATCTCATCAATGAGTTGGATGCGATGGAGGAGAAGTCGGATCAATTGGAGATAGGCGTGCGCACCTCGCTGTTTGCACTTGAGGCGCAGTTGCCGCCAGTAGATGTCATGTTTCTGTACAACATCATCGATTGGGTCGGCGATATCGCCAACCGCGCCCATGATGTGGGCGGCCGCTTACAGTTGCTGCTGGCGCACTAATTACAATAAAAAGAGCATTTACCATGACGTTATTTGCTGAGTATAGCCAAGTGCTGTTTGTGCTGGCCTGTGTCTTCGGGCTATTTATGGCGTGGGGCATTGGCGCCAATGATGTCTCCAACGCTATGGGCACCTCGGTTGGCGCGCGGGCGCTGACGCTGAAACAGGCTATTTGCATCGCCATGTTATTTGAGTTTGCAGGGGCTTATCTGGCCGGTGGCGAAGTGACGGAAACCATTCGCAGCGGTATTGTTGAGCTGGATGTCATGGCGCAGCACCCGGATTTATTTGTCTACGGCATGCTCGCCTCGCTGTTGGCAGCCGGTAGCTGGCTGTTGATCGCCAGTATGCTGGGTTGGCCGGTATCGACTACCCACTCTATCGTCGGCGCCATTATTGGTTTCGCCGCAGTAGGCATCTCGGCCGATGCCGTTCAATGGAGCAAGGTGTGGGGCATTGTCGGCAGCTGGGTGATTACACCGGTGATCGCGGGAGTCTTGTCCTACTGGATTTTCCGCTCGGTGCAACGCTTGATTTTGCACACGGACGATCCCTTCGCTAACGCCAAAATATACATTCCCTACTACATGTTTGCGGTCGGCTTTTTGCTGTCCATGGTGACCATTCTCAATGGCTTGAAATATGTCTTCACCAAACATCAACTCGAGTTCAGCTTTCTCGATGCGGTGGTGATTGCTACGGGTATCGGCGCTATGGTCGCCGCGCTGGGCATTTATCTGCTGAGCAGAATCACCGAGGATAAAACGGCCGATAAAAGCCGCCGCTTCGCCAGCGTTGAGCGTGTATTTGGTGTGTTGATGATTTTTACCGCTTGCGCCATGGCCTTTGCGCACGGTTCCAATGATGTCGCCAATGCCGTAGGGCCAGTGGCGGCAGTGATCAGCGTGATTAAATCCGGCGCGGTTGAAGCCAACGCGCCGATTGAATCCTGGATTTTACTGTTGGGCGCGGTAGGTATCGTGATCGGCTTGGCGACCTACGGCTACAAAGTGATGTTGACCATCGGCAAAAAAATTACCGAATTAACACCCAGCCGGGGCTTTGCGGCCGAGATGTCGGCAGCAGCCACGGTAGTAATTGCCTCCGGTATCGGCCTGCCAATTTCCACTACGCACACGCTGGTCGGCGCGGTATTGGGGGTGGGCTTGGCGCGTGGTATCGGCGCGCTGAATATGCGCGTGATCGGCGGTATTTTTGCCTCCTGGATTATCACTCTTCCAGCCGGTGCCGGTTTGTCGATTCTGTTCTTCTACATCTTTAAAGCGTTATTTAGCTAGCGTCTGCTGCATCACCACACCCGCCCGAGAAGCCCGAGTCGCACATCAACTCGGGCTTTTTATTGCCGGTAAGCGTTGTGCTGCGCTTGCATTTTGGTGTGCAATCGCCGATAACAGCCCGACAGTATTTTGATGGGAACTCTCATGACCCTTGATATCAAGCGCTACCGCGATCACTTGCAGCAACTGGTGGCACTGCCATCGGTAAGCTGCGCCGTGCCCGAGTGGGACATGTCGAATCAAGCGGTGATCGACTATCTCGCCAATTGTTTTGCCGACATGGGTTTTCGCACACAAGTAGTGCCCATCGCGCAAACCAACAAAACCAACCTGATTGCCACGCTCGGCACCGGCACTGGCGGTTTGGTTTTGGCGGGCCACAGCGATACCGTTCCCTATGATGCTGGCCGCTGGCAATCCGACCCGTTTACACTGACCGAAAGAGACGGCAAGTTGTATGGCCTCGGCGCCACCGATATGAAAGGGTTTTTCCCGGTGATTATCGAAGCGGTAAAACCTTACCTCGCCCACACCTTTAAACAACCCTTGATTGTGCTCGCAACCGCCGATGAAGAGAGCAGTATGAGCGGCGCCCGCGCACTGGCACGCGACGGAATTCCCGGCGCAACGCCGCGTTATGCCGTGATTGGCGAGCCAACCAGTCTGGTGCCGATACGCATGCACAAAGGCATCATGATGGAAGCGGTGCGCGTGCGCGGCCAAAGCGGTCATTCGTCTGACCCCGCTCTGGGCAACAACGCGCTGGAGGCCATGAATCAGGTGATGACCGAGCTCATCAGCCTGCGCAGTGAATTGCAACTCAACTACCGCAACCCCGGCTTTGCCGTGCAAACGCCCACACTCAATTTGGGTTGCATCCACGGCGGTGATGGCGCCAATCGCATTTGCGGCGACTGCGAATTACATTTTGATTTGCGCTTGCTGCCCGGCATGGATAACGATGAATTGCGCAAAGCCATCGAGCAACGCCTGACACCGATTGCCGAGCGCAGCGGCACCGACATTGTTTTATCATCGCTCTTTGAAGGTGTTGATCCCTTCGGCGAAGACGAACACGCCGAGCTGGTGACCCTGTGCGAACAACTGACCGGTAATAAATCCGAAAGTGTTGCCTTCGCCACCGAAGCACCGTTTATGCAACAACTTGGGATGCAAACGGTGGTGATGGGGCCGGGCTCCATTAATCAAGCGCATCAACCGGATGAATTTATTCCGCTTGATCAGATTGAACCCGCGATTAACATTGTGCGCGGACTGATCGAGAAATATTGTCTGTAACAGGATTGTGCGTTAACAACAAAAATGATTTTTAAAAGACCCTTCTAACAAGAGAAATACCGTGCCCGCGAACACTCAAGATTACGTAAAGTGGTTTCGTCATTCGACGCCCTATATCAATAGACACAGCGATAAAACTTTCGTGGTGATGTTGCCGGGCGAAGCTATCACCCACGCCAATTTTCACAATATCGTGCACGATATTGCATTGCTGTGCAGTCTCGATGTGCGCTTGGTATTAGTCCACGGCGCACGTCCGCAAATTGAAGATCGCCTGCAAGTCGCCGATACGTTTAGCCACTTTCATAATCATTTACGCATCACCGACAGCGACAGTTTGCGTTTGGTCATTCAGGCGATTGGCGAAGCGCGCACCATTGTTGAAGCAGCACTGTCCACCAGTTTGCCTAACTCGCCGATGCATGACGCCGACATGCAAGTGATCAGCGGCAACTTTGTCGTCGCCATGCCCTACGGCGTGATTGATGGTGTCGATTTGCAACACACCGGCAAGGTGCGCAAAGTAAATACGCGCTCATTAAATGCCGCGCTGGATTCAGGCGCAGTAGTTTTATTATCGCCCCTGGCTTATTCACCTACCGGCGAAATTTTTAATTTGACCTTTAGCGATGTCGCCACGCACGTTGCTGGCGCAATCAAAGCAGATAAGTTGTTAGCGTTTATCGCAGGCAATGGTTTGAGCGATGGCGAAGGTAATTTAATTCGCCAGTTATCGCTGCCGGAATGCAAAAATTATTTGGCTGAGCACGGTGAACATATCAGTTTTGATTTACAGCAAGCGGTCAGCGCTTGTTATTTAAGTTGCCTGCAAGGTGTGCAACGCGCGCAATTAATTAGTTACGAAACCGACGGTGCACTGCTTACCGAATTATTCACCCGCGATGGTTTGGGCACCATGATTTACTCCGGGCAATACGAGCAATTGCGTACCGCAAGCATCGATGATGTCGCCGGTATTTTGCAATTAATTCGCCCACTCGAAGAGCAGGGAATTTTAGTGCGTCGTTCACGTGAAGTATTGGAAACAGAAATCAATAAATTTCATGTAATGGATAAAGACGGCACTATCGTCGCCTGCGCGGCGCTCTACCCATATGGCGATATGGCTGAGCTTTCGTGCGTAGCAACACATCCGGATTATCGCAACGGCGGACGTGCTGCTGCGCTTTTGCTGCAAATGGAAAATCAGGCGCGCAAACAGCGCATCAAACAATTATTTTTACTCACTACACAAACTGCGCATTGGTTTATCGAGCAAGGTTTTGTGCAGGGCAAACTTGAAGATTTGCCGGTGCAACGCCAGTCGCTTTATAACTACCAACGCAATTCCAAGATTTTTATCAAATCACTGGAGTGAATTAGGCCTCAGGCTGCTTCCGATTCACTTGGAAGCAGCAATTTCATTCCTCCCCTCCTGTGCCACGCTGCCGGAAAGTCCGCTTTTCTGGTATGATTTCGCCCATTACAACACCCAAATTCACCGCTGTTAGCAACTCGCAACACGCTTTACGAGGTCAAGCCTTATGCCAATTTATCGCTCAAAAACCACTACCGCTGGCCGTAATATGGCTGGCGCACGCGCATTGTGGCGCGCTACCGGTATGAAAGATGGTGACTTTGATAAACCGATTATCGCCATCGCCAACTCTTTTACCCAGTTCGTTCCCGGTCATGTACATCTGAAGGATCTGGGTCAGTTGGTTGCACGCGAAATTGAAAAAGTCGGCGGTGTCGCCAAAGAATTTAATACGATTGCGGTAGATGACGGTATCGCTATGGGTCACGATGGCATGCTTTACAGCCTGCCTAGCCGCGACATCATCGCCGACTCGGTCGAGTACATGGTCAATGCTCACTGCGCTGATGCGATCGTGTGTATTTCCAACTGCGACAAAATCACCCCCGGTATGCTGATGGCGGCGATGCGCCTGAATATCCCGGTGATTTTTGTCTCCGGCGGGCCTATGGAAGCAGGTAAAACCAAATTGTCCGAGCACAAGCTCGATTTGGTTGATGCCATGGTCATTGCGGTTGACGACAACGCCAGCGACGAAAAAGTGAATGAATACGAGCGCTCCGCCTGCCCCACCTGCGGCTCTTGCTCGGGCATGTTTACCGCTAACTCTATGAACTGTTTAACCGAAGCGTTAGGTTTATCTCTACCCGGCAACGGTTCATTGCTTGCCACTCATGCGGATCGAGAACAGCTGTTCTTGGAAGCAGGTCGTCGTATCGTTGAAATTACCAAACGCTATTACGAAGAAGATGACGAGAGTGTGCTGCCGCGCTCCATCGCCAGCTTCGACGCTTTTGAAAATGCGATGGCTTTGGATATCGCCATGGGCGGCTCCACCAATACCATTTTGCATTTGCTGGCTGCCGCGCAAGAAGGCGATGTGCCATTTACCATGTTTGATGTGGATCGCATGAGCCGCAAAGTGCCGCAGCTATGTAAAGTAGCGCCCAATACCCCTAAATACCATATGGAAGATGTACACCGCGCTGGCGGTGTAATGAGCATTTTGGCCGAGCTAAACCGTGGCGGCCTGCTGCACAACCAATTACCTACAGTGCACAGTAGAACCTTTCAGGAAGCCTTGGATAAGTGGGACATCATCAGCACCTCATCTGAAGCGGTAGCGACATTCTACAAAGCAGGCCCTGCAGGCATACCAACTCAAGTGGCTTTCAGCCAGTCAACTCGCTGGCCGACACTGGATGGTGATCGCGCAGAAGGTTGTATCCGTTCTGTTAAAAATGCCTACAGCAAAGAAGGTGGTTTGGCCGTACTCAAAGGCAATATCGCCCTTGACGGCTGCGTGGTGAAAACTTCTGGCGTTGATGAAAGCTGCTGGGTATTTGAAGGTAGAGCCTATGTGGTAGAAAGCCAGGATAAAGCCGTAACCGATATTCTTGATGGCAAAGTGAAAGAAGGCGATGTAGTGGTCATTCGCTATGAAGGCCCTAAAGGTGGCCCCGGCATGCAAGAAATGCTGTACCCCACCAGTTATTTAAAATCCAAAGGCTTGGGCAAAGCTTGCGCGCTCTTAACTGATGGTCGCTTCTCCGGTGGTACTTCTGGTTTGTCTATCGGTCATGTATCACCTGAAGCAGCTGCTGGTGGTGCAATTGGCTTGGTACAAACGGGCGATATTATCCGTATCGATATTCCTAACCGCAGCATTAATGTTGTCTTGACTGAGAACGAGCTGGATGCGCGCCGCGCCGCAGAAAACGCTAAAGGTGCGTTGGCTTGGAAACCCACGGAAATTCGCCCACGCAAAATTTCTGCATCGCTAAAAGCTTATGCAATGTTAGCGACAAGCGCAGATAAAGGTGCAGTAAGGGATTTGAGTAAACTGGATTAATAAGCGTGGCACTGCAAGAGGTTCACCTGCAGCGCTATTTATTGTTGAACGACCAACCTTAGTAATTATTCACTTAAGAAAATCTAATTATTAGGCAAACCTAGATTTCTGATCCTACGCAGAAACTTGGGAAAAGAAGCTGCTAATTTTCAAGTATTCTCCCCAGGTTTTCAGACAATAAAAAAGCCAGCAACTGCTGGCTTTTTTATTGTACAAAACTAGTGACTATTAATTTTGTGCAATTGCTTCCAATCTAGCTTTTTCTTTTTCCGAGAATGTAACCCACTGCTCGGAAACTTTTGCACTGCGCTCATCTTTGCCAGCTGCCTTGAAGAACTTGACGGCTTCATCAAAGTTTTTCAATTCAAACTCAGCTTGAGCAACTGTCAGATTCGCATGATCAACACGCTTCAATCCGCCAGATTTAAGTGCTTGACGCCCCCATTTGGAAGCTTCTTTGTACTGATCCGTTGCCAAATATGCCTGAGCCAAACCAATAATCAAATCACCATCAGTTGATTTTTCAGCAGCTTTTTCATATTCAACCAATGACTCTTTTGCATCTTGAGCCAAGCCCAAAGAATCCGCTAACAACTTGAGATTTTTAGCATTTGGCTCAATAAGCTTATCGGTATAAATACCTTTCTTAAGAACTTTAGCAGCCTTGTAAGGAACCTCTTCTTCCAAATACATACTTGCCAAACGGATAACATCTTTATCGGTAGTCAAGCCACCCATCAGATAGCAAGTTTCAAGTGCGTGTAGAGAGTCTTTTGGACGCTCAACAACGTAATAAACTTGTGACAATTGCTTCCAGTACTGCGCCTTAGGGTAATTTTTAATCAACTTTTCAAGAACTACCAAGCCGCTTTTGTAATCCTCTTTGTCAAAATACAAACCACGCTGCAAAACATACCAAGATTCAGCAGGGATTTTACCTGTAGCTTCTTGATTTTTTACTGCTTCGTTTACATTCAGGAGAGCGTTCTGCGTGTCTTCAATCTGATAATACAGCGTTGAAAACATGTAAGAGTCTTCAGGCTTGATCGTATCGGCGTACTCAGTCCACTTGAGCAAAGTTTCCAGTGCTTTTTTTGGATTATCCATCTGAGAGTACAGCTGACCCACAATGCGAATTGTGGAAGCTTCAGTAGCAACTGGCATATTGGGTGTTTGACCGAGCATTTTATTAAAGCTTTCAATCGCTTTAGCATAATTCTCAGTACCCAAATGAGCGTAACCTGTGTACTGATAAAGCAACACTAGTTCATATGCGTTAGCTTTAGCCTTGTTTGCATCCATTTCATTCAGAAGTTGCATTGCCTTTCTTGGGTCAGGCTTTACAGACTCATCTTGGGGCTGCAAATAATTAGCGGCTTCAGAAATTTTCTTACCAAATGACTCACTTACATTCGGAAACTTACGCTGTTCACCAGCATGTTTGTTCTTTGCTTTTACCTGAGCCATTGCGCTAGAAATTTCTACAGCGCCTGGAGCTACCGCATCAATTGCCTTACTCACCAACAATGGAGATACAGCAATAACAGCAGCCAACAATGTGCGGCTCAGAGCAATTGAAACGGTAGGAAATACTTGTCTCATTTCATTACCCCTTATTTCTGCATCTCATAGGTGAAGCGGTTCTTCACGCCTGGAACTTCTACCGGCTTACCATCAACCACTTTAGGCTTGTACTTGAATTTAAGCGCAGCTTTAACGGAGGCGCGATTAAATACAGATGTTGGCTTACCGTCTTTTGTCATGCATTGATCCTCAATAACCTGAGGGTCACGCGTAGTCCCAGTTTCAGTAACGGTGTAAACAACAGTACAAAAACCTTCAATTCCACGAGAAGCTGCGGTACTTGGATATTCTGGAGGAACTTTAACGATAGGGAGATATTCACCCTCACTAAACGCTAATGAACCTGATGCCACGTCGATTCCTGCTTTTGCCACCGGTGCGGTCATATTCAAGCTTTCGCCAGATACACTTGGAGCTTCAAATTCAGGCTCTGGTAAATCTGGCTGAGCTTCGGGCTCTTGGGGCTTCTCAGGTTTGGCATCATCTACCCGCGTTTCAATCTTGGTGTTGCTCATACGAATATCAGGAATTTTCACAGACTTTGAGTTATCAGGCTGTGCGAATTCCGTATTTACCAAACTATTCATTAAGTACAGGAGGCCAAGTGTGACAATAACACCGAGTATTCCTGCTATGGCGACTTTTATAGGGTTCATAGCTCTTAGTTCTTCTCAGTAGATACACTTATATCGGTAACGCCAGCTTTACGCGCAGCATTAGCAACATCCACTACAAACTTAAGGTCTGACTCTTTGTCTGCTTGAATAGACACTGATCCCTTAGGATTGTCTGCACGCATGCGCTCAATTGCTTGACGCACATTGCGTGGATCTATTTCTTTCTTGTCCATCCAGACTTCATTATCAGCACCAATTGCAATCAATATAGTCGCATTGGGCTTATCTTCAGCTGTGTTAGCGTCAGGCCGTGCAATCTCTTTACCAGTCTCTTTGATAAAAGTGGCCGTAACAATAAAGAAGATCAACATAATAAACACAACGTCCAACATGGGCGTCAAGTCAATCGCCTGGGCTTCTTCTTCTGGCCTTGGGTTTTTCCTGCTCATGAGACATCTCTTTCATACAGGTTGAAATTAGTCGTCCTGCAATGAACCACTATTCCTAGTGGTCCATTGTCAGATGGTCAGCAAATAAGGCTTTCTCATTATCTGCTATACGAGTCAAGTAAGTGTTTGCAAAAACACCGGATATCGCAGCCACCATTCCCGCCATAGTCGGGATAGTCGCTTTGGATACGCCGCCAGCCATAGACTTGGCATCAGCTCCACCCGTATTTGCAAGAACACTAAATACTTCGATCATCCCCGTTACGGTTCCGAGCAGCCCCATTAGCGGACATAACGCAACTAACGCAGTAATCATGTCAAGATTTGAGCTGATTTTATCATCCATACGGGATACAAGCGCAGCACGAATCTGATGAGCATTCCATGACTTGCGCTCTTTACGAGACTCCCATTGAGCTAATGACTGCTGTATATCGCCTTTTAGACTCCCTTTGTAATAGACGAGGCGCTCAAATATGAGCACCCACATCCATAGGGTTAAGGCTGCAATTGCATACATTAGTATGCCGCCTTGGTCTAAAAAGGCTTCAAGGGTTCCTAAAGCGTCCGTCAAAGCCTGCATGGTTTATCTCCTACTTGCGCTCATTACGCTCAGCGTTTTCCGCAATAATGCCGGTAGTCTGTTCATCAAGCACATGAATCACTGACTTGGCACGACCATTAACCAGTGTATGCATTAATACCATTGGGATAGCGACAACGAGGCCTTGCACAGTAGTTACCAACGCAGCAGAAATACCACCAGCCATGTTTTTGGGGTCACCGGCACCGAAGATGGTGATTGCCTGGAAGGTTGTGATCATACCGGTTACGGTACCCAACAGACCCAGCAAAGGACCTACCGCAGCAATAATTTTCATGATTGCCAAGCCACTTTCGATAGATGGACGCTCTTTTAAGACTGCTTCTTCAAGCTTCAGTTCTAGAGTTTCTGGATCAACATTTTTGTTTTCTTCAGCAACTTTTAATACGCGACCCAGTGGGTTATTAGTATTTGGCTTGTCAGTCTTGAGCTGTGCCTTAACTTTTGCACTCATAGTGAAAAGTACCAGCATACGCCACACGCCTAACAACATACCGAAGATACCAACATATACAATCACCCAACCAACAGCACCACCTTGGTCAAGATATTCCATAAAGGTCGGCTCTTGAATCAAAGCAGTCAGTAGTTGACCACCAAGAGGACCAGTTGGGTCAACGCCGACATCCACTACACCACTTGTAGCAGATTGCAATGCTGCAGCAGCAGAGAGCATATCGGAAGCTGGTTGACGTGCGAGAACTTCGATTTTACGACCGTCGTAAGTGAGGTACTCACCATTTGAAATCAGATTGTAAGTACCGATACGAACAACTTCTCTTTCTGATTGCTCACCGCTTGGACTAATAACCGAAGCGTTGAACTTAACCACACGACCAGTTTCGATCATTTCACGTTGCACTTCGTACCACAGACGCTCAATTTCTTCGATATCAGGAAGCTGGGTACTGCCGTTCATTTTCTCAATTAAGGAATCAAGAAAGTCACCGCGGTTAGGAAGTTGTGCACTTACTAGAGAGGTTTCAAGAGTGGCGCGCAAATCGCCAGCAGTTGAAGTCAGATGTCCGAAGAGTTCACGCATTGAACCTAAACGTTGAGTAAGCTGCTCTTTCTTCTGCGTTACTATCAGTTGTTGCTCGGTGTATTTTTTCTCAAGCGCTTGAGAACGAGCCTCTTCAGCTTGGCGAGTGGCATTAGCCTGTGCCAACAATCCAGCTTGGCCAGCTTTGTCGCGCGCGAACTCAGCTTCACGTTGCTTATGCTCAGCAGACTCGCTGATCTGGGATTTTTTTACCATATCCAGCAGCTGATCAAGTGTTTGTGCTTTCTCTTGAGCCACAGCAAAGCTGCTACTTAACAGACCAACAGCGGCAAGCATCAGGCAGTTTTTAACAAATTTCATTTTCATTGTGCTGCCTCCGGCGCCTGAACAGGTACGGTGAGAATATCTTTTGAGGCTTGGTCACGCGCAATACGCAGGCCTTTCAAAATCGCGGCATTGTATGTGCTATCCAATGCCACCCATGATTTTTGAGAAACATCCCAATAACCACTGGATTGTGCATCAGTTGTTTGGTACATCAAAGAGATGCGGCCGATACGCAAAATACTCACTTCACGATCTTGTCCATCAAGTGAAAGCGTTGTTTTATAAGCCTCAATAGTGCTGCCGTAGGCAGATTCAATTTTGTAGGCTTCAAGTACTTGGCGGAACTTCTCTGAAACAGAGATATCAGCACGGTCTTGGTTAGCGCGCAACATAGCAACACGCTCTTTACGCTCATCTATTGAAAATGGCTTATCAAGACTTACGAATTGTTCCAAACCATCCAGCATACGGAAAATCAGCGGCTGAATTTGGCGCTCAATAACAGTTACTTTCTCAACTGATTGCTCCAGCTCCTGGACTACAACCAATTGCTTGGCAACTTGCTTTTCCATCTGAGCGTTGAATACGCGGAGATCGCTGATCAGCTTGTTTTGTTGTTTGAATTGTTGCGTCAGATCGTCAGTTTCCTGAGCCAATCTATCGATACGTTTCTGGGAGTCTTGCGCCAAAGTGGTCTTGGCTTGACCGGCCTGGAGTACTGCATCCAGAGTTTGATCTGCCATGGCAACGCTACCCATTAGCGCGCCGGCAGAAAGCATTGTGGTCAGAGCCACCGCTTTCAATCGCTGCTTTTTCATAATCCCCCCAACTGGGTGTTCAATCAAGTGAGTTTGCGGCAACAGGCTGCCACAGACGCGTTATCCACGTAGCCTCTTCGAGGCGGCTAAGAACGGCGGCATTGTAATAAGCACTAACACCTACTTCCAATGATTTATCCCTTAGTTTTCTACGTGTGTATTTAGGTATCAAATAGGTAACACTTTATTACTTTTAATAATAGAGCCGGTAACACAAAAACAAAACAATCACATTAAAATCAAAAAACACACATCGAACAAAATCTTTAGTTATTAAGAATAACCTTATAAGCTAATCCGATCATACACCAAAAACTCATGCTGTAACGGAGCCAAACTATCTCCCGCCACTTTGGACACCAAAGCCCAGTTTTCTTTATCTAAAGGCATAAAAAACGCATCGCCTTTGGGTTCGATATCAACCAATGTCAAATAAATCCGATCAGCTAGCAGTATCGCAGCGCGATACATTTCAGCACCACCAATCACCATAATTTCTTCTACTGGTGACATCTCTCTATTTGAAAGCTGCTGAGCCTCAGCCAATGCATGCTCGAAACTATTCGTAACAATTACACCGTCCGCAGCAGCCCAATCCTGGTTGCGAGTAACAACAATATTCGTGCGTCCGGGAAGTGGTTTGCCGATTGATTCATAGGTTTTGCGACCCATGATAATAGGCTTGCCAAGCGTAATCGCCTTAAAGTATTTGAGATCCTGCGGAAGATGCCATGGCAGCTGGTTATCGCACCCAATCACACCGTTCTTTGCAGCCGCTACTATGAGAGCCAGTTTCATGCGGAGCCTTCACCTTTACGCATCAACATTCCACCCCTACCAACCACAAAATCATCATTAGATGGCTATAGGTGCGATAATGCGAGGATGGGGCTGGTAACCTTCAAATGCAAAATCCTCTAACTCATATCCAAAGATAGAGTCAGGACGACGAAAGAGCCTAAGTTTAGGCAAGTTTTTCGGTTCGCGCGTTAATTGTTCGTAAACTATGTCGTCAGTTATATGATTATTGTATAAATGACAATCACCAAAAGTATGAACGAAATCTCCCACCCCCAGATCACACTGCTGCGCAATCATATGTGTTAACAGGGCGTAGCTGGCGATATTGAAGGGTACCCCAAGAAACAAATCTGCGCTGCGCTGATACAGCTGACAGGAGAGCCTTCCATCAGCGACATAAAACTGGAACAACGTATGACATGCCGCCAACGCCATGCGTCCATGCTCTACATTTTGCTGGGGACTCATGGATTCATCCGGCAAGTCAGCCGGATTCCAGGCGCTGACGATAAGGCGGCGCGAGTAGGGATTCTTCTTGATTTGCGCGACTACTTGCCCAATCTGATCGATGGTCGAACCATCAGGACACGCCCAGCTGCGCCACTGCTTGCCGTAGACCGGCCCTAAATCACCCGATTCACTTGCCCACTCGTTCCAGATCTTGCAGCCGCGTTCTTGCAGCCAATTCACATCGGTACGGCCTTGCAGGAACCAAAGCAACTCAACAATAACACTCTTAAGATGGACGGTTTTGGTGGTGACTAGCGGAAAGCCTTCATTAAGATCAAAACGTAACTGGCGACCAAATACTGAGCGCGTGCCCGTACCGGTACGATCACCACGCTGAACGCCGTTTTCGACGACATCACGCATCAAGTCAAGATATTGCTTCATCAACTAACCTGTAATGAAAAATTAAACGAGCGGCGAACTTACAGCGCTGTTAACCGGCTTGGGCGCGAAAGCGTAGGCATAAACTAATAACCCCACACCAAGCAAGAACATAGGTACACAGAGCAACTGGCCGCGGGTCATCCAACCAATAAGATCGATACCCTTATCCGGCTCGCGCACAAATTCAACACTAAACCGAAAAATGGAATAGCCAATTAAAAATACGCCTGATACCGCACCGCGTGGACGAGGTTTAGCGGAAAACCAGAAGACAAGCGCAAACAACACCAAGCCTTCAAGAAACGCCTGATAAAGTTGGCTTGGATGGCGCGCAATACCTTCTGGATCCATCGCCTTGGGAAACACCATCGCCCAAGGCACATCACTGACGCGCCCCCACAGCTCTTGGCCAATAAAATTACCCAAGCGACCAAACCCTAATCCGAGCGGAACGATTGGGGCGACAAAATCCATCAAGCCAAGAAAGGGGCGATTGATGCGGTAGGCGTAGATCATCATCGCCACTATTACACCGATCAACCCGCCATGAAATGACATGCCGCCTTCCCACACGCGAAACAACCAAAGGGGATCACGCAGCCACTGCTCAAAATTGTAAAACACCACATAACCAAAACGGCCGCCGAGAATGACACCAAAAGCACCATAAGTAATGAGGTTTTCGACCTGGCTTTTATTGACGGTCGCAGCCGGCGCTTTGGCACGATGCATAGCAATTAGCCACGCACTGATAAACGCCAGCAAATACATAATTCCATACCAATGGACATTAAACGGCCCGATGGTCATATCGCCGAGGGATATTGGGCCAATGGGTATGGTAAAGGCGATGGGGTGTAAATCCGGGTATTGCAACATAAACACTTAAACCTGATACAGCCAACTCAGCGGGCGATGATTATGGCGTGGAATTGTGACCCGCCCAAGACATTTTCATTAATTTGCATCGGAAGCTTCCGGCCGGATCAACTTCGTTAGACCTGTTTCGCGCAATTCACGCGCGATGTGATCGCGAATGGTATCGCCATTGGACATGCGCATCACCTCAGCTAGCAGCTCTTTGGCGCGCGTAAAGGTGATGCCACGAATCACCGACTTCACCTTGGGCAGGTTAGTTGCGTTCATTGACAATACGTCGAACCCCATCGCCATTAATAAGATGGCCGCACCAGGGTCGCCCGCCAACTCCCCGCAAATACTCACGCTAATACCGGCATCATGCGCGGCATAAACGATGTACTGCAAGGCGCGCAACACTGCCGGATGATAAGCCTGATAGAGATCAGCCACCTGGGCATTGTTGCGATCTACCGCCAATAAATACTGGGTAAGGTCGTTACTGCCGACCGACAGAAAATCCACCCGCCGCGACAGTTCCGGCGCCAAATAAACCGCAGCGGGCACTTCGATCATCGCACCCACTGGAGGCTTTCTGACCTTGTATCCCTCTTCCAATAACTCTTTATATACGCGTTGGATCAACGCACGCGAGGCTTCAACTTCTTGCATATTGGTGATCATAGGCAAGAGGATCCGCAGATTGTCCAAGCCTTCGCTAGCCTTGATCATGGCGCGGATTTGAGCGAGGAAAATCTCGGGATGGTCAAGCGTAACGCGAATACCGCGCCAACCGAGGAAGGGGTTGTCTTCTTCGATAGGAAAATACGGGAGCGCTTTATCGCCGCCGATATCGAGTGTACGCATGGTCAACGAATGCGGCGCAAATGCCTCTAGTTGCTCGCGGTAAATAACCCGCTGCTCCTCCTCACTAGGGAACCGGTCGCGCAACAGAAAAGGCACTTCGGTGCGATACAAACCAACACCTTCCGCGCCACGCTCCAATGAGCGCAATACATCTGCCATCAACCCCGTATTTACATGCAACGGTAAACGGTAACGGTCTTGGGTTTCGCAGGGGAGATTTTTGAGCGCCTCCAAGCCTTTTACCAGCGCCTGCTCTTCCAGGAAAATCGCCTTGTAGTGCTTACGCAATTGCGGATTAGGGTCGCAGTAAACGCTGCCCTTGTAGCCATCCACAATAATTGGGCGCCCATCAATCTGGGTGAAAGGCAGATCCACTGCCCCCATCACAGTGGGGATATCCATTGCCCGCGCCAGAATGGCGACATGGGAGTTAGATGAACCTTGCACCGAAACCAATCCCGCCAGCTTTTCTTTGGGGATTTCGCCCAGCATTGAAGCCGTCAACTCTTCGCCAATGAGGATGGTTTTGTCGGGATACACCCGCGTTTTTTGATTGGACTCTTGCAGATATGACAGCACTCGCCGCCCCAAATCGCGCAGGTCGGTGGCCCGCTCGCGCAGATAAGGATCACTCATGCTATTGAAAATACTTTCGTGTTCGAGAATGACCTCGCACCAGGCGTAAGAAGCGTTTGCGCCCTTGCGAATTCGCTCGGTCACTTCACCACCGAGCGAGGCGTCATCAAGCATGGCGAGATAGGCATCAAACAACGCCTGCTCTTCGCGGTTAATGCGCGCCTTTAGCTGCTCGCCAAGAGCCTTGATGTCTTCACGCACTGCCGTAAGACAGTGCTGAAAAAAGATAATCTCGGCGGCAACATCTTTACAGGCTTGATAAGGCACAGAACGCAAATCTGCTGCCGGTGCAATAACGACCGCCTCGCCAATCGCGATTCCCGATGCACCCGACACCCCCATAAATTTGGCTTGCGTCGCTTTTGCACCTAGCGGCACCACACCACCAGTCGCCTCCGCATGGGCGATTACGCCAGCTAACTGCGCTGACATAGTGACTAAAAATGCCTCTTCGCCCTCATCAAACCGGCGCTGCTCCACTTGCTGGACAACCAGCACACCGAGCACTTTGCGATGGTGGATAATCGGCACACCGAGGAAAGCGCTATAGCGCTCCTCACCGGTTTCAGGAAAATATTGATAGCTGGGATGGGTCTCAGCGTGCTCCAAATTGATAGGTTCTTCGCGCACTACAACGCGCCCAACCAAACCTTCACCTGCAGCCAAACGTACTTTGCCCACCGCATCGGTATTGAGGCCATCGGTAGCCATCAACACATACTCACCCTTGGCATCGCGCAGATAAACCGAGCACACCTGCGTCTTCATTACCTGCTTCACGCGCGTGACAATAATCGCCAACGCGGTCTTTAATTCGCGTGCGGCGTTTACTTCCAGAACGATGGAGCGGAGTGAATTCAGCATAGGGGGTAGTGATTTCGCCTGTCAGGTGGATTAGTTGGAATTATAGATGCTCGTTATGTAGGCCAAGCTAGCGAACGCGTGCGCTGCGATCCTCAAGATGCGCATGAAATAGCGACAACTCTTTCAGCGCACGGCGATACACATCGCGCTTGAAAGAGACAACTTTACCTAAGGGATACCAGTAGCTCACCCAACGCCAATCATCAAATTCGGCGCGACCACCGTTATTAAAGCTCACTTTGGAGTCATCGCTTAGCATGCGCAGCAAAAACCATTTTTGTTTTTGCCCGACACAAAGCGGTAAAGAATTATGACGCACCAAACGATGCGGTAAACGATAGCGCAGCCAACCTCGGGTACAGGCGAGAATTTGCACATCTTCCTGACGCAGCCCAACTTCTTCGTGCAACTCGCGATAGAGCGCCTGCTCTGGTGTTTCATTGGGGTTGATGCCGCCTTGCGGAAATTGCCAGGCATCCTGACCACCCACACGCCTGGCCCAGAGTAACTGGCCCCGATCATTGGTCAAAATAATGCCCACATTAGGGCGGAATCCGTCTGAATCTATCACGGGGGAATTGTCCATATAAAAGGTTTTGCTGCGGCAGAAAACAAAACTCCAGCGATAAAGAGCGGACATGTTCCACAAAACAGCGTTTTCCGCACTATATCAGGCTTGCTCAAACCCGCAACCCTGAATCTTGGAAATGGTTTTGCCATTGAGCGCACTAGCCGCTACCGCTATCCTAGCGGCCCTCGCAGTAAGTCCTGCAAACTCTCACTTCATTTATATGGAGAAGCACCGTGGCGCTGGCTATTTTTGATCTCGACAACACCCTGATTGCAGGCGATAGCGACCACAGCTGGGGCGTGTTTTTGGTGGAAAAACAATTAGTGGATGCAGAAACCTATCGCCAGGCGAACGATGGCTTTTATGTCGATTACAAAAACGGCACGCTCGATATCCGCACCTATTTGCAATTTTCGCTCGCACCACTCACCCGCCACAGTATGGTCGAGCTGGAAAAATTACACGCAGAATTTATGCGCGATCATATCGAGCCATTAATGCTGCCCAAAGCGGAAGCGCTGCTGCAACAGCATCGCGCACAAGGCGATCACTTACTTATCATCACCGCAACGAATGGTTTTGTGACTCGCCCTATCGCCAAGCGCTTGGGTGTGGATGACATTCTTGCTACAGATCCAGAAGTGGTTGATGGCAGTTATACCGGTAACTTCATTGGAGAGCCCTGTTTCCAAGCAGGCAAGATTACTCATCTGCATGAGTGGCTCAAACACAACCAACATTCGCTGGAGGGCGCGTATTTTTATAGCGATTCGATCAATGATTTACCGCTGCTGGAACAGGTCGATGAACCCGTAGCAGTTGATCCAGATGAGCGGCTCGCGAGCATTGCCCGCGAACGCAATTGGAAGGTGCTAAGCCTGCGCGATTAACGCAGGCGAGAGAGATGCCTTACGCTAAATAGACACGCGCAAATACCGCTTTCAAATAATCAGTTTCAGGGATAGCCGGATGGATTGGATGATCCGGCCCCTGCCCGCCCTGACCGATAATCTGTACGTGGCGATCCAGATGGCGTCCAGACGCACGCACAATTTCCAGCAAGGTATCTTTGCCCAAATGCATGGAGCAGGATGCAGAAACCAGCAGACCATCGCGCCCCAACAAACGCATACCCAATTCATTAATGTGGCGATAAGCCGCTTCACCGGCTTTTTGGTCTTTGCGCTTTTTGATAAACGCGGGCGGATCAAGCACCACCACGTCAAAGCGCTCATCACTTGCGATCAACTCTTTCAGTACATCAATCGCCTTGCCTTGGATTGCCGCGACTTTATCGGCCACTCCATTAAGCTGGGCATTTTCCAAAACTGCATCGGTCGCTGACTCGGATGCATCCACACAAAACACTTCACTTGCACCCGCAACGGCGGCTTGTATCCCCCAACCACCGATATACGAAAACACATCCAGCACTCGCTTGCCTTGCACATACTGCTGCAGAAGTGCGCGGTTCATGCGGTGATCGTAAAACCAACCGGTTTTTTGCCCACCATGCACCGGCGCCATAAAACGGGTGCCATTTTCGACCAACTCGACCGATTCAGGTACTTCGCCGTACGCGACTTCGGTGTACTCCGACAAACCCTCCAGCGCACGCGCACTATGTTCATTGGCAAGTAAAATCCCATGTGGGCTCAATACTTGCACCAACGCCTCTACGATTTCACCTTTTACCAACTCCATACCGGCACTGGCAATTTGCACCACCAAATAATCGCCGAATCGATCCACTACCAAACCCGGCAGCAAATCAGAATCACCGAAAATCAGGCGATAGAAAGGCTCATCAAACGCCATTTCGCGCAGCGCGAGAGATTGTTTGATGCGGTGAACCAGAAGGGATTTATTGAGCGGATATTTCTCATCGCGGCTGACCAAACGACCACAAATCAACCCATTAGGGTTGATCAGCGCAATCCCGAGCGGCTTGCCGCTATTGGTAGTCACCAGCGCCTGCTGCCCCATCGCAAAGGATTTTAGCGGCGACTTGGCGATATCCACCTCGTTGCTGTAAATCCATAAATGGCCCAACTTTAAACGGCGATCTGCTTGGGGGTTAAGAACAAGGGTAGGCAGGGTCATGGCATGGCTCACATGGAAAAAAAGTGGGCGGATTATAAGCCTTGTGTGGCCGAGGCATAGAGTTTAATTGTTAACCGGCTGCGTTGCGGTAGGGATTATCAGGCGAGCCTGGTGCATAAAAAACGATGCCGGTTGAAAATAAAAATGCCCCGCCGACAGAGGTCATCAGGGCATTTTTACACTGAATAAAGGCTGCGCACTTCTTAACGCAACCTCACACAGGTGACCTTACTTGAAGTTGGCGGGCAGCGATGTTTCCACAACACCAAACTCACTGTTTACGATCTCTTCGCCGCGCGGAGTCAGATCAACAATGTCTTCCGCGTTGGAGATATTCAGTACAGCTTCTTCTCCGGCATTACCAAACCATGAATAAGCCATCCAACCGAAGGGGGCAATTTTCCAGGATTTGGTTTTTGCACTGACAAGTGCAGAGCCAGTGAAGGCGCCACTAGCAAAATCGAATACAACACTATCAATTGCCGCTTGGGTATCGAAACCGTTGGTGTATAACGGCTGAGTGTCTTCAACTTCAGTATTGCCATACAACTGAATATCATCGATTTTCACCGTATCGGTATTTCCTCTCACACCATCCCAACGGAAACCGAAGTTACGTAACTTCTGCGTACGTGCAAAACCGTCCGTGAAGGTATCAGTTGTAAACTCAAAAGTAGTCCACTCGCCTGGTTTAAAGTCGGCAATCGTCAGCTCTCTTCCAGGGAAATCCGTATCGTGCCCCCAGTTATTATCTTGAGTAAAGATACGGAACTTCAAATCGCTGCCCGCATAACTGGCCGGTACAAAAATTCTGACCTTATAAATAATTGGCCCAGATACATCTATGTCACTGATGCTATTGATATCAGACTTTAAGACAACAACATCTGATTCATCATACTTGCCATTAGGATTTGTCCAAGCAGGAGTAATATTCAACTCACCATCAATCATTTCAACTTTAGAAACACGGCCCCAAGATGCTTCATAAGCTTCTACACCTTTGCTGAATTTCGATTCGTATTGCAGAGCAGTAACAGTTTTGGTGCGCTTGCCTGGCTGCTGAGTGATAGTAAAGGTGTCAAACAGTAAGGGCTCCACATGATAGGAAACACCAGAAACCTGAAAGCCTATGTTTTGAGGTATTGATACATCGTAGGTCTCACTCCATTTGAGTGTTGCACGGAAAGTATTCCATGCATCGTATTGCAGCTCACCAACAATGCTAGCACCAGCCTCTGCGGTAATTTCCCAACTAGACCCAAAGTTACCAAACATTTTTATTTGCGGCACCTCTCCTGCATAAGACGCAGGAACGAACACGCGAATATCAACAAATACATTTTGCTTAAAATTGATAGTGGGCAAGACTTCTTGTGACTGCCAACCAGGACTTTGGACAACTGCAGCCCAATCACCAGTAGCCAGTGATATCTTCATGTAACCATCGGCGATTACAGGAGTACTGGTTCCACCCCATCCAGCATTTGTCCAAGCACCACCTGCAGCTTTTGATTCTACGGCCAGTGTAGGCTCTGGTGCGCCCGGATAGATTTCCAAATCATCCAGCTTGATCGGTGCTTTAACTGTTGATGCTTTGCCATTAGCCAGCAGCTCAATTCCCACTTTTTTAACTTTACTTAGATCAAATGAAGTCGATCCATTGAGTAGATTGGCGGCATCAATTTCGGCATTACTTTTCGGCAAGGTAAAAGCAACGCGATTCCATTGATAACCACGCAAATCTTTGGCCTCAACAATGCCCGCACGCAAGGTATTACCAGCTTCATCTTTTACATACATAGCGAAGCTCAATTTACCTTTAGGCACCAAGCGGCCATCAGCATCGCTAATGGGCTGAAACTCAAGGTAACGCGCATCGAGATACAAATTGGCAGACACACCAGCACCATCCAACAGCGGTATTACCTCAGGAAAGGTTGCGACATAGGCTGCTGAATCGGCGGTCGTCAACCATGGTAAATTCAATTCTAGAGCCGCATTACCTGCTCCTTTTTGCATAATATCCAGATGATCAACACCGGCTAAACCATCTACACCTGAGCCTTTGAAAGAGCTGATTACAAACGGAACACCGGTTTCCATCAGATTTGAAATCGCAGTGGTAACACGTGCGCTAGTGTTCCATCGCGCACCATCCGCATGGACTGAAAGAATAAGGTTATCGGCTTTATCAGCGACCAATAATTCTCTGCCGCGCTCCCGTGCAAATGCATTAAAGTCTTGACCACATGGCGCATCAATAGCGATAGGTACTTTGAAACCGGCGGTGCGAAATTTGTTAATCATCGCTTTGTAGGCCTCCAGATAATCCTGATAGCCATAGCTGTCTGCATTAAAGATACCTTCTGGTCCCCAAGCGTTAGCGATGTTAATGATCAGGTGCGGCTGAAAACGATCTTGCGCAATAACGCCTAACCATTTTTTCAGCCACAAATTGTCAACAGCACTATTTAACGCAGTAGTATTGGCTGAGCAGCGCAGTTTTTCGCTATCCAGAGTCACTATTGCTACCAAACCCTGCTCAACCACTTTAATCAGTGCCGCCTCCAGATTAGGGTCGCTAGTTTCTTCATTGATGTATAAACGAATTACGTTAGAGTCAGTATCTTTAATCGCCTTAATACCAGCAATTCGCGTTGCGGGGACATTGGTTCCCAACTGCATATCTACGCCGCGCAATAACAACGGCTGTTTAGCTGCATCGTAAATAGTTGATGCGTCAGTAGTGATAGTTAATGCCGTAGCACTTGGACGCGGGCGGGCAGTAACGTCCTCGACACCCGGCGCAGGGTTCAAGGGGTTCTGATCTTTATCGGGATTGCTAACAAGGTCTCCGCCGCCGCAACCTTGCAGGAACATTGCCCCAACAAGCAGCGCCAATGAATAGGATTTAAATTTCATAATGTGATTCCCAAATATTATTGTATGGCCCCTAGGCCGCCATGAGCCTGCCCAATGGCAGGTTTAGCTATGAGTTAGCACTACAGTGTAAAAGTTATGCCGAGGTTGTAACGGCGCTCTTGAATCGACATGCTGTTAAATTGATTTTCGTAGTGCGAGTAACTTTTTCTGCTTTGTTCAGTCAGGTTAGTACCACTCGCATTAAAGCTAACGTGTTCGTTCAGCCAGTAACTCATAGAGAGATCGAGATATCCCTGCGGCTCTACCCAATTGCCCATAGAAATAGGCTCGGCCTGGGTTTGCAGGCCAAAGCGCCCGTCATATTCCTTACTTTTCCAGTTGTAGGCCAAGCGCACGTTAAATCCGGACTTGTCGTACCACAGGATCATGTTGGACTGATGCTGGGAGTTAGATTGCAGCGGGAATGAGTTACCGGTGAAGTCTTTATCAGTACTGTCGCTCTCGGAATAGGTGTAGTTAAATTCAATACCAGTGGCACTGAGGAATTCACCGGGCAAGAAGGTAAAGGGTTGTTTGTAACCCAGCTCCAAACCATAAAGTGAGGAGGCACCAACGTTTTTAGTCGTCCAAACGTTGGCCATATTGCCGCGGTCAATACCGTCAAGGTCAACAAAGCTACGCTGCTCCTGGAAACCCTGTACCGATGTCTCCACATCGATCATAAATAGGCCTACACCCAGAATTGAGTTTTCGTCGAAATACCATTCCGTTGCAGCGTTATACACATTGGCGTACCAAGGCTTCATGTTGGGGTTGCCCTGATCGGTACCACCATTCACGCAATACACTGTTTCACCCTTGCCTTCTAGATCGCGTTGTTGAACACCGTTTGAATCATACTTAGGGCATTCACCAGTCCAGACAGTCAAGCTCTCACCCAAGTTTTTCAGATCATTACGTGAGGTGGTTTTAGCAGCGCCAAGGCGTACAACAAAATCATCTGCAGGGAAGAAGTTGAGGTTAATGGCAGGCAATATATCGACGAAGGAAGATTTGATAACCTCTTGTTCGCTTACAAAAGCGATAGATTGGTTGTCAAAACCGATAGAATTGTAAATATCCAAGTCATCCGGAATTACACTTTTGTGAATGGTGCGATCAGTACTGATAATTTGAGCACCAATGTTGCCACTATAAGGAATGCCAAAAATGCCATCGGTATCATCCAGATTCAACTGGAAATACGCGGTTGAGGTTACTTCTTCTACATCGTATTCAAAGGCAGGGTCGTTCACTGTCCGCACACCCGGTGCAGGGACTATAGTCTCAACGCCATTCTCATCAACCACAGTTGTTTCCTGACCCGGATACAAACGATTCATAAATGCCAAGGGATCATCCCAAGCGGCAGGGCTGAGCGAGGACACTCCACTTTCAAATCCTTTGAATGGACCAAAATCAGTGAATTTAATTGTATCCGCTGAGGTAAAACCGTTATTCGGCAGCATGCCGGTTTCGCGCAGACCTTGGCTTTCCAACTGGTAATCAAACCGACGGAAGTCAGGCCAACGTTGCCATACTTCATTACCTGATCTGAGCTGGTAACGCTTATTGGCAGGCGTGCGCTCACTGTCTGGATAGCGTTGGGTAGCAGTCAAATAATTGAACTTGCTGTTGTGTGCATCGCGCTCGCCTTGACGAAAACCCACATCTGCCGAAGCGATAATGCCACTATTAATATCGTAATTAACATCCAAGCGAATCACATCCAGCTCAGCGGTTACTTCAGAGCCGTCGGCAATACCTTGGTAGAACTGCAGCAAGTTTGCGTCGGATAAATCACCTTGATAGCTAAAGCTTGGGTATTCACCACGATAATCAACGGTCAATGGGTATCCAGTAACCGGGTCTTTACCTGATATGCCATCCACATCAACCCAGTTCCAACCTGGATTACCTTGCTGGAAAATTGCATTGCGATATTGCTTCTCAGCTTCTGCATGCACGTAGCGGAGCTTGGCTTTCAAGCGATCCTGGCTGTCGTAGGCCACCTCAAAATTCGTGTTCAGTGCTGCTGTGCGAGTGATTTGGTTACTGGAAGTAGTTTGGAAGCCAGGTGCCACCAAAGTAGCTACTTGTAAGGTATGTAAATTTCTGGATTGCGTTACGCCATTGGCGTCTACATAAGTGAATTCGCCCATGTCAGTCACTACTGAACCTTGGGATTCCGGCAGCAGTGAATCATAAAGTCCATCAACAAAAGGCGGTAACTCACCATTAATGGAATAGGAATCGACTGAACTGGATCCGTCGAAAGCAGCAATCACACCACGATCATATTGATCCATGCTGGTATAAAACGCATCACCACGCACAGTAAAGTGATCACCCACTGCGGCTTCAATCGAAATGTTTGCGCCCTCGCGCTCGCGCGTCATAAAGCTGGTGCGCGCAGAGTATTCACCGGGGACCAAATACCAATCATTGACCAGATCGCCATCGCCATCTATGTCGTTACGATCGCTCGGCCCTTTGCCCTTACCTTCTAAAAAACCAAGATGTTGACTGGTAGTCATTTGGTAGTTGGCGTTGTAGCTGTCGGAGGTAAAACCACCAACAGTCACCCCAAAACGACCATCATTGTTGTATCCGGCAATCAGGCTGTAATTGCCATCGGGATTGCGGTCATCCACAGTGCCGTCAGCTTTCATTTCAGTGTCGGAGCGCTCGCCCTGAGAGGCTTCAAGTCTGAGGCTAGCGGTAAAACCGTCTTTCATTTTCAGAGGGCTAATAGTCTTTAAATCCACCAGACCAGAAATACCACCGGCGATTGCACTAGCCGATTGCGACTTGAATACATCCGCACCATTAATCATCCCTGCAGGTATGTCGCCGTAGTTGGCACCTACATCGGTAATATTCCATGGGCTGAGAAATTGTTCGCCATTGAGGGTAGTCATTACTTGGGGCATACCGCGCACATTGAGTGAAGTACCTTCGTTAGCTTCACGCTTGATCTGCACCCCGGTTATGCGCTGGAGCGAGTCGGTGATCGTCATATCAGGCAATTTACCGATATCTTCTGCCACGATCGAATCGACAACTACAGCAGAGTTACGCTTGATATCAATCGCCTTGGCTTGCGATGCACGCACGCCTTTTACGATAACCTCTTCAATCGGCTCTTCACTGGCTGGCGCTACCGCAGGTTCCTGCGCATAAACCTGCACACCATAAAGTGCGCAGCCTATCGCCAGAGCCAGAGCTTTTTTTCTGGTGGAGATACCGCTAGGTTTGATCATCTGAAGCTTCCTCGTATTGTTTTTTTATGTATTTGGATTGTGACCCGCGCTAACCGATACATAGCTAGCGGTGCACAGGGTTATCTGACGCTCAGGGCAAATGCACCAAACAAAGTTCAACTGCGCCAGCTGCAGTCAGCTGGCGAAAAATAACCTGATTAGGCGATAAAAACGAAGGTGCATTTATGGTCATTCATTTCGCTTTTATTGTTATAAGAATTGCTTTTTGCCATCTATTTTGATGACTGGATGACCGGAATGATGGATTAATGTGTAATCGGTTTCAATAGCATTTTGTGACTACCGACACTAATCACTCGGCACATTTACCATCATGGTTAGAAGAGGTTTTTATTTTTTAGTATAAAAAACAGCTAAAAAATGCCACAAAAGGTCATTTATGACCAAAAAATATGCTGAACCCAGCTATAAATCATATTTTTCATATTAACTATCAATCAGATCATGCATTCCTGATAGAAAAAAATCATGGAACCAGACTGGCTCTAACTGCATATATTGTGAATATCCGTAACAGGCATTACTTATCCATAGGTAGCGCCCATAAAAAACCGGCCGAAGCCGGTTTTTTAACTCAAGCAATGCGCTTACAACAACTGCTCAATCGCCGCCGCTAGCTTGGGCGAATCTGGCTTGGTCATACTGCCAAAATACTCCACCAATTTGCCGTCTTTACCGACCAGATATTTGTTGAAGTTCCACTTGGGTTCTTGTGCCTGTTCAGCTAGGGCTTTAAACAGCGCATTGGCATCATCGCCAGTCACATGCGTGGGTGACAGCATGGTAAAAGTGACGCCGTAGTTGAGGTAACAAATTTCGGCCGCTTTTTCTTCGTCGGCATCCTCTTGCTTGAAATCGTCACTCGCAAAACCGACTATCACCAGACCCTTATCTTTGTACTTTTTATGCAGCGCTTCCAGTTCCTTGAACTGGGAAGTGAAACCGCAATGGCTGGCGGTATTCACCACCAGCACCGTTTTGTTTTCCATCAGCTCGCAAATATTCACCGAGTCTTTCGAGTGCAATTTACGGTAATCGCCCTTCATATACTCCGGGCAGGCTGAGGCCGCCGCGCTGACCAAACTGACCATGGCAACTCCAAAAAAAGTCATCAGTGGGTTGATAAATGATTTCACAAAAAATTCCTCGCTCAACAGGATAGGTACACAACTTACTCAGTGTATGCTTTTTTGGATGAGGAGAAAGTGGCGCCAGCCAGGATTAACGAATCATTACGCATTTTTAGCGCCAACTAAAAACCAGATTATTGTGGCGCAAGTCGTCCTACAACCGGAATTCACGTAATTATTTTTACAAAAAATTTAAAATACCTACAAATAAATGAGTACAAATTGCAATTTTTTTCGTCGAAATCATCGCAATTTGCATTAAAACAAGTGTTTCCGTTGCTGGCACGGTTACTGCAACTGTCCTTCCGAGTAACAATGTTTTACAACAAGATTATCATCTACTTATTTAATGAAATGTTCAGGAGAAATTTATGTCAAACAATGAAACCTCTGCGGTAAAGGATCTCATCAAAGTGTTAAATGATGGTGTGAAATTTTATACCGACGCAAAAATAGAATTGAAAGGTTCCGGTTATGAACCCGCCCTGCAGGATATGATCGACGCGCGCCAGCAAGCCTTAGTACGTTTGCAGCCGCTAGTATTTACCCGCGAGGGCGAAGTAGAGTCTGGCCAAACATTTAGCGGTAGCTTACACAAAGCTTATGCTGATGTGCTGGCGTTAATTAAGAACAATAAATCACAAGTGTATATCGCCCAACTAGAAGAATTGGAAGATCGTACACTGGAATTTATTACCAAAGCCCAAACAGAAGCGGTATCAATTGATATTAAAGTTGCATTGAATTATGTGCATAAATCATTGCATCAATGTCATGATCGTATGCGCAGCCTTAAACGCAATGCAGCTTAATGCGCGCTAAAAGAAATGCCCTCATTGTTTGATGAAGGGCATTTTTATAACGCAGTTTTTTATCCACTATTCTTTATAGTTGCAACTTATTGCTGTAACAACCACTCGCGACCCGACCGTTTGGAACGAAAAGTTTCGATTGCACCCCGGTCTTGAAGAGTGACAAATACCGTTTTTCCATCTACCCCGCCAAATGCGACATTCGTTGGTTTTTTACCTTTTAATCGAATTCGCTTAATCAGCTTACCAGTCGGCGATATCACTGCTACTTCACCTGCGGCATAGCGCGCGACATATAAATTTCCCAAGTCGTCACAACGCATACCATCAAGCCCATGATCAGAAAATTCAACTAGCAATCGTTTATTGCTTATCTCACCGGTTTCTACATCCAAATCATATTTCCAGATTTTTCGCTGCACACTTTCATTCACGTATAAATATTTTTCGTCGGCGCTAACGTCTATTCCGTTAGTGGTGCCCATATTTGCTTCAAGTAAAGTCAGGGTGCCATCGGTAGCGATTTTCCATAGGTTGCCAGTGTTCTCTTTCCAATTAGGATCGCTTGCGTAAATCACCCCGGATTTGGCGATGGCGATATCATTGGGTTGGTTCATTTTGTCACTATGCACATGGACTGAAACCGCTTTGGTTGTGGGGTCAATCCTGAATATGTTGTGGCCGGCATAATCTGCCACATACATAAACCCGTCGCGGCCAAACCGAATACCATTACCTATACTCCTCTCGGGTAATTTCAAAAATAATTGTGTATTGTCTTTTTTATCGATAATGCCAATTGTGCTTTCCTCGGCATAATTTACCGCATACAAATTGCCATCCGCATCTACCGCAGGACCTTCGATGCCTTGGGTGAATATGTTATCGGCGACATAGTCTGTCGTTTGTGCCCAAGCAATCGGCGCTGCAGCGATCAGCATGCTGAGTGCAAATGTAACGGCGCCAGCGTTCACGTATTTCATCACAACCTCGTGCTACTAAAATGTGAAATATCAACTCCAAAGCAGTGCAACAATCTTGCAGTAATAGCCTTGAGGTAATGCTGTTGTGGTAATTATTTATCGTGATTTTTTGTGCGATTTTTCATGAGCAGATCATAGTAAGCTGACAACCAGTCAGTCGCAACCTATTGCTTGATGAGGTGAAAAACGAGGAATAACAAAGAAGAAGTCAGAAATAAAGTGCTATGCAGAAGGCGATAAATAAACCGCTGGATAAATACTGCCAAAAGCGCACCGGATTTTTTTCTAATAAGAGCGCACGATACTGCTGTTTGTATTTAGGGTTGGGATGTTGCAGCTCATGCAAAAATTCCGAAATATCGCCATGGCGACGCTCAGGGTCGTAACGCAAGCCTTTGCGAATAGCACCATCAATCCAAAAAGGCACCAGCGGATTTAACTCATAACTGGCGGTGTAACGGGTATTTAAATAGGCGCGTTCGGTACGGCAATGGCCGAGCTTGCCATCAAATGGCGGGGCAGCGGTGAGCATTTCAAAGACAATAATCGCGAGAGAAAATAAATCGGATTTCTCATAGCTTGTTCCATGCAAAATAGTTTCCGGAGCTGAATATTCCGCCGTGCCTAAAATTCTTTCGCGCATGATAGGCGAACTTATTTCGGCAATGCCTTTCACCAGACAGGAACCAAAATCGATAATTTTTATTTCACCGTGGTGATCAACCATAATATTGGCGGGGCGCAAATCCTGATGCAGGGTTTCACGGCGATGAAATACACGCAGCCCTTTGCAGATTTGCTCGACCATATACACAACTTCTTGCACCGGCGGCACTGGATGCTGCTTTATCCACTGCGCTAAAGTTTGGCCGTCGATATATTCCATCAAATAATACAAACAACTTTTGGTTTTATTGGGTGCGATGACTTTCACCACATGCGCGCTGTGAATACGGCTACCCACCCAACTTTCCAATACAAATCGTTCAATGTAAGCGGGGTCATCCACATAATTCATGGATGGGGTTTTCATACACAGGCTTTGGCCCGTCGCAGTATCTGTAACCAAATACACTTGGCTGCGGCTGCTCGCGTGCAATTCTTTTTCAATGCGATAACCGTCGATTACCATACCCGGATTCAGATTCGGCGGAAAAGGCAAGGCGCTGAGTTTTTGGCAGGCATCATCAACGCTTTGTGCGGGAAGTGTATCGACACGCAAAATCTGGCAGCTAATATTGTCATCACTTTTATTCGCCAGCGCGAGTTCCACTAACTGCTGGCTGAGCAATTCGTAATTGTTATTGGCATTTTGCAGATGTGTACAGAGCTGTTCATCGCTAATAAAATCATGCAGACCATCGGTACTGAGTAAAAAAATATCGTTTTCTTCCAGCTCGATAATTTTGTAATCCACATCGAGCGATACATCCAACCCCATGGCACGCACGAGATAGGATTGTTCGGCACTGATAATAGTGCGATGGTCGCGTGTAAGCTGTTCCAGCTTACCGGCACGTAAACGATAGATGCGAGAATCACCGACATGAAAAATATGCGCGCTTTGGGATTTAAAAATAATGCAGCTGAGGGTGCTGACAAAACCCTTTTGCGCTTCACGTAAATGTTGTCCGCGTGAATACAACCAACGGTTGAGTGCGATCAGTACTTGTGTAGTGGATTTTTTTACCGTCCAGGTATCGGGCGTAGCAAAATAATCGGCGAGGAAATTGCGCACGCAGGTTTCACTTGCTTCTTTACCCGCTTCAGCTGCGCTCACCCCATCGGCAATAATCGCAGCGGCGCCTTTGGTATCGAGCAACATACCTTCAGGAATACGAATACCCAAGGCATCTTCATTTTGCGTCTTAATTCCAGCCAATGAAGATTGACCGACCGTAAACGTGAGGCCGCTATGCAGGTGCCATTCGTTCATCAGTGCATTTCTACCAGCTGCACACTGCCATCCGGCAGCACTTCAAACAAACTGCTTTTGGGTTCATCCAACAACATAGCCGCCATAGCCGCGAGGGCAATGCAGCCGGCGATAGTGAGAAAAAATACTGGCGTGCTGACAAACGAAAATACGGTGAGAAAAACCACTGCACCGATATTGCCGTAAGCGCCGACGATCCCGGCGATTTGCCCGGTCAGGCTGCGGCGAATTAACGGCACTACAGCAAACACACAACCGGCGGCGGAGCCCAAAAAGAATGAGCTGCACATCATCGCGCCCACTGCGAGGGCAATTGGCCAATCGCTAGTGATAGTTGATAACACAAAAAAACCAATCGCCGCGCCGATTAATAAAATCACCAGCGATTTTTTGCGGCCAAATTTATCGCTGATCCATCCGCCGGAGGGGCAAGAGCCAATATCCACCGCCGCAAAACAGGCGCCGAATACACCCGCCAATGCGACAGGAACCGCAAAAGTATTTTGAAAAAACATCGGCAACATGGAAACCACCGCCAATTCAGAACCAAAGGTCACGGCGTAAGCGATGCTCAATATCGCCACTTGTTTAAATTTATATTGTTGGAGTTTATCGACTGGTTGGGAAAATATTTGCACATTGAGGCTATGAATTTTGCGGCACTGCAATACAAAGATGACGAGCAGCACTGCATCTATCGCATAGAGCGCAGTGGCGGAAATCAGCCCGAGAGAACTGACTTTCCATGCGAGCAACGCCAAGGCGCCATACATAGGAATATTGACGAGCAAATACAACACAAAATCTTTTTTGCTGGTCACTTCCAAGCCGCCGGATTTATTCGGTTTGAAATAGGTGGAACCTGCAGGTGTATCGGTAACTGAAAAATAATAAATAAAGGCATACACAAATGCGATTATGCCGGTCAAGCCGGTAGCGTAACGCCATCCATCATCCCCACCAAAAACCAAGGCCAAGGTGGGCAAACTAATTGCCGCTGCCGCTGAGCCGATATTGCCCAACCCTTTATAAACACCTTCAGCCACACCCATTTGGCGCGCCGGAAACCATTCGCTGATCATGCGGATACCAATCACAAAACCGGCACCGGCGAACCCGAGGAGAAAGCGCGCGAGGGCGAGCATTTCAAAACTGGTCGCGAGCGAAAAAAACAAACAGAGAAACGCGGTGATCACTAACAGGATTGAATAGACGTTGCGCGGCCCAAATGAATCTACCAGCATGCCAACCACAATCCGCGCAGGAATCGTTAAAGCCACATTAAGGATTAAGAGGGTTTTGATTTGTTGATCACTCAAACCAAAAGTGGCCTGAATCGCCAGTAATAAAGGTGCGTGGTTAAACCAGACCAGGAAAGTTATAAAAAAAGCCATCCAGGTCAGATGCAAGATTTTTGTTTTACCCGCAAACGACAACAAATTCAGATTTGCACTATTTTTATTCATCATTAACACCAAAAAGATAATCTATGGTGCGACGACAGCAAAAAATACGCCACTTCACTATAGAACAATGTTTTTGACGAAAAAATTGTGCCCCAGAGTAAAACAATCGTGCTTATTAACCACTAATGCACAGATAGTGACCACCGTGCACCCTTATTAAAACCCAACATAGAGCATATTCAGAATTTAAAAACGCATCATAATTGACCATGCAATCCCACAAGCCCTGTAAAAACAAGACTTTATTACGCCTTCATCACCAACGGGAGATAAACACTGCGCCACACACATGCACATTTCTCTTGGCGAGATTTTTTATCCACGTAAAACCTAAAAACCAGCCGCAACAGCCACTAAGTGCACCATTCAGATTCAGCGTCGCTATTTTTAGTCTTTATTTAGCGCACTACTCTTATCGAAAACTGCACTTAAATGCACCTAAAAAACTGAATGGCGCCGCTGATATGCACCACGCATGAATTGGCATAAGCATTGCTAAACCCTCCCTGTCTCTTCGTCCTTGTTAAATAACCGTGTTGATTCAAATAATCTCTACCGGATGCCCGCCATGAACACACATCGTTTAAATCTGTTGGATTTCTCCAACAAATCCGTCGCCACCTTGCACTTCACGTGGTTCGCTTTTTTTCTCACCTTTGTGATGTGGTTTAGTCTGCCCTCGCTGAAACCGCTTATTACTGCATCGGTCGTTATGACGCCGCAACAATGGGCAGCGCTCTTGACGCTCAACGTGGCGCTCACCATTCCGGCGCGCATTGTGGTCGGTAGCCTTGTAGATAAATTTGGCCCACGTTCAATTTATTCTGGCTTGTTAATTTTATCGGGCGCGGTGTTAATCGCATTTGCCTGCGCACAAACGTTTGAACAACTTGCCCTGTTTCGTTTTTTACTCGGTTTTGTCGGTGCCGGCTTTGTAATTGGTATTCGCTTGGTGAGTGAATGGTTTCCGGCGCGCCAAGTAGGTTTGGCAGAAGGCATTTATGGTGGCTGGGGTAACTTCGGCGCCGCAGCTGCTGGTTTTACTCTCCCCTTTTTAGCGATTCATGTGTTTGGTGGCATTGATGGCTGGCGCTATGCAATGGGAACCGCGGCAGTGATCGCGATGGTTTACGGTGTGGCTTTTTATCTCACCGTGCGCAATACACCTAAAGGATCTACCTATTTCAAACCAAAAAAATCAGGCGGTTTGGAAGTCAGCAACAGAAAAGATTTCATCTTCTACGTGATCATGAATATTCCAATGTATTTAATACTCGCGGTGCTCGCGTGGAAAATGTCGCCATCTAATTTAGGTTTATTAAGTAACGCGACGACTTACATTATGTACGTAGTATTACTCGCTCTGTTTGCATTTCAGTTCTCGCAAATTTATCGCGTAAACAAAGACATGCTGAGCAAAGGCAGTGTGGCAGAGCACGATAAATACGAATTCAAACAAGTGGCCATTTTAAGCTGGGCTTACCTCGCCACCTTTGGTTCAGAGATCGCTGTGGTATCGGTACTACCTGCATTTTTTATGACGACTTTTGCTGGCTTGAGCGTAACGCAAGCGGCGATGTTGGGCGGCTCTTTCGCCTTTATGAATTTGGTGGCGCGCCCCGGTGGCGGTTGGGTAAGCGATAAATTTGGTCGTCGTTTCAGTATGAGCGTTATTCTCGCCGGTGTTGCCTGCGGGTATATGCTGCTCGCACAAATCAACGCCAGCTGGCCGTTGTACCTCGCGTTCTCTGCCGTATTTATTTGCTCGCTGTTTGTGCAAGCGGGTTGTGGTGCCGTGTTTGCGGTAGTGCCCTTGATTAAACGCCGCATGACCGGGCAAATCGCTGGCCTTGCCGGTGCTTACGGCAATGTGGGCGCACTCTTCTTTTTAACCATGAATACCTTCATCGATATTCAAACCTTCTTTTACATGTTGGCTGGCGCTGCGGCAATCGGCTTGGTATTTGTGCAGTTCCTTAAAGAACCCAAAGGCCATGTAGTGGAAGTTAATGAAGACGGTAGTTTGCACAAAATTGAAGTGAGCTAATTTTTTAGCGCGAGATCCAGCGGAACAATTCAATCAACAGGACAACTCAATTGCCGACAGTTATGCTGTCGGCAATTTCTTTTTATAAAAACAGAAAAACTTATGGATCACCTGCAATCAGTCCTGCACATCAGCTTCGCGCAAAGAAGTGAAGCGGGGCACAAACCAGAAAATCAGGATACGGTCGGCGCACGCATCCCCGAAGGCAATCTGCTCACCACTAAAGGTATCGCCATTGCGATTGCCGATGGTGTCAGCAGCAGCAAAGCCGCGCGCGAAGCAAGCCAGACGGCGATTGCCGGTTTCCTCAGCGATTATTTCGCCACACCCGATACCTGGCGCACGCAACAATCTGCTATGCGAGTGATCCAAAGCTTGAATGCCAGCTTGTGGGGGCGCAGCCAAAATTCTATTTATGGCGAAGGTTATCTCACTACTTTTTCAGCGTTGATTTTAAAAGGCGACAGCGGGTTTATTTTTCATGTAGGCGATACCCGCGTCTATCGCCTGCGCGATAACACCCTCGAATTACTCACCCGTGACCACACCCAGCGCATCGATAAACACACCAACCATTTAAGCCGCGCCATGGGCGCCGATCCCTATTTGGAAGTGGACATGCACAGCCTGGAATTGCAGCGCGGTGATATTTTTATTTTATCCAGCGATGGTATTCATGAGCATATACCCGCGCAAGAGTTTAAAAGCTTTGTGCTCAGCCACCGCGACAACCTTGATGACCTGGTTAATCAGGCCCTGCCGCTCGCACTACAACACCACAGCGAGGACAATTTAAGCATTCAAGCGCTGCGCATCGAAAACCTCGGCACTGCCGCGCAGGATGATGCGGTACAAGTGTTATCGCGCCTGCCGTTTCCGCCGGTGCTGTCACCAGGGCAAAGCCTTGATGGTTTGCGCATTAAAAAAGTTATTCATGAATCGACGCGCAGCCAAGTCTATTTAGTCGAAGACGAAAAAAATAATTTGCTGGTGATGAAAACCCCGTCGGAAATCTATCAAGACGACAAAGCCTACATCGAACGGTTTGTGATGGAAGCCTGGATCGGCGCACGCATTCAAAGTTCCGGCGTAGTGCGGGTAATTCCCGCTGCGGAATCGCGCTCTTGTTTGTATTACCTCACCGAATATATTCCCGGCCCCACCCTCACCCAACTATTAAAAGAACGCGGCATTTTATCGATTTTGGATGCCGTGGAGTTAACCGAAGGCTTGATTCGCGGCATACGCGCCTTTCATCGCAAAGAAACCCTGCACCAGGATTTAAAACCGGACAACATTGTGATCAGCAAAAAAGGGCCGATGATTGTCGATTTTGGTTCCTGCTGGGTAGCGGGCGTGCAGGAAGCCGGTGCCCCAATTGTGCGCGACCGGGTGCTCGGCACGCTCGATTACTCAGCACCGGAGTATCGCTACAGCGGCAAAGTGAGCGCCGCTTCCGACCAGTTCTCACTGGCGGTATTGCTCTACGAAATGCTCACCGGAAAACAACCCTTTGGCAGCCATTACAGTAAGGCGATGGACTTAAAAAATTTTCAACGCCTCAAGTACATCTCGGCCATGAAACACAATCCACTGGTGCCCTACTGGCTCGATAAAGCACTGGAAAAAGCCCTGAGCATTTATCCTAATAGCCGTTACCAAGCCCTCTCGGAATGGTTGCAGGATTTAAAGCGTCCTAATCCCGAATGGCTCACACCGCGTGCGCAACCACTATTAGAAAGGCATCCCGATAAAGTGTGGAAACTCCTCGCGCTGAGCGGTTGGATTGCGGCAGCCTTCGCATTTTTTTGGCGTCAATAACCCCATCACTACCGGGTTGTGATTTGGATAGCTACTGGCGCCGGAATTTTCTGTTAGTCTTTCAATAAATCAATGCACCTAACAATAACCCACACCATACCCATCGCCGCCTGTACAGGGATAATCTTGCCATGACCATTAAACGCGCCCTGATTGTGGACGACTCCTCCACCGCCCAGTACCGGCTCAAAAAAATGTTGCGCCATTATCCGCTCGATATCGATATAGTCGATTCCGGTGAAGCCGCATTGCGTTATTTGTCACGCCACTCCCCGGCAGTAATTTTTATGGATCACCTAATGCCCGGCATGGATGGCCTGCGCGCGCTGCAAATTATTAAATCCAATCCCGATACCGCCACTGTTCCGGTCATTATGTACACCTCAAAAAGTGGCGATCTGTACACCGGGCAAGCGCGTGCATTAGGTGCATTGGATGTAGTGAGTAAAGATCGCATCAATGCGACGGATTTATCCAAGGTGATGCAAAACATTCATATTTACCCCACCAGCAGCCCCGATGAAACCATCGAAAGCGCGGAATTAATCGCTGCCGCCAATCAAGTTACTGCCAGTGCCAGCGACGGCACTGATGCTGCTGTTCCACCGCTGGATCGCCGCGCCTCGTCACTCGAGCAAGCGCGCAATTTGGAGCTGCGGTTGAGCCATATGGAGCACAGCCTGGAGGACAATCGCCGCTTTATTACCTCGCGCGTGGTGCGTGAGCTGCAAGGCTTACGGCAGAACTTACGTAAGGAACTCGGCGACATTATGTTGCAGCAACCGGTTGCAGTAGCGCCACCGGCATTATTACCCACCGATGTTCAACCCAGCACAACCACCTCAAGCTCAGGCTGGACCTTCGCCGGGATTTTATTAGCGCTTATTTCACTGGTCGCCATCGCGTATTTTTTATTGCAAATCAATGATCAACTGAATCAAAGCGAAGCGCAGCAAGCGACCTTAAATGCGCAATTAGAAAAAGTGACGGAACAAATCAATAAAGAACCGGAAATGATTAGCCCCGCATTGCTCAATGCAAATATGCAACAGCCGATCAAAACAACAGTCGCCACCGATTCGCATTTTCTCGACGATCTGGCGTGGACGTTTAATCAAAATGGCGCGCTGGCATTTCATCAAAGTACCATTGATCCGCAACCGGTGTTGCGCTTACATGAACTGTTACATCGCCTCGCCAGCAATGCCTTCACAGGCACCGCGACGATCACTATTTATGTGGGGGATTTTTGTGTCGCAGTGGATAACATGGGCATGGTGCAACTAGCGCCACCAGAAAAAACCTTAGGCGATTGCATGCTCTCAAGTGAAATTTATACGCTGGAGCGCTTGATGGATGATTACGCGCGCGAAGTAGAAATGATCTTGAGCAACTTAACTCGCGATGTTAATTCAACTCTGAAAATAAACGTGAATGCCGTACCCGGCCCGGAAATTTATCCCGACCGCATTCCTACAGTCAGTGCACGCAATTGGAATACCTTGGCGCAAAACAATAATCGTCTGGAGCTGGCGCTTACACTGGATGAATAGAATCCATTACGCTTTCGCAATTTTCCACCAAAAAAGCCAGCGCCCGTGCTGGTTTTTTTAGCTCTCATCAATATCGTACATATGGTCAATTACAAAACGCGCTTTGGGCAATAACCCATTTTCCTGGGTTTTACTGTAGTAGTCCTGCCAATGTTTAACACCGCTCCAGAATACTTCTGGCGCAGCCAAGTTAACATTCACCCCCGGCGCCAAATCAAAACCTTGCGCAGCAAAAATTTGGTTGAGCATGACTGCCGAAGGGAAACCAATTTGTTGCATTAATGGATTCTCCGCATTGCCCGCACCCCACACAAATGACAGCCAAGGCAAAATGTTTTCTACCGCGTCGTAACTGACGCGCGCTTTTTTATACTCACCTAGCGACAGCAACACTTGTGCTTGCGCGACCGGAATGGCAAGCAACGCCAGGTTGGGATAGTTTTTTTGGCTCGGCAATTTGGTGAATGGCAATTCTATAAGGCCATTGCGCGTTGGTGCATAAATCGCATTAGCCGGCTGAAAAAGGGGGAGATTAAAAAATAACGCTGAAGAAAAGTCTCCATTATCAATGCTGAACAATGCACACTCAGACCAGAACGAAGGCAACATATCCCCGCGCAAATGCGACTGCGCAACACGAATGCGAAATGAGGCTACATCTTTACCGCCCGCCAACACAATAAAACTCCATTGCGCCGAATCACTTACACCAAAATCATGGTAGGCGCGCTTTAACCAATCCAAATTTGACTCGCGCTTTATGCGCGCCAGCGCCTGCACATCACCACTTTTAACTGCATGGGTAGCCAAGGTTTGTTTGATCATCTTCCTTTCCTCGAAAAATTTTTATCGATCAGTTTTATAGACTACTCTTTATAAGCTAAGCATTTTATAAGGGCCGCGCGTGGTGGAATTTTCACGCCGCTTTTTCTCATCTGGATCAGTGCAAATATAATCCACACTAAATTCAATTCCTCCAGGTATGGCATGAAAGCGTAGCAAGGCAACATGATCGCCCTGTTGTTTATGTTCAATACTCAATTGCAGGTTAGCTAATTTTATATCCGGCACGGCATCAGGCACTTGCGGGTGTTTGGGAAAGTCGTCCGGCGCGCAGAAAAGATCGCGAATTTTGTTTTTTGCGGCATTAATTTGGTCGCTGCCGAGCGTGTCGATCAAGCGCGATGGCGAGGCAATCACCTCGTAAAATAAAACATTGCCGCGCTGATTTTTTCCTTCAATAATTCGCCCCCAGTGCACATCCCCCGTGATATAGAGCACAGGAATTTCCGCTGAAAATAATTCCGTGAGCGAATCCTTGAGCAAAGAAAAATCCTTGTAGTTCACCATTTCCATATCCGCGACCCGCCTGTCCCATTGCCCCGGTTTATCAATCAGCAACGCCTGACCTGAACTTAACAAACCAATTGCTGACTGCCGATTTTTTTTGCGCTGCAGTAAATCATTTTTCCATTGCATTATGGCGACGTGTGTCTGTGCGTTGAACATATGCTGGCCAGCGTCATCGCGCTGGGTGCGGCCATCGAGGAATAACATGCTGAGCGGTGCAACATCCTGCCGCATAAAACCGGCGCTTTGTGCGGGCGACATTTGATAGCGCTCATACAAGCGCGTCGCTAAAGTACGCCAATTATTTCGGTCTTGTTCGCAGTGGGTATTATTCAACTGCACTTGAACGTAGGGAAAATTATTCCAGAACTCGTGGTCATCCGGCACACAGAGTACCGGCCCATGGCGCAACATATTCGCCAGCCCCGGCTGGTTAAGTGATGTAGAAAACCAATTGTGCTGATATTTTTTGCCGAGCGTTTGAGCGAGGCATTTTTTATCGATGGGTAAATTTTGTTGCGAGGGTAAATCGAGATATACCTGATCGCCCGCCAGCAAAGTGAAATCAGGTACAGGTTTAACGTCTTTAATAAGATTCGCCAGCGCTTGCGCTTTATCGTTCGGCTGGTAATAACAGGAGGATAGCAACAGATTAAAACTGGCAGCATTTTTGCCCGGTAATGTTTGCGGCGGACGCTTGCTGGTAAGCGTCACGCGCTCATCGCCCGCACTAACTATAACCGTAAACCGCTCATGGGTAGCAGGCCAGGGCAAAACATAAATCGCACTGTGATTAAGTGGGCGATCATAAACATCACTCACTTCATCGCCCAGAGGTTCAAAGCGGGCGGCGCGACAAGGAGTGATGACATTCCCAAGAATTTCAAACGCGACCGCAGGCGGCACGGCAACATCTAAAACCCCAACCCAAATCAATAGCTCATCGGGGTGACCCAGTTGGTTGTATGCAAAAAGCTGCACCCGAACTCTCCCTTAAATGTAATGCGATCCTAGTGTATAGCGGATTTTTTACCGGTAATCACCTGCCGAATGTGCAATTGCCCTCTATTAGCCACCAATAATACAATTTCATACTGACCCCACGTGCATCACCAGCTCAAATACTATGGTCTACACTTAGGGCATTATTAGAATTGGATCGCCGAATGACCGCCACTGCACAGCACTCCTCACTGATTCCCTTATACCGCCTGCTCATCGCCTCCACCTTGGTGGCACTGCTCGCGGTGCTTGCCTATTTTGTTTTGCCCGAGCGCAAAGAAAGGATTTTGCCGGATTTGATGACTGGCGAATATCACCTGTTTTTCGATGGCCAAAATGAGGGCAATACCCAAGCAGAATGGGTCGATAAAAACAGATTTAGCTTTAAATGCATTGCCACCACAGGTGGCATAGATGCGCCCTACTGCGGCCTGAGCATTAATATCGGAAAGGCCCCTAAAGGTAAGGACTACTCCGAATACCAACGCATGGAAATAAAAATACATTATCGCGGCGATAACCAGCGCATGCGCCTGAGCATGCACAACTTCAACCCCGCCAATCCCAAACACAGCAACAGAGAAACCCTAAAAGGTTTGGATGTCAGCTTTTTAACCGCAGAGACACGCGCACCCCTGGTGATTCACAACTATGGCTGGAAAGAATCGGAAAACTGGGCGTTAGCCGATAGTTGGTTCGAGCGCGACGACCCCAACAATCTGGTTGATATCGGAATCGATTTAGTACCACCGATTGTCGCGGGCGAACATGAAATTCAAGTGGAATACATTGACATTTATGGCGAACTTTTGCCCGCCGAGACCTGGTACCTAGGCGTCATACTATTCTGGCTAATCTTCAATTTATTATTTATTAGCCGCCACTTACGGATTCAAGCGAGTCGCATCCGCAACGACTCGCAGCGGCTCGCAAGCCTTGCGCATTATTCAGAAGATCTACAACAAGAGTCCCAGCACTATAAATTGCTCTCCAATACCGACCAACTCACCGGTGCACTCAACCGCAATGGTTTTGCAGAAGAGATGAGCATGCATTCGCCCGACGGAAAAATGCTCCGCAATACCACTCTCATGGTGATTGATCTGGATAGTTTTAAACGTATCAATGATAACCTCGGACACGATGCCGGTGATGAAGTACTGCGCACAACGGCGCAAGTTATTCATAAAAATACGCGCGCCGCTGACCGCTTTGTACGCTGGGGGGGAGAAGAATTTATTTTATTTTGCCGGGATACCAACGCCCAACAGGCACTGTTAATTGCCGAAAAAATTCGCGCCTCAGTAGAAGCCATAAAAACTCACTACCAAGAAAACACTATTGCAGTCACTGTAAGTATTGGGATAGGCGTGGCAGAAGCGCAGGAAAATTTTGACTCATTATTCCAACGCACTGACCAAGCGCTCTACCGCGCAAAACACATGGGGCGTAACTGCATAGTGCTGGCAGAAATCGAGAGCTAAAAAAATACCCGCAGCAGCGGGTATTTTTTTGTAATCTCGCAATTACTGCGGAGTCAAACGTAACACCCGCACACCATGTGCGGGCACATTGATGTTGAGTTTTTCAGCAGTGTTGCCTTTGGTTCCATTCCAAATATCGCGCCAGTTGAATTTCTTTTTGTCGAAGAAAATTTCATGCTTGAAGATATCGTCTTTCATATAGTGGAAAGCCCAATCCAGAGAATAATCGCGCGCAACATCATCGCGATTCAAAAACAGGAACGCGAATTCACCTTTCTCTAGCGGCTTCACATAAATTTCGATATCGCCTTCATCAATCCACTTCATCGCTTGCACACCAAGCTTGTCCTGATTGATCGCCAGCATATCTTTGTTAGTCAGGATTTTTTTGGTCGCCTCGCTCATAGAACGCAAATCATTACCGGCCATAAGTGGCGAGGCCATAATTGCCCAGAGCGAGAAGTGTGAGCGATCTTCTTCCTCGGTCATACCGTTGCCGACCTCCATCATATCCATATCATTCCAATGGCCTGGACCAGCGTATTTGCGCAAGCCTGCTTGCTTATCGAGGATTGGCAATACACCCCACGATGACCATGAACCATGATTGTGTTCGCAATTCCAGCAGGGATAAATATCGCCAGTGGTGCGCCATGAATGGCCAACATCTTTAGCCCAATCCCATGGCTTGTTATCACCCCACTCGCAAATGCTGAATAAAACCGGACGACCTGCTTTGTATAATGCATCGCGCATCGTTGCGTAAGCAGAAACAGGATTAATATCTTTGGTGTCACACCAATCGTATTTCAAATAATCAACGCCCCAGCTCGCGTAGGTCACTGCATCTTGATATTCATGACCACGGCTGCCACGGCGACCGGCACAGGTGGTATTGCCCGCGTCAGAGTAAACGCCAATTTTTAAACCCTTTGAATGCACATAATCGGCAAGTGCTTTCATGCCTGATGGAAAATGTTTTTTATCGACTTGAATAAAACCTTGTTTGTCGCGCTCGCCGTGCCAGCAATCGTCGATATTAATATATTCATAACCTGCGTCTTTCATACCCGATGCAACCATCGCATCGGTCATTTCACGAATCATATTTTCATTTACATCGCAGCCAAAAGTGTTCCAACTATTCCAACCCAATTGTGGTGTTTTGGCGAGCTGTTCAAATTTTTGCGCATAGGCATTACTACCAAGCAATAGGGTGGCAGCGATAAGGCCTAGACCGAGTAATAATTTTTTAGTCATAGATGTGTACCTTGGTGACCGTAGTTTTTATTTAAGAGTGTTGTCGTTTTAGTTATGGATATTACTAATCATACAAATTAAACGATTTGCAAAAAAAACTGCAATTCACATTGCAGTTTTTTACTGTTCATTAACTTACTGTTTATTAAGTTCGTTAATACTTTTATTAAATTCTTTGATTATCGCAATGGTCGATGTATCTGTATCAAACACACCGTACATACCTTGCTGCTCTTGCGGTGGATCGCCATTCAAATCATCACCTTCCTGCCACCAATAATTACTGCGCGTGGTGCGCCCCGCGCCATTCCAGGCCCAGAAATTGTAACCGGCAATTGGCTCACCTTTTTGCATACGCGGCAAAAGCACATCGAACACTTGTTGATAAAATTTATCGCGGTATTGCGTGGTCGCTTTAATATCGTAAGAGCCCATATCGCGATCCAAACCAAATTCTTCCAAGACTATAGGTTTATTCATCGCTTTGGCAGCATCGATATGCGAATTTAAATAGTCGTTCCCTTTTGCCCAACCGGCATCCCAGGTTTCGGCTGGTTTGGCTTTGTCAAACCAGCCCCAATTTCTAATCCACATATGATAAGTCAGGTAATCGACATTCACTGAAGCATGGGCATCGGCAAATAACTTTGCATCTTTCGCTGAACCCATCAGACCTTCGCTGCCGGTGCTGACTAAATGATGTGGGTCGAGGCTTTTAATGTAGGCAGTAACCGTATTAATCCAATCAACATAAATTTGTTTTTCTTTGGCGTTAACTGTTGAATTACCGGGGCGCGGTTCATTGGCCAACTGCCAGGACATGATAGTTGCATCATCCACATAGGCTTTGCCGTTTACAGTGTTAATGCGAGTGATGATTTTCTTAATGGTTTTATGATATTCCTGCTGCGCTTTTTCACTTTGATAAAAGCTGGCAGACTTCGCCATAAACGCTTCCCACTCATTAGTGACATTGGGGTCTTGCACCGGCTGGCCGTCAATCCAACTCATGTATTGGGTCATACCGCCGGACCATTGCCAAAAGTTATTGAAATACAACACCACGGTCATATCGCGTTTGGCTAATTCAACCAATAAATAGTCCAGGCCTTGTAACAAGCTTTCATCGTAATTGCCAAAGCCGTTGGTAGTGGCGGGTTTTACTGAGGAATTGATGTCACTTTTTTCTGACACAGCGAGCACGCGTAAGTTGTTTACCCCCATTGCCTTGAGCGTATCCAATTCTTTTGCGAGACGCGCGCGATCACCCACTGCAGCCGATGTGCCCAAATATGCGGCGTACCACATATTCGTGCCAGCAATATAATAAGGCTTACCGTCTTTTTGAAACTGCGTACCGGAGACTTTAACAAAATCCTGCGCAGCGGGTGCTGCCGGTTTGGTATTGCTGCATGCACTTAGTACAAAAAAACAAGTGAGTAAAAAGGCAGAGATAGAAATTCGATTAAATTTATTCATTATGTATTTCCACTAAAAATTACCGAGTTAAGCCAACTTTTGTAAATAGCGAACCGCTTCCATCATAGCGCGGCCGTTGTGATAGGGACACTTCCAAAAACCCACTTTGTAATAACTATCGGTGTTGCGGCCATTCAGGGTAGACAGCCAAAACCATTCACCTTGCTGCTGATCGATTTGATAGGTTTTTATAAATTCCCAGATATTTTCTGCCGCAACATAGTATTGCTCTTCGCCGGTAGTAGTGTAGGCATAAAGAAAACCTACCAGCGCTTCTGCTTGCACCCACCAAACAGTATCAGCGTTAATTTTTTTGGTAGAGAAATCGTAAGAGTCGATTACTTGACCATGCTCACCAATCGCTTCATTTACCGTCACTTGTGCAATCTTAATCAGCGTCGGCGTTAATTCAGCGGTGTAGGCGGCATCATCTAAGGATTCCAGCGCTTTAGCAATTAACCAGCTGGCTTCAATATCGTGACCATAAGTATAACCGGGTGAAAAGTCTTTCCACTCCAAATCCATAAACATCCGCAGGTGATGCGTATTTTTATCGATCATATATTTATCGAACATTTGGATATTGTATTTGAGCGCTGCTTTTACTTCCGGCACCGGATGCGCTTGATACAAAGTCGTATAGGCTTCCAAAATATGCAAATGAGTGTTTTGCGATTTGGGATAATTCAAATCTTTTTCGCTGAGACGCAAATCATCCATTACGCCCCATTCGCGCGTGAAAGCTTCGAGATAACCCTCATGCTGATGATCAATTGCGTATTGCTCAACTAATTTAAAACATTCCAGCGCACGCGAGAGTGCTTGTTCGTCGCGAGTGAGTTGGTAGTAAGCGCACAAAGCGTAAATGGTAAATGCCTGAGCATAGACTTGTTTTTTGGTATTGATGGGCACAGCGGCTGCATCAAGCTCCCAATACACACCGCCGTGTTCGTTATCGAAGAAATGCGCGATTACATAATGGTAAACACGCATTGCGCAGTTGCGATAAACGGGATTATCAACTTCCTGCGCGACTTCGCTAAAAAACCACAGAATGCGCGCATTTAAAATAATACCTTTGCTCGCATTTTTTACCGGTTGATTGTCTGCAGCTATCTCGCCGTAAAAACCACCCTGCTCATGATCCACTGTGTGAGCAGCCCACCAATCGGCAATGGCAATTAATTCAGCGCGAAATTCTTGCTGTAACGGGGCAAAACGCACTGGAAGACTGACCGCCTTCATGGATTACACCAAATCCTTTAATACTTTTAAATTTGCACTGATCAATTCATTGCGCACTGCGACAGAGGCAGCAGAACGCAAACCATCTTCCGGCGTGTTTTTACAATAGTCGATCAGTTTTTCCACGGTTGAAGTAGCAACGTGCATACGGGTGTCGGATGAAGCGTAATAAATAAAAACTTCATTTTTTTCATTCACAATCCAACCGTTGGTAAACGCAACGTTAGATACATCGCCCACGCGCTCCGCACCGTGCGGCGCAATAAAATGGCCAGCAGGGCTATGAGTCACAACCCAAGGGCGCGCTAACTCAGTCATAAACATGTACAAGGTGTAACGCAAACCGGCAGCGGTATTACGCACGCCGTGTGCGAGGTTCAACCAACCTTCTGCGGTTTTAATCGGCGCAGGGCCCTGGCCATTTTTGACTTCTTTGATGGTGTGGTAAACCTTGCCGTCTACAATCACTTCCGATTTCACTTCAGCGCGGGTCATGTCATCCACTAAACCCCAACCGATGCCACCGCCGCCACCAACACTGATAAAACCATCTTGCGGACGCGTGAACAAACCGTATTTTCCATCAATAAATTCCGGATGCAAAACCACGTTGCGCTGTTGGCCGGAGTAGGTAATTAAATCAGGCAAGCGCTCCCAGGTAATTAAATCTTTGGTGCGCGCGATACCACATTGTGCTTCTGCCGCAGAAGTATCTTCGGGGCGAGTTAAATCTTTGCGCTCGGTGCAAAATAAACCGTAGATGTAACCATCTTCATGCGCAGTCAAACGCATATCGTAAACGTTAGTATCCAGGCGATCCGTTTCCGGCAGAGTAATGGGATAATCCCAAAAGCGGAAATTGTCGATACCGTTTGGACTTTCAGCGATTGCAAAAAAGGATTTGCGGTCAACACCCTCAACACGCACGGCCAAAATATATTTGCCATTCAACAACATCGCACCTGAGTTGAAGGCGGCATTCACGCCCTGGCGCTCCATCAAATGCGGATTGGTTTTTTCATTCAGATCGTAACGCCAGAAAATAGGCGCATGCTCGGCGGTGAGAATCGGGTTCTCGTAACAATCGTAAACACCATTGCCTTGTGCTTTCACTGTATTTTTTTTGGTAACCAACGCCTCATGTTGTTGCAATAGCGCTTTGGCTTTTTCTTTAAAACTACTCATATTCAAAATACTCCAATGAGTTTTAGTAGTGTACGTTCTGATCTGCGTTTCATCACGGATCGGATTTAAATCGTAATCGATTACACCGGTAGTAAAAAATTTTGCGCTGCAGAAATTATCCGCAGCGCAAAACAATAACTATCAGGATTTAGCGATCAAATGTTCGTCTTTGGTGCCCACCAGTAATGCAGGTGGAATATCGGCCGGATAATCCTGCAAATGGCGATACCAGTTCCGCCACAAGAATAGTGCCCCGGCTGCGGCCAATCCCATCGCGATCGCGAATCTGTCGTATTGCTGAATCACCAGGAAAATCGGAGCTGCTACCAATGAGGTTTGCCACACGATTCCCACCATCACGTTCACCATGTCGCGCAAGAAATTGGTGTTCTTCGCCAAATCAGGATGTTCTTGCAAGCAAGCTTGATGCACCGGCTCCCAGAAGCCCCAGGGGCGCACCTTTAAATAGAATTTTTTCAGTACTTCCATATCCGACGGCGCGGTAATCAATGAAGTCGTTACACAAGTAATCAAACAAATCACCAACAACCATGGGAAGGCGTAGATAAAGTCAATTTTATCTAACTCAAAACCAAACGCATTTAATGCATGTGCGACTGCAATATTCGCTTGCGGTATGGCGAGCGACAGCGCGAGTACAATACCGACCAACATACCCCAGAAATAACCGTAGGCATTGAATCGCCACCAGTACCATTTGAGTACGTTGGATGCGGTATAACCCCCGTAGAGGCCACTCACGATCCATTGCAATACGGTATTTACACTTGGGATAAAAAAGCCGAGCGCAACACCAATCACAATAAATAGCAGTGATACAACGTAGCTCAAATGCACATAACGCTTTGGTTCGGCATTAGGGTTGATGTAACGCTTGTAAATATCATTCACAACATAAGCAGGCGCCGCATTTACGGTTGCTGCAAAGTTGGACATAAAGGCCGCGAGCAAACCAGCGATTAATAAACCGAGCAAACCGCTGGGGATATAATTTTTCAATACAAATGGCAGGATTTGTTCAAAGTCGACATCCGGTCCCATCGCGCGCAAATCGTTCATGAAAAACGCGAGTGCCAATACGGTCAAACCGGCGATCAACATGTAACGTGGGAACATTAATACCACGGTTACAAAACCACTCATTTTGGCTGCATCACGCGGGGATTGAGTTGAGAGTACGCGCTGCATATCGTAATTCGGCGCTGGGCCAGCAAGACTCAACAAAAAGCCTTTGAACAACATCAACATAAAAAAGATGGCGAACAGCGAATAACCATCGGCCGCAATTTTGGTATTCGCCGCATCCAAACGACCAGCCCAATCCACATTGAGATTCCAGTTAACCGCAATACTGTCCCAACCGGGCGGCACAACGGCGGCAATCATTTCGGGCGAGACACTGTGGATCGCCACAATACCAACGCCGATACTCGCAATCGTCGTCACAATAAATTGGAACACCTCGGTAAACACCACCGAGAACATACCGCCTTTAATAATGTAAAAGGTGGTGATGATGGTCATGCCCAAGCCGTAATACACATCATTCATGTGTGGATCATCAGAGAGTTTCCACGGGAAAAATACTGACGCAAATTTACCGATACCAATGAAACCGTAAGCGAGAAAACCAATTACACCAACTAACGCAAACGCCACCACAATAATGTTGGATAGACGCGCACCGCGGTCATCGCCAAAGCGGAAAATAATCCACTCGGCACCGGTCATTACACCGGAACGGCGCAGCCAGGTGGCGAGGAATACCATCAGGAAAATCTGGTTAAAGGTAGGCCAGAGCCAAGGGATGTAAATACTTGAGAGACCATAAACAAACAGCAAATACACCAGCCACATAGTGCCGCTGATATCAAACATGCCC